>Ga0207426_1000038_pt1 | contig 441522 bp, 404 predicted proteins | sample AraplaMF_Cvi_mMS_FD_184265 | JGI IMG/M metagenome (GOLD analysis project Ga0207426, IMG submission 184265) | Arabidopsis root microbial communities from the University of North Carolina, USA - plate scrape MF_Cvi_mMS (SPAdes) (version 2) | ecosystem: Host-associated > Plants > Roots >...
TGCCGCTGGCGAAGCCTCTCACGCTGGCGTCGCCGTCGAGCTGGCCGACGTAGAGGCCCGCGCGCCAGTTCGGTGTGGCCAGCAGGTCGGTGCCGGCCTGGAAGCCGGTGAGGCGGCCCTTGCTCGACGGCGATACCGCGCCCCCCTGCTGGATGTCGATGTCGGTGGAGAGCACGCGCGCCCAGGCGCGGCGGCTCGAGGCGCCCGGTGTGGCCGCGCCGCCCTTGACGTCGTCGTCGCCCACGCGCTTGCGCAGGTCGCCCAGCATCGCGAGGTTGCCCTGGCGCAGTTGGCCGGGGAGCGCGGAATAGAGGGAAGCCTCGGCGCGGTAGGTGATGACCGGTGCCGGCACGCCAGGAGAAACATTGGTGCTCGAACGCAAATACCAGTTCTCGCCCGCACCGTTGGCGTCAGCCGCATAGAGACGGTATTCGTAGGCACCGGCATCCACATGGCCGCTGGCGAGGCTGAAGGCGTCCTTGGTGGTCTGGGCCGTGGTGGTGGCGCCGTTCTTCGCGGTGACCACCTCGATGCCGTTGCCGCTGGTGAGCGCGCCCAGGCCGCCGAGGTTGCTGACCTGCAACGTCGTCCTGCCGCTGGCGGAGGCGGCGGCGCCGTCGAGCACCAGCCGGTCGGACGGCCCCGTGCCGTTGAGCACTGTGCCGAGCCTGAGCACGCCGTTGTTGCCGACGTACGCGCCCGTCACGGTGAGCGTGGTGCCGGCGGCCGCGCCCGCGAGCGAGACGGTGCCGCTGTTGGCCAGCGAGGCCACTGTCTGGCTGAAGCCCGCAAGGTCCAGCGTGGCGCCCGAGGCCACGCTGTGGGCGGAGGCCGCGCTGAAGGTATTGGCGGCGCCCGCCTTGAGCGTGCCCTGCGCGACGTTGGTGGCACCGGTGTAGTTGTTGGCGCCGGACAGCGTCAGCGTGCCCGAGCCCTCCTTCGTGATGAAGCCGCCGCCGCTGATCGCGCCGCTCAGGGTCGCGTTGAAGGCGCCGGTGTCGATGACCGGATCGGTGCTGCCGGTGAGCTGGATCGCGTTGGCGATCGTCAGCCCGTCGGCGCTGAAGCCCAGCGTCGTGTCGTCGTCCATCGACAGCGTGCCGGTGCCCAGCGCCTGGCTGTTGCCGAGGTTCAGGCGCCCCTGCCGCAACGCGGTGCCGCCGGTGTAGGTGTTCGCGCCCGAGAGCGTGAGCGTGCCCGTGCCCACCTTCACCAGCGAGCCGCCGGTGCCTGAGATCACGCCCGAGACTTCGGTGCTGCCGTTCAGCCCGCCCGTGGTCAGCGCCTTGGCGCCGAGGTTCACATCGCCCGCGCCGGACAGCGAGCCGACGGAGATTCCCGCCGTGGTCAGCGAGCGGATGAGCAGGCGCCCACCGGCGTTGTTGACCACCGTGGCCTGATCGGCGGTAGCGCGGTCGAAGATGTCGATCAGGCCGCCGCTTTCGTTGACGAAGGTCGCCTGGCCCGCACTGGCGTCGTCCAGCAGGTTGATCTGGCCGCCCGAGAAATTGGTGATGCGCGCATTTCCGGCCGATGCGTTGAACCAGATTCTGGTCAGCCCGCCGTGGTTCTCGATGACGGCGCTGCCGGCGGAGGCGGTGTCCCTGAACTCGGCCGATGCACCCGTGTTCATGATGAGATGGGCGGTGCCGGCGGAGCTGCTGTCGCGGAACTGCACGAAGCCTGCGTTGTCCGTCGGCAGGGGGCCGCGCGCGGCGGCTGTGATGGTCAGGCCGCCCGCATCAGCCTTGCTGCCGAAGACCAGTGAGGCGTTGCCGGCCACGGACACCGGCCCGGCGCCGAGCGCGCCGGTCGCCAGTGCCTCCAGGCTGCCGGCAGCCACCGTGGTACCGCCCGTATAGGAGTTGGCGGAGCCCAGCACCAGCGTGCCACGGCCGGTCTTCTGCAGCGCTCCACCGCCGGAGACTTCGCCATTCAGCGTCAGCGTGCGCACCAGGTCCACGTCGAAGGTGCCGCCGCCCGCGCCGATCGAAACGGCGCGGGTGGCCGTGGTGTCGCCGGTGACGTTCAGCGTGCCGCCGTCGAGCGTGAGCGCACCGCTCGAGTTGCCGAGCGCGCCGTCGTCGGCGATGGAGAGCGCCCCGCCGGTCACGAACCATGGCGTCAGGCCGGTATTGATGCCGGTCAGCGCCCAGGTGCTGGCGCCGGTCTTCTCGTAGCGCGCGAAGCCGCTATAGCTGGCCGAGTTGAGCGCAGTGGTGCCGTCGGTCGTGTCGCCTGCCAGCCTCAGCACGTTGCCGGTGCCGGATGTCACCCTGAGCAGGCCGGTGATCGAGGAGCCGGCGCGCAGTTCGAGCTGGTTGTCGTTGCCGGCGATCCGCACCGCATCGCCGGGCGTGGTGCCGTCGCCGCTCCTACCGGCCATCAGCGTCCCCGTGTTGACGATGCTGTTCGCATTGCCGCGGATGCGCAGGCCCGCGCCTCCGACGCCGTCGGCGAAGCTGTTTCCGCCGGCGCCGCCCGCGCCTCCCGCCAGTGTCCCCGTATTGAGCACCGAGTTGCCGCTGGACTCCAGCGCCAGGCCGGCACCGCCTTCGCCGCCGCCACCCACCATGCTGCCGATGGTGGCCGCGCCGCCAATCCCGCCGTTACCGCCGATGGCCGTGCCGGTGTTGGTGACCGTCGCGCCATTGCCTTGCACCGCGATGCCGTCGCCACCGCCGCCGCCACCGCCGGCCCACTGGCCGATGGCGCCTGCGCCGCCGTTGCCGCCGATCGTCTGGCCCGCATTGTTCAGGGAGACGCCGGCCGCCACGGACTGCAGGCCCGCGCCGCCACCGCCACCGCCGCCGGCCAGGCGCGCGACGCCGCCGGCGCCGCCATTGCCGCCCTGCAGGATGACGGCTCCTCCCACGTTGATGCCGGTGTCGGCCGTGTACACGGCGGCACCGCCACCACCGCCGGCGCCCGCGCCGTAGACCGGATCCGGATCGGGAGCGCCACTGGTTCCCGAGCCCCCGGTGACCGAGCCGGTCACGCTGGTTGCCCCTACCGCGCCGCCTGTTCCGCCGGGCCCGCTGGCACCGTTGCGGCCGTTTCCTCCATTGCCACCCGACGGAGGAATTCCATCGAGGCCCGGGAACTCGCCGACGCTTCCGCCGACTCCGCCGCTGCCGTTGCCCGCGCCGCCGCGACCGCCAGTGCCGCCGATCGCGATGTATGCAGTCCCGCCGCTGGCCTGGGCCCAGGAGACTGCCGGCAAGCTGGCCAGGGCCATCAGGCCCACGACTGAAGTAACCGAAGAAGCGCGCCGACCGCGCCGGCGCGACACCTCCGAAACAGCCACCCAGGTGCCCAGTGCAGCGTTCCATACGCTGCGGTAGATCATGTTCATGCCCCTCCTCCGTTATGAATTGCAACCAAAAAAGGTCGAAATGTAACCAAACAATCCAAAGCAGGCGAGGGTATCGTTTTCGTCGGCCGCAAAAATCACCGGAACAGGTGATAGCCGAATTACTGACACGGCGAGCCCCCGAGGCATCCATGCCCGGCCAGGCGGGTTGCCCGTCGTCGCCCGGCACCGAGGCCATCTCACATCACGATGACTGGCACTTGGAAACAGGGAGAAAATAGCCCTCTCATCGCAAAACGCGATGTCCGCAGCCCCATGAGCACCTCCGAACGCAACTTCGCCCGCCGCATCGACCTCACGTCGCTGCAGCTGTTCGTGGCCGTATGCGAACTCGGCAGCATCGGGCGCGCGGCGGAGCGCGAATTCATCGCGGCCTCGGCCATCAGCAAGCGGCTGTCTGACCTCGAGGCCACGCTCGGCACCACCCTGCTCTACCGCCATGCGCGAGGCGTCGACCTCACGCCCGCCGGCGAAAGCCTGCTGCACCACGCGCGCTCGGTGCTCTACAGCCTGGAGAAGATGCAGGGCGAGCTCAGCGAATACGCCGACGGCGTGCGCGGCCACGTGCGGGTGCACGCCAACATCTCGGCGATCGTGCAGTTCCTGCCCGAAGACCTGGGCGTGTTCACGCGCGCCCACGAGGCCATCAAGATCGACCTCGAGGAACACCTCAGCAGCGAGGTGATCCGCGCGGTGCAGGAAGGCGCGGCCGACCTCGGCGTGTGCCACGTGGCCGGCGGCGCGGGGGAGCTGCAGAGCCTCTCCTACCGGCACGACCGGCTCGCGCTGATCGTGCCCACGGCCCATGCGCTGGCGTCGCGGGGCAGCATCGACTTCGTCGACTCGCTCGACTTCGACCACGTCGGCCTGCACACCAACAGCTCCATCTACGTCGCGATGCACGAGGCGGCGCTGGACGCCGGCCGCAGCATCAAGCTGCGCATCCACGTGACAGGCCTCGACGCCATGTGCCGCATGATCGAGAACGGCCTGGGCATCGGCGTGATGCCGCAGCGCGCCTTCGAGCTCATGCGCAACGGCATCGGCCACGGCCTCGCGAGCGTGGCGCTCAACGACGCCTGGGCCGCGCGCGAGATCAGGCTGGTGGCACGAGATTTCTCCACCCTGCCCGTGGCGGCGCGCTCGCTGGTCAACCACCTGCACGCGGCCGCGGACGGCGGCGAACAGCTCGCGGCCTAGGCCGCAACGGCAGACAATTCCATTTCCCCACGAAAGACAGAAGAGACCGACATGGCACGCACGCTCTACGACAAGATCTGGGACGAACACGTCGTCCACACCGAGGAAGACGGCACCGCGATCCTCTACATCGACCGCCACCTGGTGCATGAAGTGACCAGCCCGCAGGCATTCGAAGGCCTGCGCGAGGCCGGCCGCAAGCTGTGGCGCATCAGCTCGGTGGTGGCCACCGCCGACCACAACACGCCCACCACCGGCTGGGAGCGCGGCTACGAAGGCATTGCCGACCCGACCAGCAAGGAACAGGTCACCACCCTGGACCACAACATCGCCGAGTTCGGCGCCGCCGCGTTCTTCCCCTTCCTGAGCAAGCGCCAGGGCATCGTGCACGTGATCGGCCCCGAGTCGGGCGCGACGCTGCCGGGCATGACCGTCGTGTGCGGCGACTCGCACACCTCCACGCACGGCGCCTTCGGCGCGCTGGCGCACGGCATCGGCACGAGCGAGGTCGAGCACGTGATGGCCACGCAGACGCTGCTGGGCAAGAAGGCCAGGAACATGCTCGTGAAGGTCGAGGGCAAGCTGCCGCTGGGCTGCACGGCCAAGGACATCGTGCTGGCCATCATCGGCAGGATCGGCACCGCCGGCGGCACGGGCTACACCATCGAGTTCGCCGGCTCGGCCATTCGCGACCTGAGCATGGAAGGCCGCATGACGGTGTGCAACATGGCCATCGAGGCCGGTGCACGCGCCGGCCTGGTGGCGGTCGACGAGAAGACCATCAACTACATCAAGGGCCGTCCGCTCGCGCCCACCGGCGTCGAATGGGACCAGGCCGTGACCTACTGGCGCACGCTGCAGTCCGACCCGGGCGCGAAGTTCGACGCCGTGGTCGAGCTCGACGCCGCGCAGATCCAGCCGCAGGTGACCTGGGGCACCTCGCCCGAGATGGTGGTCGAGATCAACGGCCGCGTGCCCGATCCCGACAAGGAGAAAGACGCCAACAAGCGCGGCGCCATCGAGCGCGCGCTGGTCTACATGGGCCTGGAGCCCAACAAGGCCATGAACGACATCTTCATCGACAAGGTGTTCATCGGCTCGTGCACCAACAGCCGCATCGAGGACATGCGCGAAGCCGCCGCCGTGGTGAAGAAGCTGGGCCAGAAGGTCGCGAAGAACGTGAAGCTCGCGATGGTCGTGCCCGGCTCGGGCGTGGTGAAGGAACAGGCCGAGCGCGAAGGGCTCGACCAGATATTCAAGGCCGCGGGCTTCGAATGGCGCGAGCCCGGCTGCTCGATGTGCCTGGCCATGAACGCCGATCGCCTGGAGCCCGGCGAGCGCTGCGCCTCCACCAGCAACCGCAACTTCGAAGGCCGCCAGGGCGCGGGCGGGCGCACCCACCTCGTGAGCCCGGCCATGGCCGCGGCCGCCGCGGTGCACGGCCATTTCGTCGACGTCCGCACGTTCGCCTGAGCGGGCTGCAAGAAGGAAGAAAAGAGACTCCCATGAAGCAATTCACCGTGCACAAGGGCCTCGTGGCCCCGATGGACCGCGAGAACGTCGACACCGACGCGATCATCCCCAAGCAGTTCCTCAAGTCGATCAAGAAGACCGGCTTCGGCGTGAACCTGTTCGACGAGTGGCGCTACCTCGACCCGGGCCTGCCCGGCCAGGACCCGGCCAGCCGCAAGCCGAACCCCGACTTCGTGCTGAACCAGCCGCGCTACGCCGGCGCGTCGATCCTGCTGGCACGCCAGAACTTCGGCTGCGGCTCGTCGCGCGAGCACGCGCCGTGGGCGCTCGACCAGTACGGCTTCCGCGCGATCATCGCGCCGAGCTATGCCGACATCTTCTTCAACAACAGCTTCAAGAACGGCCTGCTGCCGATCGTGCTGCCGGAAGCGCAAGTGGCGCAGCTGTTCGACGAGACCTTCGCCTTCCCGGGCTACACGCTGACCATCGACCTGGAACGCCAGGTGGTGGTGAAGCCCGACGGCCAGGAGTTCGCGTTCGACGTGCAGGCCTTCCGCAAGTACTGCCTGCTCAACGGCCTGGACGACATCGGCCTCACGCTGCGCCACAAGGACAAGATCAAGGCCTTCGAGGCCGAGCGCCTGGCGCAGAAGCCGTGGCTTGCGCATACGATGCTCGCCAACAGCTGAGCCGCCCGAGCCTGTTCGCGCGCTCCCATTCATTCCCTCAACAGAAGACAAAATGAAAATCGCAGTTCTCCCGGGTGACGGCATCGGCACCGAAATCGTGGCGGAAGCCGTCAAGGTGCTCGACGTGCTCGACCTGAAGTTCGAGACGGAGTCGGCCCTGGTCGGCGGCGCGGCCTACGAGGCGCACGGCCACCCGCTGCCCGAATCGACGCTCAAGCTCGCCAAGGAAGCCGACGCGGTGCTGTTCGGCGCCGTGGGCGACTGGAAGTACGACAAGCTCGACCGGCCGCTGCGGCCCGAACAGGCCATCCTGGGGCTGCGCAAGAACCTGGGCCTGTTCGCCAACTTCCGCCCGGCCATCTGCTACGAGGAGCTGGTGGGCGCCTCGAGCCTGAAGCCCGAGCTGATCGCCGGCCTGGACATCCTCATCATCCGCGAGCTCACGGGCGACATCTATTTCGGCCAGCCGCGCGGCCGCCGCGTTGCGACCGACGGGCACTTCCCCGGCGCCGAAGAGGCCTTCGACACGATGCGCTACTCGCGCCCCGAGATCGAGCGCATCGCGCGCGTAGCGTTCGATGCAGCCCGCAAGCGCAGCAAGCGCGTGACCAGCGTCGACAAGAACAACGTGCTGGAAACCTCGCAACTGTGGAAAGACGTGATGCTCGACATCGCGAAGGAATATCCGGACGTCGAACTCGACCACATGCTGGTCGACAACGCCGCCATGCAACTCGTGAAGGCGCCCAAGAAGTTCGACGTGGTGGTCACCGGCAACATGTTCGGCGACATCCTCTCGGACGAGGCCGCGATGCTCACCGGCTCCATCGGCATGCTGCCCTCGGCATCGCTCAATTCGAGCAACCAGGGCCTGTACGAGCCCAGCCACGGCAGCGCCCCCGACATTGCTGGCAAAGGGGTTGCCAATCCTTTGGCTACAATCCTGTCCGCTGCCATGATGCTCCGTTTCTCCCTCAACCAGCCAGAAGCTGCCGACCGTATCGAGTCGGCGGTCAAGCAGGTGCTCGCCTCCGGGCTGCGCACGGGCGACATCTGGTCGGAAGGCACCAAGCGCGTCGGCACCCGCGAGATGGGCGACGCGGTCGTTGCAGCAATCACCAAAAAGACGATTACCGGCTAACCGCAGCCCGCTTCGTCACGCCCCTCCCCGGCTCGACGAGTCGGGCGCAAAAAAGACAACTTTTCTTTTTTTCATAAGGGCAAACTGAAATGGCGAACGCATCTCAACCTCTGGTCGGCCTCGTGGGCTGGCGCGGCATGGTCGGCTCGGTCCTGATGGACCGCATGCAGGCCGAAGGCGACTTCGGTCTCATCGAGCCGGTCTTCTTCTCGACCTCCAACGCCGGCGGCAAGGCCCCGGCGATGGCCAAGAACGAAACCGCGCTGAAGGATGCGAACGACATCGAGGCACTGAAGAAGTGCGACATCGTCATCACCTGCCAGGGCGGCGACTACACCAGCGAGGTGTTCCCCAAGCTGCGCGCCGCCGGCTGGAACGGCCACTGGATCGACGCCGCGTCCACCCTGCGCATGAAGGACGACGCGATCATCGTGCTGGACCCCGTCAACCTGCCGGTGATCGAGAACGCGCTCGCCAAGGGCGGCAAGAACTGGATCGGCGGCAACTGCACCGTGAGCTGCATGCTCATGGGCGTTGGCGCCCTCTACAAGGCCGGCCTGGTCGAGTGGATGACCAGCATGACCTATCAGGCAGCCTCGGGCGGCGGCGCGCAGCACATGCGCGAGCTGCTGACCCAGTTCGGCACCCTCAACGCCGAAGTGCGCGCCCTGCTGGACGACCCGAAGTCCGCCATCCTCGAGATCGACCGCAAGGTGCTGCACAAGCAGCAGACCCTCAGCGCCGCCGAGACGGCCAACTTCGGCGCGCCGCTGGGCGGCTCGCTGATCCCCTGGATCGACAAGGACCTGGGCGATGGCATGTCCAAGGAAGAATGGAAGGGCGGCGCCGAGACCAACAAGATCCTCGGCCAGGGCGCGGGCTTCGGTACCGCCGCCGTGCCGGTCGATGGTTTCTGCGTGCGCATCGGCGCCATGCGCTGCCACAGCCAGGCCCTGACCTTCAAGCTCAAGAAGGACGTGCCGGTGGCCGACATCGAGGCGATGATCGCCGCGGACAACCCGTGGGCCAAGGTCGTGCCGAACACGCGCGAAGCCACGGTCAGGGACCTGACGCCGGTGGCCGTGACGGGCACCATGAACATCCCGGTCGGCCGCATCCGCAAGCTGGCGATGGGCCCGGAGTACGTGGGCGCCTTCACCATCGGCGACCAGCTGCTGTGGGGTGCCGCGGAGCCGCTGCGCCGCATGCTGCGCATCCTGCTCGAAGCCTGATGAGGGCTGCTCAGGCTTTTGAAACACGAATTGTTGCCTTCAAGCAACGCAAGATGTGTGCGTAAGTATGCGCGCACTGGGTAGAACAAGCGCATTGCCTTGTCAGTGCCCAGTGATGATGCTAACGTCCTCTTACAAATTCCGGGCCTGAGCCGCCCCCTATCAGCATGACAAGACATCTGTTGCCTGCGGCCAGCCCATCGGCCGTTCGCCCGCCTCTGCCGTCGAACGGTTGGCGCCTTTCCATTCTTGGCGCGGCGGCAGCCGTGGCCATGGGCATCGCCAGCGTCGACGCCAGCGCCTTCACGCTGGGGCAGCTGAAGGTGCAGTCGGCCCTCGGCGAACCCTTGCGTGCCGAGATCGACGTCACCGAAATCGCCGCCAACGAGGCGGACGGCCTGAAGATCAACATCGCCACAGCCGAGGCATTCAAGAACGCCGGCGTGCCGTACAACTCGGCACTCAGCGACGTCAAGGCGACGCTGCAGCGCCGGGCCGGCGGCCAGTACGTGGTGCGCCTGAGCGGCAGCCGCCCGCTGAACGACCCGTTCATCGACCTGCTGCTCGAAGCCAACGGCGCATCCGGCCGCATCGTGCGCGACTACACCGTGCTGCTCGATCCGCCTGCCACCCGCCAGGCTGCGGCGAGCACGCAGGCCACATCCATCTCTCCCCAGATCAGCACTCCCGTCGAGCGCGCAGCCCCCGCGGCGCGCGCGCGCCGCGAGCGCCCGCCCGTGGTGACCACGGCGCCGTCCGCCGCTCCCGCGCCTGCCGCTCCCGCGCCTGCCGCAACCGCACCCGCCGCGGCAGCTCCCGCCCCGGCCGCAGCCGCACCAGCCCGTAGCGGCGGCGGCGAGCAGGTCACGGTGCAGCGCGGCGACACTGCCGGCAAGATCGCCGCCACCTACAAGCCCGCGGACGTCTCGCTCGACCAGATGCTCGTTGCGCTGCTGATGGCCAACCCCGACGCCTTCGTCGGTGGCAACGTCAACCGCATGCGCGCAGGCGCCGTGCTGGACCTGCCGAGCGCCGCCGAGGCGTCCGCCGTGCCGCCGGCCGAGGCCCGCCGCACGGTCACGGCACAAAGCCGCGACTTCGGCGCCTACCGTCAGCGTCTGGCCGACAACGCACCGACCACGAACGTGGCCGCCGCGAGCCGCAAGGCAGCGGGCAAGGTTCAGGCGAACGTCGAAGACCGCAACGCGGCGGCCAGCTCGCCCGACAAGCTCACGATCTCGCAAGGCAACGCTGCCAGCCGCGCCGCCGACGAGAAGGTCGCGCAGAACCGCCAGGCACAGGACAGCAGCAACCGCGTCGCGGAACTGTCGAAGAACATCAACGAGCTGAACAAGCTCAAGGCAGCGACGGGCACCGGCACGGGGTCGTCCGCCGCCGCGCCGGCCGCTGCCGCACCGGCACCGGCGACGCCTGGCATTCCGGTTCCGGCCCCCAATACCAGCGCCACGGTCGCGCCCCCGGTCGCCAGCCCCGCACCTGCTGCGGCCGCCGCAGCTCCGGTCGCACCTCCCGCGCCGGCACCCGCTGCGGCGCCCGCCGCCGCCCCGGCAGCGGCGGCAGCTCCGAGCCCCGCACCTACGCCCGAAGCCACGGCACAGGCCGCAGCGCCTGCTGCTCCGGTTGCCGCTCCGGCTGAAGCAGCTCCGGCCGCCACGCCGTCGGTGGCAGCCGATGCCACCGCCACCCCTGCTGCAGCAGCCGCAAGCGCCGCGGTGGCCGCCGCACCGAAGCCCGCTGTGAAGAAGCCGGCTCCGCCGCCCCCGCCGCCGGAGCCCACCTTCCTCGAAGAGCTGATGGACAACCCGCTGATGCTGGCGGGCGCCGCGCTGATCGCGCTGCTGATCGGCTTCCTGCTGTATCGCGTGCTGGGCCGCCGCCGCGAGGAAATGAGCGAAAGCGTGTTCCTCGAGAGCCGCATTCCGAAGGACTCGTTCTTCGGCGCCAGCGGTGGCGAATCGGTGGACACCAAGCACCGCGGCGATTCCACCGTCTCGTCGCTGTCGTACTCGCCGAGCCAGCTCGATGCGGGCGATGTCGACCCGGTCGCCGAAGCCGACGTGTACCTGGCCTACGGCCGCGACCTGCAGGCCGAGGAAATCCTGCGCGAGGCGCTGCGCCTGAACCCGGACCGCACCGCCATCCACCTGAAGCTGCTCGAAATCCACGCCAAGCGCCGCGATGTGCGTGCCTACGAGAGCCTCGCCACCGAAGTCCACAAGCTGACGAACGGCCAGGGCTCCGACTGGACTCGCGTGGTCGACATGGGCAAGGACCTCGATCCGGGCAACCCGCTGTACGAATCGGGCTCCCCGCGTAGCGGTGGCGCCAGCGCCGCCGAAACGGCCGCCTTCGCAGCTGCCAAGCCGGCAGCGCCCGCTCCAGTGGTTTCGCCGCCGGTGGCCGTGGCACCGCCCGCCTTCGTGCCCTCGGTCGCTCCGCTGGACTTCGACCTCGACCTGACCACCCCGCCGGCACCCGCTCCGGCACCGGCTGCCCAGCAGCACGCACCGGTCGGCGCCAGCCTGCCGAAGTCGGCCTACGCCCCCGCTCCGACGACGGCTCGCCCAGCGCCGCCGCTGTCGAACGGCCATGCCCCGACGACGCCGGTCGACCTCGAGAACGACTTCGACACCGCCCCCGGCGCACTGTCGGCCGACACGCTGCCCGGTTCGCTGAGCCTGAGCGACGCCGACAACACCCGTCCCGCGATGCTGCGCAATGCGCTGCCGGCCGACTCGGGCTTCATCGAGTTCGACATGAGCGCGCTGGCCGGCCTGCCGGCATCGCGCCCGGCCGAGGCCGCCAAGCCCGCGTCGGCTCCTGCCGCCGCCGCGCACAACGACGACGGCGACGACAGCCCGCACGCGGTCAAGCTGTCGCTGGCCCGTGAGCTGCAAGCCATCGGCGACGTCGAAGGCGCCCGTTCGCTGGTCGAGGAAGTCGAAGCCGAAAGCGCCGGCGACCTCAAGTCGCAAGCCCGTCAACTGCTCGCGGAACTGCGCTGATCGGGCCTCGCCGCCCGCTCTTCCTCGGTCCCCTGAATTCGTGAGGCTGGCGCTCGGCATCCGGTACAACGGCCAAGCGTACGACGGCTGGCAGAGCCAGCCCTCGGGCCGCACGGTGCAGGACAAGCTCGAGGCGGCCCTCACGAAGTTCACCGCGCAGCCCATCAGGACGCTGTGCGCCGGACGCACCGACGCGGGCGTCCACGCGCTGATGCAGGTGGTGCACTTCGACACCACCGCCAGGCGCGAACCCTTCTCCTGGATGCGGGGTACCAACCGCTTCCTGCCTGACGACATCGCGGTGCAGTGGGCGCACCCCGTGCCGGACGAATTCCACTGCCGCGCCAGCGCCCTGGCGCGCCGCTACGTCTACGTGCTCTCCCAATCGCCGGTGCGGCCCAGCCTCGATTCAGGCCGTGTCGGCTGGTCGATGCATCCGCTCGATGGCGACGCGATGCGTGCGGCTGCGGCCCTGCTGGTCGGCCAGCACGACTTCAGTTCGTTCCGCGCCTCCGCCTGCCAGGCACGCTCGCCGGTCAAGGACTTGCGGCGCATCGAGATCACGCGCATCGGCAATGGAGAACGCTGCCGCTGGCACTTCGAGTTCGAGGCCGATGCATTCCTGCACCACATGATCCGCAACCTGATGGGCAGCCTCCTGCGCGTCGGCCGCGGCGACGAGCGGCCCGAGTGGATCTCACAGGTGCTCGCGGCGCGCAGCCGGGATGCGGCGGCGCCCACCTTCTCGGCCGACGGCCTGTATTTCATGGGCCCGTTGTACGACGCCAAGTGGGGTCTGCCGGACGAAGCCACGCTGCAGGCCGGCCGCGCTCCGTATGATGGCCCGCCATGAGCGCGCCTGCCCTGTCCCGAACCCGCATCAAGATCTGCGGCCTGACCCGCGAAGCCGACGTCGACGCGGCAATCGAAGCCGGATCCGATGCCATCGGCTTCGTGCTGTATCCGAAGAGCCCCCGTGCCGTGACCGCCGAGCGTGCAGCCGAACTGGCCTCGCGCCTGCCGCCGTTCATCACGCCCGTGCTTCTGTTCGTGAACGAGGATGCTCCCAAAGTCATAGCATCACTCGCCCAGGTAAAGGGCTCGATCGCGCAATTCCACGGTGAAGAGACGCCGCAGCAATGCGAGGAAGCCGCCGGCGGCGGGCGCTTCCGCTACATGCGCGCCGCCCGGATTCCGCTGGGGGATGCCGGGGCCGGCTTCGACCTCGTAAAATACGCGTCCGATTACTCCCACGCCCAGGCCATCCTGCTCGACGCGCATGTCGAAGGTTATGGCGGTGGCGGCAAGGCATTCGATTGGTCACTTCTTCCACCCGCCGTCGACGCTCACCTCGTCTTGAGTGGTGGGCTCACACCTGCAAACGTGGGCGATGGCATTCGCATCCTGCGGACGCGCTGCAAGACGCTGTCCGTTGATGTGAGCTCGGGCGTCGAAATCGACGGTCCCGGGAACAAGGGCCTCAAGGACGCCGGAAAGATCCGGCAGTTCGTCGCAGCAGTCAGGGCTGCAGACGTGTCCTTCTCCAGTTAGCCGCCGCAGCCGATCGTTCGTCGGGCTGCGGCCCACCGATCGAGAACCATGCAAAGCCAATTCCAGGACTACCAGCAACCCGATGCCACCGGCCACTTCGGCAACTACGGCGGCACCTTCGCGAGCGAAACGCTCACCCACGCGATCAACGAACTGCGCGACGCGTACGCGAAGTTCAAGAACGATCCGGCCTTCCTCGCGGAATTCCACTACGAACTCAAGCACTTCGTCGGCCGTCCCTCGCCCATCTACCACGCGGCGCGCACCAGCCGCGAAATGGGCGGCGCGCAGATCTACCTGAAGCGCGAAGACCTGAACCACACCGGCGCCCACAAGATCAACAACGTGATCGGCCAGGCGATGCTCGCGCGCCGCATGGGCAAGCCCCGCGTCATCGCCGAGACCGGCGCCGGCCAGCACGGCGTGGCCACCGCCACCATCTGCGCGCGCTACGGCCTCGAGTGCGTGGTCTACATGGGCAGCCAGGACGTGAAGCGCCAGAGCCCCAACGTCTACCGCATGAACCTGCTCGGCGCCACCGTGGTGCCCGTCGAATCCGGCAGCAAGACGCTGAAGGACGCGCTCAACGAGGCGATGCGCGACTGGGTCACGAACGTGGAGAACACCTTCTACATCATCGGCACCGTCGCCGGCCCGCACCCCTACCCGACCATGGTGCGCGACTTCCAGAGCGTGATCGGCACCGAGTGCATCGAGCAGATGCCGGCCATGCTCGCGGCCGACGGCATCACCGGCGAAGCGGAGGGCAAGCAGCCCGACGTGGTGATCGCCTGCGTGGGCGGCGGCAGCAACGCCATGGGCATCTTCCACCCCTACATCCCGTTCACCGGCACGCGCCTGATCGGCGTGGAGGCTGCGGGCGAAGGGCTCGACAGCGGCAAGCACTCGGCCTCCATCCTGCGCGGCAGTCCCGGCGTGCTGCACGGCAACCGCACCTACCTGCTGCAGAACGAGGACGGCCAGATCACCGAGACCCACAGCATCAGCGCGGGCCTCGACTACCCCGGCGTGGGCCCCGAGCATGCGTACCTGGCCGACATCGGCCGCGCCGAGTATGTGGGCGTCACCGACACCGAGGCGCTGGACGCCTTCCACTACCTGTGCCGCACGGAGGGCATCATCCCCGCGCTCGAATCCAGCCACGCCGTGGCCCACGCGCTGAAGCTCGCCAAGACCATGCGCCCCGACCAGTCGATTTTGGTGAACCTCTCGGGCCGCGGCGACAAGGACATCGGCACCGTCGCCGACCTGTCGGGCGTCGATTTCTACGACCGCCCCTCGATGCGCGGCCTGAGCGTGAAGGGAGGCAAGTGATGAGCCGCATTGCAGCCACCTTCGAGGCCCTGAAGAAAGACGGCCGCCGCGCCCTCATTCCGTATGTGACCGCGGGCTTCCCCTTCGCCGACATCACGCCGGAGTTGATGCACGGCATGGTCGAGGCCGGCGCCGACGTGATCGAGCTGGGCGTGCCATTTTCCGACCCGATGGCCGACGGCCCCGTGATCCAGAAGGCCGGCGAGGCCGCGCTGGCGCTGGGCGTGGGCATGAAGCAGGTGCTCGCCATCGTCGCGGCCTTCCGCAAGACCGACACGACCACGCCCGTGGTGCTGATGGGCTATGCCAACCCGGTCGAGCGCTACGACCTGGTGCACGGCAAGAAGGCCTTCATCCGCGACGCGGCCGCCGCGGGGGTCGATGGCCTGCTGGTGGTTGACTACCCGCCCGAGGAATGCGAGGCCTTCGCCGCCGAGCTGAAGTCCGCCGGCATCGACCTGATCTTCCTGCTGGCCCCCACCAGCACCGACGAGCGCATGGCCCAGGTCGCGCGCATCGCGAGCGGCTACGTCTACTACGTGTCGCTCAAGGGCGTGACCGGCGCCGGCCACCTCGACACCGAGGCCGTCGGCCGGATGATCCCTCGCATCCGCGAGCACGTGAGCATCCCGGTGGGCGTGGGCTTCGGCATCCGCGACGCCGCCACGGCGCAGGCCATCGGCTCGGCCGCCGACGCGGTCGTGATCGGCACGAAGATCATCCAACTCATCGAGGACCAGCCCCGCGACAAGGTCGTGCCGGCGGTGCGCGAATTCCTCGCGGGCATCCGCGAGGCGCTCGACGCGCTGCCCGCCGCGACGGCCAAGAACGCGGCTGGTCGATAATCACCGCCAACACAAGGAGCCCCCATGAGCTGGCTTGAAAAACTGCTACCCGCCAAGATCGCCCAAACCGACCCGTCCGAGCGCCGCCAGGTGCCCGAGGGCCTGTGGATCAAGTGCCCCGCCTGCGAGACCGTCCTGTACAAGACCGACCTCGAGCACAACCAGAACGTCTGCCCGAGCTGCAGCCATCACCACCGCATCAGCGCCCGCGCGCGGCTCGACGCGTTCCTCGATGCCGAAGGCCGCTACGAAGTCGGCCAGGAAGTGCTGCCGGTCGACGCGCTGAAGTTCAAGGACAGCCGCAAGTACCCCGAGCGCCTGAAGGAAGCCCTGGAGAACACCGGCGAGACCGACGCGCTGGTCGTCATGGGCGGCTCGGTGCACAGCATCAGCGTGGTCGTGGCCTGCTTCGAATTCGAGTTCATGGGCGGCTCCATGGGCAGCGTGGTCGGCGAGCGCTTCGTGCGCGGCGTCGAAACCGCCATCGAGCAGAAGGTGCCCTTCATCTGCTTCACCGCCACCGGCGGCGCGCGCATGCAGGAAGGCCTGCTCTCGCTGATGCAGATGGCCAAGACCAACGCCGCGCTCACGCGCCTGGCGAAGAAGGGCCTGCCCTACATCAGCGTTCTGACCGACCCGACCATGGGTGGCGTGTCGGCCGGCTTCGCCTTCGTGGGCGACGTGGTGATCGCCGAGCCGAAGGCGCTGATCGGCTTCGCCGGCCCGCGCGTGATCGAATCGACCGTGCGCGTGACGCTGCCCGAAGGCTTCCAGCGCGCCGAGTTCCTGCAGACCAAGGGCGCGATCGACTTCATCAGCGACCGTCGCGAACTGCGCAAGACCATCGCCAACACGCTGGCGATGCTGCTGCGCCAGCCGGCCGATGCGGTGAGCTGAGCGAAACGCTGACGCAATAACAAAAGGGCCCGGATGCCGATGCATCCGGGCCCTTTTGCTTCGGAATTCAGGCGTTCAGAAGGTCAGCTGGTAAGCAAACACCAGCAGGTTGCCCAGCACGATCGCGATCACCTGCAGCACGACGATGGCAGCCAGCGGCGACAGGTCGACCCCGCCGATCAACGGAATGAAGCGGCGGAACGGCCGCACCAGCGGCTCGGCCAGGCGGGAGATCAGGTCGAGCAGCATCGGCGACGCATTCGGAATCCACGACAGCACCGCGTAGACCACCAGCAGTGCCGTCAGGCCCGAGACGGCCAGCTGCATCAGCCCCACCAGCGACACCAGCGGCAGGGTCGCGATGCGCCCCAGGTTGCCCACCAGCAGCCACAGCAGCAGGAACTTCAGCATCACCAGCAACCAGGCCGCGATCAGGCTGGCCAGGTCCCAGCGCTTCACGGAAGGCACGATGCGCCGCAGCGGCAGCACGATCCAGTCGGTGATGGCGAACACGAAGCGCCCAAGCGGGTTGCCGAAGGGCACGCGGTGGTACTGCATGTACAGGCGCAGCAGGCAGGCGCCGCCGAGCAAACCGACGATCACGTCGAGAAGGAACGAGGGAATCTGGTAGAGCATGAGGCGCGGCCGTGAGGGGAATGCGATGATAGCCACGCAAGGCTCTTCGATGACGACACAACCCCTTTTGCATTCACTGCCATTGTTTCCGCTCGGTACGGTGCTCTTTCCCGGCGGTCTTCTTCCACTGCGCATCTTCGAGGTGCGCTACCTCGACATGATCGGCAAGTGCCGCAAGGCCGACGCGCCCTTCGGCGTGGTGAGCCTCACCAGCGGCAGCGAGGTGCGCAAGGCCGGCGCCGATGCCGAGAGCTTCTGCGCCATCGGCACGCTGGCCATGATCCGCGAGTTCGAGTCTCCTCAAAGCGGCCTGCTGCAGATCGAGTGCGTGGGCACGCAGCGCTTCAGGGTCCGCAGCAACGAACTGCAGAAGCACGGCCTCTGGGTCGCCGAGGTCGAGGCGGTGAACGACGACGTCGCGCTCGAGATTCCCGACGACCTGCGGCACACGTCCACCGCGCTGCAGCGCCTTGTCGGCACCCTCGAGGAGCGCAAGCGCGCCCAAGGCGGGGCGGTGCGGCTGCCGATTGCCGAACCCTATCGCTTCGACGATTGCGGCTGGGTGGCCAACCGATGGTGCGAACTGGTGCCGATGCAGCTGGAGCTGCGCCAGAGGCTGATGGAGCTCGACAGCCCGCTGATGCGGCTGGAGCTGGTCAGCGATCTGCTCGCACGCACCGGCATCACTGAATAGGTCGCTCCATTTTTCATAGCACATAGCGCAGGATCGACGGGCGCTCCGGGCCGGTTTTATTCAAACCCGATCGGCTAAAATGCCGGGCCCGCGCACGCTCCCGGTTGCGCGCCATCCGCCTCCCATGTCCGATCACCTGACCCCCAACACCCCCACGCCCGCGACGGAAGCGGCAACGGCTGCACCAGCCGTCGACGACAACAAGCTCATCGCAGAACGCCGCGAAAAGCTCAAACTGCTGCGCACAGCACAGACCGAGGGCAAGGGCGTCGCATTCCCCAATGACTTCAAGCCGGCACACCGCGCCGCGGCGTTGATCGAGGCTCATGGCGCCATCGAGCCCGAGGCGCTCGAAGCACAGGCTGTCGCCGTGAGCGTTGCAGGCCGCATGATGCTCAAGCGCGTGATGGGCAAGGCCAGCTTCGCGACCTTGCAAGACACCACCAGCCGTATTCAGCTCTACGTCACGCGCGATGCCGTCGGTGAGGAGGCGTACGCCGAATTCAAGCGGTGGGACCTGGGCGACATCCTCGGAGCCGAAGGCACGCTGATGAAGACCAAGACGGGCGAACTGTCGATCAAGGTCACGAAGCTGCGCCTGCTGACCAAGAGCCTGCGTCCGCTACCGGGCGACTTCTATGGCATGGCCGACCAGGAGCAGAAGTACCGCCAGCGCTACGTCGACCTGATCACCGACGAATCCGCCCGCAAGCGCTTCACCGCGCGCAGCAAGGCGGTGAGCGCGCTGCGCGAGTTCATGGTGTCCAACGACTTCCTCGAGGTCGAGACGCCCATGCTCCACCCGATTCCGGGCGGCGCCAACGCCAAGCCCTTCAAGACGCACCACAACGCGCTCGACCAGGAGATGTTCCTGCGCATCGCGCCCGAACTCTACCTCAAGCGCCTGATCGTCGGCGGCTTCGAGCGCGTCTTCGAGATCAACCGGAGCTACCGCAACGAGGGCATCTCGGTGCGGCACAACCCCGAGTTCACGATGATGGAGTTCTACGCGGCCTACTGGAACTACCGCGACCTGATGGACTTCACCGAGACGCTGATCCGCACCATCGCCGACAAGGCCGTGGGCACGCAGCAGCTCACCTACCAGGGCAAGCCGGTCGACCTGACGCAGCCCTTCCAGCGCCTGACGATCCGCGAGGCGATCCTCAAGTACACCGAGGCCGAAGGCGTGGCGCAGGGCGTCGACGACAGCGCCTGGCTCATCGCCGCGCTGCGCAAGCTCGGCATGAACGAGGAGAAGGACAAGCTCTCGCAGCGCAGCCTCGCCAGCCTGCAGGTGCTGTTCTTCGAGGAAACCGTGGAAGAGAAGCTCTGGCAGCCGACCTTCATCATGGAGCACCCGACCGAGATCTCGCCGCTGGCGCGCGCCAACGACGAGCGCCCCGAGGTCACGGAGCGCTTCGAGCTCTACATCACCGGCCGCGAGTTCGGCAACGGCTTCAGCGAACTGAACGATGCCGAGGACCAGGCCGCGCGCTTCAACGCGCAGGTGGCCGCCAAGGACAGCGGCGACGACGAAGCCATGTACTACGACCACGACTTCGTGCGCGCCCTCGAGTACGGCATGCCGCCCACCGGCGGCTGCGGCATCGGCATCGACCGGCTGATGATGCTGCTGACCGATTCGCCGAGCATCCGCGACGTGATCCTGTTCCCGGCGCTGCGCAGGGAATCCTGATCGTGAAGGCACCGTCGTCGTTGCCGACGATCGGCATCGACTTCGGCACCTCCAATTCCGCTGTCGCTTGCCGGGTAGGCGGAGAAGTCCGCCTTCTGCCCATCGAGGGCTCGGCCACCACCCTTCCCACCGCGATCTTCTTCAACGCCGAAGACCGCACGACGCACTTCGGCCGCGACGCCATCGGCCAATACCTCTCGGGCACCGAGGGCCGGCTGATGCGATCGCTCAAGAGCCTGCTCGGCAGCGCGCTGATGCAGGAGAAGACGGCCATCTACGACGGCCTCGTGAGCTTCGAGGACATCATCGCGCGCTTCCTGCGCGAACTGGCCGTGCGCGCCGGCCGCGAGCTCGGCCAGATGCCGGGGCGCGTGGTGATCGGGCGCCCGGTGCATTTCGTGGACGATGACCCCAAGCGCGACGAGCGTGCGGAAGAAAGCCTGCGCCTCGCGGCGCGCGCCGCAGGCTTTCGCGAGATCTCGTTCCAGCTCGAACCCATCGCGGCCGCCTTCGACTACGAACAGCGCGTCGCCAGGGAGTCGATCGTGCTCATCGTCGACATCGGCGGTGGCACCTCCGACTTCACCGTCGTACGCGTCGGCCCCGAGCGCGCCGCGCGCGAGGACCGCGGCGACGACGTGCTGGCCACCAGCGGCGTGCACATCGGCGGCACCGACTTCGACCAGCGGCTGAACCTCGAACAGGTGATGCCGCAGTTCGGCTTCCGCCATCACGGCCCGCAGGGGCGCGAAGTGCCGAGCAAGGTGTTCTTCGAGCTGTCGTCCTGGCACCTGATCAACTGGCTCTACGCCGCCAAGGCGCTGCGGCAGGCGAAGGACCTGCGCACCAGCTACAGCGACACGCGCCTGCACGACCGGCTGATGACCGTGCTCGAGGAGCGGCACGGCCACCGCATCGCGAGCGCGGTGGAAGCAGCCAAGATCGAGGTCTCGCTGAGCGATGCCCCGACCGCCATCGACCTCGGCAGCGCCGAACGCGGACTGGCGGCATCACTGACTCCGGACGACATGGGCCAGCAGCTGGCCGCGCCGCTGGAAAGCGTGGTCGCCTGCGCCCACGCCTGCGTCAAGCTCGCGGGCCTGCGCAGCAACGACCTCGACGCGATCTACCTCACCGGCGGCTCTTCCGCGCTGCGCCCGTTCCAGCACGCCCTGCGCAGGAGCTTCGCGGGCGTGAACCTGGTCGAGGGCGACCTCTTCGGCGGCGTCGCCACCGGGCTGGCCTGCGCGACCAGCACGCAGCGCCGGGCCTGAGCTCGGTCATTCCATGAAATACCTGGCGGGCTACCCGGCACCCTTGCTGGAGCAGGTCCGCCAGCTCATCGCCGAAGACAGGCTCGGCGCCCTCCTCGGCCAGCGCTACCCGGACGGCGTGCACGACATCCAGACCGACCGGGCGCTCTACAGCTACGTGAGCGAACTCAAGGGCGAATTCATGCGCAAGGCCGAGCCGCTGTCGAAGGTGATGTTCGACAACAAGCTGCACGTGATCCGCAACGCGCTGGGCACCCACACCACCGTGTCGCGCGTGCAAGGCGGCAAGCTCAAGGCCAAGCGGGAAATCCGGGTCGCGAGCCTGTTCAAGGAAGTGCCGCTGGCGTGGCTGCGGATGATCGTGGTGCATGAACTCGCGCACATGAAGGAGCGCGACCACGACAAGGCGTTCTATGCGCTGTGCACGCACATGGAGCCGGACTACGGGCAGCTCGAGTTCGACCTGCGGCTGTACCTGACGCACCTGGACCTGGGCGGGCAACAGCTCTTCGGCAAGAGCTGAGGTCGCAGCCGGCCCGGACCGCTGAAACGCCCTTCCCGGTCGCGGGCCCGGCGCTCGCAGATTTCCCGGCGTGGTGTGTCCGGATGCAGGCAGCTGGAGCAGGCGTCTGACGCACGAGCGAAAGAACCAACCAGCGAACGGCAGATCAGTCGGAAGCGAAGAAGGACGACAGCTCGCGCGCCAGCGCCTCGACCTCCTCCTGCGACATGCTCTCGATGGCATGCGAGGCGCGCAGGTTTTCCGTGCCGTCCAGGCCCTCGATCAGCGCATTGCGCGAACCCGAGTCGTGGTGCAGATGGAAGAGCGGCACGTGCATGGAGTGCCAGCGCACGCCCAGCCGGCCCGCCCGGCGCAGCAGCTCGTCGTCCTCGCCGCCCCAGCCTTCGAGCCGTGCGTTGTACCCGCCGACGCGGATGTATTCGCTGCGCTTGAACAGCACGATGCCGCCGTTGGCATTCGCATACAGGATGCCGGCGTCGGGGGGCAGGTTCTCCACGTCGATTGACGCGAAGCGGGCGTAGTCGGGCCGCTCCAGGAACTCGCGCTTGAGTTCGCCCGTCACGTTGACCACGTTCCAGTAGGGGCACAGCACGTCGCTGGTGTCGCGGTCGAGCAGGACGTCGATGCAGCCGCGCAGGGTCCAGGGCTGGGCGATGGAGTCAGCGTCGTGGAAGCAGATCACGGGGCTGCGCGCCAGCCGCACGCCCGTGTTGTAGAGCATCGACTTCGGAAAGGGCCCCTCGTGATGGATGAAGACATGCCGGATCCTGGGATCGCCCAGGCGCTGCCAGTCGAAGCGCGGCGCCGGCGCCGCCTCCATCAGCCACAGGCGGTAGTCGGTGTAGGTTCGCCCCAGGTGCGCCAGTACGGCATAGAGGTTCTCGCGCCGCTCCTCGGTCGCCTCCCTGTACGAGACGATGATGTCCACGTCGCGCAGGGAGGTTTTTTCGTCGGTTCCGGCTTCGGCCATGGGGCAGCTTCCATCCATCAGAGGGGGCGGTACAGCACGAAATTGTGCCCGTCGGACGTCTCCTTGTAGCGGGTATCGCGGATCGCCAGGTTGACGGGCTCCTTCCTGCCGCTGGAATGCTCGTTGAAGAGCCCCGCGCCGTTGACCGCGTCGACCACCTCGGCCAGCCCGGGCCCGGCCCAGTTGTCGTGCCCCCGCAGCAGATAGAAGTGCATCACGCCGCACTGCTGGTGGGCCCAGTAGTCGTGCCAGCCGAACGAGTCGGGGCGCCACAGCGAGTTGTGGCCCTCGAAGAAGATAGGGCGGCTCATCGGCATGCATTCCGGCGTGGAAATGATGAGATAGCGCGACCGATAGTTGAGGAACTCGAGCAGGTCGCGGCCCTGCGAATGGAGCATGTGCTCGATGACGTCGCCCAGGATCACCACGTCGTAGAGTTCGCCGCTGCGCTCGTAGAGCTTGTCGGCCGTGATCGGCAGGATCTGGTGGTAGCCGACCTCGCGCAGCCGGGGAAACGCCATTTCGTCGCACTCCAGGGCGGTCAGCTCGCACTCGGGCACGATGTCCCTGAGCAGGGCGCCGTACTTGCCGCCCCCGGCGCCGATGTCCAGGATGCGCCTGGGACCGATCGCCTTGATCACGTGTTGCGTCAGGCTGTCGAAAGTCAGCCAGGATTCGCCGATGTGCGCCATGAAAACTCTCCCCCGGGACCGCTTGATTCAGGACTTTTGACTTTACAGGAGCCCCCGGGCCGCCCGGCGGCCGTGTTTGCCAGCTTGTGCGCATTTGCGCCCGGTGATTGCATGGGAAAGGGCATCCGCCCGCCCTGCCCGCTCCCTACCGGATCTGCTGCGACGCGGCATCCATCGCCGCCATGTACACCGACCTGTAGGGCTCGACGAGGCTCACGAAGTGCACGAGCAGCGTGTCTTCGCCGGCCAGCAGTGGCGGCGTATTGATGCTCAGGTTGTCGAGCACGCTGTCTTCGTCCAGCCGGCCTTCCTGCTTGAGCACCTCGTTGGTGTAGTACTGGTCGCCCATGCTGCTGTAGACGCCCGACTTGTCGGCCACCTCGCCGATGCGCGCCCAGATGCGCGCCAGCAGTTCGAGGTTGCGCGGGGTATTGCGAAAGCCCATCACGCCGGAATTGAACAGCCAGGCGCCCACGTCCTTCGCCAGCAGCAGGTCGCGGCCCGCCAGCAGGGGCTCGATCGGGCGCTGCTGGTTGCAAAAAAGGATGTCGGCATCGATCCAGATCACCCAGTCGTGGTCCGCGAGGTGCTGCTGCAGCAGCCAGCTGCGGACCCAGGAGCCGTTGATGCCCGGCCCGATGCCCCCGGGGATCTCGCGGTAGACGTGGTACGCGTAGCCATGCCGCTGGCAGTAGCGGCGCACGTTGTGCTCGGACACCCTCGCATAGGTCTCGACATGGTGGGTGTAGAGCGTGAGGAACGCGATGCGCGCGCCGGGGTTGAAGCTGCTCAGCGGCTCGTTGCCGAGCGCCGGGTAGCGCGGCGGCTGCAGCACCGGCCGGCCGTCCATCAAGGCCGCGTTGACCTCTCGCGCCAGCAGGGCCTGCAGGTTCGTGTCGTGCAGGATCTCGTCGCGCCAACCGCCGCCCGGCAGCGGCACCGGCGGCGAGGCCAGGTTGACCACGAAGACCCGCGCCTCGTGCCACTGGGCGATGCGCCAAGACACGTTGACGTAGACGTCGGCCAGCACCGCGTTGCACTCGAGCAGCAGGCCCGCCGGGCGCAGCCGCGCGGCCTCGTCGAGCCAGTCGGACTCCAGCGCGACCACGTGGCCCGCGTCCACGATCAGCTGGTGCAGCAGCGCGCGGTTGGCCTGCGTGTTGCGCACCACCATCATGTTCGTCATGGCCGGGCCGGGCTGGCTTTCGGGCCGAGGCCCTTCAACCACCAGCAGGTCGCGCCCCTGCATCAGGACATCGATGGCCACCGGGTGGAAGACCACCGAATCGCCGTCGAGGAAGAGCAGCCAGTCGCCCTCGGCCAGCGGACGCAGGTGGCGCAGGATCGTGCTGTACTTGGCGCCGGCACGCAGCGCCGAGTGCATCAGCCGCTCGCTGCTGGCCCACTGGTGGGGGTAGCCGAACAGGCGGCAGTAATGCGCGTGGTTGCGCAGCACCGCCTCGTCCATGCGGTGGAAGAGGCTGAGGCACAAGGGCATCGCAAGCTCCGGGTCGGCTGGGCGGTCGTCAGATGTCCGCCAGACGCCTCGCGTCGCGGTAGGCGCGCGAGCCGATGAGCGCCTCCCAGCCGGGCGCCGCGCCCTGAGGCAGCAGCGCCAGGCGGCGCGCCTCGCTGTCCGCGCCCGGCCGCCACCGGCCCGCGCGCGCGGCGGCCGCGAAGCCCGCCAGGAAGCCGTCGAGCGGTGCACCGTCACCGATGCTCTGGTTGCACAGCAGCGCCATGTCGCAGCCGGCTTCCAGCGCCGCCAGCGCCGCGTCGGTAAAACTGAGCAGCTGCCCGTCGATGTAGCGCCCGGCCTCCATGCTAAGGTCGTCGCTGAACACCGCCCCGTCGAAGCCGAAGCGCCGGCGCAGGACCTCGCCCAGCCATTTCGAGGAGAAACCCGCCGGCCGCTTGTCGACCTTCGGATAGATCACATGCGCCGGCATCACGGCCGCGAGCGAGCCCGACAGCCAGTCGTATGGCTTCGCGTCGTCGGCCAGGATGGCCTTGAGACTGCGCTTGTCCACCGGGATCTCGACGTGCGAGTCGGCGTGCACGAAACCGTGTCCCGGAAAGTGCTTGCCGCAGTTGCGCATGCCCATCTGCAGCATGCCGTGCATCACGCTCTTGGCCAGCAGCGCGACCACGCGCGGGTCGCGGTGGAAGCTGCGGGTGCCGATGACGCTGCTGCCGCCGTAGTCCAGGTCGAGCACCGGTGCGAAGCTGAAGTCGACGCCGCAGGCACGCAGCTCGCCGGCCAGCACCTGCCCGACGGCCGTGGCGGCCTGGGTGGCGCGCATGGCGTCGCGCATCCAGAGTTCGCCGAGCGCGCGCATCGTCGGCAGGTGGGTGAAGCCGTCGGTGCGGAAGCGCTGCACGCGGCCGCCCTCGTGATCGACGCAGATCAGCAGGTCGGGCCGGATCGACTTGATCTCGGCATTGAGCGCGGTCATCTGCGCGCGGTCCTGCCAGTTGCGGGCAAAGTGGATCACGCCGCCGACGAGCGGGTCGGCGAGGCGACGGCGGTCGGCGTCTGTCAGCGCCGTGCCGGCAACGTCGATGATCAGCGGCGCATGGGGGCGGTCTTCTGCAAGCCCGGCGGTCATATCTATATCTTCTCCACCACCACGAAGCTCGCGGCGTATTCGGTTTCGTCGGTCACGGTCACGTGGGCCGTGAGGCCCTGTTCCTCGAACCACTCCTTCAGGGCGCCGTGCAGCACGATGACCGGCTTGCCGCTGCGCAGGTTGGCGATCTCGCACAGGCGCCAGCTCATGGGCATGCGCATGCCCAGCCCGATCGCCTTGCTGAAGGCCTCCTTGGCGGAAAAACGGGTAGCGAGGTAGCTCAGGCCGCGCTTCGGCCAACGCGCGCTGCGGGCCTGCCAGACCTTGAACTCGGCATCGCTCAGCACCTTGCGGGCAAAGCGTTCGCCCTGGCGCTCGAAGGTCGCGGCGATGCGACGCAGGTCGCAGATGTCGGTGCCAATGCCGTAGATCATGCGGCGACGGCGCTCATTGTTGTTGCTGCTGTTGCTGCTGGCTCGCCTCACGGATGCAACGCAGGTAGTCGCGCGTGGCGGCCGTGTAGCCGAGCTCGAGCGCGTCGGCGACGAAGGCATGACCGATGGAAACCTCCTGCACGCCCGGCACGGCGCGCAGGAAGGCCGTGAGGTTGTCGCGACTCAGGTCGTGCCCGGCGTTGACGCCTAGGCCTGCCGCTATGGCCGCGCGCGCCGTTTCGGCATAGCGCGCGAGCACGGTCTGCTCGTTCGGGGTGCCGCGGGAGGCGGCGTAGCCTTCGGTGTAGAGCTCGACCCGGTCAGCGCCCACGGCCTTGACGGCGGCCATCATCTCGGGAATCGGGTCCATGAACAGGCTGACGCGCACGCCCAGCGCCTTGGCTTCGGCGATCAGCGGGCGCAGGCGCTCGGCGTCGTCGGGGAAGGTCCAGCCGTGGTCGCTGGTCGACTGGGTCTCGCTGTCGGGCACGAAGGTGGCCTGGTGCGGCTTGAGCGCGCGCACGAAGTCCATCAGGTTCTGGAAGGGGTTGCCCTCGATGTTGAATTCGATGCCCGGCCAGTCCTTGGCGAGCAGCGCGGAAAGATCGCTCACGTCGTGCGCGCGGATGTGGCGTGCGTCCGGCCGCGGATGCACCGTGATGCCGTGGGCACCGGCGGCCAGGCAGGCCTGGGCGGCCTTCACCACGCTCGGAATGCCGAGGTGGCGCGTGTTGCGCACCAGCGCGACCTTGTTGAGGTTGACGGACAGCGAGGTGGCGGCGCTGGCGCCGGCTTGGCCCGGAGTGCTCATAGTGCTTGCAGGTCTCTCATCATTTGCCGCGTTCGCAGCGTGGACACGCCGCAATGGTAGTTGAGCAAGGCGCGCAGCTGGTTTCGCAGGGCACTGTTGCTGCCGGCGTTCATGGTGGCAATTTCACGCAAGGTAGCGGTAAATGGCGCGCGGTCGTCCAGCACGGCCTGCAGCGCCTGCCAGTCGGCGCCGGTCAGCGCGGCCTCGTCGTCGCCGACCTCGCGCAGGCCGGCCTCGGGCACGAGGCTGTAGCGCAGCCCGCCGGCGAGCGGCTCCAGCGTCAGGGTCTGGACGTCGAGCGACGGCAGCAGGCCGACTTCGCGCAGCAGCAGCAGCTCGAAGGCGCGCAGCGCGGCCGCCTGGGCCGCTGCCTGCGCACCGCCGTGCTCGCTCGCCAGCACCTGCACGACGCCGGCGTAGGCATCGAACAGCGCCTCGTGGGCGTCGTCGCGCGCCAGCAGGCGCAGCAGCAGCTCGTTGACGTAGTAGCCCGACAGCAGCGCCTCGCCGGTCGGCATCACGTGGCCGCCCATCCATTCGGCGCCCTTGAGCGTGCGGATTTCGGCGTCGCCGCCGTAGTTGAGCTGCAGCGGCTGCAGCGGCAGCAGCACCGGGCGGAAGTTGGAACTGGGCCGCTTCGCCCCCTTGGCCACGAGCGCGATGCGCCCGTGGTGCCGGGTGAAGACTTCGAGGATCAGGCTCGACTCGCTCCAGTCGTAGCGATGGAGGACGTAAGCCGGCTCGTGCGAAACGCGGTGGGTGGCCATGTCAGTGAGCAGTCGAGCATCGAGGCTTCAGGCCGGCAAACGTCGCGGAACCGGCTTTGCCGGGCCGCTGGCGTTGCCCCCTGCAAGGGGGTTGGCGGCTACGCGAAGCGAGCAAGCCTGGGGGTTTGCCTGTTTATTCGTAGCCGAAGGAACGCACGCGCGCTTCGTCGTCGGCCCAGCCGGAGCGCACCTTCACCCACAGCTCGAGGAACACCTTGGCATCGGCCAGCTTCTCGAGCTCGACGCGGGTTTCCATGCCAATGCGCTTGATGCGCTCGCCCTTGTCTCCGATCACCATGGCCTTGTGGCCGTCGCGCTCGACCACGATGGTGGCGGCGATGCGCAGCAGGCGCTTCTGGCCCTTCTTCTGGGGCGGCTCCTCGTCGAACTTGTCGATGACGACGGTGGAGGTGTAGGGCAGTTCGTCGCCGGTCAGGCGGAACAGCTTCTCGCGCACCAGCTCGCCGGCGAGGAACTTCTCGCTGCGGTCGGTCAGCTCGTCCTCGTCGTAGAACCAGGGCTGCTCGGGCAGGTATTTCTCGCAGATGCCGAACAGGCGCTCGACGTCCTTCGGGTTCTTGGCCGACATCGGCACGTATTCGGCGAACTCGTGCTTCTCCTGCATGCTCTTCAGCCAGGGCGCGATGTCGCCGCGGCGGTGCACGTTGTCCAGCTTGTTGGCCAGCAGTACCGTCGGAATACCCTTGCCGAGCAGCTTGAGCACGCGCTCGTCGGCCTGGGTGAAACTGCCGGCCTCGACCACGAACAGGATCAGGTCCACGTCGCCGACCGCGCCCTGCACGGTCTTGTTGAGCGACTTGTTCAGCGCGTTGGCGTGCAGGGTCTGGAAGCCCGGCGTGTCGACGAACACGAACTGCGTGGCGCCCAGCGTGCGCATGCCGGTGATGCGGTGGCGCGTGGTCTGCGCCTTGCGCGAGGTGATGCTGATCTTCTGGCCGACCAGGGCGTTGAGCAGCGTCGACTTGCCCACGTTGGGCTTGCCGACGATGGCGATGAGGCCGCAGTGCTGGGGGCCCTGGTGGCCTTGGGAACCAGCGGCCCCCTCGCCGCCTTCGGCATCTTCGGGTTCCGCTACGGGATTGATAGCATCGTTCATTCTGGATTTCACGCGCCGCCGCGTGCCTTGAGCCGGATCAACATGGCCGCCGCGGCAGCCTGCTCGCCGGCGCGGCGCGAGCCGCCGATGCCGCGTTCGCGAAAGCCCAGCTCGGGCACCTCGCACTCGACATCGAAAGTCTGCTTGTGCGCCGCGCCCAGTGTGGCGGCCACGCGGTACACCGGCAGCTTCATTTTGTGACCCTGCAGCCATTCCTGCAATTCGGTCTTCGGGTCCTTGGCCGCGGCTTCCATGCGCGGGTTGATCTCGACCGACTCGTAGAGCCGGTGCACCAGCGCCTGGGCGGCGGCGAAGCCGGCGTCGAGATACACCGCGCCGATCAGCGCCTCGAGCGCGTCGGCCAGGATCGATGGCCTGTTCGGGCCGCCCGAACGGGCCTCGCCCTCGCCCAACCGCAGCAGCGGCGACAGCGCCAGCCCCACGGCCAGGCGGTGCAGGGTGTCCTGCTTGACGAGGTTGGCCCGCACGCGCGACAGGTCGCCCTCCGGCAGGGCCGACAGGCGCATGTAGAGCAGGTGCGATACAGCCAGGTTCAGCACCGAGTCGCCGAGGAACTCGAGGCGCTCGTTGTGGTCGGCCGAGAAGCTGCGGTGCGTGAGCGCGAGCTGCAGCAGCCGCGGATCGGAGAAGGTGTGCTGCAGGCGCGCCTGCAACGCGGCCAGGCTGCCGTCCACCTTTTTGGGTGCCGTGTTCAGCGGGTTTCGCCCTTGTACTTGAGCGTGAGGTAGGCCGGGCCGAAGAGCGGGATCTCGCGCTCGTACGAGTACGAAACCACCACCTTGTCGCCGACCTTCTTGATTTCGAGGTCCTTGCCGCTGACCGACTTGAAGTCGTCGATGGCCTGGGCGCGATCGAAGATGGCGCGCACCTCGGGCACCGTGGTGCCCTCCTTGGCCTTGTTTGCGGCCTTGTCGATGGCCTGCCATTCGATCAGCGTCGGAATGACCTGTGCGATGACCACGCCCAGGCACCCGAGCACGGCCGCGACGAACACCAAGCCGATGAACGAAATGCCACGTTGCTGCGCAGCGCTGCTGCGAACGGACCGATGTGCTCTCATGCCCTCATACCCCTCGAACTGTGCTTGCGATGAACGCTTGTTTATTGAAACGGACCGATGCGTCCCAGGTCGCCGAAATTCATCCAGACGAAGAAGGCCCTGCCCACGATGTTCTTGTCCGGCACGAATCCCCAGAAACGCGAGTCGGCCGAATTATCGCGGTTGTCGCCCATCATGAAATAGTTGCCAGGCGGCACCTTGCAGACAACGCCTTCGACCGAGTAGCGGCAGTTTTCGCGGAACGGGAAGTCGCTGGCGCCGGGCACGAATGCCGGCGAGGCATCGTCGTTGAGGATCTTGTGCTGTTTGCCGCCCAGGTTCTCGTCGAACTGCTTGAGCAGGCGCATCGATTCGCCGTCGAGGTAGTCGGCGGCAGCCACCTTGGAGACCGGCTGGCCGTTGATCGTGAGCTTCTTGTTCAGGTAGGCGACCTCGTCGCCCGGAATGCCGACCACGCGCTTGATGTAGTCCATGCTCGGCTTGGGCGGGTAGCGGAACACCACCACGTCGCCGCGCGCCAGCGGCGTGCCTTCGGTGATCTTGGTGTTGATGACCGGCAGGCGCAGGCCGTAGGTGAACTTGTTGACCAGGATCAGGTCGCCGGTCAGCAGCGTGGGCATCATCGAGCCCGACGGGATCTTGAAGGGCTCGTAGAGGAACGAGCGCAGCAGGAACACCACCAGGATCACCGGGAACAGGCCGGCGGTCCAGTCGAGCCACCAGGGCTGCATCAGCAGCCGCTCGCTCGCCTTGGCGTCGACCGTGTCGACCTGGTTGATGCCCTGCCCCGCCAGGCGCGCGTTGCGCTCGGCCAGCGAGGCTTCGAGCTTCGCGGCGGCCTGCTCGCGCCGCGGCAGGAAGTAGAAGCGCTCGGCCAGCCAGTAGAGGCCGGTGACCACCGTCGCCAGGAACAGCAGCAAGGCGAAGTTGCCTTCGATCATGTTGAAGTACCAGGCGCCGACGTAGGCGGCGAAGGCCGCGAGGACCAGGGAGGTGATGAATGCCATTTTTCGATCAGTCTTCGACTTGCAGGATGGCGAGGAAGGCCTCTTGCGGGACCTCGACGGAGCCGATCTGCTTCATTCTTTTCTTGCCCGCCTTCTGCTTCTCGAGCAGCTTCTTCTTGCGGGTGATGTCGCCGCCGTAGCACTTCGCCAGAACGTTCTTGCGAAGGGCCTTGATTGTCTCACGCGCAATGATGTTGGCCCCGATGGCCGCCTGGATCGCGACGTCGTACATCTGGCGCGAGATGATCTCGCGCATCTTCGAGACCACCGCCCGGCCGCGGAACTGCGACTGGCTGCGGTGCACGATGATCGACAGCGCGTCTACCTTGTCGCCGTTGAGCAGGATGTCGACCTTCACCACGTCGGAGGCGCGGTACTCCTTGAACTCATAGTCCATCGAGGCGTAGCCGCGGCTCACCGATTTCAGCTTGTCGAAAAAGTCGAGCACGATCTCGCCGAGCGGCATCTCGTAGGTCAGCATGACCTGGCGGCCGTGGTAGGCCATGTTGATCTGCACGCCGCGCTTCTGGTTGGCCAGCGTCATCACCGGGCCGACGTAGTCCTGAGGCATGTAGAGATGAACCGTGACGATCGGCTCGCGGATTTCGGCCATGCGGCCGATGTCGGGCATCTTGGACGGGTTCTCGACCATGATGACCTCGCCGTCGTTCTTGAGCACCTGGTAGACCACGCTCGGCGCGGTCGTGATCAGGTCCTGGTCGAACTCGCGCTCCAGGCGCTCCTGCACGATCTCCATGTGCAGCAGGCCGAGGAAGCCGCAGCGGAAGCCGAAGCCCAGCGCCTGGCTGACCTCGGGCTCGTAGTGCAGCGAGGCGTCGTTCAGCTTGAGCTTCTCGAGCGCGTCGCGCAGCGAGTCGTACTCGCTGGCCTCGGTCGGGTAGAGCCCGGCGAAGACCTGCGGCTGGATTTCCTTGAAGCCCGGCAGCGGCTCGGTGGCGGTGAAGGCCGCGCCGCCAGTGCCCCCTTTGATCAGCGTGACGGTGTCGCCCACCTTGGCCGCCTGCAACTCCTTGATGCCGGCGATGATGTAGCCCACCTCGCCTGCCTCGAGCGCTTCGCGCGGCTGGTTGGCGGGCGTGAACACGCCGAGGTTGTCGGCGTTGTAGCTCGCGCCGGTCGCCATCATCTTGATGCGGTCGCCCTTGGCGAGGCGGCCGTCGACCACGCGCACCAGCATGACCACGCCGACGTAGGCGTCGAACCAGCTGTCGATGATCATCGCGCGCAGCGCGCCCTCGGGATTGCCGCGCGGCGCCGGCACCTTCGCGACGATCGCCTCGAGGATCTCGTCGATGCCCATGCCGGTCTTCGCCGAGCATGGGATCGCATCGCTCGCGTCGATGCCGATCACGTCCTCGATCTCGGCCTTCGCCGTGTCGGGGTCGGCCTGCGGCAGGTCCATCTTGTTGAGCACCGGCACCACCTCGACGCCGAGGTCGAGCGCGGTGTAGCAGTTGGCCACCGTCTGCGCTTCGACGCCCTGCGATGCATCGACGACGAGCAGCGCACCTTCGCATGCGGACAGCGAGCGGCTCACTTCATACGAGAAGTCGACGTGGCCCGGCGTGTCGATCAGATTGAGGTTGTAGACCTTGCCGTCGAGCGCCTTGTACTGCAGCGCAGCCGTCTGCGCCTTGATGGTTATCCCACGCTCTTTTTCGATGTCCATCGAGTCGAGGACCTGCGCTTCCATCTCGCGCTCCGCGAGGCCGCCGCAACGTTGGATCAAACGGTCTGCGAGCGTCGACTTGCCATGGTCGATGTGCGCAATGATCGAAAAATTTCTGATGTGATTCATCAACGGGAACGCTTAAGTACTTGAATTGGCTCGTACGCAGAGTGCTACAGGCAAGAAAAAAGGGCGCGTCTTCTGGAGACGCGCCCTGAACCAACAAGCAATGGCAACTGCAGTAGTTGGAGCTTCATTGTAGGCAAAAAGGGAAGCGCGTACATCCGGGAACGGGGTCCAAAAGGGTCGTTGCAGGTCCACAACATCAAAGATACAAACAGGTTATCCACAGGATCGGTGGAGCAGTTACTGAACAACTTGTGGGCGATCTGTGGAGCACCGGTGGACTGCCATCTGGCATCTCGCATGGTGAAGGTCGGGGCATTCCTTATGCGCCGACCAGCCGCCGAGAGTGCCTTATTCTACCGAAAACCGTCCTTAGCCCTTTTGAAAGTTAGTGGGCGCAAACCAAAATCAGCGTTTTCAGTCCGCCGGATTTTTTTGGAGGCCGGCGCCGGAACGTCGTAAACACCTCAAAAAAACGGCCCCAAACCCGACTACCGGGTGGGGCCACTTGACGCCAGAGCCGGTCAGCGTGTCTGCCGGATCAGCGCGTACTGCGCCCAGTCGCCGCGGCGGAAGAGCACGCTGAGCGGCTTGCTCTTGTCGGACTTGGCAACGGCCGATTCGAACTCCCGCGCGTTCGATACATCGACATTGCCGACAGCCATGATGATGTCGCCCTCGCGCAGGCCCGCACGGGCCGCGGCGTCGCTGGCTGCATCGACCTTCACGCCGCCCTTCACCTTCAGCTCCTTCTTCTGCGCATCGGTGAGGTCGCTCACGGCCAGGCCCAGCGACTTGGCGGCGGCGGATGCCGGCGGCTTCTGCGCCGGCTCGTCGCGATCGCTCGCACGCTTGCTCGGCTTGTCGGGCTCGATCTCGGCGATGGTCACGCTGAGGTCGCGCGAGGCGCCGCGCCGGAACACGGTGAGCGTGCTCTTCGTGCCCGGCTTGGTGTTGCCCACCAGGCGCGGCAGGTCGCTCGGCTTCTCGATGGCCTTGCCGTCGAACTTGGTGATCACGTCGCCCGGCTCCACGCCGGCCTTCTCGCCCGGCGAGCCCGCCTCGACGCCGCGCACCAGCGCGCCCTGCGGCTTGCCCAGGCCGATGGCCTCGGCCACGTCCTTCGTGACCTGGTCGATCTGCACGCCGATGCGGCCACGCGAAACGCGGCCCGACGTGCGCAGCTGGTCGCTCACGCGGATCGCCTCGTCGATCGGAATCGAGAACGAGATGCCCATGAAGCCGCCCGAGCGCGAGTAGATCTGGCTGTTGATGCCGACCACCTCGCCGCGCATGTTGATGAGCGGACCACCCGAATTGCCCGGGTTGATGGCCACGTCGGTCTGGATGAACGGCAGGTATTCGCCGGTGTCGCGCTGCTTGGCGCTCACGATGCCGGCGGTGACGGTGTTCTCGAGGCCGAAGGGCGAGCCGATGGCCATCACCCACTCGCCCACGCGCAGCCTGGAGATGTCGCCGACCTTCACCGCCGGCAGGCCGGTCGCCTCGATCTTCACGACGGCGACGTCGGTGCGCTTGTCGGCGCCGACGATCTTGGCCTTGAACTCGCGCTTGTCGGGCAACGTGACCAACACCTCGGAGGCGTCTTCGACCACGTGCGCATTGGTCATCACGTAGCCGTCGGGCGTGAGGATGAAGCCGGAGCCCACACCACGCGGACGCTCTTCTTCCTGCGGCTGCTGCGGACGGTTCTGGCGCGGCCCCTGTCGCGGCTGGCCCGGCAGCGGCTGGCCGAAGAAGCGGCGGAAGAACTCCTGCATTTCCTCGTCCATCTCGCCGTTGCCGCCGCGCTGCGCCACCTTCTCGACGGTACGGATGTTGACGACGGAGGGGCCGACCTGATCGACCAGATCGGTGAAGTCGGGCAGCGTGCGCGTCTGCGCGTGAACAGGCTCGACGGGAAGGAATGTGGCGCTGGCGGTCAATGCGAGTGCGCATGCCAGCAGGCCGGAACGAAACTTGTGTCCCTCGACTTTGAAGATCATCGGCTTTCTTTCAAAAGAACAGAGCGGCGAAAAACAGGTCTATGAGTCTGCTGCGCGGGCTTGGTTCAGCGCAATTGGCGCTTCTCGGGCCCGTCAGCGCGTGCGCGCGAGGCTTTGTGCGAATGCGTTGAGCGTCTGCTGGGGCACTTCGCCGACCGCGGTCAGCCACCAGTCGCTGGCCGGCTCGGGCAAGCGGCGGCGGATCGCGTTGGTCGCGCCGATGGTCAGCACGCCGTCGCGGGGCGAGCGCGCGGGGTCGTAGCGTTCGATGAAGAGAGATACCGAGGCCAGGCCGTCGGAGAAGGTCCACTGGACGGTGGCGGCATCCTGCTGCTTTGCCTTGCCGCCGTCGTCACCCGTCGTGGGACGACGGAAGAAGCTTCGGGGCTTGAATCCGGCCACGGGCGCACGCAGGGTCCAGCCTTCATCCTGCGCGTTGCTGCGTTCGAGTTCGAGCTTCTCGACCCGGTATCCCGCGGTGTTGGACATCATCTGCGCGAGCGCCTGCGCCTTCACCGGCGCATCGAGCTGCAGTTCGGAAAAAGCCGACTGCTCCACCACGCGGGAGTCGCTGTCGACGGTCTGCAGTTTCACCACGAGGCCCGAGCGGCGCTCGCTCCAGATGCGATAGCCGAAGCGCAATCCGTCATGCGGCACCAGCTGCACCACGTCGGCATCGAAGCCGGCGACGCGGTCCTTGCCGATCGCACGCACGTCGTAGAAATCGCCGATCGAGGAATCGGGCTTGTCCGGCAGATTCGGGAAGAGATCGAGGTTCTCGCGCTTCTCGACCTTCACCACCTTCGCCTCCGGCAGGAAGGTCATGACGTTGCGATTGCGCCGGAAGGTGGAGCGCGGCGGCCCCGTCAGGGCTTCGATGCGCTCGATCTGGTGTTCACCGTCGCGCACATGCCAGATGCGCGCGCTCGAAAGGTCGCCGCCCGGCGCCGACACCACGAAGGTGCCCACGTAGTTGCGCTGGCGGGCGCCGGTGTGCATGCGCTGCAGCCACTCCGTGACGCTCATCGCGGGCGGCTCGTCCGTCTGCGCGGTTGCCGCACTCTTCGCATTCGCGGTGCCCGAGCGGGTCTGCGCGGTGGCAGCCTGCGCGAGGCAGAAGGCAGCAAACACAAGCACGAAGGCGCGTGCGGAGAACGGCATCGGAACGGTCATTACGGGCGGCTACGGGTGCTGCTCGCGCTCATCAGCGCGTCGGGCCCTCGAAAGTGGCGTTGCGCAGGAAGCCGGAGGGCATTTGCGAAGCGCCGCCGGCCTGCTGGTGCGCTTCGAGGAGTTGATCCAGGCGCGGGTCGCGCAGCATGACCTGCGGATTGCCGTTGCCCACGATCACGCGGGTCGGGGTCAGCGTGTTGCCGACGGCCTGGGGGCCGTTGACCGCGGCCGCGGCAAGCACCGAGTTCACGGCCGGTGCCGGCTGCTGTTGCTGCTGCACCGAAGCCAGTTGAGCACCGCCTTGCTGCGGCACGGCCGAGCCGTTGCCGACCAGGGTCCAGCTGATGGCGGCAACGGCCATCAGCGATGCGGCGCCGGCCACCAGCTTCCAGCGGAACACCGGCTCGTTGGCCGCTTCCGCCCTGCGCTGGACCGGCATGGCCACGGCGACGGGCTCCGCCACCGGGGCCATCATCACCGGCTCTGCCGCCAGCCGCTGCTGGAAGCGCGCCAGGAAGGCCGAGGTATCGCTGCACGGCGAATGCGAACCCGAGCGCAGCACGTCGCCCACCACGTGGTAGGCCTGCCATGTCGCGCGCGACTCGCCTTCGGCGCCGATCGCCTCGATAGCCTGAGCGAACGCCTCGCCCTGCAAATGACCATCCGCAAGTGCGGACACCTGTTCCCGAACCGTCATCGTCTGATTCATTTCATTCACCTGCTTACTACCAACGCTTGCCGGACTGGTTGTCCAGCAACGGCTTGACCCTGGCCGAAATGGCCTCGCGCGCCCGGAAAATCCGCGAACGCACCGTGCCGATAGGGCAATCCATGACCTCGGCAATCTCTTCGTAACTCATGCCCTCGATCTCGCGCAGCGTGACCGCCTGCCGAAGTTCGGCAGGGAGCGCTTCCATGGCTGCCTCGACGGCGCCGGCGATTTCGTTCGCCGCCATGACCGATTCGGGGGTTTCGTCGCTGGTTGGTTCGTTTCCGGGACGGTAAGTTTCATCCTCATCCTCGGAAGAAGGCCTCAGAGCCGCCTCGGAGACGGTGGGATCGCGCTTCATGTCCACCAGTGCCTTCTTGGCGGTGTTGACGGCGATCCGGTAGAGCCAGGTATAGAACTGCGCCTCGCCGCGGAACTGGTGCAGGGCGCGGTAGGCGCGAATGAAGGTTTCCTGCGCGATGTCCTCGATCAGGTCGACATCGCGCACCATCCGCCCGATCAGGCGCTCGATGCGGCGCTGGTACTTGATGACCAGCAGCTCGAAGGCCTTCTGGTCGCCTGCGACGGTGCGCTGGACCAGCTGGAAATCGACCTCGCCCGGACGCGCCGCCGCAGCGGGCGCGTCGTTCAGGCCGGAGTCCGGCGGCACGGGCGGGGAGGTGGTCATCGAAGAAGGTTCAGGGCGCGTCGGCCGGAGCTGTCGCGCGCCAGGGGTCGGCCGCGGGCGTGGCGGCCGGGGGGCGCGAATATACCGCGCGGCGCAGATCGCGCCAGCGCTCGGGCATGGCCCGCTGCTCGATCCAGATCCAGCGCCGGGCGCGGCCCGGTTCGCTCAGGCGCAGCAGCATCAGCGACTGGAAGTCGAGCGCCACGGAGGCACGCGCGGCGTGCACGCCACGGGAGACCTGATTGCCTGTCAGCGACCAGTAAAGGCCGTCGAAATGCAGGACGCCCGCGCCTTCTTGCCGCAGGCCGAAACCCGCGGCAACGCCCGCGAACACGACACTGAGAACCAGCAGGAGATGACGCCATCCGACGCTATCGAAGAGATAGCAGGACGCACCTGCGCAAAGAGCCCCCAGCGCCCAGAGAACGACAAGAATCCGGGTTGCGCCACGCGAGCGCCCCACCGGATAGGTCACCGACGGCGCGCTGTGCATGACAGAGCGACGCTCAAGCGCGCTTGAACACCAGCGTGCCGTTGGTGCCGCCGAAGCCGAAGTTGTTCTTGACCGCGACATCGATCTTCAGATCGCGCGCCTCGTTGGCGCAGTAGTCGAGATCGCACTCCGGATCCTGGTTGAAGATGTTGATGGTCGGAGGGCTCTTCTGCTCGTGCAGCGCCATCACGGTGAACACCGACTCGATGCCGCCCGCGCCGCCCAGCAGGTGGCCGGTCATGGACTTGGTCGAATTGACGACCAGCTTCTTCGCGTGGTCGCCGAAAGCCAGCTTGACCGCATTGGTCTCGTTGACGTCGCCGATCTGCGTGGAAGTGCCGTGCGCGTTCAGGTATTGCACCTGGTCGGCGTTGACTCCCGCGTTCGACAGCGCCATGGCCATCGAGCGGCGGGGGCCGTCGACGTCGGGCGCGGTCATGTGATACGCGTCGCCCGTCAGGCCGAAGCCCGCGACCTCGGCGTAGATCTTGGCGCCGCGCGCCTTGGCGTGTTCGTATTCTTCGAGCACCAGCACGCCGGCGCCCTCGCCCAGCACGAAGCCGTCGCGGTCCTTGTCCCACGGGCGCGAGGCCGTGGCCGGATCGTCGTTGCGGGTGCTCAGCGCGCGAGGCGCGGTGAAGCCGCCGATGCCGAGCGGGGAGATCGTCGATTCCGCGCCGCCGGCGATCATGACGTCGGCATCGCCGTACTCGATCATGCGAGCCGAGGTGCCGATGGCATGCAGGCCGGTGGTGCAGGCGGTCACGACCGCGATGTTCGGGCCCTTGAAGCCGTACTTGATCGAGACGTGGCCCGAGATCATGTTGATGATCGAAGCCGGCACGAAGAACGGCGACACCCGGCGCGGGCCGCGGTTCATCAGTTCGCCGTGCGTTTCCTCGATCATCGGCAGGCCGCCGATGCCCGAGCCGATGTTGCAGCCGATGCGCACGGCCTGCTCATAGGAGAGCGCTTCGCCGGTTGGCAGTCCGCTGTCCTGCACCGCCTGGATGGCGGCGGCGAGCCCCAGATGAATGAAGCGGTCCATGTGACGCGCTTCCTTCTCCGAGATGTATTGGGTGATGTCGAAACCCTTGACCTCACCTGCGAACTTGCAGGCGAAGGCGCTTGCATCGAACGCGGTGATGTTCGCAATGCCCGACTTCCCGGCCAACAGGTTGGCCCAGGATTCGGCAACAGTGTTTCCGACAGGAGCGATGCAACCGAGTCCGGTAACGACGACGCGGCGTTTGGTCATGCCGGCAAACCTTTCTGAAAGCGCTGAACAGTTGCCTGCCGGCGCGTGCGGTTCAAGAAAAAGCCGCCGGCCGCAGTTGCAATGTTGTTGTCAGCTGGCCGATCAGGCCTTTTGATTCTTGGTGGCGTAGTCGACGGCGTTTTGCACCGTGGTGATCTTCTCGGCGTCTTCGTCGGGAATTTCGATGCCGAATTCGTCTTCGAGTGCCATCACGAGTTCGACCGTGTCGAGAGAGTCGGCGCCGAGGTCAGCCACGAAAGCCTTTTCGTTCGTCACCTGGGACTCTTCCACGCCGAGTTGCTCGGCGATGATTTTCTTGACACGTGCTTCGATATCGCTCATTTGGTTCCCTCTGAGGGTTGTAGGTAATCGGTGGATTTTAGCCGGGCGCATTGTGGCATTTGCCGTGCCCCCGGGACGGAGAAAACTTGCGCCTTGCGGCTACATGTGCATGCCGCCGTTGACGTGCAGCTCCTGCCCCGTGACGTAGGACGCCTGGGGCGATGCGAGGTACGCCACCGCGTGCGCGATGTCAGCCGGCTTGCCCAGGTGGCCCAGCGGGATCTGCTGGAGCAGCGCCTGTTGCTGGGCTTCGGGAAGGCTGGCCGTCATGTCGGTCTCGATGAAACCGGGGGCGACGCAGTTGACGGTGATGTTCCGGCTGCCCAGTTCGCGGGCCAGCGCACGGGTCATGCCCGCCACGCCCGCCTTGGCGGCCGCGTAGTTGGCCTGGCCGGCATTGCCGGAAGCGCCCACCACGCTGGTGATGCTGATGATGCGGCCGTAGCGCTGCTTCATCATCGGACGGATCACCGCACGCGAGAGCGAGAAGACCGCCTTGAGATTGGTGTCGAGCACCGCATCCCAGTCGCTGTCCTTCATGCGCATGGCGAGCGTGTCGCGCGTGATGCCGGCGTTGTTCACCAACACGTGGATGGCGCCGTATGCCTGCACGATCTCGTCGATCAGGGCTTCGACGGCGGCGCCGTCATTGACGTTCAACGCGCGGCCGCGGCCGTCGTACGCGCTCAGCGCCGCGGTGATCTTGGCCGCGCCGTCATCGGTGGTGCCGGTGCCCACGACCTTGAGGCCGCGCTGGGCCAGCTCCAGCGCGATCGCCGCGCCGATGCCGCGCGTCGCGCCGGTGACCAGGGCAACCTGCCCTTCGAATTTGGGAATGCTCATAAGAAAAGTATGGGGGCCTTGGCGCCGTCAGCCGGCGAGCGATTGTCGGGTGTCCGCGAGCGTTGCCGGGTCGTACACCGACGCGGCTTCCAGATCGGGGGCGATACGCTTCACCATGCCGGCCAGCACCTTGCCGGGACCGCACTCGATGATGGCGGCTACACCGCGCAGTTTCAAGGCCTGCACGCTCTCGACCCAACGCACCGGGCCAGCGGCCTGGCGCACCAGGGCGTCGCGGATGCGGTCGGCGTCGGTTTCGACGGCGACGTCGATGTTATTCAGCACCGGGATCTGCGGCGCAGCCAGCGTGACCGAAGCCAGCTTCTCGCGCAGCGCTTCCGCCGCGGGCTTCATCAGGCTCGAATGGAAAGGCGCCGAAACCGGCAGCAGCAGCGCGCGCTTGGCGCCGTTTGCCTTCAGCAGCTCGCAGGCTTTGTCCACCGCAGCTTTGCTGCCGGCGATCACCGTCTGCACCGGGTCGTTGAAGTTCACCGCTTCAACGACTTCCGCGCTGCCGGCGCCGAAGCTGGCCGTGGCTTCCGCACACCCTGCCACCACCTTGGCCGACTCCATGCCAAGCACGGCAGCCATCGCGCCGACGCCCACAGGCACGGCCTGCTGCATCGCCTGCGCACGGAAGCGCACCAGCGGCGCGGCCTGCGCCAGCGTCAGCACGCCCGAAGCAACCAGCGCCGAATACTCGCCGAGCGAATGCCCCGCCACGACGGAAGGCTTCGCGCCACCTTCGGCCAGCCATGCGCGCCATGCGGCCACACCAGCCACCAGCATCACGGGCTGGGTGTTCGTGGTGAGCGCCAGCTCTTCCTTCGGGCCGTTCTTGATCAGGGCGCCGACATCTTCGCCGAGCGCCTCGGACGCCTCACGCAGCGTTTCGGCCACGGCCGGATGGTCGCCCCAGGCGTCGAGCATGCCGACAGCCTGCGAGCCCTGCCCCGGAAAGACAAATGCAAAGGATTTCATTGTTTACGCGTCGTCTCGCATTGCCGGCCCCTTCCGGGGCACCGCAACGCACTAGCTAACTACAGATTCAACAGCACCGCGCCCCAGGTGAAGCCGCCCCCCACGCCCTCGAGCATGAGCGTTTCGCCTTTCTTCACCTTGCCCGAGCGCACCGCCTCGTCGAGCGCCAGCGGAATCGAGGCGGCGGAGGTGTTGCCGTGCTCGTTGACCGTGACGATCAGCTTCTCGCGCGGAAGCCTCAGCTTCTTCGCGGTGCCCTCCATGATGCGGATGTTGGCCTGGTGCGGGATGAGCCAGTCGATGTCGGTGTCTACCTTGCCGGCCTTTGCCAGCGTGGCACGCGCCGCCTCTTCGAGCACGCGGACCGCGAGCTTGAAGACGGCCTGGCCGTCCATGTGCAGCAGCGGCGTGCCCAGCACGTTGCCGCCCGAAACGTGGCCCGGCACGCAAAGAATGCCGACGTGCTTGCCGTCGGCGTGCAGGTCGCTTGCCAGGATGCCGGGCTCCTCGCTGGCCTCGAGCACCACCGCGCCCGCGCCGTCGCCGAACAGTACGCAGGTGGTGCGGTCGTTGAAGTCGAGGATGCGGGAGAACACTTCGGCGCCCACCACCAGCGCACAGCGCGCGGTGCCGGTGCGGATCATCGCGTCGGCGACGGTGAGCGCGTAGACGAAACCGCTGCAGACCGCCTGCACGTCGAACGCCGGGCAGCCGGCAATGCCGAGCTTGTTCTGGAGGATGGCTGCCGACGACGGGAACACCATGTCCGGCGTGGAAGTCGCAACGATGATCAGGTCGACGTCGCTGGCCTTGCGGCCGGCCGCCTCCAGCGCGTGCCGGGCCGCCTGGAGACCGAGGTCGCTGCTGGTGACATCCGGCGCGGCGAAATGCCGGGCGTGAATACCGGTGCGCTCGACGATCCACTGGTCGGAGGTCTCGATGCCTCGCGTAGCCAGATCCTTGGCGAGATCGTCATTGGTCACGCGGCGTGGAGGCAGGTAGCTGCCGGTGCCGGTAATGCGTGAATAAGGAGTCATCAAACGTGAAGGGCTGTCGCGTCGACCGGCGCCGCCGGTTCCTGCCGCGCGAGCAAAGGCGCGGCGTGGGCGATGCGGGCCCGCACGCGATCGAGCAGGTTGTTGCGAGCGGCATCATAAGCGCGATCCAGCGCATGACCGAAAGCCACCTCGTCAGCCGAGCCATGGCTCTTGAAAACCAGTCCGCGCAGGCCCAACAAGGCGGCACCGTTGTAGCGACGATGATCCAAGCGACTTTTAAACGCTTTTAGGACCGGATAAGCAACAATTGCCGCAATTTTGGTGAAAAGGCTTCGCGAGAATTCGACCCGGATGAACTCGCCGATCATCGACGCGACGCCTTCGCTGGCCTTGAGCGCCACATTTCCGACAAAACCGTCACAGACGACAATGTCGGTCGTGCCCTTGAAGATATCGTTGCCTTCCACGTTGCCGTAAAAGTTCAGATCCTTGGAATTGGCGGCCGTACGCAGCAGTTGGCTTGCCTTCTTGATCGTTTCACTGCCCTTGATGGCTTCCTCGCCAATATTGAGCAGGCCGACCGAAGGCGCCTCGTTGCCGGTCAGCGCCGAGACCAAGGCCGAGCCGAGCACGGCAAACTGAAGCAGGTCTTCGGCATCGCAATCGACGTTGGCGCCGAGGTCGAGCACCGTCGTTGCTCCGCCTTTGGCATTGGGGAGCTGCGGCGCGATGGCCGGGCGATCGATGCCTTCCAGCGTCTTGAGCAGGTAGCGCGCGATCGCCATGAGGGCGCCGGTATTGCCGGCGGAAACGGCCGCCTGGGCGGCGCCGTCCTTGACCTGCTGGATCGCGACGCGCATCGAAGAATCCTTCTTCTTGCGCAGGGCGATTTCGATTGGATCGTCCATGCCCACGACTTCGCTCGCGGCGACGATACGGGCACGCGGATGGTCAGCAAACCCGGCCAGCGCGGCTGGCGCGCCGACGAGCAGCAACGAGGCATCGCCGTGCCGCTCGAGGAACGCGCGGCAGGCCGCGAGCGTGACGCGCGGCCCATGATCACCTCCCATGCAATCCACGGCGAGCGTGATTGCGGAAGGCGCAGCGGTGTTTTCGGGAAAAGAAGGCGTAGCCATCAAAACAAAGGCCCGACGCTACGGCAAAAGTAGCTTCGGGCCTTGGCCTTGGGATGCGAGATCAGGCTTCGGACTTGTTCTTGAGAACCTGGCGGCCACGGTAGAAACCGTTCGGGCTGATGTGGTGGCGCAGGTGGGTTTCGCCGGTGGTCGGCTCCACGGCGATGCCGGGCACGACCAGTGCATTGTGGGAACGGTGCATGCCGCGCTTGGAAGGCGACTTCTTGTTTTGCTGGACGGCCATGATGGCTCCTGGACTGTTAGGTTGGTGATTGGATGCGGGCTCAAGCGGTGGCAATAAACGAAACCCGCAAAACCCGGAGGCATGTATGGAATGCCCCTGTCGTCGTTTCGTGTATCGCTGCTCACGGCGGCGCGCGCGAAGCCCATGATTATAGCCCAGCCTGAGGCAAAGGGCTACTTTCCCTCTTCCGGCTTGCGCGAACGCAACGCACCGAGCACGGCAAAGGGGTTCGGCTTGGCCTCTTCGGCGGCCTTGAAGTCCTCGTCGCTGGACGAAAGCCGCACCGGCGTGGGACAGACCTCATGGGCCGGCATGACGGGGATTTCCATCAGAAGCTCGTCTTCGATGAGGGTATGGAGGTCGAAATCCCGGCTCACGACGAGCAAATCTTCCTCGGATTCCTCGTCTTCCGCCTCGGCGACCTCCTCGTTGGCGACGAAGCGGAACCAGCGGTCCACGGTAAGCGACGTACCTACCGGCGACAGGCAGCGCTGGCAAACCAGCGGCACGACGGCCTCGGCCTCCAGATGGAGCCAGGGCACGGGCTTGCCATCCGCGCCGGGGCGTTCTTCGCCGTGGGCCGTCCAGTTCACCACCGCATCGGGAGCGGGAGCAGCCAGTTCGGCGACCAGGCGTGCGTATTTCGGAACCGGATCTGCGGCTTCCATCGTGGCGCCAGCGGCGGCGAAACCGGGCACATTGAGCCGTTCGGGGGCGAATTCTCTCTTCATCCACGCCAGTCTAGCGCGCCAGCCATCCGGCCGGCATGGGACATGCCTGAGGGTTTTAGGCGGCTCACGCACAATCGTCGGCATGCAACGCACAGTGATCCTCGCTTCCACCTCGCGCTATCGCCGCGAATTGCTCACCCGCCTGCGCCTGCCCTTCGACGTGCACTCGCCGGAAGTGGACGAAACACCCTTGCCCGGCGAAACGCCGCACGACCTCGCCGTCCGCCTCGCACTCGAAAAGGCCAATGCCGTGGCCGCCCGCTTCCCCGAAGCCGTGGTCATCGGCTCGGACCAGGTGGCCGATCTCGCCGGCGAAGCGCTGGGCAAGCCCGGCGACCACGCCAGGGCCACCGCCCAGCTGCGCCGCATGCGCGGCCAGACGCTGATCTTCCAGACCGCCGTGGCCGTCGTCTGCAAGGCCACGGGCTTCGTCCAGCGCGACATCGCCCCCGTGCGCGTGGTGTTCCGCGACCTCAGCGACGCCGCCATCGAGCACTACCTGCAGGCCGAACAGCCCTACGACTGCGCCGGCAGCGCCAAAAGCGAGGGCCTGGGCATCGCGCTGCTGAACTCCATCGACAGCGACGACCCGACCGCGCTGGTCGGCCTGCCACTGATAAGAACCTGCCAGATGCTGCGCGCCGCGGGGGTCGACCTCCTATGACGCAGAAGGAAAAAGGCAAGCTCTATCTCGTCCCCGCGCCGCTCGATTTCGGCTGCGAGGCTCAAGCCCCGTTGCAGGATGCCCTGCCCTTGGGCACCTTGCAGACGGCCGCCGGCATCACGCACTGGATCTGCGAGAACGCGAAGTCCGCGCGCGCCTACCTGAAGCGCATCGACGCCGTCGCGCCGCTCGCCGCGCCCCTGCAGGCGCAGAACATCCAGGAACTGCCGCGCGAAGTGCACAAGAAAGGTGATCACGCGGGCCAGTTCGACGCCCGCCCCCTGCTCGCCGCCGCGCTCGAAGGCCACGATGTCGGCCTGCTGAGCGAAGCCGGCATGCCGGCGGTGGCGGATCCGGGCTCGTCGGTGGCGCGCGCCGCGCACGACCTCGGCCTCGCCGTGGTGCCGCTGACCGGCCCAGTCTCCCTGTTGCTTGCGTTGGCCGCGAGCGGGCTCAACGGCCAGAACTTCGCCTTCGTCGGCTACCTGCCGCAGGACGCCGGCGAGCGCCAGGCCCGCATCCGCGAGCTCGAGGCGCTGGCGCTCAAGTCGGGGCAGACGCAGCTCTTCATCGAGACGCCCTATCGCAACGCCGCACTGCTGCAGGCGCTGACGCAGACGCTGCAGCACAACACCCGCCTCGCCGTGGCACGCGGCCTGACGCTCGCCAACGCCCACGTGCGCAGCGAGACGGTCAAGTCCTGGCGCGCGGCGAAGCCCCAGCCCACCACTGACGAACGCCTGCCCGCCGTGTTCGCGATCGGCCGCTGATGATGGTGGCCATTACCGCAGCCACGCGCTGGGCTTCGCGCGCGCAGTTCTTCGCAGCCGGCTTCATCTTCGCGACCTGGGGCGTGCACGTGCCCACGGTCAAGGCGCACTACGGCATCGACGAGGCCCAGCTCGGCCTGGCCATGCTCGCGGCCGGCGCCGGAGCCATGTTCGGACTGACCAGCGCGGGCCGCTGGATCGGCCGCAACGGCCCGCGGCGCATGGCCGGCATCTGCGGCGTCGTCTACGCGCTGCTGCTGGCAGGCCTGATCGCCATGCCGGGCTACGCGGCGCTGCTGGTGCTGCTGGCAGCCTTCGGCCTCGTGACGAGCGTGTTCGACGTGTCGATCAACACGGAGGCCGCCCAGCTCGAGCTGCATGGCGGCACGCCGCTGATGAGCGGCATGCACGGCATGTTCAGCCTCGGCGGCATGGCCGGTGCCGCGAGCGGCAGCGCCGCGCTGGCGGCCGGGCTCGGCGCGCAGGCGCACCTGCTGGTGGTTGCAGCCGGCATGACGGTGCTCGTCGCGCTGGCCTCCACACGCATGCTGCCCCGACCCGCCACCAGCGGTGCGACCGAAGTCGACCACGGCTTCCTGCTGCCTCGCGGCACGCTCGCCGTGCTGGGCGTGCTCGCCGCGCTGGGCCTGATCGCCGAGGGCGCGATCTACGACTGGAGCGTGCTTTACATGCAGCAGGAAATCGGCAGCCCGCAACAGCAGGCCGCGCTGGCCTACGCGAGCTTCTCGGCGGCGATGGCGGCTGCGCGCTTCGGCGGCGACGCCCTGCGCGCGCGCTTCTCGCCGGCTGCGCTGCTGCTCGGCAGCGGCCTGCTGGCGGCGGCATCAATGACGCTGGTGCTCATCACCGATCTGCCCTGGCTGGCACTGGTCGGCTTCGCCGGCGTGGGGGTAGGTTTCGCGAACGTGGTGCCGATCCTGTTCTCGGCCTCCGCGAAGGTGCCCGGCATCGAGCCCGCGCGTGGCATCGCGTCGGTCTCGGCCGTGGCTTATCTTGGGTTCATGGCAGGCCCGGCGGTGATCGGCCTTCTGGCGCGCGCGACCTCGCTGACGGCGGCGCTCTACGTGGTGGTGGTCTTCGCCGCGGCGCTGGCGGCATCGGCGCGCTACACGGCCGGCGGCGAAGCCAGGTAAGAAACGATCAGCGCAGCGCCGGCGTGGCGTGCATCAGGCGCACGGTGGTCTCGGCCATCGCCGCGCCGAACTTCTTGGCCAGCTTCTCGGCCACGTTGTCGCGGCGGGTGTAGTCGATTACCTCTTCGGCCTTGATCACTTCGCGCGCCACGTAGTCGACATTGCCGAGCTGGTCGGCCAGGCCGTACTCGACGGCCTGCTCGCCGCTCCAGAAGAGGCCGCTGAACAGGCCCGGGGTATCGAGCTTGAGGCGGTCGCCGCGGCCGGCCTTCACCACATTGATGAACTGCGTGTGGATCTGGTTGAGCATGGTCTGCGCATGCGCGCGCTGCGCGTCGCTCATCGGGCTGAACGGGTCGAGGAAGCCCTTGTTCTCGCCGGCCGTCAGCAGGCGGCGCTCGACGCCCACCTTCTCCATCACGCCGGTGAAGCCGAAGCCGTCCATCAGCACGCCGATGCTGCCGACGATGCTGGCCTTGTCGACGTAGATCTTGTCCGCCGCGGCGGCGATGTAGTAGGCCGCCGAAGCGCAGGTTTCCTCGACCACGGCATAGACCGGTTTCTTGTACTTGGCCTTCAGGCGCTTGATCTCGTCGTTGATGATGCCGGCCTGCACCGGGCTGCCGCCAGGGGAGTTGATCAGCAGGACCACGCCCTTGGCGCCCTCGTCCTCGAAGGCCGTCTTCATGGCCGCGACCACGAACTCGGCGCTCGCGTCGCCGCCGTTGGCGATCTCGCCCTTGATCTCGACGACGGCCGTGTGCGCCGAGGTCTTGGCCGTGCTCGGCGTGCTGCGCGAGAACGCGGCCCAAGCCAGGAAGACGAAGAAGGCCAGCCAGGCCAGTCGCGTGAAGGTCTTCCAGCGGCGCGCGGCCTTCTGTTCGTTCAGCGAGGCGAAGGCGAGCTTCTCGAGGGTTGCGCGCTCCCAACCGGGGCGCTGCGTGGGATCTTTGGCCATGTTCGTGGAAGGGGCCCGCTCAAATGGTTCGAACCCCGAGGGTTCGGTTCGGTTCGGGTCGGTCATGTCGGTCAGAAAGTCAGGGGGTGAAGGTTCCAGTCAGTATGCCAGTGCACCACGCCGTCATGCTCGCTCAGCGCGATCTTCACGAGGCCGCCGCGGCACGGGCCGCCCGCGCATTCGCCGGTGTCGGGCCGATAGGCCGCGCCGTGCGTCGCGCACAGCAGCCACTGGCCGGTGTCGTCGAAGAAGCGGTCGGGCTGGAAATCGAGCTCCATCGCGACGTGCGTGCAGCGATTGAGGAACGCATGCGGCCGGCCCTCGAAACGTATCGCGAAGGCGCGGCAGGTCTCGCCGCCGTAGATCACGTCGAAGGGCACCGCCAGGCCGCCTTCGGCCAGGTCGCAGGCGTTACACAGCGGAATGCGTTCTTGATCGCTCATGGCGGCATCTTGATCGATTCTGTTCAGGCGTTTTCGAGCAGCCAGGCTTCGAGGTCGGCCACCGAATGGGCGACATGCAGCGGCTTGAATTCGTCGAAGCTCGCGGGCTCGTGGGCGCCGTAGCTCACGCCCACGCTGGCGCAGCCGGCGTTCTGCGCGAGCTGCAGGTCGTGCGTGGTGTCGCCGATCATCAGGGTGCGCTCGGGCGGCACGTCGAGTTCTTCCATCAGCTCCAGCAGCATGCGCGGGTGCGGCTTGCCGAAGGTCTCGTCGGCGGTGCGCGAGGCGTCGAAGCGGTCGCGCAGCGCGACCGACCTCAGCGCCTCGTTGAGGCCGCGGCGCGACTTGCCGGTGGCCACCGCCAGCTGGTGGCCGCGCTCGCGCAGCGCGTCGAGCATCTGCAGCACGCCATCGAAGAGGACGATGTCGTCCTGGTGCTGCAGGTAGTGGTAGCGGTAGCGCGCGCCGAGTTCGGGGTATTTCTCCTTCGGCACATCGGGCGCCGCGCGCGCGAGCGCCTCGGCCAGGCCCAGGCCGATCACCCAGGCGGCGTCGTTCTCGCTAGGCTTGGCGCCGCCCACGTCGATCACCGCGGCCTGGATGCAGCGCACGATGAGGCGGGTGGAGTCGTAGAGCGTGCCGTCCCAGTCGAAAGCAATCAGGTCGAAGCGCGGGGGTCTGTTGGAATCAGTCATGAACCTTGGAGGTGGGGTGTCGGGCCATCGCCTCGAGGGCAGCCGGGGGCATCAGCGAGAGCAGCTCGGGCGGCAGGCCGGCCTGCAGCGCAACGCGTTCGCCGCTGGCCGGGTGATTGAACTGCAGCCGCCACGCGTGCAGGAACATGCGCCGCAGGCCCAGCTTGTGAAGGGCGCGCTGGCGATCGGCTTCGCCGTACTTGTCGTCGCCCGCGATCGGATGGCCGGCCGAGGCGAGATGAACGCGGATCTGGTGCGTGCGGCCGGTCTTGATCGTGACCGCCAGCAGCGACATCGGAGCCGACTCGCCCGGCAGCGAGAGCCCGGCCAGCACCCGCACCAGCGTGACGGCGCGCATGGCGTCCGGGTGGTCCTTGGCAACCACACGTACGCGGCGCTCGCCCGCGCCGGCCGAGCCGTCGGGCAGCAGATACCTGGCGAGAGGCGCGTCGAGCACCTTTTTGCTGGCCGGCCAGTCGCCTTCGACCAGCGCCAGATAGGTCTTGCCGGTCTCGCGTTCGCGGAACTGGTCCTGCAGCGCGACCAGCGCGCTGCGCTTCTTGGCCACCAGCAGGATGCCGGAGGTCTCGCGGTCCAGCCGGTGCACCAGCTCCAGGAACTTGGCCCCGGGCCGCGCGGTGCGCAGTTGCTCGATCACGCCGAAGCTCACGCCGCTGCCGCCGTGGACGGCCACCCCGGCCGGCTTGTCGACGGCCAGGACGGCGTCGTCTTCCAGCAGGACGGGAAATTCGCGCGCTGGCGCTGGCGGGGCGGCGCCCTCCTCCGCGCGCTGCGAAATGCGGATCGGCGGCAGCCGCAGCACGTCGCCGGCTTCGATGCGGGTCTCGGCCTGCACCCGGCCCTTGTTGATGCGCACCTCTCCCGACCGGATGATCCGGTAGACGTGCGTCTTCGGAACGCCTTTCAGATGGCGGAAAAGGAAGTTGTCGAGCCGCTGCCCGGCGGATTCGGCATCGACCGTGAGGAATCTGGTGGCCGAATGCGGCGCCCCGGCTTCGTTCGTGGCTTCGGGGCCTGCGGGATTTCGAGCAGCCGCGGGCCCTTGCTTCGCACCTATAATGTTTTTCACCAGCGCGGTCATGTAAGTGCTTGATTAGACAGAAGTTTAGTCCACTGCCATCAAATACCCAGGGCGGCGCTGGGAGGTCGATGCCGCTTTGGCGCCGAGCTGCAAACCCCGCGCAATCGCGCAAAGTGGCAGACAAGGCGCCCAAGTCAAGCCGACACCCACGAAACACCGATACGGAATACCCCAGCCTGCAGCTTCCAAGCTGCCGGCGGATCGAAGCGAGTCCCTTGTTGTGTTGATGCTGCTGATTCGAATGTGCCTGCACTGGCTTGCGCCGGTGGCTTCGGCCATTCAGCCGTCCGCAGCGCGCGCCATCATTGCGCAACCAGCTATTAAAAAGATAGCTACCCAACACCGAATCTGGCTCGCGCCCATCCACGCGCCCCCACCCCGGCTGTCTTCTTGAGCTAACGCTCGAGAAGCCCGCCCGCGCCCTGCGCGGCAGCGGCAGCATCCGGGGCCCAAGCGGCAATTCCCTGGTTTCGCGGGCGTCGTCCGTGCATCGTTGGCTCGTCAAGGGCCGGTAGAACGATACATATAAGGACAACGCATCATGAAGCGGATGCTGATCAATGCCACGCAGGCCGAAGAACGCCGCCTGGCCATCGTCGACGGGCAGAAACTGCTCGACTACGAAATCGAAATCGAAGGGCGCGAACAGCGCAAGGGCAACATCTACAAGGCGGTCGTCACGCGCGTCGAGCCCTCGCTCGAAGCCTGTTTCGTCGACTACGGCGAAGACCGCCACGGCTTCCTGCCGTTCAAGGAAATCTCCAAGCAGTACTTCGCCGAAGGCGTGTCGGCCAGCCAGGCCCGCATCCAGGACGCGATCCGCGAGGGCCAGGAACTGGTCGTGCAGGTTGAGAAGGAAGAGCGCGGCAACAAGGGCGCGGCCCTCACCACCTTCATCTCGCTGGCCGGCCGCTATGTCGTGCTGATGCCGAACAACCCCCGTGGCGGCGGCGTCTCGCGCCGCATCGAGGGCGACGACCGCGCCGAGCTCAAGGAGGCGATGGACCAGCTCGAGTACCCCAAGGGCATGAGCATCATCGCGCGCACCGCCGGCATCGGCCGCTCGGCGCCCGAACTCCAGTGGGACCTGAACTACCTGCTCAAGCTCTGGAGCGCCATCGACGGCGCCGCCAAGGGCGGCAAGGGCGCCTTCCTGATCTACCAGGAATCCTCGCTCGTCATCCGCGCCATCCGTGACTATTTCAATCACGACATCGGCGACATCCTGATCGACACCGACGACATCTACGACCAGGCGCAGCAGTTCATGGCGCACGTCATGCCCGAGCATGCCTCGCGCGTGAAGCGCTACCGCGACGACGCGGCGCTGTTCAGCCGCTTCCAGATCGAGCACCAGATCGAGTCGGCCTACGCCCGCACCGTGCAGCTGCCCTCGGGCGGCGCCATCGTCATCGACCACACCGAGGCGCTGGTCTCGGTCGACGTGAACTCGGCGCGCGCCATCAAGGGCGGCGATATCGAGGAGACCGCTACCCGCACCAACCTCGAAGCCGCCGACGAAGTGGCCCGCCAGATGCGCCTGCGCGACCTGGGCGGCCTGATCGTCATCGACTTCATCGACATGGACGAGTCGAAGAACCGCCGCGAAGTCGAAAGCCGCCTGCGCGACGCGCTGCGCCAGGACCGAGCCCGCGTGCAGTTCGGCTCGATCAGCAAGTTCGGCCTGATGGAAATGAGCCGCCAGCGCCTGAAGCCGGCGCTGTCCGAAGGCTCGTCGATCCCCTGCCCCCGCTGCGGCGGCTCGGGCCACATCCGCGACACCGAATCGAGCGCGCTGCAGATCCTGCGCATCATTCAGGAAGAGTCGATGAAGGACAACACCGCCGCCGTGCACGTGCAGGTGCCGGTAGAAGTGGCCTCCTTCCTGCTGAACGAGAAGCGCACCGAGATCGCCAAGATCGAACTCAAGCAGCGCGTGAGCGTGCTGATGGTGCCCAACAAGACCCTCGAAACGCCGAACTACAAGCTCGAGCGCCTGAAGCACGACGACCCGCGCCTCGACCACATCGAGGCCAGCTACAAGATGGCCGACGAGATCGAGGACCCGACCTCGGTCACCCGCCGCTCGCAGGAGCCCACCAACAAGCAGACGCCCGTTATCAAGGGCGTGCTGCCCGACGCGCCGGCTCCGGTTGTGCCGCCCAAGCCCGAAGCCGTGCGCGCACCCGCCGCACCGGCGCCGGTCGCTCCGCCCGTGGTGAGCGCGCCCGTTCCGGCGCAGACCGGCTTCTTCGCCTGGATCAAGAACCTGTTCGGCGGCAAGCCCGAGCCGGTCGCGGCTCCCGCGCCGGCGCCGATCCCGGTCGAGGCACCGAAGCCCCGCCGCGACGGCCGCCCCGGCCGAGACGGCGAAGCTCGCGGCGGCGAACAGCGCCGTGGCGGCCGCAACGGCGAAGGCCGCGGTGAACGCGGCGAGCGAAGCGAGGGCCGTGGCGAGAACGGCGGACGCCAGGGCGGCCGCGACGGCGAACAGCGCCGCGGTGGCCGTGGCGGCGAACGCCGCGAAGGCCGCAACGGCGAACAGCGCAACGAGCAACGCAACGAAGGCGCCAACAACCAGCCGCGCGAACAACGCGAGCCGCGCGAAGCCCGTGAGGCACGCGCACCGCGCGACGGCGAACAGCGCCGCAACGGACGCGGCGAGCGCCGCGAAGGCGAAGGCCGCGAAGGTCGCAGCAGCGTGCTGCCGGCCGATGCGCTGGCGGGCACCGACCTCGAAGCCCAGCAACTGGCCGGCGCCGTTGCGGGCGACGAAGGCAGCACGGCCGAACGCGCACCGCGCGCCCGTGGCGAGCGTCGCGAACGTGGCGAGCGCAATGAGCGTGGCGAGCGTGGTGAACGCAATGGCGACCGCGAACGCAACGCAGCCGAGGCCGGCGAAGGCGAGCAGCGCCAGCCCCGCAACGGTCGCGATGAACAGCGCAGCCCCCGTGGCGACCGCAACGACGGCCGCCGTGAACGCCGCGGCAACGACGCAGCGCAAGCCGAAGCGGATGCACGCGGCGCCGAAGCTGCTGCAGCCGACGCCGAGCAAGGCAGCGAAGCCGCCATCAACGGCAATGGCGAGCAGGCACCGCGCCGCGACGGCGAAGAGCGCCGCGGCCGTTCGCGCGACCGCTACGGCCGCGACCGCCGCGAACGCGGCCCGCGCGAAGAAGCCGAAGCCGGCGCCGCAGTGGCTTCCGCCGAAGGCTTCTCACAGCAGGGGCAGCCACAGGAGCCCCAGCAGCAACTGCCGCTGGCGTCCGAGCGCGTCGAAGCAGTGGAAACCGTTGCCGTCGCAACGGAAGTCCGCGAGGCACCGCAGCAACAGCAGCCCCGTGCCGAGCGCCCCGCGCCGGTCGTCGCCGTTGCTGAAGCAGCAGCCGAGCAGATCGTGATCGAAAGCGCTTCCGCCAAGGCACCCGCGGCCGCCAACGGCCGCGCGCTGCCCAAGGTCCAGCCCTTCGAACTGCCGCTGGCAGAACTCGCGCAGATCGCCGAAAGCTCGGGCCTGCAGTGGGTCAACTCGGACGCCGAGCGCATCGCCCAGGCGCGCGCCGCGATCGAAGCCGAGCCGAAGCCGGTGCACGTGCCGCGCGAGCGCCCGCCGCTGGTGGTGCTCGACGAGGGCCCGCTGGTGCTGGTCGAAACCCGCCGCGACCTCGGCTCGATGTCGCTGCCGTTCGAACAACAGCAGCAGCAACAACAGCAGTAAAGCCTGCTGGAAGCAAATGAAAACGGCGCCACTGGCGCCGTTTTCATTCATGCCTTCTGCATCGCCTTTCCGGGCTGAGGCAGCTCGGGCATCTCCAGGATCAGCTGCCCGAAGCGGCAGGCGCATTCGGTCTTGCCGTTCTCGCTCCAGATCAGCGAGAAATCCACGCTCGGCAGCTGCGGCAATCCATAGCGGCCGTCGACGATCTTCATTCCCGGCTCCACGTCCTCGCGCGTGAGCACCGTCACCGCCAGCCCCGCGAGCACCGCCGCGCGAATGCCGTGCTGGCTCGCCGAGGTGAAGACCACATGCCAGTCGAGCGCCATCGCATCCAGCGCCTCGCTCGCCACCTCGCGGTTGACGCAGGGCTTGGGAAAGAAAGCCAGCGGCAGCGAGGCACCGGGCGCCGCCTCGAAGGTCTCGGCCGCCGCCCATACCAGCTGCGTGCGCCGCAGGCGCGTGCCCTCCTCGCAGCCGGGTGGCGACATCACCACCGCAAGATCCAGCTCGCCCGCGCGGACCATGGCGCGGAAGTCGAGATGCATGCTCACGCTGACTTCCATGCGCGTGGCGGGAAAAGAGCGAGCGAACTGCGAAAGCAACGGAGGCAGACGCTCGCCCATGAAGGTATCCGGCGCGCCGAAGCGCACCACGCCAGCGATGGGCGAGGGCTGGAAGCGCCGCGTCATCGCGTCCAGCGTCTCGAGGATCTGCTGGGCATAGCGCAGGAAGTCTTCGCCGTCCTCGGTCACCGTGAGGCGGCGCGTCGTGCGATGCAACAGCGGCCGGCCCACCTGCTCTTCCAGCCGCCTGATCTGGTGGCTCACGGCCGACTGCGTCAGGTGCAGCCGCTGGGCGGCGCGCGTGAAGCCGCCGGTTTCCTTGACGGCCACGAAGGCGCGCAGCAGTGCGGGGTCGAAGTCCATGGCAATGAATAAATGATGGCTTTTAATGGGTCTCAGGAAATTAAATCATTTCCATCATGAAGAGGCTTTACCCAGAATCGCCCGGACCTGTCGCCTTCAAGGACTTCCGAAAGATTCCGATGCCCCTTTCCCACACCGGCAAGAACCGCGTCGCACTGGCCGCGATCTGCCTCATTGCCCTGATGTTCGGCCTGGAGATCTCCAGCGTGCCCGTCATCCTTCCCACGCTCGAAAAGGCGCTGCATGGCGACTTCAGCGACATGCAGTGGATCATGAACGCCTACACCATCGCCTGCACCACGGTGCTGATGGCCGCCGGGACGCTGGCCGACCGCTACGGCCGCAAGCGCATCCTCGTCGTCAGCGTGGCGCTGTTCGGCCTGACCTCACTGGCCTGCGGGCTCGCGCAGAACGCGCCGGTGCTGATCGCCGCGCGCTTCCTGCAGGGCCTCAGCGGCGGCGCGATGCTGATCTGCCAGCTCGCGGTGCTGTCGCACCAGTTCCAGCAAGGCAAGGAACGCAGCCGGGCCTTCGCCACCTGGGGTGTGGTGTTCGGCATGGGCCTGGGCTTCGGGCCGGTCATCGGCGGCGCGATCGTGGCGCTGTCGAGTTGGGAATGGGTGTTCCTGGTCCACGCGCCGCTCGCGGCGGCGGCGCTGGCCCTGGTGCTCGGCAGCGTGGAGGAGTCGAGCGACCCCGACGCGCAGCGGCTCGACTTGCCCGGCATCGTCACGCTGTCGCTCGCGGTGCTGGGGCTGACCTGCTTCATCACGCAGGGGCCCGGCCTCGGCTTCTCGAGCCCGCTGGCCATCGGCATCGCCGCCGCGTCGGCCGCGAGCTTCGCGCTCTTCCTGTGGGTGGAGAAGATCAACCCGCATCCGATGTTCGACTTCTCGGTCTTCAGGATCCGCGACTTCTCGGGCTCGATCATCGGCTCCATCGGCATGAATTTCAGCTTCTGGCCGTTCATGATCTACCTGCCCATCTTCTTCCAGGGCGCGCTGGGCTACGACGCCGTAGTGGCCGGCTCCTCGCTGCTGGCCTACACGTTGCCCACGCTGGTGCTGCCGCCGCTGGCCGAGCGGCTCTCGCTGCGCTACCGCCCGGGCGTGGTGATTCCGGCGGGCCTCTTCGTCATCGGCCTCGGCTTCATGGCCATGCGCTACGGCAGCGGCATGGCCCATGCGAGCTGGATGACGATGCTCCCCGGCTGCCTGCTCGCGGGTATCGGGCTCGGGCTGACCAACACGCCCGTCACCAACACCACCACCGGCTCGGTGCCCAGCGCGCGCGCGGGCATGGCTTCGGGCATGGACATGAGCGCGCGGCTGATCACGCTGGCCATCAACATCGCGCTGATGGGCTTCGTGCTGCTCGAGGGCGTCCATGCGCACCTGCGCGGCGCGCTGTCCGCATCGCTCGATGCGCTGCAGCTGCGCGCGCTGGCGGAGAAAGTCGCGGCGGGCAGCTTCGCGTCGCTGGGCGAGAGCTTTCCCGCGCTGCCGCAGCTCGATCCGTCCGGAGCAACGGTTCATGCCGCGCTGGCGCACGGCTTCGGACTGGTGATGCTCTACGGAGGCGCCGGCGTATGGCTGCTGGCCGGCATCAGCTGGCTGGTATTCGGTAGCGGCAGCAAGAAGCCATCGGTGCGGCCCGCGTGCCCCTAGCCCTTGTAGGCTGGCCTCAGGAGTTCTCGACCTGCGCCGCGCGCTTCCAGGCCTCGGCGGCCTGCTCGGCGTCGTCGCGGTCTTCCGCCAGCTGCGCCAGTGCGAGCCAGGCGCGGCGATAGAGCTCCGTGTCCTGCAGGCCCATGCCGGCCTGCATCAGCAGCTGCTGGGCCTTGCCCCAGAGCTGGCGCTTCATGCAGGCCATGCCCGCGAGGTACTGCAGGTTCGCGTCGCGCGGGTTGTTGCGCTGCGCGCTCTCGATGCGCGCGAGCCATTCGGCGTCCACCGAGTCGAGCCCTGCTTCGAGCGCGCGCGCCAGCTTGACGCGCAGCCCGTCGCCGAGCCCGCGCGGATTGGCCACCATGCGCTCCCAGGCCGGCAGCAGCCAGCCGCGCGCCAGTGCCAGATCGCCGCGCAGCGCGACCATGCGCTGGGCCGCGTGGATCGCCACCTCGGGCATCTCGCGCTCACCGGCATCGAGTTCGGTCCAGGCACGCAGCAGCTGGGCCGGATCATGCGCGCCCGACAGCAGCTCGGTCGCGAGGCCGCGCACGATGCTTTGTGCGGCCGCATCCGAGAAAGCGCGGTGCTTGGCCAGCAGGCGCGCGGTTTCGAGTGCTTCGAGCGTGCGGCGATCCTGACGCGCGGCCTTCAGGCGCAGCCGCAGTGCGAGCGTGCGGCGCTGCGCGCCCTGCGGCAGTTCTTCGAGCCGCGCCAGTGCGGCTGCTGCATCGCGATCTTCGAGGGCCCAGCGCGCAGCGCGCAGTTGCACGCCTTCGCGCGTCTCGGGGCTGGCGAGCACGGTGCGATCCGCACTTTCGTTGAGGGCCTGCTGCAGATGCGCGTCGCGCGCCGCCTTGTCCTGCAGCGCCTGCGCGCTTTCCGCGGCGAGCAGGTGCGAGAGCACGCGAACCTGCTGCGCCTGCGGCAGGCTGGCGCCGAGCGCGGCGAGCGTTTTCTCCTGTGTGAGCGCGGCCTGCGCGGCCTTTCGCGCGCGCGAGAAGCGGCCGGAGATCAGTTGCACCATCGCATCGAGCAGGGCTGCGTGCAGCGTGCGCTCCTTCTGCTGCAGCCGCCACTGGCGCGCCTGCGTGGGCAGCGAGAACAGCGCCGCCAGCGCCCGCAAGGCCGCATGCAGCAGCACGAAGGCCACCAGCAGGATCACGAGCACGAGGTTCAGCGAAAGATCGACACGCCACGGCGGCCAGAACACGGTGATCGTGCCCTGGTTGTTGCCTGCGAAGAGAGCGACTGCCGCCGCGACGGCGAAGAGGGCAAGAAGCCAGATTGCTGCGCGCATGGATGTCCGATCAGCGCCCTGCTGCGGCAGTCGCGAGCGCCGCCAGCGTGTCGTCGATGCGGACCGGCTCGGTCGTCTTCACCAGCGACTGCAACTGCTGCAGCAGCGTGGCGGCGGCCTGGGTGCGGCGCGATGCGGGATCGAAGTAACGGTTGAGCGAGGCGGTCACCTGCGACAGCTCGCTGCGCGTGGCCTCCATCTGCCGCGACAGCAGCGACAGGCGCGCGTTGAGCAGCTTCAGCTTGAGGTTCTCGCGCAGGAAGTACGACTGCTCGGGCGCCAGCAGGATCGCCTCCGGGCTCTGGATGCGGCCGACGCGCACCAGCGAGCGGGCCTCGCCGCGCACGGTGAGCAGCACGCGGCGCCACCAAGGCGCATCGGCGGGTATGGGCTCGGGCTGCCATGCATTGGTGCCGGTGCCGCGCACGGCCACCGCGTTGAGCGTGGGCAGGTCGTCGACGTTGCGCATCAGCTCGTCGAGCTTCTGCAGCGCCTCGGCGCCGTCGTTGCTGGCGCTGCTGCGCAGGCGGTCGGCATCGCGCTGCATGGCGCGCTGCAGCGGAGTGAGCCGCGGCTGCGCGGCGCGTGCGATGCGTGTGTCGCCGGCCTTCAGCGCGGCCAGCAGCGGCTCGACGCTGCCGGTGACCTGCGCCTGCTGCAGGGCAAGGCGCACGGCCGACTCGATGTCGACCACGAGGTTCTCGTCGCGCGAACGCGAGAGGCTCTGGATGAGTTCCTCGAGCTGGGAGCGCTGCAGCGCGACTTCTGCCACGCGGGTCTCGACCAGCGCCACGCGGGCCGAGGCATCCCGCACCGTGTCGCTGGCCTGGCGGGCCAGCGTGCGCGCCTCCATCGACTGCGCGATGGCGTCGGCGCTCTGGCGCGCCAGCTGCTCCTTCATGCCGCCGACCTTCTGCCAGAGCGCGATGGACATCAGCAGTGCGACCAGCGCCACCAGGGCCACCAGGCCGAAGCCGATGCGGGAGAGAAGCAGTGCGCCCGCGGCCTGCGCGGCAGGTGTCTGATGCGGTGCCAGCGGGGCTGGCACCGGCGCCGTGGCAGCGGATGGGGAAGGAGAAAGATCGTCTGTGGGGGACGCGGCGCTCATGCCAAGGATTCTATAGACGCGACCAGCGCATCCAGCAGGGGCGTGCATACACGCAACGCCCCGAAACCCGCGCCACGCGCGGCTTCGCCGATGCGCGCATGCGTGGCGACCGCGCTTGCGGCATGCCACTGCACGCCCGGCATCGCGCGCTGCAGATTGGCGATCGCCTCCGAGCTGCTGAAGAGCCAGATCGCCCGGCCTTCGGCGCCGTCCATGGCGAGGCGGTGTTGTACGACGTCCAGCGATGGCGGCAGCCTGCGATAGGCCACCACGGTGTCGCGATGGCCGCCCGCCGCATCGATCTCGTTGGCCAGCCAATCACGACCGGCCGGTTGGCCGGCTTCGTCGCCGCCGCGCACGATCAGCACGCGCACGTCCTTGGACACCTGTGCGTGGACACGCTCCCAGAGCGCCTCGGAATCGAAGCGCGTGGCTTCGGGCGGCGGCGCGTCGATGGAATCGGACGGCACGCCCGCACGCAGCAAGGCGCGCTTCGTACCAGGGCCCGTGGCCCAGAAGCGGCAACCTGCCAGCGAATCGGCGGCACCTCTGTATTGGAAGAAGTGCTCGACCGCCGTGGCGCTCACGAACATCAGCGCGGCATAGTCCGAGAGCTGCCGCCATGCCGCGCGCAGCGGCTCGATGTCGGTGGCGGGTTCGATCACGATGAGCGGCAGCGCCACCGCCTCGATCCCCGCTGCGCGCAGATCGCTGACCCATTGCGCGGCTTCGCGCGCCGGCCGCGTGACGATGACGGGACGGCCGGTCATACGATGACCACCGGTGTCAGTGGGCTCCGCCGGCACGCAGCAGCGCCGCAGCATGCTCGCCGAGCGCGTCGGCCTGGGCGAAGTCGCCGACGGATGCCAGCGCGTGCACCCTCACCAGCGGCACGTTGCCTTCGGGGTCGCCCCAGGCGGCATCGATGCGAAGCGCGCCGTCGGCCTGCCAGCGAGCGTGGGCCGCGAGAGGCATGGAGCAGCTGCCGCCCATCGCGCGGCTCACGGCGCGCTCGGCGGCGGTGGAGAGCCAGTCGCCTTGGTGGGCCAGCGGGCCCAGCAGTTCGATGAGGTCCTTGCGGTCGGCGCGCACTTCGATGCCGAGCGCACCCTGCCCCGCGGCAGGCAGCATGGTGTCGGCGTCGAAGGCCACGCGGATGCGGCTTTCCAGCCCCAGCCGCTTGAGACCGGCCGCGGCCAGCACGATGGCGTCGTACTGCCCTTCGTCGAGCTTGCGCAGGCGGGTGTCGAGGTTGCCGCGCAGCGGTTCGATGCGCAGGTCGGGCCGCAGCGCGCGCAGCAGCGCCATGCGGCGCAGGCTGGAGGTGCCGACGACGGCGCCCTGCGGCAGCGCGTCGAGCGATTCGTAGCGGGGGGAGACGAGCGCGTCGCGCGGGTCTTCGCGCTCGAGCACGCAGGCCAGCACGAAGCCTTCGGGCAGGTCCATCGGCACGTCCTTCAGCGAATGGACGGCAATGTCGGCGCGCCCTTCCTCGAGTGCGAGTTCGAGTTCCTTCACGAAGAGCCCCTTGCCGCCCACCTTGCTGAGCGTGCGGTCCAGGATCTGGTCGCCGGTGGTGGTCAGCCCCAGCAGGCTGACGGTGTGGCCTCTTTCTTGCAAAAGCGCCTGCACATGTTGGGCTTGCCACAGTGCCAGGCGGCTTTCGCGCGTGGCGATCACGATATTGCTCAAGACCGGCCTCAAAAGTACGTGTTCCAAACCGCGGGAATGCTAGCATGTTGCGCCGCAACAACGAAGACGGCACTCCATTCAAGAAGTCCAGGACAAACATCGAATGAAAGCCAGCAAGACACCTGCTCCGCCCAAGCGCCGCCAGGCCGAAGACCAGCCTCTGATCGAAGACATCCGGCTGTTGGGCCGGATCCTCGGCGACGTGATCCGGGAGCAGGAGGGAGAAGAGACATATGCACTGGTCGAGAAGATCCGCACTCTCTCCGTGGCTTTCCGCCGCGATGCGGACCAGGCGGCCGACCGGGCGCTGAAGAACCTGCTCAAGGGGCTGAGCGCCGCCGAGACGGTGCGCGTGATCCGCGCCTTCACCTACTTCAGCCACCTGGCCAATCTTGCCGAAGACCGCCACCAGATCCGCCGCCGCACCGAGACCGAGCGCGCCGGCGAGAGCGTCGAGGGCGACCTGCAGACCGCGCTCGCGCGCATCCGCAAGGCCGGCGTGAAGCCCGACGAGATCGTCGCCTCGCTGGCCCACAGCTATGTCTCGCCAGTGCTCACCGCGCACCCCACCGAAGTGCAGCGCAAGAGCATCCTCGATGCCGAACGCGCCATCGCGCAACTGCTGACGGTGCGCGACGAGATCCGGCTGCGCCAGAGCGCCTATGCCTCGGGCAAGGACACGCTCACGCCGCTGGAATTTGCCGAGAACGAAACACAGATCCGCACCCGCGTCACGCAGATCTGGCAGACGCGCATCCTGCGTTTTTCCAAGCTCACCGTGGCCGACGAGATCGAGAACGCGCTGAGCTACTACGAAGCCACCTTCCTGCGCGAGATCCCGCGCGTGTACGCCGACCTGGAAAAGGCGCTGGCCCAGGGCGGCCAGGCGCCGTCGGTGGCGCCCTTCCTGCGCATGGGCCAGTGGATCGGCGGCGACCGCGACGGCAACCCCAACGTCACGGCCGAGACGCTCGAATACGCGCTGAGCCGCCAGTGCGAGCTGGCGCTGCGCTACTACCTCACCGAGGTGCACTACCTCGGCGGCGAGCTGTCGCTGTCGGCCACGCTGGTCGACGTGTCGGTGGAAATGCAGGCACTCGCAGAGCGCTCGCCCGACACCAGCGAGCACCGCAAGGACGAGCCCTATCGCCGCGCCCTCACCGGCGTGTACGCGCGCCTGGCGGCCACGCTGCGCGAGCTGACCGGCGGAGAGGCCGCGCGGCACGCCGTCGCGCCGCAGAACCCCTACAAGAGCGCCGAGGAGTTCCTGGCCGACCTGCGCACCATCGCCGAATCGCTGGAGGAAAAGCACGGCAGCGTGCTCGCCGCGCCGCGCCTGCTGCCGCTGATCCGCGCGGTGGAGGTGTTCGGCTTCCACCTGGCCACGGTCGACCTGCGCCAGAGTTCCGACAAGCACGAGGCCGTGATCGCCGAGCTGCTGGCCACCGCGCGCATCGAGCCTTCGTATGCGTCGCTGGCCGAGGAGGCCAAGCAGACGCTGCTGCTGAAGCTGCTCGACGACGCGCGGCCGCTGCGCGTGCCCGACGCCGACTACTCGCCGCTCGCCAGGAGCGAGCTGGCCATCTTCTCGGCCGCGCGCACCGCGCGTGCGCGCTACGGCACCGCCGCCATCCGCCACTACATCATCAGCCACACCGAAACGGTGAGCGACCTGCTCGAAGCCCTGCTGCTGCAGAAGGAAGCGGGCCTGCTGCGCGGCGCGATGGACGGCAAGGCCACCTGCGACCTGATCGTGGTGCCGCTGTTCGAGACCATCGAGGACCTGCGCAACGCCGCGCCCATCGTGCGCGCCTTCTATGCGCTGCCGAACATCCAGGCGCTCATCGAACGCTCGGGCGCCGAGCAGGACGTGATGCTCGGCTACTCCGACAGCAACAAGGACGGCGGCATCTTCACCAGCAACTGGGAGCTGTACCGCGCGGGCATCGCGCTGGTGTCGCTCTTCGACGAACTCAACAAGAAGAAGGCCAACCCCATCCGCCTGCGCATGTTCCATGGCCGAGGCGGCACGGTGGGGCGCGGCGGCGGCCCGAGCTACCAGGCCATCCTCGCGCAGCCGCCGGGCACGGTGCGCGGGCAGATCAGGCTGACGGAGCAGGGCGAAGTCATCGGCTCCAAGTACGCCAACCGCGAGATCGGCCGGCGCAACCTCGAGACGCTGGTGGCCGCCACGCTCGAGGCCACGCTGCTGCCGCAGGGCAAGTCGGCGCCCGCCAATTTCCTCTCGGCCGCGAGCGAACTCTCCGCGGCGAGCATGGCGGCCTACCGCAAGCTGGTGTACGAAACCCCGGGCTTCGGCGACTACTTCTTCGGCTCCACGCCGATCCGCGAGATCGCCGAGCTCAACATCGGCTCGCGCCCCGCGTCGCGCAACCCCAGCCACAAGATCGACGACCTGCGCGCGGTGCCGTGGAGCTTCAGCTGGGGCCAGTGCCGCCTCACGATTCCGGGCTGGTTCGGCTTCGGCTCGGGCGTGGAGCAGTTCCTGGCCGCCGCCGGCAACGCGGCGGGCCGCAAGGAGCGCCAGGCGCTGTTGCAGCGCATGTACGCGCAGTGGCCCTTCTTCCGCACGCTGCTGTCGAACATGGACATGGTGCTCGCCAAGAGCGACCTCGCGCTGGCCTCGCGCTACGCCGAGCTGGTGACCGACCGCAAGCTGCGGCAGAAGGTGTTCTCGATGATCGACGCCGAATGGCACCGCACCTCCGATGCACTCACGCTCATCACCGGCGCGAAGCAGCGGCTCGAGGGCAACGCCGAGATGCAGCGCTCGGTGCGCCACCGCTTCCCGTACATCGACCCGCTTCACCACCTGCAGGTCGAGCTGATGCGGCGTTACCGCGCGGGCGACGGCGGCGAGCGGCTGCAGCGCGGCATCCATATCTCGATCAACGGGGTGGCGGCGGGCCTGCGCAACACGGGCTGACGCCACCGCGCGAGCCGGGACGGGCCCTTCGGGGCCCGTCGTCGTTTGCAGCGCGCATAGACTCGCAGCCCTATCCACCGAAAGAGAACGCCATGAAAGGCTCCTGCCTCTGCGGCACCGTCCGGTACGAAGCCGCGCGCCTGGCCGGCCCCATCGTCCACTGCCACTGCGCGACCTGCCGCAAGGCGCACAGCGCCGCGTTCACCACGACCGGCCGCGTCGACCGCGCAGACTTCCGCTGGACCGCGGGCGAGGAAGCCATCGGCTCCTTCGAATCGACGCCCGGCAAGCTGCGCCACTTCTGCACCCGCTGCGGCACGCACCTCGTGGCCGAGTGGGTGGACAAGCCCCAGGTCATCCTGCGCCTGGGCTCGCTCGACGACGACCCAGGCCAGCGCCCCGCCTCGCACATCTGGACTTCGCACGAGGTGCCATGGCTCGATCACACGACAGAGATTCCGTCGTTCCCCGAAGCACCGCCGGCGAAGGCATGAGCGCATGAGCACGAAGATCGGCTCCCGCCGCAGGCTCATCGTCGCCATCCTTCTGTGCGTGGCGGTGGGCGGCGCGGTGGTGCGGCACTACGCGGCGCCAGGCTCGACCACGCGCGATATCGCGACGCTCCTGATGGTGCTGTGGGTGCCGATCATCGGCAACGTGATCGCCTGGCTGATCGGCAAGTGGCCGCGCCGTGCGCCTGCCGCAGCACCGCCGGGCTTCGATGCGCTGGGTGCGTTCACGCCCGGTGCGCTCGCGGAGATCACTTTCCGCAAGCCCGCCCTGCCCTCGCAGGACACGCCCATCGCGCCGGGCGAATACCGCTGCGCGCTGGTGCTCGACAAGGAAGGCTTCTCGGCGCGCTGGATGGTGCCGGCGGGCGATGCGCTGGAGCGCGGCAAGCCCGCCGCGCTCGAAGTCGAGTTCCTCTCGCCCGCCGTCGCGCTGCCCCGCTTCCAGCCCGGTACAACCTTTCGCGTACTGATCGGCGATTCCTTCGTCGCCGATGGCCGAATACTGCAATTGCGACCCGCGCTCAGCTAGGCCGCTGCAGAGGCCCCATGGATGGCGATAGCCATCAAAAGGGCCCATTGTTCATCCCCGGGAAACTGTCTGCTGCCGCGCGGCACCTTTGTCGCAAGCGCGACGGCTCGCACACTCCATGCCTCTTCAACGGCATCGGTGCGCGCGCCGCCGCCGACGCTCCAAAGGACAGCTTCCCATCATGATGAATTCACCCAGCAGCAACCCGTGCATCGACGAACTCGGAGCACCGGTGCAGGCCGCGGCAGCACACGTTCCGGCCTCGCGCTCCGCATGGCTCGCCGTCGGCTCCATCGCCGTCGGCACCTTCGCGATGGTCTCGACGGAGTTCATGCCCATCGGCCTTCTCACCGACATCGCGCGCGGCCTCAACGTGTCCGACGGCACGGCCGGACTCATGGTCACCATGCCCGGCGTGCTCGCCGCCTTCGCCGGGCCGGCGCTCATCGTCGCTTCGGGCAAGCTCGACCGCCGCACCGTGCTGATCGCGCTCACCACCTTGCTGATCGCATCGAACCTGCTCGCGGCCTTCGCGCCCAACTTCGCCACCATGCTGGTGGCACGCCTGCTGCTCGGCCTGTGCGTGGGCGGCTTCTGGACTTTCGCTCCCGCCGCCGCCACGCAGCTGGTGCCGCATGCCTCGCAGGCTCGCGCGATGTCGATCGTGCTGGCCGGCGTGTCGGCCGCCACCGTGCTCGGCGTGCCGGCCGGCTCCTTCCTCGGCACGCTGTTCGGCTGGCGTGCATCGTTCGCCGTGACGGGCGCGCTCGCGGCCGCCGTGCTGGTGGTGCAGCTGTGGTTGCTGCCTTCGATCCCGCCGGTGCGCGCCATCGGCGCGCGCGACCTGCTCACGCCGCTCACGCGCCGCATGGCGCAGGTCGGCCTGCTCGCGGTGCTGTTCTTCATCGCCGGCCACTTCGCGGCCTACACCTACCTGAAGCCGCTGCTGCAGCAGGTGTTCGGCCTCGCGCCCAACTCGGTGTCGACGCTGCTGCTGGTGTACGGCGCGGTGGGCTTCATCGGCACCTTCCTCGGCGGCAGCCTGGTGGCGCGCAGCGTGCGCGGCACCACCCTGCTGGCGGCGCTGATGCTGGCCACCGCCCTGCTGCTGACGACGGTGATCGGCTCCGGCTTCGTGCCCGGCGCGGTGGTGGTCGTGATCTGGGGCGTGGCCTTCGGCCTGATCCCGGTCGCGCTCACCGGCTGGATGATGGAAGCCGTGCCCGACGCACCCGAGGCCGGCCAGGCCCTGCTGGTGAGCGGCTTCCAGGTGGCGATCGCCTCCGGCGCGCTGATCGGCGGCGTGACGGTCGACAGCTTCGGCATCTCCAGCGCGATGGTGCTCAGCGGCGTGCTGGTGCTGATCGCAGCGCTGATCGTCGGCACGCTGGGCCGCGCGCGCGGCGGTGCCTCGCTGGCTGCCGTGCCCGAGTAATTACAGGCAATTCCTACAGGCAATTCCGCGATCAGTGGCGGCCGGGCTTCCCGGCCGCCACGATCGCATCCAGCACCACGCGCAAGGCCTTGCCGACGGGTTTGTCGCGCCGCACCACGATGGCCAGCGCACGGTGCATGCGAGGGTTCAGCCGGCTGGCCTTCAGCTCCGGGTGCGCGCCGCGCCCTGTCATCGCCATGCCGGGCACGATGGCATAGCCCAGCCCCGCGGCCACCATCTCCTTCATCGCCTCCACGCTGCCCAGCTCCATCACCGGCTGCGGCTGCAGGCCCTCGGCGGCGAACCAGCGGTCGACCAGCTTGCGGGTGTTGGCCGCGGGCTCGAACAGCACCAGCGGCAGACCGGCCAGATCGCCCGGCGCGACCTTCGACTTCAGCGGTGCGAGGTCCTGCCGGCCGATGGCGACGAACTCGTCGTCGAGCACCGGCATCACCGCCAGCGAGCGCCCGGCCACGGGCAGCGTGACCAGCGCGAGATCGAGGCTGTTTTCTTCCACCTTGCGCGCCTGGTCTTCTGTGTTGCCGGTGCTGACCACCACGCCGAGTTCGGGAAAGCGCTCACGCAGCCCGCGCAGCACAGAAGGCAGGAAATGCAGGCAGGCCGTCGCACCCGTGCCCAGCCGTACGCGGCCCGCGATGCCGCTGGCGTGATCGGCGAGCGCGTCGATGGCGTTCTCCACCGCGGTCTCGATGTTCTGCGCGTGGCGCAGCAGCTCCATGCCCGCCGGCGTGGCCTGCGCGCGCTTGCCGACGCGCTCCACCAGGCGCACCGCCAGCCGGCGTTCGAGCTGGCGGATCTGCAGGCTCACAGCCGGCTGCGAAAGGCCCAGCCTGTCTGCCGCGGCCGAGAAGCTGCCGGTTTCGATGACGAGCGCGAAGGACCGGAGCTGGTCGAGGTTGAGCGATTTATCCAAAGTTTTTCTCATGCCCTGCATAGGCAGACGAAGCTTCACTTATCGATGGCGCATCGTCAAGATCGGGGCCATGTCATCGCCATCCACCGCTCCCCTCGCTTCCACCGCCGTAGAAATCCTCGATGCCATGCCGCATCACATGGCCGCCGTTCGATCCATCTACAGCCACTACGTGCTGCACGACCTGTGCTCCTTCGAGGAGGAAGTGCCCTCTGTCGACCAGATGCAGCAGCGCCGCGCCGACGTGATCGCGCGCGGCATGCCCTACCTGGTGGCGATGCTCGACGGCGAGGTCGCCGGCTACGCCTACGCCACCGCCTACCGCGCCCGCTCGGCCTACCGGCATTCGGTGGAAGACTCGGTCTACGTCGCGCAGGGCATGCACGGCCACGGCATCGGCAAGGCGCTGCTGCGCGAGGTGGTCCGGCGCTGCACCGAAGCCGGCTTCACGCAGATGGTCGCCTGCGTGGGCAACAGCGCCAACGCGGGCTCGCTGCGGCTGCATGAAAGCCTGGGCTTCGCGCAGGTCGGCGTGCTGCGCGACATCGGCTTCAAGTTCGGGCGCTGGGTCGACACCGTGCTGATGCAGCGCGCCCTGCGCTGAGGCTGCGTCGTCATGTCGGGCAACACCGCCGGCCCCGCGCGCGGCTGGCTGGCGCTGCTGTGCGCGAGCCGGCTGCTGCAATCGATGATCGTCACCGCCTACTCCGGCGTGCTGCCCTTCGCGATGGCCGACTGGCACATGACGGCCGCGCAGGCCGGCTCGATCCAGAGCGCCTGGCACGTGGGCTACATGAGCTCGCTGTTCGCCGTGGGCCTGCTGGCCGACCGCTACGGGCCGCAGCGCATCTTCTTCACGGGCAGCGCGGTGAGCGCGGCGGCTGCGCTCGCCTTTGCGCTCTTCGCACGCGACCATCTCTCGGCCATGCTGCTCTACGGCCTGGCCGGACTGTGCGCGGGCGCCTCGTACACGCCGGGCCTGCAGCTGCTGGCGCACAACACCGAGCCCGCCGTGCGCGGGCGCGCGATGGGGCTCTTCATCGGATCGTCGTCGATGGGCTATGCACTCTCGCTCGCGGTGGCGGCGGCGTTCAGCCATCTGCATCAGTGGCGGCTGGGGCTGCTGGCCGCTGCGGCCTGCACGGTGGCTGGCGCGGTGCTCACGGCGCAAGCGCTGCGCCGCATGCGGCTGCCCTCGCCCCCCGCGCCCGGTGCGATCCGCGAAGGCACCCTGCACGCCCTGGCAGCCACGGTGCGCGACAAGCCCGCGATGGCCGGCAACTGGGCCTACGCCTTCCACTGCTGGGAACTGATGGCGCTCTGGGCATGGCTGCCGGCGTACCTGGTCGCCTCTTCGGGCGTGGCCTCGTCGTGGCAAGGCGCCGGCATCGCACTGGCGGCGCTGGCCCATCTGGTGAGCGTGTTCGGCAGCATCGCGGGCGGCGCGGCTTCCGACAGGCTGGGTCGCGCGCGGGTGATGATGATCGCCACCGTCGCGAGCCTTTGCATGTCCTTCGCCTTCGGCTGGATGTGGAGCTGGCCGCTGTGGCTGCTGGCGGCGGCAGCGGCCGTCTACAACCTGTTGGCCATCGCGGATTCGTCGGTCTACTCGACCGCGCTGGCCGACGTGGTGGCGCCGCACCGGCTGGGCGTGGCCTTCTCGGTGCGCTCGGTGATGGGCTTCGGCGCGGGCGCGCTCAGCCCCTGGGTGTTCGGCCTCGCGCTGGACTGGGGGCAAGGCAGCTTCGGCATCGGCAGCACGCATGCGTGGGTGGCGGCATGGAGTTCGGCCGGGCTGGGCGCGCTGCTGGGGCCGCTGATGATCGCGCGCTTCTCGCGGCTGCATCGGGCGCACATGGCGGCGCGCTGAACGCGCGTCCTGCACCTCGGGTTTTAAAATAAAACTGATGCCGGCAATCGCCGGCCCAGCCAGACTCGATCCGGAAAGAAACGCTCCTCATGGCCCAACGAAAAAGCCTCAAGGCCGATGCATGCCCGATGGCACGCGCGCTCGACATCGTCGGCGACCAGTGGTCGCTGCTCGTGATCCGCGATGCCTTCGACGGCATGAAGCGCTTCGGCGAATTCCAGCAGAGCCTGGGCGTCGCCAAGAACATCCTGTCGGACCGGCTGAAGAACCTGGTGCAGGAAGGCGTGCTCGAGCTCGTGCCCGCCTCCGACGGAACTGCCTACCAGGAATACGTGCTCACGCCCAAGGGCAAGGGCCTGTTCCCCGTGGTGGTCGGCCTGCGGCACTGGGGCGAGGCGCACCTGTACGCGAAGGGCGAGCCGCACTCGGTGCTCGTCGAGCGCGACAGCGGCAAGCCGGTGCCGAAGATCGAGTTGCGAACGCGCGATGGAAAGCCGCTCGATCCGGCCGCGACCTTCGTGAAGAAGCTTCCCGCGACCGCCCGGGCTGCGAAGGCGCGAAGCGCGACCTCATAGCGCGGCGCGCGCGGGCTACTCGCCCAGCAGCTCCCCGATCGGCTGCAGGTCCTCCACCCGGTCGCAGATCGACTTGATCACCATCGTGATCGGAATGCCCAGCAGCAGGCCCCAGATGCCCCAGAGCCAGCCCCAGAAGATCACGCCCACGAACACCGCCACCGGGTTCATGCGGCTGGTGCGGCTGGTGAGCCAGGGCATCAGCAGGTTGCCGATGACGGTGTGGATGCCCAGCGACATGCCGGCCACCACGATGCCCATCTGCAGGCTGTTGAACTGCAGGAAGGCCACCAGCCCCGCGGCCGCCAGCACGATCACCGAGCCGATATAGGGAATGAGGTTGGTGACGGCCGCGATGATTCCCCACACGGCCGCGTTCTCCATGCCGACGGCCCAGAACGCGAGGCCCGTGGCCACGCCGACGATGGCGCTCACCAGGATCTGCACGAGCAGGTAGCGCTCGATGTTGCGCGTGATGTCGTCCAGCACGTGCACCGTCACCTTCTTCTTCTGCAGGCTCGAGCCGGTGATCTTGATGAGCTTGCGCCTGAAGGTGTCGCCCGAGCACAGCGCGAAGTAGGTCAGGAAGGCCACCAGCGTGAACTGCCCCATTGCACTGAGCAGTCCGACGGTGCCGCTGAGCAGGTAGTCGCGCACGTTGAAGCTGGGCCGCTCGATGATGACGCGCGCCACGCCCTTGCGCGAAGCGACGCGGGCCGAGTTCTCCTCGGCCGCCTTCTCGAGCTGCGCCGCCGCCTGCTGCACGTTGTCCAGCGGCGTGGCGCTGGCGCCCCGGTCGCGGCGCATGGCCTGGCCCAGCTTCTGCGCGGCCACGGGCAGCGAGTCGAGCAGCTGCGTGGCGCTGCCCGAGAGCGAATAGCCGGTATAGCCCAGGCCGCCGAAGAGGCCCATGAGGATCAGCCCCGCACCGATCCAGCGTGGCAGCTTCCAGCGATGCAGCAGCTCGACCAGCGGCGACAGCGCATAGGTCAGCAGCAGGCTCAGCATCAGCGGAATGAAGACGGCCTGCCCCCACTGCAGCGCGAACACGCTGGCCAGTACCGCGAGCACCACCAGCGAGGCGCTGCGCACGTCGACGGGCATGTGCAGCAGCAGGCGCTCGCGCGCCGGGGCGGGCGGCTCGGGGGCGGGTGCAGGCGGTTCAGGTTCCGGCCCGGGGGCCGGCTCGGCCGCCATCGGCTGCGCAGGTTCGGCAACCGGCTCGGTCGGCGGCGCAGCTTCCGCCACCATGGGCTTGTCGTCGCTCATCGCGTTTCCTTCAGCACCTCGCGCACCGCCGCGAGCTGCCGGCGCGACACGGCCACGGGCTCGGGAATGGAATCCAGCCGCAGGGCCCAGCCCTCGGCGTCCTCGCCGTCGTCGTATTTCTCCAGCGCGCGTATCGCCGAGCGCGCGACCAGCGCGTTGCGGTGCACGCGCAGGAAGCGCTGCGGATAGCGCTCCTCGAACTCGTTGAGCGAGCCGTCGAGGATGTGGCTGCGCGTGGCGGTGCGCACCGTGAGGTACTTGTATTCGGACTTGAGGTAGAGCACCTCCGACAGCGGCACCCGCTCCGCACGGCCCCGGTCCTGGATCAGCACCGTCTCGGGCGCGGCCTGGGCCTGCTGCAGCGCGCGGCGCTCCTTCAGGAAGCGCTCGACCTTCTGCAGCGCCTGCTGCAGCCGCTCGGCGCGCACGGGCTTGGTGAGGTAGTCGACGGCCTCGAGGTCGAAGGCCGTCACCGCATGGGCGGCGTGGGCGGTCACGAACACCACGGCAGGCGCGTTGGAGCGGCTGCGCAGCGCGCGCGCCACCTCGATGCCGTCGACGCCGGGCATGTGCACGTCGAGCAGCACCAGGTCGAGCGCCAGCGTGCCCAGCTGCTGCAGCGCCTCGCCGCCCTGCGAGGCTTCGGCCACCACTTCGGCGCCGGGAGAGGTGCAGTCGCGCAGCAGCGTGCGCATGCGCGAGCGCGCCAGAGCTTCGTCGTCGACGATGAGTGTCTTGAGGGTCATGATTCGGCGGGAATGGCTATGCGTACTCTGTAGCTTTTCTGGTCCATCCCGGCGCTGAACTGCATCTGCATGTCGTGCAGCAGCCGCAGCCGGTCGCGCACGTTGGCCAGCGCGATGCCGTGGCCGCGCGGCAGCGGCTCGTCGGCCCAGCGCAGCGGCGGAAGGCTGTTGACCACCTCGATCACCACCATGCCGCCGCGCCGCTCGGTGCGGATGCGCAGCCTGGCGCCCTCCGGGCTGGGCTCCACGCCGTGCTTGATGGCGTTCTCGACCAGCGGCTGCAGCAGCAGCGGCGGCAGGCGCGCGTTGCTGGCGGCGGCGTCCAGGTCCCAGCGGATGCGCAGGCGGTCGCCGAAGCGCACCTGCTCGATGGCGAGGTAGCGCTCGGCCAGCGCGATCTCGTCGGCCAGCGTGCCCGATTCGCCGGGGTCGGCCAGCGCCTGGCGGAACAGCTCGGCCAGGTCCTCGAGCATGGTCTCGGCCTTGGCCGGCTCCTCGCGCACCAGTGCGATGGCGCTGTTGAGGGTGTTGAAAAGAAAGTGCGGGCGGATGCGCGACTGCAGCTCCTCCAGCCGCGCCGTGGTGGCTGCCGGCGTCTGGCCCCGGGCGCGCAGCACCATCGCCGCCATCACCAGCCCCGCGAACAGGGCACCCGTGAGCGCGCTGGCGAGCCATGGCGCGCTGGCCAGCACGCCCGTCAGGCGCAGCAGGCCGCAGCCGTAGGTTGCCGACAGCGCGCCGAGCAGCGCGCCGGCCGTGTACTGCCAGTGCTTCGGCAGCCGCCGCAGCGGCTTCTTGAGGCCGCAGGCGCTCACCAGCCACAGCAGCGTGGCGGGCAGCGCCCCGCCGGTGATGGTGGCGGTCTGCACCAGCCATTCGCCGGGCGTGGACACCACGAAAAGGGCTGCGATGGCCACCACCGCCTCGACGAACACCACCGTGCGCAGCACCACGCCGATCTGGCAGGCGTCGAAGATCGACGGGCCGCCGCGCGCGGACGACGCGGCCGCGCGCGCCCTTTCCGACGACGGCGGGGGCGTGGGTGAAGAGCTGGCCGATAAAATCGCCGGGTTGCGCATCGCAGACATCTGATCCATCGGGTAACCAACCCATTATTGCCTCCAGGACGGCTCCCATGACCCAAAACCAACTCGACAAGAAATCCGAAGCCTGGTCGGCCCTTTTCTCCGAACCGATGAGCGACCTCGTGAAGCGCTACACCTCCAGCGTCTTCTTCGACAAGCGCCTGTGGCAGGCCGACATCCAGGGCTCGCTCGCCCATGCCGGCATGCTCGCCGCACAGGGCATCATCAGCGTGCAGGACCACGCCGCCATCGAACGCGGGATGGCGCAGATCCGTTCCGAGATCGAATCCGGCGCCTTCGAGTGGAAGCTCGACCTGGAAGACGTGCACCTGAACATCGAGGCGCGCCTGACCCAGCTGGTCGGCGACGCCGGCAAGCGCCTGCACACCGGCCGCAGCCGCAACGACCAGGTCGCCACCGACGTGCGCCTGTGGCTGCGCGGCGAGATCGACCTGATCGGCGACCTGCTGGTCGAGCTGCAGAAGGCGCTGGTGGACATCGCCGAGAAGAACGTCGACGTGATCCTGCCGGGCTTCACCCACCTGCAGGTGGCGCAGCCGGTGAGCTTCGGCCACCACATGCTTGCCTACGTGGAAATGTTCAGCCGCGACGCGGAGCGCATGAGCGAGGTCCGCAGGCGCGTCAACCGGCTGCCGCTGGGCGCCGCCGCGCTGGCCGGCACCAGCTACCCGCTGGACCGCGAGCTGGTCGCCAGGACCCTGGGCATGGACGGCGTCTGCCAGAACAGCCTGGACGCGGTGAGCGACCGCGACTTCGCCATCGAGTTCACCTCCGCCGCCAGCCTGTGCATGGTGCACGTGAGCCGCATGAGCGAGGAACTCATTCTCTGGATGAGCCAGAACTTCGGCTTCATCAGGATCGCCGACCGCTTCACCACCGGCTCGTCGATCATGCCGCAGAAGAAGAACCCCGACGTGCCCGAGCTGGCGCGCGGCAAGACCGGCCGCGTGGTCGGCCACCTGATGGCGCTCATCACGCTCATGAAGGGCCAGCCGCTGGCCTACAACAAGGACAACCAGGAAGACAAGGAGCCGCTGTTCGACACCGTCGACACGCTCAAGGACACCCTGCGCATCTTCGCCGAGATGATCGGCGGCATCACCGTGAAGCCCGAGGCCATGGAAGCCGCCACCCTGCGCGGCTACGCCACCGCCACCGACCTGGCCGACTACCTCGTGAAGAAGGGCCTGCCCTTCCGCGACGCGCACGAAACGGTGGCCCACGCCGTGAAGGCCGCCACCTCGCACCAGGTCGACCTGGCCGAGCTGCCGCTGGCCGTGCTGCAGCAGTTCAATCCGAGTATCGAGAAGGACGTGTACGACGTGCTGAGCCTGCGCGGCTCGCTGAACGCGCGCAACATCCTGGGCGGCACCGCACCGGCACAGGTGAAGGCGCAAGTGGCCCGCCACCGCGCCCGCCTCGGCTGAGCGCGGCCGCAACTGCAGCAGCGGCCGCGCCGTGTTCTACGCCATCCCGCTCGAGAACAAACCGAGCTGGCGCAATCCGCCGTGGATGACGGTGCTGCTGATCCTCGTGAACATGATCGTGTTCTGGGGGCCGCAGCGCAGTGAAGAAAAAGGGCAGGAGCGCGCAGCCGCCTATTACGTGAAGAGCGCGCTGCCCCGGCTGGAGCTGCCCGCCTTCGTGGAGTGGCTCGAGAAGGCCGACCCCCAGCGCGGCAAGCTCGCGCGCCGCATGCTGCGCCACGAGGAGGCCTATCCGCAGCTTCTCGAGGGCCTGCAGAACGACCGCAAGTTCCTGCAGAAGCTGCGCGCCGACGAGATCATCAAGCCCGACAACCCGCAGTACGACGAGTGGAAGCGCGCCCGCCAGCAGTACGAGTCGATGCTGCCCGCGCCCTTCACCGAGCGGTGGGCGCAGAGCTACGCGACGGATGCCGAATTCAGGCCCTGGACCTGGATCACCAACGCCTTCCTGCACGGCAGCACCGGCCACCTGCTGGGCAACATGCTGTTCCTGTTCCTCTTCGGCTTCTCGGTCGAGCTGGCGCTGGGGCGCGGCACCTACCTCGCGTTCTACCTGCTGGGCGCGGTCGGCGCCTCGGTGCTGGCCGGCTGGGCCTATGCCGGCGGCACCTACGGGCTGGGCGCCTCGGGTGCGGTCTCGGCGCTGATGGGCATGTACGCGGTGATGTACCGCCTGCGGCGCATCCGCTTCTTCTACCAGCTGTTCTTCTATTTCAACTACGTCACCGCGCCGGCCCTGCTGCTGCTGCCGGCCTGGATCGCCAACGAGCTGATGCAGCACTGGCTGGGCGGCCAGGGCATCGCCTACATGGCCCACCTCGGCGGCCTGCTGACCGGTGCCGCGTTGATGTACGGCGCGATGCTGCTGGGCCGGGTGAAGACGCCCGAGACCGTCAAGTCGGAGATGGTGAACGATGACGACCGCTTCGACGAGCACGTGGCCGCGGCCCGCAAGTACGGCGCCGCGATGAAGTTCGACCGCGCCTGCGCCGAATGGCGCGCCGCCGCCGCCCTGCGCCCCGGCGACGCCGAGACGCTGCGCGCCTGGTTCAACACGGCGCGCCTTCAGCCCGCGAGCGACGACTTCCACCAGGCCGCGCGCCGCATCTTCCGCCTGCCCGCCACCGACGAGGACACGCTGGCGCTGCAGCACGCGAGCTTCCAGACCTACCTCGACCAGGCCCGCCCCGGCGTGCGGCTCAAGCCCGAGGACATGGCCCGCCTCGCGCGCCGCTTCGCCCGCATCCGCCAGTTCGACGACGCCGACCGGCTCTGCCGCATCCTGCTGAAAACGGCGCCCGACCATCCCGAGCTGGCCGACACGCTCTCGACCTGCGCCAACGGCCTGCTGCACGCGGGCCTGCGCGACAAGGCGATCGGCCTGCTGCCGCACCTGCTGCGCCTTGCGCCGAACGACATGGTGACGCGGGCGCTGCAGAACGCCTGAAGGTGCCTGGGGTCTGCGCCACCTATGCCGTCTGCGCGGGCGGCGCCGCCGGCCGCAGCAGCCAGCGCACTTCCTGCGTCTGCTCGCTGTCGGGGTAGCGCGCTTCCATCGTCGTCAGGATGGGCTGCGCCATGTCGGCGCGGCCAAGCCCCTGCACCAGCGCGCGCGCCGCGAGCTCATAGGCCTGCGGAATGGCCTCGTGCCCGCGGAAGCGCTTGTCGAACCCCGACAGCAGCGCCAGCGTGGAGTGGGCGTCGCCGTTGCGCCATTCGGCGCGCGCCATGGCGATGACCATGGCCGGATCGTCGAGCGCGAAGGCCTTGTCGCGCTCCTTGCAGGCCTTGAACACCTTCAGCGCCTCGGAGGCCAGGTCGCGCCGCATCAGCAGCGGGATGAAGCGCTTCGCCTGGTCGAGCATGGTGTCTTTTTTCTCGGGCATCAGCGCCAGCACGCGGTGGTAGCGGCGCTGCGCCGCGAGGTCGTTGGAGTCGGCGGTGCGCTGCGCCTCGTAGGCCGTGCCCAGTGCCGCGGCGAGGTCGCCCTCGGTGATGAACTGCGCCACCTCGGCGTCGATGCGCTGCGCCTCGATCTGCGCGGGCGTGCGGCGGTCGGCCGGCGCGCCGTCGGGCAGCTCGCTGCCCGGCACGGCGTCGAAGCCGAAGGCGTCGTGGTGCTGGAACATCACGTAGCCCAGCAGGCTCGCCATGACCCAGCCGAAGTAGATGAAGGCGAAGTTGACGATCGGCAGCACGATGCGTCCGTCGAACATCGGAAGCACCATCGCCAACGCCACCTGCGCGCCGGTGCTCAGCAGGAACAGGAAGAAGCAAAGCAGCGCATACGGCCAGCCGATGGTGCGCATCGCGTCCATCACGTGGCCGGGGTTCATCGCCTGGAAGAAGCTGCCCGACTGCACCAGCACGATCACCGCAGCCGGGAAGGTGAATGACATGACGAAAAGGCCCACGGTGCCGAGGATGGGCGCATACCAGGCGAGCCAGCCGATCAGGAAGGCCTGCACCAGGGAAATGGCGAAGAGCTTCCAGGGCAGGTAGGTCCACTCGTCGCTCGACTCGCGGCCGAAGTCGGCCGAGTCGCGGATGCCGCGCGCGCCCAGCGCGATGATCTTGAAGCCGTAGCGGCTGGACGCCAGCATGATGCCGACCTCGATCACGAAGAGGGCCAGCGCATCGGGCAGGAAGAAGATCGCGTCGAACAGCAGGCTGCAGAACGACAGCAGCAGGCCGTAGGCCAGCGGCCGCATCTGGAACGGAAAAGCGAAGAAGCTGTTGAGCCGGCGCCAGAAAGGCGGTGGCGGCGGCAGCGCATCCTTGACGACGATCATGGCAACTCCCCTTGCTTCCTTTTCTCTTCTTCCTACTTGCGGAAGAAATCGCTCTGGCTCATGGCGCCGGCGCCGCCCATGCGCATCACCGTGGCCTCGTCGGCATGAACGAGGCGCATCTGGCCGAGTTCGCGCTCCAGGCGCTGGGTGAAACTGGTCTTGTACTGCAGCAGCGACTCGCCCATCTTCAGCACGCTGGTGCCCTTGACGGTGGCGCTCTTGCGGTCGGGGGCCACCTCGATGCCGTCGATGTTGTACTCGTACTCGATGGTGAGGATGCCGCCCATGCGTTCGCCGACCTTGCTGAAGGTCTCGAAGGCTTCGCGCGTCGCCTGGCAGGCCTCGTCGCGGTTGTGGGAGTGCTCGACCGTCTTGCCCATCATCGTGGTCCTGCTCTCGATGCGGGCCTTGCGGCTGAGCTGCTTGCACAGCGCCTCTGCATCGCGCGAATAGATGGCGTGGGCCTCCTTCTGGTAGTAGTCGCGCACCATCGGCTCGTCGAGCTTGCGCCCGCCGATAAAGAAGTACCACGCGCCCACGCAGAGCGCGATCACGATCGCAATTTGCTTCATTCTTCTCCGTCCGCGCGTGCGCGCGGTCCCTCGGTTTTTGCGGGGCAGTATACGTTCACAAATGTTTCCAAAAGACTTCATTTGGCCGGCACAGTGAATCCGCCCGCCAGGTTGCTCCGTACTCCGGGCATGCGCATCGATGCCCCACAATCCCCGGATGCCCGCACCCAGCCCCGACGCCGAACTGATGGCGCTGATCGATCGGATCGGCCGTCGCGACGAAGCCGCCCTGCGGCAGCTCTACGACCGGACCGCGCCCCGGCTGATGGGCCTGGCGATGCGCGTGGTGCGGCAGCGCGAATGGGCAGAAGACGTGCTCCAGGAAAGCTTCCTGACCGTCTGGCGCGTGGCCGGCGACTACCGCGCCTCGCTCAGCCCGCCGCTGGCCTGGCTCGGGCTCATCGTGCGCAGCCGGGCGCTCGACCTGCTGCGCCGCCGCGCCGCCGACCGGATCCGGCTCACGCAGGAATTCGACGAGCAGATGGCCGACCAGATCGAGGCCGACACCCCCGGCCCTGCCGAGAACGCCGATGCCAGCGAGCAGGCCTGGGCGCTGCACCAGTGCCTGAGCCAGCTGGAGGGCCGCCAGCGCGAGGTGGTGAGCCTGGCCTACCTGCGCGACATGAGCCACGGCGAACTGGCCCGGCAGCTCGAGCTGCCGCTGGGCACGGTCAAGAGCTGGATACGGCGCGGGCTCGAAAAGCTGCGCGTCTGCATGGGACGCTTCGCGTGACAGCGGTGACGACGAAGAAGGCGTTTCAAAAGGCGTTTGCCCCCTCATGAATCTCATCGCACACCCCGAATTGCTGGAGCTGCTGGCGGCGAGCCACGCGCTGGGCACCTTGCGCGGCGGCGCCCGCCGCCGCTTCGAGGCCATGGCGCGCGAGCAGGCGCCGGTGCGCGCCGCGGCGCTGGTCTGGCAGGGCCGGCTCGCGAGCATGACCGAGCTGCAGTCGCCCGTCGTGCCCGACGCGGCCGTGTGGACGCGCATCCGCAACATGATCGACGCCGAGCAGTCCACGCTCGCGCTGGAACGCCAGCGCGCGGCGGCCAGTGCCGCCGGCGAGCCCCGCCAGGGCGGCTGGCTGCGCAGCCTCGCGCTGTGGCGCGGCGCCGCGGTAGCCGGCGCGCTGGCCACCGTGGTGGCCGTGACGGTCGGGCTGAACCTGCGCGACCAGCTGCAGAACGCGCCCGTGGTGCAGTACGTGGCCGTGCTCAGCGACGACAAGGCCGCCGCCTCGATGCTGGTGACCTTCGATCCGAAGAAGAAGCAGCTCGTGCTGCAGCGCGTGGGCGACTACCGCGAAGGCGACGACAAGTCGCTGCAGCTCTGGGCTCTGCCACCGGGCGGCGCGCCGCGATCGCTGGGCGTGCTCGGCAACGCGCCGGCCCTGAAGCTGACGGCGTCGGAGTCCGACGTGCAGGCCGTGCCGGCGCTGGCCATTTCGCTCGAGGCCAAGGGCGGCGTGCCCGCAGGCAGCGGGCCGAAGGGGCCGATCCTGTTCAAGGGCGCGCTCATCGAGAAAACCATCTAGCCGGCGGCTGCCACTGTCAACGACCGCCCGGCCTGGGGCGTCGTGGTAGAAAACCCGCCTGCCCCGCCCTCCGCCTCTTTTTTCGTTCTTCCAATGTCCTCGATGAAAACCGTGCTGGCCGCGGTCGCCCTACTGACCGCCGCGCTTGGAGCGCAGGCCCAGTCCAGCTTCTTCCCCCAGGAGTCCGAAACGGCCGCCGCCGAGGCTGCAGCCGCGCGCGACTACCTGGCCGCCAAGGACCGCTGGCACAACGAACTGGCCGCTTTCGCGCGCGCCGACCAGGAGCGCTTTCCGGCCCCCGGCGGCGTGGTGTTCGTGGGCAGTTCCACGGTGCGCATGTGGACGCGCCTGTCGCAGGATTTCGCGCGCGTGCCCGGCGGGGTGGTCAACCGCGGCTTCGGCGGCTCCACGCTGGCCGATTGCGCCCTCTTCGCGCGCGACCTGGTGGTGCGCTACAAGCCGCGCCAGGTGATGGTCTATGCGGGCGACAACGACCTGGCCGAGGGCCGCACGCCGCTGCAGGTGCTCGACAGCTTCGCGCGCTTCGCCAATGCGGTGCGCGCCGAACTGCCGGACACCCGCATCAGCTTCATCTCGGTCAAGCCCAGCCCCTCGCGCGAGCAACTGCTGCCACAGATCCGCGAGACCAACCACGTCGTTTCGGCCTACCTGAACCTGCTGCCGAACAGCGAATTCATCGACATCTACACGCCGATGCTGGGCGCGGACGGGCGCCCGCGCATGGAGCTCTTCCGTGGCGACAGGCTGCACCTCTCGGACGAGGGCTACCGGCTCTGGCATTCGGTGATCGCGCCGCACCTGCCGAGCCCTCCGCCGGCGCCGACGGCCGGGCTGCCCTGAGCCGGGCGCATCCGCTCAGGCCGGCGCGGGCTCCGACGGTACATCGTCCGCCGGCGGCGGAACGTCCGCCCCGCGCGTGAAGCGCGCCACGAAGTACATCCCCGAGAACACCGCCGCCAGCAGCAGGCCGTCGCCCCACCAGGGCCGCGCCGTCTGGCTGTCGCCGTAGAAGGCCAGCACCAGCAGCACCGCGATCAGGTGCGCGCAGAACACCGGCAGCGAGGCCGAGCCCATCGCCTCCAGCCAGCGCAGCCGGGGAATGCGGCGCATCAGCCAGGGCCCGAAGCGCACCGCCAGGACGCCCAGCGCCACCAAGTTCACCAGCCGCAGCGGGCCCAGCTGCCACTTGTCGAACAGCAGGTTCAGCTCCACATCGCCGCCGAACGGCGCCTGTCCGTTGATGCCTGTGTGGCGCCAGTAGAAGCCGTAGAGGGCGATGCCCGCGGCCAGCGCCAGCAGCCACGCCGGAAAGCGCAGCGGCCGGGCACCGGGGTCATTGCGGGTCGCGCCGATGCACAGCCCCGCGAACCACAGGAACTGCCACGCATAGGTATTGAACGCGCCCATCTCGTGGAAGGGCACCGGCACGCCCAGGTAGCGCACCGCCAGCCCGTAGACCCATTCGCTGATGCCGAACTGCGCCGCCGCCCACACGGTGGCGCTCGCCACCATCACCCAGGTCCAGCCGTGGCGCATGGCGAAGGCCAGCACCCAGGGGCTCATGAGCATGAAAAAGATGTACATCGGCAGGATGTCGAGCAGTGCCGGTTCGTAGATGAGCAGCAGCCCGTAGATGAAGCCCTCGCGCGGCTCCGCCAGGTAGTACGAGACCAGGTTCTTCACCGCCGGCTGGTCGATGTGCAGGCCCACCGCCGTGATCACGGTGAACAGGAACAGCAGGGTCGCCGCCTGCGCCAGGTAGACCTTGAGCACGCGCCGCCAGAAGGCCTGGCGCATCGAGTCGACGCCGCGCACATGGCCGATGCGGCTGTACACCAGGCCGGCGACGAAGGCCGACAGCAGCACGAAGCCTTCGGCGGCCGATACGAAACCGAAGGGCTGGCCCAGCGGATCGGTCAATCGGGTGGGCAGATGGGTGACGGTCATCAGCACGAGCATCAGCCCGCGCAAGGCGTCTATTTCCCAGTAGCGTTTCATCGGTCGGCGGCGAGGTCTTGGTGGCGGTCCGCGCGGCGCACGCACGACGGCCCCGATTGTAAGAAGAGCGGCGTAAAGACCGCCGCACCCGCAACCGGGCCGACGGCCTATGACTGTTGGCACTCCCGAACCGTCGTGCAAATCGGCTACGCTGCGCGCTGCCTCTCAGGTGGAGATATAAAAAAGTGAACCGTTTCCTTCCAACATTGCTCCTGGCCGGCGGCGTTCTCGCGTCCAGCCCGGGCTTTGCCCTCCAGATCATCAGCCTCTCGCCCCAGGGCGAAGTGGCGCGGGTTCGGCAGGTGGTCGCCAAGTTCGACCAGCCGGCCGTCAACTTCGGCGACCCCAAGGCCCCCGCCCCGCTCGCGGTGAGCTGCAACGACGCGCAGGCCGCCAAGGGCACCGGCCGCTGGACCGACGCCAAGGCCTGGGTCTACGACTTCGAGAACGACTTGCCGCCCGGCGTGCGCTGCACGGTCACCCGCATTCCCACCTTCAAGCCCGCCTCGGGCGAGCTCACCGGCCCCGAGCGCTATCAGTTCAACACCGGCGGCCCCTTCGTGCGCAACTACATGCCGGGCAGCTACAGCCGCATCGACGAGCAGCAGATGTTCATGCTGGAGCTCAACGGCGCGGCCACGCTGGAGAGCGTGCGCCAGAACGTCTGGTGCACGGCCGACGGCGTGGGCGAGCGCATTCCCGTCAAGCTGCTCGACGGCGAGCAGCGTGCCGGCCTGCTCAAGGCCTTCGGCCGCGAGAAGTCGGCCGAGAAAGACCCGCTGCGCTTCATCACGATGCAGTGCAACCGCACGCTCACGCCCGGCGCCAAGGTGCAGGTCGTCTACGGCAAGGGCGTGGCCACGCCCTCGGGTGTGGCCAACAACGTGGAACGCCGCCTCGAATTCCAGGTACGCGAGCCCTTCGCGGCTTCGTTCACCTGCGAGCGCGAGAACGCGCAGGCCGCCTGCCTGCCGCTGCGCCCGATGCAGCTGCAGTTCAACGCGCCCGTCACGCGCAAGCTGGCCTCGCAGATCCAGCTCAAGGGCGACAAGACCATCAAGGCCAAGCTGGACAACGAAGGCGGTTCGCAGAGCGACGACGACGTGGTCAACAGCGTGAGCTTCGAGCCGCCGCTGGCCGAGAGCGCGCAATACAGCATCGAGCTGCCCTCCAAGTTCGAGGACGCCTCGGGCCGCCCGCTGGCCACGCCCGGCAACTTTCCGATGAAGGTGGCGACCGGCGCGATGCCGCCGCTGGCCAAGTTCGCCGCCTCGCCCTTCGGCGTGGTCGAGCGACTGGCCGAGCCGGACACGCCGGCGATGATGCCGGTCACCGTGCGCCGCGTGGAGCCGAAGCTGATGGTGAACGCGCTCACGCCCGGCAAGGTGAGCGACATGAACCCGAAGACCGACGCGGAAATCATCGCGTGGTTCCGCAAGGTGCGCCGCTACGACAACTTCACCGTCTCGCGCGAACAGGCGCGCAAGGACGTGAAGGGCCCGCTGCCCCCGGTCATCGACAAGGACGACCGCACCACGCTGCAGACCCGCATGCTGTCGCTGCTGGCCGGCCAGCCGGGCGTGAAGGCGCTCGACATGCCCAAGGCCGACTCGGGCGATCCGCGCCCCTTCGAAGTCATCGGCATCCCGCTGACGCCGGGCTTCCACGTGCTCGAGATCGCCTCGCAGAAGCTGGGCGAGGCACTGCTCGACGAGCGCTACAACGCCGGGCGCACGATGTACGTGCGCACCACCGCGCTGGCCACCAACCTGGCGGTGCACTTCAAGCTGGGCCGCGAGAACTCGATGGCCTGGGTCACCACGCTGGACAAGGGCAAGGTCGTGGCCGGCGCCGAGGTGCGCGTTTCGAGCTGCGACGGCAAGGCCGTGGCCAGCGGCACCACCGACGCCAACGGCGTGGTCATGCTCAGCGGCGTCTCGCCGCAGGCGCCCTCGTGCAACGGCCCGAACGAATACGACAGCGGCGCATGGTTCGTCAGCGCCCGCGCCAAGGACGAGAAGGGCGTGGAAGACCTCGCCTTCACCTGGAGCGACTGGCAGCGCGGCATCGAGCCCTGGCGCTTCAACGTACCCACCAGCCTGCAGGCCGAGGCCGACCGCGTCGCCCACACCATCTTCGACCGCACGCTGCTGCGCGCCGGCGAGACGGTGTCGATGAAGAGCCTGATCCGCACGCAGACCAGCAAGGGCTTCGGCCTGCCCGAAAACCGCCCCGACACGCTGGTCATCACCCACGTGGGCAGCGGCCAGCGCTTCACCCAGCCGCTGAACTGGCGCAAGACCGCCACCGGCGGCCTGAGCGCGGAGAACAGCTTCGCCATTCCGCCGGCCGCCAAGCTCGGCGTGTACGAGGTGATGCTGCGCAGCGGCAAGGGCAAGGACGCCAACGGCGAGGGCGAAGGTGAGGACGACGACGGCTACGGCCGCAGCTTCTCCACCGGCAGCTTCCGCGTCGAGGAGTTCCGCCTGCCCGTGCTCGAGGGCCGCATCGCGCCCACAGACAAGAAGCCGCTGGTGGCCGCCACCAGCGTGCCCGCCGACGTGCAGATCAACTACGTCTCCGGCGGCGGCGCAGCCAACCTGCCGGTGCGCGTGTCGGCCATGGTGCGCGGCAAGAGCCTGAGCTTCTCCGACTACGACGCCTTCAGCTTCAACCCGCCGCGCGCCTCGCAGGGCGACGGCAGCGAGGCGGCCACGGCGGTCACCGCCGCGGCCGAGGCCGGCTCGGGCGAGGAAGACCTCAACAGCGTGAACGACACCCGCGTGATCGCCGACAAGCTGCCGCTCACGCTGAACAAGGACGGCGCCGGCAAGGTCACGATCGACAAGGTGCCGAAGGTGAAGGCCGCGCGCGAGCTGCTGCTGGAGGCCACGTACGCCGACCCGAACGGCGAGGTGCAGACCATCCGCAGCACGCAGACGCTGTGGCCGGCCTCCGTCATCGCCGGCATCAAGACCGAGGGCTGGGTCTCCACCGCCCAGAAGCTGAAGTTCCAGGCGCTCGCGCTCGACCTCTCGGGCAAGCCCCAGGCCAACGTCACGCTCAACGTGCGCGCCGTGGCGCGCATCACCACCACCAGCCGCAAGCGCATGGTGGGCGGCTTCTACACCTACGACAACAAGACCGAGACCAAGGACATCGGCACCGTCTGCAGCGGCAAGAGCGACGCGCGCGGCCTGCTGCTGTGCGAATCGGAGCTGAAGGAAGCGGGCGAGGTCGAACTCATCGCCAGCGCCACCGACAGCGAAGGCCGCGACGCCCGGGCCGTGAGCTCGGTCTACGTGACCAAGCAGGGCGAACTCTGGTTCGGCGGCGAGGACAACGACCGCATCGACGTGCTGCCCGAGAAGAAGAGCTACCAGCCCGGCGAGATCGCCAAGTTCCAGGTGCGCAGCCCCTTCCGCTTCGCGACCGCGCTGGTCGCGGTGGAACGCGAGGGCATCATCGAAACCCACGTGGTCAAGCTCGACGGCAAGGACCCGACCGTCACCCTCGAAGTGAAGCCCGAGTGGGGCCCGAACGCCTACGTGAGCGTGCTCGCGCTGCGCGGCCGCCTGCGCGAGGTGCCGTGGTACAGCTTCTTCACCTGGGGCTTCAAGTCGCCGCGCGAGTGGTGGACGGCCTTCTGGTACGAAGGCAAGGAATACGTGGCGCCGACCGCCATGGTCGACCTGAGCAAGCCCGCCTACCGCCTCGGCATGGCTGAGATCCGCGTCGGCACGCGCGCCCACCAGCTCGACGTGAGCGTCACCAGCGACAAGCCCAGCTACCCGATTCGCAGCAAGGCGCAGGTCACCATCAGCGCCAAGCTGCCCGACGGCAAGCCGGCCGCCGGCGCCGAAGTGGCGCTCGCGGCGGTCGACCAGGCCCTGCTGGAGCTGATGCCCAACGACAGCTGGAACCTGCTCAACGCGATGCTGCAGCGGCGCAGCTGGGGCGTGAGCACCTCCACCGCGCAGATGGAAATCGTCGGCCGGCGCCACTACGGCCGCAAGGCCGTGCCCGCGGGCGGCGGCGGCGGCAAGGGACAGACACGCGAACTGCTCGACACCCTGCTCGTGTGGAACCCGAAGGTGGTGCTCGACGCCAACGGCCAGGCCGTGGTGACGGTGCCGCTGAACGACGCGCTCACCACCTTCAAGATCGTGGCCGTGGCCGATTCGGGCGCCAACCTGTTCGGCACAGGCCAGGCCAGCATCCAGGCCACGCAAGATTTGCAGATCATCAGCGGCCTGCCGCCGCTGGTGCGCGAGGACGACCAGTTCCGCGCCCAGATCACGCTGCGCAACACCACGCAGAAGCCGATGAAGGTCGAGGCCACGCCGCGCGCCACCCTGCTCACGCTGGAGCCGCAGACGGTCGACATCCCGGCCGGCGAGGCCCGCGAGGTGGCATGGACAGTGACCGCGCCTGCGCAGCTCGGGCAGACGCGCGCCGAAGCCATCCTGTGGGAGATCGAAGCGAAAGACACCCTCGGCGGCGCACGCGATGCGCTGAAGGTGCGCCAGCGCATCGTGCCCTCGGTGCCGCTCACGGTGCAGCAAGGCACGCTGGTGCAGGTCGACGGCCCGTTCACGCTCGACGTGGCGCCGCCGGCCGACGCCCTGCCCGGCCGCGGCGGCCTGAAGCTCTCGCTGCAACCCAAGCTGGCCGAAGGCCTGCCGGGCGTGCGCGACTGGTTCGCCAACTACCCCTTCATCTGCCTGGAGCAAAAGACCAGCAAGTCGGTCGGCCTGCGCGACGCGAAGATGTGGCAGGGCGTGCTGGCGACGCTGCCGACCTATCTCGACAGCGACGGCCTGGCCAGCTACTTCCCGCCGCGCGACGGCGAGGCCAACCGCGGCAGCGACATCCTCACCTCGTACCTGCTCGCGGCGACGAATGAAGCGGCCCAGCTCAACCCCGCCTTCGCGCTCGCCGACGACGTGCGCGCGCCGATGGAGTCGGGCCTGATCGCCTTCGTCGAAGGCCGCATCACGCGCGACTTCTGGAGCCCGCGCAAGGACCTCGACGTGCGCAAGCTGGCTGCGCTCGAAGCGCTCTCGCGCTACGGCAAGGCCCGTGGGGCAATGCTCGGCAGCATCACCATCGCGCCGAACCAGTGGCCCACCAGCGCGGTGATCGACTGGCTCAACATCCTCAAGCGCGTGAACGACGTGCCTCAGCGCCAGCAGCGCCTGGACGAGGCCAACAACGTGCTGAAAGCGCGCCTGTCGTACCAGGGCACCAAGCTGATCTTCAGCACCGAGCAGGACGACTACTGGTGGTGGCTGATGACCAACGGCGACGTCAACACCGCCCGCCTGCTGCTCAGCGTGATGGACGACCCCGCCTGGAAGGACGACATCGGCAAGCTCGCCAACGGCTTCATCGGCCGCCAGCAGAACGGCGCCTGGCACACCACCACCGCCAACCTGTGGGGCGGTCTGGCGCTGGAGAAGTTCAGCAAGGTGTTCGAGAGCACGCCGGTGGCCGGCGTCACCGCCGCCACGCTCGGCGCGGTGAAGGCGCAGGTCGACTGGAGCAAGGTCGAGCGCGTGAAGACCAGCGACGCGACCGGCGCGCCCAACCAGACCACCTTCTTCGGCGCCCCCGCCTCGCCGGGCAACCTGAAGAACAACACGATGTTCCTGCCGTGGGCTGCATCGCCGTCTGGCGCCCCGGTGCGCGACACGCTGCTGGTCACCCAGCAGGGCACCGGCAAGCCGTGGCTCACGCTGCAGTCGATCGCCGCCGTGCAGCTGAAGGCGCCGTTCGCCGCCGGCTACGCCATCAAGAAGACCATCACCCCGGTCGAGCAGGCCACCGCCGGCAAGTACACACGCGGCGACGTGCTGCGCGTGACGCTGGAGGTGAACGCCAGCGCCGACATGACCTGGGTCGTCATCAGCGACCCGATCCCGGGCGGCGCCACCATCCTCGGCGGCGGCCTGGGCCGCGACTCGCAGATCGCCACCCAGGGCGAGAAGAAGTCGGGCGCCGGCTGGCCGGCCTTCGAGGAACGCAGCTTCGAGGCCTTCCGCAGCTACTACGAGTACCTGCCCAAGGGCGTGGTGAAGATGGAGTACACCGTGCGCCTGAACAACGTCGGCGACTTCGCCCTGCCGCCCAGCCGCGTCGAGGCGATGTACGCGCCCGAGATGTTCGGCGAGGCGCCGAACGCGCGGGTGAAGGTGGAGGCGGCGAAGTAAGCATCGCCAGGTACGGTGGAGGAGCGGCGGCCGGTCATCGCTCCTTCACCGGCCGCCGTCACCATCGCGGCGAACCAACAACCTGGAGGAAAACACCATGGGCCTGGCTGTCTGCGTCGGCATGCTCGCCGAACTGCTCGAGGACGATCCCGAAAGCGCCGAGGGCTTCGAGGAAGAACTGGCCGAAATCAACCGCGTGCTGGCCGCCGCGGGGCTGCCCCCGCACACCGAACCGCGCGGCCCCCTCGAACTCGACTCGCGCGCCTCGATCGACGGTTTTCCCTATTCCTTCATCCACTACCTGCGCCGCGCGTACGCCCACCGCGTGCTGGCGCCCGACTGGGTCGCCACGCCGCTGGCTGACGACGTCGATCCCACGGCCGATCCGAAGATCCAGGCGCTGCTGGACGGCTCGGAAAGCCATCTGCTGTGCCACTCCGATGCCGAAGGCTTCTACGTTCCCATCGACTTCCAGGAAGTGCTGTTCGACGGTGACGGCAGCGACGAGGATGAAGAAGAAGACGACGCACAGGAAGAAGCGGACGAGGCCGAAGGCGACGCGGACCTCGAAGAACTGAGCGGCCTGCCCGGCGGCATGCTCGGTTCCTCCCAGCGCCTGCTCGAGGAACTCGTGTTCGTCGCTCCCGCCCTGGGCATCCGCCTCGAGAACGGCAAGCTCTCCGACGAGGAAGCCGAACGCATCGATGCACTCATCGACGACGACAACGGCCTGTACCGCGAATACGTGTCCTGGCTGCTGCTGTACGAATCGGCGCGGCTGAGCATCGAGCACAGGACGGCGATCGTTTTCTGCTGAATCGCCAGAGAATGCGCGGCATGGAGGCTCCACGACTTCACTCATGAGCTTTGCCACCACACTGCGCAGCTACTTCTCCCTGGCCTTCCGCTGGCAGCGCGGCCGCCAGGGCACGGGCTACGACAAGATGCTGCTGCTCACGGCGCGCTGGCCGCTGCCGTTCGACAGCTACCTCATCCGCTACCCCGAGGGCTCGGAGATTCCGCCGCACACCGACCCGGTGCAGGCCGGGCGGCACTACCGGCTGAACGTCGTGCTGAAATCGCCGCGCTCGGGTGGCGAGTTCGTGTGCGCCACGCCGATCTTCGCGACGCGGCGCATCAAGCTGTTCCGCCCCGATGCCTGCGAGCACAGCGTGACGCGGGTGGTGGGCGGCAGCCGCTATGTGTTCTCGCTCGGCTGGGTGCTGCCGGGCAGGTCCGACGCTGGAGAAAGGCCGCCGCCATGAAGCAGATGCTGCTGGAGATCCGAACCTACCGGCTCAAGCCCGGCACCCTCGATGCCTTCCACCAGGCCATGCACGAACGCGCCGTGCCGATGCTGCGCGGCAAGGGCATGGACGTGGTCGCCTACGGCAAGTCGGACCACGAGGAGGAGACCTACCACCTTGTGCGAGCCTATGCCGACCGCGCAGCGCTCGAAGCCGGGCAGGCCGCGTTCTACGGCTCCCCGAAATGGCGCGAGGGCCCGCGCGGCGCGCTGGTGGACCGCATCGAGACCTACCTGAACACCTTGCTGTGGGCCTCGCCCGAAGCAGTAGACAGCATGCGCGCGCTCAACGGCCCCGCTTCCTCCTGAGAAAGAAAAGCCGGCGAAAGACAGCCACCGCAGGCCTAAACTGCGCCCCCGGTCTTCGTTCATTCATTCGCTCGCTCGTTCCCTCTCAACGTTCGCAGGAGAAACCCATGAACACCAAGGAAATCGCCGACAAGCTCGTGGCGCTGTGCAAGGACGGAAATTTCGAAGGCGCCCAGGTGCTCTATGCGCCCGAGGCCGTGAGCGTCGAGGCCAGCGCCCCGCCCGGCCAGGCGCGCGAGGCGGTCGGCCTTGCGGCCATCAGGGCCAAGGGCGAGTGGTGGACCGCCAATCATGAAGTGCACTCCATGCAGGTTGCCGGCCCGTGGCCGCACGACGACCGCTTCATCGTCGGCTTCCGCTTCGACGTGACGATGAAGGCCAACGGCCACCGCTTCACCATGGAGGAAATGGCGCTCTACACCGTCAAGGACGGGAACATCGTGCGGGAAGAGTTCTTCTACGACGCCGGCTAGCAAGCGGCTGCTTCCGCCAATGCCGGTACGGGTCCGGCGGACGGCAAGTTCTCGTGCGGGCGCGACGCGGGCAGAATGCCCGCAGGTGCCCCCATGAACACAAGATTTGTAGAAGCCTTCCTCTGGGCCGCGCGGCTGGGCAGTTTCCGCGCCGCGAGCGACCGGCTCCACATCACGCAGGCGGCGGTGTCCAACCGCGTCGCCTCCCTAGAAGAAGACATCGGCGCACGCCTGTTCGAACGCGACGCGCGCGAACTGCGGCTCACGCCCGTGGGCGTGCGGCTGATGGACTACGGCGAACGCCTGCTCGAGCTGCGCCGCGAGATCGTCTCGCTCGGCCGGCCGCGCGAAGACATCCTGGGGCTGGTGCGCATCGGCGCCATCGAAACCGTGGTCCACACCTGGCTGCTGGGCTTTCTCACCAACCTGCGCTCCACCTACCCGGGCATCGAGGTGCAGCTCACCTCCGAGACCACGCTGGCGCTGCACCGAGGCCTGCGCGAGGGCGCGCTCGACATCGCGCTGCAGACCGACCACATCGCCGGCGCGGGCATCGTGAGCACGCCCTGCCTGCCGATGCCCATGGGCTGGGTGGGCGCGCCCGGCGCCGAGCCCGTACAGACGGTCGAACAACTGCTGCGACAACCCGTGCTCACGATGAGCCCCGGCTCGCAGCCGCACGAGGCGCTGAAGAACCTGTTCCGCGCGGCGGGCATTCCGCTGGGCAAGGTGCATTGCGTGAGCTCGATCTCGGCGCTGGCGCGGCTGGTGAAGGCGGGCTTCGGCAACGCGCTGGTGCCGCTGCCGCCCTGCTATGAATATGTGGCGGCCGGCGACGTGAAGATCATCGAGTGCGACGCGCTCATCTCGCCGCAGCGCATCGTGGTGAGCCACCTGGAAGCCGCCGACTCCGACGCCATCCGGCTCGTGGCCGAACTGGCCTGCCGGGCCTCCGACCAGTTCACGACATCGGCTGTCGCACCAACCTGGAGCACGACTTCAGAGGGTTAACCCTCGGTTTGGCGCATTTCGGCCCCGAAAAGGGGCCAGTAATTCTTGTGGCTGTCGCCCAGAAAAACTCGTTTGTGACAGCCCGACCCTGCGACGGAAGATCGCGCCTTCATTTTTCGAAGGCCCGCCTCTTCTTCCGCCGCCATGAACACACCTGACTCCTCTTCCTCCGCAGCAGCAGTGAACGGCCTGCTGTTCGTCGCTTCCGGCGTCGCCCCAGCCGACGAGGCCGACTTCAACCGCTGGTACGACCGGGAGCACGTGGAAGAGCGTGTGCGCATTCCCGGCTTTCTCTCCGGCGCTCGCTATTTCTCGCTCGAAGGCGGCCGCAAGTACCTGGGGCTTTACCGCACCGAGTCGCTGGCGGTGTTCGGCTCGCCCGGCTACCGCGCCGCGTTCGAGAAGCAGACGCCGTGGTCCGTCGCCAATCTCGACCGCATGCGCCAGCCGATGCGCCGCGTGTGCGCGGTGCGCGCCGTCACCGGCTTCGGCAGCGGCAGCCACGTGGCCGTGCTTCCGCTCGTGGCCGCCGCCGATGCCGAGGCGCAAGTGGCGCACGCCGCCGGCATCGGCGCGCAACTGCGCAAGGAGCAGGCAGGCTTCGTGCAGTCGTACCTGCTCGTGCCCGACGCCGCGCTCAGCACGCCGCTGCCGCGCGAATCCACCGAAGGCCGCGTGCTGCAGCCGCTGCTGGTGATCGAGACCAGCAGCGAAGCCGCCGCCCGCGCGGCGCGCGCCACGGCCGCCGCCGCATTCGACGCCGATCCCGCCGGCGGCTGGCTGCTCGCGCTCGGCTGGAAGCTGACAGCGGCCGAGCTGGCCTGACGCGGCGGCCATCCGCCCCCTCTCACCTCATCTCTCACCGAACAAAGGCATCCGATGACCGAACATGTTCTTCCCGCCGCGGGCTCCGCGGCACCCGGGCAGGCCGCCCCTGCTTCCGCCAAGATGGGCCGGCTGGCCATGGCCAGCTCCATCGGCACCACGCTGGAGTGGTACGACTTCACCGTCTACAACATCATGGCGGCGCTGGTCTTCAACGCGGTGTTCTTCCCCTCGTTCGACCCGCTCACCGGCACCATCCTCGCGTTCTCGACCTACGCGGTCGGCTACATTTCGCGCCCGCTGGGCGGCGTGGTGTTCGGCCACCTCGGCGACCGGCTGGGCCGGCGCTTCGTGCTGGTGGCCACGCTGGTCATCATGGGCGTCTCCACCGGCCTGATGGGCCTGCTGCCCACCTACGCGAGCTGGGGCATCTGGGCACCCGTCGCGCTGGTGGCACTGCGCTTCGTGCAGGGCGTGGCGCTCGGCGGCGAATGGGCCGGCGCGGTGCTGCTGTCGATGGAGCACGGCAAGCCCGACGAGCGCGGCCGCAACGCCTCGTTCACGCAGGTGGGCCCCTCGTGCGGCACGCTGATCGGCACCGGCTTCATCGCCGCCGTGTCGGCCTGGCTGAGCCCGGAAGACTTCCAGAACTGGGGCTGGCGCATTCCCTTCATCTCCAGCGTGGCGCTGGTGCTGTTCGGCCTGTGGCTGCGCCGCGGCGTGGACGAAACGCCCGTCTTCCGAGAGATGGAGGAGAAGAAGGCCACCGCCAAGACGCCGATCAAGGAAGTGCTGACGCAGCACTGGCGCCGCCTGCTGGTGGCCGGCGGCTCGCGCATCGGCTCCGACGTGCTGTATGCGCTGGTGGTGGTGTTCACGCTGACCTACGTGACCACCGTGCTGCACCTGTCGCGTCCGCTGGCGCTCACCGCCACGATGATCGGCGCGGCCGGCAACGCCATTGCCGTGCCGTGGTTCGGCAGCCTGTCGGACCGCATCGGGCGCCGCCCGGTCTACATCGCCGGCGCGCTGCTGGGCATGGTCTGGGCCTTCGTGTTCTTCGTGCTGATGGACAGCGCGCACCCGGTCGCGATCTGCGCTGCGGTGGTGGTGGGCCTGCTGATCCACGCGATGATGTACGGCCCGCAGGCCGCCTTCGTCACCGAGCAGTTCCCGGGCCGCGTGCGCTATGCCGGCGCTTCGCTGGCGTACACGCTGGCGGGCATCCTGGGCGGCGGCTTCGCGCCGCTGATCATCGCGAGCCTGTTCAAGTCGTGGGGCAGCACGGTGGCCGTGTCGTTCTACGTGATGGCCGCGCTGGGCGTGACGCTGATCGCCCTGCTGGTGGCGCGCGAAACCGCCAAGCGCCCGCTGGAGAGCTGATCGATGACGACGAGCAACACGAATTCGCGGCTGCGTTTCGCCTGCGAAAGCATCGCCGACGACGGCACGCGCTCCACCGCCGTGCACCTGGTCGCGCCGCGCGCGCTGGTGGTGGCGGGCTGGACCGGACGCGACATCGCCGCCATCGAACACCACATCGAGGAACTGGCCGAGCTCGGCGTGCCGCGCCCTTCGAGCGTGCCGCTGTACTACCGCGTGGCGGCCCAGTTGCTGACGCAATCGAGCGCCATCGAGGCGCTGGGCGACCGGAGCTCCGGCGAGGCCGAGCCGGTGCTGTTCTTCTCGCAAGGCGAGTGGTGGCTGAGCGTGGCCTCGGACCACACCGACCGGCAGGTCGAGAGCTACTCGGTGGCCGTGTCGAAGCAGATGTGCGCCAAGCCCGTGGCCGAGACCGCATGGCGCTGGCGCGACGTGCAGGCGCACCAGGACACGCTGGAGCTGCGCTCGCGCATCCTGGAGGACGGCCGCTGGGTCGACTACCAGCGCGGCACGCTCGCATCGATCCGCCCGCTGGCCGGCCTGCGCGACGGCATGCCCGGCGCAGGCTCCGCGCCCGAGGGCCTTTTCATGACCTGCGGCACGCTGGGCGCGCTGCCCAACGCCAAGGGCGAAGGCATCCGGCCCGCGACGCAGATGGAGATCGAGCTGCACGATGCGAAGCTGCAGCGCCGCATCGTGCATCGCTATGCGGTGGAAGCACTGCCGGTGGTGGCGTGACGATGACGATGAAGAGCGACAACACCATCGCGGCGCTGCGCGGGCGCATCGCGCGCGGCGAGCTCTCGCACGAGGCGCTGATCGACGAAGTGCTCGAAGCGGCCGGACAGCCTGCCGCGCAGCATGTCTTCACCCGCCTGTACGCCGACGCGGCCCGCGCCGCCGCACGCCATGCCGATGCGGCACGCAAGGCCGGCATCGAGACGGCACCGCTCGCCGGCCTGCCGGTGTCGGTGAAGGACCTCTACGACGTGGCCGGCGAAACCACCATGGCGGGCTCCGCCGTCTGCGAAGGCGAGGCGCCCGCGGCGCACGACGCGACCGCCGTGGCGCGGCTGCGCGCACAGGGCGCGGCCATCGTCGGCAAGACCAACATGACGGAGTTCGCGTTCTCGGGCGTGGGCATCAACCCGCACTACGGCACGCCGCGCAATCCGGTCGACACGCAGACGGCGCGCATTCCGGGCGGCTCGTCGTCCGGCGCGGCGGTGTCGGTGGCGCTCGGGCTCGCGGTGGCGGGGCTGGGCTCGGACACGGGCGGCTCCATCCGCATTCCCGCCGCGCTGTGCGGGCTGGTCGGCTTCAAGAGCACGCAGTCGCGCGTGCCGCGCACGGGAGCCTTCGAACTGGCGCGCTCGCTCGACACGGTATGCGCCATGGCGCGCAGCGTGGAAGACTGCCTTGTCGCCGATGCCGCCATCGCCGACGTGCCGCTCGCGGTGCGCCGCCGTCCGCTGCAGGGCATGCGCCTGGCCGTGCCGCGCACGCTGGTGTTCGACGACATCGAACCCGCCGTGGCGCGCGCCTTCGACCGCGCGCGGCAGGCGCTCTCGGCCGCGGGCGCGCAGGTCGTGGACATCACGCTGGCGGAACTGGCCGAGATCGCCAGCGTCAACGCGCCCGGCGGCTTCTCGCCGGTGGAAGCCGCCGCCGTGCACCGCGAGCGCTTCGCCGCGAAACGCGACGGATTCGACGCGCGCGTGGCCGCCCGCATCGCGCTGGGCACCGAGGTGCGCGCCGCCGACTACATCGCCATGCAGGACCGCCGCCGCGGCTGGATCGGACGCGTCGAGCGCGCCATCGAAGGCTTCGACGCGCTCGTGTGCCCGACCGTGCCCATCGTCGCGCCGGCTATCGAGGCACTGGCGGAAGACGCCGCCTTCTTCAGGGCCAACGGCCTGCTGCTGCGCAACACCTTCGCGATCAACCTGCTCGACGGCTGCGCTTTCAGCCTGCCCTGCCATGCGCCAGGCGATCTGCCGGTGGGCCTGATGCTGGCCTCGGTGCGCGGCGACGACGCGCGGCTGGCGGCGGTGGCGCTGGCGGCCGAGGCCGCGCTGCAGCGGTGAACGGTGGGCGGCGGCCTCAGGCCGTGGCGGTGGTCACCGGCTTGGTGAGGGTGGCCGTCGCCTTGGCGCCGAGCGTCATCTCGGTGATCCACGACACCAGCAGCGCGCCGTAGGCCTGGCGCCACTCCTGCTTCGAGAGCGCGTGGTCCGCGTCGGAGAGCACGCGGTAGGTCACCGACTTCACGCGCTTGAAGGCGCCGAGGTAGTTCTCGACCACCGGGTGCGGCACGATCTGGTCGTGCTCCGATTCGACGATGAGCACGTCGCCGGCGAAGTCCGCGCAGGCCGCGAGCGCGCGGTTGTCCTTGGGCCCGACCAGCGATCGGCGGTAGGCGACCAGGTCGGAGCGGCTGAGCTGCCCCTTGGGCGTGTCCCACTCGCCGTCGCGGTAGAGCGCGGGCGCGCGCAACGCCAGCCAGCGCACCGGCCGCATGGCGCTGACCAGCGCCGCCAGGTAGCCGCCGTAGCTGCTGCCGACGATGGCGACGGCCGCCGGATCGACCGCCGGGTGGCCGACCAGCGCGTCGTAGGCCGCGAGCACGTCGCGCAGGTTGTCCTCGCGCGTCACCTCCATGCGTTGCGCGGCGTGGCGCGCGTGGCCGCGCAGGTCGAAGGTCAGGCACACGCAGCCAAGTGCGGCCAGTTCGTGCGCGCGCCTGGCGTACTGCTCCTGGCTGCCGTCCCAGCCATGCACCAGCAGCACCCCCGGCACGGTCGTCGAGGCCGCGAACAGCGTGCCCTCGATATGCTGGCCGTCGACCGGAATGTCGATGGTGCTATGGCGCGTCGGCATGGCGGTCCCCAGGCAGGATCGTGTACTTCGCGAGCGGGCCGACGCGGCTGTCCGTCCCCTGGTAGGCCACGATGGCATCGGCGGGCACGAGCACCGAGGGGCCGTAGACCTCGAAGCACGAGGCGCGCACCTCGCGCCGCCCGGGGTCGGCATGCAGCGCTTCGAGCCCCGCGATCTCGGCGCCGGTGGCGCCGCCCACGCGCCACGACTGCTCCAGCACGCCCGAGCGCCATTCGCCTCTGCCGTCGACGCCCTGCGCCACGTCGTAGTTCACGCGCGAGGCGAAGAAGCCGGGGTAGCAGTCGATCACCGCCCGGTGATAGCGCCGCGCCTGCTCGATGGCGCGGCGCAGCGAGGGCGACGCGACGCCGGCGATCAGCGCGTCGAAGTCGCCGCGCACCATCACCAGATCGGAGCCGCCGTAGACCTCCTCGCCGGCGTTGTCGCCGGTGGTGCGCTGCACGCCGCAGTAACTGACGATCATGCCGGCCACCAGCAGCTGCCCGACGCTCCAGGTGACGGGGTCTTCCAGGTTCGCTTCGAGGACGAGGCCGCTTCGCGCGAGGCCGGCCTGGTTCATCTCGGCGATGCAGCTGCCGAGCGCCTCGGTGCGCTCGACGACGATCTGCCCGCGCCCGCCGGTGGCCGTCACCGGCTTGAGGCGCACGGGCCCCGCATCGAGCATCGCGCGCCCTGCCCTCAGCGCCTCGCCGGCCGAGAAGCACGAGAAGCCCGGCAGGACTGCGTCGCCGACCTCGCGGGCGAAGCACGTCGACCAGCCGTCCGGTCTCGCGGCACTGTTCTCGTCGATCAGCGGGTGGCTGATGACCTTGGTGGCGACGAAGGCATGCGGCACCACGCCGCCGAACAGGTCGTCCACCCCGGCGATGCCCATGGCGTGCACCCGGGCCGGGTCGGAAAGGGTGTCGCTGGGCACGAAATAGTGCCGCGAGCCCGAGGGCGCCGGGGAGACGTACTCCCCTTCGAAAGCGCAGCCGATCAGCACCGCCAGCCGCCGCCCGTAGTTGGCGCGGGTGGCATGCTCGTGCTCGGTGCAGTAGCCGCGCGGGTCCACGTCCAGCGTGACGACGCTGCACGGGCCGGGCACTGTGCCCGCCGCCCTGGCTTCGGAGGAAAGCGCTTGCACGGCGGTGTGCCTGGCTTCAGCCCTTGCCGGCCTTCGCCTTCTCTTCGACGTCCTTCTTCTTTTCCGAGGACGGCAGCTTCACCTTCGTCACGGTGACGGACACCGGATCGCTGGCCGGAAAGGACTCTTCCACACCGCTGTCCAGCGCCTCCTCGCTGGCAGGCTGCTCCGTCGGCCTGGCCTTCTCGACCTTGCCCTGCTCAGGGTTGCCGGATGTGGGAAAGTGGAATTTCCCCGGCGATTTCTCTTCTTTCTCTTCCGGCTGTTGCTGCTTCGAAGTCATGGATGGCCTCCTGGCTTGTTCACCGCCCCATGTTGTGCGAGCGCAGCCCGCGGTTGGTGGGAGAGAGGTGCGGATGCGTGTGGGAACAGTCCGGCGCGGAGCCGTCGGTGGGCTTCATATGCGCAGCGCCCCGAGGGCTGAGCCCCTCCTCCTCCCCTGCGCGCGGCGACGGTGCGCCGCCCTACCTGTTCTCGGGGATCGACGGCCCTGCACCGCGGGTGCTATCTTGCCGCCCGCCCAAGCCGGGCAGCCGATGACTCAACACCAGGGGACGGACCATGCCGACGCTCGATCAGGTGCTGCAACAGGCCTTGTGGAAAGACAAGACGATCGCTCGGGAAACCTTGCTGCGCGCCGGCGCCGACGTGGACACGGTACCGACCGCGGACGAAGTCGAGCAGTACAGCCGCCGCCTGCTGAGAAACGGGCGCTGGGTTCCCAGTGCCGAGGCTGCCGCCGCGCTGGACCTCGTGATCGGCGTGCGCCCCGACCCGCAGAACCAGCCGCACAGCTACCAGGGCGGTTTCCTGCGCGGAAACGCCGCGCTCCCCTGGCGGCATTTTTCGCGCGAGCGGATCGCGCTGCAGCTGATCGTGCGGATCGCGGACTACAGGTACATCGAGCAGCAGCACCATTCGCTGTGCGGCCCGGTCACGTTCATGCACGACATCGCGAAGCGAACCCCTCTGGCCTACGCGGCCTACGTGATCGGCCTGGCGGAAAACCGCCGCGGCCCCCTCGGGCAGATGACCGTGAAGGTCAAGTCGGGCTCCTCGCTGCTGGGCAAGCGCATCAACAGCGCCCCCGGCTCGCCGAGGATCTGCGAGGCCGACTACATCGCGCTGGCCAGCCTGCGCGACGGCAGCAACATCCTGGCCTACCGCTCGCCCTTCACTCACACGATGCTCGAAGGCGCGACCTCGCCGGCCGACATGGTCCGGTGGATGCGCGACACCGGCTACCAGCACGTGGAGGACCACAGTCACATGGGCAGCTGGCGCCTGCGTGGCCTGCTCATCAAGGCGCACCGCACCAGCGTCGGCCAAAACACCGTGGGCCCGCACCTGAACCAGATGCGCCACAAGCGCAACGCTGGCCACACCGTCATGATGTGTGCCGCGGGCAGCCTGGCCAACATGGCGCTGGGCCGCAGCCTGCGCGACGACATGACGATGCGTGTATTCGGCGGCCACTTCATGCTGGTGAATTCCGTCGATGTGACGGCCAACGGCGCCATCTTCGACCTCGTCACCTGGGGCCGCGACAGCAGCGAGAACCGGATCGAGATTCCATGGAGCAAGCTCGCGAGCTGGTACGGCGGCTTCGTCAGCGGGCTCCCCTGAATTCCGGCCGCTAGACTGGCGCCACCTCGCCATCGAACGGAGAGCGCCCATGTGCCGCAGCATCAAGACCCTCTACAACTTCGAGCCGCCCGCCACAGAGCAGGAGATCCGCGCCGCCGCGCTGCAGTTCGTGCGCAAGCTCAGTGGCTTCAACGTGCCCTCCAAGGCCAACGAGGCGGCATTCAATCGCGCGGTCGATGACGTGGCCGCCACGGCGGCGCGGCTGATCGATTCGCTTGTCACCACGGCCGAACCGCGCGACCGTGCTGTGGAGGCGGAACGCGCCAGGGCCCGCTCGGCGATGCGCTTCGGCAGCGGCTCCACCGCCTGATCGTGCCTTGCCCCCTGTGGCCGATGGCTGCGCGCCCGCATGCCATCATCTTCGGATGAGCAACACACCCCATAGCGCCTTCAGCACCTCGGACGCAGTCGCCAAATACGCCGAAGGCCCGAAGCGCAACGTGCCCGGATACAGCGGGCTCCTGCCGATGACGCGCATCCTTCTCGAGGAACACGTGCCCAGCGATGGCCGGGTGCTCGTGGTCGGCGCGGGCGGTGGCCTGGAGGTGGAAGACCTCGCGCGGGCCAACCCCGATTGGACCCTCGACGGGGTCGACCCCAGCGGCCCGATGCTTGAGCTCGCATCGCAGAGGCTGGGCCCGCTGATGTCGCGCGTGGCGCTGCACGAAGGCTATGTGCAGGACGCGCCCGCCGGCCCCTTCGATGGCGCGACCTGCCTGCTGACCTTCCACTTCGTGCCGACGGACCAGCGGCTGCCGACGGCCCGCGAGATCCATCGCCGGTTGAAGCCGGGCGCCCCGTTCGTCGCAGCGCATCTCAGCGTGGAAGACGGCGAAGGCGAACGCGACCTCTGGATGTCGCGCTACGCGGCCTTCCTCGTCGCGTCGGGCGCCGATCCGCACAAGGCGGCTGCGGCACGCGAGAAGGTCCAGAAGGAGCTGTCGATCCTCTCGCCCTCGCAGGACGAGGCCGTGCTGCGCGAGGCGGGGTTCAAGGACATCCGCCTCTTCTTCATGGGCTTCACGTTCCGGGGCTGGGTCGCCCGCGCCTGAGCCGGCGGTGATGGCCGGGCCATGACCACAGCGCAGCGCCGCCCCCCGGCCTTTGATATGGTGCTTGCCAGCACCACCATGCGAAGTCCGAGCACATGAAAAAGACCTACACAGGCGGCTGCCATTGCGGCGCCGTGAGATTCGAGGCCGACATCGACCTCGGCCTCGGCACGCTGCGCTGCAACTGCTCGATCTGCACCCAAACCCGCTTCTGGCCCGCCATCGTCGCGACCGATGCCTTCCGGCTGATCGAAGGCGAATCCGAACTCAGCGAGCAGATGCTCGACACCCGCAACAGCCACTACATCGTCTGCAGGCATTGCGGCGTGCGGGCTTTCGGCGTGGGCCATTCGCCCGCCACCGGCGAGAGCGCCTACGGCGTGAACGTGACCTGCCTGGACGACGTGGATCTCGACGACCTCGCCAGCTCGCCCATCAGCTACGTGGACGGGCACCGCGGCACCTGGCACGCCGCGCGCGCAGCCATCGGCATCTGACGAAGACAATCGCTTCCCGCAACAACAACCCACCACTACTGGAGACAGGCACATGTCCATCGAACTCTGGCTCGCCTTCGTCGCGGCCTCCGCCCTCATGCTGGTCATTCCCGGGCCCACCATCCTCACGGTGATCAGCTATTCGATGTCGCACGGGCGGCGCGCCAACCTGCCGCTGGTGGCGGCCGTGGCGCTGGGCGATTCCACCGCGCTGGTGGTGTCGCTGCTCGGGCTGGGCGCGCTGCTGGCCACCTCGGCCTTCTGGTTCACGGTGGTGAAGTGGGTGGGCGGGCTGTACCTGCTGTATCTGGGCATCAGGCTGCTGCGCGCGGGCATCACCTCCGCCGAGATCGCCACGCCGGCCGCGCCCGCCTCGCGCCTGCGCCTGTTCGCCAACACCTACCTGGTGACCGCGCTGAACCCCAAGGGCATCGTGTTCTTCGTGGCCTTCCTGCCCCAGTTCATCAACCCGGCCGCCGACGTGACGCGCCAGCTGTGGGTGCTGGCCGTCACCTTCGTGGTGCTGGCCGCGACCAATGCCACGCTCTACGCGGTGTTCGCGGGATCGGCGCGCAGGCTGCTGTCGTCGCCGCGTGCACAGCGGCGCTTCAACCTCGCGGGCGGCTCGCTGCTGGGCGCGGCGGGCATCTGGGCGCTGATGGCGCGCCGGCCGGGGTGAGCGGGCAGCCCTTCGGAACGCAAAAGCAACTCAAAAGAAAAGGCCGCGAAGCACGGAGCTTCGCGGCCTTTTCTTCATTTGTCGCAGCGCTGTGGATCAGTTGCGGTACGGGTTGTTGGGATTGCGGTCGTAGCGGTTCGGAACGCCGTCGTTGTCGCGGTCACGGTCGTAGCGGTTGGGCACGCCGTCGCGGTCACGGTCGCCGTAGTGCGGGCGCGGCGGCGGCGGGCGGTCGTAGGGTGCGACCACGCAGCCCGCGAGGATGGCCGATGCGGCCAGAAGGATCGCCAATGTCTTCGTCATGCGAGTTCTCCTTGGAGTGTTTGTGAAACCGGGGTTCGCCTCCTGCGAGCCGGTAGTGCATTGAAGGCCACGCCGGTACGCGCCGGGTTTCCGCATTGAAGCCCTCGCGTGAAGTTCGTTACGGGATGTGGCACCCGGCATTTACTTTGCCCCGGGGTGCGCAAGCCGCAAGGCAGCGCGCAGCCCGTCGCGCAGTAGGCGCGATTCCCGTGGCGAACCGGCGAGAGAGAATGGCGGCGCTCATGCTTTCGCTTCTGGATACCGCCTCCTTTCCTCCGATGCAGCCCGCGCCCTCCGCTTTCTCCCGCAAGACCCTCGCAGCCCTGCTGATCGCCGCGGCATGGACGCTCCCGGCCCGGGCCGTGGTGAGCTTCGAGGAAGTGAAGCGCGACTTCCGCTCGTCCGACACCGCCGTGCTCGACCGCAACGGCGAGCTGCTGCAGCGCGTGCGCACCGACCCCACGGCGCGCCGCGGCCAGTGGACCGCGCTGGCCGACGTGTCCCCGGCGCTGCGCACGGCCATGGTGCTGAGCGAGGACAAGCGCTTCTACGAGCACAGCGGCATCGACTGGCGCGCCGTCTCGGCCGCCGCCTGGGGCAATCTCTGGAACACGCGCACGCGCGGCGCATCGACCATCACGATGCAGCTTTCGGGCCTGCTCGACGAGGACCTTCGCCGCAGCTCGGGCGGCCGCAGCTTCACGCAGAAGATCGGGCAGACGGTGGCGGCCGCGCAGCTGGAGCGCAACTGGCGCAAGGACCAGATCCTGGAGGCGTATCTCAACACCGTGCCGTTCCGCGGCGAGATCGTGGGCATCGACGCGCTGTCGCGCACGCTCTTCGGCAAGGCGCCCAGCGGGCTCGACGCGCGCGAGGCCAGCGTGGCGGCGGCACTGGTGCGCGCGCCCAACGCCAAGCCCGCCGTGGTGGCGCAGCGCGCCTGCGAGGTGCTGCGCACCATGGAACCGCAGCAGAAGACCGACTGCGAGGCGCTGGACATGTTCACCAGCGCGGCCGTGCAGCGCCGGGCCTTCGAGCCGAACGAAGGGATCGCGCCGCACGCCGCGCGGCGCGTGCTGCGCGAGATCCGCGACGCGAACTCGGCGGCTGCGCCCGCTGCCGCCAGCGCAGCGCCCGTGCCGAAGGGCAAGGAGAAGGAGACTGGCGTGCGCACCACCCTGCGCGCGCCGCTGCAGCGCTTCGCGCTCGACACGCTGCAGCGCCACCTGCGCGAGCTGCGCGAGCGGCACGTCGAAGACGGCGCGCTAGTCGTGCTCGACAACGCGACCGGCGAGGTGCTCGCCTGGGTCGGCTCCTCCGGCCCGCTGAGCCAGGCGGCGGAGGTCGACGGCGTCACGGCGCTGCGCCAGCCCGGCTCCACGCTCAAGCCGCTGCTCTACGCCCAGGCGATCGCCGAGAAGCGCATCACGGCGGCATCGCTGATCGAGGACTCGTCGGCGCAGATCAGCACCGCCAGCGGCCTCTACATTCCGCAGAACTACGACCGCCGCTTCAAGGGCCCGGTGTCGGCGCGCACCGCGCTGGCGGCATCGCTGAACGTGCCGGCCGTGCGCACGCTGGTGATGGTGTCGCCCGAGGCCTTCGCGCGCGAGCTGCGCGCCGCCGGGCTGCCGCTGCGCGAAAGCGGCGACTACTACGGCTACAGCCTCGCGCTCGGCAGCGCCGAGGTGTCGCTGCTGTCGCTCACCAACGCCTACCGCATGCTGGCCAACGGCGGGCGCTACGGAACGACGACGCTGGCGCCGCGGCCCGCGGAGAAATCGAAAACCGCGCCGGCCTCGCCGCCGACGCCGATCGACGCGCGAGCGGCCTTCATCGTGGGCGACATCCTCTCCGACCCGAACGCGCGCACGCGCACCTTCGGCCTCGACAGCATTCTTTCCACCCGCTTCTGGACCGCCGTGAAGACCGGCACCAGCAAGGACATGCGCGACAACTGGGCCGTGGGCTGGTCGCAGCGCTACACGGTGGGCGTGTGGGTGGGCAACGCCAGCGGCGAGTCGATGTGGGACGTGAGCGGCACCAGCGGCGCCGCGCCGGTGTGGGCCGAGGTGATGCGCTTCCTGCACGCGCGCGAGCCGAGCCGCGCGCCTTCGCCGCCGCCGGGCCTGGTCCAGATGCAGGTGAGCTTTGGCCCCGGCGCCGACGGCAATCCGCTGGAGGCTTCGCGCAGCGAGTGGTTCCTGCAAGGCACGGAGCAGCCGCTCTTCGCGCTGGACACAGGCATGACGACGGATGCTTCCGCCCCGGCGCGCATCACCGCGCCGGCCGACGGCACCATCATCGCGCTGGACCCCGACATCCCGCCGCAGCGCCAGCGCGTGCGCTTCGATTCCGAGGGCCGTGGCGTGCAGTGGCGCATCGACGGCAAGCCGCTGGCGCGCGGCAACACCGTGCAATGGTTTCCATGGCCGGGGCGCCACCTGATCGAGCTGGTGGACGCCGGCGGCAAGGTGGTCGACCAGCGCCGGCTCGAGGTGCGCGGCGCGGGTGTGGTCGCGAAGAACAACGGCAGCGGCGCGCGGCGCTGATTCAAGGGGCCCTGAACACGTCGAGGAAGTAGTCGACGAAGGTCCGGATCTTCGGCGTGTTGCGGCGCGCGGGCAGGTAGCTCAGGTGGATGTCGTGCGGCTTCAGGGCCAGCGAGGGCAGCACCGGCACCAGCGTGGCGCCGTCGATCTGGGGGCGCGCGAGCGACTGCGGCACCAGCGCGATGCCGCGCGCCGACAGCGCGAGCCGCAAAACCATTTCAGGGTCGTCCGACTGGAACACGCTTTCCACGCGCACGCGGTGCGTCTTTTCGATGGCCGCGAGGCTGATCTCGCGCTTGCGCCCTTCGGCGTCGGTGGTCAGGAAGCGGTGCGCGGACAGATCGGGCAGGTCCTGCACCGGAGCGTGGCGCGCGAGATACGCCGGCGCGGCGCACAGCATCAGCGGCTCCTGCTTCAGGTGGCGCACGACCAGCTCGTCGCCGCCCTCACGGCCGTAGCCGATGGCCACGTCGGCCGCGTCTCGCCGCAGGTCGGCGCGGTCCTTGCCGGTCTCGACCGTGACCTCCAGCCGCGGGTAGGCGGTCATGAAGGCGGGCAGGTGGTTCATCAGCAACTCGCGGCCATAGTAGTGCGGCACGGCGATGCGCAACCGCCCGGTGACGGCGCTGCCGTCGGAGGACAGGTTGAGCATGACGTCGTCGAGGATCGTGAGCGCATGTTGGGCCGCCGCCAGGAACTCGCGGCCTTCCTCGGTCAGCGCGAAGCGGGTGGCGCCGCGATGCAGCAGCAGGTGGCCGACGGTGGCTTCCAGTCTCTGGAGCTGGCGCGACGCGGAGGCCTTGGGCACGTTGAGCACTTCGGCGGCCGGAGTCAGTCCCCCGAGCTGCGCGGCCTTGGCGAACAGCCGCACATCCGACAAAGAAAAGTCCTTCATATCGCCGCCGCGGTCCGTATTTCGTATTTCTCTTGCGCTCCCCTGAACGCTCCGCAGGAAGGTCGGGAAGGGAGGGCCGGACCGTGGAGCAGAACAACTTGCCGATTCACAAGCTACCTTTAGTTTCATTCTCTGACAGGACGCTCCAGACAAACAACACTTTCGGCAACAGCTGCCCAAGGCCGGGAAAAATTCACTTAATGAGGACAAATCCGCGAAATCGGCTTGCGCGATCTGCGGACAGGGGTTGCGGTTTTCTACGGGGTGCTACCCGGATCAATCGCCGCGCGGGGAGTCCGGTTTCTTTTTGGAGGCAAAATTCATCCAATCATTGAACGACCAGGCTCACTCCCGATGCTTGCCCAAGCTCCCCGTACTTCACTTGCAGACACCGCCGCGGACAGCATCCGCGCCGAGATCTCCGCCGGCCGCTGGTCCGTTGGCTCCCGCATCCCGATCGAACCGCAGCTCGCCCAGCTGCTGGGCGTGAGCCGGGGCACGGTGCGCGAGGCGGTCAAGACGCTGGTGTCGCGCGGGCTGCTCGAAGTGCGCCAGGGCTCGGGCACCTATGTTCGATCGGGCTTCGATCCTTCGTCCAGCCTGCAGAAGATGCGGCTCGCGAGCCTGCGCGACCAGTTCGAGGTGCGCCGCGCGCTCGAAGTGGAAGCCGCCCGGCTCGCCGCCGTGCGCCACACGGCGCGCGACCTGCGCCGCCTGCACGTGCTGCTCGACAAGCGCGGCGGCTTCGATCCCGCCGACAACGGCGCGGCCTTCATCGAGCGCGACCTGGCCTTCCACCTCGCCATCGTCGACATCTCCGGCAACCTCGCCCTGGCGGAAACCTGCCGCTTCATCACCGGCTACATCAAGGAGACCATCGCGAGCTCGATGGGCAGCGCCCTGCCCGAGCCCGACGATGCCGCGCACCGCGCCATCATCGAAGGCATCGCCAGCCGCGACCCCGACGTGGCCGCCGCGGCGGTGCGCACCTTCATGGCGCCGATGATCAACGCACTGGCGCTGGGGTCGTGATGAACTCGGCCACCTTCGCACGCGGCAATGCCGGCGCCTCTTCTTCCTCCTCTTCTTCTTCCTCCTCCTCTTCTTCCGCTTCCGCCCACCGCTGCGGCGACGAACTGCTGATCGACGCCGAGGCCGACAGCCTGCCCGCGCCGCGCCCCACGCCCGCCCCCACCCTCGCGCGCCGCATCCTGCTCGGCGCCAGCGTGGTGCTGATCGCCTTCAACCTGCGCCCGGTGTTCGCCAGCCTCTCGGTGGTGCTGCCGGAAATCATCAAGGCCACCGGCCTCTCGCCCACGGCCGCCAGCCTGCTGACCACGCTGCCGATCGTCTGCCTCGGCGTTTTCGCGCCACTCGCGCCGGGCCTGGGCCGGCGCTTCGGCACCGAGCGCACGCTGCTCGGCTGCATGGTGCTGATCCTGGTCGGCACGGTGCTGCGCGGCACCGGCAACATCCCGCTGCTCTTTCTGGCCTCGGCCATCGCGGGCAGCGGCATCGCGGTGTCGAACGTGCTGCTGTCGGGCCTGGTGAAGCGCGACTTCGCCTCGCAGGCGGCGCTGATGATGGGCCTCTACACCATGGCGGTGTGCGGCGGCGCGGCCAGCGCCGCCGGGCTCACGGTGCCGATCGAGCACGTGCTGGGCGGCGGCTGGACCATGGCGCTCGCGATGTGGGCGCTGCCGGCCGCGCTGGTCACGCTGATCTGGGCGCCCCAGGCGCTGCCGCTGAAGCCGGTGGCGAGCGAATCGGGCTTCACCGTGCGCGGGCTCTGGAGCGACAGGCTGGCCTGGCAGGTCACCTTCTTCATGGGCCTGCAGTCCGCCCTCGCCTACATCGTGATGGGCTGGCTCGCGCCGATCCTGCGCGAGCGCGGCCTGGGCAGCGAGACGGCCGGCTACGTGGTGTCGCTGTCTGTCATGACGCAGGTGGTGACCTGCCTCGTGGTGCCGGCGCTGGCGGTGAAGCTGCGCAACCAGCGCGGCCTGGCGGTCGTGCTGGCGCTGCTCACGGTGGGCGCGATGCTGGCGATGCTCTTCGCGCCGCTGGACGGCTTCTTCGGCGTGTGGGCCTGGGCGGTGCTGCTGGGCATCGCGCAGGGCGGCACCTTCGCGCTGGCGCTCACGATGATCGTGCTGCGCTCGCCCGACTCGCACGTTGCCGCGCACCTCTCGGGCATGGCGCAGGGCGTGGGCTACATGGTGGCGGCCTTCGGGCCGCTGGTGGCCGGGCTGCTGCACGGCTGGACGGGAAGCTTCCGCGCCTCGTCGTGGCTCTTCATCGGGCTGGGCGTGGCGCTCGTGATCGCTGGGCTGGGGGCAGGACGCACGATGCACGTGGGCACGACGACCGTGCCGCGCCACTGAGGCGCGAGCCCGCTGTCTACTGCGGCCCGCCGCAGAAGCCCGCGCGCTCGGTGGTCCTGGCGGTGAACAACACGCGCGTGGTGGTCGCCGCGCCGCGCGGCTCGTTCTGCGGCCATTCGGTCTGCACCCAGGTGTATTGCCAGTCGTAGGGCGAGCCGGGCTTGAATGTCTCGCCGTAGGCGATGCGCAGGCTGCCGAAGCTCTCGTCGTGGCAGTGCTTCGAGGTCTTGTATTCCTTCTCGCTGAAGCAGGCGCGGATCATCTTGGAGCACGAGAACGGAATGCCCTCCTGCACCGCCTTGCCGCCTTCGAGCGGCACGAAGTCGGCGGTGTCGAACGAGGCGCCGCCGCCCGAATAGCCTTCCGACACCGTCTGCAGCACGGCCACGGCCCACTTGCCCTCGGCCACCGGGTAGAGCGCCGGCGCGAGCGAGAGGCGCGCCTCGGACCGGCTGGCATCGCTGTCTTTCTTCAGGGCCTGGGCGTAGCCGGAGAAATCATGAAGGCGAGCGAGCTGCCAGCCCTTGGCGTCTGCGGCATCCCGCCTGATGCGCGCCATGGCCAGCGGCTCGGCGGAGAGCACCACATAGTCGCCCGCCGCGGCGCCGCGCGGACGATAGAGGCCCAGTTGCTGCGCGTCGCAGGGCTGCGGCAGCAGGGCGCACAGGCGCGTGCGCCATTGCGCGTCGAGCGAATCGGGCTTCTTCACCGCATCGAACACCTGCGCCGACGGCGCGGAAAGATCGGGAGCGGCAAGCACCGCGGTGGCGAACGGCAGCAGGGCGAACAGGAGCGGCAGCTTTGTCATGGAGCCGGATGGTAGCCACCGGCGGCGCGGCTGGTTGATAAAGTCGCACGCGACCATGAATCCTTCTTCTCCCGCCCTGCTCCGGATCGACGCGCTGCGCTTCGCCTACCCCGACCAACCCGCGCTGGTGTCCGGCTGGAATGCATCCATCGGCCCGGGCGTCACGCTGCTCTACGGCGATACCGGCACGGGCAAGTCGGCGCTGCTCAACGTGATTGCCGGTGCGCTGCCCGCCTCCGCCGGACGGCTGACCGTGGCCGGGACGAGCCTCAATGCCGCGCCCGAGGCCTATCGCCGCCAGGTGTTCTTCGTCGCTCCCGAAACCGACCGTTTCGACCAGCTCAGCGCGCGCGAATGCACGGCCTCGCTCGCCGAAGGCGACGCGGGCTTCGACCAGGCGAAGTGGCAGGCCATCGCCGACGGCTTCTCGCTGGCGCCGCACCTGGACAAGAAGATGTTCATGCTGTCCACCGGCTCGAAGCGCAAGGTCTGGATGGCCGCCGGGCTCGCGTCGGGCCGGCCGCTCGTACTGCTCGACGAGCCGACCGCCGGCCTGGACATGCCCTCTACACGCTGCCTGTGGGCCACGCTCTCTGAGATTGCTGCGCAGTCGAAGCAGGCGGTCGTCGTGGCCAGCGCGGCGCGCATCGACACCGTGCCGCTGGCGGCCACCATCGAACTGCCGCTGCGCTGAGGCCTGCCTTCAGGCTGCAGCGTCGAAGTCGGTGCTGCGGCTCAGGGCTTCCCAGGCTTCCGTGTCCTTGAGCAACGCCTGCGCATGGGCGCGCACCGCGTCGACCGAGTCGCCGCCCAGCTGCAGGCGCAGGGGCGTGTGCTCGGCCTCCAGCGCCTTCGCGATCGCCACGGCCGCCTTGCGCGGATCGCCGGCCTGCGTGTTGTGCATGCTGTGCGCGAACTCGCGTGTGGCGCCCACCACCGGCTGGTAGGCCTCGATCACCGGCATGTGGCGCATGCCGCTGCCCGCGAGCTGGGTGCGGAACTGGCCCGGCTCCACGATCAGCACCTTGATGCCGAAGGGCGCGACCTCCTGCGCCAGCGCTTCCGAGGCGCCCTCCAGCGCGAACTTCGAGGCCGAATATGCGCTGAAACCCGCGAACGACAGCTGCCCGCCGAGGCTGGAGATATTCACGATGGCGCCCGACTTCTGGGCGCGCAGCACCGGCAGCGCGGCGCGGGTGACGGCCATGGCGCCGAAGAAGTTGGTGTTCATCAGCGCGCGCAGCTCGGCGTCGGAGGTTTCCTCCAGCGCGCCGACCACGCCGTAGCCGGCGTTGTTCACGAGCACGTCGATGCGGCCGAAGCGGGCCACCGCGGCCTCGACGGCGGCTTCGGCGGCGCCGGCGGCGTCCACGTCCAGCGGCGTGGCCAGCACGCGGTCGGGTGCCTGCGCCACGAGGTCGGCGAGGCGGCCGGCGTCGCGGGCGGTGGCGACCACGTTGTGGCCCAGGGCCAGCGCGTGCTCGGCGAAGGCGTGGCCGAAGCCGGAAGCGGCGCCGGTGATGAACCAGGTCTGGCGGGTCTGCGAAGAGGTGATGGCGATGTTGGACATGATGCTGGCTCCTTGAAGGGTTGAGGGTTGCCGTGAAGGCATGGCGTGACTGTTCCAGCAATCGCACTAAACGACTAGCCGGTTCAAATCGAATGCACTGTGCGATACAGTGCATGAATGGACCGAACCCTGCTCCCGCATCTCGCCATCGTGCTGGCGGTGCACCGGCGCGGCGGGTTCGCCGCCGCGGCCGCCGAGCTGGGCATGAGCGCCTCGGCTGTGAGCCACGCGGTGCGCGCCGTCGAGGACCACCTGGGCCAGCCGATCTTCGCGCGCACCACCCGCAGCGTGCGGCTGACCGAGGCCGGCGCCGGCTTCATCGGCATGCTGGCCCCGGCCATGGGCGAGATCGCCGACGCGGTGGACCGCTTCGGCGAGTCGCTCGGGCGGGTGAGCGGCGTGCTGCGCGTCAACGCACCCCACGTGGCGCTGCCGCTGGCGATGACCCCGCTGGTGGCCGAAATGGCGCGCCGCCACCCGGGGCTGGTGATCGAGATCACCTGTGACGACGGCCTGGCCGACATCGTGGCGAGCGGCCACGACGCCGGCGTGCGGCTGGGCCACACCGTCGCGCAGGACATGGTGGCGGTGCGGCTCACCCCACCCTTCGAGGCCATCTTGGTGGCCACCCCGCGCTACCTGGCCACGGCGGGCGAGCCGCGCGACATCGAGGCGCTGCAGCGGCACAACTGCATCGGCTTCCGCTTCGTGACCTCGGGTGGCGTGTACGCCTGGGACCTGCGCGACCAGGCCGGCGCCCACGTCTCGGTCGAGGTGCCGGGCACCGTGCGGGTCACCGACGCGCTCTACGCCCGCGACCTGGCGCTGGCCGACGTGGGCATCGCCTACATCTTCGAGCCGCTGGTGCGCGCCGAACTGCGCGAAGGCCGCCTGCGCCAGCTGCTGCCGCGCTCGGCCTTCGGGGAGCCGGGGCTGTTCCTGTACTTTCCGCGCCGCGCGGCCCAGGCGCCCAAGCTGCGCGCCTTCGTCGACCTGGCCCGGGAAATGCTCGAAAAGTCCGCTTCCGGCCAGCCGCAGCCCCGTTAAGACGCGCTTCGCGCCGGGGGCTTCGCAACCCGCATGGCGAAACACGGTCCCGGCGGGCGACAATCGGGGGCTCCGGCAAAAAACGGGCTACCCCCGGAAAGCCGGAAGTTCCAGCCACCCCGACAACCAGGATCTACGGAAGAAGCGCATGAGCTCGAAGCAACCCACCATCGTCTACACCCTCACCGACGAGGCGCCCCTGCTGGCGACCTACGCGTTCCTGCCGATCATCCGCGCCTTCACGAACCCGGCCGGCATCAACGTCGAGACCAGCGACATCTCCGTGGCGGCCCGCATCCTGGGCGAGTTTCCCGACTACCTGAGCGACGAGCAGAAGGTGCCCGACAACCTCGCCGAACTGGGCAAGCTCACGCTCAAGCCCGAAGCCAACATCATCAAGCTGCCCAACATCAGCGCCTCGGTGGCCCAGCTCAAGGCGGCCATCAAGGAACTGCAGGGCAAGGGCTACAAGATTCCCGACTACCCCGAGAACCCGACCACGGATGAGGACAAGGACATCCGCGCGCGCTACAACAAGTGCACCGGCAGCGCGGTGAACCCTGTGCTGCGCGAAGGCAACTCCGACCGCCGCGCCCCCAAGGCCGTGAAGGAATACGCGCGCAAGAACCCGCACAGCATGGCCGACTGGAGCCAGGCCTCGCGCTCGCACGTCTCGCACATGCACGGCGGCGACTTCTACCACGGCGAGAAGTCCATGACGCTCGACCGCGCGCGCAACGTCAAGATGGAGCTCATCACCAAGAGCGGCAAGACCATCGTGCTCAAGCCCAAGGTCGCCCTGCTCGACCGCGAGATCATCGACTCCATGTTCATGAGCAAGAAGGCGCTGCTGGCCTTCTATGAAAAGGAGATCGAGGACGCGCACAAGACCGGCGTGATGTTCTCGCTGCACGTGAAGGCCACCATGATGAAGGTCTCGCACCCCATCGTGTTCGGCCACTGCGTGAAGATCTTCTACAAGGAAGCATTCGAGAAGCACGGCAAGCTGTTCGACGAGCTGGGCATCAACGTCAACAACGGCATGGTCGACCTCTACAACAAGATCGCCACGCTGCCGCAGAGCACGCAGGACGAGATCAAGCGCGACCTGCACGCCTGCCACGAGCACCGTCCCGAGCTGGCGATGGTCGACTCGGCCAAGGGCATCACCAACTTCCACTCGCCCAACGACGTGATCGTGGACGCCTCCATGCCCGCGATGATCCGCAACGGCGGCAAGATGTGGGGCGCCGACGGCCGCCTGAAGGACGTGAAGGCCGTGATGCCCGAATCGACCTTCGCCCGCATCTACCAGGAGATGATCAACTTCTGCAAGTGGCACGGCGCCTTCGACCCCAAGACCATGGGCACCGTGCCCAACGTGGGCCTCATGGCGCAGAAGGCCGAGGAATACGGCTCGCACGACAAGACCTTCGAGATCGCCGAGGACGGCGTCGCCAACATCACCGACCTGGACACCGGCGAAGTGCTGATGAGCCAGGAAGTGGAGCAGGGCGACATCTGGCGCATGTGCCAGGTCAAGGACGCCGCGATCCGCGACTGGGTCAAGCTGGCCGTCAACCGCGCGCGCAACTCCGGCATGCCGGTGGTGTTCTGGCTCGACGCCTACCGTCCGCACGAGGCGCAGCTGATCACCAAGGTCAAGATGTACCTGCACGAGCACAACACCACGGGCCTGGACATCCAGATCATGAGCCAGGTGCGCGCCATGCGCTACACGCTGGAGCGCGTGGTCCGCGGCCTGGACACCATCAGCGCCACCGGCAACATCCTGCGCGACTACCTGACCGACCTGTTCCCCATCATGGAGCTGGGCACCTCGGCCAAGATGCTGTCGATCGTTCCGCTGATGGCCGGCGGCGGCATGTACGAGACCGGCGCGGGCGGCTCGGCCCCCAAGCACGTGCAGCAGCTGGTGGAAGAGAACCACCTGCGCTGGGACTCGCTGGGCGAATTCCTCGCGCTGGCCGTGAGCCTGGAAGACCTGGGCCTGAAGACGAACAACAAGAAGGCGACCATCCTCGCCAAGACGCTGGACACCGCCACCGGCAAGCTGCTCGACAACAACAAGAACCCATCGCCCAAGACCGGCCAGCTCGACAACCGCGGCAGCCAGTTCTACCTGGCGATGTACTGGGCGCAGGAACTGGCCGCGCAGACCGAAGACCTCGAACTGCAGGCCGCCTTCAGCAAGCTGGCCGAGACGCTCGCGGCCAACGAGAAGAAGATCGTCGACGAACTCGCCGCCGTGCAGGGCAAGCCGGTGGACATCGGCGGCTACTACCTGGCCGACCCGGTCAAGTTCTCGGCCATCATGCGCCCGAGCGCCACGCTCAACGCGGCGCTGGCTTCGGCGTAAGAAGGCCGATCGACATCGTGCGGATGGCAGTCGCCATGAAGCCCTTCAGGCTCGCGATGCTTCCCGCCGTGCTGGCCCTGGCCGGCGCGGCGGGCACAGCCCATGCGGCCGAGGACTGCGAGGCGCTGCGCACCCGCATCGAATCGAAGATCGCCGCGAGCGGCGTGGCGCGCTTCACCGTCACCGTCATCGATGCGAACGCATCGGCGAACGGCCAGGTGGTGGGCAGCTGCGAGCTCGGCACGAAGAAGGTCGTCTATCTGAAGGACGCGGGGGCCGCACCGGCTCCTGCTCCTGCATCCATCCCTGCATCTGCCCCGACGCCTCCTGCTACGGCTGCGGCCCAGGGAGCGGACGACCCCATGATCACCGAGTGCAAGGACGGCACCGTGACCATGGGCGATTGCAGAAAGCAGTAGCGGCAAGCTGGCGGCGCCTGCCGCCTGGCCCAGCCCCATCCATTGTTACGGCCGGAGTCTTCCGGCTCGTCAGCCCTTCGCCACCACCCGCGCGATCCACGCGAGCAGCACCGCCTCGACCTCGTCGCGGTTGGTCTCGTTCAGCGCCTCGTGGCGCGCGCCGCCGAACACGTGGCACGACACGTCGCGCAGCCCGGCCGCTCGGTAGCGCTCCACCAGCGGATAGAACCACTCGGCCTTGTTGCTCACCGGATCTTCGCCGCCGATGAACAGGTACAGGGGCAGTTCGGGGCGGATGGTCTTGCGCATGGCCTCGGGCGTCAGGGCGTCCAGCTTCGCGAACATCGAACCCAGCCCCTCCGGCGAGACCGTGAAGCCGCACAGCGGGTCGGCGATGTACGCATCGACCTGCGCGGGGTCGCGGCTGAGCCAGTCGAAGGGCGTGCGCACGTCGGGCAGCGCGGCATTCATGTCTTCGAGCTTGAAGCCCGACTGCAGCGCGGTTCCCAGCAGGTCGAGCGCCGAGGTGCCCGACAGTGCCGCGCCCGCGAGCAGCGAACCGTGCTCGACCAGGTAGTACTGCAGCGCGAACGAACCCATGCTGTGGCCCAGCAGGATCAGCGGCAGCCCGGGATGCACGCCTCGCACGTGGCGGCTCAGCAGCGCCATGTCGTCCACCAGCCCGGCGAACGCGCGCGGCCCGAACTCGCCCAGCTCACCACGCGCCTGCGCACCCTTGCCATGCCCGCGATGCTCGTTCGCATACACCACGTACCCCGCGCGCACGAATGACTCGGCCAGATGCCGGTAGCGCAGCGAATGCTCGCCCATGCCATGCGCGAGTTGCACGATGGCGCGCGGCGCCGTCGCCGTGCCCAGCCACCGATGGACCTCCACCGTGACGCCGTCGTTGGCGGTGAGCTCGAAGTGGGTCTCGGTGGTCGGCATGCAGTGCTCCATACAGTGATCGATGGAGCCGATCCTAGGGGCTGGTGAGTGGCGCTTCGATCAGGGGTTTCCTGCTTTTGTCGCGCGGTGGACAGTCAGCAAGTGCGACATCTTCTTCAACGCCGCCTCCGGCGTAGCCTCGATGTGAATCGAACACGCCAGCATCAGGTTCAGCTGCTGCCCGAAGTCCTCGACCGCGATGCTAGTTCCGGCTTCGCGCAGCACGCCGTTCGCGTCGACTTCGCACTGCAGCGCGGCGCGTACGCGGTCTGCGTAGCTGCCTTCGGGAACGCCGTAGGCCACGACCGGGATGCCCAGCGCGATCGCCGCGCCGACCTCGAACACGGTGCCCGAATCGGGCTCCATGCCCCTGAAGCTCGCAAGATTGGCGACGACGCCGTCCGCGCCGCGAAGGCGCTGCATGTTGGCTTCGTAGATCTGCTTCTCGGGCGCCTCGGAGCTCAGCTCTTCGTTGCCGTCGGCCGGCAGCAGGGCCGCGAGGCCCGCTGCTTCGCACGCGGCCGACAGCCTCACGAAATGCTCCCTGGCGTCGGGGCGAAAGACGTCCGGCCCCGCGAGGTAGATGCGCGGGCGGGCCGTGTTCCGGGGAGGCTGCTTGTCCATCGGCGCAGCATCGGCGATTTCGGGCTCTTGCTCAATCCTTGCGACATGGTGCAAAGCGAATTACCGATGGATGCATCGGCCCGCCGCCCCTGCCGCTGCTGCTTCGGGGAATCAGGCAAGAAGCTCGCACGAAGCGCCAAACGCTCCGCTTGAGCCTTCTCTACCGCAAAAGCACTACGCGGCACCGAGCGAGGGAAGCGGCGTGGCGCAGCCGGCATCGCAGTTTGCAGGATCAGGCAAAAACCGCGTTCGATTCGTCTACCGCTTCGGGCTCGCGAAAACGCACACTTCTCTGCATGCCCGGCCCACGCTCATTCCAGTGTGCGCCCCACGGCAGACAGATCAGCACGAGGAGTTCACCATGACCACGATCCAGGAAAAAGTCGTACTCATCACCGGCGCGAGCAGCGGCATCGGCGAAGCGACCGCCAGGCTGCTTGCGCGGCGCGGCGCCAAGGTGGTGCTCGGTGCGCGCCGCACCGACAGGCTCGCCTCGCTCGCGGCCGAGATCACGGCCACGGGCGGAACGGCGAGCTTCCAGCGGCTCGACGTGACGCACCGGCCCGACATGGAAGCGTTCGCCGAATTCGCACTCGAGACGCACGAGCAGATCGACGTGCTCGTCAACGCCGCGGGCGTGATGCCGATGTCGCCGCTGTGGAACCGCAAGATCGAGGAGTGGGAACTCATGATCGACGTGAACCTGCGCGGCGTGCTGCTGGGCATCGCGGCGGTGCTGCCGACGATGCAGGAGCAGGGCTGGGGCCACATCGTGAACGTGGCGCCGGTGGCGATGCACGGGCTGTCGCCGGGCTCGGCGGTGTACCACGGCACGCAGTACGCGGTGAACGCGATCTCCGAGGGCCTGCGGCAGGAGCATGCCGGCCGGCTGCACGTGACGGTGGTGAGCCCCGACGTGCACGGCCCCATCGATCCGCTGGCCGAGCGCATCGCGGCCAGCTACGCGCGCGAACGCATGCGCACCAACCGGCGCATCGCGGTGCCGGTGGATGCGGTGGCGCGCTCGATCGCGGGCGCCATCGAGGGCTACGGCATCACCGCCGGCGCAGTGCGCCCGCCCGCCAGGCAACATCAGCAGCAGCGGCCGCGCCCGGCCGAATACGCTCAGTAGGCTCAGTAGGTCTTGTAGGGCAGGAACTTGCCCGACAGCACCACGTTGACGCGGTCGCCCTTCGGGTCGGCCTCGCGCTGGATGTCCATGCTGAAGTCGATGGCGCTCATGATGCCGTCGCCGAATTCTTCATGGATGAGTTCCTTGATGGTGGTGCCGTACACGCTCACCACTTCGTACCAGCGGTAGATGAGCGGATCGGTGGGCACCGGCGTGGGCAGCGAACCCTTGTAGGGCACCACCTTCAGCCACTTCTGCTCCTCGGCGGTGAGGCCGAAGATCTTGCCGACGATCTTCGCCTGCTTGTCGTCGAGCGTCATCTGGCCCAGGCAGGCGGCGGTGGTCCACTCCTTCGAGAGGCCCACCTTCCTGGCCACGTCGGCCCACTGGATGCCCTTGCTGACCTTGGTGGCGATGATTTTCTCGGTGACGTCGTTGCGGTTCATGGGGTCTCCTGTTGAGTGAGCTCAGGCAAGCAACAGCCATGCCGGGGTCTTGCCCCCTCTCCCCCTCGGGGAGAGGGTTGGGGTGAGGGCGCGTCGGCGATGGATGGAGCGCGGCGGCATTGGCGCTCCGGCCCTCACCCTGACCCTCTCCCCGAGGGGAGAGGGAACAACACGAGGTCAGCGCGCCCAGTGGAACTTGCGGTCCGATTCCTTGATGGGCTGGTCGTTGATGCTCGCGAAGCGCCTCTGCATGAGGCCGTTCTCCGCGAACTCCCAGTTCTCGTTGCCATGGCTGCGATACCACTGGCCCGAGTCGTCGTGCCATTCGTACTCGAAGCGCACCGCGATGCGGTTGTCCATGAAGGCCCATAGCTGCTTCTTCAGGCGGTAGTCGAGCTCGCGCGTCCACTTGCGCGACAGGAACTCCACCACCTGCTCGCGGCCGTTGACGAAATCGGCGCGGTTGCGCCATTCGGTGTCGGGCGTGTAGGCCAGGCTCACGCGAACGGGGTCGCGCGAGTTCCAGGCGTCTTCGGCGGCCTGTACCTTCTGCGTGGCGGATTCGAGGGTGAAGGGCGGCAGCGGCGGGCGTGATTCCATGGTGCTTCTTTCGATGGAGGTTGAAGGGGAATGCGCCGGAATGTGCCACATGTAGACAGACCTGTCTACATGCCTACAATCGCGCCATGGACATCTCTTCCATCTCCGAACTGCCGGCGCGCGAGCGCATCCTGCGCACCGCGCACGACCTCTTCTACGCCGACGGCATCCGCGCCACCGGCATCGACCGCGTCATCGCCGCGTCGGGCGTCACCAAGGTCACCTTCTACCGGCACTACCCGTCGAAGGACGACCTGGTGCGGGCCTTCCTCGATCACCGCCACGGCCTGTGGATGGCATGGTTCGTCGATGCGCTCGGCCGGCTCGGCGCGCAGCAACGCATCGGCGGCGGCCAGGCGCTGGAGGTGCTGGCCGACGCGATGGCCGAGTGGTTCGCCGACCCGACCTTCCGCGGCTGCGCCTTCATCAACTCGGTGGTCGAGGTGGGCGGCAGCGTGAGCGGCGCGAGCGACATCTCGCGCGAGCACAAGCGCGAGATGGTCGAGGTGATCGCCGGGCTGCTGCCCGAATCACTGGAAAGCCCGCGCCGCATGGCGGTTGCGCAGGCTGCCGCGCTGGGCGTCGACGGCGCCATCGTCAAGGCGCAGATGGGCGGCGCCGCGCTCGCGCGCGAAGCGGTCGACGACCTGCGCCGGCTGCTTCAGGCGCTGGCGGCCACGCTGCCCGCCTCGACAGCCGCTACTTCACGACCATCAGCGTGAACGGCCACACGTAGGCCTGCAGCGTCACGTAGAAGCCCACGAGGCAGGCCAGCGCGATGGAGTGGAAGAACACGTAGCGCAGGATCTCGCCTTCATGGTTGAACCAGCGCGTGGCGGTGGAAGCCACCACGATCGACTGCGCATCGATCATCTTGCCCATCACGCCGCCAGAGCTGTTGGCCGCGCCCATCAGGTTGGGGCTCAGGCCGAGCTGGTCGGCCGCCACCTTCTGCATGCCGCCGAAGAGCACGTTCGATGCGGTGTCGGAGCCGGTGAGCGCCACGCCCAGCCAGCCCATCAGCGTGCCGAAGAAGGGATACAGCACGCCGGTGTTGGCGAAGGCCAGGCCCAGCGTGGTGTCCAGCCCCGAGTAGCGCGTGAGCGTGCCCAGCGCGAGCATCAGCACGATGGTGAGCAGCGAGAACTTCACCAGCCACAGCGTGCGGCCATAGGCGGCCACGAGCTGGATCGGGTTGTACTTCATCACCAGCCCGCCTACGATGGCCGACATCAGGATGCCGGTGCCCGTGGCCGAGAGCAGCAGCAGCTGGTAGACCGCACCCTCCTTCGTCGGCTTGGGCACCACCGGCGCCACCTTCTCGACCATGTTGTGCAGCCCGTCGATGGGAAAGCTCGGCGCGAAGATGCCGTTGAGCCAGGTCTTCACCGAGGGCAGGCCCCAGATGAAAACGAACACGGTGAGGATGAGCCACGGCGTCCAGGCGCGGATGACGGCGGCGCTCGAATGCTTCGTCGGCGCGACGGCCGCGGACGCCTCGCCGCCGTCGGCCTCGTGTCCCTTGAGCGACACCGAGGTCCAGACCTTCTTCGGCTTCCACACGCGCAGGAACGCGACCAGGCACACCATCGAGACGATGGCCGCGATGATGTCCACCAGCTCCGGGCCGATGTAGTTCGACACCAGGAACTGCGGAATCGCGAAGGACACGCCCGTGACCAGGATGGCCGGCCACACCTCCATCATTCCCTTGCGCCCCGCGAAGGCCCAGATGAGCCAGAACGGCACCAGCAGCGAGAAGAACGGCAGCTGCCGCCCGATCATCGCGGTGACCGCCATCAGGTCGTAGCCATGCACCTTGGCCAGCGTGATGACCGGCGTGCCCAATGCGCCGAAGGCCACCGGCGCGGTGTTGGCGATGAGCGAGAGCCCCGATGCCGCGAGCGGCGAGAAACCCAGCCCGATGAGGATGGCCGCGGTGACCGCCACCGGCGTGCCGAAGCCCGCCGCGCCCTCGAAGAAGGCGCCGAAGGCGAATGCGATGAGCAGCAGCTGCAGGCGCCTGTCTTCCGTGATGCCGGCGATGGAGTCCTGCAGCACCTGGAAGCTGCCGTTCTGCTGCGTGAGCTGCTGCAGGAAGATGATGTTCAGCACGATCCAGCCGATCGGCAGCAGGCCGGTGATGCCGCCGAGAAAGGCCGCCTTGCCTGCCATGTCGGCCGGCATGCCGAAGGCGAACACCGCGATGAGCACCGCGCTCAGCAGGCCCAGCCCCGCCGCGTAGTGCGCCTTGACGTGAAGCAACCCGAGGCACACCAGCATCACCACCACCGGTATCGCGGCCAGCGCCGTCGATACGATCATGTTGCCGAAGGGGTTGTAAACCTGTTGCCAGACCATTCGCTCATCTCCTGTTGTTATGGAAATTCTTCTGAGCCGGTGCTTCGGCCGGGCAGGACCGGAAGCGTTCGATACCATCCTACCCCGCTACCCCTCACGACAAAAGATGGTTTCTCCGCGTCTCCCCTCGACCCAGGGCCTGCAGGCCTTCGAGGCCGTCGCGCGGCTGCGCAGCGTGAACCTCGCGGCCGAGGAGCTCGCGGTGACGCCCAGCGCGGTGAGCCACCGCATCCGCCAGCTCGAACTGCTTCTGGGGCTGAAGTTCTTCACCGGCAGCGACTTCAGCCTCAGCGCCGACGGCATGGCCTACCTGGCGCGGGTGCGCGAGGCCATCTCGGCGCTGCGGCAGGTGCCGGGGCGCGAGCCCGAGTCGCAAGTGCGGCGGCTGCGCGTGGCGGTCACGCCGACCTTCTCGCGCCAGATGCTGCTGCCCCGGCTGGCGCGCTTTCGCGATGCCTACCCGAACATCGAGCTGATGCTGCAGGTGACCATGCCGGTGCGCAACACCACGGTGGAAGAGGCCGACATCGAGCTGCGCTTCGGCACCGGCCCCTTCCACGACCGCGAGTTCGTCCAGCTGCTGGCCGACGACGTCTCCCCGGTGTGCAGCCCCGCCTACCTCGAACGCCACGGCCCCTTCGAAGGCTTCGAGACCGACGCCGAGGTGTCGCGCGCACAACTGCTGCGCACGCCGCTGGAGTCGTGGCGCACCTGGTTCAAGGCCTGCGGCATCGGCCTGCCCGAGCCCGCCACGGGCCACCAGTTCAACGACCTCGGACTAGCGCTCGATGCAGCCGCCGAAGACTTCGGCGTGGTGCTCATGCACTTGCGCCTGGGCAGCGCCTGGCTCGACAACGGCCGGCTGGTGCGGCTGTCGCGGCGCAGCGTGCCCTCGCCCAACGCCTACTTCCTGTGCTGGAAGCCGGGCGCGATGGAGCGGTGGGAGTGCGCGACCTTCGTCGAGTGGCTGCGCGAGGCGCTGCGCGAGCGAGCGGCCTGAGCAGGGCACCTCGCATGCAGTCGGCCTGAATTTTTTTCAGCAGCGGGGCCGGCTTTTTTCAGATGGCGTCCCGCCCTGCCTGCAGATAATGGCCGGTTAGCTTCCGCCGATCCACCAAGAGAACCCGCCAGGAGACCGCCCGTGCCCGACCTTTCCAGGATCACCAACATCGAAGACCTGCGGGTGATCGCCAAGCGGCGCGTGCCGAAGATGTTCTACGACTACGCCGACTCCGGCGCGTGGACCGAGGGCACCTATCGCGCCAACGAGAGCGACTTCCAGAAGATCAAGCTGCGCCAGCGCGTGGCCGTGAACATGGAGGGCCGCTCGCTGCGCACCACCATGATCGGGCAGGAAACCGCGATGCCCGTGGCCATCGCGCCCACCGGCCTCACGGGCATGCAGCACGCCGACGGCGAGATCCTCGGCGCGCGCGCAGCCAAGGCCTTCGGCATTCCGTTCACGCTGTCGACCATGAGCATCTGCTCGCTGGAGGACATTGCCGAGCACACCGGCCGCCACCCCTTCTGGTTCCAGCTCTACGTGATGAAGGACCGCGACTTCATCGAGCGCCTGATCGAGCGCGCCAAGGCCGCCAACGTGACCGCGCTGCAGCTCACGCTCGACCTGCAGATCCTCGGCCAGCGCCACAAGGACATCAAGAACGGCCTGACCGCGCCGCCCAAGCCCACCATCAAGAACCTGATCAACCTCGCCACCAAGCCGCGCTGGTGCATGGGCATGCTGGGCACCAAGCGCCGCACCTTCGGCAACATCGCGGGCCACGCCAAGGGGGTGAAGGACCTGTCGTCGCTGTCGTCATGGACGGCCGAGCAGTTCGACCCCGCGCTGAGCTGGGCCGACGTGGAGTGGATCAAGAAGCTCTGGGGCGGCAAGCTCATCCTCAAGGGCGTCATGGACGTGGAGGACGCGCGCCTCGCGGCCGCAAGCGGCGCCGACGCGCTCATCGTGTCGAACCACGGCGGGCGCCAGCTCGACGGCGCCCCCTCCTCCATCGCGGCGCTGCCCGCCATCGTCGACGCGGTGGGCACCGAGATCGAGGTGTGGATGGACGGCGGCATCCGCAGCGGGCAGGACGTGCTCAAGGCCCGCGCGCTGGGCGCCCGCGGCACGCTCATCGGCCGCAGCTTCCTCTACGGCCTGGGAGCCTTCGGGCAGGAGGGCGTGACCCGCGCGCTGCAGATCATCCAGAAGGAGCTCGACATCACGATGGCCTTCTGCGGCCGCACGAACATCGACGACGTCGATTCGAGCATCCTGCTGCCTGGCACTTTCTGAGCCTGCAGGGCTTCACCGGAAGGCCCCTGCGGAGGTAGGCCGATGCGGCATCGGCCGACACGCGGTCCCTTCGTGCCGGCGCAGAATGTTTTGGAAACAACAACATTGCCTGCACGGCACAAGAAGGCACCATGAGCGCAGTCACGCCTACCTCGGGAGGCCCAGCGGCCTCTGCTTCATCTCCCCCGCACTACACGGCAGAAGAAAAGCGCCACCGCGTCTTCGCGATCATGGCGGCCTCCTCCGGCAACCTGGTCGAGTGGTTCGACTTCTACGTGTACGCCTTCTCGGCGCTGTACTTCGCGCCGGCCTTCTTTCCCAAGTCCGATCCCACCGCGCAGCTGCTGAACACAGCCGGCGTGTTCGCGGCCGGCTTCCTCATGCGGCCCATCGGCGGCTGGCTCTTCGGGAGGCTGGCCGACCGGCTCGGGCGCAAGACCTCGATGCTGATCTCGGTGACGATGATGTGCGGCGGCTCGCTCGTCATCGCCTGCCTGCCCACCTATGCGCAGATCGGCGCGTGGGCGCCTTTCCTGCTGCTGGTATGCCGGCTGTTCCAGGGGCTCTCGGTGGGCGGCGAATACGGCACCACCGCCACCTACATGAGCGAGGTGGCGCTGCGCGGCCAGCGCGGCTTCTTCTCTTCTTTCCAGTACGTCACGCTGATCGGCGGGCAACTGCTCGCGGTGCTAGTGATCGTGGTGCTCGAACAGTTGCTGACCGAGGCCGAGCTCAAGGCCTGGGGCTGGCGCATTCCCTTCGTGATCGGCGCCATCGCGGCGGTGGTGGCGCTGCTGCTGCGCCGCACGCTGCACGAGACGCAGACCGACGAGGCCAGGAAGAACAAGGAAGCCGGAAGCATCGGCGGCCTCTTCAGGCACCACACGCCGGCGTTCCTCACGGTGCTGGGCTACACGGCCGGCGGCTCGCTGATCTTCTACACCTTCACCACGTACATGCAGAAGTACCTCGTTAACACGGTGCACCTGCCGATCAAGACGGCAAGCTACGTCATGACATGCGCGCTCTTCGTCTACATGTGCATGCAGCCGGTGTTCGGCGCGTTGTCCGACCGCATCGGGCGGCGCAACAACATGCTGCTGTTCGGCGGCCTCGGCGCGCTGACGACGGTGCCCATCCTGACCGCGCTGCAGCACACGACCAGCCCCGTGCTGGCCTTCGTTCTCATCATCGCGGCGCTGGCCATCGTGAGCTTCTACACCTCGATCAGCGGCATCGTGAAGGCGGAGATGTTCCCGCCCGAAGTGCGCGCCCTGGGCGTGGGGCTGGCCTACGCGGTCGCGAACGCGATCTTCGGCGGCTCGGCCGAATACGTGGCGCTGGGGCTCAAGTCACTGGGACACGAGTCGGCCTTCTTCTGGTACGTGAGCGCGATGATGGTCATCGCCTTCCTTGTGAGCCTGAGGCTGCCGAGGCAGGCGAGCTACCTGCATCACGATCACTGACGCAGGAAGAAAAGAGGGCTGAAGGGCTGAGGCGGGCTACTCGGCCTCGCCCAGCCGCTGCGCCACCTGCTGCTTGCCCAGCCCGCGCACGGAGGCGAGGCTTTCGAGCTGCGCGGCCCGGGGCCGGGCCTTGCCCTGTTCCCAGTGGTAGATCGTCTGGCCCGACACGCCCACCAGCTTTCCGTAGGAAGCAGCGGAGATACCCAGCTTCGCCCGGTGGGAGGCCAGCCTGCCCGCGCTGAACCTGCGCTTCGGTCCGTCTTCGCCGGACTCGTCGGGCTCGCTCGCGCGCGCGCCGCGCGACGTGCCCTTGGCGACATTGCGCAGTTCCTTTTCCAGCGAACTTATCTGGCGGCGCAATGCAGCGATGGCCGCGCGATGGTGAACAGATGCCTTCTTGAGGGTTTCCATTTCCGCGCGAACTTCCTTGCGGGCCACGCGCGAAATCTCCGATTTAAGAATGGATGCAATATTTGGCATGGCGGCATTTTGCCCAGCAAATGTAAACACATGGCAAAAATACCGATCCCCGATCAAATTTGAATCTTTTGATTACAAACAGAATATCCGCCTCATTGCAGTCCATTTCTCGCCTTCCGGCGTCCATGGCGTGGGCGCCTGGAACTTCCACATCAGCTCTTCCCATTGCCTGATCTTCGGGTCGTCGCGCGTGGCAAGCGCCATCGCCTCGGGGTCGTGGCGCGCGTCGTCGGTTTCCATCAGCATCACCATGCGCGTGCCGAGGCGATGGATTTCCATGGCAGTCACGCCATGCGCCTTCAGGTGTTCGCGCACCTCGGGCCAGATATCGCGGTGATAAGCCTCGTATTCGGCGATCAGCGCCGGGTCGTCCTTCAAATCGAGGGCCAGGAAATGGCGCATGCACAGCTCCAGGAAAAAGCTTCGAGACGATCAGGTCAGTGCCCGGTCCAGATGCGTGTATCCGCCATCCACGAACACCCATTGCCCCGTGGTGTGCGAGGCGCGCTCCGAGAGCAGGAACACGACGTTGTCCGCGATCTCCTCGGGCGTGGTCATGCGCCGGCCCAGCGGGATCCTGTCGGTGATGTCGGCGAGCTTGCGGTCGGGTTCGTCGAAGGCGGAAATCCAGCGCTGGTAGAGCGGCGTCATCACTTCAGCCGGGATCACCGCGTTCACGCGCACGCCGTCTTCCAGCAACGAAGCGGCCCATTCGCGCGTGAGCGACAGCTGCGCACCCTTGGCCGCCGTGTAGCCACTGGTGTTGCCTTGTCCCGTGACGGCCGTCTTCGACGAGATGTTGACGATGGCGCCCTTGCTGGCCTTCAGATGCGGCAGGCAATGGTGCGCCATCACGTAGCAGTGAATGAGGTTTCGCTCCAGCGAAGAAACGAAGGCATCGCGCCCCGCCTCGAGCCCCACGCTGTCGTTCACGCCCGCGTTGTTGACCAGCCCGTCGATGCGGCCGAACGCGGCGGCCGTGTCGGCAATGGCCTTGACGCAGGCGGTCTCTTCCATCAGTTCGAGCTGGAAGAAGCGCGTGCGAGGCTGCAGCTTGCGCAGCGCTTCCTCGAAAGGCGCATCGAGCGGGTTCTTGCCGAAGATCACCGGCACCGCTCCTTCCTGCGCCAGCGTCATCGAGATGGCCGCGCCGATGCCGCTGCCGCCGCCGGTGACGATCACCACCTTGTCCTTCAGATGCAGGTCCATGCCTGGCGATGCCTTTCCTTGCTGTCTATCCCTTGAAGCGGTACTGCTCCAGCGACTGCGGCTTCATCGTGATCGAGAAGCCCGCGCCCTTCGGCGGCATGTAGGCCGCGTTGCGAACCTCGCAGGGCTCCACGAAATGCTCGTGCAGATGATCGACGTACTCGGCCACCCGGCCCTCGCGCGTACCCGAGATGCAGAGGTAGTCGATCATCGACAGGTGCTGCACGTACTCGCACAGCCCCACGCCGCCCGCGTGCGGGCACACGGGCAATTTGTACTTCGCTGCCATCAGCATCACCGCCAGGATCTCGTTCACTCCCCCCAGCCGGCAGGCGTCGATCTGCACCACGTCGATGCCGCCGCGCATGATGAACTGCTTGAACATGATGCGGTTCTGGCACATCTCGCCCGTGGCCACCTTCACCGGCGCGATGCCCTCGCGGATCCTGCGGTGGCCTTCCACGTCGTCGGGGCTGGTCGGCTCTTCGATGAACCACGGCTTCGCGAAGGCGAGCTGCCGCACCCAGTCGATGGCCTGCCCCACTTCCCACACCTGGTTGGCGTCGATCATCAAATGCCTGTCGGGCCCGAGCACCTCGCGCGCCACCTTCAGGCGGCGGATGTCGTCCTGCAGGTCGCGCCCCACCTTGAGCTTGATGTGGCTGAAACCCGCGTCGATCGCCTCCTGCGCGAGCCGCCGCAGCTTCTCGTCGGGATAGCCCAGCCAGCCGGCGGAGGTCGTGTAGCAGGGGTAGCCCTCGGCCTTCAGCGTGGCGATGCGTTCCTGCTTGCCCTTCGATGCTTCGCGCAGCAGTGCGAGCGCCTCGTCGGGCGCGATGCAGTCGGTGATGTAGCGAAAGTCGATGCAGCGCACCAGTTCCTCGGGCGACATGTCGGCCACCAGCTGCCACACGGGCTTGCCTTCGGACTTGGCCCAGAGATCCCACATCGCATTCACGATCGCGCCGGTCGCGAGATGGATCGCGCCCTTGTCGGGGCCGATCCAGCGCAGCTGGCTGTCGGAAGTCACATGCCGCCAGAAGCGCCCCATGTCCTCGGCCACCCATGCAAGGTCGAGCCCCACGACCAGATGCCGCATCGCCTCGATCGCCGCGCAGCAGATCTCGTTGCCGCGTCCGATGGTGAAGGTGAGCCCATGGCCCTCCAGCCCCGGCTGGTCGGTCTCGAGCACGACGTACGCCGCCGAGTAGTCCGGATCGGGGTTCATCGCATCCGAGCCGTCCAGATGCTGCGAAGTGGGAAAGCGCACGTCTAGCACGCGCATGGAGCGGACGATGGTCATGGGTTCCTATGGGTTCTTTCTTCGCCTGCGGATCAGTCGTACAGCACAGCCGCGATCTTGGGATCGGCGATGTTGGTCTTGTCGTACCAGAAGAAACCGGTGTCGACGATCTTCGGCAGCTTCTCGCCCTTGACGGCCTTCACCGCCATCTCGACGGTCTTGTAGCCCATGCCCACCGGGTTCTGCGTGATGGCGCCAGCCATGCTGCCGTCCATGATGGCGTTCTTCTGCTGCTTGCCGGAGTCGTAGCCGATGACCACCACCTTGCCGGTGCGCTTCATCTCGCGCACGCCGTTGACCACGCCGATGGCCGAGCCCTCGTTGGCGCCGAAGATGCCCTTGAGGTTGGGCGATGCCTGCAATATCGACTTGGTGATCTCGGTCGACTTCAGCTGGTCGCCGCCGCCGTACTGCACGCTCACGATCTTGATGTTCGGGTAAGCCGACTTGATGCGGTTGACGAAGCCGTCGCGCCGGTCCACGCCGGTGCGGCTGGTCTGGTCGTGCACTACCAGCGCCACCTCGCCGCTCTTGCCGATGAGCTCGGCCATCTTGTCGGCGGCCAGCGCGGCGGCGGCCTTGTTGTCGGTGGTGGTCGTGGTCACCGGAATGTCGCTGTCCACGCCCGAGTCGAAGGCCACCACCGGGATCTTCGCGGCCTGCGCCTTCTTCAGCAGCGGAATCGCGGCCTGGCTGTCGAGCGCGGCGAAGCCGATGGCCTGCGGCTTCTTGGCGAGCGCGGCCGAGAGCATGTCGATCTGCTTGTCGACCATGGCCTCGGTCTCGGGGCCTTCGAAGCTCACCTTCACCTTCAGGTCCTTGGCGGCCTGCTCGGCGCCTGACTTCACGGCCTGCCAGAACTGGTGCTGGAAGCCCTTGGACACGAGCGGGATGTAGATCTCCTGCGCCTGCTGTGCCTGCGCGAGTGCCGACACACCGGCAAGGGCCGCGCCCAGCGCGCAAGCGACGACTGTTCTTCTCTGGATCATGCGATGTCTCCTGTGGTTGTGGGGAACGAACGGATCGGGATCGGAAACGGGCGGGAGTTCAGCGCGCCTTGCTGCCGCTGCGGCGGCGCAGGATGTCGGCGTACACGGCCAGGATGATGATCACGCCGGTGACCACCGTCTGCCACTCCTGCGCCACCGAAAGAATGCGCAGGCCGTTGGTGAGCACGCTCATGATGAAGGCGCCGATGATCGTGCCCACGATGGTGCCGGTGCCGCCGCTGAGCGAGGTGCCGCCGATGACCACCGCCGCGATGGCGTCGAGCTCGTAGCCCTGCCCCAGCGCGGGCTGCGCCGAGTTCAGGCGCGATGCGATCAGCAGGCCCGCGATGCCGCAGATGCCGCCGCTCACCGTGTAGACCACGATCTTCCAGAAGTCGGTGTTCACGCCCGACAGGCGCACCGCCTCCTCGTTGCTGCCGAGCGCGAAGGTGTAGCGCCCGAGGATCGTCCTGTTGAGCACGATGCTCGCGGCCACCGCCACCAGGAACAGGATCAGCACCGCGTTGGGAATGGGCAGCGAGGGCACGATGTCGCCGATCAGCGAGTCCTGCGAGATGGCGGTGAAGCCCGGCGTGTCGTTGAAGTAGATCGGCTTGGTGCCCGAGATCACCAGCGACAGGCCCTTGAGCAGCATCATCATGCCCAGCGTCGCGATGAAGGGCGGAATCTTCAGCTTGGCGATCAGCAGCCCCGAGACGAAGCCGCTGAGCGCGCCGAAGAAGATGGCCGCGCAGATGCCCAGCCACAGCGGCATGCCCATGTAGGTGAGCACCACGCCGGTCATGACGGCGCAGAAGGTCATCAGCGTGCCCACCGAGAGGTCGATGCCTGAGGTGATGATGACGAAGGTGCAGGCGATGGCGAGCACGCCGTTCACCGCGGTCGACTGCAGGATGCCCACGAGGTTGTCGGCCTGCAGGAACTGCGGCGACGCGAAGCTGAAGAACACCATCAGCGCGACGAGGCTGGCGAAGGCCAGCAGCTTCTGCCGCGTGGCGGGGCGCAGGAGCCTGTCCTTCAGCGTCTTCGGCGAGAAGCCCGCTGCGGTGGCTGCGGTGGTCACGGTGGGGGTCGTCAAGGGGAGTCTCCAGTCGTGTCGTGCGTGGTCAAGGGGCGGCGTGCGCGGTCTCGCGCCGGGTGGCGAGCTGCATGATCCTTTCCTGCGAGGCCTCGCGCGCCCGGAGCTCGCCGGTGATGCGGCCCTCGCACATCACGAGCACGCGGTGGCTCATGCGCAGCACCTCGGGCAGCTCCGAGGAAATGATGACGATGGCCTTGCCCTGCGCGGCCAGCTCGTTGAGCAGGCGGTATATCTCGGCCTTGGCGCCCACGTCGATGCCGCGCGTGGGCTCGTCGAAGAAGAGCACATTGCAGTCGCGCAGCAGCCACTTCGCGATGACGATCTTCTGCTGGTTGCCGCCCGACAACAGCCGCACCTGCTGGCGCACCGACGGCGTCTTGATGCCGAGCTGCCGCACATAGCGCTCACCGGCCGATTCGACAGCCGCCTGGTCGATGAGGAAGCCCGCCGACAGGAAGCGCTTCATGCTCGCTAGCGCGATGTTGGTTTCCACGTCCATGCCGGTGGCCAGGCCGAAGTGCTTGCGGTCCTCCGACAGGTAGCCGATGCCGTGGGCCACCGCATCCTCGGGGGAGCGGATCGACACCTTCCGCCCCTGCACGAGCACTTCGCCCGCGTCGATGCGGTCGGCACCGAACACGGCGCGCGCCAGCTCGGTGCGGCCCGCGCCCATCAGCCCCGCGAAGCCGAGTATCTCGCCGCGCCGCAGCACGAAGCTGGCGTCGCGCACCATCGCGCCCCGGCAGATGCCCCTGGCCTCCAGCACCACCTCGTTGCCCGAGGTGTCGGGCATCTCGTGCCCGGCTTCGGCGAGCTGGCGGCCCACCATCATGGCGATGAGCGCGTCCATCGGCGTCGTGGCCATCGGCACGGTGGCGATGTACTGGCCATCGCGCATCACGGTCACGCGGTCGGCGATGCGCTTGAGCTCGTCCATCTTGTGCGAGATGTAGACGACGGCCACGCCGCGCGAACGCAGGCGCCCGATGATGCGGAACAGGTCTGCCACCTCCTCGTTGTTCAAGGCGGCGGTGGGTTCGTCCATGATGAGCACGCGCGACTCGAACGAGAGCGCCTTGGCGATCTCCACCATCTGCTGCCGTGCCACCGTGAGTTCGCCCACCGGCGTGCGCGGGTCGAGCTTCAGGTTCATGCGCTCGAAGATGCGCTGCGCCTCGCAGCACATGGCCTCCTCGTCGATGAAGAGGCCGAAGCGACCGCGCGGCTCGCGGCCGATGAAGATGTTCTGCGCGGCGCTCAGGTGGTTCATCAGGTTGAGCTCCTGATGGATGATGCCGATGCCCAATGCCTGCGCGGCGCGCGGGCTCTCGATGTCCACGGGCCGGCCGTCGAGCAGCACCTCGCCCGAATCCTTGCGGTAGACGCCCGCAAGCACCTTCATCAGCGTGGACTTGCCGGCCCCGTTCTCGCCCATGAGCGCATGCACCTCGCCGGGCAGCAGTTCGAACTGCGCCCTGTCGAGCGCGCGCACGCCGGCGAAGGACTTGCTCAGGTCGCGAATGGTGACGATGGGTTGCGTCATGAGGGGTCCTGAATCGACGCCAGGCCGTAGAAGCGCTGGGCGGTGCCGTGCCACACCTCGGCCTGCTCGTTGGGAGAAAGGCCGCCGATGCAGGCTTCGCTCACCGCGACCCAGCCCGCGTAATCGCCGGCCAGCGTGAGCACGGGCCAGTCGCTGCCCCACATCAGGCGCGCCGGGCCGAAGACTTCGAGCAGGTGCTCCCACACAGGGCGAACCGCCTGTGCGAAGGCATCCGCATCGCGCTGCATCGCGGGCCGCGCCTCGGTCCACAGGCCCGAGAACTTGCAGCAGACCTGGGGCAGCGCGGCCATGGCCGCCATGTCTTCGCGCCAGCGGGCGAATTCTTCGCTGCCGTGCGCGCCCACCGGTGGCTTGGCCGCATGGTCGATCACCATCGGCAACTGCGGCCAACGCTTCGCGAACCGCAGAAGCCACGGAAGGTGACGCGGGTTCACGAGCGCGTCGAAGCGCAGGCCGAGCTTCAGCATGGCGTTCACCGCATCGGGATGCGGGCGGCGCGCGATCCAGTCGTCGTCGGGCAGGTCCTGCAGCATCGGCCGCACGCCCTTGAATTTGGGATGCCGCGCCATCCGCTCCAGCGAGGCGGCGGCGTCGGGCCGGCTCAGGTCGACCCAGCCGACCACGCCGCCGATCTCGTCGCGGCTGCCCGCGAGATCGAGCATGAAGTCGGTCTCGGCGTGGGAATCGGCGGCCTGCACGAGCACGGTCCGGCTCACGCCGTGGGCATGCAGCAGCGGCTGCAGGTCTTCGGGCATGAAGTCGCGCAGGAGCGGCGCCAGCGCGGGCACGTCGGCGCGCAGCCACGTGTAGTCGCCGCGCGCGGGCCGCCAGAAGTGCTGATGCGAGTCGATTCGCTGGATCATTTCGGGTCGCGGGCAGCGCCTGGCTGCCGAACGCCTTGCCTCTCTAGTCCATTCGTGAACATAGTATTTACATACGAACTTTCAGCGTCAAGCGCGCTTCATGGGTGCTTTCCCGTAAAACGAAACTTGCAAACGACGATCCTTGCTGTTGAAATTCATTGGTGAACAAATCGATTCAACCGGACATCCTCGGCAAGCCCGCCGAAGAGCAGGAGCAGCAAGACCGCTACCGCGCTCCCGCGCTCGACAAGGGCCTGGACATCCTCGAACTGCTGGCCGACCAGCCCGAAGGCCTGACGCGCGGCGAGATCGTGAAGGCGCTCGACCGCGGCCCCAGCGAGATCTATCGCATGCTCGAACGGCTGGTGGCGCGCCAGTACGTGCTGCGCTCGCTGGCGGGCGACCGCTACAGCCTGAGCCTGAAGATGTTCGACCTGGCGCACCGCTATCCGCCGAACCACCGGCTGGTGACGCAGGCGCTGCCGGTGATGGACCGCTACGTGAAGGAGGCCGAGCAGTCCTGCCACCTGGGCGTGTACGACCGGGGCAACGTGCAGATCGTGGCGCAGGTCAACAGCCCCGCGGCGAGCAGCATGACGGTGCGGCCCGGCACGCGCGTGAACCTGCTGGACACCGGCTCGGGCCAGGTGCTGCTGGCCTGCGAGTCGGAAGAGCGGCGCCGGCAGATGCTGGCGGAGCACGTCGCGCTCGACGGCGAGGTACAGATTCCGCCTGACGAGCTGGAGCACATGCTCGAGGCCGTGCGCGCCACCGGTTACCGGCAGCGCGAGAGCATGCAGTACTTCGGCGTGATCGACATCTCCTGCCCCATCCTCGGGCCGCACGGGCATGCGCTGGCGGTGCTCACCACGCCGTACATCCGGCGCATCGACCGGCACGCGATTCCGTCGCTGGACCGCGCGCGAGAACTCATGCTGCAGGCCGCGCGCGATCTCTCTCTGCTGGCGAACGCCTGATCAGCCTGCCGGCGGAGGCTGCTGCTTCTTCTTTTTCTCTCTGCGGCCGCCGATCGCCCCCGACGCCGCGGCGCCAAGAATGCGCCGGAAGGTCGGGCACTCCATGTGGCTGGGTGCGCGGCAGACGGCCGCATGGCGCAGGCCGTCGCGCATCGCGCTCAAGTTGCGGATCGTGCGGTCGAGCTCGTCCGCCTTGGCGTTGAGCATCAGCCGGTCGATGCGCGGCTGGCCGTTGGGGCCGAACATGCGCGCGATCTCGTCGAGCGAGAAACCGGCGGCGCGGCCCAGCGCGATCAGCGCCAGCCGCTCCAGCACGCCTTTATCGAATGTGCGCCGCAGGCCCTGCCGGCCGGTGGAGGCGATCAGCCCCTTCTCGTCGTAGTAGCGCAGCGTGGACGCGGGCAGGCCGGAGCGTTTGGCCACTTCGGCGATATCCATGTGCTTCCTCCTCCTCTTGACTTCAAGCCGGCTTGAATTTGCATAGTGCGGCTTCCGCCTCGTGAAGGCAAGCAAGAGGAAACGATCATGGAGAAAACCATGCACCCCGCCACGCAAGCGGCCGGCGACGCACAGGCCCGGCTCTGGAACGGCCCGGCCGGCCACGCCTGGGTCGATGCGCAGCAAACGCTGGACCAGCTTTTCGGCCCGCTGGAGAAACTGCTCGTCGAGACGGCCTGCGCCGCTCCCGGGAGCCGCGTGCTCGACGTCGGCTGCGGCACCGGCGGCACCACGCTGGCCATCGCGCGAGCGGTGGGCGGCGGCGCGGAATGCACCGGCATCGACATCTCGCAGCCGATGATCGCCGCCGCCCGCATCCGTGCCGGGCGCGAAGGAATCCCCGCGCGCTTCGTCTGCGCGAACGCACAGACCCACGCATTCGAGCCCGCGGGCTTCGACAGCATCGTCTCGCGCCTTGGCGTGATGTTCTTCGACGACCCTGTGCGCGCCTTCGCCAACCTGCGGCACGCCGCGAAGGACGGCGCCGGGCTGAGCTTCGTCGCATGGCGAAGCGCGGCCGAGAACCCGTTCATGACGACCGCCGAACGCGCAGCCGCGCCGCTGCTGCCGAACCTGCCGCCCCGGGTTCCGGGCGCACCGGGCCAGTTCGCCTTCGCGGACCGCGAGCGGGTGCAGGCCGTCCTCGAGGAAAGCGGCTGGCACTGCATCGACATCCGGCCCGTCGACCTGCACTGCACGATGCCCGAGAGGGATCTGATCGGCTATCTGAGCCGCCTCGGTCCGGTCGGCATTGCGCTGCTGCAGGCGGATGAGGAAACGCGCGCCCGGGTCATCCACACGGTGCGCGCCGCCTTCGAGGCCTACGTGCATGGCGACGAGGTCCGGCTGACCGCAGCCTGCTGGCTGGTCAAGGGGCGTGCCGATGCCTGACGCGATGAAGCTTCTTGCCAGTGCAGTGTTGATCGGCACCGGCGCCACCGCGCTCATCGATCTCTGGGGCGTCGCCCGCAAACGCCTGCTCGGCGTTCCATCGCTCGACTACGCGCTGGTCGGCCGCTGGCTCGCCTGGCTGCCGCGCGGGCGCTTCTTCCACATGCCGATTGCCGCCACGCCGCCCGTGCGTGGAGAACGATTGCTCGGCTGGGTGGCGCACTACGCGATCGGCATCGCATTCGCGGCGGTGCTGCTCGCCGTCTGGGGCCATGGCTGGCTGCTTGCTCCCACGCTCGGCCCCGCAATGCTCATCGGCATCGGCAGCGTGGCCGCTCCCTTCTTCGTGATGCAGCCGGCCATGGGCGCCGGCATCGCCGCCAGCCGCACGCCACGGCCGGCCATCGCGCGGCTGCACAGCCTGGTCACGCACGCGGTCTTCGGGCTCGGGCTCTACGCGACCGGCCGGGCCCTGGCCTGAGCGAAGCTCAGGCGAAGAGCTTCCCGTTGAGCGCGATCCGCACCGTCTTCACCGTGAGCACCGCCAGCGCCACGTTCAGCGCAGCCAGCAGCACGATGGCGATCGCCCAGAGCGGCTCGCTCGGATGCGACTCGGCGTACTTCAGCGCGGCGTTGGCGAGCGCGGCCATCGGGAAGCCGATCGCCCACCAGCTCGGTGCGAAACTGGCGCCACGGCGGAACACCTTCGGCGCGACCACGGCGAACATGAAAAGGCCGAAGTAGAAGAGCAGCGAGGCGAAGCGGTCGATCTCGCCGACGATGTTGGTGTAGGCGAGAAAGCCCACGGCGAAAGGCGCCACCAGGATCATCAGCGATGGCTCCATGGCGGGAGCGAGCGGATCGCGATGCACCAGCCGGCCGATGATCATGGTGAAGAGCACGAGGGCCAGCACCACGCCGATGGCGCTGGCAGCCAGGTTGGCCTCGGCCGCCCAGGCCATCGGCATGTGCGCGCCGGTCACGGGAATATCGAGCGTGGCCACGCCGGGGATGATCCACGCAGGCACTGCGAGCGAGGCATCCACCTGCCCCTTCAGCAGCCGCGACAGGCCGGCGAAGCTCAGCGAGAAGGTCGCCAGCAGCCCGATCGTCCATGCGAGGTGAGCGAGGGGTGCGCTGTACGGCGCGATGACGGCCGACAGCAGCAGGATGGAGATCGCGATGGTGCCGAAGAAGTTGCCCGCCACCGGATGATGGAACTCCGCGTGCACCGCCTGCGGATGCCTCACCAGCTTCGTCAGGTAGCCCGCCGCGATCAGCACGAACACGCCCAGCGCGAAGGCCCCGATGGCTTCGCCGACGATGGCCGGCGCGCCCAGGCTCTCATGCGCGAGCCGCCATGCGAGGGCCAGCCCGGAAAAGCCCATCACGGAGGCGAAGAGGTTGACCGGGAGGTTGCGCACGGAGGCTTGCGCGCGCGGCGCAACCGCGGCGACCGATGAAATCACCGGGGAGGAAGGGTTCAGAGCCTGGTTTTGCATGTTGTCGTCCTTGGCTGGATTTGCATTAGTGTGTATTTTCCGCCAGACTACCGAAGCCATTTCCGCCAACTCACGGCGTTTTCAGCCAATCCCCGGACCTTGTCTGCCATGCGTGTCGCCATCCTCGCCTTTCCCCGTTTCCAGCTGCTCGACGTGGCCGGCCCCGCCGACGTCTTCGCCGAGGCATCGCAGCAGCTGGGCGACCCGCGCACCTATCGCGTCCAGGTGATCTCCAGCGGCGAAAGCATGCTCAAGAGCAGCGGCGGGCTGCGGCTGGGCGTCGATTCCACGGTGGCCACGCATCGCGGCGCCATCGACACCCTGCTGGTCGCCGGCAGCCCCCGCGTGGAAGACATGGCGGCCGACACGCAGTTGCAAGAGTGGCTCAGGCGCCAGGCGCGCACCGTGAGGCGCTACGGCTCGGTGTGCAGCGGCGCCTTCGTGCTGGCCGCCAGCGGGCTGCTCGACGGCAAGCGCGTGGCCACGCACTGGAAGCTCGCGGGCCAGCTCGCCTCCGACTACCCGCTCGCCAGCGTCGAGTCGGACGCCATCTACGTGCGCGACGGCCAGCTCTTCACCTCCGCCGGCGTCACGGCCGGCATGGACCTCGCGCTGGCCATGGTGGAGGAAGACCACGGCCGCGACCTCGCGCTGAGCGTGGCGCGGCAGCTGGTGATGTTCCTCAAGCGCCCCGGCGGCCAGAGCCAGTTCAGCGCCCACCTGGCGGCCCAGACCTCCGAGCGCTCCAGCATGCGCGAGGTGCAGGACCACGTGCTCGCGAACCTCAAGGGCGACCTCTCCGTGCCCGCCCTCGCCCGGCGCGCCGGCATGAGCGAGCGCAACTTCGCGCGCATCTTCCGCAGCGAAACCGGCACCACGCCGGCCGAGTTTGTCGAGAATGCGAGGATCGACGCCGCCCGCCGCATGGCCGAGGAGTCGGACCTGCCGGCCAAGCGGCTGGCCGACGCGGTGGGCTACGCGAACGTTGACGGCTTCAGGCGCGCATTCGGCCGCCGCCTGGGCGTGAGCCTCGTGGAGTACCGCAGGCGCTTCGCCAGCTGACGACACACCGGAGCGACCCATGAAGATCGAGCCATTCGACGAGGGACTGGACCAGCGCAACATCGTCGCCTACGACCCGGCGTACGCCGAAGTCTTCGCCGCCGCGCGCGAGTACGTGCAGACACGGCTGCCCGCCGTGGAGCTGGTGCACATCGGCAGCACGGCCATCGTCGGCCTGCGCGGCAAGCCCATGATCGACACGGCCGCCATCACCACCCGCGAGAACCTGCGCGAGGAGCAGGCGCAGTTCGAAGGCATCGGCTTCCACCGCCGCCCGGTCTGGGTCGACCGCGACGAGAAGCCGTACGTCTGCGGCTCGGTGCTGCACGCAGGACGGCGCTTCAATATCAACATCCACGTCTGCCACCGCGGCGATCCGGTCCACAGGGATTCGCTGGCCTTCATCGGCATCCTCGAACGCCGCCCCGACCTGCGCCTGAAGTACGAGCAGGCCAAGGACCGCGCCCACGCGGTCGATCCGGCCAATCCCCAGATATACAACCGCCAGAAAGAGGCTGTAATCAAGGAAATCGAGGCCCAGATTCCCAGGGAGTAGCCGTTCCAGCGCCGCAGGAGGCCCGAAGAGGCCTGTGCACGGAGGTGAGTCCAGATGTCCGCTGCCATGTTCGCCGCCCTGTTCTTCACGGTGGCGCTGCTCGTCACGACGGCCTACTTCATCATGGGCTCCATCCCGCTGCTGGTGCTCAAGCACGACACGCCGCTGGACGCGCGCTTCGTGCGCGGCTTCTTCAACATCTACTACGTCGCCGCCTTCATCACCGCGAGCGCGACGGCGGTGAGCTTTGCCTCCGCAGGCCGGCTGGGCATCGCGGCCGGCGCCGCGGCGCTGGCCGCGATCGCCGTCGTGCTGCGCAAGAAAGTGATTCCGAAGATGGACGCGCTGGGCACGCAGATCCAGTCGAACTACATGGACGCGATCCCGGGGTTCCGCAGAACCCACGTGGTCGCGATCCTGATCAACATCGCCCAGCTGGTGGCGATCGTCTGGACGCTGGTCGCCGTGGGGCGGTAGCTTGCGGCTCTCAGTCGGCGTAGACGCCCGCCGCCTTGATCACGGGCGTCCATTTCGCGATCTCGTCGATCACGAACTTCTTGTGGCCCGCCGGCTCGACGCGGCCGTCGGTGGCAACCACGGCGCCGAGCTGTTCCTCGCGGTGGATGAAGTCCGGATCTTTCAGCGCGACCTTGAGTGCGTCGTTGAGCTTCTTCAGCACCGGCGCGGGCGTGCCCTTGGGCGCGTACAGGCCGTGCCAGATCGTGACCTGGAAGTTCTTCAGGCCGGCCTCGTCGAGCGTGGGCAGGTCCTTCAACAGCGGCAGCGCGAGCCGCTTCGACGTGGTGACGGCGAAGGCCTTCACCTTGCCGCCCTGGATGTGCGGCGTGGTGTTGGTGGTCTGGTCGCACAGCAGGTCGATCTGGCCGCCGATCAGGTCGGTGATGGCGGGCGCGGTGCCCTTGTAGGGCACGGGCGTCATCTCGGTTTTGGTGGCGCTCTGGAACAGCAGGCCGCACAGGTGCGAGGCCGAGCCCACGCCGGCGTTGCCGAGGTTGATCTTGCCCTTGTTGGCGGCGATCCAGCCGCTGAGCTCCTTGTAGTTGGCGGCCGGAATGCTGGGTTTGGAGATGAGCGTCATCGGCACGTCGTTGACGATGCCCAGGTACTCGAAGTCGGTCTCGACCTTGAACGGCACGTTGCGCACCAGGCTGGGCACGGTGGCCATCGCGATGTGGTTGAGCAGCAGCGTGTAGCCGTCGGGCGTGGCGCGCGCCACCTTGGCCGCGCCGATGGAGCTGCCCGCGCCGGGCACGTTGTCGATGATGACGGTGCTGCCGCCCAGCGGCTTGCGCAGCGCCTCGGCAAGGTCGCGCGCGACGCGGTCGGTCGGGCCGCCGGCCGCGAAGGGCACGACGATGGTGACGGGCTTGCCGCCCGGGAAGTCCTGCGCATGGGCAGCGACGGCGGCAGCGGCGATCGCCGCGAGGGCGAACAGTTTCTTCATGGAGTCTCCGTGAGGTTGGATTGAAAAAAGGAATTCAGGGCGCGCGCGGCGGCACGCGGCTCTCCAGCGCGGGCGGCTGCCATGCGGGCTGGATGTGGCAGCCGTTCCTGCCGTCGGTGTCGTAGCGCGGCATCAGCGTCTTGCAGCGTTGGGCGAGGCCCTCGGGCGTGGGCTTCTCGCCCTTGTCGATCCAGTCGAGCAGCGCGGCGAAGAGCGCGGGGTATTCCGAGTCGCTCAGGTAGCTGTGCTCGCGCTCGCTGCTGAAACTCTGCACCAGCAGGTTGCCGGTACCGGCCGCGTCGCGGATGCGGCGGTAGGAGTTTTCGAGTTCGACGAAAGCCGTGGGATCGTCGATGGCATGCAGGCCCACGGTGGGCAGCGCGGTGCGGCCGGTGGGCTGGCTGTCGGCCGCCAGCGCGCCCTTGGCCTGCGGATCGGCCGCATAGCGCAGCACGCCGGCATTGAGCGCCGCGTCGTCGGCCGAGCCGCTGTAGACCACGCCGACGTTGCCGAAGGGGTTGCGGCCCTCCAGGCGCTTCTGCACCAGGTCCTGGAAGAGCCAGGTCGCCCAGCTCAGGTGGCCCAGCAGCGAGCGCTCCTGGATCTTCACGACCGAAAGAATGGTCTTCAGCCGCGCCGCCTGCTCGGGCGTGCGCTGCGCGGCGGGCAGGCCGACGCCGGTGCACTCCTTCACGCGCGCGGCGAGGTCGGCGCGCGTGAGCTTCGAATCGAGCGGCAGGCCCATCCACAGCGGGTACTGCGGCTCGTCGGGGCGCGGATGGTTGCGGCAGACGTACTGGTAGACCACGCGCAGGTCGAGCCGGAAGTCGTAGGCGCTGTTGCCGCCGCCGAGCACGCCGCTGGTGAGCAGCAGGCCGTCGTAGGGCGACTTCGCGCCGCCGGCCGGCGCATAGAGCTCCGCCGCCTTCGCCGCCACGCCCGCGCCGTAGCTCTGACCGTGCAGCAGCGTGCGGTGCGGCTGGCCGAAATGGCGCACGAAGATCCGGCGCAGGCGCTCGGTGTCTTCGGCCGCCATGGTCACGCCGTAGCCGCCGCGCCTGTAGGTGGAAGCAGCCCACGCATAGCCGGCCTTCACGGTGACGGCCCAGCGCTTCAGGTCTTCCTCGCTGCGCTCCAGCTTGGGCGGTCCGGTCTCGGGGCCGCCGTGGGCGTGCATCACGAGCACGCGGCCGGCATCCTTCGCCCAGTCCTTCGGGATGGCGATCCAGTAGAACGAGCCCGCGCCGTCTTCACCGGTGTAGCAGCGGGCGGATTCGGGTACCGGCGAAGGGCAGGCTGCGGGCTTCGGGCCGGAGGGTGCGGCCTGTGCGTGCATGGCCGATGCCGCTCCCAGAAGCGCGAAGGCCGCGGATGCCGCGAGGCGGGAGAGTCGTTTTTTCAATGGCGTACTCCGAGTTCCAGTGCGGCATTGACTCCGTCAGTCGTGACGAAGGCAAGGATGCCGCCGTTGAATATGAAATTGCCCGGACGGCCAGCATCGGCTTGTGCCACGCCGAGCACGGGCACGTCGTAGCTCAGGTTCGCTGCGGCGCCGCCGAGATTGAAGCTGGTGCCTGCCACCATGGCGTCTCGATTGCGCCCATCCACGCCGGACACGGCATAGGTGCCATCGGCAGTGCCGACCGCGAGGGATGCCTGGGGGGCGAACATGCGCAGGCCGGCGTTGGCTTGGGACTCGCGCACGAGGTGCAGAGGAACAGGCTTGCCATTGACCAGACCGATCACCATCGAGCCGGTGACCACCCCTCCCGTGGTCGTCGCGGAGCCGTTCGGGTCGGTGGTATGCACGTCGAAAGCATTGCGAGTCGAGTTGTAGGTGAGATAGCCCTTTTCGGGACTCACGCAAGTAGCGAGGTAAGGCACGAAGCCCAGGACCGGATCACGACAGTACTGGAAGGTACCCGCATTGCGCAGCTTCACGGCGAACCGCGATGCCGACGTGACCATCGCCGACCCTGACGTGTCCTGCCGCACGCCCGCGACGTTGCCTTCGAACGCGACCGGATTGAAAGTCGTGGGGCTGGCGGCATTCTCGAAAGTGCTCTGGAACGCGAGCAGTGGCGCGAAGCCGCCACCCACCGGTGCGTTGACGCCTCCCGCCAGCACGCCGCCCGCCGCAAAAGTGAACACCGCCCCGCTCTCCGCACTGGCATAGCTGCAGTTGCCCTCCGACACCAGCGTGCCGCTGCGCACCGTGCCCGCCGTGCGCTGCAGGCTGGCATCGATGGTCACGGTGTAGGCCATGGTGGCCGGGTCGATCTGCACGCGCAGCTCCTCGCCGAAGCTGTCGCCGCCCTTGTAGGTGGTGACGGCCGCGGGCAGGTTCGGGCAGGCCAGCGGGTCGCCGACCTCGGTCACGCAGCTGTAATTGACGGCCGCGTCCAGGCTGCCGCTGCCGCGGTACTTGGGCCAGGCCGGGAACAGGCACAGCGGGCGGGTGCGGCCGTAGGTCCCGGCCACCGCATCGACCGCGACGCCGGTGGCGGGCGCGAGGCCGTTCTCCACCCAGCCTTCGAGCGCGGCGAGCGAGTCCCAGTTGGGAATGAAGCTGCCGGTGCCGTGGCCCATGCCGGGCACGGTGTAGAAGCGCACGCTCTGGTCGACCGAGGCCTGGCCCACCGTGGCGATGAGCTGCTTGTAATAGTCGATGGTCGAGTTGGGGCTGATCACCTCGTCGGCCAGGCCGTGCAGCATGATGAGCCGGCCGCCGTGCGCGAAGAAGGGCGCGAGGTTCGGGTTGGTCGCGTCGGTGAGGTTCGACACTTCGGTCACGCGCGCCGCATAGCTGCCCGGGTCCAGCGGGTCGAAGGTCAGCGTGTCGAAGTTGGCGATGCGGGTGACGAAGAACTTCACCCACTGGTCGCCGGTGACGTACATGTTGGCGTCGGCCGAGGTGGCGGGGTTGGCCGGCACCTTGCGCGTGCCGAGGTCGCGCGTGGTGAAGGGGCCGGCCACCAGCGCGCCCTCGAGCAGGTTGTAGCCCCCTGCGCGCTTCACGCCGTTGGCCAGCGCGTAGGTCGTGAAGTCCAGCGGCGATTCGATGGCGCGCACGGTGTCGAGCTGCGCGTCCGACAGGCAGGTGTCGCCCGTGTCCGCGCCGCCGGTGCAGCGCAGCGAGGCCAGGATCTGGCTGTTCAGCAGGCGGCAGCTTTCGACATTGCTCACGATGCTGTCGGCCGCGCCGTCGAGCTTGTCGCAGGCCTGCATCGCGGCCTTCTGCACCAGCAGCGTCTTCGCCACGTTCATCCAGCCGGCGCCGCCGTTGTTGTAGAGCGCGCGGCCCACGGCCACGTTCGACAGGCGCGTGCCGGTGTAGTTGAGCGCGGGCTCGTTGGCGATCACGCCGTCGTAGTCCAGCGGCCAGCGCTGGATGTAGCTCAGCGCGTCGCGCCCGCCGGTGGAGGTGCCCAGGAAGTAGGCGTGCTTCGGCGCCACGCCGTAGCGCGCGAGCACCAGCGCCTGCGCCACGTCGCGCGTCTTCTTGAGCGAGTTGCCGCCGTAGTTGGCGAGCTGCTCGTCGTTGGCCGCGAACTTGCCGTCGGTGATGCTGCCCGACTGGTGGCCCGAGTCGTCGCCGTAGGTGGCATAGCCCAGCGCGAGCGGCGCGGGCTTGCCGGCGGGGCCGAAGCGGATGACCTCGGTGCCGTCGATGAGCACGCCGTCGAAGCCGCCGCCGCCGAAGTGGATGGCCTTCTGGTTCCACTTCTCGGGCAGGTTGACCGCGAAGTTGATGGACTGCGAATTGGGGTCCACCGGCTGGATGGTGCCGCGCACGCGGCAGTAATCGCCCAGCGTGTTGCCGGCGTCGCTCGCGGCGACCGGCGTGGCGCTGGTGACGGTGGCGCCCTGCGTGGGCAGGCTGATCAGCGGGGCAGGCAGGCTTTTGCCCGCGAGGTCGGCGCAGGCGACGACCGGTTGCACGGCCGGAGACGGCGGGTTGTCGGGCTGGTCGCCCGCGGGCGGGTTGTCGATGCCGCCGGCGGGCGGCGTAGAGGACGCAGGGGGCAGGAAGCCGAAGCCGCCACCCCCTCCCCCACCTCCGCCGCCGCAGGCGGTCAGGGCCAATGAGATGCCGATCGCACTGGCGACGGCGAGAAACTTCGATGCGGGGCGCTCTTTGCGCATGGACTTGTCTCCGGCATGCGGTCTCGTTGGACCGCTTGTTCTTGAATGGGCGGCCGGAAGATAGATTCGGGGTGACTTAGGGTCAAATAAAATAACAAGGCACTTTTCATACAAAAAACATATGGACATACGGGCACTGCGCTACTTCGCCGCCGTTGCCGAGACCGGCCACATGACGCGCGCGGCCGAGCAGCTGGGCATCCAGCAGCCGCCTTTGAGCCTGCAGATCAAGGCGCTCGAACGCGAGCTGGGCGTGCTGCTGTTCCGGCGCCATCCGCGCGGCGTGGCGCTCACCGACGCGGGCCGGCTGTTCCAGGCCGAGGCGCTGCGCATGCTTCAGGACATGGAATCGATGAAGCAGCGCATGACCCGCGTGGCCAAGGGCCAGGCCGGCACGCTCGCGGTGGGCTTCACCAGCTCGGCGGCGGCGCACCGTTTCATGCCCGAGGCGCTGCGCGAGTTCCGCCGCGCCTACCCCGACGTGGAGCTGCAGCTGCGCGAAGACAACGCCGCCGAGCTCACCGAGGCGCTGGCCGCCGGCCGCCTGCACTGCGGCCTGCTGCGCGTGCCGGTCGCGCGGCCCGAGGGGCTGATGTTCGAGACGCTGCTGCGCGAGCCGGTGCTGGTCGCCATGCCCAGCGACCATCGCCTTGCCCTCGGCCGCGACAAGGACTCGCGCCCGCTGCCGCTCGCGAAGCTCTGCGAGGAAGGCATCATCCTCGTGCGGCGCCCGGGCGCGCCCGGCCTGTATGCCGACCTGCTCGCGCTGTGCCACGCCAAGGGGCTGCGCCCGCGCGTGGTGGCCGAAGTCGATCGAATGATGACCAACCTCAATCTCGTGGCCGCGGGTGTCGGCCTCTCGGTGGTGCCGGCGTCGATGCATGGCGTGCACGCGCACGCCATCGCCTACACGCGCCTCGCCGACGGCGGGCAGCTCGACGCGCCGCTCACGCTGGTCTCGCGCGCGGACGAAGACAACCTGCCCGCTCTGAATTTCGCGGCGCTGCTGCGCAGGCTGGCGCAGGAGAACCCCGGCTCATGATCCGGCTTCGCCGTCGCCACCTGCTGCAGCGCGCCAGCGCCCTGCTCGCGGCGGCCTGCGCATTGCCGCGCGTGCTGCACGCGGCGCCGGCACAGTGGCCGAACCGTCCGGTGCGCCTGATCGTGGTCTATCCGCCCGGCGGCGTGAGCGACGGAATGGCGCGCGCGCTGGCCGAGCCGCTCGCACGTTCGCTCGGCGTGCCGGTGCTCATCGAGAACCGCCCCGGCGCGGGCGGCAGCCTCGGCATGGACGCACTCGCCCGCTCCACGCCCGACGGCAGCACGCTGGCCTTCTCGGCCATCAGCCCGCTCACGCTGCACCCTCTGCTCGCACGCGTTCCCTACGACCCGATGCGCGCCTTCGTGCCCGTGGCCAGCGTCATGCGCACACCGGTGCTGGTGGTGGGCACGCCCGCCTTCACCGGCCGAGGCTTCGGCGAGCTGATCGCGCAGGCGCGCAGGCAGCCGGGCGAAGTGCGATGGGCGACGTCGGGCGTGGCCACCATCGGCCACCTGGTGCTGGCGCAGGTGCGCGCGCAAAGCGGTGCCGACATCACGCACATTCCCTACCAGGGCGGGGGTCCGCAGCTCAACGATGCGCTCAGCGGCCAGTTCGAGGTGCTCTCCACCAACGTCGCCGCGCAGCAGCTGCAGTACATCGAAGGTGGCCGATTCCAGGCGCTGGCCGTGGGCGCGCCTGCGCGCATCGAGGCACTGCCCACGGTGCCCACGCTCGCGGAACTGGGCTTCGGGAAGGCCAACCGCGACTCGCTCTTCGGCATCTTCGCGCCCGCGCGCACACCACCAGCTGTGGTGCAGATGCTCAATGCGGAGATCAACCGCGTGCTGGAAAGCGACGCGGTGCGCGCACGGCTGCGAGCGGCCTACAACCTGCCGGCGGGTGGCGGCAGCGACGCCTTCGCGCACGAGATCGCGCTGGACCGGCGGCGCAATCGGGAGCTTGTGACGGGGGATCGGGCGCAGTTCGACTGAGTCTTCCGACTCAGCCCTCGGCCACCCAGAGCCGGGGGTAGTCGCTGACGAAGCTGTCGGCCGTCACGCTCAGCGTGGCCGCGTAGTCGAAGCGCTTCGCCTCGTACGCATACTCGGTCTCGCCGCGACGCTCGTAACGCTGCATCAGCTCACTGAGCCCGCCACCGCCATCGATATCGAGCCATGCGGCAGGCGCATCCGCGCCCTCGCCCTTCGCAAGGCCCAGGCGGCGCAGCTGCAGCAGGTTGGTGGCGGGCGTGAAGCCGAGGTCGAGGTCGATGCAGTGCGACAGGTCGGGCACGGCCTCGTCGTTGAGCTTCCAGTGGCCGCGCGGGTCGCGGGCGATGGAGAGGTCGACCGCCGAGTCGCCGAGCCATCCGCGCACCGTGCCCCACTGGGTGTGCCACAGCAGATCGCAGCGCACGCGGTAGTGCAGCTGGCCGATGCGGCCGTCTTCCAGGCGGAACACCGCCGCACCGTCGAGTTGCCAGGCCGAGGCATTGCGTTCGAGGCGGCAGGCATCGTGACCCGGTACGTCGAGCCTGCGCCAGAGGATGGAAGCGACCGTTTGCATGGCGCGCATGATGGCACCGGCATGCCGCGGCGCGCAAGCAATGACCCGCCGCCCCGAAAAAAGTCGGCCTGGCACGCTGCTGGGCGTGCGCGTCGGCGAATCGCCCCGCATGCGCAGGCGGCGCCCAGCCGCGAGACAATTGTTTCCGTGAGCTCCCAGACCCCATCGGCACCGAAGATCCGCCGCATCGCGCACCTCGACATGGACGCCTTCTACGCGTCGGTCGAGCTGCTGCGCTATCCGCAGCTCAAGGGGAAGGCAGTGGTGATCGGCGGCGGGCGCAGGCGCGTGGACGAGGCCATCCGCAACCTGCCCGAAGGCGGCACGCTGGCCGACATTCCGGTGGAGGCCTTTCCGCTGTTGAAGGACTACACCGGCCGCGGCGTGATCACCACCGCCACCTACCCGGCGCGGCAGTTCGGCGTGGGCTCGGCGATGGGGCTCATGAAGGCGGCCAAGCTGTGCCCGCAGGCGATCATCCTGCCGGTGGACTTCGACGAGTACCGCCGCTATTCGCGCACCTTCAAGAAGATCATCCTGGAGGTCGCGCCGCTCATGGAAGACCGGGGCGTGGACGAGGTCTACATCGACTTCACCGACGTGCCCGGCGGCCAGCGCGAGGGCGGGCGCTCGCTGGCGCGGCTGCTGCAGAAGGCCATCTTCGACGCCACCGGGCTCACCTGCTCCATCGGCGTGGCGCCCAACAAGCTCATCGCCAAGATGGCGAGCGAGTTCAACAAGCCCAACGGCATCTCTGTCGTCTACGAGGACGACCTGGAAAAGCTCATCTGGCCCCTGCCCTGCCGCAAGGTGAACGGCATCGGCCCCAAGGCCGACGAGAAGCTCAAGCGCTTCGGCATCGAGACCGTGGGCCAGCTCGCGGCGCGCGACCGCGACTGGCTCGTCGCCAACTTCGGCAAGGCCACCGGCGCGTGGATGCACGAGGTGTCATGGGGCCGCGACAGCCGCCCGGTGGTGACCGAGAGCGAGCCCGTGTCGATGAGCCGCGAGACCACCTTCGACCGCGACCTGCACGCGGTGCGCGACCGCGCCGAGCTGGGCGCGATCTTCACGCAGCTGTGCGAGCAGCTGGCCGCCGACCTGCAGCGCAAGGGCTACGTGGGCAAGACCATCGGCATCAAGCTGCGCTACGACGATTTCAGGATCGCCACGCGCGACCAGACCATCGACCGCTTCACCGACGACGCGAAGACCATCCGCCAGACCGGCGGCCTGTGCCTGAAGCGCGTGCCGCTGGAGCGCCCGCTGCGGCTGCTGGGCGTGCGCGTGGGCGCGCTGGCAAAGGCCGGCAGCCCCGAGGCGCTGGCGCCCGCCGGCTCCGGCGCGCACCGCGCGGCGGCCGAACCGGTGGCGACCACCGCTTCGCTCTTTTGAGTACGCGATGGTCCGACGCTGGCTGCGCCGCATCGCCTTCACGCTGCTGGGCTTCATTGCGCTGGTGGGCCTGTACGTGGCGACGGCCTGCGCGCTGGTGTTCTGGCCCGCCAACCCCGGTCCGCCGGAGAGCGCCAGGGCCGAAGTGCAGGCCTGGGTGCTGAGCAACGGCGTGCATACCGACTACGTGTTCCCTGTGCGTTCCGCCACCATCGACTGGCCCCAGCTGTTTCCGCTTTCGGACTTCAAGGCGCCACCGCCCGACGCGGAGCTCATCGCCATCGGCTGGGGCGACCGCGAGTTCTACCTGAACACGCCCACCTGGGCCGACCTGACCGCATCGCGCGCGCTCGGCGCCCTGGCCAGAGGCAACCGCGCGCTGCTTCATGTGAGCTACCTGCGGCGCAGCCAGCTCGGGCAAGGCGCCTTCGCGCTGCCGCTCACGCAGGCCCAGTACGCGCAGCTCGCCGCCTACGTGCGCGCCGCCTTGCCATCAGGCAAGGCCACGCCCATCGCAGGCGCGCACTACGACAACCAGGACGCCTTCTACGAGGCCGAAGGCGGCTACAACCTCTTCGAGACCTGCAACACCTGGACCGGCCGCGGCCTGCGACGCTCAGGCGTCACCGTGAGTCGCTGGACGCCGTTCGACTTCACGGTGACGTGGCACCTGAAGCCGGCGCCGCCCGGCGCGATCCGGTAGAAGTCAGTAGAAGTCAGTAGAGGTGTGGCTCCTCGTCGATCACGCGCACCGGCGGCGTGCTCGCGAAGACGTCGAGCGCATGCGTGCGGTCCACGCACATGAGGTTGGTCACGCGCTTCTCCCAGGCCCAGTGATCCCATCCGTTGGTGCGCCGGTGCGTCACCACGCGCAGCCACTGGCCGGGCCGCAGTACACCCAGCGGTTGCGGCTGACCTGTGTGCCGCACCCCGCCGGCGTGCCACCAGCCGATGGCCATGCCGCCCGGCTGCACGTGCCATTCATACCCCTGCTCGCGCAGCTGCTGCGCGTTCCATGACTTCCAGGCGGCCGGCGCGACAGGCGCGTTCCCGAACGCCCCGCCGTCGGGGCGCAACGGGATCTCCTGCCATAGCACGCCGCCCGCGACAGGCGGTTGCAGCAGCTGCGCCTCGAGCCCAGTGAGGGGCAGGCGCATCGGCGCCTGTCCGCGCCGCCTGCCGTGCTCCGCATCGCGCCCAGCCTTCGTCCAGAGGCACCGGATGCTCTGCACGGCCAGCCACATGGCGGGATCGCCCGTCACGCTCAGGGCTTGGGCACCCCGCCCGACCACTTCGGCCAGTTCGCGACGATGTGGTCGACCACGCGGCTGCCCACCAGCTCGATGTTCTCCACCGTCTCCGCGAAGCCGCCTGCCGTCTCGCCCGGTGCCGGGTCCAGGTGCTGCAGCGTGGTTTCCTTGGGGTTGCCCTGGTCGAAGTTGACGGCGCCGCGCAGGCTCATCACGCGGTCGGTGCCGTGGGTGCGCTTGATGACGAGGGTGATGGCTGCGGCTTCCATCTCGGTGATGACGTAGTCGTCGGCGCCGTAGAGCTTGGCGATGTACTGCGCCTGCTTCGACATGCCGGGGCCGTGGAAGAAGGTGTCGCCGGTCATGTGGGTGCCGGTGCCGACGAAGGGGGCGCGGCGCGCGGCCGCGTCGGGGTAGCGCAGGCGGTACTTGCGGGCCGATTCGGAGTCTTTCAGGGGCGTGTCGGCCGAGAGCTTCATGGCCCAGCCCACGAGGTCGGGGTTGAGCCTGAAGCGGCGGTATTCCTCGTAGCCCTTGCGCGGCATGAAGGTGGGCTCGCCGGGCTTGTTCTCCTCGGGTGCCCAGCGGTGGCCGAGGTCGTAGTCGACCAGCCAGGTGGCCCAGCTCACCTCGCCGATGGTGCCGCGCGAGGGCGGCGTGCCGGCCACGCCGGAGATGACGTAGTAGCTCTGCGAGAAGTCGAACTGCGGGTTCAGCAGGATGGCCTGCATCGACGAAGACGAATTCACCTTGCCCATGCCCAGCACCGAGCCGCACACGCCATCGGCGTTGCAGTACACGGGCTGCAGCGCGCCGGGCACGGCGATGGGTTTGGCGTCCTTCCAGTAGCGCTCGTACCAGTGCTGGAACTCGCCGGCGCGGTCGCCGGTGTTCTTGCCGATCTCGAACATGGCGGCGACGAAGACCTTGACCTTCACGGGCGCGGCCGGAGCCTGCGCCGCGGCGGTCGTGGTGGAAGTGCTGGACGTGGAAGCACAGGCCGTGAAGAGCAGCGCCGCGGCGGGCACGGCCAGCCAGCGGGCGGCGAAAAGAGAAGACTTGGACGAACTCATTCTGAACCCCGGTGAGAGAGGAAAACTGCGGACAAGACGGAAGGACTGGAGCCGCAAGCGCCCGGCGCACCGCCGGCGCCTGCGGCGTCCTACACCCGGCGATTGTCGGTGCTGGCAAAAGCTCGGTGTACCGCCACCACGCAAGCCCCATGCCGGCCTCATCCTCTTCTTCGCCATCGAATCCCAAGCCTGCGTCGAAGCCGACGCCCATCGCCAACGGCCTGGTCTACGTGAACCCCGACATGCCCGGCATCCGCCGCCTGAAGCACGGCGACCGCTTCCGCTACCGCGACGCCCGCGGCAGGTGGGTGCGCGATACGGACGAACTCTCGCGCATCCGGATGCTGGCCATTCCGCCGGCCTACACCCAGGTGTGGATCTGCCCCCTGCCCAACGGCCACCTGCAGGCCACCGGCATCGACGCGCGGGGACGCAAGCAGTACCGCTACCACGCCGACTGGCGTTCGATGCAGGACGAGACCAAGTTCGAACGGCTCGAAGCCTTCGCGCTCGCGCTGCCGGGCATCCGCGCCCGCGTGGCGCGCGACCTGCGGCTGCCCCCGGGCCGCAAGGCGCCCGGCCGCGCGCAGGTGCTCGCGGCGCTGGTGCGCCTGCTGGACACCACGCTGCTGCGCGTGGGCAACGAGGAATACGCGAGCAGCAACGGCTCCTTCGGACTCACCACGCTGCGCACCCGGCACGCGGCGGTGAAGGGGCAGGCTCTCAGGCTGCGCTTTCGCGGCAAGAGCGGCGTGATGCATGAGGCCCAGTTGGACGATCCGCGCGTGGCGAAGGTGGTGCGGCAATGCCAGCAACTGCCTGGGCAGGCGCTCTTCCAGTACGTCGACGCCGGCGACGAAGGCAATGGCGAAGAAGGAGAACTGCGCGGCGTCTCCTCCACCGACGTGAACGACTACCTGGCCGAGGCCGCCGGCGGCGAGCGCTTCACCGCGAAAGACTTCCGCACCTGGCACGGCACGGTGCAGGCACTGGAACTCACCCGACTGGCCTGCGAGCCCGGCCGTACCGCCGCCGACGGCAGCCGCTACAGCGCCAGGGAGATCCTGGGCGCCGTGGCCAAGCAACTGGGCAACACTCCCGCCGTTTGCAAGAAGGCCTACGTGCACCCGGCGGTGCTGGCCCTGGGCAGTGCCCTGTCGGACGGCGACGAGGCCACCGCCGCGCTGTTCGAGAAGATCGGCGGCAGCAACAAGGCGAGGCCCTCGCGCGGGCTCTACGCGGCGGAGCGCCGGCTGCTGTCGTTCCTGAAGGCGCACCGGCGCGAGCAACGGCGCACCGCCGCAGCCGCCGGAAGAAAGAGCGGGAAAACTCAGGTCCGCGTGGCGAGCACCAGGCGCACGCTGGCGGCATCGAGCGCCACCGCATAGCCCAGGTCTTCCGCGAGGTTCTGCAGCGCCACGGCATCGATGGCCAGCGCGCGCGGCGCGCGGTGCGCGTCGAGCACGGCCTCGGTGGCGCCCGGCTCGCGCGGCAGCGCCGTGAGCCGCAGCGCATTGGCGCCATCGGCCTCGATGCGGATGGTGCCCGCCTCGTCCGCGCCGTCATGCAGGTAGCCCATCGCGCCAAGGAACAGGTAGCGCAGGGCCGCCGCGGCGGGCCAGCGGTGCTCGTCGTCCGAAGGGGTCAGCGACTCGTCGGTTTCGAGCGACACGCCGTGCAGGTCGAAGGCCGAGCGCATCAGCGTCACGCACTGGGACACCAGCGCGCTGCGGGTGATGCCGTCGTCGACGGTGGCCAGCTCCCAGTCGCGCAGCGAGCGGATCGCCTCCACCAGTTCGGAGACCTGGTTGTCGATCAGCCCCACCCGCTCCTCGCAGGCCGCGGCGTCGACAGTGGGGGCGCCGATCTGCCGCTTGAGCATCAGCAGCGCCATGCGGATCACCGAGACCGGGGCTGCCATGTCGTGCCGCAGGGCTGGCAGTGCGCGGGTGAGAAGTTCGTGGCGCACGCCGGCGGCAATCCAGCTGCGCGCACTTGGTGAGGATTTCATCGCGCGGCGGCCACGGGATTCGGGTTCAACATCGGCAGGATCAAGAGCAGCTTGCCTCCAGAAACGATCTGGTAACAAGTATGAAGTACACGCCCGCCCACAGGTGTAGGAGGGTGCCTACCGTGATTGCGCCCCTCAGCGGGCGGCCATCGGCTGCAGCCGCGCCTTTTCGCGGAGTTCAGGGCTCGGGCTCAGGGCTTGCCGAGGTAGGCGCGCACGTCCTTCACCTCGACGCCCGCCGCCGCGATGGCCGAGCGCAGCTGTGCCTCGGTCACGCCCAGCGTCTGGGTCCAGTAGCGCACCTCGTGCGCCTCGTTCACGTTGATGCGGGCGGCATCCTGCGGTCCGCGCTTGGTCAGGTCATCGGCCATGGTGTGTTTCCTGTGTTTGCTTTGCAGAAGGCTTCACCTTGAGACGCCCGCGCGGCTCCTTCTGGCGGACGGCGGCGCACCCGCTTGCAGGAAAAATCCGAGGCGGCCCGGTTGGAGATGTCCGGAAGCGGCGCGCCGCCGCCCGTGCCTGCCCTTAGCTTCGGGCCACACCAACTGCCGCTGCGCACGAAATGACACCCGAACAGAACAAGCAAGCCGTCGCCGACGCATGGAAAGCCTTCGCGAGCCGCGACCGGCAGCGCATCGAGGCCGTCTTCACCGAAGACGCCGAATGGCTCGCGCCTCGGGGCAACGCGACCGCGGTGGCGCTCGGCGTGCCCGACCACATGATCGGACCGGCCGCCATCGCGCGCTTCCTGGCCGAGGACTTTCCGAGGCTCTTCGTCGCCGACGTGGCCGTGAGCTTCTCGCACCTCTGGTGCGATGGCGACACCGTGATCCTCGAGGAGCGCATGCAGGCCACGCTGGCCGGCGGCAAGCCCTACGACAACGACTACTGCTTCGTCTTCGAGCTGCGCGAAGGCCGCATCGCCCGCATGCGCGAGTACATGGACACGCGCAAGGGCCACGCGGCGATCTTCGGCTGAGCGGGTCAGCCGGCGGCCGGGACGCAGCGCGCCCGCAGCTCTCGCTTGAGCAGCTTGCCGTTGGCCGTGGTCGGCATCGCGTCGATCAGCTCGATGCGCGCCGGCCGCTTGTAGGGCGAGAGGTTTTCGGCCAGGTGCGCGCGCAGCGCCGCCTCGTCGAGCGCCGCGCCCGGCTTCGGCTCGATGAAGGCGACCACCTGCTCGTTGCCGTCGGCCTCGGGCACGCCGATGACCGCGCACAGGTGCACGCCCTCGAAGCGGCCGATGACCGCCTCGATCTCCGCCGGGTACACGTTGAAGCCCGATCGGATGATCATTTCCTTCAGCCGCCCGACCACGAAGAGCGCGCCGTCCTCGCCGAAGCGCCCCAGGTCGCCGGTGGCGTACCAGCCGCCGGGGCGCATCACCTGCGCGGTGGCGGCCGCGTCGCGGAAGTAGCCGAGCATCAGGCCCGGGCCGCGCAGCCAGATCTCGCCGGTGCCGCCCTGCGCTACCTCGTTGCCATCGGGATCGACGATGCGGGCTTCGCCGCCTTCCACCGCATGCCCGGCGGAGGTATCGCTGCGCGGCGACTCGGTGCGGGTGAGGAACACCGAGCCCGCGTACTCCGACAGCCCGTAGCCGTAATGCAGCGGCTGCCCGAAGAGCCGCTCCACGCGCTGCTTGAGCGCCGGATCGAGCGGCGCCGAGCCGGTGTAGACGTAGCGCAGGTGCGGAAAGCGCGGCACCGCATGCTCGGCCTCGATGTGCGCGAGCAGACGCGCATACATCGTCGGCGGGCCGAGCAGGTTCGACACCTGCTCGTGCGCCAGCGCCTGCAGCACGTCGGCCGGCGAGAAGCTGCCGCGCAGCACCAGCGCCGCGCCTGCGGTGAGCGCGGCCATCAGCACCGTGCCGATGCCGAAGATGTGCGTCATCGGCAGGAAGGCATAGACGCGGTCGCGCCCGTCCAGCGCGCGAATCCGCGCCGACACGCGCCCGAAGTGCAGCAGGCCGCGGTGCGACACCATCACGCCCTTGGGCGTGCCCGAGGTGCCGGAGGTGAAGATGATGGCGGCCGTGTCGGCCAGCGCCGGGTCGGGTTCGGGGCGCGCGTCTTCGCGGGTGGCCGAGCGCATCACGCCCTCCAGCGAAGTCTGCTTCGCACCGGCGCCGTGCGCGTGCCTTGCAGCGGCTTCGGATGCGACGGCCGTGTAGCAGCACAGCCGCGCGTCGGCGCGCTCGGCGATGGCCGCGATCTCGCCCGGCGACATGCGCGCATTCACACCGCAAGACCACGCGCCCACGCGGCTGCAGGCCATGATGAGCGCGATGTGCGCGGCGCAGTTCTCCGCCACCAGCAGCACGCGGTCGGTCGACCGCACGCCGGCGTCCAGCAGGTCCTGCGTGGCGGCGTCGGCCATGGACTGCAGCTGCGCATAGGTCGTCGTGCCGCCGGGCTCATGGAGAAACACTGCGTCGGGCGTGCGCGCCGCGCGCTCTTCGAGCAGATGGTGGATTCTCTGCATGCTCACTCGGCCTCGATGCCCTTGGACGCCGTCGCCCACAGCTGCCGGTCGGCCTTGCCCTTGATCGCCAGCACCTCGGGCGCACCAGACCAGACGTCGTAGCCCTGCTCGCGCAGACGGTTCGCGATGTCCTCGCGCGCCAGCATCCTGCGCGCGGCGACGTTCATGCGCGCGACCAGCGCCTGCTCCATGCGCGCCGGCCCGTACAGGCCGAACCAGCCGCCCACGTCGTAGCCGGCCACGCCCGACTCGACCATCGTCGGCACATCCGGCAGCATGCGGTTGCGCTGGCGCGAGGTGACGGCCAGCGCGCGCACCTTGCCCGTCTGGATGAAGGGCTTGGAGGTCGCGATGATGTCGAACATCATGGTCACGGTGCCTGCCATCACATCGGCGAGTGCCGGTGCGCTGCCCTTGTAGGGCACGTGCGTGAGCTGTACGCCGGCCATCTTCTCCAGCAGCGCGCCGCTCAGGTGGTTGGAGGCGCCCACGCCCGCCGAGCCGTAGAACACCTTGCCCGGCCGCGCCTTCGCATAGGCCAGCAGCTCGGCCACGCTGCGCACCGGCACATCGTTGTTGATGACCAGCACGTTGGTGTAGTCCACCAGCGGTGCGATGGGCGCGAGGTCCTTCATCGGGTCGAAGGCCATGTGGCGCTGCACGTTGGGGTTGATGGTGATGGTCGGGCTCGCGCCGAAGAAGAGCGTGGCGCCATCGGGCGCGGCCTTGGCGACCGCGTCGCCGCCCAGCGAGCCGCTGGCGCCGGGGCGGTTGTCCACGATCACCTGCGTGCCCAGCTCCTGGCTCAACGCGGGCGCCAGCAGGCGCGCCGCGCCGTCCACCGGGCCGCCGGCCGAATAGCCGACCACCAGCTTGACGAGCGATGGCAATGGCTGCTGCGCGAACACGCGCGAAGGCAATGCGGCCAGCGCCGCGCTGCCCGCCAGCGCTGACACGATGTGGCGGCGCGATAGGTCGATGGAAGTCATGAGCGTTGTCTCCTTTTGTGTATTTCTTCGGCGCCGCGTCGCTCAGGCGGGCAGGTCGAGCACCTGCCGCGCGAGGATGTTGCGCTGTATCTCGTTCGTGCCCCCGTAGATCATTGCGGCGGTGGAGCCGATGAGCGGCGAGAGCACGTTGAAGGTCTGGCCGTCGAGCACCTGGTCGCCGGCCACGGCCCCCTGCTCCTCGCCCGCCTCGACCAGCAGCGCGCCGATGCGGTGGTAGGTCTCGCTCGCCCAGATCTTCAGCAGCGACACCGAAGACGGCAGTGGCCTGCCCGCGCGCACGATATTCGCGAAGCCGGTGTAGGCGGCCGACAAATCGAGCACGTCGAGCCGCAGCGCCGCGAAGCGCTGTGCGAACACCGGGTCGGCAAACAGCCGCCGCGCCTGCGCCAGCCGCGCAAGCTGCCCCAGCGCGTACTGCGACTGCTTGGGGCTGCCGAGGAAGATGCGCTCGAAACCCAGCAGCGCCTTCGCGATCGTCCAGCCGCCGTGCAGCTTGCCCACGAGGTTTTCGGCCGGCACGCGCACGTTGTCGAAGAACACCTCGCAGAACTCCGGCTCGCCCGCCAGCGTGTGGATCGGACGGATGGTGATGCCCGGCGTGCGCAGGTCGCACAGCAGGAAGCTGATGCCCTCCTGCTTGCGCGCGTCCTTGTCGGTGCGCACCAGCATGAAGATGTGGTTGGCGTCCTGCGCGAGCGTGGTCCAGATCTTCTGTCCGTTGACCACGAAATGCTCGCCCTGCGCGTCGCGCGCCGGCATCGCCTCGGTGCGCAGGCCCGCGAGGTCGGAGCCGGCGTTGGGCTCCGAATAGCCCTGGCACCACACATGCTCGCCGCTGAGGATGCGCGGCAGGAAGCGCTGCTGCTGTTCCTGAGTGCCGTGCTGGATCAGGAGCGGCCCGATCATCACGATGCCCTGGTCGGGTGCACGTGCCACGCCGTACTGCTCCAGCTCCTCGATCCACGCGATGAGCTTGTCCGCAGGCAGCCCCATGCCGCCGTGCGACTGCGGCCATGCGGGCGCGATCCATCCCTGCGCCGAGAGCGTGAGATACCACTCGCGCATCTCGCTCCAGCGTGCGCGGTGCGAGAGGTAGCGCAACTGCTGCGGATAGCGCTGCTGCAGGAAGGCGCGCACCATGCGGCGGAAGTCGGTCTCGGGCATCGAAGACCAGTCGGCGGTGCGCGGGAACTCGCCGCTCCACTCGGCCACGCCCGGTGCGACCTCGGCATCGCCCGACAGCACGGCATGCCGGCGCTGATGCGCACTCGCGTTGCCCAGCCATGCCGAGAGGCACAGCACGCGCTTGTAGAACAGGCTCAGATCGCATTCCTGCGTGTAGCCGATGGCGCCATGCAGCTGCACCGACGCGCGCGAAGCCTGCAGCGCGGCGGCGGTGCAGCGCGCGTTGGCACGGCTGGCCTCGGCCTCCAGCCGCTGCGCCGGCAGGCCCTGCGCGGCCAGCCCGAGCACCTCGTCCAGCGTGGCCTTCGCCACTTCGAGGTGGATGAACATGTCGACGCAGCGGTGCTGCAGCGCCTGGAAGCTGCCGATGGGCTTGCCGAACTGCGAGCGCGTGCGCAGGTAGGCCAGGGTCTGCGCGAGCATGGCCTGCCCCGCGCCCAGCAGCTCGGCCGACTGCAATATCTGGCCCGCCGCAAGCGCATGGCGCAGCGCCTCCTGCGCGGCCGGCCCCTCGGCCAGCACCGCACCGGCCGGCAGCGCGACCTGCTCGAAGCGCAGGTTCGAGGCCTGGCTGCCGTCGATCAGCGGCACGGGTGTTTCGCTGACGCCGGCGGTTCCGCGCGGCACCCACAGCAGCACGGCGTCGTCGTCGCCGCGCGCCGACACCAGCCAGCCGCTGGCGGCCGCGCCGGGCAGCACCATGAGCTTCTCGCCCTGCAGCAGCACGCCGCCCCCGGGTCGGGACTCGCAGCCGCAGGCCAGCGGCACCGCGCTCAGGTCGCCCGCGCTCTCCTGCCAGGCCAGCGCGGGCAGGCTGCGGCCCGCGGCCAGCTCGGCGAGCAGCGCATCCGCGGCAGGCGTGCCCAGCCGGGCCAGCAGCAGCGCGCCGAGGCCGGCCACGGCCAGCAATGGCTCGGGCGCGGCATGCTCGCCCGCCGCGCGGAAAATCTCGGCCGCGCCGTCGAGCCCCAGCGCGAGGCCCCCGGCCGATTCGGGCGCCAGCATGCCGGGCCAGCCGAGCGCGGCAACGTCCTGCCAGCCCTCGGCCTCGTCGCCGTCCGGGTGCTCGATGCGCCCGCGCCGCCGCTGGAGGGCGCGGCTGCGGTTGAAGTAGTCGAGCGCCGATTCGCGCACCGCCGAAAGTGATTCAAGGTCCATCGCCGCAGCGTGCCCCAAGACTTCGCCAGGCGGCATTTGCATTTGCCGAAGGGAGGGTTTCGCAATCAGAGAGCCGCCTCGCGCGTACGCGGGCTAGATTCGCTCCATGACCACCAAGATCAAGAAATCCCTGCACACGGAACTGGGCCACAGCACGCCCGACAGGATCACCGTGCGCGGTCGCGACCTGCCCTCGGAGATCCTCGGCCACCTCAACCTGGGCGACATGGCCTTCCTGGAGCTGACGGGACGCATCCCCACGCCGCAGGAGTCGGTGACCTTCAACGCCATCGTCGTCACGCTGGTGGAGCACGGCGTCACGCCCAGCGCGCTGGCTGCGCGCCTCACCTACGCAGGCGCGCCCGAGGCGCTGCAGGCGGCCGTGGCGGCGGGCCTGTGCGGGCTGGGCACGGTGTTCGTCGGCAGCACCGAGGGCGCCGCCAGGATGCTCTACGAGGCCATTCCCTTCGGCGAGAAGCCCTCGCGCCCGCTGGCCGACATGGCGAAGGACATCGTGGCCGACCACCGCGCACGCAAGCTGATCGTGCCGGGGCTGGGCCACCCGCTGCACAAGCCCGTCGACCCGCGCACGCCGCGGCTCTTCCAGATCGCGGCGGAGAACGGGCTTTCCACGCACTACGTCGCGCTGATGCAGGCCGTGCAGGAGGAAGCCGAGCGCGTCTCGGGCAAGTCGCTGCCGATCAACGCGACCGGTGCCATCGGCGCCATCGCGGCCGAGTTTGGCTTTCCCTGGAAGATCATCCGCGGGTTCGGCGTGATGGCGCGCGCCATCGGCCTCGTGGGCCACATCCTGGAAGAGATCGACGACCCGATGGCCATCGAGATCTGGCAGCGCGTGGAAAAAGAAGCGGGCGGCCCCCGCCAGGATTGAGCAGAAATCGATGAACAACGCCAACGACAAGAACTTTCCCGACATCCGCGATGCGGTGCGCGGCCTGTGCGCGCAGTTTCCCGACGCCTACTTCCGCAAGATCGACGAGGAGCGCGGCTACCCCGCCGAATTCGTCGACGCGCTCACCAAGGCCGGCTGGATGGCCGCGCTGATTCCGCAGGAGTACGGCGGCTCGGGCCTGGGCCTGACCGAGGCCTCGGTGATCATGGAAGAAATCAACCGCTGCGGCGGCAACTCCGGCGCCTGCCACGGCCAGATGTACAACATGGGCACGCTGCTGCGTCACGGCAGCGAGGCGCAGAAGCGCGCCTACCTGCCGAAGATCGCCAACGGCGAACTGCGCCTGCAGTCCATGGGCGTGACCGAGCCCACCACCGGAACCGACACCACCAAGATCAAGACCACCGCCGTGAAGAAGGGCGACCGCTACGTCGTCAACGGGCAGAAGGTATGGATCTCCCGCATCCAGCACTCCGACCTGATGATCCTGCTGGCGCGCACCACGCCGCTGTCGGATGTGAAGAAGAAGTCGGAGGGCATGTCGATCTTCATCGTCGACCTGCGCGAGGCCATCGGCAAGGGGCTGGAAGTGCGGCCCATCCTGAACATGGTCAACCACGAGACCAACGAGCTGTTCTTCGAGAACCTGGAGATCCCGGCCGAGAACCTGATCGGCGAGGAAGGCCAGGGCTTCAAGTACATCCTCGACGGGCTGAACGCGGAGCGCACGCTGATCGCGGCCGAGTGCATCGGCGACGGCTACTGGTTCATCGACCGGGTCACCAAGTACACGAAGGAGCGCGTGGTGTTCGGTCGGCCGATCGGGCAGAACCAGGGCGTGCAGTTCCCCATCGCCGAGTCGTTCATCGAGGTGGAGGCAGCGAACCTCATGCGCTACGAAGCGTGCCGCCTCTTCGACGCGCACCAGCCCTGCGGCGCGCAGGCCAACATGGCGAAATACCTTGCGGCCAAGGCGAGCTGGGAGGCGGCCAACGCCTGCCTGCAGTTCCACGGCGGCTTCGGCTTCGCCTGCGAATACGACATCGAGCGCAAGTTCAGGGAGACACGGCTCTACCAGGTGGCGCCGATCTCGACGAACCTGATCCTGAGCTACGTGGCGGAGCACATGCTCGGCCTCCCACGCTCGTTCTGAACGAATGAAGGACGCGATTGCCATGAACCCTGTCGATCATCCGAGCAAGGTGCTCGCCACCTTCGCCGCCGAACTGAAGTTCGACGCCATCCCCACCCCCGTGCTGCGCCGCACCGAGGACCTGATGCTCGACTGGCTGGGCTCGGTGCTCGCCGCGCGCACGGCGCGGCCGGTGCGCAACATCGAGCGCTTCGCGCAGATGATGGGCCCCGCCGACGGGCCCAGCGAGCTGCTGACCTCGCGGCGCACGACCTCGCCGGTATTCGCGGCGCTGGTCAACGCGGCGGCTTCGCACTTCGTGGAGCAGGACGACGTGCACAACGGCTCCGTCTTCCACCCGGCCGCAGTCGTCATCGCGCCTGCACTGGCGGTGGCGCAAAGCATCGGCGCGAGCGGCGCGCAGCTGCTCACGGCGGTGGTCGCGGGCTATGAAGTCGGAATCCGGGTCGGTGAATTCCTCGGCCGCTCGCACTACAAGACCTTCCACACGACCGCGACGGCGGGCACGCTCGCGGCCGCAGCAGCCGTGGGCCGGCTGCTGGAACTCACGCCGCAGCAGATGCTGCACGCCTTCGGCTCAGCCGGCACGCAGTCGGCCGGCGTTTGGGAGTTCCTGCGCGACGCGGCGGATTCCAAGCAGCTGCACTGTGCGCACGCCGCCGCCAGCGGGCTGATGTCGGCCTATCTCGCGCAGGACGGTTTCACCGGCGCCGCGAAGATCCTCGAAGGCGCGCAGGGGCTGGGCGTGGGCATGTCCAGCGACGCCGACCCGGCGAGGCTCACCGACGGCCTGGGCACGCGCTGGACGCTGGCCGAGACCTCCTTCAAGTACCACGCCTCCTGCCGCCACACCCACCCGGCCGCCGACGCGCTGCTGCAGGTGATGACGCAGAACAAGCTGAAGCCCGCCGACGTGTCGGGCGTGACCACGCACGTGCACCAGGGCGCCATCGACGTGCTGGGCCGCGTGGACGTGCCCGCCACGGTGCACCAGGGCAAGTTCTCGATGGGCACGGTGCTGGGCCTGATCGCGGTGCACGGCCGAGCGGGCCTGGGCGAGTTCGACCGCGACTTCCTCGCGCCCGAGGTCTCGGCCTTCCGCGAGAAGGTAACGATGCAGCTCGACGAGGAGGTGGACACCGCCTACCCCGCACGCTGGATCGGCAAGGTCAGCGTGCGGACCGCCGACGGCCGCACGCTGCACGGTCGCGTGGACGAGCCCAAGGGCGACCCCGGCAACAGCCTGAGCCGCGCCGAGATCGAGGACAAGATGCAGCGCCTCGCGCACTACGGCGAAGGCGCGACGGCCGAGGAAGCCAGGGCGCTGTGCCAGCGCGTCTGGCAGCTGGCCGACACGCCGCGCGTGGGGCGCTGGCTGGCCTGAAGGCCTTCAGGCCGGTGCAGTCCAGGCGAAGAGCCGGCCGCAGCCCGGCGAGCGCGCATCGAGCCCCGCGGTGCGCGCCAGGTCCCAGAAGCCGGCGGGCGAGCTGGACACCACGGGCACCTGCAGGCGCTCCTCCACCTCGCGCACTGCGTCCAGCGTGACCAGCCCGCCGCAGGAGATCAGGATGCCGTCGGCGCCCGGCTGCGCCTCGAACACCTTCACGCACAGGTCCACCAGCGCCCTGGTGGGCACCTTGCCCACGGCCTGCACGTCGGAGATGGAAAGGCCCTCGAGCGCCAGCGGCTCGAAGTCGCTTTGCTGCAGATAGCCGCGCAGTTGCGCGTTGACCTCGTCGATGTAGGCCGTGGCCACCGCGACGCGCCGCACCTTCAGGTGGCGCAGCCCGTTGACGATGGCATTGCTCATGGTCGTGCAGGGCAGGCCGGTGGCGCGCGCCATCTCGATCTCGAGCTGGCGGTTGAAGGCCGCGCCGCGGAAGAAGCTCAGCGAAGTGCCCATGAGCGAGATCGCGGAAACGCCCTCTTCCTTGAGCGCAACGGCCTTCGCGACCACGGAGTCGATGACGTCCAGATAGCCGCGCGTGGAGATTTCTCCCAGGCCCAGCCCGCGCGCGCTGAAGCGGATGCGCTCGCCGTAGAGCAGCGGCCCGTCCACCGGCACGGCGCCTGCCGCCGGCGGCACGATCAGGCCCAGATGAGGCTGCGCCATGCTCAGCTCCCCTCGGCCACGATGTGCTGGTCCGCGATGATCTTCTTCCACCGCGAGGTCTCCGCCGCCATGTCCTTGCCGAGCTGGGCCGGCGTGGCGTACGCGCGCAGCGTGCCCTGCGCGGCGGCCGCGGCGCCGGCCTCGGGCGTGTCGAGCACCGACTTCACCGCGGCCGAGAGCTTGTCGACGATGTCGTTGGGCGTACCGGCCGGCGCCAGCACGAAGATGCGCGGCGCCACGTCGAAGCCCGGCAGGGCATCGGCCAGCGGCGGCACGCTCTCGGCGCCCTCGAGCTTTGCGGTGTTCATCATCGCCAGCGCGCGCAGCTTGCCCGCCTTGGCCTGCGCCATGCCGGCGGTGGCGCTCACCACGCCGATCGGAATCTGGCCACCGATCACGTCGGGCACGATCTGCGCGGCGCCGCGGTACGGCACGTGCACCACGGGGCTGCCGGTGGCCTGCTTGAGCATCTCGAAGCCCAGGTGCTGCACCGTGCCCACGCCCGAGGTGGCGTACGAGTAGCGCGAGGCGTTGGCCTTGAGCTCCTTCACCAGTTCGGCCGGCGTCTTCGCGGGAAAGTCGTTGCCGGCCACGATCATCAGCGGCGAAATGAAGGCCCCGGCCACCGGCTTGAAGCTGGTGAGCGGGTCCAGCGCGATCTTCGGCTGCAGCAGCTTGGCGGCGAGCAAGGCGCTGTCGCCCATCATCAGCGTGTAGCCGTCGGGCGGCGCCTTGGCGACGAAGTCGGCGGCGATGAGCCCGGTGGCGCCGGTGCGGTTCTCCACCAGCACCTGCTGGCCCAGCACGTTCGACAGCCGCGTGCCGAGCAGGCGCGCCACCGCGTCGACGCCACCGCCGGCCGAATAGCCGACGATGAGGCGGATGGGCTTGTCGGGGTACTTCTGGGCCTGGGCCCAGGCCGCGGGCGTCGCAAGGGCGCTCATGAGTCCGAGGGCGGCCATCGCGCGCAATGCATGGCGGCGCGCGGGTGGTCGAATCGCTTGTCTGGCTTTCATCATGTCTCCGTTGTCTTTGATCGGACGCCGGCCGTCTGTCGCGGCCCGGTCGTTTGGGAAGAAAGTGTGGCTCAGGCCTTGCCCTTGCCGTGCGAGGTCGGCAGCTTCGCCAGTTCGCGCACGCGCTCGGCATTGGGCGCGAAGCCCAGGCCCGGCGTCTCGGGCAGTGTGAGCCAGCCCTGGTCGGGCACGGGCAGGCCATCGAAGATCTGCTTGAGCATCTGCACCGCCACGTAGTGGTACTCGACGAGGCCGCCGTTCGACACGCCCGCGTGCAGGTGCATGTTGTGGAAGGGCCAGGCGCCGCCGTTGTCGATGGGCACGTTGAAGGCCTGCGCCATGCCCGCGATCTTCAGCACTTGCGAGTAGCCGCCCGAGATGGTCACGTTGGGCTGCAGCACGTCGGCCGCCTGGTTCACCAGCAGGTCGCGGAAGCGGAAGGCCAGGCCCTCGTTCTGGCCGCACGCCAGCGGGATGCGGGTGCGCGAGCGCAGCTGGGCCATCTGGCGCACATCGTTCTGCGTGAGCGGCTCCTCGAAGAAGCTGATGCCGTAGGGCTCGATGCGGTGCGCGAGCTCGGTGGCGTGGAACAGGTCGAGGCCGCAGTTGGCGTCGACGTAGAGCTTGACGTCGGGGCCCACGGCCTCGCGCACGGCGGCGACGCGGCGCACGTCTTCCGCGATGACTTCGTCGAGCGGGCGCGGCTCGTCGCGGCGCGCGAGCGCGTGGTTGCCCACGGTCATCTTCAGCCGCTGGAAGCCCTGCGACACCCACAGCTTCGCGGCGGCGGCGAGCTGGTCGCGCTCGAAGAAGCCGAAGCCGAAGGTGGCGTACACCGGCACCTTCGCGCGTGCGCCGCCCAGCAGGCGCCACAGCGGCTGGCCGAGCGCGCGCGCCTTGATGTCCCACAGCGCGATGTCGAGCGCGGCAATCGTGTGGCTGGCATAGCCGGTCTGGCCGCGCGGCGAAAGCAGCCAGTAGAGCTTCTCCCACAGGCGCTCGGTGGCCATCGGGTCCTCGCCGATCAGCGCGGGGCCCGCCACCTCGCGCACGGCGGCGGCGATGATTTCTTCCTCGGTGATGGCCGTCATGCCGTGGCCGACGAGGCCCGTGTCGGTCTCGATCTCGGTGAGGCACAGCGACAGCGAGGTCTGCTTGTTCATGCCGACCACGTCGATGGTGACGGGAATGTTCAGCGGCGTGGCGCTGACGCGAACGATCTTCAAGTCTTGTCTCCTTTGTTGGAGCGCGCATCTTTGCGCGCGCGCCGCCGGAGAACAATTCGTTTTTGGCGGGAGCGAGGCTTCGCGCGGCGCGAAGCCTCGACGGATGCGGTGCCTCAGTCTGGCAGGCCGAGATGCTCCAGCACCGAGCGCGCGGCCACCGTCAGCTCCTGCTGCCTGCGCACGCACAGCAGGTGGCGCCTGTTGGCCCAGGGCGCGTCGAGCTTCAGGCAGCGCAGCTTCAGTATCTGCAGCTGCGGCAGGATGGCCGCATAGGGCAGCACACCGATGCCCGCGCCCTGCTCCACCATGCGGCAGACCATGTCGAAGCTGCCCACCTGCATGCGCACCTTCAGCGGCACGCCGGCCTCCAGCGCCGCCGACAGCAGCACCCGGTGCAGCGCCGTGCCTTCGCGCACCACGATGTGGTCGTGGCTCAGCACCTCTTCGACGCCGATGCGCCTGCGCCGCGCGAGCGGATGGTCGCGCGCCACCACCACGGCCAGCTCGTCGGTGCGGTAGGGCAGGCATTCGAGGCCCTCGGCGGGCGTGTTGCCCTCGATCACGCCGATGTCGGCGAGGCCTGCCTGCACCGCCTTCACCACCTCGGTGCTGGCCCGCTCCTGCAGGTCGATCTTCAGCACCGGGTGCAGCCGCAGGAAGGAGCCGATCTGCGCCGGCAGGAACTGCGCGATGGTCGACGCATTGGCCGTGATGCTGACCACGCCGGCCACGCCGTTCTGGAAGTCGTCGAGCTCGGCGCCCAGCCGGTCCATGGCCGAGAGCACGGCGCGCGCATGCAGCAGCAGTCCGTGGCCCGCCGAGGTGAGCGTGACGCCGCGTGCATGGCGCACCAGCAGCGGCAGCCGTGCGCGGGCCTCGAGGTCGGAGATGCGCTTGCTGGCCGCGGCCAGCGCGATGTGGCAGCGCTTGGCGCCTTCGCTGATGCTGCCGTGGTCCGCCACGGCCACGAACAGGCGCAGCGACTTCAGGTCGGCCGACATGGCTGCGGCCTCCTCAGCGCGTCGCGAGGTGGTCGAACAACTCGCGCGCCAGGGCCGGCAGCTGCTCGCGGCTGCGCGCGATCAGCTTCAGCTCGCGCTCGGCCCAGGCGTCGCTGAGGGCCACGGTCGAGATGCGCATGGCCATCGACAGCCGCTGCGCCGACGACGCCGGCAACACGCCGACGCCCACGCCCGCCTCGATCATCAGGCAGATCGCCTCGAAGCTGCTGACCTGGATGCGCGGGTTGAAGCCGCGCCCCGCGAGCTCGGCGCGGCGCTGCAGGAAACGGTGGATGGCGCTGCCGTGGTGCAGGCCCACGTGCTGCTCGTCGAGCGTGTCGGCAAAGGCCACCGAGGTCACGCCCGCGAGGCGGTGCGTGGTGGGCACCACCAGCACGAGCTGGTTGCTGCCGAAGGGCTGCGCATCGAAGTCGCCCGTGTGCACGTCGCCCGCGAGGATGCCGATGTCGGCCTCGCCGTCGGCCACCGCGCGCACGATCTCCTCGCTGAGGTATTCGCGCAGGTCCACCTGCACGGCCGGATGCTGCGTGAGAAAGCCCGCCAGCTTCTGGGGCAGGTATTCGGTGATGGAGGTGGTGTTGGCGAACACGCGCACGTGGCCCTTGATGCCCTTGCCGAAGTCCTGCATGTCGCAGCGCAGGTGCTCCATCTGCTGCATCACGCGCTTGGCGTGGTAGAGCACCGCCTGCCCCGCCGCCGTGAGGCTCACGCCCTGCGCGCTGCGATGCAGCAGCTTGCCGCCCACGGCCTCCTCCATCTGCTTGATGCGCGTGGAGGCGGCGGCCAGCGAGATGCAGGCCTTCTCCGCGCCGCGCGTGAGGCTGTGCGCGTCCGCCACATAGACGAACAGTTTCAGGTCGAACAGGTCGAAGTGCAGATTCACCGGGCGCGGCCGCGAGAAAGGAGGAAGGGAACGCGCATTGTCCGGCGAATGAAGCCGCTCGCAGCCCTCTGCGGGTTTGTCCTCAGACCGGGTCCCAGCTGAAGACGTCCGCCGAGCGGTCGAGTTCGAAGAAGCTGGCGCGCATCGCGGGCATGGCGTGCTCGGCGATGCTCTGCGGCGTCCAGCCCTCGGAGCGGTGGATGGAGCGCACCGGGCGCGGCTGGCTGATGAGCGAGATCTCGTTGTTGCGCACCGAGAAGATCTGCCCGTTGACCGCCGCCGCGGCATCGCTCGCAAGGTAGACGGCCAGCGGCGCGACCTTGGCGGGCGTCATCTGCTTGATCTTGTCGACGCGGGCGCGCTGCTCGTCGGTGTCGGTGGGAATGGCGCCGATCATGCGGCTCCAGGCGAAGGGCGCGATGCAGTTGGAGCGCACCTTGAATTTCTGCATGTCCAGCGCGATCGACTTCGACAGCGCCACGATGCCCAGCTTCGCCGCCGCATAGTTGGCCTGGCCGAAGTTGCCGATGAGGCCCGAGGTGGAAGTCATGTGCACCAGCGCGCCCGACTCCTGCTCCTTGAAGTGCGTGGCGGCCGCGCGGCTCGTGAAGTACGCGCCGTACAGGTGCACCTTGAGCACCGAATCCCATTCGTCGACCGACATCTTGTGGAAGAAGCGGTCGCGCAGGATGCCCGCGTTGTTCACCACGGCGTCGATGCGCCCGAAGCTCTCGACTGCACATTCGACGATGCGCGCCGCGCTCGCGGCATCGGCCACGCTGTCGGTGCTGGGCACGGCCTGCCCGCCGGCGGCGCGAATCTCGTCGACCACCTGCTGCGCGGGGCCGGCGCTGCCCCCGGCGCCATCGAGCGCCGCGCCGATGTCGTTGACCACCACCTTCGCACCATGCGCCGCCATCGCCAGCGCGATGTCGCGCCCGATGCCGCCGCCCGCGCCGGTGACGACGACCACTTTTCCTTCGACCATGCTTGCCTCTGCTGTGGATGTTCGTTCGCCCGCGGGGTCGCGGGCGAAATCCAGAATGCCACAGGGCGGGTTGGAGCGGGTTTCGGGTTTCCGAAGAGGGGCTTCGGCCGGGCCCGGCCTGCTTACTGCCGCGCGGTCCGGATATTCGGTGGCAGCGCCTGCGGCCAGCTCGTGCGGAAGGGGTTGATGTCGAGCCCGCCGCGGCGCGTGTAGCGCGCGTACACCGCGAGCTTGTTCGGCTTGCAGCGGGTCCAGATGTCCGTGAACATGCGCTCGGCGCAGGGTTCGTGGAACTCGTTGTGGTTGCGGAAGCTGACGATGTACGCGAGCAGGCCGGCCTGGTCGATGGGCGGGCCGCTGTAGCGGATCTGCACGCTGCCCCAGTCGGGCTGGCCGGTGACGAGGCAGTTGCTCTTGAGCAGCCGGCTGGTGAGCGTTTCGTTGACGGGCGCCTGCGTGGCGTCGCTGCTCAGCAGCTCGGGCGCGGGCTGGTAGTGGCTGCACTCGATGTCGAGGCGGTCGAGGTCGAGGCCGTCGAGCTCGTGCACCGGCTCGCGGTCGAACATGTCGGGTGCGAGCAGCGTCACGCCGATGGTGGCCTGCTGGTCGCTGCCGCGCCATGCGGCCTCCGACAGGTCGGCGCGCAGGCGCTCGCGCACCGCGTCGACGCTCGCGAACTGGCTGTTGTTGAAGCTGTTGAGGTAGAGCTTGAAGCTCTTGCTCTCGATGATGTTGGGCGTCTCGCAGGGGATGGTGAAGTGCGCGATGGCCAGCTGCGGCTTGCCGCGCAGGTTGAGCCAGCTCACTTCGAAGGCGCTCCAGAGGTCGGCGCCGAAGAAGGGCAGCGCGCCAGCATTGATGCCCATGGCCTCGCGCTGCGTGGCGCGCGCGATGGGAAAGAGCAGCGTCGGGTCGTAGTGGTCGGCGTAGGCCGAGGCGCGGCCCAGCTGCGACTGCTCGGGCGTGTTCGGGTTGTGTGGGGTGTGCGGATCGTGGCTCATGGTCTTGCTGTGTCTCGGGCATCGGCCGCGTGTGCGAACGGTGCGATGTGGCGGGCGACGATGTCGCACACCTCGGGCGGCAGGTCGTGGCCCATGCCGGGAACGGAAACGAACTTCGAGCCCGGGATGCGCCGGGCCGTGTCTTCGCCGCAGGCGATGGGCACGAGCGCGTCGGCCTCGCCGTGCAGCACCAGCGTGGGCGACTGGATGCGCGGCAGCAGCGCGGGGCGCTCGTCGTCGGCGCCGATGGCGAGCATCTGCCGCATCAGGCCGGCCGGGTGATAGGAGCGGCGCATGCTGAAGACGAGCCGCTCGGAGAGCTCTTCGTCGGTCTGCGGATAGGCCGGGCTCTGGATGAGCCGCAGCAGCCGGATGCTGTGTGCGACCAGCGCCGCCTCGTCGCGGCCCGCCGGGCGGCGCATGAGCATGGAGGTGACCTCGCGGCGCGGGCCGGGCAGGCCGCGCGCCCCGCTGGAGCTCATGATGCTCACGAGGCTGGCGGTGCGCTGTGGTGCGAAGGCCGCGATGCGCTGGGCGATCATGCCGCCCATGGAGGCACCGACGATGTGGGCTCTTTCGATGCCCAGCTCGTCGAGCACGCCGAGCGAATCGAGGGCCATGTCCTGCAGCGTGTAGGGCGAGCGCACCTTCAGGCCGAGGCGGTGGCGGATCGTCTCCCACACGATGTTGCCCACGCCCGCGTGGTCGAAGCCCTGGCTCAGGCCGATGTCGCGGTTGTCGTGGCGCACCACGCGAAAGCCCGCGTCCACCAGTTGCTGCACGAAGGCCGTCGGCCACGCGACGAGCTGCATGCCCAGGCCCATGATGAGCAGGATGACGGGGCGGCCTTCGCCCCCGGTGTCGTCGACTTCGATCTGCAGCCCGTTGGCGGTGACTTTCATCCGGGAACTGCCTGCTACTTGAATTCGCGCTCGCGAAGCCACTTGGTGGCGACCCACTTCTCGCCCGCCAGCACCGGCGCGCCGCCGTGCAGGGTGCGGGTGACGGGGTCGGGCCGGTCGTAGCTGAAGAACACGCCGCAGCCGCGCGCCGGGGCCACTTCGAGGCCCACGTCGGGGAAGGTGGTGGCGCCGCCGCCCTCTGGCTCCTGCAGGTACATCACCAGCGTGGCGACGCGCTGGCCGCCGCGCTTGAGGATGGTGGGCGTGCCGGGCTCGTTGGGGTCGAAGTAGTCGTAGTGCGGGCGGTACTGCGCGCCGGGCGCGTAGCGCAGTATCTGCAGGCCCTCGCCGAATTCGAGCGGCCAGCGCAGCAGCGCGGCGATGCGCTGCTCGACGCGGGCGACGATCTCGTTCTCGCCGCGTTCGAAGAACATGCCGTCGCTGGTGCGGTCGACGTTGAGCACCTCGCCGCCGGTACGCGTCTCGACCGTGAGCGAGCGCGCAAGCCGCACGCGCGCGGCGGCGATCAGCCCTTCGCACTCCTCCGTCGACAGCAGGTTGCCGAAGACCACCACGCGCGGGTGCCGCATGGTCTGCAGCACCTGCACGCGGCGATCGCCCGCATCGATGTACAGCGGCGCGCCGTCGAGGTCGGGCCCGGGCATCTTCGCCTGCACGGAGGGCAGCGCGACTTCCACGTTCGGGAAGCCGGCTTCGAGCTGGGCCAGCGCCACGTCGGCGGCGGCGTCGTGCCAGCCCGCCGCGCGCATGGAAGCGCGCAGCGCCGGCACCGAATGCCCGGCTGCGAGCTGGGCTACCAGCCACTCGCGCAGTTCCGGACTGATCGCTTGGGACATCTCAATACTCCTGCACGTTGCGGCACCCCCGCAACGCATGAAAAAACCGCCACGCCCCCAATGCCAGGAACACCGCGGAACCGGCTTTGCCGGGCCGCCGGTGTTGCCCCCTGCAAGGGGGTTGGCGCAGCGACACGAAGTGCGCGAAGACTGGGGGTCAGTCCAACCTTCTCCTGAACACCAATCTGTCTGGTTTGGACACATCGGCGTCGAAACCATAACCCTCGAGATCGAACTTTTCCAGTGCCTTGGGCGTGGCCGCCTTGTGCTGCGCGGCCCAGCGCGCCATCAGGCCGCGGGCGCGCTTGGCGAAGAAGCTCACGATCTTGTAACGGTCGCCCTTCCACTCCTCGAACACGCATTCGACCACACGGGCCTTGAGCACTTTCCGGTCCACCGACTTGAAGTACTCGTTCGATGCGACGTTGATCACCACCGGCGAGCTGTCGGCCGCGAGGCGCTGGTTCAGGTGCTCGGCGATGCGCGAGCCCCAGAAGGCGTAGAGGTCCTTGCCATGGCGGTTGGCGAGCTGGGTGCCCATCTCGAGGCGGTAGGGCTGCAGCAGGTCGAGCGGGCGCAGCAGGCCGTAGAGGCCGCTGAGGATGCAGACGTGGTCCTGCGCCCAGGCCAGCTGGGCCTTGGTGAGGGTGCGGGCGTCGAGGCCGCCGTAGACGTCGCCGTCGAAGGCGAAGGCGGCCTGGCGGGCGTTCTTCGGGCTGCTCTTGCTGGACCAGGCCTCGTAGCGGGCCACGTTCAGCGCCGCGAGCTTGTCCGACAGGCTCATGAGCTCGGAGATCTGCTGGGGCGACTTCTCGCGCAGCAGCTTGATGAGTTCGACCGAAGGGCCGCGGGGCGATTCGAAATGGGGCTGGGTGGCAGGGATTTCGGAGGGGACGGGGGTTTCGTAGTCGAGCGACTTCGCAGGGGAAAGCAGGAACAGCATGCCGGAATTATCAGTGGCGGCCATGACAGGGGCGGCCCCGGTAAAATCGCCGGCTACCTCCCTGTGTCCCCGACGGCCCCCGAAGGGCCGTTCCTGCATTTCCCATGAGCGAACCCACCACCCCTCCCGCCCAGCCTGGTCTGGACAGCCTTTCCAAATCGTTCGAGCCCGCCGCCATCGAGGCGCACTGGGGCCCCGAATGGGAGAAGCGCGGCTACGCCAAGGCCGGCTTCCGCGGCACGCAGCAACCCAAGGAAGGCGCCGAGTCGTTCGCGATCCAGCTGCCGCCGCCCAACGTGACGGGCACGCTGCACATGGGCCATGCGTTCAACCAGACGATCATGGACAGCCTCGCGCGGTATCACCGCATGAAGGGCGACAACACGCTGTGGGTGCCCGGCACCGACCACGCCGGCATCGCGACGCAGATCGTGGTGGAGCGCCAGCTGCAGGATCAGAAGGTCAGCCGCCACGACCTGGGCCGCAAGAACTTCGTGGCGCGCGTGTGGGAGTGGAAGGAGAAGTCGGGCAACACCATCACCCAGCAGATGCGCCGCATGGGCGACACGGTGGACTGGAGCCGCGAGTACTTCACCATGGACGACGACCTCTCCAAGGTCGTGACCCACACCTTCGTGAAGCTGTACGAAGAAGGCCTGATCTACCGCGGCAAGCGCCTGGGCAACTGGGACCCGGTGCTCAAGACCTCGGTGAGCGACCTTGAGGTCGAGAGCGAGGAGGAAGACGGCTCGCTCTGGCACATCGCCTATCCGCTGGAAGACGGCAGCGGCACGCTGACCGTGGCGACCACCCGGCCCGAAACCATGCTCGGCGACACGGCCGTGATGGTCCACCCCGAGGACGAGCGCTACAAGCACCTGATCGGCAAGCGCGTGAAGCTGCCGCTGGTGGAACGGCTGATTCCGATCATTGCCGACGACTACGTCGACAAGGAGTTCGGCACCGGCGTCGTGAAGGTCACGCCCGCGCACGACTACAACGACTACGCCGTCGGCCAGCGCCACAAGCTGGACATGATCGGCGTGCTCACGCTCGACGCCACCATCAACGACAACGCCCCCGAGAAGTACCGCGGCCTCGACCGCTTCGTGGCGCGCAAGGCCATCGTGGCCGACCTCGACGCGCTGGGCCTGCTGGTCGAGGTAAAGAAGCACAAGCTGATGGTGCCGCGCTGCGCGCGCTCGGGCGCCATCGTCGAGCCGATGCTCACCGACCAGTGGTACGTGGCCATGACGCGCCCCGGCGCGGACGGCCAGTCGATCGCGCAGAAGGCCATCGACGTGGTCAAGTCGGGCGAGGTGCGCTTCGTGCCCGAGAACTGGGTCAACACCTACAACCACTGGATGGAGAACATCCAGGACTGGACCATCTCGCGCCAGCTCTGGTGGGGCCACCAGATTCCCGCCTGGTACGACGAGGAAGGCAACGTGTACGTGGCGGAAGACGAAGCCGCAGCGCAGGCCAAGGCGCCCGGCAGGAAGCTGACGCGCGACGAGGACGTGCTCGACACCTGGTATTCGTCGGCGCTGGTGCCCTTCTCGTCGCTGGGCTGGCCCGGGAAGACGCAGGACCTCGACCTGTACCTGCCCTCCACCGTGCTGGTGACCGGCTACGACATCATCTTCTTCTGGGTCGCCCGGATGATCATGATGACCAAGCACTTCATCGGCAAGGTGCCGTTCAAGCACGTGTACATCCACGGCCTGGTGCGCGACGCCCAGGGCAAGAAGATGAGCAAGTCGGAAGGCAACGTGCTCGACCCGGTGGACCTGATCGACGGCATCGAACTGCCCGCGCTCCTGGACAAGCGCACGCAGGGCCTGCGCAAGCCCGAGACGGCGCCGGCTGTTCGCAAGAACACGCAAAAAGAGTTTCCGGACGGCATTCCGGCCTTCGGCGCCGACGCGCTGCGCTTCACCTTCGCATCGCTGGCCTCGCTGGGCCGCAGCATCAATTTCGACTCGAAGCGCTGCGAGGGCTATCGCAACTTCTGCAACAAGCTGTGGAACGCCACGCGCTTCGTGCTGATGAACTGCGAGGGCCAGGACTGCGGCCTGCTGGAGCACAGCAAGGAAGACTGCAAGGTCGGCGGCAAGGCCCACGGCTACCTGAAGTTCAGCCGCGCCGACTACTGGATCGTGTCGAAGCTGCAGCGCGTGGAGGCCGAGGTGGCCCAGGGCTTCGAGGAATACCGCCTCGACAACGTGGCCACCGCGATCTACCAGTTCGCCTGGGACGAGTTCTGCGACTGGTACCTCGAAATCGCCAAGGTGCAGATCCAGACCGGCGACGACGCGCAGAAGCGCGCCACGCGCCGCACGCTCATCCGCGTGCTCGAGACGCTGCTGCGCCTGGCGCACCCGGTGATTCCGTTCATCACGGAAGAGCTGTGGCAGAAGGTTTCGAAGGTTGCAGGACGTGAGGGCGAATCGATCATGATCGCCGCGTATCCGAAGAGCCAGCCCGAGAAGATCGACGAGGCGGCCGAGGCTCATGTGGCGCGGCTGAAGGCGCTGGTGGATGCGTGCCGCACACTGCGCGGCGAGATGAACGTGTCGCCCGCCACGCGCCTGCCGCTGTACGCGGTGGCCGACGATGCCGAGGGCGCGGCCTTCCTGCGCGAATCGGCGCCGGTGCTGCAAGCGCTCGCCAAGCTCAAGGAAGTGAAGGTCTTCGACGACGAGGCCTCGTGGTCGGCCGCAGCCGAAGCCGCGCCCGTGGCCGTGGTTGGCGCGGCGCGCCTGTGCCTGCACATGGAAATCGACAAGGCCGCGGAGAAGCTTCGCATCGGCAAGGAAGTGGCGCGCGTCGAAGGCGAGATCGCCAAGGTGCACTCGAAATTGGGTAACGAAGCGTTCGTCGCGAAGGCCCCGCCGGCCGTGATCGAGCAGGAACGTAAACGTCTGACTGACTTCACGGCCACTCTGGAGCGCCTGCGCGACCAGCTTGTACGCCTCGGCTGACAGACTCCGGGTTTCGAAGGCGTTTAGGATGCTTGGAGCGGCTGCGCGCCGTTTCGCATCCTGCCATCCCCCTCTTTGACGAAAGACGCTGAACCGCCCATGTCCACATCCGCGACCCGCATCCGCAAGGCCGTATTTCCCGTTGCAGGCTTCGGCACTCGCTTCCTGCCGGCCACGAAGGCGCAACCCAAGGAAATGCTGCCGGTGGTCGACAAGCCGCTGATCCAGTACGCCGTCGAGGAAGCGTACGCAGCCGGCATCCGCGACATGATCTTCGTGACCGGCCGCAACAAGCGCGCCATCGAAGACCACTACGACACCGCCTACGAACTCGAGAGCCAGCTCGAGGCCAGCGGCAAGACCGCGCTGCTGAACATTGCCCGCTCGGTCATGCCCGACGACATGACCTGCTCGTATGTGCGCCAGCCGCGCATGCTGGGCCTGGGCCACGCGGTGCTGTGCGCCGAGCACCTGGTCGGCAACGAACCCTTCGCCGTACTGCTGGCGGACGACCTGATGGTCGGCCCCGACGGCGGCCAGCCCGTGCTGGCGCAGATGACCGAAGCCTTCGGCCGCCTCGGCGGCTCGCTGCTGGCGGTGCAGGAAGTTCCGCTCGAACACGTCAAGCGCTACGGCATCGTGGCCGGCGACGCGATCGAGGAAGGCCTGGTGAAGGTCAGCCGCATGATCGAGAAGCCGAAGCCCGAAGAGGCTCCCTCGCGCCTGGGCGTGGCCGGCCGCTATATCCTCACGCCGGGCGTGTTCGACGAGATCCGCAACCAGCCCAAGGGCGCGGGCGGCGAGATCCAGCTGACCGACGGCATCGCGGCGCTGATGAAGAAGGAATCGGTCTACGCCTACTCGTACAAGGGCATCCGCTACGACTGCGGCAGCAAGGAAGGCTTCCTGCAGGCGTCGGTGGAACTGGCGCTGGCGCACCCCGAAGTGGGCGCGGATTTCCGCGAGTACCTCAAGAGCCTGAAGCTGTAATCCGCAGCTTCGAGCACACGCAGAAAGGGCCGCAGCAGCGGCCCTTTTTTCTTCTCGGCTCGTCGCGCTCAGCGGCGCTTGAGCACATGGATGAAGTCGGTGCCGACGGTTTCCTGCTCCATCAGCTCATTGCCCGTCTGGCGCGCGAAAGCCTGGAAGTCGCGGATCGATCCGGGGTCGGTCGACACCACCTTCAGCAGCTGGCCGCTCGTCATCTCGTTGAGGGACTTCTTCGCCTTGAGGATGGGCAGCGGGCAGTTCAGGCCGCGCGTGTCGAGTTCGCGATCAACTTGCATTGCCGGGCTCCGGAGGCAAGTTGAGGCCGCGGCGGCGCTCCTCATTCTCGGCGGCGGTGAAGAACACCGGTTCGTGGCCGCGCGTGCGCAGCCAGTCGGCCAGCGCATAGCCTGTGCCGGCGGGCCAGCACTTGAGATCGGGCAGGTCGTAGAGGCGGTAGTCGACCAGCTCGGGCGAGAGCTTCACCTCGCCATCGGCCACCACGTGGTAGGCGATGATGACCTGGTTCATGCGCTGGAAGTCGTAGGCGCCGACGATCTTCGTGGCGCTCACGTCGAGGTTGGTTTCTTCCTTCACCTCGCGCGCGATGCCCTCCTCGGGCGTCTCGCCGGCCTCCATGAAGCCGGTGATGAGCGCGAACATCTTGCCGGGCCACGCGGCATTGCGCGCCAGCAGCACCTGGCCACGGTATTCGACGATGGCCGCGAGCACGGGCGTCGGATTGTTCCAGTGCGTGTGGCCGCAGTTGGGGCAGCGCAGCCGCTCCTTGGGGCCGCCGTCTTCCATCAGTGCGATCCACTCGAGCGGCGTGGCGCAGACCTGGCAGAACTTGGGGTGGGGCATGGGGGTCTCTTTTCTTTCTTCTTTGGCGCCTGCTCGCGTTGGGCAGACGCCGGTTCGGTCGCAGCCTAAGCCGGGAAGACGCCGGTGGAGAGGTATCGGTCGCCGCGGTCGCAGACCACGAAGACGATGGTCGCGTTCTCCACCGTCTTCGACACTTCGAGCGCAGCCCACAGCGCGCCTGCGGCCGAGATGCCGCCGAAGATGCCCTCCTCGCGCGCGAGGCGGCGGCACATCTCTTCGGCATCGCTCTGGCTCACGCTGATTTCCTCGTCGACGCGGCTCGGATCGAAGATCTTCGGCAGGTATTCGGCGGGCCACTTGCGGATGCCAGGGATGCGCGAACCTTCGGCCGGCTGCGCGCCGATGATGCGGATGGCAGGGTTCTTCTCTTTCAGGAAGCGCGACACGCCGGTGATGGTGCCGGTGGTGCCCATGGCGCTCACGAAGTGCGTGACCTTGCCCTTGGTGTCGGCCCAGATCTCGGGGCCGGTGGTCTCGTAGTGGATGCGCGGGTTGTCGGGGTTGGCGAACTGGTCGAGCACGCGGCCCTTGCCCTGGGCCACCATCTGCTCGGCGAGGTCGCGGGCGTATTCCATGCCGCCGCTCTTGGGCGTGAGCACGAGCTCGGCGCCGAAGGCCTTCATGGTCTGCGCACGTTCGACCGAAAGGTCCTCCGGCATGATGAGCACCATGCGGTAGCCCTTGATGGCCGCGGCCATCGCGAGCGCGATACCAGTGTTGCCGGAGGTGGCTTCGATGAGCGTGTCGCCGGGCTTGATCTCGCCGCGCTCCTCGGCACGCCGGATCATCGAGAGGGCCGGCCGGTCTTTCACCGAACCGGCGGGGTTGTTGCCTTCGAGCTTGCCGAGAATCACGTTGCCGCGCCTGGCGTTTTCTGCTGCATTGATGCGTTGCAGCGCGACCAGAGGGGTCTTGCCGATGGCGTCTTCGATCGTCGGATAGTTCATGCCAGCCACTGTGCCATAATTTTGGGCTTCGTTCAGAACCCTGCCCGGGTGGTGAAATTGGTAGACGCAGGGGACTCAAAATCCCCCGCCGCAAGGCGTGCCGGTTCGATTCCGGCCCCGGGCACCAGGCTTGGCTCTCCCCCAGGCTTCGCGCACTTCGTGTCGCTGCGCCAACCCCCTTCCGGGGGCGACACCGGCGGCCCGGCAAAACTTGGCTCTCCCCCAGGCTTCGCGCACTTCGTGTCGCTGCGCCACCCCCTTCCGGGGGCGACACCGGTGGCCCGGCGAAGCCGGTTCCACGGTGTCCCTGGAATTGGCCCTCCCCTGTCTTATCTCGATTCGGTCTGTTCTTGCAGGCCGGTGTGCACCGTCGGATGCGCCAGCCGCACCCGCAGCTCACGCTTCAGCCTGGAGTTGTCCAGCCGTCGCGATTCACCCATGAAGCTCAGCAGCTGCAGCGGCAGTTGCCGTTCGGCTTCGCCTCGGGCCACTCGGGGCGGGCGGGGCATGCCGTAGATATCGGCGGCGAGGTCGATGTAGTCGCCCATGCGCAGTTCGGTGTCGTCCGCGGCGTGCACCACGCGCTGCGGCTTGCCGCGGTAGAGCGCGGCGATGCAGGCGCGGGCGAGGTCGTCGGCGTGAATGTGGCTGGTGTAGACGTCGTCCTCCTGCCGCAGCACGGGCGTGCCGCGCTGCAGGCGGGCGCGGGGGGTGCCGTTCTCGCGGTCGGGAGCATAGATGCCCGGGATGCGCAGGATGCTGGCGCGCACGCCGGCGCTGCGGCCGAGCCAGCGCACGGCGCGTTCGGCGTCGACGCGGCGGTGGGAACGTGGGGTGTCGGGCCGCACGGCGCGGGTTTCGTCGATGCGGGCGCCGCCGCAGTCGCCGTAGACGCCGCTGGTGGAGCCGTAGACGAAGGCCGAGGGCAAGGACCGCAGCCGCAGGGCCCGCGCCAGCATGGTGGTGCGCTGGTCGCGCCACCAGGCGGGGCCGCCGTCGCGCGCAGGGGGCGCCAGGTGCAGCACGCGGGTGGCGATGCCGGCGAGCCGGCGCAGGGTGCGTGGATCGTCGAGATTGCCCACGAGGGGACGTATTCCGGCCGCGCGAAGGGCCGCCACGCGGTCGGCCGATGAAGTGAGCGCCACCAGCTGCATGCGACCGCGCAGGTCACGCGCCACGCGCTGGCCGACGTCGCCGCAACCGACGATCAGCAGGCGTTCTCGCCGGAACCGCGCTGGCAGCGCGCCGGAGGGGCTATTGATTGAAGGCAAAATCCTGTTCCCGTCTTCCCAATTCAGTTCCAGCTCCCCCGGCCGCCAGCGGCCCGGAGGAAGCGTTACCCCTCGAAGAATACCGATGACAGCCACAGCGCCGCACGAAGCGGGCTTTTCCATCACCGTCGAGCCCAGCGGGCGCCATTTCACGGTCCAGGGCGACGAAACCATCCTGGCCGCGGGCATCCGCCAGGGAATCGGCCTGCCCTACGGCTGCAAGGACGGCGCCTGCGGCTCGTGCAAGTGCAAGAAGCTCTCGGGCGAAGTCACGCTGGGCCCGCACCAGAGCAAGGCGCTGAGCGCCGAGGAGCAGCTGGCCGGCTACGTGCTCACCTGCTGCGCCCATCCCACGAGCGACGTGGTGCTCGAATCGCGCCAGGTCACCGAGGCCGGCGCGCTGCCGATCCGCAAGATGCCGGTGCGGGTGATGGCCCTCACGCGCCAGTCGCACGACGTGATGCTGGTGCGCCTGCAGCTGCCGGCCGGCGAGCCGCTGCAGTTCTACGCGGGCCAGTACGTCGAATTCATCCTGCGCGACGGCGCGCGCCGCAGCTACTCGATGGCCAACGCGCCGCACACGCTGGCGCAACCCGGCACGGGCATCGAGCTGCACCTGCGGCACCTGCCCGGCGGCAAGTTCACCGACCATGTGTTCGGCGCAATGAAGGAAAAGGAGATTCTGCGGATCGAAGGCCCCTTCGGCAGCTTCTTCCTGCGCGAGGACTCCGACAAGCCGATGATCCTGCTGGCCTCCGGCACCGGCTTCGCGCCGATCAAGGCGCTGCTGGAGCACATGCAGTTCAAGGGCATCGACCGCCCCGCCACGCTGTACTGGGGCGGCCGCCGACCCGAAGACCTGTACATGGACGGCTGGCTGCGCGAGCAGATGGCGCAGATGCCCAACCTGCGTTACGTGCCCGTCGTGTCCAACGCCACGCCCGAGGACAACTGGACCGGCCGCACCGGCTTCGTCCACAAAGCCGTGCTCGAGGACTTCGCCGACCTTTCCGGCCACCAGGTGTATGCCTGCGGCGCGCCGATCGTGGTCGACTCGGCCAAGCGCGACTACGTTGCGCTGGCGGGGCTGCCCGAAGAAGAGTTCTACGCCGACGCGTTCACCACCGAGGCGGACAAGGCGCTCCCCTGATTTTTCCGATCCACTGCGATACCCCAAGAACAAGATGAAGACGAGACACTTCCTTCTCACCCTCCTCGCAAGCGCCACCGCCCTCATGGGCACCGGCCAGGCCCTGGCGCAGCAATCGCAGCGCCCCATCCGCCTGATCGTTCCCTACGCGGCGGGCGGGCCGATCGACAACACGGCGCGCATCCTGGCCGAGCGCGTGAAGGACACGCTGGGCACGGTCATCATCGACAACAAGCCCGGCGCGGGCGGCAACATCGGCGCCGACGCGGTGGCGAAGGCGCCGGCCGACGGACTGACGATCGGCATCGCGGCCACCGCCACCAACGCGGTGAACCCGTGGCTCTACAGCAAGATGCCGTTCAACGCCGCGACCGACTTCGCGCCGATCACGCAGATGGTCCGCGTGCCCAACGTGTTGGTGATGAACGCCGACACCGCCAAGCGCCTGAACATCAACAGCGTGGCCGACCTGATCCGCTACGCCAAGGCCAACCCCGCCAAGCTCAACTACGGCAGCGGCGGCAACGGCAGCGCAGGGCACCTCGCGGGCGAGCTGTTCAAGAAAGAGGCCGGTATCTTCGCGCTGCACATTCCGTACAACGGCGGCAACCCGGCGCAGCTGGCGCTGATCTCGGGCCAGGTCGACTTCAACTTCGACAACCTCGCCACCGCCGCGCCGAACATCCGCTCGGGCAAGCTCAAGGCGCTCGCGGTGACGACGCTGCAGCGCAGCAGTTCGCTGCCCGAGGTGCCGCCCGTGGCCGACACGCTCAAGGGCTTCTCCATCGACACATGGTGGGGCCTGATCGCACCGGCCGGCACGCCGCACGACGTGGTCGTGAAGCTCAACCAGGCCTTCGTGGCGGCACTGAATGCGCCCGAAACGAAGACCCGCTTCGCCTCGCTGCTGGCCGAGCCGGTGGGCAGTTCACCCGAGCAATTCGGCGCCTTCATGAAGAGCGAGCTCGCCAAGTACGAGAAGGTCGTCAAGGCCACCGGCGCGAAGGTGGACTGACGAGGTCCTCGGGCAAGGCCTCCTCGCGGCGCAACGCCACCGAGGAGGCATCGCCCGAATAGCTGCGCAGCCCCGCGAGGTCGAGCACCTCGACACCGCCATGCTCCACGCGCAGCAGGCCGTCGCGCTGCAGGGCGTGCAGCGCGCGGTTGGCGCGCTGTCGCGACACCGCCGACAGCAGGCCGATCTCGTCCTGGCTCAGCCGCACGAAGCGATCGGCACGCGGATACAGGATCGGATCGAACAGGCTCGCAAGGCAGCGCGCCACGCGCGCGTCCGGGCCCAGCAGGCGGTCGAACTCCATGAGCCCGATGAACAGGCTCAGCCGCGCATTGATGTGTAACAACAGAAACCGATTGAATTCGATGTTCGAGGCCAAGAGGCGCTCGAAGCTGTGCTTCGGGATGCAGGCGACGCGGGTGGGCCGCAGCGCCACGCCGTCGTAGCGCCAGGGGCCGGGGGTGAGCAGGGAGCCCTCGCCGCTCCAGCCTCCGGCAGTGACGCCGGTGAAGGTGGAAACGCGGCCGTCAGGCAGCGACACGGACATCTTGAGCAGACCGTCCATCACGCCGACCCAGTGATCGGCGGGCTCGCCGCGCCGCACGACGAAACCTCCGGCAGGAACGGTGCGCTCATGGGATTCCTGCACGACCCGGTCGAGCTCCTCGCTCGTGAGGGCTCGCGCCCACAGGCTCTCGCGGAGCATGTTCTCCAGCGCGCTCGTCGACATCGTCGGGTCTCCTCCCAGGACACGGGCGGCCCGTCGCGCGAGCCGGTCCATCGCGGGCCGTAAGAAATGTCGTTCCAACGACATCCTCGGCGCGGCCATGATGCCACAGTCGCTCGCGTTCGCCACCACAACAAGGAGACAACGATGAAGCGATCGAACGAGAGGCCGCGCCCCTCGCGCCGGCCGGACGACGACGATTCGCCGGGCCTGCGACGGCGCGAGGTGCTGGGCTATGCGACGGCTGCGCCGCTGCTGTCGGCGACCGCCGGCCTGGGCAGCCTCACCGCATCCTCCCGGGCAGTCGCAGCGCTGCTGCCGATGACGCCGCCCGACACCACCGACCTGATCGACATCGGCGATGCGGTGACCGTGACTTCGCTGCCGACCATGCCCCTCGTGAAAGTGACGAACGCCGAGAACGGCCGCGTGCGGCTCGCGCTGCCGCGGCTGGAGGTGGGCCAGGGCATCGCCACGGCCACCGCGATGATGCTGGCCGACAAGCTGCGCCTGCCGCTGAGCGCGATCGAGGTGACCTCGGCAGACGCCAGCCCCGAGCTGATCTGGAACCAGCTCACCGGCGGTTCGTCGAGCGTGCGCTCACTGCATGCCGGGATGCCGCTGCTGGGCGGCCTGGGCGGCGTGCTCTCGGGCTCCACGCCATCGGTGGTCGGGCAGCGCGTCACGCGGCTCGATGCGCTCGACATCGTCACCGGCCGCAAGAAGTTCACGCTCGACCAGGCCGTGCCCGGCGCCATGCCGACGATGGTGCGGCGCCCGCCAACCATCAACGGCAAGTTCGTGAGCATCAACAACATGAACACGGTGATGGCCATGCCGGGGGTGATCGGCGTGGTACCGATTCCATCGACCAACGGCATCACGCCGACGCCGCCCGGCGTGGCCGTGATGGCCGAGACCTTCGGGCAGGCATGGGCCGCGGTGAATGCGCTCGACGTGACCTGGGCCGCCGGCCCGATCGACGGCGAGTCGAACGCCACCCTCATGCGCAAGCTGAAGTCGGCGCTGCTTCCGTTCGCGCTGCCGCCGCTGGGTGCGCTGACCGTGGAGGGCGAATTCGAGTTCGCGCCGGTCTCGCACTGCCCGATGGAAGTGGAATGCGCAATTGCCGACGTGCGCCCGGACCGGGCCGAAATCTGGGCCGGGCTGCAGAGCCCCATCGTCACCCAGCAGGCGGTGGCGGCCGAACTCGGCCTGCCATTGAACAAGGTGACCGTGCATGTGGTGCCTTCGGGCGGCTCCTTCGGACGGCGCCTCTTCTGGGACCCGGTGCTGCAGGCGATCCAGGTATCAAAGGCGCTCGGGCGACCCTGCCGCCTGATGTACCACCGCACCGACGACATGCGCCACACGCGCATGCGCCCGCCGATGTTCCACAAGGCGCGCGCGACGATGCTGCTGGGCCAGGTGATCGCCTTCGAGCAGCGCATAGCCGGCGTGCGGCTCGACACGCGCCACGGCTTCGGCAACATGCTGGAGGCCGCGGCCATCGCGCTGCCCAACGCCTTTCCGCAGACGGTGGGCAACTTCGCGATCGAGCAGATCATGTTCAAGACCATGGTCTCCTCGCCCTACAACTTCGGCGTGACGACCAAGCTGCTGACGCCGGTGCCGATCGACATGAACACCTGCTCGTACCGCTCGGTGCACATCCAGCCCTCGCGGCTGGTGGAGGAGATCCTGGTCGACGAGATGGCCAGGGCGGCGGGCAAGGACCCGGTCGCCTTCCGGCTCGAATACCTGCGCCTGCCGCGCGCTCGCGCGGTGCTCAAGGCGGTGGCCGAGGCGGCGCAGTGGGGCAAGGCGATGCCCGCGGGCTTCGCGCAGGGCGTGGGCGTGCACCAGGAAACGAAGTCGTTCACGGCCTGCATCGTCGAGATCGACGCGCGGGTGCCTTCGGCTGCGAAGGTGGTGCGCGCGACGATCGCGATCGACGTGGGCACGCCCATCAACCCCTCGGGCATCGAGGCGCAGCTGCAGGGGGGCCTGTGCGAATCGATCGCGCTGGTGCTCAGCGCCGGGCTGCACATCCAGAACGGGCTGCCACTGGAAGGCAGCTATTCGCAGTACCACTTCTCGCGCATGAAGAACTACCCCAAGGACGTGAAGGTCATCATCATGCCGCCCAGCAACGAGGCCATCGGCGGCCTGGGCGAGGTCGGCCTGTCGGCGAGCTCGGGCGCCATCGCCAACGCATACGCGCGTGCCACCGGCATCAAGCCGCGCAGCTTTCCGCTGAACTTCCCGGTCGACTTCACGCCGATCCCGCCGGGCAAGCTGCCCACGCCCGTCAACGTTCCGATCCCGACCTGAGGAGGCCTCCCATGCCAGTGCAATCTTTCAAGGTGAATGGCCAGAACGTCGACGTTGAGGCGCCCGACGACATGGCCCTGCTCTGGGTGCTTCGCGACAAGCTCGGCATCACCGGGCCGAAGTACGGCTGCGGCATCAACGTGTGCAAGGCTTGCACCTGCCACGTGGATGGCAAGGCGGTCACCACCTGCTCGACGCGGGTGTCCGACGTGCGCGGCCGCCAGGTGACGACCATCGAGGGGCTGGCCAACGGCAACACGCTGCATCCGGTGCAGCAGGCCTGGCTGAACCTCGACGTGCCGCAGTGCGGCTTCTGCCAGCCAGGGCAGATCATGGCCGCGGTGGACCTGCTGCGCCGCACGCGCAACCCGACGGACGCCGACATCGACGCCATCGAGAACGTGTGCCGCTGCGGCACCTACGGCCGCATCCGCGAGGCCATCAAGGCTGCGGCTGCGGCGATGGGATAGGCAGGGGAAAAAAGAGAAAGGGCCTTATTCGCCGAGGTAGGCGGCCCGCACGCGCGGGTCGCTCAACAATTCCTTGGCATCGCCGCTCATGGTGATGAGCCCCGACTCCATCACGTAGCCGCGGTCGGCCAGCTGCAGCGCGCGGTTGGCGTTCTGCTCGACCAGCAGGATGGTCACGCCCTGCGAGGCCACGGTCTGCACCACCTCGAAGATCTTGTCGCACATGATGGGCGACAGGCCCATGGTGGGCTCGTCCAGCAGCAGCACCTTGGGACGCGCCATGAGCGCGCGGCCCATGGCCAGCATCTGCTGCTCGCCGCCGGACATGGTGCCGGCCAGCTGGTCCTTGCGCTCGCGCAGGCGCGGGAAGGTGACGAACACGCGCTCCATGTCGCTCGCGATGCCGGCCTTGTCCTTGCGGATGTAGGCACCGATCTGCAGGTTCTCGGTGATGGTCATGCGCGTGAACACGCCGCGGCCTTCCGGCACCATCACAAGGCCCTCTTCCACCAGGTCCCATGCGCCGCGGCCCTTGATGCTGCGGCCCAGGAACTCGATGTGGCCGGCGCCCGAGGGCAGCGTGCCGGTGATGGCCTTCATGGTGGTGGTCTTGCCGGCGCCGTTGGAGCCGATCAGCGAGACCAGCTCGCCCTCGCGCACCTCGAAGTCCACGCCCTTTACGGCCTGGATGCCGCCGTAGCCGACCTTCAGGCCACTGACTTTCAGCAGGGTCTTGCCGGCAGTCCTGGCTTGTGCGGTGCCGGCGGCGGTGTCTTGCTCGCTCATCGTTGCTGTCGTCATCTCAGTGTCCTCCGGTACCGAGGTAGGCCTCGATCACCTTCTCGTTCTTCTGCACCTCCATCGGAGTGCCCTCGGCGATCTGCTTGCCGTAATCCAGCACGGTCACGCGGTCGCACAGGCCCATGATGAGCTTGACGTCGTGCTCGATGATCAGGATGGTGCGGTTGTCGCGGCGGATGCGGTCGATCAGCTCGCGCAGCGCCACCTTCTCAGTGGAGTTCATGCCAGCGGCCGGCTCGTCGAGCGCGATGAGCTGCGGGTCGGTGGCCAGCGCGCGTGCGATCTCGAGGCGGCGCTGGTCGCCGTACGACAGCGTGCGCGCCTTGTAGTCGGCGAACTTGCCGATGCCCACGTAGTCGAGCAGTTCGTGCGCGCGGTCCGCAATGGCCTTTTCCTCGGCCTTGAAGCCGCCGGTGCGGAACATCGCGCCCAGCACGCCCGAATGGGTGCGGATGTGGCGCCCGACCATCACGTTCTCCAGCGCCGTCATTTCGGCGAAGAGTCGGATGTTCTGGAAGGTGCGCGCGATGCCGGCCTTGGCCACTTCGTGCACGGCCGTCGGCTGGTAGGGCTTGCCTGCGAGCTCGAAGGTGCCGCTGTCGGGCGTGTACAGGCCGGTGATCACGTTGAAGAAGGTGGTCTTGCCCGCGCCGTTGGGGCCGATCAGGCCGTAGACCTGGCCGCGCTTGATGGTGATGCCCACGTCGGACAGGGCCTGCAGCCCGCCGAAGCGCTTGGAGATGCCCCGGACGTCGAGGATGGTGTCAGTCGTCATGTTGATTCTTCCTCGCGCGTTCAGGGATTGATCGACATGGGACGGGAAGCCGCGCCCGGCAGTTCGTCTGCGGGCGTGTCGACGCCCGGCGCGTGGGTCTGCAGCGAGCCGGGGGCGACCGCGGCGTGGGTCGGGTCGACGGGCACGCCGCCCTTCTTCGTCAGCGACTTGCCGTGCTCCGGCGAGGGCCACAGGCCGCGCGGGCGCACCAGCATGATGACGATCATGGCCAGCGCGATGAACAGCTGGCGCAGGATGGAAGCGTCGAGGCGGCCGTCGGTCAGCGACTGCAGCGGACCGGCCACGTAGCGCAGCACTTCGGGCAGCGCAGCCAGCAGGATGGCGCCCAGGATCACGCCGGGCAGGTGGCCGATGCCGCCGAGCACGACCATGGCCACGATCATCACCGACTCCATCAGGCTGAAGGACTCGGGCGACACGAAGCCCTGGAAGGCGGCGAACATCGCGCCGGAGACGCCGCCGAAGCTCGCGCCCATGCCGAAGGCCAGCAGCTTCATGTTGCGGGTGTTGATGCCCATGGCCTTGGCTGCGATCTCGTCCTCGCGGATGGCCATCCAGGCGCGGCCGATGCGCGAAAGCTGCAGGCGGTGCGAGATGAGGATGGTGACCAGCACCAGCGCCAGGAACAGGTAGTAGTAGAGCGTGACCGACGAGATGGTGAAGCCGTCGAACTTCAGCGCCTTGCCGAGGTCGAGCCCCCAGAACTTGATCGAGTCGATCGAGGTGATGCCCTTCGGACCGTTGGTGATGTTCACCGGCTGGTCGAGGTTGTTCAGGAACACGCGGATGATTTCGCCGAAGCCGAGCGTGACGATGGCGAGGTAGTCGCCGCGCAGCTTGAGCGTTGGCGCGCCCAGCAGCACGCCGAGCACCGCCGCGAGCACGAAGGCCAGCGGTATCACGATCAGCAGCGAGGTGTGCATGCCGTTCGGGAAGGTGATCTTGAACCACTCGAAGGTCTCGGACAGGTGCGACGAGCCCATCAGCGCGAAGAGGTACGCCCCCACCGCGAAGAAGGCCACGTAGCCCAGGTCGAGCAGGCCGGCGTAGCCGACCACGATGTTCAGGCCCAGGGCCAGCAGCACGTAGAGCAGTGCGATGTCGGCGATGCGCACCCAGGCGTTGCCCTGCATCTGCAGCAGCAGCGGCAGCGCGAGCACGGCGATGGCGCCGATGACGTACAGGGCGAGGTTCTTGCTGTTCTTCATGATGGCAAGCTCCTCAGGCGCGGTCGGCCACGCGTTCGCCCAGCAGGCCCGAAGGACGCAGCGTGAGCATGGCGATCAGCACGATGAACGCGAAGATGTCGCTGTAGTTGCTGCCCAGCACCCCGCCGGTCAGCGTTCCGATGTAGCCCGAGCCGATGGCCTCGATGAGGCCCAGCAGGATGCCGCCGACCACCGCGCCGGCCAGGTTGCCGATGCCGCCGAACACGGCCGCCGTGAAGGCCTTGAGGCCGGGCAGGAAGCCCATGGCGTGCTGCGCGATGCCGTAGTTGGAGGCGTACATCACGCCGGCGATCGCCGCGAGCACCGCGCCGATGATGAAGGTGGCCGAGATGACCATGTCGGGGCGGATGCCCATGAGCGCGGCGACGCGCGGGTTCTCGGCAGTGGCGCGCATCGCGCGGCCGAGCTTGGTGTAGTTGACCAGCCACATGAGCACCACGAGCGAGAACGCCGTGACGCTGAGGATCATGACCTGGGTGGGCGAGATGACCGCACCGCCGAGGTGGATGGGGTCGGAAGGCAAGAGGGTGGGATACGCCTTGTTGGTCGGCTTCCAGATGATCATTGCCAGCGTCTGCAGCAGGATCGACATGCCGATGGCGGTGATGAGCGGCGCGAGCTTGGGGCTGTTGCGCAGCGGCCGGTAGGCCACTTTCTCGATCACGAAGTTGAGGGTTGCCGCGACGACGCAGGCGATGATCAGCGCGATGAAGAGGATCAGCCAGCCCGGTGTGTTGGGCATGCCGTCCTTCATGAGTCCGATGATGGTCCAGCTCGTGAGCGCCCCCACCATCAGCACTTCACCGTGCGCAAAGTTGATCAGATTGATGATGCCGTACACCATTGTGTAGCCCAGGGCTATCAAGGCGTACATGCTGCCGAGAACCAGACCGTTGATGATCTGCTGCAGCAAAATGTCCATAACGCGATTTCCTATGTGTTGCACCGTTGGGGTGCCATTCACCCACCGGGTCACCGGTTTGGCGCCCCTGGCTTGACAAGCAAAAAACCAGCCAACATGTGTCGCCGGCGGATTTGTGGGCGGGATTGTAGTCACGCACCAGCGCCGATTCGGTGCGCGCGGACCGGGGTTTACCCGCTCACGTCATGCTGTATGCGCGTGGGGTCATGCACGCTTCGCGCACATGGTGCAACAGGGTATAGACGGCTGTATCAGCCCTTGGCTTCTTCGTTCCGGCGGCGAAGGTCGCGCAGCTTTTCCGCGATGCGGATTTCGAGTCCACGCTCCACCGGTTCGTAGAAGACCTGGCCTTCCAGGCCGTCGGGAAGGTAGCGCTCGCCGGCGGCGAAACCGCCCTCCTCGTCGTGCGCATAGCGGTAGCCCTTGCCGTAGTCGAGCTGCTTCATGAGCTTGGTCGGCGCATTGCGCAGGTGCATGGGCACCGGGCGCGTGGTGTCGGTCTTCACGAGGGCGCGTACCGCGTTGTAGGCCTTGTAGACGGCGTTCGACTTGGGCGCGATCGCGAGGTAGACCACGCACTCGGCCAGCGCCAGCTCGCCTTCCGGGGTACCCAGCCGCTCGTAGACCTCGGCGGCGTCGAGCGCCAGGCGCAGCGCGCGCGGATCGGCCAGGCCGATGTCTTCGCTGGCCATGCGCACCAGACGGCGCGCCATGTAGCGCGGATCGGCGCCTCCGTCGAGCATGCGCACGAACCAGTAGAGCGCGGCATCGGGGTCGCTGCCGCGCACCGACTTGTGCAGCGCACTGATGGTGTCGTAGAACTGTTCGCCGCCCTTGTCGTAACGGCGCATGCGTTCGCCGAGCACGCGAAGCAGCCATTCGTCGGTGATGTGGTCGAGCTTCTCGGCGCGCGCGGCGACCGCAAGGGTTTCGAGCGTGTTGAGCAGCCGGCGGGCATCGCCGTCGGCATAGGCCACGAGGCGGTCGACCGCGGCGTCGTCGATGGCGGGCACGGCCTGTATGGCCTGCGCGCGCGCAACAATCTGCTTGAGGTTGCCTTCGTCGAGCGACTGCAGCACGTAGACGGCCGCGCGCGACAGCAGCGCCGAATTGACCTCGAACGAGGGGTTCTCGGTGGTCGCGCCGATGAAGGTGAAGAGGCCCGACTCCACGTGCGGCAGGAAGGCGTCCTGCTGGCTCTTGTTGAAGCGGTGCACCTCATCGACGAAGACGATGGTGCGCTGCTGCGTGAGCCCGTCGCGCGCAGCAGTGGCGCGCTCGACCGCTTCGCGGATGTCCTTCACGCCGCCGAGCACCGCGCTGATGCTCAGGAACTGAGCGTCGAAGGCATCGGCCATCAATCGCGCGATAGTGGTCTTGCCCGTGCCCGGCGGGCCCCAAAGGATGCAGGAATGCGGCTGGCCCGACTCGAAGGCGATGCGCAGCGGCATGCCCGGGCCGAGCAGGTGCTGCTGGCCGATCACCTCGCCCAGGGTCTTGGGACGCAGGCGTTCGGCAAGGGGCTGGTGGGCTGAAGTGGCCAATCCGGTGGGCTTGCCTGTTTATGGATTACTGCTTGACGACGTCCGCGCCGGCCGGCGGCTTGAAGTCGAACACGCTGGCGGGCAGCGAGGGATTCACTTCGACCTTGCTGAACTTCAGCACCGAGCGCTGGCCGAAGCTGTCGAGGATCTCGAGCGCCGCCAGCGCATCGCCCTGAAAGCCGACCTGCACGCTCTGCAGCTGGCCGTCCTTGTTCTTCGGCGTGGCCTTGACCCACTGCAGGCCGTCGCGGTCGGGCGCGGACTCCAGCGTGAAGTCGGCCTGCAGCGCCTTCAGGTCGGGCGCCGCGGCGATCAGCGCCGCGGGCGTGGAGCCCAATGCCTGCGCCTGCGCGCGCTGCGTGACCTGGTTCAGGTCGGCGTCGTAGAGCCACAGCGTCTTGCCATCGGCCACGATGCTCTGCGCGAAGGGCTTCTGGTAGTCGAACTTGAACTTGCCGGGGCGCTGGAATTCGAAGGTGCCGGCCGAGGTCTTGGTACGGCCCGGCTGGCCTTCACGCGCGGGCGCGGTGACGGTCTGGGTGAAGTCGGCGCGGCCGGACTTCACCGTCTTCACGAAGGTTTCGAGGCTGTCGAGCCCGCCTGCCCAGGCATTGACGGAACTCAGCAGGCCGATCAGTAGCCAGTGACGCAATTTCAATTTGGATTCCTCTGAATGGCTGTGGCACCAGGCTTTCGACCCTACCCGCCGCGAATTGCGGCAGGTGTAGGCCTTGATGAAGATTTGCAATGCCGAAAGGCGCTTTTGCAAATTGCCTTTCAGCACGTAACGTGCGTGATCCGGGGCTTTGCGGCCGTCATTCGGCCGCGCGCGCGGGCACCAGGATCTCTCGCTGGCCGCTGCCGCTCATGGCGCTGACGAGGCCTGCCTTCTCCATGTCCTCGACGAGGCGCGCGGCGCGGTTGTAGCCGATCTTCAGGTGGCGCTGCACCAGCGAGATGCTGGCCTTGCGGTTCTTGAGCACCACTTCGACCGCCTGGTCGTACATCGGGTCCTTCTCGCCGTCGCCACCGCCGCCGAGCAGGTCGCCGTCACCGTCGCCATCGACCGTGCCGCCTTCGAGCACGCCTTCGATGTAGTCGGGCTCGCCCTGGCTCTTGAGGTAGGCCACCACGCGGTGCACTTCGTCGTCGCTGACGAAGGCGCCGTGCACGCGGATCGGCAGGCCGGTGCCGCTGGGCATGTAGAGCATGTCGCCCATGCCCAGCAGCGCCTCGGCGCCCATCTGGTCGAGGATGGTGCGGCTGTCGATCTTGCTCGACACCTGGAAGGCGATGCGGGTCGGGATGTTGGCCTTGATCAGGCCGGTGATCACGTCCACGCTGGGGCGCTGGGTGGCGAGGATGAGGTGGATGCCGGCCGCGCGCGCCTTCTGCGCCAGACGGGCGATCAGCTCCTCGATCTTCTTGCCGACCACCATCATCAGGTCGGCCAGCTCGTCGATGACCACGACGATGTGTGGCTCGCGCTTGAGCGGCTCGGGATCGTCCGGCGTGAGGCTGAAGGGGTTGTAGATGAACTCCTCGCGTGCCTTGGCCTCATCGATCTTGGTGTTGTAGCCGGCCAGGTTGCGCACGCCCAGCTTGCTCATGAGCTTGTAGCGGCGCTCCATCTCGGCCACGCACCAGTTCAGGCCGTGCGCGGCCTGGCGCATGTCGGTGACCACGGGCGCCAGCAGGTGCGGGATGCCTTCGTAGACCGACATTTCGAGCATCTTCGGGTCGATCATGAGCAGGCGCACGTCGCGCGCCTCGGCCTTGTAGAGCAGCGACAGGATCATCGCGTTGATACCCACCGACTTGCCCGAGCCGGTGGTACCGGCCACCAGCACGTGCGGCATCTTCGCGAGGTCGGCCACCACCGGGTTGCCGATGATGTCCTTGCCGAGGCCCATGGTGAGCATCGACTTGCCTTCGTTGTAGACCTGCGAGCCCAGGATCTCGCTGAGCTTGATCGACTGGCGCTTGGCGTTCGGCAGCTCGAGTGCCATGTAGTTCTTGCCGGGGATGGTCTCGACCACGCGGATCGACACCAGCGAGAGCGAGCGCGCAAGGTCCTTCGCGAGGTTGACGATCTGCGAGCCCTTGACGCCGGTGGCGGGCTCGATCTCGTAGCGCGTGATGACGGGGCCCGGCGAGGCCAGCACCACGCGCACCTCGACGCCGAAGTCCTTGAGCTTCTTCTCGATCATGCGCGAGGTCATCTCGAGCGTGTCGGCGGAGACGGTTTCCTGGCGCGCCTGCGCGGGGTCGAGCAGGTCGACCTGCGGCAGCTTGCTGTCGGGCAGTTCGTTGAAAAGCGGCTTCTGGCGCTCCTTGACGACGCGGTCGCTGCGGGGCACTTCGGTCATCGCGGGCTCGATCTGCACCGGCGGCGATGGCGGGCGGCGCTTGGGGCGCGGCTCGATGAGGATTTCGTCATCGCCGCCGCCACTGCCACCACCGGCATAGGCGCCGGACGAAGGCGACAGCGAGGGCTCGGAACGGCCGGAGTCGACGTCTCCGCGCGTGAAGCCGTGGTCGTCGGCCTCGGCGCGCTCGCGGGCGGCCTGCTTGCCCATGGCGATGTCGGCTGCGAGTTCGCGCTTTTCGCGGCGCGATTCGAAGAGCGAATAGAAGCGCGCGCCGATGCGCTCGGCGATCAGGCTCCAGGAGAAACGGAACACCAGCGCGGAGCCGATCACGCCGCCGGCGATGGCCACCAGCGCCGATCCGGTGAAGCCCATCCAGCGCACGCTGGCGGGACCGACCAGGTATCCCAGCGCACCGCCGCCAGAGCCTGGCAAGTGCGCTTCGAGCCGGTACAGCCGCGACCACTCGAGCACGGTACTCGCGCAAAGCAGCAGGATCAGGCCGAGCCAGAAGGCAAGGCGGCTGCGGTTGAAGCGCCCGCGCGGGGTTGCCTGTTCGGCCGCTGAGGGTTCGCCGCCGCGCAGCCAGTTGGCCAGCGAAGACAGCCAGGCGCGCAGCCCGGCGAAAAGGCACCACCAGACGGAATAGCCGGCGGCGTAGTAGCTGCCATCGGCCAGCCAGGCGCCGATGCGGCCGCCCCAGTTCTTGATTTCGCCCCCCGTGCCCGAGGTAGACCAGGCGGCATCGGAGGGCGTGAAGCTCAGCATCGAGAGCAGCCAGAACAGCAGCGCTGCGAATCCTGCGATCAGCGTGATCTCGTGGGCGAAGCGCATGGCGCGCACGCGCACGGGTTGCCCCTCGGCGGCAGAAGAAGATTGAAGCGTATTCAGCGAATAGGTCATGAAAAACACGGCGCCCGGTCCCTGTGAAACGGGGCCGGATGCACGAACACTACAACAAAAGGCCGGGGCCGCCGTTACCAGCGGCCCCGGCCCCGGCCCCGGCCCTGGAGGCTCAGGCCAGAGACAGGAGCCGTTCCTTGACGATCATCGATCCGTCGTCCTGCGTCTGGACGAAACCGCGCTCTTCGAGATCCTTCATCACGCGGCTCACCATTTCGCGCGAGGCGCCGACCATCTTGGCCAGGTCCTGGCGGGATATCTTGTCGCGCACCTTGAGATTTCCGGCGCCGTCCTCGATGGCGAATTCGAGCAGCGAACGGGCCACGCGCCCGTAGACGTCCATCAGCGCCAGCGATTCGATCTTGCGGTCAGCATGGCGCAGGCGCTGCACGAGGCCGCGCATGATGTTGTACGCCATGGAAGAGTTCTCGGGCAGGCAGCGCGCAAAGGCGTCGCGGCCCAGCATGAGCACGTCGCACTGGATTTCGGTGCGCACGGTAGCCGAATGCGGCTCGTCGTCGATCAGGCTCATCTCGCCAAGATAGTCGCCGGGGTGCAGCGTGGCGAGGATGACCTCGCGCCCGCGGCTGTCGGCGCTGGTGACGCGCGCACGTCCGGTCAGGATGATGTAGAGCGCATCGGACTTCTTGCCCTGCTCCACAACGACTTCCGCGCGCTTGAAGCGCTTCTTGATGATCGCGTCCGCGATGCTAGCGGACTGCGTGGCCGTCAACGACGCGAACAATGGAACGCGCCGAAGCAATTCGAGGTTGGACAGCATCGACATTTATCAATCCCTGAGACAGCGGGCGGAGCAATCCAGAAAGCAGCAAGCCGATGGATTACTACAATCGCGCGCATTGAAAACACCGTTTACCCGGTGTTGAACCGGGCAGTGATACTCCATATATATCGCTACCACCCTGAAAATGTACACGCTGAAGCAGCGTCCATCCTAGGTTTTCTACTCATGTCCGCTCCCCAACACGCCAAGGTTTTGATTCTGGGCTCCGGCCCTGCCGGCTATACCGCCGCCGTCTATGCGGCACGCGCAAATCTGCAGCCACTGCTCATCACCGGCATCGCCCAGGGCGGACAGCTGATGACCACCACCGAGGTCGACAACTGGCCGGCCGACGTCCACGGCGTGCAGGGCCCCGACCTGATGCAGCGCTTCCTGGAGCATGCGGAGCGCTTCAAGACGCAGATCGTTTTCGACCACATCAACAAGGTCGACCTGAGCAAGCGCCCCTTCACCCTCACGGGCGACAGCGGCACCTACACCTGCGACGCGCTGATCATTGCCACCGGCGCTTCCGCGAAGTACCTGGGCCTCGACTCCGAACAGAAGTTCATGGGCCGCGGCGTTTCCGCATGCGCGACCTGCGACGGCTTCTTCTACCGCGAGCAGGAGGTCTGCGTGATCGGAGGCGGCAACACGGCCGTCGAGGAAGCGCTCTACCTCGCCAACATCGCGAACAAGGTCACCCTGGTGCACCGCCGCGACAAGTTCCGCGCCGAGCCGATCCTGATCGACAAGGTCATGGAGAAGGTCGCCGAGGGCAAGATCGAGCTCAAGCTACACAACGAGCTCGACCAGGTGCTGGGCGACGACACGGGCGTGACGGGCATCCGCATCAAGAACACGCAGACCGGCGCCACCGAGCAGATCGACCTCAAGGGCTGCTTCATCGCCATCGGGCACCACCCCAATACCGACATCTTCCAGGGCCAGTTGGAAATGAAGGACAACTACATCCTGACCCGCTCCGGCCTGCAGGGCTTCGCCACGATGACCAGCATTCCGGGCGTTTTCGCCGCCGGCGACGTGCAGGACAACGTCTACCGCCAGGCCATCACCAGCGCCGGCACCGGCTGCATGGCCGCGCTCGACGCACAGCGCTTCCTGGAACAGGACGGCACGCTGTAACCACCGAGCCTCCAAAAGGGCTATAATCCAAGGCTTTGCCGAAACATGGCTCTTCCACGAGCCGCGGCAAGGTCGGGGTACCGCCACCCGTTTTCTGGCGAGGTCAAGCTGCAAAACACCTGCGATCGCCCTGATTGCACCGGTGCCAGCTGTTCAAGAAAGAGTGTCCTCATGGCACGCGTATGCGACGTAACGGGCAAGGGCCCGATGGTCGGAAACAACGTTTCCCACGCCAACAACAAAACCAAGCGCCGGTTCCTGCCGAACCTGCAATACCGCCGTTTCTGGGTCGAGACTGAAAACCGCTGGGTTCGCCTGCGCGTTTCGAGCGCTGCACTGCGCCTGATCGACAAGAACGGCATCGACGCCGTGCTCGCAGACCTGCGCGCACGCGGCCAAGCTTAAGGAGCTGAAACATGGCAACGAGCAAAGGCGGACGCGAAAAGATCAAGCTGGAATCCACCGCGGGTACCGGCCACTTCTACACGACCAGCAAGAACAAGAAGACGATGCCTGAAAAGATGTCGATCATGAAGTTCGACCCCAAGGCGCGCAAGCACGTCGAATACAAGGAAATCAAGCTGAAGTAATTCGGCCCGGTTTCTCCAAATAGAAAACCCGCTGCAAACACAGCGGGTTTTTTATTGCCCGTCTATTTCGTATTTCGCCTTGCCTTCTTTTTCATTGGGGATTTGGCATCCTCAAGAATTCGACGGACATGAAAAAGCCGGCCCTCAGGCCGGCTTTTGTTCGGGGAAAGCTCCAGTTCGCGTCAGGCGCGAGCAGCGCGCAGACGGGTCGAGAAGTCGCGCAGACCGGCAATGCCGCTGGCTTCCGCACGATGGCACCAGGCAGCCAGATCAGCCGCCAGCTGCTCGCGCGACTGCGAAGTGTTGAGCCACAGCTGACGCAGCTCTTCGCGCATCGTGACCATCTTGTCGAGCACCGGGTGGGCGGCGCGAGCCTGCGAGACATGGGTGCGAGCCGATGCAGGCACCTTGTCGTCGTCGCGATGCAGCCAGCGCTTGGCGGCCTTGAGCACCGACAGGTCGGCACCCTTGTTCTTCAGGGCAGCCAGTTCCTGGCTGGTGGCGCGGCGCATTTCGCGCGCATAGCCGGCCATGACTTCGTAGCGGTTGGCGATGACGGCCTCGAGCGTCTTCTCGTTGGCCACGGGCTGGATGTCGCCCATGAGCATCTTCGGCGGTACCTTCTTGACCTTGGCCCAGCCCAGCTTCTGCAGAGCCTGGATGTAGATCCAGCCGATGTCGAACTCGTACTTCTTGACCGAGAACTTGGCCGAGGTGGGGTACGTGTGGTGGTTGTTGTGCAGCTCCTCGCCGCCGATGATCAGCCCCCAGGGCATGATGTTGCGGCTGGCGTCGGGCGCCTCGAAGTTGCGGTAGCCCCAGTAGTGGCCGATGCCGTTGATCACGCCGGCGGCGGTGATCGGGATCCAGAGCATCTGCACAGCCCACACCGCCATGCCGAGCGCGCCGAACAGCGCGAGGTTCAGGACCAGCATCAGGCCGACGCCCTGCCAGCTGTAGCGGGAATACAGGTTGCGTTCGATCCAGTCATCGGGCGTGCCGTGACCGTAGCGCTCCATCGTTTCCTTGTTCTTCGACTCGGCGCGATACAGCTCGGCGCCGCGCCAGAGCACCTCTTCGATGCCCTTGACCTGCGGGCTGTGCGGGTCGTCCTGGGTTTCGCACTTGGCGTGGTGCTTGCGGTGGATCGCGACCCACTCCTTCGTCACCATGCCGGTGCCGATCCAGAGCCAGAAGCGGAAGAAATGCGACGGGATCGGGCCCAGATCCATGGCCCGGTGCGTTTGCGTGCGGTGCAGGAAGATCGTGACCGCGGCGATCGTGATGTGCGTGGTGGCGAGCGTGTAAAGCACGATCTGCCACCAGGTGAGATCCCAAAGGCCGTGTCCGAGCCATTCGATGGCCGCGTTGAGGACGGCGGAGTCAGGAAGCAACATTGAGTCAGGTACTCCATCATGGCCGCACGAAGGTGCAGCCTTCAGATAACCCACGATTTTAAGGTCCGAGGGCCTAGAACAAGCCCTTTAAACCTTCACGAAAAGCGCAGATTAACCCTAGTTTGGAGTCCGCCCTCTATTTGCGGTTCCAGGCCGCGGCGAAGAAACCGTCGGTCGAATGCAGGTGCGGCCAGAGCCGCAGATAGCGCCTGGCGCCCTCCCCGCCTGCGCACAGCGCCTCGAAACCCTCGACCTTGAGCCCCTGCAGCAATTCCGCCACATTCACGGGCGCGAAGTCGGGATTGGCGGCGCTGAAAGCCTCGGCGATGGCTTCGTTTTCCTCCGGCAGCACGCTGCAGGTGGCGTAAACGAGACGCCCGCCCGACTTCACCAGCCGCGCGGCGCTCTGCAGGATGGCTGCCTGCTTGACCGTCAACTCCTCTACCGACTTGGGCGACTGTCGCCATTTCAGGTCCGGATTGCGCCGCAGCGTTCCCAGCCCCGAACACGGCGCGTCGACCAGCACGCGGTCGATCTTGCCCGCCAGCCGCTTGATCCGGTCGTCGCGCTCGTGGGCGATGGCGGCCGGATGCACGTTCGACAGCTTGCTGCGCGCCAGCCGCGGCTTGAGCGCGTCCAGCCGGTGCGCAGAGACGTCGAAGGCGTACAGCCGGCCGGTGTTGCGCATCGTCGCGCCGATGGCCAGCGTCTTGCCGCCGGCGCCGGCGCAGAAATCGACCACCATCTCCCCGCGCTTGGCGTCCAGCAGCAGGGCCAGCAGCTGGGAGCCCTCGTCCTGCACTTCGACGGCGCCCCGGGCAAAAGCGTCCAGCTTGGTCAGCGCCGGCTTGCCATCGATGCGCAGGCCCCATGGCGAAAAAGGTGTCGCTTCCGATTTGATAGCAGCCAGCGCAAGCTCCGCCTTTACATCCGCGCGCTTGTCGGTCAACGCATTGACGCGCAGATCGAGCGGGGCGGGCTGCTGCAGGGCCTCGACCAGCGGCCAGAAGCCGTCGCCGAGCTGCGCCTTCAGCGGCGCTACCAGCCATTCGGGGAGGTTGTGGCGATGGCGCTCCAGCAGGTCGTCGGGCCTGACGGCGTCGCAGTTGTCGAGCCAGCGCTTCTCGGTGTCGTTGAGTGCGCTCTTCAGGAAGTCGCGCGGGCCATGGAAGCCCAGGATCGCCATCCGGCGCTCCTTCGAGCCGCTGCCCGAGGGCGAGAGGTGATCGAAAAGCAGCTTCTTGCGAAGCACGGTGTAGACGGTTTCGGCAAGCGTCGCGCGCTCGCGCGGGCCGAACTCGCGGTGGTCGCGGAAGAACCGGGACACGACCTGGTCGGCGGGGTGATCGAACTTCAGGACGAGGCCGACCAGATCGGCGGCGGCCTCCAACAGGGCTTTGGGATGCATCCCCCGATTGTCTCAGCCGCGGGGAACCCGGCCCGAAAGCCTAGGCGTCGCGCACCCAGACCGCCCCGAAAGCCTCGCGCTCGATGTCTTCCAGCTTCGGCGAATGGCCAGCCCACAGCACCAGCGCGGCGCCCGGCAGCGTGAGCGTCTGCTCCAGCTGGCGGCAGAGGTTCCAGCGGTCCTCGTCATCGAGCCCCGGCAGCTCGACGAACACGATGTAGGCGCGGCGCCACGGAAATTCGCGAAGGTTCTTGCGCACCAGCCAGGCACGGGAGGCAGGCAGGCAGCGCACCAGGTCGGCACGCAGTTCGCCCAGTTCGTAGTCGTTGAGGTCGTGCCGCGAGATCTGGCTGAAGAACGGCGTACCGGTGATCTCCTCCCATGCGCGCGTCTCGGCCTCCTCCGCCTCCTTGAGGCGGCCGCGCCACAGCTTCAGCGCTTCTTCGTCGTGCGGACCGGCGTCCGGGTCTTCGAGAGAGGCCACGGCGCTCTTGGCGGCCCACCAGCGGCTGGCCGCTCCGGAGCCGTGCAGCCGCTCGAGCACCGCGAGCCGCGCCTCGCGGTCGCTGGCGGGCAGCATCTGGGCCAGTCCTCGCAGCGCGCCGGGGTGCTCGGGGGCGATCCGCAGCGCGCTTTCGTAACGCACGCGCACGGGGGCGGACGGGTCGAGCCGCCGCTCGGAATCGGCCCATTCGACCATTTCGTCCGGCGTGTTTCGCTCGCCGCGCGCGGCCAGCACCGCGATGCGCTCGCGGATGCGCGAGCGGTGCGCGTGATGCTGCTTCCAGTCGGCAGCGTGTGCGCGGCGCCACTGGCTGTCGAAATGCGCGATCCATTTCTTGCGGTCGACCAGCATTTCGAGCGCCGGGCGCATCGACCACTCGGGCATGGCCGCCTGCTGCCCCAGCGCCTCCAGCCGGTCGCGCAAGACCGGATGGGTGTCCTCCAGGTCGCTCACACGGCGCATCGCCTCGCGCAGCGCCTGGCGGGCGAAGTCGTCGTCGGGCGGCGTGCGCACGCGCTTGCGCAGCGCCTCGAAGGGCCCCGGCGGCATCGGCTCGTGCTCGGCACGGGCCCAGTGCCAGGGCCAGAACTCGTTGGCGTACCAGTTGGCCTTGATGGCGATCTCGGTCAGCGCAGCTCCCGCCACCGGCGCCCCCAGCAGGCGGCCCGAGATGCGGTCGGCCTCGTATTCGTCCTGGCGGGCCAGTGCGAAGGTCTTGGCCGCGAAGCGTGGAAAGTACCAGCGGAAGAACGCCTGAGAGAACAGCGCCATAACGCCCTCGTTGCGCTGCAGGCTGGCGTCCAGCTTGAGCCAAGACAGCCGCGTGCGGTAGATCCAGGCACTCAGCCGCCCGTGGTTGCCGCGCAGGTGGCCGTACTCGTGGGCCAGCACCGACAGCAGCCGCCGCCGGTCGAGCATCATCAGCAGCGGCAGTCCGATGCTCAGCGAATTGACAGCGCCGCCGAAGAGTCCGAAGCGCGGCACCTGCCGGATGCTGGCGTTGAAGTCGTCGTCGAGGTAGACGTGGTGGACCGGCGGCCCCTTGATCCGGGCGCGGATGCGGTCAAGTGCCTCGAAGAGCGCCGGGGCGTCTTCGCGATGGAGTTCGATGCCTTCCGGCTCGTCGAAGCGCACCCAGAGCGCGCGCAGCGTCGCCCACAGAAGTCCCAGCGCAAACAGCAACAGCCAGCCTCGCGTGAAGTTGAAGCGCACCTCCCCGATGGAGGCAAGCACCCAGGCGATGATGCCCACCGACAGCCCGAGGCAGCCCAGCACCCAGAGGTAGCCGAGCGCGGCAAAGGCCGCGACGCTGCGCCGGTAGCGCGCGCTGTCGTCCGCACTGGCATGCTCGCTCAGTCGAACCAGGTGAACAAAATCAGCGCGATCCATCCGACTCCAGTCAAATCAAGCCCGCCAGTTTTTTGAAGAAAGGCAAGCCGCCGTTGAACGACGAAGACCTCCCTCCCCTGATCGAAACGCCTCCCGGCCGCTACCGCCACTACAAGGGCGGCGAATACGAAGTGATCGGCACCGTGCGCCACAGCGAGACGCTGGAGCCGATGACGCTCTACCGGGCCCTGTACGGCGCGCACGGCCTCTGGGTCCGGCCGGCCGCAATGTTCGGCGAAACCATCGAGATAGACGGCGTCGCCCGCAGAAGATTCACACCGATCTAGCCAGTCAGGCTGCGCAAGCCCATCCTGCCTGGACGGGTTGCTACCTTTTTCGCAGCAACCCGGATGAGGGTCAGCCGCAGCGGACGTCCGTCACGCGGTTGCGGGCGTCGACGTCCAGATTGAGCCGCCCGCCGTTGAGTTCCATCGTGGTCACTTCGCCCGGCTTCAGCACTCGCACGGTGCCGGCGCCCGAACGCACGCGTGCTGCGGCCTCGAGCTGGGGCGTCACCGGCTGTCCGATGGCAAAGCGGGCGCCGTCCGCATTGCACTGGTACACCGGCTCCGGCGGCGGAGCCGGAGGTGCGGCGGGGGCTGGCGCGGGCGCCGGAGCTGCACAGCCCGCCATCAGGGCGGCGCCGGCAAGCGCCAGCAGCAACGATTGGTTCTTCACTTTCTGGACTCCCGAAAACCCGCGAATATAAACAACTTTACTCATTGTGACGCGATGTATCCGACAGCCAGCCGGCGATGGCTCGCGGATACAACAGATGCTCCTGCGCGAGCACCCGTGCGGCCAGCGTGGCGGCCGTGTCGTCCGGCAGCACCGGCACCGCGGCCTGGGCCAGGATCGGCCCGTGATCGAGTTCATTTGTAACCTGGTGCACCGTCACGCCGGCCACCTTGCAGCCCGCCTCGATGGCGCGCTGGTGCGTATTCAGGCCCGGAAACGCCGGCAGCAGCGAGGGATGGATGTTCACCAGACGGCCCGCATAGCGGCCGACGAAGCCCGGCGTCAGGATGCGCATGAAGCCCGCCAGCACCACCAGCGCCGGTGCGTAACCGTCGACCACCTTCGCCAGCGCCTCGTCGAAGGCCTCGCGGGTGGCGAAATCCTTGTGCGGGACCACCGCGGTGTCGATGCCCTGGGCCCTGGCAATCGCCAGCCCGCCGGCCTCGGCCTTGTTGCTCACCACGGCGGCAATGCGCGCGCCGTAGCGCTCGGCCCAGCGGTCGCGCCCGGCGGCGCGCACGATGGCCTCCATGTTGGAGCCGCCGCCGGAGATCAGGATCACGATGTTCTTCATTGGAGGCGGGATTATCCGTGGCGCGCCACTTGTCGCCGCGCGGACACCGCATCACAGCACGACCGTGCTAAAACTCGTGGTTCCGGAGACACACCGCGTCTGCGGTGGACCGATCAACACAGCGAGGCACGCATGGATTTGAGCTTCACACCCGAAGAACAGAAGTTCCGCGAAGAAGTTCGCGCATGGGTCAAGGACAACCTCCCCAAGGAGATTTCGCACAAGGTGCACAACGCGCTCGAGCTGACGCGCGACGATCTGCAAGGCTGGGCCAAGATCCTCGGCAAGAAGGGCTGGCTGGGCTACGGCTGGCCGAAGGAATTCGGCGGCCCGGGCTGGACCGCCGTCCAGCGCCACCTGTTCGAGGAAGAAACCGCACTGGCCGGCGCGCCGCGCATCGTGCCGTTCGGCCCGGTGATGGTTGCCCCGGTCATCATGGCCTTCGGCAACGCCGAGCAGCAGAAGCGCTTCCTGCCCGGCATCGCCAGCGGCGAAGTCTGGTGGAGCCAGGGCTACAGCGAACCGGGTTCGGGCTCCGACCTGGCATCGCTGAAGACCAAGGCCGAGCGAAAGGGCGACAAGTACATCGTCAACGGCCAGAAGACCTGGACCACCCTCGGCCAGTACGGCGACTGGATGTTCAACCTGGTTCGCACCAGCAGCGAGGGCAAGCCCCAGACCGGCATCAGCTTCCTGCTGCTGGACATGAAGTCGCCCGGCGTCACCGTGCGCCCGATCAAGCTGCTCGACGGCGGCCATGAAGTCAACGAAGTGTTCTTCGACAACGTCGAGGTGCCCGCCGAGAACCTGATCGGCGAGGAGAACAAGGGCTGGACCTACGCCAAGCACCTGCTCTCGCACGAGCGCACCAACATCGCCGACGTGAACCGCGCCAAGCGCGAGCTCGAGCGCCTCAAGCGCATCGCCAAGGCCGAAGGCGTGTACGAAGACCAGCGCTTCCGCGACGAGATCGCCAAGCTCGAAGTCGACATCGTCGCCCTCGAGATGATGGTGCTGCGCGTGCTCTCGGCCGCCACCTCGGGCAAGAACTCGCTGGACGTGGCGGGCCTGCTCAAGATCCGCGGCAGCGAGATCCAGCAGCGCTACAGCGAACTGATGATGCTGGCCGGCGGCGCCTACTCGCTGCCGCTGATCCGCGAGGCGATGGAAGCCGGCTGGCAGGGCAATTTCCCTGGCGGCAACCCGGCGCTCGCGCCGCTGACGTCGACCTTCTTCAACATGCGCAAGACCACCATCTACGGTGGCTCGAACGAAGTGCAACGCAACATCGTCGCGCAGACGGTTCTGGGCTGAGGAGACAACAAGCATGGACTTCAATTTCACCGACGACCAGGAACAGCTGCGCGACGCCGTGCGCAAGTGGGTCGACAAGGGCTATGACTTCGAGCGCCGCCGCGGCATCGAGGCCAAGGGCGGCTTCTCGCGCGAGGCCTGGGACGAACTGGCCGAGCTCGGCCTGGGCGGCCTCTACATCGGCGAGGACGACGGCGGACTGGGCATGGGCCCTGTGGCCGGCATGGTCGTCATGGAAGAACTGGGCCGCGGCATCGTGCTGGAGCCCTTCGCGCAGACGCTGATCGCCGGCGCGGTGCTCAGCGGCTACGCCGGTGCCGACACCAAGGAAAGCTGGCTGCCGCGCATCGCGGGCGGCCAGGCCATCGTGGTGCTGGCGTATCAGGAGCGCAAGGCGCGCTACCGCCTCGACGTGTGCGAGGCACACGCCGCCAAGGCGGGCAGCGGCTGGTCGCTGACCGGCGCCAAGAGCGTGGTGCCCGTGGGCGACGAAGCCGATGCCTTCCTGGTGCCGGCCAAGGTCGACGGCAAGATCGCCCTCTTCCTGGTCGAGCGCAGCGCCAGCGGCGTGGAAGCGCGCGGCTACGGCACGCAGGACGGCTCCCGCGCCGCCGAGGTCGTGTTCGACAAGGCCGACGCCACGCTGGTGACGCTCGACGGTCTCGCCGCGCTCGAATACGCGGTGGACGTCGGCATCGCCGCCACCTGCGCCGAAGGCGTGGGCGTGATGGACAAGACCGTGGACCTCACCGTCGAATACCTGAACCAGCGCAAGCAGTTCGGCGTGGTCATCTCCAGCTTCCAGGCGCTGCGCCACCGCGTCGCCGACATGAAGATGCAGCTCGAACTCGCCCGCTCGATGAGCTACTACGCCACGCTGAAGCTCAACGCCCCGGCCGACGAGCGCCGCCAGGCGCTGGCACGCGCCAAGTACCAGCTCGGCGTGTCGATGCGCTACATCGCCGCCAACTCGGTGCAGCTGCACGGCGGCATCGGCGTGACCGACGAATACATCGGCAGCCACTACTTCCGCAAGCTCACGCAGATGGAAATGACTTTCGGCGACACGCTGCATCACCTGGGCGAAGTGTCGGCCCGCCTGCAGGACACCGCCGGCGTCTTCGCCTGATCACGGTTTTCACCTAGCATCCAACGCCCGCCCGCTTCATGCTGGCGGGCGTTTTCACTTGGCCCCTCACTCCAGGACCCCAGGAACGAAACATGCAGACCCGCCGCTCTCTTCTGGTTGCCATGGCCGCAGGAACCACCACCGCGATGCTGACCGCCTGCGCCACATCCCCCACGCCCTCCTACACCGAGCGCCCGCCCATCGTGTTCATGCACGGCAACGGCGACTCGGCCGCGCTCTGGCAGACGACGATCTGGCGCTTCGAATCGAACGGCTGGCCGCGCGAGCGGCTGTTCGCGGTGGACCAGCCCAACCCGGTCGCGCGCGACGACGACGCCGTGGCGCAACCCGGGCGCAGCTCGACCGGCGAATCGGCCGTGTTCCTCAAGGCCGAGGTCGACAAGGTGCTGAAGGCCACCGGCGCGAGCAAGGTGGTGCTGATCGGCAACTCGCGCGGGGGCAACACCATCCGCAACTATGTGCAGAACGGCGGCGGCGCGGCGGTCGTGAGCCACGTGGTGCTGGGCGGCAACCCGGCGCACGGCATCTGGGCGGTGAAGGGCTTGCGCGAGAACAACGAGTTCTCGGGGCTTTCGGGCTTCATGCAGCAGCTCAATGCGCCGAAGGGCCCGAACGGCGAGGAGGTCACGCCCGGCGTGAAGTGGCTGACGCTGCGCTCCGACAACAACGACAAGTACGCCCAGCCCGACGGCGTGTGGATCGGCGCGCCCGGCAAGCCGACCAACATCGGCTTCGACGGACCGGCGCTCAAGGGTGCGACCAACATCGTGCTGCCGCGCGTCGACCACCGCGAGACTTCGTTCTCGCCCGCCGCCTTCGCCGCGACCTGGCAGTTCCTGACCGGACAGGCGCCGCGCACCACCGAGGTGGCTCCGGAGGCGAATGTCGTGCTCAACGGCCGCGCGCTCGGCGCCGAGAACCTCGCGTTGAACGGCGCGACGGTGACCGTCTACACGGTCGACCCCGCCAGCGGCGCACGGCTCGGCGAGGCGGTCTTCACCAAGTCGATCGGCGCCGACGGCCGCTGGGGCCCCTTCAAGGCACGCGGCGACGCGGCCTACGAATTCGTGCTGGCCACGCCCAGCTACGGCACCACCCACATCTACCGCAGCCTCTTCCCGCGCAGCAGCGGAGTGGTGAACCTGCGGCCCGAGCGCGTCACGCCGGCCGACGGCAGCGCCGGCGCGGTCGTCGTCTTCACGCGGCCGCGCGGCTACTTCGACGCGCAGCGCGACACCATGCGCTTCGACGGCCAGAGCCCGCCGGCGGGCGTGCCGCCCAAAGGCTCGGGCGTGTCGAGTTCGCGGCTGCGCGTCGCGGCCGCCGAGCCGCAGCGCCCGGTGACGGGCGAGTTCAACGGCGAGCGCCTCACCGGCCTGACTTGGCCGGCGGCGAAGGAGCACGTCACGGTGCTCGAACTGACTTACTGAGCGAGGCAAGGGCAGGTCATGACCGAGAGCACCGACTCCCCTTTCATCCTGCAGTCGCGCGACGAGCGCGGCGTGGTCACGCTGACGCTGAACCGGCCGGCCGCGTTCAACGCGCTCTCCGAAGGCATGCTCGGCGCGCTCGAGCAGGCGCTGGGCGGGGTCGCCGCCGACGGCAGCGTGCGCGCGGTGGTCATCGCCGGGGCCGGCAAGGCCTTCTGCGCCGGCCACGACCTGAAGGAAATGCGCGCAGCCCCTTCGCTCGACTATTACGAACAGCTGTTCGAGCGCTGCGGCGCGATGATGCTGTCGATCCAGAAGCTGCCCGTGCCGGTGATCGCGCGCGTGCACGGCATCGCGACGGCGGCGGGCTGCCAGCTGGTGGCCGTCTGCGACCTGGCCCTGGCTTCCAGCGACGCGCGCTTCGCGGTCAGCGGGGTGAACGTGGGCCTCTTCTGCGCCACGCCGAGCGTTACGCTCTCGCGCAACCTCGGGCGCAAGGAAGCTTTCGAGATGCTGGTGACGGGTGAATTCATCAGCGCGCAGGAGGCGCGCGAGAAGGGCCTGATCAACCGCGTGGCGCCGCCGGAAGAGCTGGATGCGGCGGTCGAATCGCTGGTCACCAGCATCGTCGCCAAGCCCCGCACGGCCCTCGCGCTGGGCAAGGCCCTGTTCTACCGCCAGCTCGAAACCGGCATCGAGGCCGCACTGGCCGACGCCAGCCAGACCATGGCCTGCAACATGATGGACGAGAGCGCGCTGGAAGGCGTGCAGGCTTTCATCGAGAAGCGCCCGCCTGACTGGAAGCGCTGAAAGCGCCGGTCAGCTAGGAATCATGCAGCCGCGAACTCTGCGGCAGGTGCGCCATCAGGAACTCCATCTGGTCCGCCAGGATGCGGCGGTTGCGCAGGATGAAGTCTTCCCACAGGCTCGGCACGTAGGGCGCATACAGCAGCGGCATGCCGGCCTGCTCGGGCGTGCGGCTGCTCTTGCGGTGGTTGCAGGGCCTGCAGGCCGTGACCACGTTCATCCAGGTGTCGATGCCCCGCTGGGCGAACGGGATGATGTGCTCGCGCGTGAGCTCGTCTTCGTGGAAGTGGCCGCCGCAGTAGGCGCAGACGTTGCGATCGCGCGCGAAGAGCTTGCTGTTGGTGAGGCCGGGGCGCAGTGCGAAGGGGTTGATGCGGGGCACGCCCTTGGTGCCGATGATGCTGTTGATCGCGATCTGCGACTGCTCGCCGGTGATCGCGTTGTGGCCGCCACGGAACACCGCCACCTGCGCGCCCACTTCCCAGCGGACTTCGTCCGCGGCGTAGTGGATCACCGCCTGTTCCAGCGAAATCCATGACTGGGGCAGCCCTTGGGCCGACAGCTTCAAGACCTTCACACACGCCTCCTCGAAAAGGGAGAGAACACGGAAAGACCAGGGACACGGAGCGCGCTGGAGACCCACGCCGATCAGCGCACTGCGTCACAATATACCGGCTTTGTGACAAATCGGCCTGATTCGCCCATTAGACGGGCGGAAGGCGCTATCAAAAAGATACTCACCGATGCAGGTTTTTCGTGGCTTCCGGCATCCTGGCGTAGCCCCCGCCTGCGCCCTGACCATTGGCAATTTCGACGGCGTGCACCGCGGCCACCAGGCCATGCTCGCGCTGTTGCAGACCGAGGCCCGCCAGCGCGGGTTGCCGAGCTGCGTGCTCACCTTCGAGCCCCATCCGCGCGACTATTTCGCCGCCGTCACCAAGAAGCCCGACCTGGCGCCAGCGCGCATCGGCACCCTGCGCGACAAGCTCAGCGAGCTGGCCGCCTGCGGCGTGGCGCAGACTGTCGTGCTGCCCTTCGACGCCCGGCTGGCCTCGCAGTCGCCCGAGGAATTCATCCAGAACGTGCTGATCGACGGCCTGGGCGCGCGCTACGTGCTGGTGGGCGACGACTTCCGCTTCGGCGCCAAGCGGGCCGGCGACTACGCCATGCTCGACGCGGCCGGCGACGCCCACGGCTTCGATGTGGCCCGCATGAACAGCTACGAGGTGCACGGCCTGCGGGTGTCCAGCTCCGCCGTGCGCGAGGCCTTGGCCGAAGGCCGCATGGCCGATGCCCACACCCTGCTGGGCCGCCCGTACACCATCTCGGGCCACGTGGTCCACGGCCGCAAGCTGGGCCGGGCGCTGGGCGCCTCGGCGCCGGGCAAGGACGATGGCTTTCGCACCCTCAACCTGCGCTTCAAGCACTGGAAACCGGCGGCCAGCGGCATCTTCGCGGTGCTGGTGCACGGCCTGTCCGAACAGCCCCTGCCGGGGGTGGCCAACCTGGGCGTTCGCCCCTCGCTGGACGCCAACGACGTCAACGCCGGGCGGGTGCTGCTCGAAACCCATTGCCTGGAGTGGCCCTCCCATCTGGGCGCCGAAGGGGCCTACGGTAAAATCGTCCGCGTGGAACTCCTGCACAAACTGCACGACGAATTGCGCTACACCAGCCTCGAAGCCCTCACCGCGGGCATCGCGAAGGATGGCCGCGACGCCCGCGCGTTCTTTGCCTCGACCCACGCAGAAACCCATCGCCAGACCACGCGCGATCGAATTTAGCCCTGCACGCACCGTGCTGCCGCCCTTCGACAAGCTCAGGGCGAACGGCTTTACCTTCCGCACCGACGCGCTCCTTTTTTCCCGGGCAGTTCGGGCCGAGCCTGTCGAAGCCCCCTGTTTCGTACCCCAACATGTCTGACGCCGCTTCTCCCAAAGACTACCGTTCCACGCTGAACCTGCCCGACACCCCCTTCCCGATGCGCGGCGATCTGCCCAAGCGCGAGCCGGGCTGGGTGAAGGAATGGAACGACGAAGGCCGCTACCACCGCCTGCGCGACGCCCGCCACGGCGCGCCCAAGTTCATCCTGCACGACGGCCCGCCCTACGCCAACGGCCAGATCCACATGGGCCACGCGGTGAACAAGATCCTGAAGGACATGATCACCAAGGCGCGCCAGCTCGAGGGCTACGACGCCCTGTACGTGCCCGGCTGGGACTGCCACGGCCTGCCGATCGAGAACGCCATCGAAAAGCAGTACGGCCGCAACCTGAGCCGCGACGAGATGCAGGCCAAGAGCCGCGCCTTCGCCACTGGCCAGATCGCCCAGCAGATGGCCGACTTCCAGCGCCTGGGCGTGCTGGGCGAATGGGACCATCCCTACAAGACCATGGACTTCGCCAACGAAGCCGGCGAGCTGCGCGCGTTCAAGCGCGTGATCGAGCGCGGCTTCGTCTATCGCGGCCTGAAGCCCGTGTACTGGTGCTTCGACTGCGGCTCCTCGCTGGCCGAGTTCGAGATCGAGTACGCCGACAAGAAGAGCCAGACCATCGACGTGGCCTTCAAGGCGCATGAGCGCGAGAAGGTGCTCAAGGCCTTCGGCACCGACCACACGATCCTCGGCGACATCTTCGCCGTGATCTGGACCACCACCGCCTGGACCATCCCCGCCAACCAGGCGATCAACCTCAACCCCGAGCTCGAGTACTCGCTGGTCGACACCGAGCGCGGCCTGCTGATCCTGGCCAACTCGCTGGTCGAGATGTGCATGACGCGCTATGCGCTCGACGGCAAGGTGCTGGCCACGGTCAAGGGCGAGAAGCTCGGCGGCCTGGAATTCGAGCATCCGCTGTACGACGCGGACGCCGGCTACCGGCGCCTGTCGCCCGTCTACCTGGCCGACTACGCCACCGCCACCGACGGCACGGGCCTGGTGCACTCCTCGCCCGCCTACGGCCTGGACGACTTCAACTCCTGCATCGCCCACGGCGTCGCTTACGACGACATCCTGAACCCGGTGCAGGGCAACGGCAGCTACGCGCCCGACTTCCCGCTCTTCGGCGGCCAGAACATCTGGAAGGCCGTGCCGGAAATCATCGCCGCGCTGCGCGACGCCAACCGCCTGCTGACCACCGAGACCATCACGCACAGCTACCCGCACTGCTGGCGGCACAAGACGCCGGTGATCTACCGCGCCGCGGCGCAGTGGTTCGTGCGCATGGACGAGGGCGAAGGAGTATTCACCAAGGACAAGGCGCCCAAGACGCTGCGCCAGACCGCGCTCGACGCCATCGAGCAGACCAGCTTCTACCCCGAGAACGGCAAGGCGCGACTGCACGACATGATCGCCGGCCGGCCCGACTGGTGCATCAGCCGCCAGCGCAGCTGGGGCGTGCCGATCCCGTTCTTCCTGCACAAGGACTCGGGCGAGCTGCACCCGCGCACCATGGAAATCCTCGACCAGGCCGCCGACATCGTCGAGAAGGGCGGCATCGAGGCCTGGAGCCGCGTCACCGTCGAGGAAATCCTGGGCGCCGAAGACGCGCCGCACTACACCAAGAGCACCGACATCCTCGAGGTGTGGTTCGACTCGGGCTCGACCTTCTCCCACGTGCTGCGCGGCACGCACCCCACGGTGCACCACGACACGGGGCCGGAAGCCGACCTGTACCTCGAGGGGCATGACCAGCATCGCGGCTGGTTCCACTCGTCGCTGCTGATCGCCTGCATGCTGGAAGACCGCGCACCGTACCGCGGCCTGCTGACGCACGGCTTCACGGTCGATGCCAAGGGCATCAAGATGAGCAAGTCGCTCAAGAACGGCATCGACCCGCAGGAAATCAGCAACAAGCTGGGCTCGGAAATCATCCGCCTGTGGGTGGCCGCGAGCGACTACTCGGGCGACATCGCGGGCGACGACAAGATCCTGGCGCGCGTGGTCGACGCCTACCGCCGCATCCGCAACACGCTGCGCTTCCTGCTGGCGAACACCAGCGACTTCGACATCGAGAAAGATGGCGTGCCGCTCGACCAGCTGTTCGAGATCGACCGCTACGCGCTGTCGCGCGCCGCGCAGTTCCAGGCCGAGATCCTCGCGCACTACAAGGTGTACGAGTTCCACCCGGTGGTGGCCAAGCTGCAGATCTACTGCTCGGAAGACCTGGGCGGCTTCTACCTCGACATCCTGAAGGACCGCCTCTACACGACGGCCCCGGGTTCGCTGGCTCGCCGCAGCGCGCAGACGGCGCTGTGGCACATCTCGCAGGCGATGCTGCGCTGGATGGCGCCCTTCCTGAGCTTCACCGCCGAGGAAGCCTGGAAGATCGTGGGTACCGGCAAGCCGGGTGATTCGATCTTCACGCAGACCTACAGCAAGTTCGACGCGCCCGACGAGGCCCTGCTGGCCAAGTGGAACCGCATCCGCGAGATCCGCGACGTGGTCAACAAGGACATCGAAACGGTGCGTGCCGAAGGCAAGGTCGGCTCTTCGCTGCAGGCCGACCTGCAGCTGACGGCACCGGCCGACGACTTCGCGCTGCTGGGCTCGCTGGGCGACGACCTGAAGTTCGTCTTCATCACCTCGGCGATCGCGCTGGCCGCCGGCGAGACGCTTTCCACGGTGGTGACGCCGAGCACCGCGCAGAAGTGCGAACGCTGCTGGCACTACCGCGACGACGTGGGCCACGATGCGGCCCACCCGACGCTGTGCGGACGCTGCACCAGCAACCTGTTCGGCGCCGGCGAATCGCGGAGCGTTGCCTGATGGCCGCCGCCCGTTCCATGTCCTCGGCCTCGCGTTCGCGCGGCGGCAGCATCTGGCCGTGGCTGGGGCTGGCGGTGATCATCGTGATCATCGACCAGTTCACCAAGACGCTGATCCTGGGCTACTACAAGCTGGGCGACGCGACCTACGTCACCAGCTTCTTCAACGTCGTGCGCGCGCACAACACGGGCGCGGCCTTCTCGTTCCTCGCCGACCACTCGGGCTGGCAGCGCTGGCTGTTCACCGCCATCGGCGTGGGCGCGGCGGTGTTCATCGTGTGGATGCTGAAGTCGCACGCGGGGCAGAAGCTGTTTTCGTTCTCCATGGCCTGCATCCTGGGCGGCGCCATCGGCAACGTGGTCGACCGGATGATGCACGGCTACGTGGTCGACTTCCTGAGCTTCCACGCAGGCAACTGGTACTTCCCGGCCTTCAACGCGGCGGACAGCGCCATCACGCTCGGGGCGATCTGCCTGATCGTGGACGAGATCCGGCGGGTCCGCAGGGGCAAGTAACGTTCTCTCGAAGGGGCCCGCCGGGCCCCTTCTTATTTGGGCCTTCGCTCGCGCCAAGGCCGAGGGTTTTTCCCGCTTTCTCCCGATGTCATAACAAAGTCATACTGCCGCGGTTCAATGTAATCGATTACATGAACACCGCACGATGAGCATCCAAGCCGTTGCAGCCAAAGCCGGGGTCTCGGTGGCCACCGTCTCGCGCGCCTTCAACTTTCCGGACAAGGTGACGCCCGCCACGCGCGAGCTGGTGGAACGCGTGGCGCGCGAGCTCAACTACGTGCCCAACGCCAGCGCTCGCACCCTGCGCACCCAGCGCAGCCGCGTGCTCGGCGTGGTGCTTCCGACCCTGCTGAACCCGACCTTCGCCGAGTGCCTGCAGGGCATCGCGCGCGCGGCCATCGCAGGGGGCTACGCGATCATCCCGGTCACCACCGGCTACCAGCTCGACGAGGAAGAGCGCGCCGTGCACCTGCTGCTGGCCGGCAGCGTCGACGGCCTGATCCTCGTGGTGTCGAACCCCTCGACCTCGGCCGCCCTGCCCCGCCTGCAGGCGGCCGGCGTGCCCTACGTGCTGGCCTACAACCGCCATCCCGAGCACCCCTGCGTGTCGGTCGACAGCGAAAGCGCCGTGGCCGACGCGGTGGCGCGGCTCGTGCTGCTGGGCCACCGCCGCATCGCGATGGTCAGCGGCACGCTCGCCGCCTCCGACCGCGCGCAGCAGCGCTATCGCGGCTACCGCAGGGGCATGGCCGAAGCCGGCCTGCCGGCACCCGCGCTCGTCGAGGTGCCGTTCGTCGAAACGGCCGTCGATGCGCTCTCGAAGCAGCTACAGGCACGCAACCGGCCCACCGCGCTGATCTGCTCCAACGACCTGCTGGCCATCCGCAGCATCCGCGCCGCGCACCTCAGCGGCCTGTCGGTGCCGGGCGACCTCAGCGTGGTCGGCTTCGACGGCATCGCGCTCGGCGAGGACCTCACGCCCGCGCTCACCACCATCGCCCAGCCCAACAGCGACATCGGCCGCCACAGCGTCGAGCTGCTGATCCAGGCCATGGCCAGCGGCGCCGCGCTGCAGGCCGACGCGAGCCTGCTGCTTGCCCATTCATTCCGAGACGGCGAGTCGTGCGCCTCGGTGCACGAGAACGAAAACAACGACGACAACAACGCCGCGATTTCCTGACCTTCCCCGTTCCCTGCCTGCACCTACATCCATCCAAGGAGCTTCCGATCATGTCCCTACGCATCCACCGCCTGGCCCGCCTCGGCCTGCTCGCCGCCACGCTCGTCGCCGGCAGCGCCATGGCGCAGACCGCCATCTGCTACAACTGCCCGACCGAATGGGCCGACTGGGGCACGCAGCTCAAGGCCATCAAGGCCAAGACCGGCGTCACTGTGCCGCCCGACAACAAGAACTCGGGCCAGTCGCTCGCGCAGCTGGCCGCCGAGAAGGCCAGCCCCGTGGCCGACGTCACCTACCTCGGCGTGACCTTCGCCGTGCAGGCCGCCAAGGACGGCCTGGTCGAGCCCTACAAGCCCGCCGCATGGAAAGACATTCCCGACGGCCTGAAGGACCCGGCCGGCAACTGGTTCACCATCCACTCGGGCACGCTGGGCTTCATGGTCAACGTCGACGCGCTCAAGGGCAAGCCGGTGCCGAAGTCGTGGGCCGACCTGCTCAAGCCCGAGTACAAGGGCCTGATCGGCTACCTCGACCCGGCCTCGGCCTTCGTCGGCTACGTCGGCGCGGTCGCGGTGAACGAAGCGCGCGGCGGCACGCTCGACAACTTCAAGCCGGCCATCGACTACTTCAAGGCGCTGCAGAAGAACGAGCCCATCATGCCGAAGCAGACCTCCTATGCGCGCGTGCTCTCGGGCGAGATCGCGATCCTGCTCGACTACGACTTCAATGCCTACCGTGCCAAGTACAAGGACAAGGCCAACGTCGCCTTCGTCATCCCGAGCGAAGGCACGCTGGCCGTGCCCTACGTGATGAGCCTGGTCGCCAAGGCCCCGCACGCGGCCGACGCGAAGAAGGTGCTCGACTTCACCCTGTCCGACGAAGGCCAGGCGATCTGGGCCAAGGCCTACCTGCGCCCGGTGCGCGCCAGCGCCATGCCCAAGGACATCGAGGCCCAGTTCCTGCCCGCCAGCGAGTACGCCCGCGCCAAGAGCGTGGACTACGGCCGCATGGCCGCCGCGCAGAAGGCCTTCTCCGACGAGTACCTGAAGGAAGTCCGCTGAGCGGACGCCGCGTGCGATGACGCAAGCCACTCTCTCCAACGCATCCAGCGCCTGGAACCCGCGCTGGCGCCTGCTGGCCTGCGTCGCGCCCGCGGCCGCCTTCTTCGCGGCCTTCTGGCTGCTGCCGGTGGTGCGCCTGATGGCATTGCCCGCCGGCAAGGGCTGGGCCACCTACTTCGCGGTGCTGACCGACGCGCGCTACCTCGCGAGCATGGTCAACACCGTGGTGCTCTCGGTCGCCGTGACGCTGGCCACGCTGGTGCTGGGCGCGGCCGTGGGCATCTACCTCGCGCGCCGCGCCTTCGTGGGCAAGCGCGTGCTGCTGTCGCTGCTCACGCTGCCGCTGTCGTTTCCGGGCGTGATCATCGGCTTCTTCGTGATCCTGCTCGGCGGGCGACAGGGCGTGGTGGCCGACATCGGCGACACCCTGTTCGGCGAGCGCATCACCTTCGCCTACGGACTGCTCGGCCTGTTCCTCGCGTACCTGTATTTCTCGCTGCCGCGCGCCATCGCCACCTACGCGGCGGCGGCCGAGTCGATGAACACGCAGCTCGAAGAAGCCGCGCGTTCGCTGGGCGCCTCGCGGCTGCGCGTGGCACGCGACGTGTGGATGCCCGAGCTGGCGCCCACCACGCTGGCCTGCGGCGCGATCCTGTTCGCGACCTCGATGGGCGCCTTCGGCACCGCTTTCACGCTGGCGAGCAAATTCGAGGTGATCCCGATCACGATCTACAACGAGTTCACCAACTACGCCAACTTCGCGCTGGCGGCGTCGCTGTCGATCGCGCTGGGCGTAGTGACCTGGCTGGTGCTTTTCGTGGCGCGCCGCTTCGGCGCCAACCCCGTCGCACGCTGAGGCTCGCACCATGCACAAGAACACTCAACCGAAGGCGCCGTTCCTCTTCGCGGTGACGCTGATCGTGAGCCTCTTCATGATCGCCCCCATGCTGCTGTCGGTGATGGCCGGGCTGGTCAACAACTACAGCGCTGGCCTCAAGAGCGGCCTCACGCTGCGCTGGCTGTCCGAGGTATGGGAGAACTACGGCGGCACCGTGGGGTGGTCGCTCGCGCTGGCCGCTGCCTGCGTCGCCGGCACGGTGCTGCTGGGCGTGCCCTGCGCCTACGCGCTGGCGCGCAGCCGCTCGCGCGCGGCGCGCATCTTCGAGGAACTGCTGACGCTGCCGGTCGCGGTGCCGGGGCTGGCCACGGCGCTCGCGCTGATCCTCGCTTACGGCCAGCTCACGGCCTTCCGCCAGAGCTTCGCCTTCATCCTCGTGGGCCACATCGTCTTCACGCTGCCCTTCATGGTGCGCACCGTGAGCTCGGCCTTCCAGCGCGACGAGCTGCTCGCGCTCGAAGAAGCCGCGCGCTCGCTGGGCGCGAACTTCCGCCAGCGCTTCATGGGCATCCTGGTGCCCGCCGTGTTCCCGGCCATCGTGGCCGGCAGCCTGATGGTGTTCACGCTCTCGGTGGGCGAATTCAACCTCACCTGGATGCTGCACACGCCGCTCACCCGCACGCTGCCCGTGGGCCTGGCCGACAGCTACGCCTCGATGCGCATCGAGATCGGATCGGCCTACACGCTGGTCTTCTTCGCCGTCATCCTCCCGGTGCTGTGGGGCCTGCAGTACCTTGCCAACCTGATTCAGAAGCGCCATGGAACTTGAACGAATCCCCATCGACATCGCCAACTGCGCGAAGACCTATGCCGACGGCACGCGCGGCCTGCAGCCCACCAGCCTGCGCGTGGAGGCCGGCGAGGTGCTGGCGCTGCTCGGCCCTTCGGGCTGCGGCAAGACCACGCTGCTGCGGCTGATCGCCGGGCTGGAATCGCCCGACGCGGGCAGCCGCATCGTGTTCGGCGACCAGGACGTCACGCAGCGCCCCGTGGAGCATCGCGGCGTGGGCATGGTGTTCCAGAGCTATGCGCTCTTTCCGCAGATGACCGTGGCGGCCAACATCGGCTATGGCCTGCGCATCCGGGGCGTGTCGCCCGAGGAAGAGAAGCGCAGCGTCGGCGAGCTGGTCGACCTGGTGCGGCTGGGCGGCCTGGAGAACAAGCGCCCTTCGGAGCTTTCCGGCGGCCAGCGCCAGCGCGTGGCCCTGGCGCGCGCGGTGGCGGTGCGCCCGCGAGTGCTGCTGCTCGACGAGCCGCTGGCCGCGCTCGACGCCAAGCTCAAGGAGTCGCTGCGCGACGAGCTGGCCGAGCTGCTGCGCCGCCTGCACATCACGGCAATCCACGTCACGCACGACCAGCAGGAGGCACTCGCCATCGCCGACCGGCTCGCGGTGATGCGCGCCGGCCGCATCGTGCAGGTGGGCCGCGGAGAAGACCTGTACCGCGCGCCCTCGCATCCCTTCGTGGCCGAGTTCCTGGGCCGGGTCAACCGGCTGGAGCGCGGGCAGGACGCCATCGCCCAGGGCGTTGTCCGACTCGGAGGAACGACCCTGCCCTGCCCGCAGGCGTGGCGCAGCCATGCGACCCTGCTGGTGCGGCCCGAGGACATCGAGGTCGGCACGCCCCAGCTCGACTGGGGCGCCGCCGTTGTCGAGCGCCGCACCTTCCTCGGCGACCGCGTGCAGCTGCACCTGCGCGCGCAGGACCAGCCCATGCTGGTGGCCGACGTGGGGCGCGACAATCCCTTCGGGCCGGGCGACACGGTGGGGCTCCGCATCCAGCCCGAGCGCCTGATGACGTCGCAGGAAGAAACCATCGCATGACGACGACAGAAACCGCCAACACCATCCTGGTCCAGCTCACCGACCTGCACATCCGCGAGCCGGGCCGGCTGGCCTACGGCCGCATCGACACGGCTCCCTACCTGGAGCGCGCGGTGCAGTCGGTGCTCGCGCTGCGCCAGCAGCCCGACGCGGTGGTCGTCACCGGCGACCTGACCGACTTCGGCCGCGCCGCCGAGTACGAGCACCTCGCCCGCCTGCTGGCCCCGCTGACCATGCCGGTCTACCTGATGCCCGGCAACCACGACGACCGCGACCAGCTGCGCCGCAGCTTTCCTGGCCACACCTACCTGGGCGCGGAAGACGGCGGCTTCATCCAGTATTCGGTGCGCATCGGCGCGCTGCAGCTGCTCACGCTCGACACCTGCGTGCCCCGCGCCAGCCACGGCGCGCTGTGCGAGAAACGCCTGGCCTGGCTGGAGGCGCAGCTCGACGCCTGCCGCGGCGAGCCGGTCGTCATCGCCATGCACCATCCGCCCTTCGAGACGCTGATCGGCCACATGGACGAGATCGGCCTGCTGGAAGGCGCCGAAGCGCTCGAAACCCTGGTCTCGCGCTATCCGAACGTCGAGCGCATCATCTGTGGCCACCTGCACCGGGCCATCGACGTGCGTTTCGGCGGCACCATCGCCTCGACCTCTCCGGCGCAGGCCCATCAGGTCTGCCTCGACCTGGCACCCGACGCCGACTCGGCCTGGACGCTGGAGCCGCCCTCGTTCCGGGTGCACGCCTGGTCCGCGCGCGGGCGCAGGCTCGTTACCCATCTGGCCGCCTCGGGCAGCTTCGAGGGGCCTTACCCCTTCCACGACAACGGAGCGCTGATCGACTAGCCCTGAGCGCTCACTTGTGGAAAATGGGGTCGAAACGAAGCAAAACGAAAAGAAAGGATAGAACCCGACCTCCATGAAGCACCTCCTGAATCTGCTGGCGGCGGTGGCCCTGCTGGTCTGGGGCACGCACCTGGTCCGAACCGGTGTTCTTCGCGTGTTCGGCGCCAACCTGCGCAAGATCCTCGTGCAGAGCATGCGCAACCGCTTCACGGCCGCCCTCTCGGGCATTGGCGTGACGGCGCTGGTGCAGTCGAGCACCGCCACCTCGCTCATGACCTCGTCCTTCGTCGGACAGGGCCTGGTCACGCTGCCGGCCGCGCTGGCGGTGATGCGGGGCGCAGACGTGGGCACGGCGCTGATCTCGGTGCTGTTCTCGGCAGACCTTTCGTGGCTCTCGCCGATGTTCATCTTCGTGGGGGTGGTGCTCTTCATCACGCGCTCGGCCACCGTGGCGGGGCGCGTCGGCCGGGTGCTGATCGGGCTGGGCCTGATGCTGCTGGCGCTGCAACTGGTGGTGGAAGCCACCGAACCGCTCTTCTCCTCGCCGGCCATCCGCGCGTTGCTCGCGTCGATCAACAGCGACGTGCTGCTGGAGATCACCATCGGCTCGGTGCTGGCCATCGTGGCTTATTCGAGCCTGGCGGTGGTGCTGCTGGTGGCGGCCATGGCCACCTCGAACGTGGTGCCGCTGGACGTGGCGCTCGGGCTGGTGCTCGGCGCCAACCTGGGCAGCGGCCTGCTGGCGGTGCTGACCACGGCCAAGTCGGCGGTATCGGTGCGGCAGGTGACCATCGGCAACCTGCTCTTCAAGGCGCTGGGCGTGGCCATCGTGGCGCCCTTCGTCGGCCTGTGGATCCGCTACGTGCAGCCCGAACTGCCGAACCAGACGCACGGCGTGGTGCTGTTCCACCTGGCATTCAACATCGTGATCAGCGTGGGCTTCATCGGCCTCACCCAGCTGGTCGCAAGACTGGTGACGCACATGCTGCCCCAGCCGCAGCAACCGGCGGGCTCCACGCGGCCACATCACCTGGACCCCTCGGCGCTGTCGACGCCCTCGCTCGCGATTTCGAACGCCGCGCGCGAGGCGCTGCACCAGGCCGACGTGGTGGAGACCATGCTGATCGGCGTGCTCGACGTGATCCGCCACAACGACCTGCGTCTGGCGCAGGAGCTGCGCCAGCTCGACGACACGGTGGACCAGCTCTACTCGGCGATCAAGTACTACATGACACGCATCTCGCGCGAGGCGCTGGGCGAGGAGGAAAGCCGCCGCTGGACCGACATCATCAGCTTCACGATCAACATGGAGCAGATCGGCGACATCATCGAGCGCGTGATCATCGACGTGGAAGACAAGAAGATCAAACCGCAGCGCAACTTCTCCGAAGCCGGCATGGCCGAGATCGTCGAGCTGCACGGCCGGCTGGTGGCCAACCTGCGGCTGAGCATGAGCGTGTTCCTCAACGGCAACGTGCGCGACGCGCAGAAGCTGCTGGAAGAAAAGGCGCGCTTTCGCGACCTGGAACGGGCTTACGCCACCACCCACCTCGACCGGCTGTCGGACCGCACCACGCTGAGCATCGAGACCAGCTCGCTGCACATCGACCTGATCAGCGACCTGAAGCGCATCAACTCGCACATCTGCTCGATCGCGTATCCGATCCTGGAGTCGGCCGGGGCGCTGGCGCCCAGCCGGCTGAGGGAATCGCGGCTGGGGAAGATCGAGGGCTGAGCGCCCTCCCGACTCCCGGCTGCTTTCTTACTTGGCCTGCTCGGCCGTCTTCAGCACCGCGGTCTCGTCACGCCCGCGCCGCGCATAGCGCTGCGCCAGCACCGCGCAGACCATCAGCTGCATCTGGTGGAACAGCATCAGCGGCAGCACGATCGCGCCCACCGCGTGCGAGGCGAAGAGCACCTTCGCCATCGGGATGCCGCTGGCCAGGCTCTTCTTGGAGCCGCAGAAGACGATGGTGATCTCGTCTTCCGTGTCGAAGCCCAGCTTGCGCGCCAGCAGGGTCGTGAGGCTCAGCGCCAGGCCCAGCACCACCGCGCACACCACCAGCAGGCCGACCAGGGCGTGCGCCGGCACCTGCTTCCACAGCCCCTCGATGACGGCCGCGCTGAAGGCGGTGTAGACCACCAGCAGGATCGAGCCCTGGTCGACGAACTTCAGCACCGCGGCACGGCGCTGGATCCACTTGCCGATCAGCGGGCGCAGCAGGTGGCCCGCCGCGAAGGGCACCATCAGTTGCAGCAGGATGCGGCCGATGGAATCCAGCGAGGAAGAAGCCGCATGGCCGCCGCTGGGGACCACCACCAGGTTGACCAGCACCGGCGTGATGAAAACGCCCAGCAGGGTGGAGGCCGATGCGCTGCAGATGGCCGCGGGCATGTTGCCCCGGGCCATCGCGGTGAAGGCTATGGCCGACTGCACGGTGGCCGGCAGCACGCACAGGTACAGCACGCCGGTGTAGAGCTCCGGCGTCACCAGCGGCAGCAGGAAGGGCTTGAGCACCAGCCCGAGCACCGGGAACAGCACGAAGGTGCTGCCGAACACCAGCAGATGCAGCCGCCAGTGCATGAGCCCGTTGACGATCGCCTCGCGCGACAGCTTGGCCCCGTGCAGGAAGAACAGCAGGCCGATGGCCACGGTGGTCAGTCCCTCGAAGAAGTGCGCGAGCTGCCCGCTGGCCGGCAGCAGGCTGGCGAGGGTCACGACCGAGAGAAGCGCGAGGGTGAAGTTGTCGGGAAGAAAACGGGGGCGGGACATGTTGCAACCTGGACGAACGCCGCGCGTTGCAGGCGCGCAGGCCGACTCAGCAGGGGAATTTGTGATTTCCGCGCATGAATCTGGTCGCCACTTTGCGGAGCCCGGCGCGTGCTCCTCGCGCCTTCAAGGGGTGATTTTCGGTCAGTTCCGGCATCGCTGCCGGGCAGCCCGGGAATGCCCCACCACAGCGCTTCAGTGTGCCGTGCTCGAACTGAACTGCGCCTGACGACGGCGCTGGCAGTAGTCGATCAGGTCGTCGATCTCGGTGGCCTTGTCGAACACCGCGTCGGCGCCCAGGTGGACGCACTTGCGCCGCATGTCGGGCGTGGCGTAGTTGCTGAGCACCACGATCTTCTGCGCGGGGCTGCGGTTGCGGCAGGCTTCCAGCACGCGAAAGCCGGTACCGTCCTTCAGGAACAGGTCGACGATGGCCAGGTCCCATTGCGAAAGGTTGCCCGAGAGCCAGCGCGAACCCTCGGCCTCGGTTTCCGCCTCGCCCACCGGCTCGACCCTCGCCACCTCCCGCAGCGTGCCCGCGAGGTTGCGGCGGATGGTGGGGTTGTCCTCGACGATGAAGGTGCGAACGGTGGTCATTGGGAGTGCTTGCCTCTGTGCTGTATCCACAGGCTACAAATTGCTCGTGGCACAAGTCGAAGGCATGACACCCCTGCGCCGGTAGGACAAGACCGGCGCGCCCTGCTGCCCCGGAGTCAGAGCGTGAGGATCGTGCAGCCCGTGGTCTTGCGCGCTTCCAGGTCGCGGTGCGCCTGCTGCACGTCGGCCAGCGGGTAGCGCTGGTCGATCGGGATCTTCACCGCGCCGCTGCGCACCACCGCGAACAGGTCCTCGGCCATCGCCTGCGTGCTCTCGCGCGTGGCCATGTGGGTGAAGAGCGTGGGCCGGGTGATGTAGAGCGAGCCCTTGGAGGCCAGCACGCCGAGATTGACCGGCGGCACCGGGCCCGAGCCGTTACCGAAGATGGCCAGCAGGCCGAACGGGCGCAGGCAGTCGATGGAACCCTCGAAGGTGTCCTTGCCCACCGAGTCGTACACCACCTTCACGCCCTTGCCGCCGGTGATCTCCTTCACGCGCGCCGCGAAGTTCTCGGCGCTGTAGTTGATGGCGTGGGCCGCGCCGTGCTCCAGCGCGAGCTTGCACTTGGCGTCGCTGCCGGCCGTGCCGATCAGCTGCAGGCCCAGCGCCTTGGCCCACTGGCAGGCGATCAGCCCGACCCCGCCCGCAGCCGCGTGGAACACGATGAAGTCGCCGGCCTGCAGGCCTTCGGCCGGCAGCGTCTTCTTCAGCAGGTACTGCGTGGTCAGGCCCTTGAGCATCATGGCCGCGCCGGTCTCGAAGGAAATGTCGTCGGGCAGCTTGCAGACGTTCTTCGCCGGCATCACGCGCAGCTCGCTGTAGGCGCCGGGCGGCTGGCTGGCATAGGCGGCGCGGTCGCCCGCCTTCAGGTGCGTGACGCCCTCGCCCACCGCCTCGACCACACCCGAGGCCTCCATGCCGAGCTGCAGCGGCATCTGGAAGGGGTAGAGCCCGCTGCGCTGGTAGGTGTCGATGAAGTTCAGGCCCACGGCCTTGTGGCGGATGCGGATCTCGCCCGGGCCGGGCTCGCCGAGATCCACCTCGACGATCTTGAGTTCTTCGGGACCGCCATGGCGGTCGATACGGACGGCTTTGCTCTTCATCGTTGCGGTCTCCACGCTCTGGAAAGGAAAGAAGGGGAAAGAGAAGGGGAAGGCATCCTGCCATGTTTGAGCTTCCGGCGACGGCGCGGGGAATCATTGCCCGGTAGAGTCGGCGGCCATGCAGACACAGCCGCAGCGCCTCGCTCCCCTCACCGTCTTCCTTCTCGTCGTTCCTCCGCTGCTCTGGGCCGGCAATGCCGTGGTCGGCCGGCTGGTGCGGGAGCTGGTCTCGCCGCTCACGCTGAACTTCGTGCGCTGGGTCATCGCCTTCGTGCTCCTGCTGCCGCTGGCCGCGCAGGTGCTGCGCCGCGACAGCCCGCTGTGGGCGCACTGGAAGCGCTACGCCGTGCTCGGGCTGCTTGGCATCGGCCTGTACAACGCCTTCCAGTACCTGGCGCTGCAGACCTCCACGCCCATCAACGTGACTCTGGTCGGCTCGAGCCTGCCGCTGTGGATGCTGGCGGTGGGCGCCCTCTTCTTCCGCGCGCGCATCAGCGGCCGCGAGATCGGCGGCGCCCTGTTGTCGATGGCGGGCGTGCTGCTGGTGCTCAGCCGCGGCGAATGGCAACAACTGCTCGGGCTGCGGCTGGTGCCGGGCGATCTGTACATGATCCTGGGCACCATCTCGTGGGCCTTCTACAGCTGGCTGCTGGCGCGCACGCACGAGCCCGCGGCCGTGCGCAAGGACTGGGCCGCGTTCCTGATGGCGCAGCTGGTGTTCGGCCTCGCGTGGTCGGGCGCGCTGGCCGCCGGCGAATGGACGCTGACGCCCGCGCACATCGAGCTCGGCTGGCCGCTGGTCGCGGCGATGCTGTTCATCGGCACCGGACCTGCCGTGGTGGCGTACCGCTGCTGGGGCACCGGCGTGCAGCGCGCGGGGCCGCAGGCGGCGAGCATCTTCATGAACCTCACGCCGCTGTTCGCGGCGGTGCTGTCGGCGGCCTTCCTGCGGGAGCCACCGCACTGGTATCACGGCGCGGCGTTCCTGCTGATCGTGGGCGGGATCGTGGTCGCGTCGCGCCGCTGAGCGCAGCCCTCAGGCGAAGAGCCGCGCCAGGTCGGCCTGCTCGCGCATCCAGCGCGGCGCCTGGGCCTTGTCCACCACGCGCCAGGCATAGCCCGGGCGGTCGTAGAGATCGCGCCCCGAGGCCAGCAGCGCGGGAATGTCGATGGCGTCGAGAAAGGCCTGGGAGTTGTATTCCTGGTGCGCGAAGCCCCGGATCTTGGCGCGCACCGCGTCCTCGCTCATCGCAAGGTACGAGAAGTGCCAGCCGGCATCCGCCAGGATCAGCGCCGGCTGCGCGCCGCTGCGCACGCGCATGCGAAGCTGGTCGGGCGTGAGCCTGTCCAGCGTTGCGCGCGTGGCCGCCACCGTCCACACCGAAGACGCCTCGGGCCCCTCGACGTTGCGGTAGTTCGCGTAGAAATAGTAGAAGGCCAGGCACAGGCCGAACACATCGCGCCGCCGGTCGTCGCGCATTGCGCGGACGATCTCGGCGCGCGGGATCTCGTCCGCGTCAGACACCATCACGAGGTCGTGCGCCGCCGCATCGTGCAGGCCTCGCATGACCTGATTGCGCTGGAATTTCTCGCGTATCCAGAAGCCGGACTTCGGCGTGTCGGAATGCCAGTCGCCCACCACCGCCGCGGCATCGGCTACCTCGTCGACCACCGGCATGTCGTGCACCGCGATGTAGCGGATGCGCGGCAGGAAAGCCGCGATGCGCGGGTCGGCGGCGTCGAAGCGCAGGGCCTTCGGCTCGCCGCTGAAGGTGCGGTCGGCCTCGACGATGACGAAGCAATCGACCACCTCCGACAGCTCGTGCAGCCGCGCCGCGAGGATGTCGGCCTCGCCGTTGTAGGTGATGCAGTCGTAGACCCTGCGAGCGGGCACTGCTGCCACCGTCGCCTCGGGCTCCTGCGCGAACTCGATGCGGTAGCCGTTGCGCTCGAACATCTGAAGGATGTCGCGCTCGCCATACCAGCCGTCGAGCTGCGACAGTGGAATCAGCGAGCGCAGCGTGAGCGGCGACAGGCTCGCGAGCTGCCGCACTTTCGCGTGATGCCCGAAGAGCCGCATCGCGTCGTAGCCATGGTGCAGCTGCGGCCCCGCGTGCTCGATGGCGAAGCCGCGCGCCAGTTCCAGCGGCGCGAAGCGCATGCCTACGGCTTCGAGCGCGGGACGCAGCACGCCGCTGAGCTGCACGTCTTCGAGCAGCGCGTTGTGCTCCCAATGCATCCTGAGCGGCTCGCCGCCGACCGCATCGGGCGGCGGGATCTCCACGCGGATCTGCGGATGGTCCACCAGCGCGCGCATGAAGCGCCGGCTGCGCAGGCTGAAGCCGCCGTTCTGTATCGGCGTGACGACGTGGCCGGGCTTGCCGAGCTCGTCGGCCCACTCGAAACGGTTGCGCCAGTAGGTGCCTTGGGGGGCGTCGATCTTCGCGAGGTGGATGGGCGCGCCGATGTAGTCGCAGTCCAGGAACTCGTCGCTCCAGTTGGCGGCGTTGACGACCCAGCCGTCTTCCTGCACCACGAGCGCGAACTCGGTCTGCACCACGCGCCAGAGCGCGAACATCATGAACCAGCTGTACTCGTGGTAGTTCAGCGGTTCGATCGGCAGATGCTCGATGCCGGGCGGCAGGTCGTCGGGCGCCTGCGGGCTGCACAGCAGCGCGCGGGCGCCGGGCATCTGCGCCTGGCTGTGCTGCAGCGCCAGCGCCGCGCCGCGCGCGTCGGGCAGGCCGGTGACCGAGACCAGCGTTATTTTTTTGAATGACTCCCTGCTCACGATGCGCCTCCCGCCGCTCTCGTGAACCGCGCTCAGTAGGTGCCGGGGTAGGCGCCGCCGTCGGCCAGGATGTTCTGGCCGGTCATGTAGCCGGCCTGCATGCTGCACAGGAACGCGCAGATGGCACCGAACTCCGCCGGCGTGCCGAAGCGCTTGGCCGGGATGTTCTTCTTGCGGGCTTCCCACACGGTGTCGAAGTCCTGGCCCGACTTCTGCGCGGCGCCGGCCATCGTGCCCTTGAGGCGGTCGGTGTCGAAGGAACCCGGCAGCAGGTTGTTGATGGTCACGCCCTGCGCTGCCACCGCCGTGCGCGCCACGCCGGCCACGAAGCCGGTGAGGCCGCTGCGCGCGCCGTTCGACAGGCCCAGGATGTCGATGGGCGACTTCACCGAGCTCGACGTGATGTTCACGATGCGGCCATAGCCGCGCCTGGCCATGCCGTCCACCGTGGCCTTGATGAGCTCGATGGGCGTGAGCATGTTGGCGTCGACCGCCTTGATCCAGGCCTCGCGGTCCCAGTTGCGGAAGTCGCCGGGCGGGGGGCCGCCGGCGTTGGTGACGACGATGTCGAAGTCATGGCCCAGCGCGAACACCGCGGCGCGGCCGGCCTCGGTGGTGATGTCGGCGGCCACGTGTTTGACGAAGGGACCCGAGGCACCAGCCGCCTCGGCCAGCTTCTTCGCGGCGGCTCCCAGCGCCTCGGCGCCGCGCGCCACGATCACCACGTTCACGCCCTCGCGCACCAGCGCCTCGGCGCAGCCGTAGCCCAACCCCTTGCTCGCGCCGCACACCAGCGCGGTCTTGCCTGCAATACCCAGATCCATGTTCTTGCTCCAGTGAAAACAAAAGGCGCCAGGGCTTCAGCGCCCCTTGCGCGTGAAAACGAAAATGCCCGCGATCACGAGCACGGTACCCGCCGCGATCCACGGCGTGAACGGCTCGCCAAGTATGACCACCCCCATGAGGATGGTCGACAGCGGTCCGATCATGCCGGTCTGGGCCGCCATCGCGGGGCCGATGCGCTCGATGGCCATCATCACCATCAGCACCGGCACCGCCGTGCACAGCGTGGCGTTGAGTACCGAGAGCCAGATCACCTCCGGCGCCACCGCCATCGCCACGCTCATCGGCCGCGTCAGCACGAATTGCAATATGCACAGCACGCAGGCCACCGTGGTGGCCAGGCCCACGAGCCTGAGCGAACCCAGTCGCTTGACGAACTCGCCGCTGTAGACGAGGTAGCCCGCGTAGCTCACCGCGCTCAGGAACACGAGGAACGCGCCCCAGGCCGCCGCGCCGCCGCCCTTGCCGCCGCCGCCGGTCCAGAGTTCGTGGCCGAACACCAGCAGCACGCCGGCATAGCTCACGACCATGCCCAGCACCTGCGGGCGCGTCGGATGGCGCCGGTAGAGCAGCCAGCCGAAGAACAGCACCAGCGTGGGGTTGAGGTAGAGGATCAGCCGCTCGAAGCTGGCCGAGATGTAGGCCAGCCCGGCAAAGTCGAGGAAGCTCGCGAGGTAGTAGCCCGAGAAGCCCAGGCCGATCACGCCGATCCAGTCGCGCCCTGTGAGCGCCGGCTTGCCGCGCCCCGCCCACCAAGCCATCAGCGCGAAGAGCGGTAGCGCGAACAGCATGCGCAGCATGATGAGCGTGACCGCGTCCACGCCGTAGCGGTACGCGAGCTTGACGATGATGGCCTTGCCGCTGAACGCGATGGCGCCCAGCGTGGCCAGCACGAGGCCGGTGGCGATGCCTTTCCTGGCGGCATCGCGGGGAGGTGCGGGGGAGATGCCTGCCGACGCGGCTGTCTTGTTCATCCCCCGATCATCGCGGCAAGCGCAAACCCCTGGCTTGCGCTCAGTACCCCGCCGCCACGCCGTCGCGGCGCGGGTCGCTGGCGGCCACGTAGCCTTCCACCGAGGGTTCGCCCGCGCGCCAGATGAACTGGCCGGCGCCGAAGTCCTGGTACGAGTCTTCGATCACTTCCAGGTGATGGCCCAGTTCGCGCAGGCCCTGCACCGTGGCCGGGTTCATCGCGGCCTCGACGTTGATCTCCAGCCCCGCGTTGAAGCGCCAGCGCGGCGCGTCGCAGGCAGCCTGCGGGTTCTGCTTGTAGTCGAGCATGCGCACCAGCGTCTGCATGTGGCCCTGCGGCTGCATGTTGCCGCCCATCACGCCGAAGCTCATCACCGGCTGACCGCCCTTCGTGAGGAAGGCCGGGATGATGGTGTGGAACGGCCGCTTGCCCGGTGCCACCACGTTGGGGCTCTCGGCCTTCAGGCTGAAGCCGTGGCCGCGGTTCTGCAGGCTGATGCCGTACTCGGGCTCCACGCAACCCGAGCCGAAGCCCATGTAGTTGCTCTGGATGAAGCTGACCATCATGCCGCTCTCGTCCGCCGCCGTGAGGTAGATGGTGCCGCCCTTGACCGGGTTGCCGGCCTTGAAGTCCTGCGCCTTCTTCGGGTCGATGAGGCGGGCGCGCGAGGCCAGGTACGCGTCGTCGAGCATCTGCTCGGTCGTCACTTCCATGGTCTTGCGCTCCGACACGTAGCGGTACACGTCGGCGAAGGCCAGCTTCATGGCCTCGATCTGCAGGTGCTGCGATTGCACCGAGTCGACCGGCAGCGAGGCGATGTCGAACTTCTCCAGGATGCCCAGCGCGATCAGCGCCGCGATGCCCTGGCCGTTCGGCGGGATCTCGTGCAGCGTGTGGCCGCGGTAGTCGCGCGAGATGGGCTTGACCCACTCGGGCTGGTAGGCCGCGAGGTCGGCCACGGTGAGCGCGCCGCCCTGCTCGGCGGAGAACCTGGCCAGCGCCTCGGCGATCTCGCCGTTGTAGTAGGCCTCGCCCTTGGTGCGGGCGATGGCCTTCAGTGCACGTGCGGCGGCCGTGAAGCGGAACATCTCGCCCACTTCGGGCGCGCGGCCCCAGGGCAGGAAGGTCTGGGCGAAGCCCGGCTGCGACTGCAGGATCGGCGTGGCCGCGGCCCACTTGCCCTGCACCACCGGCGGCACGAGGTAGCCGCGCTCGGCGATGTCGATGGCCGGCGCCAGCAGGTCGGCGAAGGGCAGCTTGCCGAAGCGCTCGCTCAGCGCCACCCAGCCGCGCACCGCGCCCGGCACCGTGACCGAGTCGATCCCGCGCATCGGCGGCGTGGCGGCATCGGCGCCGTACTTGGCCTTGAAGTATTCGGGCGTCCAGTCCTTGGGCGCGGGGCCCGAGGCGTTGAGGCCGTGCAGCTCCTTGCCGTCCCACAGGATGCAGAAGGCATCGCTGCCCAGGCCGTTGCTCACGGGCTCGACCAGCGTCATCACGGCGGCGGTGGCAATGGCCGCGTCGACCGCGTTGCCGCCCTGCTGCAGGATGCGCAGGCCTGCCTGCGAGGCCAGCGGGTGCGAGGTCGACACCACGTTGCGCGCGAAGATCGGGATGCGCGTGGAGAGATAGGGATTGGCGTAATCGAACTTCATACCGTGCTTTCAAGGATGGCGTGAACAATTCGGGAAACACCGAGGAACCGGCTTTGCCGGCCCTCTGGTGTTGCCCCCGGCAGGGGGTTGGCGAAGCGACACGAAGTGCGCGAAGACTGGGGGCGAGCCTGTCACTCGTTGGTGATCTTGCGGTCTACGACGATCTTTTTCCACTTGGCGGCATCGGTCGAAACCATCTTTGCGAACTGGTCGGGCGTACCGGGCATCGCGGGTTCGATGCCCAGGCGCGCCAGCTTTTCCTTCACCTCGGGGTCGGCCAGCGCGTCGTTGGCGGCCTTGTTGATCTTCGCAACGATGTCCGCCGGCAGGTTCTTCGGACCGTAGAAGCCGAACCAGGTGTTCGACTCGTAGCCCGGCAGCGTGTCGGCGATGGGCGGCAGTTCGGGTGCCAGCGGGCTGCGCTTGAGCGAAGTGACGCCCAGCGCGCGCAGGCGGCCGTCGCGCACGTGCGGCATGCCGGTGGGCAGCGAGTCGAACAGGACGTCGACCTTGCCGCTGATCAGGTCGGGAATGGCCAGCGCCGTGCCCTTGTAGGGAATGTGCGTGACGAACACGCCGGCCTGCGCCTTGAAGAGCTCCGCCGTGAGCTGCACGATGGTGCCGTTGCCGCTCGATGCGTAGTTGAGCTTGCCGGGGTTCTTCTTCGCGTAGTCGATCCACTCGCGCACCGTCTTCGCGGGCGAATTGACCGGCACCAGCATGATGCTGGCCGCGTCGCCCACGTGCGCGATCGGCGTGAAGTCGCGCACCGTGTCGTAGGGCAGCTTGCTGATCGCGGGGCCGATGGCGTGCGTGCTCGTGGTGGCCAGCAGGATGGTGTAGCCGTCGGGCGCGGCCTTGGCGGCCTGGTCGGAGCCGATGGCGCCGCCGGCGCCGGGCTTGTTGTCCACCACCAGCGTGGTGCCGAGCTTGTCGCCCATCTTCTGCCCCAGCGTACGGGCGAAGAGGTCGGTGGCGCCCGCGGCCGGGAACGGAACGATCAGCCGGATCGGCTTGTTCGGATAGCCCTGCGCCAGGCTGGCGGACGAGGCGGCCAGGCCGAACAGCGCGGCGGCGAGCACCTGGAGGAACTGGAGGCGTTTCATGTGCGGGAAAGAATTCTGTGCCAGTGGGAACCGAGCATGCTATGCACCGCTGGCGCATCAAGCCAGATAATTCGGCTTATTCAACTATCAATGCCGTTTATGACACGAGCCCCAGCCGAAGAGATCTCGCTGCAGCAGCTGCGGGCGCTGGCGGCGGTGGCCGAAACCGGCAGCTTCACGCTGGCGGCCGAGGCCCTGCAGCTCACCCAGCCCGCCATCAGCCACCTGGTCAAGCGGCTCGAGGAAGAACTGGCGCAGCCGCTGGTGGTGCGCGGGCGCCGCATCCGCATGACCAACGCGGGCCAGATGATGGTCGACACCGCCGTTCGCGCGCTGCGGCTGATCGACGATTCGGTCGGCGCCTGCCGCTCCCAGTCGCAGCTGCGCGAAGGCCGCATCGTGCTGGCCGTGGGCCACCTGACCGCGGGCGCCCTGCTGCCGCCGCTGCTGGGCCGCTTCTCGCAGAAGCACCCCACGCTCGCGGCCACGCTGCTCGACAGCACGGCCGAGCAGATGATTTCGCGCGTGCTCTCGCAGGAGGCCGACCTGGGCTTCGGCTCGGACATCGGCCAGAAGCATTCCGAGCTGGCGACCGAGCCGCTTTTCACCGAGCGCATGGCCCTTTTCGTGCGCGACGACCATCCGCTGGCCCAGCACGAATCGGTCGAGGCCAGACATCTGGAGGGGCTGCCCTTCATTCACGTGAACCCCGACGCCAACGTGTGGCGCGCCGTGAGCCGCCAGCTGGCGAGCGTGGCCAACGTGTATCCGCAGGTGGTGCACCACGTCTCGATGCTGTCCACCGCCTTCGGCCTCATACAGGCCGGCGCGGGCGTGGCGCTGGCGCCGCGCTATGTGGAAGTGCTGATGCCCGGCAACCTGCGCGCCGTGGGCGTGACGCGGCCCGTGCTGGAGTACCCGGTGGTCGCCATCCGGCTGGCCAAGCATCCGCTGAGCCCGGCGGCGATGGCCTTCCTGGCGATGGCGCGGCAGCACATGAAGCCGCCGCGCGCGGGCAAGCTCTGAAGGGGAGCGGACAGCCGAACGCAGAAGAAATACAAAAATCACGCGAAGGTCGCGGAAGAAACCATGAAAACTTCTTCGATCTTCCTTCTGCGACCTCTGCGAAACTTTCGCGACTTCTGCGTTCGGCTGTCCGAATCCTCTCCCCCAAAACAAAAACGGCGCCCGAAGGCGCCGTCGTGCAGAGCGTAAAGGATCAGTCTTCGACGAAGGCCTCTTCGCGCTTCGACTTCACGGCCGGCAGCAGCACGATGATCAGCAGCAGGGCTGCCGCGGCCAGCAGGCTCGCCGAGATCGGGCGCGTCACGAACACGCTCCAGTCGCCACGCGACAGCAGCAGCGAACGGCGCAGGTTCTCTTCCATCATCGGGCCCAGGATGAAGCCCAGCAGCAGCGGCGCAGGCTCGCAACCCAGCTTGAAGAAGGTGTAGCCCACCAGGCCGAAGATGCCCACCATCCAGATGTCGAAGGTGTTGTTGTTGGTCGAGTACACCCCGATCGCGCAGAACAGAACGATGGCCGGGAACAGGTACTTGTAGGGCACCGACAGCAGCTTGATCCACATGCCGATCAGCGGCAGGTTCAGGATGATGAGCATCGCGTTGCCCAGCCACATCGAGGCGATCAGGCCCCAGAACAGCTCGGGGTTGCTGGTCATCACCTGCGGTCCCGGCTGGATGTTGTGGATGGTCATCGCGCCCACCATCAGCGCCATCACCGCGTTGGGCGGAATGCCCAGCGTCAGCAGCGGGATGAAGGAGGTCTGCGCGCCAGCGTTGTTGGCCGACTCGGGAGCCGCCACGCCGCGGATGTTGCCCTTGCCGAAGGGAACTTCGCCCGCCTTCAGCTTGGTCTTCTTCTCGATCGTGTAGGCAGCGAAGGCAGCCAGCAGCGCACCGCCGCCCGGCAGGATGCCCAGGGCCGAGCCCAGCGCAGTGCCGCGCAGCACCGCGGGAATCATGCGCTTGAAGTCGTCCTTGGTCGGGAACAGGCCCGAAACCTTGGCGGTGAACACTTCACGCTCGTCGTCCGGGCGCGAGAGGTTCGCGATGATTTCGCCGTAGCCGAACACGCCCATGGCGATGGCCACGAAGCCGATGCCGTCGGTGAGCTCCGGAATGTCGAAGCTGTAGCGCGCGACGCCCGAATTCACGTCGGTGCCGACCAGGCCCATCAGCAGGCCCAGCACGATCATCGCGATGGCCTTGAGCAGCGAGCCCGAGGCCAGCACCACGGCGCCGATCAGGCCCAGGATCATCAGCGAGAAGTATTCGGCGGGGCCGAACTTGAAGGCCAGCTCGGTCAGCGGCGGCGCGAAGGCGGCCAGGATCAGCGTGCCCACGCAGCCCGCGAAGAACGAACCCAGGCCGGCGGCGGCGAGCGCCGGACCCGCACGGCCCTTGCGCGCCATCTGGTAGCCGTCGATCACGGTCACCACCGACGAGGATTCGCCCGGCAGGTTGACCAGAATGGCCGTGGTGGAGCCGCCGTACTGGGCGCCGTAGTAGATGCCGGCCAGCATGATCAGCGCCGACACGGGCGGCAGCGCGTACGTGGCCGGCAGCAGCATCGCGATGGTCGCGACCGGGCCGATGCCCGGGAGCACGCCGATCAGCGTGCCCAGGATGCAGCCGATCAGGCAGTACAGCAGGTTGGTGAAGGTAAAGGCAACGCCAAAACCCATCGAGAGGTGTTCAAACAATTCCATGATGTGGTCGGCTTTCTTCTCAACCGGTGATGAAGGTCGGCCAGACCTGGATCTGGAGCTTGAGCGCCCAGATGAAGGCGACGTAGCTGCCGACGGCCAGCACGGTGGCCAGGATCAGCACGCTGGGCAGCTTGAACTCGTGGCCCGCGAGGCTGGAGATGATCACCAGCGCGTAGATGGCGATGATCATGCCCATGGCCGGAACGCCGATGCTCGGCAGGCCGCCGAGCAGCACGCCGAAGGCGAGGTTGGCGCCGAGGATGAACACCACCTGCTTCCAGGCCCACTTGCCGATCTTCTCGCCGTCGGTGGTCTCGACGCTGAGCCCGGTGAACATGATCCCGAGGCCGATGAGGGCCATCAGGATGCCGAGCATCAACGGGAAGTAACCCGGTCCCATCCGGGCCCCGGTGCCCACGGTGTAGGTGGTGGCGCCCCATGCGAACGCCACGCCCACCACCGTGAACATCAGACCCGAGAAAAAGTCTTTCTGACTCTTGATCTTCACGAACAGTCTCCTCGAACAAATTTCGATGCGGGATTGTCGAGTCAGCTTCCGGTCAGGCCGATGTGGATTCCACTAACCAAAGTCTTAGGGATAACCCGGGAGCATCAGTCGCTCCCGGGGCTGGAACCGGGGCGGATCATTCCAGCGGAGGCGTGGCGCTCAGCACTTCTTCGATGGTGGTCACGCCCTCGGCCACGCGCAGCGCGCCGGCCAGCCGCAGCGGCCGCATGCCGTCGATCACGGCCTGGCGGCGCAGCCCGGCGAGGTTGGGCTCCTTCGTGACCTGGCTCTTGAACGGCTCGCTGACGCTCAGCAGTTCGTACAGCCCCATGCGGCCCATGTAGCCGGTCATGCGGCAGTCGACGCAGCCCACCGGCTTGTAGGCGCGCACCGAGCCGGTGATCTGCCAGGGCTTGACGATGGCCTCGAGCTTCTCGCGCGTGACGGTGTCGTCGGGCTGCTTGCAGTTGGGGCACAGCGTGCGCACGAGGCGCTGGGCGAGCACGCCAAGCATCACGGCGTTGATGAGGTACGAGGGCACGCCCAGTTCCATCAGCCGCGTGATGGCGCTCGGCGCGTCGTTGGTGTGCAGCGTGCTGAACACGAGGTGGCCGGTGAGCGCGGCCTGCACCGCCATCTCGGCGGTGGCGAGGTCGCGGATCTCGCCGACCATGATGATGTCCGGGTCCTGCCGCATCAGCGCGCGAAGGCCCTCGGTGAAGCCGAAGTCGAGCTGCGGCTGCACCTGCGTCTGGTTGAAGGAGGTCTCGATCATTTCGATCGGGTCCTCCACCGTGCTCACGTTGACCTCTTCCGTCGCCACGCGCTTGAGAGTGGAGTACAGCGTGGTGGTCTTGCCCGAGCCCGTGGGCCCGGTCACCAGGATGATGCCGTTGGGGCGCGTGACGAGCTGTTCCCAGCGCTGCGCGTCGTGCTGCGCGAAGCCCAGCGCGTCGAGGTCCTTCACCGCGGTGTCGGGGTCGAAGATCCGCATCACCATCTTCTCGCCGAAGGCGGTCGGCAGCGTCGACAGGCGCATTTCGATCTCGTCGCCGCGCATGTTGCGGGTCTTGATGCGGCCGTCCAGCGGACGGCGCTTCTCGACCACGTCCATGCGGCCCAGCAGCTTGATGCGCGCGACCATCGCGTTCATCACGCCCATGGGCATCTGGTAGGCCGGATGCAGGATGCCGTCGATGCGGAAACGGATCACGCCCTGCTCGCGGCGCGGCTCCAGGTGGATGTCGCTCGCGCGCTGGTCGAAGGCGTACTGCCACAGCCAGTCGACCACCTGCACCACGCTCTGGTCATTGGCGTCGAGCTGCTTGTTGCTCTTGCCGAGCTCCACCAGCTGCTCGAAGCTCGTGGTGCTGGCGTTGCCGCCGGCCTTCTGCGCGGCGCGCACCGATTTCGCGAGCGCGAAGAACTCGGCCGTGTAGCGCTGGATGTCGGCCGGGTTCGCGACCACGCGCCGCACCGAGCGGCGCGCCTGCCGCTCGACCTCGGCGATCCAGTCGGTGAGGAAGGGCTCGGCCGTGGCCACCACCACCTCGTTGGGCAGCACCTGCACCGGCAGCACCTTATGGCGCTCGGCATATGCGGCGCTCATGGTGTCGGCCACCTTGCCCACGTCGACCTTGAGCGGATCGATGCGCAGGTAGGAGAGGCCCGCGCGGCCCGCGAGCCATTGCGTGAGCATTTCGAGGTCGAGCGGCTTGTTGTCGCTCTCGCGCGTCATGGCGACGTTGGCCAGCCGCACCAGCGGCGCCTGGCGGCTCTCGGCCTGTGCGCAGCGGGCGATGGTGCGCTTGGCCTCGTGCGGGGAAATCACGCCATCGGCGGCGAGCCATTCGATCAGGCGGCGCAGGTCGAGCGGGCCTTCGTGGCGCGCGGCCAGCGGGGCGGGGGCGGAAGCAGCGGGTACAGCGCTCATGTGCCGTGGGTCGGGTTCAGGTTCGGGTGAGTGTCGGATTCTGCGGCTTGAAGACCCGCAGCCATTTGGGTGCGGGCAAGCCCCAGCGAGTCTGGATCGTTTGCGCGCGCTCGGCAAGCGCCTCGCGCTTCGGGCGGCTCGGCGTGCGCTGCGCGAGGACCACCGTGTTGCCTTCGCGCGTCGGCTTGAAGGCCCAGACGGCATCGGCGCCGAAGGCGGAGGAAATCTTCTCGAGGCTGCGCTCGTAGCTCGACGAGCGGCCGAAGAGATTGACCGTCATGCAGCCGTCTTCCGTGAGCAGCGCGCGGCAGTCGGCGTAGAAGTCCTCGCTGTCGAGCACCGGCGCGGCGGCCTCGTGGTCGTACAGGTCGACCTGCAGCGCGTCGACCGTGCCATGCCACTCGGGCTTGCGGATCTCGGCCGCGGCATCGGCGATCACCACGCGCAGCTTCGGGTCGTCCGGCGGCAGCTTGAACCAGCCGCGGCAGGCCGACACCACCTGCGGATTGAGCTCGATCGCGGTGGTGCGCATGCGCAGGATCTTGCGACTGAACTTGGTCAGCGTGGCCGCGCCCAGGCCGAGCTGCATGGCATGGCGGCCGGCCACGCTCTTGGGGTCGGCGAAGAGCAGCCAGGCCATCATGCGCTGCACGTACTCGAGCTCGATCTCGAAGGGCGCATCGAGCTTCATCGAGCCCTGGACCCATTCGGTGCCCAGGTGCAGATAGCGGATGTCGCCCCAGTCGGAAAAGTTGACTTCAGGGAGGGAAACAGGAGTTTTGCTCGATGCCATCGATGCAGCGGGTCAGGCGACTAGTTTGTGGGCAGCCAGCACTTCGCGCCAGGCCGCGAGCTTGCGCTCGAAGCTCCACGACGCATTGGCGGGGCTGGTGGAAGGCAGCTGGTAGACCGGCACGCCCAGCGCGCGCGTGTGGCGCGCATGCTTGAAGCTCTCGCCGCCGTTGTGCGCGATGGCCGCGAGCTTCGGCAGGTGCAGGCCGGCGATGTCGTTGGCCACGGGCGCGCGGATGGCCGAGTCGAGGCTGCCCTCGCGCTCGCAGGACGCATACACGTCCCACACGCCCAGGCCGCGGTCGAGCAACCACCGGCAGCGCGGCCCGTAGCTGTCGGCGCCCGAGGGCAAGGGGATGTCGGGCCACACGGCTTGCAGGATCTTCCAGAACTGGTTTTGGGGGTGTGCATAGTACTGCTGCCGCTCGAGCGACTTCACTCCCGGAAAGCTGCCCAGGATCAGGACGACGGTGGCCGGCGAGACGATGGGCGCGAGCCCCGTGAGCAACGGGCTCGCGGCGGCCGTGGATGCGGCGGAGGGGTTCATGGTCGGCAATCGTGCCACTGTCGGGCGCGTGCCCCGTGCGCCCATAAAAAAACCCGCCGAAGCGGGTTCTTTCGCGAGATCCGGAAGGGTTCCGGAACTGTTTACTTCTTGGCGGCTTCGTTCTCGGCCGTGCCGGGGATCTTCTCGCCGATCGCCTTGCCGGTGGAACGCATGCCGTCGGCCGTCTTGTGGCCGGCGTTCTCGACGGCATCGCCGGTCTTCGCGGCGGCGTTCTTGGTGGCGTTGGTTGCCTTCTTGGTGGTGCGCTTGGTCGCGTTCCAGGCCTTCTTGGAGCCGCGCTCGGTAGCGTTCACGGCCTTCTTGGTGGTGCTCTTGGTCGCGTCCCAGGCCTTCTCCGCGCCGCGCTCGGTGGCGTTCACCGCATCCTTGCCGGCTTCCTTCACCTTCTCGGTGGTGGATGGCTCGGTGGTGGCTGCGGTCTGCGCAACGGCCGACAGGCCGATGGATGCCAGCGCCAGGGCGACGACGACGGGAACGGTACGAACAAAGGACTTGGTCATGAAAGAACTCCTTTTTTGAGTGAAGTATGGGAGTGACGGATGTGCCACTGCACAACCAACGCCACTTCGAACTTCAAGGATGACAGCAAAAACGGGCCCTTGGCACGCCCGGACGCAACTCGGGGCATCGGCCTACGCGAGGGGTTTCCGGCCATCCGACACGGACAGCAGACTTTGGAGCTTCGGCAGCGCCGCGACCGCGTTGCGAGTGGTCGCTTCGGCCAGCGCATCGATGCCGATGCCCCGCAGATCGGCCACCACCTCGGCGATGCGCGGCAGCTCGGCCGGCTCGTTGCGCCCCTGCGGCTCGCCGGCATCGCGCTGGGCCTGCGTGCGGTAGATCCAGTGTGGCTGGATGTCGGGCGCGTCGGTCTCCATCACGATCGATTCCATCGGCAGCGCGGAGGCCAGCCGCCGAAGCTGCAGAGCACGCTCGAAGGTCACCGCGCCGCCGAAGCCGAGCTTGAGCCCGAGCTCGATGCACGCGCCGGCCTGCTGCCCGCTGCCGTTGAAGGCGTGCGCGATGCCCTGCCACGGCCGCCCGCCCGCCGTCTGCCGCAGATGCTTGAGCACCTTGTCGACCGAGCGCCGAACGTGGATGAGCACGGGTAACCCGTGCTTGCGTGCCAGTTGCAACTGAGTGTGAAAAAACCGCTCCTGCTTTTCGCCGTCTAGCCCTTCGACGAAGTAGTCCAGGCCGATCTCGCCGACCGCCACCAGCCTCGGGTCGTCGCGCCGGGCGGCGAGTTCGGCGTCGAGGGTTTGCAGATCCTCGTCCTTCGCCTCGCCGGTGCACAGCGGGTGGATGCCCAGCGCATAGGCATCGCCCTGCGCGTGGGCCAGCTCGCGCACGGTGGCGAAGTTGAAGACGGCCACGGCCGGGATCACGCACATCGCCACCCCCCGCTCGGCGGCATGGGCGCGCAGCACCGGCATCTCCGCACCGAATTCGGGCGCGTCCAGATGACAGTGGGTATCGATGAAGGTAGCCATCGCGCGATGATGCCCGATGGGATGCGCAGGCGCGGAAAGCGTGCTACTGTGAACTCCTCTACACGCGATTGCGATTTTTTAAGCCGGAGGTACTCCGATGCGCAGGCCCGCTTTCTACAGCCGTTCGCCCCGCACGCAGCCACCGGCCGCAGACGAGGCGGCCGAACGGGCGGATGCGCCGGCATCGCCTGAGACGGCCGGCGCGGGCTCCGTACCTCCCGAAACTCCTGTCAGGAAAGCAGGCTGGCAGCCCGGACGCCGCAGCTTCGCGCTGCTCGTCGTGCTCTCGGCCGCGATGGTCGCCGGCGCCGTGCTCTGGGCGCCGCGCCCTGGCACCAAGGTTCTCACCCAGAAAGACATCGACGCGGCTGTGCTGCGCACGCTGCAGACCAACACCCTGCCCTCGCCCGCGGCCAAGGCGGCCGACATCATCCGGCCCTCGGTGGTGCGGGTGGTGAGCTACGGCGAGGAGAAGAACACGCCCGAGGCCAAGACCCAGAAGCGCGGGCGCAACATGGCCAAGGGCAAGCCGCCCGAGGCGCCCAACGACGGCGGCGCGCCGGGCGAGTTCGAGCGCGGCGTGGGCACGGGGGTGGTGATCGTCGACAAGGGCGTGATCCTCACCAACCTGCACGTGGTCGCCGGCGCCGACAAGATCAAGGTCACCTTCTACGACGGCCTGGAGGCGCCCGCCACCATCACCGGCGTGCAGCCCGAGAACGACCTCGCGGTGCTGCAGGCGCAGAAGATTCCCGACGACCTGATCCCCGCCACCATGCGCTCCACCGCCGACCTGCGCCCCGGCGACCAGGTGGCGGCCGTGGGCTTTCCCTTCGGCATCGGGCCCTCGGTGTCGGCCGGCGTGGTGTCGGGGCTGAAGCGCTCGTTCCGCTCGCCCGAGGGCAAGCAGGAGCTGGGCAACCTGATCCAGTTCGACGCGGCCGCCAACCCCGGCAACTCGGGCGGACCACTGATCAACATGGACGGCGAGGTGCTCGGCATCGTCACCGCCATCCTCAACCCGACGCAGCAGCGCACCTTCATCGGCATCGGCTTCGCGGTGCCCATCGAGAACGCGGCCTCGGCCGCGGGCTCGCCGCCGTTCTGAACGATCTTCTTTCTTCTCTTCCCTTCCTCTCGAAAGCCCTTCGCATGAGCACAGCAGAGACCACCGCCAACCCCACGCCGGCCGGGACGGCCGAACTGATGGAGCAGATCCTCTACGAGGTGAAGCGCGTGGTCGTCGGGCAGGACCGCTTCCTGGAGCGCGTGATGGTCGCCATGCTCGCGGGCGGGCACCTGCTGGTCGAGGGCGTGCCGGGGCTGGCGAAGACGCTCACGGTGAAGACGCTGGCCGACACGGTGCGCGGCCAGTTCAAGCGCATCCAGTTCACGCCCGACCTCGTGCCCGCCGACCTGGTGGGCACGCGCATCTATAACCAAAAGACCGGCGACTTCAGCACCTCGCTGGGCCCGGTGTTCGCCAACCTGCTGCTGGCAGACGAAATCAACCGCGCGCCGGCCAAGGTGCAGAGCGCGCTGCTCGAGGTGATGCAGGAGCGCCAGGTGACCATTGCCGGCGAGACACACAGGGTGCCGCGCCCCTTCCTCGTGATGGCCACGCAGAACCCCATCGAGACCGAGGGCACCTATCCGCTGCCCGAGGCGCAGGTCGACCGCTTCATGATGAAGGTGCTGGTCGACTATCCCACCGACGAGGAAGAGTTCGTCATCGTGCAGCGCGTGATCGGCGCGCCCGTCAGCGCCACGCCGGTCGCCACCACCGAGCAGCTCGCGGCGCTGCAGGCCGAGGCGCGGTGCGTGTACGTCGACCCTTCGCTCATCCAGTACGCGGTGAAGCTGGTGTCGGCCACGCGCACGCCCGAGAAGCATGGGCTGAAGGACCTGCGCCGCTTCATCACCTTCGGCGCCAGCCCGCGCGCCAGCATCAGCCTGACCGAAGGTGCACGCGCCCTCGCCCTGCTGCGCGGACGCAGCTATGCGCTGCCGGAAGACATGACGGCGCTGGTGCCCGACGTGCTGCGCCACCGCGTCACGCTTTCCTACGAGGGGCTGTCCGAAGGACTGACGCCCGACAGCCTGGTCGAGAAGATCATGCGCGCAGTCCCCGCTCCTCCGAAACCGCTCGAACATGAAAAGCTGGTGGCGTAAGGCCCCCGCGGCCGCGAACGACGACCGGCTCGCCATGGAGGCCGGAGGGGCGGAACGCGCGCTGCGCCGGCTCGAGTGGACCGTGATCCGCCGCCTCGACGGCCTGCTGCAGGGCGACTACCGCACGCTGATGCGCGGCACCGGGCTCGACCTGGCCGACCTGCGCGAATACCAGCACCACGACGACGTGCGCCACATCGACTGGAACGTCACCGCGCGGCTGCAGACGCCGCATGTGCGCGTGTTCACCGAAGACCGCGAGATGGCCGCATGGTTCGTGCTCGACCTGAGCCGCTCGGTCGACTTCGGCTCGGGCCTGAAAGCCAAGCGCGAGATCTCGGCGGGCTTCGTCGGCGTGCTGGCGCGGCTGCTCACGCGGCACGGCAACCGGGTGGGCGCGCTGGTCTACGGCAGCGATCTCGAAGCGGTGATCCCGCCGCGCAGCGGGCGGCGCCATGTGCTGCACCTGCTGCACGCGATGGAAAAGCGCGCCGGAAAGGCCGGCACCGAGCCCGCGCAGAAAGGCATGACGCGGCTGGCCGACCTGCTCAAGTCGGCCGCCACCCTGATGCCGCGGCGCTCCACCGTGTTCGTGGTGTCCGACTTCCTGAGCGAACCCGGCTGGGAGCGCCCGCTGGGCCAATTGGTGCAGCGCCACGAGGTGGTCGCGGTGCGCCTGTTCGATCCGCTCGAGCTGGAGTTGCCCGACCTCGGCCTGGTGCCGCTGCGCGACGCCGAGACCGGCGAGCAGCTGTGGGTCGATACCCACGACGCGGGCTTCCGCAAGCGCTTCGCCCGGCTGGCGGCCGAGCGCGAGAACACATTGCGCGAGGCGCTGGCCCGGGCCGGTGTCGACGCGCTCGAACTCTCGACCGATGACGACCTGGTGGAAGCCATCGTCCGTTTCGCCGATCTGCGCAAGCGCCGCGCGCGCATCGGCCAGGCTGGCCTGAAGGCGGTGGCAGCATGACTTTTCTCTGGCCTCAATTCCTCTGGCTGCTGGCGGCGCTGCCGCTGCTGATCCTGCTCTACCTCTGGCTGCTGCGGCGCAAGAAGAAGCTGGCGGTGCGCTACGCCAGCCTGTCGATCGTGCGAGAAGCCATGGGCGCCGGGCAGAGCGTGCGGCGGCACCTGCCGCCCCTGCTGTTCCTGCTGGCCATGGCCGCGATGCTGGTGGCCGCGGCGCGGCCGATGGCGGTGGTGGTGCTGCCGTCGAACCAGCAGACCATCATCCTGGCGATGGACGTATCGGGCAGCATGCGCGCGGCCGACGTGCAGCCCAACCGGCTGGTGGCGGCGCAGGAGGCGGCCAAGAGCTTCATCAAGGACCTGCCGCGCACCGTGAAGGTGGGCATCGTCGCCTTCGCGGGCAGCGCGCAGGTGGCGCAGCTGCCCACCACCAACCATGAAGACCTGGTGACCGCCATCGACAGCTTCCAGCTGCAGCGCGCCACCGCCACCGGCAACGCCATCGTGGTGTCGCTGGCCACGCTGTTCCCCGACGCGGGCATCGACGTCGAGCAGTTCAGCTCGCCCAGCCGCCAGCGCGGTGCGGCCATCGACCAGAACGAGAAGAAGCTCAAGGAGTTCACGCCGGTGGCGCCGGGCTCGTTCACCTCGGCCGCGGTCATCATGCTGACCGACGGCCAGCGCACCACCGGCGTCGACCCGCTCGATGCGGCCAAGGCGGCCGCCGACCGCGGCGTGCGCATCTACACGGTGGGCGTGGGCACGGTGGACGGCGAGACCATCGGCTTCGAAGGCTGGTCGATGCGCGTGCGGCTCGACGAGGACACGCTCAAGGCCATCGCCAACAAGACCAACGCCGAATACTTCTACGCCGGCACCGCGAATGACCTGAAGAAGGTCTACGAAACGCTGAGCTCCAAGCTCACGGTGGAGAAGAAGGAAACCGAAATTTCCGCGCTCTTCGCGCTGGGCGCGGCCGTGCTTACGCTGCTGTCGGCCGGGCTCTCGCTGCTCTGGTTCAACCGGATTCTCTAGCGCCGCGGGGGGCCGCCGGCGCCTCGGGCGACTTCACCGCCCCGATGCCGCCGAGGAACAGGTCGGCCACGATGGGCGCGATGGCCACGTGGTCGAGCCGGCCGTCGGGCTTCATCCAGGTGAACATCCAGTTGATCATGCCGAAGAGCAGCATGGTCAGCGGCTTGGCGAGGTCGTCGCTGGGCGCACCGGGGCGCAGCGCCGACACTGCGCGCGCGAAGCCCGCGACCACCTCGCGTTCCTTGTCGAGCACGCGCTCGCGGTCGGCCTCTTCGAGAAAGCGCACGTCGTCGGTCAGCACGCGGTGCGCGTCCTGGGCGCCGGCGTATTCCTCGACGATGCGGTAGATGAAGCGGCGCAGGCGCTCCTCGTCGGTGTGCGTCGAGGCTTCTTCCTCGGCCACCAGCGCCGCGAGCTTGGACACGTGCGTTTCCGCGATGCTGATGAGCAGGCTGCTCTTGTCCTTGTAGTAGTGGTAGAGCGTGGCCTTCGAGAGGCCGCAGGCCTCGGCCACCTGGTTCATCGAGGTGGCAGGGTAGCCGCTGCGCGCGAACAGCTGGGCGGCCTGCGCGAGGATGAATTCACGCTGGTCCTCGTAGGTGGCGGATCTTCCACGCGGCATCGGTTCGTGTTCCTGGGTTCTTCGGTGTTGGGGTTGAAGGCAACGCGCGATCTTGCCCGAAGCTCGGCGAGGTTCAGCCGCGCTTCGTCGCGATGAGCGAACGCACGTCGGTGGCCGGCAGGCTCGGGCGGTTCTTCTCCAAGCTGGAAAGCGGCTCCACCTCGCGCAGGCTCGCGAGGCTGCGCACCGTGAGCGCCTGGTAGGTCTGGGTGCCTTCGAGCTTCCAGGCGATCTCTTCATCGCTCAGCTCGCGCTTGACCTTTGCCGGAATGCCGGCGCTCAGCGTGCGCGCCGGCACCTTCATGCCGGCCGGCACGAAGGCGCACGCTGCGACGATGGCTTTCTCGCCGATCTCGGCCTCGTCCATCACCACCGCGTTCATGCCCACCAGCGCGTCGCGCCGCACGATGCAGCTGTGCAGGATCGCGCCGTGCCCGATGTGGCCGTTGACCTCGACGACCGTGTCGTTGTCGGGAAAGCCGTGGATGCAGCAGTGGTCCTGCACGTTGGAGCCCTCCTCCAGCACGATGCGGCCGAAGTCGCCGCGCAGGCTGGCACACGGGCCCACGTAGCAGTTGGGGCCGACGATCACGTCGCCGATCAGCACGGCCGTGGGATGCACGTAGGCGCTCGGATCGACGACCGGGATCACGCCGTCGATGGAATAGCTGGGCATTCGCTCTGTCTCCTTGTCTTGCCTTGGCTGGCTTTCAGCGCGCTCTCAGGGTTTGCCCTGATCGAGCCGCCTTGTGCCGCCATCGAGGTCGATCCTAAAATCAACCGAACGGTCGGTCAATAGTGTTTGCACGCCGGCCCGTACCCATAAGGATGAAAGAGACAAGCGATGACTGAGCCTTTGGTACTCACCAGCAACGCCGGTGCCGTCCGCACGCTGAGCCTGAACCGGCCGGCTGCTCTCAACAGCTTCACGACGCAATTGCATGAAGCGCTGATGGCCGAGCTGGAAGCCGCGGCATCCGACGGGAGCGTGCGCTGCGTGGTGCTCACGGGTGCCGGCCGCGCCTTCTGCGCGGGTCAGGACCTGGCCGACCCGTCTGTTGCGCCCGACACCACGCCTGGCGCCGCGCCCAAAGACCTGGGCCATGTCATCTCCACCTGGTACGCCCCGCTCGTCGCGCGCCTGCGCTCGATGCCGGTTCCCGTGATCGCCGCCGTCAACGGCGTGGCCGCCGGCGCGGGGGCCAACCTGGCGCTGTGCTGCGACATCGTGGTGGCCGCGCGTTCGGCAAGCTTCATCCAGGCCTTCACCAAGATCGGCCTCGTGCCCGACACCGGCGGCACCTGGCTGCTGCCGCGCCTCGTGGGCTCGGCGCGCGCGCTGGGCATCGCGATGCTCGGCGACAAGCTGCCCGCCGAGGAAGCCGCGCGCATCGGCCTGATCTGGCAGTGCGTGGACGACGCAGCGCTCGCCGAAACGGCAGCCGCCCTCGCATCGAAGCTCGCCGGCATGCCCACGCGCGCCCTCGTCGCCACCCGCGAGGCCATGGCCGCCGCGCAGCACATGGACCTGGGCGCGGCGCTGGCCGAGGAAGCCCGCATCCAGCGCGAGATGGGCAACGCCAATGACTACCGCGAAGGCGTGGAAGCCTTCCGCGCCAAGCGCGCGCCCGTCTTCAAGGACCGCTGAAGCCATGACCGACAACAACCAGCAACGCACGCCCCAGCAGACGGCCGAGTACGTCCGCGACGGCATGTTCGCCAACGACAACGCCAGCAAGGGCCTGGGCATGCGCATCGTGGAGGTCGGCCCCGGCCAGGCCACCATCGAGATGCGCGTGCGCCCCGACATGCTCAACGGCCACGCGATCTGCCACGGCGGCTTCATGGCCACGCTGGCCGATTCGACCTTCGCCTTCGCCTGCAACTCGTACGACGAGCTGACCGTGGCCTCGGGCTTCGCCATCGACTTCATCGCCCCCGCGCGCGAGGGCGACGTGCTCACCGCGCGCTGCCACGAGGTGTCGAAGGCCGGGCGCACCGGCGTGTACGACACCGAGATCACCAACCAGCGCGGCGAGCGCGTCGCGATCTTCCGCGGCCGCTCCTACACCGCCAAGGGCCGCCCGGCCGTTCCGCCCGCCGCAGCAGCCGCCTGAGGAGACAACACCCATGACAGTCAAACGCCCCGCCCCCGGCGAGCTCGAGCCCATCGAAACCGCCAGCCGCGACGAGATCGCCGCGCTGCAGCTCGCCCGCCTGCGCACCACGCTGCAGCGCGCCTACGACAACGTGCCGCACTACCGCCGCGCCTTCGACGCCAAGGGCGTGCACCCCGACGACCTGAAGTCGCTGGCCGACCTGTCGAAGTTCCCGTTCACGGTGAAGAGCGACCTGCGCGACAACTACCCCTTCGGCATGTTCGCCGTGCCGCGCGAGAAGGTCGCGCGCATCCACGCCTCTTCCGGTACCACCGGCAAGCCGACCGTGGTGGGCTACACGCTGCAGGACATCGACACCTGGGCCGACCTCGTCGCCCGCTCCATCCGCGCCGCGGGCGGCCGTCCCGGCGACATGGTGCACGTGTCGTACGGCTACGGCCTCTTCACCGGCGGCCTGGGCGCGCACTACGGCGCCGAGCGCGCGGGCTGCACCGTCATCCCGATGTCGGGCGGCCAGACCGAGAAGCAGGTGCAGCTCATCCAGGACTTCAAGCCGAACATCATCATGGTCACGCCCAGCTACATGCAGGTGATCATCGAGCAGTTCGAGCGCCAGGGGCTCGACGCGAAGGAGAGCTCGCTCAAGGTAGGCATCTTCGGCGCCGAGCCGTGGACCGAAGCCATGCGCCGCGACATCGAGGCCAGGGCCGGCATCGACGCGGTCGACATCTATGGCCTCAGCGAAGTGATGGGCCCGGGCGTGGCCAGCGAATGCGTGGAGAGCAAGGACGGCCCCGTGATCTGGGAAGACCACTTCTACCCCGAGATCATCGACCCCGAGACCGGCGAGCTGAAGGCCGACGGCGAGGAAGGCGAACTCGTCTTCACCTCGCTGAGCAAGGAGGCCATGCCGATCGTGCGCTACCGCACGCGCGACCTCACGCGCCTGTTGCCGCCCACCTCGCGCTCGTTCCGCCGCATGGGCAAGATCGTCGGGCGCAGCGACGACATGATGATCATCCGCGGCGTCAACGTCTTCCCCACGCAGGTGGAGGAGATCGTGCTCGCGCACCAGGCGCTCTCGGGCCTCTACCAGGTGCACGTGAGCCGCGCCGACAAGCTCGACCAGGTCGAGATCCACTGCGAGCTCAAGCCCGCGGATGTCGCATCGGCCGACCGCGCCGCCATCGGCGACTGGCTGCAGCACCGCGTGAAGACGCTCATCGGCATCTCCACCCGCGTGGTGGTGCACGGCCCCGACGAGATGGAACGCACCCAGACCGGCAAGGCGCGCCGCGTGATCGACACACGCCCGCGCTGACACAAGCCACTTCCAACACCGACCGAAAGGACACGCACATGTACACCCAGGCGATGGACACCATGGGCAAGGACGCGGGCGACGGCAAGCAGAAGGCCGTGCGCTCCGCAGAGGAGATGCAGCTCGAGGAGCGCTTCGACGCGCACATCGACGCCGGCGACTTCATCGAGGCGAAGGACTGGATGCCCGAGCACTACCGCAAGACGCTGGTGCGGCAGATCAGCCAGCACGCGCACTCGGAAATCGTCGGCATGCTGCCCGAGGGCAACTGGATCAGCCGCGCGCCCACGCTCAAGCGCAAGGCCATCCTGCTGGCCAAGGTGCAGGACGAGGGCGGCCACGGCCTCTACCTGTATGCCGCGGCCGAGACGCTGGGCACCTCGCGCGACCAGATGTTCGAGGCGCTGCACAGCGGCAAGGCCAAATACAGCTCGATCTTCAACTACCCCACGCTGACCTGGGCCGACATGGGCACCATCGGCTGGCTGGTGGACGGCGCGGCCATCATGAACCAGGTGCCGATCTGCCGCTGCTCGTACGCGCCGTATGCGCGCGCCATGATCCGCATCTGTCGCGAGGAGAGCTTCCACCAGCGCCAGGGCTACGAGTCGCTGCTGACCATGATGACCCACGGCACCGAGGCGCAGAAGGCCATGGTGCAGGACGCGGTCAACCGCTGGTGGTGGCCCTCGATCATGATGTTCGGCCCGCCGGACGACCAGTCGCCCAACAGCGCGCAGTCGATGCGCTGGGGCATCAAGCGCTTCAGCAACGACGAGCTGCGCCAGAAGTTCGTCGACGCCACCGTGGAGCAGGCCCGCATCCTCGGCGTGACCCTGCCCGACCCCGACCTCAAGTGGAACGAAGAGCGCCAGGCGCACGACTTCGGCGCCATCGACTGGAGCGAGTTCTGGCGCGTGATCGGCGGCGACGGCCCCTGCAACCGCGAACGCCTGCAGGCCCGCGTCGACGCCTGGGAAGACGGCGCATGGGTGCGCGAAGCCGCGCTGGCCCACGCCAACAAACAACCTATGAAGGAGGCGGCATGACCGTCGAACAGAAGCAAGAGTGGCCCCTGTGGGAAGTGTTCGTGCGCAGCAAGGCCGGCCTGGACCACAAGCACTGCGGCAGCCTGCACGCCGCCGACCCGAAGATGGCGATCCAGATGGCGCGCGACGTGTACACCCGCCGCCAGGAAGGCAGCAGCATCTGGGTGGTGCGTTCCGACCAGATCGTGGCCAGCGATCCGGGCGACAAGGACATGTTCTTCGACCCGGCCGAGGACAAGGTGTACCGCCACCCGACCTTCTATGCCCTGCCCAAGTCGGTCGACCACATGTGAGCGTCGCCCCATGCAAGCATCGATCGAACTGAACCGCACGCCCGCCGTGCAATACCTGCTGCGCATCGGAGACACCTGCCTGGTGCTCGCGCAGCGCCTGGGTGAATGGTGCGGCCACGCGCCCGTGCTGGAGGAAGACATCGCGATGGCCAACATCGCGCTCGACCTCGTCGGCCAGGCCCGCGCGCTGCTCACGCACGCCGGCAAGCTCGAAGGCGCCGGCCGCGAGCATGACGAGGATCAGCTCGCCTACCTGCGCGACGAGCGCGACTACTTCAACCTCACCATCGCCGAACTGCCGCGCGGCGACTTCGCCTTCGCCGTGGTGCGCAACACCATGGTTTCGACGCTGCTGAAGCTGCTGTGGCAGCGCCTGGCCGCATCGAACGACCCCGAGGTGGCGGCCATCGCCGGCAAGGCGCTGAAGGAAGCGCGCTACCACCAGCAGCACTCGGGCGACTGGGTGGTGCGGCTGGGCGACGGCACCGAGGAATCGCGCCGCCGCACCGAGAAGGCGCTGAAGCAGCTGTGGCTCTACATGCCCGAGCTGTTCTTCAGCGACGACGTGGATGCCGCCGCCAGCGCGAGCGGCCTCGGCCCGGCATGGAGCGAACTTCGCGAGCCCTGGCTCGCCGAGATGCAGCAGGTGCTGGACGCCGCCGGCCTCGCCATGCCCAAGGAAGCCGCCTTCCGCAGCACCGGCAAGCACGGCGTGCACAGCGAGCACATGGGCTACATCCTCGCGGAGATGCAGCACCTGCAGCGCACCTTCCCCGGAGGCGTGTGGTGACCGCCCTGGCCTCGCGTGTCGATGCCGCATGGGCGGTGCTGCACACCGTGCCCGACCCCGAGGTGCCGGCCGTGTCGGTGTGCGACCTCGGCATCGTGCGCGAGGTGATCGAGCACGACGACGGCCTGGAGATCGTGCTCACGCCGACCTACTCCGGCTGCCCCGCGACCGAGGCCATCGAGCACGACGTGCTGGCCGCCGTCGAGCAGGCCGGCCTCGGCCGCGCGCGCGCCACCCTGCGCCGCGCGCCTGCCTGGACCAGCGACTGGATCAGCGACGAGGGCCGCGCCAAGCTCAAGGCCTACGGCATCGCGCCGCCCGCGCACCTGAACGCGGAGCAGGCCGCCAACACCGCCATGCCGATCAGGCTCTTCGGCCGCATCGCCGGCGAGCGCATCGCCTGCCCGCGCTGCGCGAGCGAGCGCACCGAGCGGCTGTCGGCCTTCGGCTCCACCGCCTGCAAGGCCCTGTACCGCTGCATGGCGTGCAAGGAGCCTTTCGAACACTTCAAACCCATCTGAGACTTCCCCCGCGATGAGCACCCTCTTCCATCCCCTGCGCGTGAAGGCCATCGAGCCCGACACGGCCGAGGCCGTCATCGTCTCCTTCGAGGTGCCGGCCGATCTGCAGCAGGTCTTCGGCTTCACGCAGGGCCAGTACCTCACGCTGCGCCACGAGATCGACGGCCAGGACCTGCGCCGCTCCTACTCGATCTGCGCCGGCCTCGACGACGGCGAGTTGCGCGTCGGCGTGCGCAAGGTGCGCGGCGGCGTGTTCTCCAACTGGATCAACGCGAGCCTGAAGCCCGGCGACACCATCCAGGTGATGGCGCCGCAGGGCCGCTTCTTCGTGCCCATCGAGCCCGGCTCGGCGCGCCATCACGTCGGCATTGCCGGTGGCAGCGGCATCACGCCCATCCTGTCGATCATGAAGACGGTGCTCGCGCGCGAGCCGCACAGCCGCTTCACGCTGATCTACGGCAACCGCCAGCTGCAGTCCACGATGTTCAAGGAAGAGATCGAGGACCTGAAGAACCGCTACATGACGCGCCTCGTGCTGCAGCACGTGTTCTCCGACGAGCACACCGATTCGCCGCTGGGCTTCGGCGTGATGAACCGCAAGAAGATCGGCGAGTTCCTCGCGAGCGTGGTGCCTGCAGCGGACATCGACCATGTGTACGTGTGTGGCCCCTTCCAGATGAACGACGAAGCCGAGGCCGCGCTGCTGGCGGCCGGCGTGCCAGAAGACCGCATCCACATCGAGCGCTTCGGCGTCGCCCTGCCCTCGGCCACGCAGGTGGGCGCGGTGGTGCACGAGGCGCAGCCGGGCGACGCGAAGCAGGCGCGCATCGTCATCGTGCGCGACGGGCTGCAGCGCGAGATCACCTTCACCGAAGGGCAGCCCAGCATCCTCGATGCGGCATCGGCCGCGGGGCTCGAGGTGCCGTTCTCATGCACCTCGGGCGTGTGCGGCACCTGCCGCGCGAAGTGCGTGGACGGGGAAGTCCGCATGGAAAGAAACTTCGCGCTCGACAAGAATGAAGTCGCCGCGGGTTTCGTACTGACCTGCCAGGCGCACCCCCTTACCGAACGCGTCACGCTGTCGTTCGACGAGCGCTGAAAGATGAACCCACCCCCGAATCTCCGCGCACTTCGTGTCGCTTCGGATCCCCCCTCAAGGGGGCGCACCCGGTGGCCCGGCAAAGCCGGTTCCACGGGTGCCCTGAAAAAGACACCTGCAACGGAGATACTTCAGGCCTCAATCGATTTTCAACCCGGAGACAAAGCAACATGAAATTCTTCAAGCCCCTGCTGACCGCCGCCCTGTGCGCCACGGCCCTCGCGGCCTGGGCCGACGTCAACGTCGGCGTGACCATCTCGGCCACCGGCCCGGCAGCCTCGCTGGGCATCCCCGAGAAGAACACCATCTCGCTGATGCCCAAGACGATCGGCGGGCAGAAGATCAACTACATCGTGCTGGACGACGCCTCCGACACCACCGCGGCCGTCAACAACACGCGCAAGCTCATCGCGGAGAACAAGGTCGACGTGATCCTGGGCTCAACCACCACGCCGGCCTCGCTCGCCATGATCGACGTGGCCAGCGAGGCGCAGACGCCGATGATCTCGGTGGCCGCGTCGGCGCGCATCATCGAGCCGATGGACGCCAAGAAGAAGTGGGTGTTCAAGACGCCGCAGAACGACATCATGATGTCGCTGGCCATCGCCGAGCACATGGCCGCTAACGGTGTGAAGACCGTCGCCTTCATCGGCTTCTCCGACGCGTACGGCGAAGGCTGGTCGCAGGAGTTCGCCAAGGCCGCCGACCTGAAGAAGATCAAGATCGTGGCCAACGAGCGCTATGCCCGCACCGACACCTCGGTGACAGGCCAGGCCCTGAAGATCATGGCCGCCAAGCCCGACGCGGTGCTGGTCGCCGGCTCCGGCACGCCGGCCGCGCTGCCGCAGAAGACGCTGAAGGAGCGCGGCTACGCCGGCAAGATGTACCAGACCCACGGCGTGGCCAACGCCGACTTCCTGCGCGTGGGCGGCAAGGACGTGGAAGGCACCTTCCTGCCCGCCGGCCCCGTGCTCGTGGCCGACCAGCTGCCCGCCGGCAACCCGGTGAAGAAGTCCGCGCTCGCCTACGTGTCCGCCTATGAAGCCGCCTACGGCAAGGGCTCGGTCTCTACCTTCGGCGGCCACGCCTGGGACGCCGGCCTGCTGATGAGCTCGGCCGTGCCCGTCGCGCTGAAGAAGGCCCAGCCCGGCACGCCCGAGTTCCGTGCCGCACTGCGCGACGCGCTGGAGCAGACCAAGGAAGTGGCCGGCGCGCACGGTGTGTTCAACATGACCGCACAGGACCACCTGGGCCTGGACCAGCGTGCACGCGTCATGGTCAAGATCGAGAACGGCGCCTGGAAGTACCAACCATAAGCTCGCCCCCAGGCTCCGCGCACTTCGTGTCGCTTCTCCCACCCCCTACCGGGGGCAACACCAGAGGCCCGGCAAAGCCGGTTCCTCGGTGTTCCTGAATTGAGTCACGGGCGACGCCCGAAGGTTGTTTTATGGATTTGCAGATTGCCCTTTTGCTGGGGCAGGACGGCATCGTGAACGGCGCGGTCTACGGACTGATGGCGCTCGCGCTGGTGCTGGTGTTTTCGGTCACGCGCGTGATCTTCATCCCGCAGGGCGAGTTCGTCGCCTTCGGTGCGCTGTCGATGGCCGCGCTGCAGGGCGGGCGCGCGCCCTCCACGCTGTGGCTGCTGCTGGCGCTTGCCGCCATCGTGCTGGTGGTGGAAGCCTGGCGCTGGAAGCGCGGCGCCACCGTCGACTGGCGCTCGGCGCTGACCTGGTGCGTGGCCTTTCCGGCCATCGCTGCGGTACTGGTGCTCGGCTTCAAGCCTACCTCGCTCGCAATGCAGTCGATCGCCACGCTGGTGCTGATCGCGCCGCTGGGCCCGCTGCTGTACCGCGTCGCCTACCGCCCGCTGGCGGATGCCAGCGTGCTGATGCTGCTGATCGTGTCGGTGGCGCTGCATGGTGTGCTCGTGGGCCTGGGCCTTTTCTTCTTCGGCGCCGAAGGTTCGCGCACCAGTGCGTTCTCCGAATTGCGCTTCGACCTCGGCGGCATTCCGGTCAACGGCCAGTCGCTGGTGGTGGTCGGCGTCACGCTGGTGCTGGTGATCGCGATGTTCTGGTTCTTCGGCCGCTCGATGGTCGGCAAGGCGCTGCGCGCCACCGCCATCAATCGCGTGGGCGCGCGGCTGTCGGGCATTCCCACCGAACTCTCGGGCGACCTGAGCTTCGCGCTGGCGGCAGTCATCGGCGCCATCTCGGGCCTGCTGATCGCACCGATCACCACGGTCTACTACGACACCGGCTTCCTCATCGGCCTGAAGGGCTTCGTGGCCGCCATCGTCGGCGGGCTGGCGAGCTATCCGCTGGCGCTCGCGGGCGCGCTGCTGGTAGGCCTGCTGGAGGCTTTCTCTTCCTTCTGGGCCAGCGCATACAAGGAAGTGCTGGTCTTCACCCTGATCATTCCGGTGCTGCTGTGGCGCTCGCTGAACAGCCATCACGTGGAGGACGAGGAATGAACCCGTCTTCACCGACCACCGCTCCCGCAGCCGCCAGTGCGGCACCCGAGGCCCGCCCGCTCGTGACGCCGCGCGTGCTCACCCTCGTCTTCATCGTCGCGCTCGCGCTGGCCTGGGGCTGGCTGCCCGAGTTCACCGTCAGCGTGCTCAGCAACATCGGCCTGTACGCGCTGGTGGCCGTGGGCCTGGTGCTGCTGACGGGCGTGGGCGGCATGACCTCGTTCGGCCAGGCCGCCTTCGTCGGCATGGGTGCCTACGCCACCGCATGGATCTGCACCTCGCCAACCGCCGCCGGCTGGCTCGGCGGCCTCGCGGGCTCGGCGCTGGTGCCCTGGCTGGGCCTGCTGCTCGGTCTGGCGCTGACCTTCGCGCTGGCCTGGGCGCTCGGCGCGGTCACGCTCAAGCTCTCGGGCCACTATCTGCCGCTGTGCACCATCGCGTGGGGCCTGAGCCTGTACTTCCTGCTGGGCAACATGGAGTTCCTCGGCGGCCAGACCGGCATCACCGGCATTCCGCCGCTGGTGGTGGCGGGCGTTTCCTTCGCCACGCCGCGCATGCTGGGCGTGGTGATCTGGGCGGTGCTGCTGCTGGCGCTTTGGGCCATGCACAACCTGCTCGACTCGCGCGAGGGCCGAGCCATCCGCGCGCTCAAGGGCGGCCGGCTGATGGCCGAGTCGATGGGCGTGGACACTGCGCGCCACCGCATCAAGCTCTTCGTGCTGGCGGCCCTGCTCGCGGCCATCTCTGGCTGGCTCTATGCCCACATGCAGCGCTTCGTGAACCCCACGCCCTTCAACCTGAACATCGGCATCGAGATGCTGTTCATGGCGGTGGTCGGCGGCGCGGGCCACCTCTGGGGCGCGGTACTGGGCGCCACGCTGATCACGCTGCTGAAGGAAAAGCTGCAGGACGTGCTGCCCGCGCTGCTGGGCACCAGCGGCAACTTCGAGGTGGTGGTGTTCGGCCTGCTGATGCTCTTCGTGCTGCAGCGCTTCGCCGATGGCCTGTGGCCCACGCTCGCGCGGCTGTCGCGCCGCTGGGTGCGCGAAGTGCCGCGTGCGGCCGGTGCCGGCCCCGCCGCATCGACCAACGTGCAGCTCGCGCAGCGCGCGGTGCCGGCCGCCGGCACGCTGCTGCTGCAGGCCGACGGCGTGAGCAAGCGCTTCGGCGGCCTGGTGGCCAACAACGACATCTCGATGACGCTGAAGGCCGGCGAGGTGCATGCGCTCATCGGCCCCAACGGGGCGGGCAAGAGCACCTTCTTCAACATGATCTCGGGCGTGGACGATCCGACGACCGGCGAAGTGCGCCTGGTGGGCCAGCCCATGTCGGGCAAGCCCTCGCGCGCCTTCGCATCGCTGGGCCTGGGCCGCACCTTCCAGCACGTGCGCCTGCTCGGCCAGCGCAGCGTGGTCGAGAACGTCGCGCTCGGCGCCCACCTTCGTGCGAAGCGCGGCTGGCTGTCGGCCATGCTGCGCCTGGACCGCGCCGAAGAGGCCGCGCTGATGGCCGAAGCCCGCAGGCAGATCGAACGCTGCGGCCTCGGCGCGCATGCCGACACGCCCGCTGCATCGCTCTCGCTCGGCCAGCAGCGCGTGGTGGAAATCGCCCGCGCGCTCGCCGGCCAGCCCTCGGTGCTGCTGCTCGACGAACCCGCCGCCGGCCTGCGCCACCTGGAGAAGCGCGCCCTCTCGGAACTGCTCGCGCAGCTGCGCGCCGAAGGCCTCGGCATCCTGGTGGTGGAACACGACATGGAGTTCGTGATGAACCTCGCCGACCGCATCACGGTGCTCGAATTCGGCACCGTCATCGCCACCGGCACGCCCGCCGAAGTGCAGGCCAATCCGCGCGTGCTCGAAGCCTATCTGGGCGGCGCCGACGACGAACTGCTGGAAGACGCACGATGAGCCACCCATTGCTTCAACTCGACGGCTTCTGCGTGGCCTACCGCACCGTGGAAGCGGTGCACAGCGTGCGCCTGCAGGTGAACGAGGGCGAGATCGTCACCGTCATCGGCCCCAACGGCGCCGGCAAGACCACGCTGCTGTGCGCGGCGACGGGCCTGCTGCCTTCCACCGGCCAGCTGCTGCTGGACGGCGAGCGCGTCTCGCGCCCCAGCGTCGAGACCATGGTGGCGCGCGGCGTCGCGCTGGTGCCCGAGCGGCGCGAGCTGTTCGGCGAGATGTCGGTCGAAGACAACCTGCTGCTCGGCGGCTTCTACCAGTGGCGCAAGGGCAAGCGCGACCAGCGCACGCGCATGGACGAGATCTTCGCCATCTTCCCGCGCCTGAAGGAACGCCGCGCGCAGATGGCATCGACGCTCTCGGGCGGCGAACGCCAGATGCTGGCCATCGGCCGCGCGCTGATGGCGCGGCCGCGCCTGCTGATGCTCGACGAGCCCTCGCTGGGCCTCGCCCCGCTGGTGGTGCGCGAGGTGCTGCGCGTGGTGTCGCAGCTGCGCAGCCACGGCGTGTCGGTGCTGCTGGTGGAGCAGAACGCCCGCGCCGCGCTGCAGGTGGCCGACCGCGCCTATGTGCTGGAGATGGGCGCCGTGGCGCTCGAAGGCAAGGCGCGCGACCTGCTGCATGACCAGCGGATCATCGATACCTATCTGGGCATCGGCAAGAAAGAGTGAGCTGAATTCCTCCCTCCCCCGCTGGGGGAGGGCCGGGGTGGGGGCATGCGGCGGCCGAGAAGGCACTGCGCCGAACCGATGCCGCCTGCCCCATCCCAACCTTCCCCCAGAGGGGGAAGGAGCAAGACAGACACCGCGAAAGGACACGCACCATGACCACCACCCTCCAAAGCTACATCGCCGGCCGCTGGATCGGCCAGCAGGCCGCGCAGCAGCTGCGCAGCGCCGTCAACGGCAAGCCCGTGGCCGCCACGCACGCCGAGGCCATCGACTTCGCCGAGGCGTTGCAGTACGCGCGCCGCACCGGCATCCCGGCGCTGATGAAGCTCGACTTCCAGCAGCGCGCCGAGCGTCTGAAGGCGCTGGCCAAGTTCCTCGCCGCGAACAAGGAAACGCTCTACGCCATCTCGGCCCACACGGGCGCGACGCGCGCCGACAGCTGGATCGACATCGAAGGCGGCGCCGGCACGCTGAGCGCCTACGCCGGCATCGGCACCAACGAGCTGCCCTCGGGCAACCTGGTGCACGAGGGCCCCGCCTTCCCGCTGGGCAAGAAGGGCGGCTTCGCGGGCACGCACATCCTGGTGCCGCGCGGCGGCGTGGCGGTGCACATCGACGCGTTCAACTTCCCGGTGTGGGGCCTGCTCGAGAAGTTCGCGCCCAGCTTCCTCGCTGGCATGCCCTGCATCGGCAAGCCGGCCACGGCCACCAGCTACCTCACAGAAGCGCTGGTGCGGCTGATCGTGCAGTCGGGCATCCTGCCCGAGGGTGCGCTGCAGCTGGTCATCGGCAGCACGGGCGACCTGCTCGACCGGCTCGAAGGGCCCGACGTGGTCACCTTCACCGGCTCGGCCGACACGGCCGCGAAGCTGCGCGTGCATCCGAACATCGTGCGCCAGTCGATCCCGTTCAACGCCGAGGCCGACTCGCTGAACTGCGCGATCCTCGCGCCCGACGTGACGCCCGACGATGAGGAGTTCGATCTCTTCGTGAAGGAGGTGGCGCGCGAGATGACCATCAAGGCCGGCCAGAAGTGCACCGCCATCCGCCGCGCGATCGTGCCGCGCCAGCATCTCGACGCTGTGGCCGAGCGGCTGCGCGCGCGGCTCGCGAAAACGGTCGTTGGTGACCCCTCGCGCGAGGAAGTGCGCATGGGGGCGCTGGCCTCGCGCGACCAGCAGGCCGACGTGGCCGAGCGCGTGGCGACGCTGCTCAAGGGTGCCGAGCTGGTCTACGGCGAGCGCGACGGCTTCTCGCCCGTGGGCGACGGCGTGGGCGAAGGTGCCTTCTTCGCACCCACGCTGCTGCTGAGCCGCAAGCCGCTCGAGCACGACGCAGCGCACGACGTGGAAGCCTTCGGCCCCGTCAGCACGCTGATGCCCTACGACGGCATCGACGAGGCGCTGGCGCTGGCCGCGCGCGGCCGCGGCAGCCTGGTCGGCACGCTGGTCACGCGCGACCCGGCCACCGCCGCCAAGGCGATTCCGGTGGCCGCCGCATGGCACGGCCGCCTGCTGGTGCTGGACCGCGAGGCCGCCGCCGAATCTACCGGCCACGGCTCGCCGCTGCCGCAGCTCAAGCACGGCGGCCCCGGCCGCGCAGGCGGCGGCGAGGAGCTCGGCGGCCTGCGCGCGGTGAAGCACTACCTGCAGCGCACCGCCGTGCAGGGCTCGCCCACCATGCTGGCCGCCATCACCGGCGAGCACGTGCGCGGCGCTGCCGTGCGCGAGAGCGAGGTGCACCCCTTCCGCCGCTACTTCGAGGACCTGCGCGTCGGCGATTCGCTGCTCACGCACCGTCGCACCGTGAGCGAGGCCGACATCGTGGCCTTCGGCGGCATCTCGGGCGACTACTTCTACATGCACTTCGACGAGGTGGCGGCCAAGGAATCGCCCTTCGGCAAGCGCATCGCGCACGGCTACTTCGTGCTGTCGGCGGCCGCGGGCCTGTTCGTGTCGCCCGCGCCGGGGCCGGTGCTGGCCAACTACGGCCTGGACACGCTGCGCTTCACCAAGCCCGTGGCCATCGGCGACACCATCCGCGCGCGCCTGACCTGCAAGCGCAAGATCGACCGCAACAAGAAGGACGCGAGCGGCCAGGGCCAGGGCGTGGTGGCATGGGACGTTGAAGTGACGAACCAGGACGGCGAGCTGGTCGCCAGCTACGATATCCTGACCCTCGTTTCCAAGAAGCCCGAAGCACCCGCCGCCTCGGCCACCGCCTGATGTCCTCTTCGTCGTCTTCCCAGTCCTCCATGTTCGACCTCACCGGCAAAGTCGCGCTCGTCACGGGCGGCAACGGAGGCATCGGCCTCGGCATGGCGCAGGGGCTGGCCAGGGCCGGCGCCCGCGTCATCGTCGCGGCGCGCAACGCGCAGAAGTCGGCCGCAGCAGTCGAGGCATTGAGGGCGCTGGGCAGCGACAGCTTCGCGCTCGAGGCCGACGTGAGCGATGAGGCCTCGGTGAGCAAGCTCTTCGACGACGCCGCCGCGCGCTGCGGCCGGCTCGACATCCTGGTCAACAACGCCGGCACCACGGTGCGCAAGCCGGTCGACCAGCTCGCGCTGGACGAGTGGCACAAGGTGATGGACACCAACCTCACCAGTGCCTTCCTGTGCAGCCGCGCCGCGCATCCGCACCTGAAGGCCGCGGGCGGCGGCAAGATCATCAACATCGGCTCGATGATGTCGATCTTCGGCGCGCCCTACGCCCCGGCCTATGCGGCGAGCAAGGCGGGCATCGTGCAGCTCACCAAGTCGACGGCGCTCTCCTGGGCGGCGGACAACATCCAGGTCAACGCGATCCTGCCGGGCTGGTTCGAGACCGAGCTGACCGACGGCGCACGCAGCCAGATCCCGGGACTGTACGAGCGCGTCAAGGTCCGCGCCGCCGCCGGCCGCTGGGGCCAGCCGGTCGACATCGCCGGCACCGCAGTGTTCCTGGCGAGCGCCGCGTCGGACTACGTGACGGGAACCGCAATTCCCGTTGACGGCGGCTTCTCCATTTCGGGCTGAAGCCCGCGGGCCGTGTAAATTCGCCGGCCATGCTCTTCTGGATCCAGATCTTCCTCTTCGTCGCCGGCACGGCCGCGCTCCTGTACGTGTCGCGCGGCCCGCTGAGCCAGCCGGGCTCGCACGGCTTCTACCGCTTCTTCGCGTGGGAATGCATGCTGGTGCTGATCGTGCTGAACCTGCCCGTGTGGCATGACGATCCGTTCTCGGCCAGGCAGATCATCTCCTCGCTCTTCTTCGTGCTGTCGATCTGGCTGCCGATCCACGCGGTGCGGCTGCTCAAGGCGCAGGGCAAGCCCAGCGACGCGCGCAACGACGATCCGGCCCTGTACGGCTTCGAGAAGACATCGGCCATCGTCAGCAGCGGCGCCTTCCGCTACATCCGCCACCCCATGTACACCGCACTGATGCTGCTGGCCTGGGGCGCCTTCCTCAAGCAGTTCACCTGGCTCACGCTGGCACTGGTGCTCGCGGCCACGTTGCTGCTGTTCATGACCGCCCTGCGCGACGAGCAGGAATGCATCGCGCACTTCGGCGACGACTACCGCGCGTACATGCGCGGCACGCGGCGCTTCATACCGTTCGTGTTCTAGGACCTGCCGCCCCGCTGTAGAGGGCGCAAGGCCTTCCGCTGTGCCAAGGAGAAAGCGCCCCGTCAGGGGCGCTTTTCACGTGGCCTCGATGCTCAGCAAGCTTTGCCGTGGGCAGCGTGCGCGCCCTTGGCCTTCGCATCGGCTTCCGACATGTACGAGCCGCGCTTGGTCTTGCCGAAGTACTTGTCGTTGGCGCAGTGATAGACCTTGCCGTTGACCCATACCTGGCCGGCGGCGGGTACCGCCGCGGGAGCGCCGGCGGAAGGTGCTGCGGCGGGCTTGGTCGCTGCCGGGGCAGGCGCGGCGGCAGCGGGCGATGTGGCTGCAGGGGCGGTCGTCGCGGGAGCGGATGGCTGTTGAGCAAAGGCGGAGACGGCAAGGAAGGAACTGGCCGCCAGCAGGAAAAGGGTCTTCTTCAAAATCGCTCCTTGTGGATCGCACGAAAGCACGTGCATGCAGCGACCAACGCCCGCGCCGCAACGCAGTTGACGAATGTTCACCCGGATGTGTGACGAGCCGTACGGCGCGAGACCTATTTCACGGCCGCATGAAAGAGATGAGGCTTCGCGGCCTCCGCGAGGCCAACGCTGTCGGCCGGAGTGAGCGTGCATGAGTTGTTCCCTTCGGATCGAGCGCCGACGCGGCAGACCGCGGACGTTGCCGATCCGGATCAGAAACATCGCAAAGGGAAGAACATGAAAATCACAATGACCTCGCTCGCCATCGTCGCGGCGCTCCTCGCGGGCTGCGCATCCGAGCAAGCAACCCATACGGCCGTCGGCACCGGTGCCGGCGCGGCGGTAGGCGCGGGTGTGGGAAACCTCATCGGTCGCGACAGGAAGAGCACAGCCATCGGCGCGGCAGTCGGCGCCGCCGTTGGCGCAGGTGTCGGCTACAACTGGACCACCATCCGCAACAAGCTCAGCAGCCAGACCGCCGACACCGGCACGCAGATCATCGATCAGCCCGACGGCTCGCTGAAGCTCAACATCCCCAGCCAGGTGACCTTCGACACCGACAGCGCCACCATCAAGCCATCTTTCCGCAATGTCCTCGACGGCGTGGCCCAGACGATCGCGCAGGAGCCCAGCATCAACGCACGCGTCGTCGGCCACACGGACAGCACCGGCAATGCCGAGCACAACATGGCGCTGTCGCAGCGCCGCGCGCAGAGCGTGGGTGCCTACCTGGTCGACCATGGCGTGAAGAGCGCGCGCCTCACGACCGAAGGACGAGGCCAGACCCAGCCCGTGACGAGCAACGCCACCGAGGACGGGCGCACGCAGAACCGCCGCGTCGAGATCTACCTGAAGCCCGTCTCGCAGTAGGCGAGACAGTACGCCCCGGCCGCTGCCTGCCGGAGGCGGCCCTGCCCGGGCAGGGCCGCCGACACAGGGTCGACGGCCCCTCACCCCAGGAACCCTTCACACGCGCGTCATCTTCAACCTTGCGGGATGCTGACCCGCACGATCAGGTTCGGTTCACACGAGCCTCCTAGCATTCGCGCATGCTGCTGCTCGCGCGCGTTCGCCGTTTCGTCGAGGCACACCACAAGGCGTGGTGCGTCGCGGGCATGCTGCTGATTTTTCTGCAGCCCTTCATCGCGGCCCACTTCCGCTGCGACGGGCTGGAAGACGAGCCGATGCTGCGCGTGCGCAGCGCCAGCGACACCACCCAATTCGAGGCCGACGACCGCGCGGACCATCCGTCCGACCGCGAGACCACGCTGTTCGCCCAGGCCGCTGCGAGCATCGACCACCCCGATGCCTTCGACCTCGCGCTGGGCATGCTGATGGCGATGGTGCTCGCGATGCTGCCGCTGGCACTGGCCGCCGCGCGGCTCGCCGTTCCCATCGCGCGCGAAGCGCCCGAACACGTGCCGCCGCACGGCGGCGCGCCACCTCCGGCGCAACCCTGGCGTCGACTGCCGCCTACCGTCGCACCACCTTCCGTCACTTGAGACACGGCGCCTCGCGCGTCGGGTGGTCCGCTGCGCCTCGCAGCGGGCTTTCTCTTCCCTGTCGAAAGGTCCGACCATGTCAAGTTTCTCCTGCTGCGCCCGTGGCGCCGCGTGGCTTCGTTCGCCCGCCGTTTTCCAGTTCCCGACCACGCCCATGAAGGTGGCGTCATGAACGCACTGAACATCACGCTTTTCCAGTGGCTCACCGCCGGCAGCCAGCCCACGCCGTGGGTGCTGTCCTTCGCATCCGCCTTTGCGCTCTGGGGCAGCTGGCTGTGCGCGGGCGTGCTCGTCTTCGCGCTGTGGCGGCATCGCGCCGAACGCGCCTATCTGTTCATCGTCGCGGCCTTCTCCGGCCTCGCATCGATGGCTTCCCACGCGATCGCGCTGGCGCTGAACACGCCCCGCCCGTTCGTCCTCGGGCTTGCTCCTGCCTACATCGAGCACGCCGGCCGCGGCTCGCTGCCCAGCACGCACGCGACCGTGATGTTCATGGTGGCGCTGGCCTTCCTGCTGCGCCCCGGCCTGCGCAGGCTGGGCGTGCCGCTGCTGGCGCTGGCGGCGGTCACGGGCTGGGCGCGCGTCTACGTGGGCGTGCATTTCCCGATCGACATCGTCGCCGGCATGCTGCTCGGGGGCGCCATCGCCGGCCTGCTCGCGCTCGCGCAGTTGCTGGTGCACCGCTTCGTTTCTTTTCCGGCGTCGCCCGTTGGCCGCACTCGCGACGACACGCCAGCGGCCGCTTCTTTCTGGAGGCATCCATGATTTCATCGACCGACAACAGCCGGCACTCGCGCGCCCCGATCCGGCTGCAACAGGCCGACGATGCTCCCGCGACGCGCGCGGCCGTCGCGTTCGCGCCGCCGGATGAAGCGCGCAGCATCTCCTGCGTCATCCCCTGCTTCAACGAGGGGCCGAACCTGCGGCGCCTGCTGCCGCTGCTGGAGGACATCCTCTGGGCCACGCGCCTGCGCTGGGAGATCATCGTGGTGGACGACGGCAGCACCGACGACACCGTGGCCGTTGCCGAGGCATGGTGCGAGCTCTCGGGCTTTCGCTGCATCTCGCTGTCGCGCAACTTCGGCAAGGAAGCCGCGCTCACCGCGGGCCTCGCCGCCGCCACGGGCGACGCGGTGGTGCTGCTCGACGGCGACCTGCAGCATTCGCCGGAGCTCATCCACACCATGATCGCGCAGTGGGTGGCCGGCGCCGAGGTGGTGTACGCGGTGCGCGAGCAGCGCAGCGACGAAAGCCGCTTCAAGCAGCTCGGCAGCAGGCTCTTCTACAGCCTGGTCAACGCGTCCGACCGCTTCGCCGTGCCCAGGGACGCGGGCGACTTCCGCCTGATGGACCGCAAGGTGGTCGACGCGCTCATGAGCCTGCCCGAGCGCAGCCGCTTCATGAAGGGCCTGTATGCCTGGGTGGGCTTCCGCGCCGTGGCGCTGCCCTACACGCCCGCGCCGCGCGCGGAAGGCGCCAGCAGCTTCAACACTCGGCGGCTGGTGGGGCTGGCCATCGACGGGCTGACCGCCTTCACCACCTGGCCGCTGCGGGTGGTCAGCGTGGTGGGGCTGATGCTGGCGGTGCCGGCCTTCGCCTACGGCGCCTTCGTGGCGGTCGACTACCTGCTGTTCGGCAACTCGGTCTCGGGCTGGACCACCATCGTCGCGAGCCTGATGTTCTTCATCGGCATCCAGATGATCTCCACCGGCATCGTGGGCGAGTACATCTCGCGCATCTACGAGGAGGTGAAGGGAAGGCCGCTCTACGTGGTGCGCCGCGAGCGCGGCACGGGGCTGGAGACCGGGCGGACATGAAACGGGCCGCTCCCGCATGGTGGACCTCCCCCCGACCGCTATGGATCATCGTCGCCCTCTTCGCCTGGCTGCTGGCCACCGCATGGATGCGCCCGCTGATGGCGCCCGACGAGGGCCGCTACGGCGGCGTCGCGCTCGCCATGCTTCGCTCGGGCGACTGGCTGGTGCCTCGGCTCGACGGGCTGCCCTTCTTCCACAAGCCGCCGCTCTTCTACTGGATAGGCGCGGCGGCCATGTCGGTCACCGGTCCGGTGGAATGGGCCGCGCGGCTGCCGTCCGTCCTGGGCGGCATAGTGGCCGCGGCGGCGCTCTTCCTCTTCCTGCGACGCTGGTCGACGGCGCGGCTGGCGCTGCTGTCCACGGTGGTGCTGGCGACCACGCCCTTCTTCTTCCTCGGCGCGCAGTTCGCCAACCTCGACATGCTGGTGGCGGGCTGCATCTCGGCCACGGTGCTGCTGGCGGCCGGCGCGGCGCTGGCCCGGGAGCGCGAGGAACCGTGGCGAGCGCTGCTGGCCGGCGCCTGGCTGTTCGCCGCGGCCGGCCTGCTGGCCAAGGGGCTGATCGGACTGGTGCTGCCCGCGATGGTGATCTTCATCTGGTGCGCAACGACGCGCAGGCTCGCGTCGTTGCGGCTCGCGCTGTGGCTGCCCGGCTGGGCCGTGCTGCTGGCCGTGGCCGGGCCGTGGTTCGTCGCGATGCAGCTGCGGTATCCGGAGTTCTTCGACTACTTCGTCGTCACCCAGCACTTCCGGCGCTTCGCGTCCTCGGGCTTCAACAACGAGCACGGCTTCTGGTTCTATCTTCCGGTGCTGGCGGGCCTGACGCTGCCGTGGTTCGCATGGGTGTTCGTCCCTCGCGGGTCGAACGAGGGAGCGAGCGACGACGCGGCACGCCCCCGGCAGCCGGACATCGACCGGCTGATGTGGATCTGGCTCGCGGTGATCGTGGTGTTCTTCTCGCTGCCGCGCTCCAAGCTGGTGGGCTACGTGCTGCCGGCACTGCCGCCGCTGGCGTACCTGATCGCACAGCGGGTGCTGGCGAGCCGCTCGCTCGAAGCCCTGCTGCCGAAGGTTCGCGCGATGACGCTGGCGGCGGCAACGGTGTGCATCGGCTGCGTGGTCGCGGTCATGGTGTACTCGTCGCCGCCAGGTACGCGCCTGCGCCTGCCGGCTGGGCAAGCGGTGGCACCGGGTGAACAGGTGCTGATGCTCGACGGCTACCACTACGAGATTCCCTTCTACTGGAACCTGCGCGAGCCGGTGCTGGTGGCGGACGACTGGAAGGCGGCGGCCGAGGACACGCGCGACAACTGGCGCAAGGAGATCTTCGACGCCAGCCGCTTCGATCCGGCGCGCGCGGCGCGCACGCTGGTCGACCGAACCGAGCTCGCGGACGTGCTGTGCGTGCCGCACGCCACCTGGGTCGTCGGCTCGAACACGGCGCATCTCGCGAACCCCTGGCTGCACCATGCGCAGCTGGTGGCGGTGAACGACGGGCTGGCGGCCTGGCGCTTCCCGGGCAGCGCCACCGGCGACCCGCACTGCCTGGATACCGCCCCATTCCCCGCCGCAGTCCCAGCTCCCGCCCCGCACTCGGGCGCCAACGGCAATGGCTGAATCGCCCCGCTGCCTCTGCATCTGCGCCGACGACTTCGGCATGAGCGCGGGCATCAACTCGGCCGTGCTCGACCTCGCCGAGAAGGGCAAGATCTCCGCCGCCAGCGGCATGGTGCGCCGCGAGGCCTGGCTGGCCGGAGCCAGGCTGCTGCGGCGCCTGGAGCCAGCGGAGTTCGACACCGGCCTGCACCTGGACCTCACGCGGCCCGCGCATGCCGGCGGCCCCGAGCCGGGGCTGGGCGGCCTGCTCGCGCGCACGTACACGCGCACCATCTTCGCGCCCGGCCTGCAGGCCGACATCCGCGACCAGCTCACCCGCTTCGAGGACGCCATGGGCCGTGCCCCCGCCTTCGTGGACGGGCACCGGCACGTGCACCAGTTCCCGGTGGTGCGCGAGCTGCTGGTGGAAGAGATCGCGCGGCGCTATCCCTCCTCGCCGCCCTGGGTCCGCAACACGGCGCCGGGCTGGCGCCATGGGCCCGACAGCCTGAAGGCCCGCGTCATCCACACGCTGGGCGGCGCGCGGCTCGCCGCACTGGCCGCCCGGCGCGGCATTCCCACCAGCAGCCGGCTGCTGGGCGTCTACGACTTCTCGGGCGACATGGAACGCCACCAGCAGCGTTTGTCCGAATGGCTTTCGGCCTGCCGCACCGGCGACGTGCTCATGTGCCACCCGGCCGCCGGCATCATGCCCGGCGACCCGCATGGCGGCGCGCGGCTGCACGAATACACGGCGCTGCGCGCGCTGGCGCTCGGGGTCGGCCAATACAGCGGGATCGCGCTCGCGCCACTCTCACGGTGCCTGAAACGCGGCTGAACATGCCGCTCGCGTAACATGCGCGCCGTCTCCCTGCCCCGCTTCCGCCCATGCCCTCCCCGAAAAGCGCCGCCTTCCCCTCGGTGGCGCAAGCCGTCCTCCTGTTCGTGGCGCTGTTCCTTTGCGAACTCGTCATCGGCGCCGCGCTGCGCGACGCCAACGGGTGGCTGCGCCTGACCAGCATGCAGATCGGCGTGCTCGCGGCCGTGCTGGGCAATGGCTGCGTGTTCGCGGCGGTGATGCACTCGCAGGGCCTCGGCTACCGCAGCCTGTTCCACCAGTCGCGCGCCTCCGCCGGGGCAATGCTGATGCTCGTGGTGCCGCCGGTGCTGCTGCTGGTGCCCGCGCTGCTGCTGACGCTCACCTCGGCGCTCAACATCATGATGCGCATCGCGCCGCCTTCCGCGTGGGAAGAAGCGATGTTCAGCCGCATGGCCGACGGCAGTGTGGCGGCCGTGCTCGCGGTGTGCGTGGTGGCACCACTGCTGGAGGAAATGCTTTTCCGCGGCATCGTGCTGCGCGGCTTCCTCACGCGCTATCCGCGATGGCAGGCGATCTTCATCTCGGCGCTCCTCTTCGGCGCGGCGCACATGAACATCTACCAATTCATCGTCGGCCTCGTCATCGGCACCGTGCTCGGCTGGCTCTATGAACGCACGCGCTCGCTCATTCCGTGCATCGCGCTGCATGCCGCCTACAACACCACCACGCTTCTGCTGGGCGACTGGCTCGATGCGGCCTCGCCCTCGCGGCTGCTGTGGGCCGTGCTGATGGCGCTGGCGGCGGCCGTGTGCGGCGTGCTCGTGCTGCGCGTGATGCTGGTGCCGCGCGCGGCGCGCGACGGCTCCTCGGCCTGAGCTTCTTTGCTCTTTCCCTAGCGGGGCGGCCGCTGCAGCGGCCGCGCATCTACCGCTTCGCCGTCGATGATGAAGTGCCCGCCCGCCACATGGTGCAGCGTGCGCAATTCGTCGTGCCCCTCGAAATGCCAGCGCCCGTTGGAAAACACGCGCTCGTCGGCCTGCGCGGCGATCACCTCGCCGAGGAACAGGTCGTAGCGCTGCTGGATGGCCGGTTCGGGCAGCAGCCTGCATTCGAGCCAGGCGGCGCAGCCTTCGAGCAGCGGCGCGTCGGTGGCCGTGCCCGCGAAGGTCGAGAGGCCGTAGGCGGCGAACTTGTCATGACCCGACTTCTCGACGATCTCGCGGCCGGAGCTGTTGCCCAGCGTCTCGGTCAGGTCGAGCTGGGCGCGCACCGGCACCTGCAGCGCGAAAGCGCCGGCGCCTTCGAGCAGCTCCCGCGTCCAGGTGCTCTTGTCGAGCACCACTGCCACCTTGGGCGGATCGAAGTCCAGCGGCATGGCCCACGCTGCCGCCATGATGTTGCGCTTGCCGCCATGCGCGGCGCTCACGAGCACGGTGGGGCCGTGGTTCAGCAGGCGATAAGCCTTGTTCAGCGCGACGGGCTGGCGGTGGTTGGCGATCATGGTGGTCGGTGCAGGTCAGGTTCCGGGATCGTCCACCGGCACCCGGCGGACGATGACCGTGCGGATGCGCTGCGCATCAACCTCGGTCACCACGAAATCGTACCCGTCGTGCGTCCAGCGGGCATCGCGCGGGGGCAGTCCGCCGAAGCGCGCCAGCAGCAAGCCAGCGACCGAGGTGTAGCTGTCGTCGTCGCCCACGAGGCCGTGGGTCTGCAGCGCCTGCTCCAGCAGGTGCAAGTCGGCGCTGCCGGAGACGGTCCATGCATCGGGTGCGGTCTGCATGATTTCCAGCGTCTCGTCCTCGTCGGGGAACTCGCCGGCGATGGCCTCCAGCACGTCGATGGGCGTCACCACGCCGGTGAGCGTGCCGTGCTCGTCGGCCACCAGCGCGAGCTGCCCGCGCGCGCCGCGCAATGTGTCGATGAGGCGGATGGCCGTGGTCGACTCGGGCACGTAGATGGGCGCGCGCAGGCCGGCGCCCTCGTCGATCCTGCCGTGGCGCATCAGCTGGCCCAGCAGATCCTTGGCGCGCGCCACGCCCACCACGTCGTCGAGCGAGCCCCGGCACACGGGGAAGATGCCGTGCGGCGTGTCCAGCAACTGCTCGCGCACCGCGACCGGGTCGTCGTTGAGATCGACCCACGAGATGTCGGTGCGCGGCGTCATCACCGAGCGCACGGTGCGGTCGGCCAGCGAGAGCACGCCGCTCACCATGTTGCGCTCCTCGACTGCGAAGGCGGGCTCTTCCTGCGCTTCGGGCGTTGCGTCGGAGGGGCTCGCGCCGGCTGGTACCGGCTCGCCGCGCGCCCTGCCGCCCAGCAGCCGCAGCACCGACTCGGCCGTTCGCTCGCGCAGCGGTCTGCGGGCTTCGTGCTTCAGCGCGTTGCGCCGCGCCCACTGGTTCAGCGCCTCGATCATCACGGAGAAGCCGATGGCGCCGTAGAGGTAGCCCTTGGGAATGTGGAAGCCCAGGCCCTCGGCCACGAGGCTCAGGCCGATCATCAGCAGGAAGCTCAGGCACAGCATCACCACCGTCGGATGCGCGTTCACGAAACGTGTGAGCGGCTTCGAGGCCCACAGCATGATGCCGATGGAGATCACGACCGCGGCCATCATCACCGGCAGGTGGTCGACCATGCCCACGGCGGTGATCACCGAGTCGAGCGAGAACACTGCGTCGAGCATCACGATCTGCGTGACCACCAGCGTGAAGCCCGCATAGGCCACCGGGCCGCTGGCCGTGTGCTCCGGAACGCCTTCGAGCCGCTCGTGCAGCTCGGACGTGGCCTTGAACAGCAGGAACAGGCCGCCGCCGAGCAGGATCAGGTCGCGGCCGGAGAAATCCTGGCCCCACAGGGAGAACAGCGGCGTGGTCAGCGTCACCAGCCACGAGACGATGGACAGCAGCCCCAGCCGCATGAACAGCGCGAGGCTCAGGCCGATGAGCCTTGCCTTGTCGCGCTGGCGCGGCGGGAGCTTCTCCGCGAGGATCGCGATGAAGACGAGGTTGTCGATGCCCAGCACGATCTCCAGGACGACCAGCGTCAGGAGACCGAGCCAGACGGCCGGGTCGGAGAGCAGTTCGATCATGATTGGAGAAAAGAGGCGCGCAAACGGCCGCGTCCCGGAGCGGCGCGGGCCATTCCGGCAACGGGTGACTGGGGAAACTGAAGACGCAAGGCGGCTGCGGAAGGATCGGTCGCAGCGCCGCGTTGCAGGTTGTTGCTGGCGCAGGCCAGCGGCCTACTGGGAGGCTCGCAGGAGGAGTTCACCCGCGCAGTTTAACGAAGGCCCCCTTCGCGACCCGGCCATTTCCGCTTGCATCGGTACGGTCAATACCGTAGGCTGACCCGGCGTCCGCGCGCAGCACCCGAGCCCAAGCGGGCCGCCGGGCCTGTTTGCAGGCGTGAAGGAGCCACGCATGCCAAGCCGATCGAACGGCCTCGCGGCCGAAATGGAAGCGGTGCGAACCCTGGCGCTCGTCGGCGCCTCCGCGTCCGGCAAGACCTCCATCGCGGAGGCCCTGCTGCACGAGGCGGGCGCCATCGGGGCACGCGGCAGCGTGGAGCGCGGCACCACCGTCAGCGACCACGACCCGCTCGAGAAGCGGATGCAGCATTCGCTCAATGCAACCCTGATGCACCTGGCGCACGACGGCACGCGCATCCACCTCATCGACACCCCCGGCGGCGCCGACTTCCTGGGCCAGAGCCTGCCCGCGCTGGAAGCGGTGGAAACCGCCGCCATCGTCGTCAATGCAAGCGCCGGCATCGAGCCGATGACGCTGCGCATGATGGACTACGCGGCATCGCGCCACCTCGCGCGCCTGATCGTCATCAACAGGATCGACGACCCCGGCGCCGACCTCGCCGGCCTGCTGGCGCAGATCCAGGCCACCTTCGGCCGCGAATGCCTGCCGCTGAACCTGCCGGCAGCCGGCGGCACGCGCGTGATCGACTGCTTCTACAACCGCGAAGGCGAGTCCGACATCGGTTCGGTCGATGCGGCGCACCGCGCGCTGGTCGAGCAGGTCGTCGAAGTCGATGCGGCCTTCGTCGAGCGCTACCTGAACGATGGCGACGTGGACGCCAGCGAGCTGCATGCGCCGCTCGAGCAGGCGCTGCGCGAAGGGCACCTGATTCCCGTGTGCTTCATCTCGGCACGCAGCGGCGCGGGCGCGGCCGAGCTGCTCGACATCATCGTCAAGCTTCTGCCCGACCCGAGCGAAGCCAATCCTCCGGACTTCCTGCTCGGCGAAGGCGCCGATGCAAAGCCGATGCAGGCCAGGCCCGATGCTTCGCTGCACATGCTGGCCCATGTGTTCAAGGTCACGAGCGACCCTTACGTCGGCAAGCTCGGCATCATGCGCGTGCACCAGGGCACCCTGGCGAGCGATAGCCAGCTCTACATCGGAGACGGCCGCAAGCCCTTCAAGGTGGGCCACCTGTTCATGCTCCAGGGCAAGGACCATGTGGAAGTGCCGCGCGCCGTGCCGGGCGACATCGTGGCGGTGGCGAAGGTGGAGGAGATCCAGTTCGACGCCGTGCTGCACGACGCGGCGGAAGACAGCCATGTGCATCTCGCGCCGCTGGAGTTTCCGATACCCGTGCACGGACTGGCCGTGGAGCCCAAGCGCCATGGCGACGAGCAGCGCGCATGGGAGATCCTCGGCAAGCTCGCGGCCGAAGACCCCTGCCTGCGCATCGAGCACGTGGTCGCGACCAACGAGACCGTTCTCTACGGACTCGGCGAACTGCATCTGCGCATGGTGCTGGACCGCCTGCGCGAGGTGTACCGCTTCGAGGTGCAGACCCGTCCGCCGCGCATCGCCTACCGCGAGACCGTGACCGCGCCGGCGGAGGGCCATCACCGCCACAAGAAGCAGACCGGCGGCGCGGGGCAGTTCGGCGAAGTCTTCCTGCGCATCGAGCCGCTCGCGCGCGGCGACGGCTTCGAGTTCGCCGATGAAGTCAGGGGCGGAGCGATTCCGGGCCAGTTCATTCCCGCCGTCGAGAAAGGCGTGCGCGAAGTGCTGGCATGCGGCGCCATCGCCGGCTACCCCGTGGTGGACGTGCGCGTGGTGGTGCACGACGGCAAGTACCACAGCGTGGACAGCAAGGACATCGCGTTTGCCACCGCCGGCCGCAAGGCCTTCATGGCGGCCATCCGCGAGGCCAGGCCGGTGGTGCTGGAGCCGATCGTGCAGATAGAGATCGTGGCGCCCGAGCATGCGGTGGGCGATGTCACGAGCGATCTGTCGTCACGGCGCGGGCTGGTGACCGGTACGTCGACCATCGGAGCCGGTGCCGCCGCGGTCCGGGGGCAGGTGCCGATGGCGGAGCTGGCGAGCTATCAGTCGCGGCTCAACGCGATGACCAGCGGACAGGGGCGGTACACGATCGCGCTGTCGCACTACGAGGCCGTGCCGCCGAATGTGCAGCAGGTCTTGATGGCGCAGTACCGGGGGCGGGAAGAAGACCAGTGAGGGGTCAGTGAGGCCGCGCTGCGTGGCCATTTCGCGCCCTGTCGAGCCGCCGCCCTCGATTGGCGTCGAGCGCACAATGAGAATGCCACGCCATCTTTCCTTCCCGACACCACGCGCGACGATGCCCATGCCCGATACCTCTCGCCCTCGCGCCGGTGAAGACACCGACGAAAGACGCCTGATCGCGTTGCCCTTCTCCGTCGCCCAGCCGGATATCGCCGTGCCCGTCGGACATGCAATCGTGCGTCTCTCACGAGTTCAGCTGGAGCAGCTTGCGCAGGCCGCGTCCATTCAGTGGAGCACCGAAGAGGAGCGCATGGCGCGCATCGATGGCCAACGCGCCCAGGCGCTGCTGGAATCGGCATCGGGCGGCGACGCCGCCCCGGCCCCGCTCGACCCCGACGCCCACCATCTGCTGTCCCGCTTCATCGAGCAAGGCCTGGCCTCCATCTTCTGCGGCACCACGCCCCAGCCGCAGCCCCACGTCACGGTCCGCTACCTCGCAAGCAGGGCCGGCCCCCTCGCAGGCCGGGGCGACATCCTCTTCCACCTGCCCGACGACCCGACGCCATTCCTCGCGGTGAACTGGTGGGTCGCGTGAACGCGCGGTAGCGCGGGTGCATCCGGGGCCGGGGTGGCCATCGCCTACAGCCCGCTCATGCGCCTGCCGACACGGCTCCATCAGGGCCGAACCTATGTTGGAGGCTGATCGAGAGGGCAGACAGCATGAGCGAAGTCGCCGAGCTTTTCGCGCGCGAGTTTCCTGTATGGCACATGGTGGTGCGCGGAACTGTCGTGTACTGGTTCCTGCTTCTCGTGTTCCGCTTCGTGCTGCGGCGCGACATCGGCTCGATGGGCGTGGCCGACCTGCTCTTCGTGGTGCTGGTCGCCGATGCGTCGAGCAACGCGATGCAGGGCGAATACAAGTCCATCGACGACGGGCTCGTGCTGCTCGCGACGCTCGTCGCCTGGAACTTCGCGCTGGACTGGCTGAGCTTTCACTTCGAGCCCGTGGCGCGTTTCCTGGAGCCGCGCCCCGAGGTCCTCATCCGCAACGGCCGCCTGAACCGGCGGGCGCTCAGGCGCGAAATGATCAGGACCGACGAACTGCTCGGCAAGCTGCGCGAGCAAGGCGTGGCGGATTTCTCGGAGGTGCGCGTCGCGCGGCTGGAGAGCGACGGAACGCTCAGCGTATTCAAGAAAGAGAAGAAGCAGGCTTGCGACGACAGCCATCAGGCACCCAAGCCCTCCAAGCCTCCGGTGCAATAGCGGCTGCGGTGATGACGACGGCGATGCAGTTCATCGACTGGCTCTTCGGCGAAGGCTCCGAACTCGCTGCGTGGCAGATGGCCGCGCGGGCGCTGGTCGTCTTCTTCCTCGCACTGGCGATGATCCGCGCCTCGGGCCGGCGGTCGTTCGGGCAGCAGAGTCCCTTCGACACCTGCATCACGGTGCTGCTGGGTGCGGTGCTGAGCCGCGCGGTGGTCGGTGCCTCGCCCTTTTGGAGCACCATGGCGGCCGGCGCGGCGCTGGTCGTCACGCACCGGCTGGTCGCGCTCGCGAGCATGCGGTGGCAGGGTTTCGAGGACCTGATCAACGGCCACAAGATCACGCTGGTGCGCGACGGCCGGATGGACGAGAACGCGATGCGCCACGCGCTGGTGTCGCGCAAGGACCTCGACGAGGCCCTGCGCCAGCAGGCCGGCGGCGTGCCTCTGCACGAAGTCGAACGCGCGGTGCTCGAGCGCGACGGCAAGCTGAGCATCGTCAAGCGACGGTCCTGAGCCGCAGCCCATGCCGCTCACGTAAGAAACCACCGACCCGCAGCGGCGGCGATTGCTTCGCTCGCGTGCGCAGCCGCTGCGAACACTGGTGCGCAGGATGACCCCTCTTCATCCCCAATTCATCGCAGGCAAGGAGACCGCAATGAGCAGCAGCACCAGCAGCAACCCCCGCGTCACCGGCACCGGAGATGGCACCCGCCCCACCACCAGCGGCGGCGTGGACAACATCGGCGGCGCGGAGTCCTTCACCGCGCGCAAGACCAAGGCCGGCGAAGACGTCGCGGGCCCCGCGCCGCGCGAACGCATGCAGGACAGCAAAAAGGACGTGGAAGGCACGAAGCACGACGACTCCGCGCCTTTCGGCCTGACCGAGGATCTCACGCCCGAGACCAATCGCGACCCCGGCAAGAGCTGAGCGAGCGGCCTTTCCGGTTTGGACACATGGCCACAGTTCGCCGCCTCAGCGCCAGTTCGTCGCCGCCGCGCGGCGCGCTGGCGGTCGAGGCGGCCAATGGCGGGACCGCCCTTCTCATCGTCGACATGATCAGCTGCTGGGACTTTCCCGACGCCGACAGGCTGCTGCCCGCCGCCGTGGCGGTCGCGCCTGCCATCGCAGCCCTGAAGCGGCGGTGCAAGGCGCGGGACGTGCCGGTGATCTACGCCAACGACAACCGCGGGCGCTGGCGCTCCGACTTCAGCGCGCTGGTCGATCTGTCGATGGCCGGCGGCGGCCCCGGCGCAGCCGTCACTGCCGGCCTCGCGCCGGACCATGACGACTACTTCGTGCTCAAGCCGCAGCAATCCGCCTTCGTCGCCACGCCACTCGAACAGCTGCTGGGCGTGCTGAAGGCCCGCCGCCTCGTCGTGACCGGCGTGGCCAGCGACCAGTGCGTGCTGAGCACGGCCTCCGACGCGCGCATGCGCGGCTTCGAGGTGGTGCTTCCCAAGGACTGCACGGCCACGCAGACGGCCAGGCGCCACGCGATGCTGCTGGAGCAGTGCGACACGGTCTTCGGCATCGCGACCACCTCCGGCTCGCGCATCCGCCTGCCCGCCGGGCGAGCGCGCAAGCGTTGAGCCCGTTGTTTCAACCCGTTTTGGAGAAAGCCATGACACACCCCATGCAATCCGGCCCGAAGCCACCCTTCGACACACCCCGCCAGGCCCCGCCCGGCCTCGAATCGCGGATGGATCCGCCGCCAGACTTCGGCGAGTCTTCGTACGTCGGCTCCGGCAAGCTCGTCGGGAAGGCGGCGCTCATCACCGGCGGAGACAGTGGCATCGGCCGCGCCGTCGCCCTGGCCTTCGCGCGCGAGGGCGCGGACGTGCTGATCTCCTATCTTGCGGAGGAAGAGCCCGACGCCCGTCGCACCGCCGAACTCATCGAGAAGGAGGGCCGCACCTGCGTTGCCGTGCCCGGCGACATCCGCGAGGAGCCCCATTGCAAGAAGCTGGTGGACACCGCCATGGAGCGCTTCGGCAAGCTCGACGTGCTGGTGAACAACGCGGCCTTCCAGATGGCGCACAAGGACCTGGCCGAGATCACGGCCGAAGAGCTGGACCGCACCTTCCGCACCAACGTCTACGCCAACTTCTTCCTCTGCAAGGCAGCGGCCGCCTGCATGAAGCCGGGCAGCGCCATCATCAGCACCGCATCGGTCAACGCCGACAAGCCCAACGCCACGCTGGTGGCCTACGCGGCGACCAAGGGGGCGATCCAGAACATGTCCGGCGGCATGGCGCAGCTGCTGGCCGAGAAGGGCATCCGCGTGAACTGCGTGGCGCCCGGCCCGTTCTGGACGCCGCTGATCCCGTCGACCCTCCCGCCCGACAAGGTGAAGAACTTCGGCATGCAGACACCGATGAAGCGGCCCGGCCAGCCGGCGGAGCTGCAGGCGGTGTACGTGCTGCTCGCCTCCGACCAGGCGAGCTACATCTCGGGAGCCACGGTGGCGGTGACCGGGGGCGTGCCCTTCATCTGAGTGGCGGGGCCGGCTGGCGCGCGCCGCCATCGCTGCCCGGCAGCACCTGCAGTTTCTGCCGCCTGCCCGGCAGCCAGGTGCCGATGCGCGACACCCAGCGCAGCACGTGGAAGACGATGAAGCTGCCCAGCGGCGGCCATCGGTTCCATGCGGACAGCTTCTCGCGCTGCACGATCTCGCATTCGGTCTCCAGCGCCGCCAGGTGCCTGGCCACCTGTGAATTGAACGCGCGGCTCACGATGACCACGTTGGCCTCCATGTTGAGCGTGAGGCTCAGGGGATCGAGGTTGCTCGAGCCCACGGTGCTCCATGCGTCGTCCACGATGGCTACCTTGCCGTGCAGCGGGCGTGCGCAGTATTCATGCACCTCCACGCCCGCGCCCAGCAGGTGGCCGTAAAGCAGCTGGGTCGCGAAGCGCACCGATTTCATGTCGGGCATGCCCTGCAGGAACAGCTTCACCTCCACGCCACGCGCGGCGGCCCGGCACAGGTCGCGGAACAGGCGATAGCCCGGAAAGAAATAGGCATTGGCGATGACGATGCGGGCGCGCGCGGTGCGGATGGCCTGGCGGTAGATCTTCTCGATGCTGTCGGGCGAGGCCTTGTTGTCCCTTCGCGCGAACAGCACCGCGGCCTTGCCGGCGGCCGGCGGCGGTGCCTCGATATCCTGGGGAACGCGGGTGTCGCCCGCGGTGTGCTGCATGAAGCTGCGTATGCGCCCGACGATGGGCCCGCGCAGTTCCACCGCGTAGTCCTGCTTGGCCAGCTCGCCGAAGTCCAGCAATTGGTCGGCGCAGAAATTGATGCCGCCCACGAAGGCCACTGTGTCGTCGACCACCACGAGCTTGCGGTGCATGCGCCGCAGCAGGTTGAGCTGCTGGCCGAAGAGCGACCGCCCCGGATCGAACACGTGCACTTCCACACCCGCCTGCGTCAGCCGCGCGAGAAAGCGCCCCGACAGCCGGGGCGAGCCGAATCCGTCAATGGTGAGCACCGTGCGCACGCCGCGGTCTGCACACTCGCGCAGCGCGTCGCTCAGCGCGCGGCCGACCTTGTCCTCCTCGAGGATGAAGGTTTCGAGCAGCACCCACTGGCGAGCCTGCGCGATGGCATCGAAGACGCGCGGGAAGAATTCGTCGCCATTCTCCAGCAGGCGCGCCGCGTTACCGTGGGTCCAGTCCTCGCGCGTCACTTGCCGAGGCCTTGCTGACTGTTCGTGCCGGTGGCTCAGCCGTGGCGCTTGAAGTACTGCACTTCGCGCTCGTGCTGCTGCGCCGCCTCGCGCGAATCGAAGGTGCCGAGGTTGCGCCGCTTGCCGGTCTTCGGGTCGACCTTGCGGGCGTAGAGGCGGTACTGGCCGGATGCGAGCTTGCGGATCATGGGAGCGTCCTTTCGCCGAAGCACCTGACCTCGCGGGCACCGCGCCCGCGACCCGGATCGGTGCGCCGTCGATGCACGCTAGCGCGCCCACCGGGCCTCTCTGTCAGGCCATGCACTACGTGGGGGTGGGATTTCGCTGGCGATGCCGGCTTTCGAACACCGGTGTTGCAGCTTGTTGCGCGCAGAGAAAAGCGCCGCCAAGGGCGTACGACGCTCTCCTACGCGAAGCGGGCGAGCCGCGGTCCATCTTGCGGCTTCACCTTCTTTTCTTCTTTGTGTTCCCTTTTCATCAACCCACCATGGAGCCCACGATGTCAACGACCCGCCGTGCAACCCCCGACGCCTGCAGCCTCCTCGATACCGACCACAAGAACGTGAAGAAGCTCTTCACGGCGTACGACGAACTCGCCCACTCCCGCTCCCAGAGCGCACCCGGGAAGAAGCGCGATCTGGCGATGCAGATCTGCATGGAGCTGCAGGTGCACACGCAGATCGAGGAAGAAATCTTCTACCCCGCCCTGCGCGAAGCCATCAGCGAGACCGACCTGCTCGACGAGGCCGAGGTTGAGCACGCCAGCGCCAAGGAGCTGATCGCGCAGATCCAGGACGCCACCGAGATCGACGAGAAGTTCGACGCCAAGGTGAAGGTGCTCGGCGAGTACATCGACCACCACGTGAAGGAAGAGCGCAACGAGATCTTCGTGAAGGCGCGCGCGACGCGCGGGCTCGACCTCGTCGCCATGCGCGAGCAGCTTGCGCAGCGCAAGGAAGAGCTGATGGCCGAGATGGAGGTGATGGCCTGACCGGGGCCGGGCCCGCTCAGGACCACGCGGCAGCGAGCGTCGCCACGGCGGCCACCAGCATCACGCCGGTGGCCGCCCATCCCACGATCTTCAGGCGGCGCGCAATCACCAGTTCGCCCATCACCGCGCGGCTCGACGCGGCCAGCATCACGCCGATCATGATCGGCACCGAGGCCAGCGCGTTGATGATGGCGGCATAGACCAGCGCAGTCATCGGGCTGATGCCCGAGAGGCCGATGGCCAGCCCGATCAGCATCGCAGCCGCAAGGATGGCGTAGAACGCCGGGGCCTTGCCCGGCGCATGGTCCAGGCCCTTGCGAACGCCCAGCAGGCTCGCCAGCGCATACGCGGCCGAGCCGGCGAGCACGGGCAACGCAAGCAGCCCGGTTCCCACGATGCCCATGCCGAACAGGACGAAAGCCGCCTCGCCCGCCACCGGCTTGAGCGCCTGCGCTGCTTGCGCAGTCGTCTCGATGGAAGTCTGGCCGTGCGCATGCAGGGTGGCCGCCGTCGCGATGATCATGAAGAAGGCGATGGCATTGGAGAAGCCCATGCCCACCCAGGTGTCGATCTTCAGGCGGCGCAGTTGGCCCGGCGCCTGCGCGGGCGCGTGCCGCAGGGCCTGGTCCTGCGGCACGCGCTTGATCTCCTCCACCTCCTGCGAGGCCTGCCAGAAGAACAGGTAAGGGCTGATGGTGGTGCCGAGGATCGCGACCCAGGTGGTGATGAAATCCTTGTTCCACTGCAGGTGCGGCAGCAGAGCGCCCTTGGCTGCGGCCGCCCAGTCGACGTGGGCGGCGAAGGCCACCGCCACGTACGAGAGCAACGAGAGCGTGAGCCACTTCAGCACCCGCACGTAGCGTTCGTAGGGCAGCCAGATCTGCAGCGCCAGCGACACCACGCCGAAGCCGATTGCATAGGCTGCCTTGGAGCCCCCCGCCACCAGCGCGGAAACATCGGCCATCGCGTTCAGGTCGGCACCCAGGTTGATCACGTTGGCAACCACCAGCGAACCCACCAGCAGCCACACCACCCAGCGCGGCCACAGCCGCAGGAAGGCCTCCGTCAGCCCATGGCCGCTGACCCGGCCGATACGCGCGCTGGCGAGTTGTATGCCGACCATCAGCGGATAGGTCAGCAGCAGCGTCCAGCCCATGTCGTAGCCGAACTTCGAGCCGGCCTGGGAGTAGGTGGCGATGCCGCTGGGGTCGTCGTCGGCCGCGCCCGTGATGAGGCCGGGGCCAAGCTTGGAGAGCCAGCCCTTGCGCCCGGGTGGCTCCGCCTGCCCCCGCTCTCCTCCCGCGTCCGGTCCCGCCGCTTCCATCTGAGTCATCGCGTGCTCCTTGCCGGGTGCTCTGGCTGCCGGCCCGGTCAATCTGGACGAGGCACCGGTGCCGGGGTGTCGGACAAGAGCATCTCGCGTTGCCAGCGTTCGGGTGTCTTCGCGACAGGGGCCTCAGTGGATGTCCGACACATGGCGCCTCATGAAGTCCTAGCGTTTCCCTTGAACGTGCGGATGTCTGCGCTCCTGCATTCATCCGCGCCGTCGCAGGAAAGGAAAGATGCCATGAGCGAACTATCGAGAAGACAGCAGGCGAGGGACGACCGGCGCGACAACCAGCGCGTGTTCGTGTTCAGCGTGACAGTGGCCATCCTCGTGATGCTCGGCGCGCTGATCTACTTCTACGCCGTGGACAAGCGCGGCGAAGGCCCCTCGCGTGAAACAGCTCCGCCGCCGGCCGCGCAGGTGCAGGGTGGCGCGCAGACCGCTCCCACCACGGCGCCGACGGCTCCGCAGCAGCAGAAGTAGGCAGACAGGCAGGCAGGCTGCTCAGGTGGGAAGCGTCGTCTGCTCTTCATCGTCGAGTTGCGCCTGCTCTATCCAGGCGATGCAGCGGCACTTCAGGATGCCGATGCCGGTCTCGACCGAGATGCCGGGCCGCGTCAGCACCAGCTTGCACCGGTGTTCGCCCCGGAACGCGATGTCCCCCACCGCGGCGAAGTTGCCGTCATCGGCCTTCAGCAGATAAATGGTGCAGGTCCATGGCCCTGCCCGGCCGTCGTAGACGAAAGTTTCTCCATCCATGGCACACCCCGGTACTCAGTACAGGCGTACCACCAGGATCGATGGGTTGGCGCGAGCAACAAGTGAACCCACCATACGCGCATTGCCTGGCGCGCCAAGCTTTATTCCGGCGGGAGGGTTTCTTGACGGGTGTCCGGTTTCGGCGCGATTTCGGAGCCCGAGGGGCCCGGGGGGTTACACGTGGAATGCGGCCAAACCACCCACGGCAAGCCCCGCCACCGCCACCCCGAACATCGCCCGCTCCAGCCATTTGTTCTTCGTCAGCAGTGCAATGGCAGCCAGCGCAATAGAAACCTGCAGCACGGTAGTCGCCTGAGCCCACCGATGATGCTGATGCATCTGCTCATCCGACTTCGCATCCCACTTGCTTGCTTCCGCCTCCAGTTTCTTCGCCTCGGTCTGGATGTCGGTCTTCTCCTGCTCGTAGCGCGCCACCTTGGCCTGCCAGCCCTGCTTGCGCGCTTCGTCGGCCGCGGTATCGCGGGCGAACTCGGCGAGGGCCTGCTTGGTGCTCTTCGACTGGAAGTAATTCCACTGGTTGGAGGCTTCGGTCTTCTTGATGGCGGCGTTGTTCTTGTAGATGCCCGCGTTGGCCTGCGTGGCGCCGCCCATGTACGCGAAGATGGCGCCGAAGGTGGCGATGACGGCGGTGCACATCGCGATCTTGCTCGTCGTGCTCATGCCGCCGTGTTCGCCGGCCGATTCCGCCTCTGGGTGATGGCCGTGGCTGCCGCCGTGGACGCCCGATGCGGCGTGTTCGAGTTCGTGGTCGTGCGGGCCGTGCACGTGAAAGCCGTGTCCTGACATGGGAGCCTTGTTGTAGAGAAATATGGTTTTCGAGCGCGCGGGAGTATGCCCGCTGGATGAGTCAGCTTCCGGTCTGCCAGCCATTGCCAGCATGGGGCGACAACAGCACACTTGCCTGCCCATGGCCGCCGAACCTCCGCCGACTCCGACAGCCAACGCCCGCCGCCCCGGCTTCGCCGACATCGTGGCGGGTATTTCCATTGCCGGCCTGCTGCTTCCGGAGGCGGTGGCCTATTCGGGCATCGCGGGGCTGCCGCCGCAGGCCGGAGTGGTCGCCCTCTTCGCGGGGCTGGTGGTCTACGGCCTCTTCGGCAGCAGCCGCTTCGCGATCGTTTCCGCCACCTCCTCTTCGGCCGCGGTGCTGTTCGCTGCCACCACCTCGGTGACGGGCGTGGACACCGCCACGCGGCTGGCGATGGGCATGGGTATCGTGCTGCTGGCCGGCGTGTTCTTCGTGATCGCGGGCCTCGCCCGGCTGGGCGCGGTGTCGAGCCTGATCGCCAAGCCCGTGCTGCGAGGCTTCGCGCTGGGGCTGGCGCTCACCATCGTGGTCAAACAGCTGCCCAAGGTGCTCGACGTGCATCCGGCGCACAGCGATTTCTTCAGGCTCCTCGCAGGGCTGGTGGCCGAATGGCGGCACTGGAACATCGCGGGGGCGGCCATGGCGCTGGTGGCGCTGGTGCTGCTGCGCGGCCTCGCACGCTGGCGTGCGGTGCCGGCGGCGCTGCTGGTGATCGTGGCGGGCATCGTGCTCGACGTGCAGGGCTTCTGCCATGCATGGGGCGTGGCGGCGGTGGGGCCGATCTCGCTCGACTTCTCGCATCCGGCGGTGCCGCAGCTCGATCGAGCGCAGTGGCAGAACCTCGGCGGGCTGGCCTTCGCGATGGCGCTGATCCTCTATGCCGAGTCATACGGCTCCATCCGCACCTTCGCCATGCGACACGGCGACAACGTGTCGGCCAATCGCGACCTGCTCGCGCTGGGCGGCGCGAACCTGCTGTCGGCGCTGTTCCAGGGCATGCCGGTGGGGGCGGGCTACTCGGCCACATCGGCCAACGAATCCGCAGGTGCCAGGAGCCGCGCGGCCGGCATCGTGGCGGGGCTGGTGGTGCTGGTGGCGGTGCTCACGCTGCTGCCCTGGATCGCGCACACGCCCGAGCCGCTGCTGGCGGCCATCGTGATCCACGCGGTGAGCCACACGCTGAACCCGGCTGCGCTGCGGCCCTACTTCCAGTGGCGGCGCGACCGGCTGGTGGCGCTGGTGGCGGTCGCGGCCGTGCTGGTGCTGGGCGTGCTCAACGGGCTGCTGGCGGCCATCGGCGTGAGCATCCTGCTGCTCTTGCGCGGCTTCACGCGCACCACGGTGAGCTGGCTCGGACGGCTGGGCCAGAGCCACGACTTCGTCGACATCGCGCGCCACCCCGAGGCGGTGGTGCCCCCGGGCGTGCTGATCGCGCGGCCCGAGGTGCCGCTCTTCTTCGGCAATGCGGACGCGGTGTTCGCGTCGATACGCGCGCGCATCGACGCCAAGCAGGGCCTGCAGCGCACGGTGCTGAGCCTGGAGGAGTCGCCCGACCTCGACGCGACCAGCATCGAGGCGCTGTGCGACTTCGCCGCCTACGTGCGCGTGCGCGGCGTGCGCCTGTCGCTGGCGCGCGTGAAGGACGACGTGCGCGACCTGCTGGCCAAGGTGAATTCGCCCGATCTGCACGCCGAGGTGTATGCGCCGTGGAGCGTGGACGATGCAGTGCCGCAAGAAAACCGGACGCCACGGCCTTCTTGATCACTTGCCGCCGGAGGCAGCGTGCCTGACCAGGTGGATTTCAGTTCCTTGGGACTGGTTTGGGCTCGCGGCTTTCCCGCAGAGCCTTGAGCCGTAGTTCCGCCTGACCTGGTGGAATCTGACCTTCTGCCTCCAGTCGCTTGAGGCGCCGTTCATCTGCCCGATTCAGAGCATCTTTGAGCAGTGCCATCTTGCGATCGTTGCAGGGTTCGCAGTCGTAGTAGCTTCCGGGGTCAGTCGTGGGCCCAAGCGCCTCGTCCAACTCAGCGGTACTGATTCTCCCCGTGGGCTCGATGCCGATAGCGAGGATTTTTCCGTTCTTGAAGGTAACGAGCGCGCTGCCCTCGCATCCGGTTTCCTGCGCCTGCGGCACGAGATACGACTTCTTTGAAACCCTCCGCATATGACGTAGCGCGTAGAACACATCTTCGACGGTCAAGACAACATCCTGACAATCCAGAAAATCCTTGTTCTCCCACGCTGTTTTCCCCGACGGGTTGTCGATCTTGATCGACTTTACGAAGGCTGCCGGATAGCGCTTGTCTGCCGCGTGAACCGGCAGGGCCATAGCGACGGTAGCCAGCGCTACCGCAAGAACGATGACTTTTCTCATGGCGTTGGAACCACCAAATTCCAATTCGCACCTTGTGCCTCTGTCGTATTTTTTCTGCTGGCCTCTGGATGTCGGAATATCTCGCCCGGGGCGATCTGCATGGAGTCCTCGAGCGCCTTGACAAGCCAAGAAAGTGCCTGATTCTGGGCAGTGGTCGGTGTGTCGTATACACCGTACCTTCCTCTCAATTCATCCATGGAGAGCTTGTTGTTTCGTGGTGCCTGGAACCCAGCTGGCAGCCTGGCCCTGCCCACCATCTCGATGCCGATGGCTTCCATGTTGCCTGGATACCGGTCGCCAGGTGCCCTGCGCATCTCGATGCGATGCATCGGGTCCACCGCGTTTACTCCCGCAGGGTAGTCTCGCGGAGAGCACTTCCCGGTGATCAGACACCTCGCCTTCAGTGGCCCGACATGGTTCGTGCGCTGATAGATCGCGGCGGTCTGATAAATAGTTCCATCAGTGTCGACAAGAAAGTGCGCGCCATTGGCCTTTGGGCGTCTGTAGCTGTTCAGCGAGGACGCTGAAGTTTCCGCATCGGTCTGGTGCACAACGATGCCTGTGATCGTGCTTGTACGTCTACCGCGTTCGATCGCAGGACTGCGCGCATTGCGGACTTTCGCGTGAATGATCATTCCATCCGTGTCAATTTGAATTGCCATACGGCCTCCCGGAAATTAATTTCTCGTTGTTGATGCGGGTGCCCCGAAACATGCAGGTTCATCAACCTGCAGGCTTGCTCCGATGCGCCCGCCCGGGATGATATCGGTCCGAATATTTGATTTGCAGCGGCCCGAGTTGCCGCTTTTCTGCATCAAAGCAGACGCGGTATTCGCGCCGGTCAGCGCAGCTTCGCCTGCCGCCTGAACTCGCTCGGGCTGCCACCCGTGTGCTCGCGGAACACGCGGCTGAAGTGGGAGAGGTTGCCGAAGCCGGAGGCCAGCGCGATGTCGGTGATCGACCTCGCGGCGTTGGCCGGGTCCAGCAGTTCGCGGATGCTCGCCGCCAGCCGCTGGTGCTGGATGTAGCCGTTGAGCGTCTCGTCGTCGTCGGCGAAGGCGCTGTGCAGCAGGCGCTTGCTGCAGCGCAGGGCCAGGGCCATGCTGTCGATCGACAGCGCCGGGTCGTGCAGGTTCTGCGCAACGTGGCGGCGGATGCGGTCTTTCAGGGCCTCGCGCTGCGTCTGCGGCGTTTCCTGGCCCGCCAGCTCCATCAGCGAAAGGCGCACGAGCTGGATCAGCAGTTCGCCCGCGCCGCGCGCCGCGGCCTCGCTCATGAAGGGCAACTCCAGGTAGGTGTTGCGCATGGTCTCCAGCGCCACGCGCGAGATGCCGCTGCCGCCGCCGATGCGCCGCGCCACCAGGTCGTTGAGCGGCAGCGCGGGCGATGCGATCTGGTTCTTGGGCAGCATCACGATCAGGTGGTCGCTGCGCTCGGGGTTGGCCACGGTGTAGTCGGCGGTGGTGTCGTAGAGCGTCCATCCGCCCGAGCGCACCGCCGCCGCGCGGCCGCGCTGCGTGACCTCGGCCGAGCCCTGCCAGGGCGCGACGATCTTCAGGTAGGGCGCCTCGCTCAGCCGCGCCATCTGCGTGGTGCGCAGCACGCGGTGGCGGTTGGCCTCCAGCCGCGTGAGGATCACGTCGCCCGCGTGCGAGGCCGCGAGGTGGCCGTCGAATTCGCTGTCGTCGTAGAGGTCGGAGCCCAGTCCGCCGAAGTGGCGCCACACCCATTCGCACCACAGCGGCCCGCGCTCCTTGGGCGGGATCTGGTCGGTGGACAGGAGCAGCGAGGCGGTCATGCAGGCTGGGCGGCTGTAACGGCAGTGGAGACGAGAACGAAAGATTTCAGCACGAAGCCGGGTTGCCGCGCATTGTGAAGCGCCTTCGCGGCCCAAGGGATTGCGGGTTAACCACTAGGCGCGTGCACGCTGCGTCAAGTGCTTTGTGCGCGGCTGGCACAGCGCGCGAAGGCTGCGATTTCTACGATTCCGGGCAGCGGGCGCATACCGACGCCCGGAGGAGACTTCAATGCTTCGACCCGATCGCCGCACCTGGATCAAGGGCACCGCCACCGCCCTCGGAGCGGCCGCCGTCGCGCCGCAACTGTTCGCCCAGAGCGGCCCCGTGAAGATCGGCTACGCCATCGCACGCACAGGCCCCTGGGCGGCAGGCGCGCAGGTGAGCCAGGAACCCAACTACCTGCTGTGGGCCGAGCAGGTCAACGCGGCGGGCGGGCTCTCGGTGAAAGGCACGAAGCGCCCCATCGAGCTGATCGGCTACGACGACCGCAGCGAGACCGAGACCTGCGTTCGCACCTTCGAGAAGCTCATGGGCAGCGACAAGGTCGACCTGGTGCTGCCGCCCTGGGGCTCCGGCGCCAACTTCGCGGTCGCGCCGCTGGCCAACCGCTTCGGTTATCCGCTGCTGGCGCCCACCGCGCTCTCGCGCAAGCTGATCGACATGCGCCTGCCCTTCTTCTTCTCGCTGCTCCAGCAGCCCGACAAGATGATGGGCGCGCTGGTCGACATGCTGGTGGCGAACAACGTGAAGACCATCGCCATCGTCTACATGGACGACCTGTTCGGGCTGGAGAACTTCGCGGCGCTGAACAACGCGCTGAAGAAGACGAGCATCCAGGTGGTGGAGCGCAAGAGCTACCCGCTGGGCGTGAAAGATCTCGCGCCGGTGCTGCGCACCATCAAGGACCTGAACCCCGACGCCTTCATCGGCATCACCTACCCGCCGGACACCATCCTCGCGAGCCGGCAGGCGCGCGAGGTGGGATTCAACCCGAAGCATTTCTACGCTTCTGTCGGCACCGCCTTCCAGCTCTACAGGAACGTGATGGCCGCCAACACCGAGGGCGTGATCGGCATGGGCTCGTGGAACGGCAAGACAAGCCCCGAGGCCAAGGCCTACTTCGACGCGCACACGAAGAAGTTCGGCAAGGAGCCCGATCGCTGGGCCAGCGGCCATGCATGGGCCGGGCTGCAGATACTGCAGCAAGCGGTGGAGAAGATCGGGCTGGACCGCAAGGCGCTGCGCGAGCACATCGCGAAGAACGAGTTCAAGACCATCCTCGGCCCGACCCGCTTCGAGGGCAGCGAGAACGCGTCGATTCCGGGCACGGTGTCGCAATGGCAGGGCGGCGACTTCGAAGTGGTCTGGCCGAAGGACCGCGCCACCGCGCAGCTGATGCCGAAGCCAGCCTGGAAGTAGGCACGTGTCTTTCTCCGGATGGGCCGAGCTTCTGGCCGGCGGACTGATCACGGGCGGCATCTACGCGCTGGTGGCCATCGGGCTGAACCTGCAGTACGGGCTGATGCGCATCATGAACATCTCGCACGGCGAGTTCCTGATGCTGGGCGCCTTCGCGACATGGTGGGCGCACACCGCGCTGGGCGTGTCGCCGCTGCTGTTCATGCCGGTGGCCTTCCTGCTGCTGATGGCGCTGGGCATGGCGGTGCACCGGCTGTGCTTCCGACAGGTGGCGGCGCGCGCGCCGAACGTGGACGTGTTCGAGGCGCGCAGCCTGATGGTGGGCTTCGGCCTGATGTTCCTGGTGCAGAACACCGCCCTGCTCGTGTGGGGCGGCGACCTGCGCGGCTACGACTACCTGGCCGACCCGGTGCAACTGGGCGAGATGCGCTTCACCGCCAACAAGCTGGTGCTCTTCGGCGTGGCGCTGGCGCTGAGCCTGGTGCTCATCGCGCTGCTCAAGCTCACACTGCTGGGCAAGGCGGTGCGCGCGCTGATGCAGTCGCCCACCGGCGCGCAGCTGGTGGGCATCAACACCAGGCGGCTGCATCCGCTGATGTTCGGCATCGGCCTGGGCCTGTCGGGCGTGGCCGGCTCGCTGCTGTCGATGACCTATGAAATCTCTCCCTCGATGGGCGAGCCCTACACGGTGACGGCGCTGATCGTCATTACCCTCGGCGGCTTCGGCAGCGTCGCGGGCAGCCTGGTCGGCGGCCTGCTGCTGGGCGTGGTGGAGGCGCTGGGCATGCACTTCACCAGCCCCTCGCTCAAGATGCTGCTGTCTTACGCCGTGTTCATCGGCGTGCTGATCTGGCGGCCCAACGGACTGTTCTCCAGAAAATGACTCTTCTCCCGTCTGCAACGAACAAGCCCTGGTGGGTGCTCGGCGCCGGCCTCGTGCTGGCGGCTGCCGTGCCATGGGTGGCGACGGAGTTCGTGGCCTCGGTCGCGCTCGGCTGCCTGATGTACATCGCACTGGCCACGAGCTGGTCGCTCTTCTGCGGTGCCACGCGCTATCTTTCGCTCGCCACCTCGGCCTTCTTCGGGCTCGGCGCGTACGCGAGCGCGACGCTGCTCGAGGTGCTGCCCTGGCCGCTGGTGATATTGAGCGGCGCGGCCGTCGCGAGCGCGGTGGCGGTGCTGATGGGCGCGGCAGTGCTGCACCTGCGCGGCACCTACTTCGCGGTGCTGACCTTCGGCATGACGGAGCTGATCCGCCACGCCGTGACCTTCGTCGAGAAGCAGGTCTCGGGCACGGTGGGCCGCGTGCTGAGCGTGGTGCCATCGAACGAGACGGTGTATCTCACGGTGCTGGCCATAGCCGGTGCCGCCATCGCCACGGCGCTGCTCGTCAAGCGCAGCCGCTTCGGGCTGGCGCTCGCGGGCATCGGCGCCGACGAGCAGCGTGCCCAGACACTGGGCGTGGACACGCGCCGCGCGAAGGTGATGGGCTTCGCGCTCACCGCCGCCTTCGCGGGCGCGGTCGGCGCGGCCATGGCGGTGCGCTGGACCTACATCGACCCGCCGGCGGTGTTCAGCCCCTTCATCGGCTTCCAGACCGTGCTGATCGCGATGATCGGCGGCGCGGCCAGCATCGGCGGGCCGGTGGCGGCGGCCGTAGTGTTCAGCCTGCTGTCGGAAACGCTGCGGCTGCAGCTGCCCTACGGCTACATGATGGTGCTGGGGCTGCTGCTGATCCTTTGCGTGATGTACCTGCCCGACGGGCTCGCGTCGCTGTGGCGGCGCAAGGCGCCGGCGTCGAGGGAGGCGCGGCCATGAGCAATCCGCGGATCCTGCTGGAAGCCCGCGAGCTCACGGTGCGCTTCGGTGGCCTCACCGCTGTCGATTCGGTGAGCGCCACGCTGCGCTCGGGCGAGATCGTCGGAATCATCGGGCCGAACGGCGCGGGCAAGACGACCTTCTTCAACGCCATCTCGGGCGTGGTCATGCCGACCTCCGGCCGGCTGCTGGTGGAGGACGGCATCGAGCTGACGCGGCGCGGCCCGCACTTGTACGCGGCCCACGGCATCGCGCGCACCTTCCAGACGCCGCGTGTGATGGCCGACATGACGCTGGCAGACAACGTTCGCTTCGGCATGCAGTTCGCGGGCAGGCACCGCGAGCCCATCGCGGGGCTGGGCAGCACGGGCGAGATTCTCGACATGCTGGGCCTCGGCGCGCTCGCGAACAACACCGCCGCCGGCATCACGCCCTCGCAGCAGCGGCTGCTGGAGATCGGCATGGCGCTCGGCACCCGGCCGCGCGTGTTGCTGCTCGACGAGGTGGCGGCCGGGCTCACCGAGGCGGAGGTCGACGCGATGGCGCGGCGCATCCGCCGGCTGCGCGACGAGCACGGGCTCACGGTCGTGTGGATCGAGCATGCGGTGGCCACGCTGCTGAAGTACGTGGAGCGCGTGCTGGTGCTGCACCAGGGCCGCAAGATCGCCGACGGCACGCCCGCCGAGGTGGTGCGCAACGCGGAGGTGGTCGAGGCCTACCTCGGCGACGAGGTGGAGGCGACGGCATGAGCGGCACGAACATGAGCCACATGAGCGCGCGCGGCCTGTCGGCCGGCTATCACGGCTTCCAGGTCATCCAGGGCATGAGCCTGGAAGTGCAGCCCGGCGTCACCGTCGTACTGGGCCCCAACGGCGCGGGCAAGACCACGCTGCTGAAGGCGCTGGCCGGCCTGCTGCCGCGAACCGGCGAGGTGCTGCTCGACGGCGTCGCCCTGCCTTCGGCCGACGCTGCCGCTTGCGTGAAGCGCGGCCTCGCGCTGGTGGCCGAGGGGCGCCAGCTCTTTGCGCAGATGACGGTCACCGAGAACCTGGAGCTTGGCGGCTGGCTCATTCCGGCGCGGCTGCGCGCCGAGCGCCTCGCGCGCGCCTTCGACGACTTTCCGCGCCTGAAGGAGCGCGCCACGCAGCTCGCCGGCACCATGAGCGGCGGCGAGCAGCAGATGGTGGCCGTGGCCCGCGCCATGATGAGCGGGCCGCGCCTCCTGATGCTCGACGAGCCCTCCCTGGGGCTCGCGCCGCGCATGGTCGACGAGCTGCTGTCCATCGTGCGCCGCATCGCCTCGCAGGGCGTGACGGTGCTGATGGTCGAGCAGAACGTGCGCAAGGCGCTGCAGGCCGCCGACCGGGGCTATGTGCTCGAACGCGGGCGCGTCGTGGCTTCGGGCGAGGCGCAGGCGCTGCTGAATTCCGACGCGGTGCGCCAGGCCTACCTGGGCGTCGCCTGATACCCCCTCTTTCTTCTTTTCTCCTCGCAAAGGACTTCCCATGACCGACATTTCCATGCTCATCGACGGCGAGCGCCGCGCGGCCACCGGCGGCGCGACCTTCGAGCGCCGCAACCCGCTGGACGGCGGCATCGCCACGCGCGCGCCGGCCGCCACGCCGGCCGACGCAGTCGCCGCCGTCGAGGCCGCGCACCGCGCCTTCGCCGCATGGTCGGCCACCGGCCCCGGCGAGCGCCGCGCCGCGCTGCTGAAGGCCGCGCATGCGCTCGAAGCGCGCGCCGATGCCTTCGTGCAGGCGATGGCACGCGAGACCGGCGCATCGGCGCTGTGGGCAGGCTTCAACGTGCACCTGGCGGCAGGCATCCTCACCGAGGCCGCATCGCTCACCACCCAGATCGCGGGCGAGGTGATTCCTTCGGATGTGCCCGGCAGCCTCGCCATGGGCGTGCGGCAGGCGGCGGGCGTGGTGGTCGGCATCGCGCCGTGGAACGCGCCGGTGATCCTCGCCACGCGCGCCATCGCGACGCCGCTGGCCTGCGGCAACACCGTGGTGCTGAAGGGCTCGGAGCTGTGCCCGCAGACGCACGCGCTCATCATCGAGGCGCTGGACGAAGGCGGGCTGCCCAGGGGCGTCGTCAACTTCGTGACCAACGCGCCCGCAGACGCCGGAGCGGTGGTCGAGGCGATGGTGGCGCACCCGGCCGTGCGGCGCGTCAACTTCACCGGTTCCACGCGCGTGGGCCGGCTCATCGCGCAGACCTGCGCGAAGTACCTGAAGCCCGCCGTGCTCGAACTCGGCGGCAAGGCGCCCTTCGTGGTGCTGGACGATGCGGACCTCGACGCGGCGGTGAACGCCGCCATCTTCGGCTCCTTCGCCAACTCGGGGCAGATCTGCATGTCGACCGAGCGCATCGTGGTCGACAACGCGGTGGCCGACGAGTTCGTCGCCAGGTTCGCGGCCCGCGCGCAGTCGCTGCCGCTGGGCGATCCGCGCGAAGGCCCGGTGGTGCTCGGCTCGGTGGTCGACATGAGCACGGTGAAGCGCTGCAACGCGCTCATCGACGACGCGCTGGCCAAGGGCGCGAAGCTGGTGTGCGGCGGCAAGGCCGACAACACGCTGATGCCCGCCACCGTGCTCGACCATGTGACGCCGGCGATGGAGATCTACCGCGAGGAATCCTTCGCGCCGGTGAAGGCGGTGGTTCGCGTGAACGGCGAGGAAGAAGCGGTGGCGGTTGCCAACGACAACGAGTTCGGCCTCTCTTCAGCGGTGTTCGGCCGCGACGTGGCGCGCGCGTGGAACGTGGCGAAGCGCATCGAGTCCGGCATCTGCCACGTGAACGGACCTACGGTGCATGACGAGGCGCAGATGCCCTTCGGTGGCGTGAAGGCCTCGGGCTACGGCCGCTTCGGCGGGCGTGCGGGCGTGGAGGCCTTCACGGAGCTGCGTTGGGTGACCGTGCAGACCACGCCGCGGCACTACCCGTTCTGAGCGATCTCGCGGGTGATGCGCAGGAACTTCTCGATGTCGGCCATCGAGTGGCAGTGCAGCGGTGACACCCGCACTGTGCCCGTGAGCCCGAAGGATTCCAGCATGCGCTTCGAGTAGATGCTGCTCGCCACGCGCTCGTAGACCGTCACGCCGCGCCTGGCGTACTCGACCACTGCCTGCGTGCAGTCGATGCGGTCGAAGCCGATGCCCAGGATCAGGTCGCGCTTGCTCAGGTCCTCGTAGTCGAGGAAGACGTTGACGCCTTCCATCTTGCGCATGCCTATGGCGTTCGCGTTGCCGTCGAGCAGTGCGCAGAGCAGCGCGCGCTCGTGCATCTCGATGTGCGTGATGCCCGCGACGAACAACGCGCGGCGATCCGTGGCCTGGGTGAAGTGCCCGCCCAGCCAGCACACGTAGTCGACGATCTCGGTGAGCACCGCGAACTGCCAGGGCGAGGCGCTGCCGAGGTCCCAGTAGCCGGGCTTCTTGCCCGCGAGCTTGTGGTGCGGCAGCACGGCCGCGCGCTCGGACATCCACGACAGCCCCGAGCCCCGGCAGCCGAAGAACTTGTAGGGCGCGAGATTGATGCCGTCCACCGGCGTCTTCTGCAGGTCGATGAGACCGTGCGGCGCGTGCTGCACGGCGTCGACCAGGATGTACAGGTCGGGCTTGATCTCGCGCGCGCGGCGCACGATGGCTTCCATGTCGAGCTTGGCGCCCGAGATGTTCGACGCATGGATCACGTTGAGCAGGCAGGTGTCCCTGTCGACCAGCCGCACGATCTCGTCCACGTCGACGCCGCCGGTGACGGGGTTGCTCTTCGCCACGCGCAGCTCGCGGCCCAGGCGCTGGGCGTAGAGGCTCATTGCGTCGAAGGCGGAGGGGTGCTCCAGCACGGTGGTGACCATGTTCGTGCCCGGCACGTTCTCGGCCACCGCGCGCACCATGTCGAACATGGCGCCCGAGGCGGTGAGCGAGGCGTACACGCTGCCGCCGGTGGCGTTGAGGATGGTGCGCAGGTCGTCGCAGCCCCTGGCCTGGATCTGCTGCAGCTCGACGGCCGTGGCGTGGATGCGCTCGGTGTTGTCGGGAATGGCATCGACCAGCGCGAAACGCTCGGCCGCGGCCTTCAGGCGGAAGGAGCCGCCGGCGTTGTCGAAGTACAGGCGCTCGCGGCCATGGTGGTCGTGGTCGACCTGCAGGAAGCGCGCCTTCACCTCGCGCATGAGCGCGTCAGGAAAGGCCAGTCCGTGGGGGTGTTTGGAAGACAGCTCGGAACCCATCGCTCAGACGCCCTTGTTGTTCGGGTTCTTGTAGATCTCGCGCACCGCGTCCGTCATCGGGAAGTTGAGGTTCGCGTTCCTCGGCGGGATCGGCGAGAGGAACCACTTGGTGTAGAGCTGCTCGATGGCGCCCGACTTCATCAGGCCCGTGACGGTCTCGTCCACCAGCGCCTTGAACTGCGGATCGTCCTTGCGCAGCATGATCCCGTAGGGCTCCTGGCGCAGCGATTCCTTCAGGATCTTGTATTCGCCCGGGTTGGGCGCGCTGGCGATCATGCCGGCGAGCTGGACGTCGTCGAGCACATAGGCGTCGGCGCGGCCGTTGGACAGCCGGAGGAAGCCGTCGGAGGTGTCCTTGCCGGGGATTTCGTTGACTTCGATGGCGCCGCTCTTGCGTGCGACGCGCAGCAGCTGGATCGAGGTGCTGCCCGACACGGTGGCCACGTTCTTGCCGTTGAGGTCGGCAAGGGTGTCGATGCCGGAGTTCTTGCGCACCGCGGCGGTGATGTTGGCCACGAAGTGGCTGGGCGCGAAGTCCACCTGCTGCTGGCGCTGCGTGGTGTTGGTGGTGGTCGCGCAGTCGAGGTCGACGGTGCCGTTCTGCAGCAGCGGAATGCGGTTGGTCGAGTTGAGCATGGTGTAGCGCACCTCGATCTTCGCGAGGCCCAGCCTGGCCTTCACCGCGTCGACGATCTTCAGGCAGATGTCGTTGGTGAAGCCGATGGGGTCGCCATCGGAGCCGAGCTTGTACGAGAACGGGATCTGGCTGTCGCGCGCGCCGATCTGGATCGTGCCGCTGTCCTTGATCTTCTGCAGCGTGCCGCCGTCCTGGGCGCTGGCGGCGGCACAGGCGAAGGCGAGAGCCAGTCCGAATGCGAGGGGCAGTTTCCTGAAGTCCATGGCGGTTTCCTTGAAGAAGAGTCGATGACGGTGGATCGGGGCGAATCTTCAGCCTCGCCATCAATTTCCAAAAGCGATTTTTTGTGATCGAATTACATGAGAAAAAGCGTTCTTTCGGAGACCGCTCCACCGTGATGACCTTCAAGCAACTCGAAGCCCTGTACTGGATCGCCCGCCTCGGCGGCTTCGCCCAGGCGGCCAACCAGCTGCACACCTCGCAGTCGGCCATCTCCAAGCGGGTGCACGAGCTCGAGCAGCTCTTCGACACCGAGCTCTTCGACCGCAGCCAGCGCACCGCCCGCCTCACCGAGAAGGGCGAGGAAATGTTCGTGCTCGCGCGCAAGCTGCTGGAGCAGCGCGACGCGGCCATCGAGCAGTTCGGCAAGCCGGGCGTGGTGGAGCGGCGCATCCGCCTCGGCGTGACCGAGCTCACGGCGATGACTTGGCTGCCGCGGCTGGTCGGCCTGATCCGGCAGCACTACCCCAAGGTGATCCTCGAGCCCGACGTGGACGACAGTCTGCAGCTGCGCGACAAGCTGCTGGCCGATGAACTCGACCTGGTCATCGTGCCCGACACCTTCGCCGACTCGCGCATGCCGCACAAAGTCATCGGCCAGGTGAGGAGCGCGTGGATGTGCAAGCCGGGCGTGGTGCCTTCACCTTCCAATGGCGCCGCCATGCGGCTGCACGAACTGGCGCGCCACCGCATGCTGGTGCAGGGCAACAACTCCGGCACCGGCCGCGCCTACGACGCATGGATGAAGGAGCAGGGCGTGCAGCCCGCCGACGTGATCGTGGTGAGCAACCTGGTGGCGCTGACCGGGCTGACGGTGTCCGGCCTGGGCGTGAGCTACCTGCCGCGCGAGTGCCTTCAGCCGCTGGTGACGGCCGGCATGCTTTCAGTGGTCGAGGTGGCGCCCGCCCTGCCGGTGGTGCGCTACGTGGCGATGCACAAGGGCGAGCACCGCAGCGCCCTCACCTCGTCGATCGTGATGCTGGCGCAGGAGTGCTGCGACTTCACGCGCATGTTCCAGGCGCAAGGGGAGGAAGAGAAGAAGGAGTACGGAAGGCCGGCTCCGGCCTGAGCGGTACCGCCGAGGACGCCCATTCTGATGAAGCCGCGTCAGCGGCTGTCGCCGACCGGGGAAAGGTCGGAAAGATCGGGATGCATGTGCTGCAGCGCGAGCGAGAGCCGGACCACGCGCTCCCGCGCACCCGGCTCGCCCCGGGCGAGTGCGCCCAGCGCGGCTTCGTAATCGTCGGTGAGCTGTTGCCACAGCTCGAAGTCGGCGCCAAGGCCTTCAGCGTCCTTGTCCATCTTTGCTCCAGTAGGAATTCGACGGCCGATGTAGATGCGCAAGTTTGACTGATTTTGACCGTGAACGTTAGAACTTTAGCGGTCTTAGGGTTATAGCTGTCGAAATACTGCGACGAAGTGTGCCGGCAGGGCGGTCGGCATCTAAGGGTTCCTACGGTGAAAGTATTTTTCAATACAGCCAAGAATTCGCGCCAGTGAGCCAGTAAACAGCCAAATCCAAGCGAAAAACAAGGCATATAAGAAAAAACATTTCAAACCTTGCCGTTTCTACAAACCAAAAGCTCCGTTGCAAGACATCCGTTGGAAGGTGCCCATGACCATCACCGTGACACGCCAGGACGCCCGCTACAACACCCTGAAGAAGGGTTTCAACCTGCGATGGCCCTCGACGGAAACGGACGCCGCCTCCCGCATCGAGCTGGCGGAAAACGCCGCCGACGCGGCCTCCGCGCTGCAGCGCATCGTCGACGCGGGCCTGCGCCCCACCCTGCGCAGCGGCGGGCATTGCTATGAGGATTTCGTCTCCAACAATCCCGACGGCGCAATCCTCGACCTGAGCCTGCTCGACCAGGCCGGCGCCGCAGCCCGCGGCGACGGCCGCTTCCGCATAAGCCCCGGCACGCAGAACTGGACCGGCTACCTCGACCTCTACAAGCGCGGCAACGTCACCCTGCCCGGCGGCTCCTGCTACTCGGTGGGCGCGGGCGGCCACATCTGCGGTGGCGGCTACGGCCTGCTGTCGCGGCTGCAGGGGCTCACGGTCGACTGGCTCTCTGCGGCGGACATCCTCACGGTGGACAACCGCGGCAAGGTGGTGCCGCGCACCGTCGACGCCGACCGCGACCCCGACCTGTTCCGCGCCTGCCGCGGCGCGGGCGGCGGCAATTTCGGCGCGATCACCAGCTACGTGTTCGACAAACTTCCCACGGCGCCGCGCGAGGTCGCGCTGGCGGTGGTGGCCTTCGACTGGGCCAGCATGACGCCCGAGCGCTTCACCGCCCTGCTCACCACCTATGGCGACTACTGGGCCACGCGCGGCAAGTCCCCCGACACCTGGGGCATGTTCTCGCTGCTGAAGCTCACGCACCGCTCGGCCGGCCAGATCGTGATGCTCACCCAGTTCTGCAACCCCGACGGCACCTGCAACGACCTGACGGTGCTCAACGACTTCCTCGACCGCTTCCGCGCCTGCGCGCCCGTGCCCGCCAAGGGCCGCCCGCCCGGCGTGGGCCCGGCACCGCAGCGCGACGCGGGCCAGCTGCTGTGCTCCAGGCCGCACACCGTGACGCGCTACGACTGGCTCACCGCCACGCAGTACCTCAACGGCTCCGGCGAAAACCAGCGCGGCAAGTACAAGTCGGCCTACATGAAGCAGAACTTCAGCGCGCGCGAGGCGCAGCGCATCTACACGCACCTCACGCGCACCATCGCCGGCGTCGACCTGAGCCAGTCGCTGCTGCAGGTCGATTCGTACGGCGGCGCCGTCAACAAACCAGAGCGCATCGCCGACACCGCAGTGCCGCAGCGCGCATCGATCATGAAGCTGCAGTACCAGACCTACTGGCGCGACGCGAAGGACGACGCCGGCCACCTGCGCTGGATCGGCGACTTCTACCGCGACGTGTACGGCACGCCCGACGTGCCCGAGCGCCGCGCCGGCACGCCCTACCCCGGCGAGCGCTACGAGGGCTGCTACATCAACTACCCCGACAACGACATGCTGGCCTACCCCTTCTGGCCGCAGCTCTACTACGGCGACCAGGGGCTCTACGACTTCCTGCGCAAGGTGAAGCGCCGCTACGACCCGAACAACATCTTCCACCACGCGATGTCGGTGCGTCCGTGACAAGGCCCGATCGAGAGAGGAACGACACCATGACAGCCCAGACCGGCCAGAACCGCCGCACCGTCATGCAATGGCTCGGCGGCGCATCCACGCTCGGCGCGCTCTCGCCCGTGCTGCCCGCCAATGCGCAACAAGCCCCGGCCCCAGCCGTGCCCGCGGAAGCGCCCGCCGGGCCGGCGCCCCGCTTCGCCTATGTCGGCACCTACACCTTCGACGCTCCCGGCGGCACCGCCGGCGGGCCGGCCTCGAAAGGCATCTACGTGCTCGCCATGCAGGACGGAGGCTGGACGCCGCTGCAGACGGTGGAAAGCGCGAACCCGTCCTTCCTGGCCGTGCATCCGAACCGGCGCTTCCTCTACGCGATCAACGAAATCGACACGTACCAGGGCCTGCCCACCGGCACTGCCGAGGCCTATGCCATCGACGAGCGCAGCGGCCGGCTCACGCTGGTCAACCGCCAGCCGCTGTCGCTCTCGGGCGTGATCCCGGCGCACCTGGCCGTGTCGCCCGACGGCCGGGCGCTGGTGGTAGCGCTGTATGGCGGCGGTGCCTACAACGTGCTGCCCATCGGCAGCGACGGCGCGCTCGGCAAGGTCTCGGGCATCGAGAAGGAAACCGGCTCCGGCCCCGACACCGAGCGGCAGGAATCGCCGCATCCGCACATGGTGCAGTTCGATGCCTCGGGTGGGCGCGTGCTCGCGACCGACCTCGGCAGCGACCGCATCAACGTCTTCACGCTGGCGGACGGCAAGCTGGCGCCCATCGGCCGCACGGCCGTGCAGGCCGGCAGCGGGCCGCGCCACCTGGCGCTGCATCCGTCGCAGCGCCATCTCTACGTGGTGGGTGAGCTCGATGCATCCGTGAGCTGCTACGGCTACGACGCGGCGAGCGGCGCTGTCGGGGCGCAGCGGCAGCGCGTCTCGACCCTGCCCGACGGCTACACCGGCCAGAAGAGCGCGGCTGCGCTGGTGATGCATCCCTCGGGGCAGTTCCTCTATGCGAGCAATCGCAGGCTGAAGTCGGAGCATCCGCTGGCCGACAGCATCGCCGTGTTCCGCATCGATGCCGCGAGCGGCAACCTGACGCCGCTGCAGCACTGGAGCGAGGGCTTGCGCTTTCCGCGCGCGCTGGCCGTCGCGCCTGATGGCAAGCACCTCTACGCGCTGAGCCAGAAGGGCGACACCATCCTGCGTCTGCGCATCGACCCCGCCACCGGCCGGCTCGACCAGCCGGTGCAGGTGGCGCAGGTGCCGACGCCGGTCTGCCTGGTGTTCGCCTGACCGGAGCTAGCTCGCGCTGCCCCGCGTGAGCATCCGCCCCGCGCGCGCAAGCACGCGTGCCTCGGCCTCGCCGCCGCGATAGGCCAGCACGCCGTTCACGAACACGCGCTCCACGCCCAGGCTCACGCCGTGCGGCTTGTCGTAGGTGGCGGTGTCGGCGATGGTCTCGGGGTCGAACACCACCACGTCGGCCATGGTGCCGGCGCGCAGCAGGCCGCGGTCGGCGATGCGCAGGTTGCGCGCGGTCATGCCGGTCATCTTGTGTACCGCCTGCTCCAGCGTGAACAGCCGGCGCTGGCGCCAGTAGCGCGCGAACACGCGCGGGAAAGCGCCCCACAGGCGCGGATGCGGATGCCGGTCATGCGGCAGGCCGTCGCTGCCGATCATGGTGAGCGGATGCGCGATGACGCGCTCCACGTCTTCCTCCTGCATCTGGAAGTAGCAGGCACCGCCGGGCTTCAGCCGCAGGCAGGCCTCCTGCTCGCTCACGCCCCATTCGCGCGCGATGTCGGACACCAGCCGCCCCGTCATCTCCGGATGCGGGTCGGACCAGGTCAGCAGCACGTCGATCACGCCGTCCACCAGGTCCTCGCGCAGCACGGTGGAACCGGCCACGTAGGGGTACACGTCCATCGCGATCTTCTGGCGCTGCGCGAGCGATTCGATCAGCGGCAGCGTCTCCTTCGTGCGGCCCCAGTTGGCGGGGCCGGCGCACTTGTGGTGCGAGATCACCAGCGGCACGCCGGCCTCGAAGGCGCAGTCGCCAGCCTCGTGCAGCGCCTCGATGATCTGCTGCATCTCGCTGCGCAGGTGCGTGGCGTAGACGCCGCCGTGGCGACTCACCACGCGTGCCAGCGCGGTCACCTCTTCGGCGGGCGCCGCGAAGGCTTCTTCGTAGAACAGGCCCGAGGACATGCCGTGCGCCCCGTCGGCCATGCAGCCGTCGAGCAGCGCCTCCATGCGCGCCAGCTCATCGGCGCTGGCCGGACGGTCCAGCGCCTGCATGGCAGCGAAGCGCAGCGTGGTGTGTCCCACCAGCGCGGCCACGTTGAGCGCGGGCTGCGTCGCATCGACGGCCGCGCGGTACTCGGCCATGGTCGCGTGCTTGAACGAGTCTGCGCCCAGCAGCGTGAGCGGCGGCAGCGACTGCGGCGTGCGGTACGGCGCGAGCGAGATGCCGCAGTTACCCGTCACCACCGTGGTGATGCCCTGGGACACCTTGGGCAGGCACAACGGGTCGCGCAGCACGATGGCGTCGTCGTGCGTGTGCGCGTCGATGAAGCCGGGGGCGATCACCTTCGCGCGGCAGTCGACGACTTCCACGTCGGCCAGCGCCAGCCCTTGCGGCAGCCGGTCGCGCAGGCCCTCGCCGAGCGCGACGATGCGGTCGCCCTGCAGCAGCACGTCGCCGGGCCACGAAGGTCCGCCAGAGCCGTCGACCACCAGGCCCGCCTCGAGCAGGATGGCCTTGCCGTTGTCTTCGCTCACGATGCGCTCCCTCCGTCGTTGACCCCGCCGCCGTCCCAGCTCTGCAGCGGATGCGTGGTGGCGTCGATGCCATGGCGCTGGAAGGCCTCGCGCGCGCGCTGCAGGCGCTGAACCGCGGGCTCGCCGCGACGCTGGGCCACCAGCACGGTGAGGATCTCGATGACCGTGAGGTGCGTGAGGTAGGCGTCGATGCCCACGTGCATCACCGCGTCGTCGGGCACCGACAGGCCCAGCAGGAAGTCGGCCCTGGCCGCGAGCGCCGTGCCTGGCCGTGTGAGCGCGACCACCTTGGCACCTTGGCCGCGCGCGATGTCCACCGCGTCGAGCAGCGAGGGCATGCCGCCCACGTGCGAGATGGCGATGACCACGCCGCCCGGGCGCTGCGCCGCGCCGGCCACCTGCTGCAGGTGGTAGTCGGCCCAGGCGTTGGCCGAGAGGCCCAGGCGGAAGAGCCGCGCCTGCAGGTCGTTGGCCATGAACCACGAGGTGGCGCCCGCGCCGTACAGGTCGACATGCGGTGCCGCCGCGATGGCCGCCACGGCGCCGTCGAGCACCTGCATGTCGAGCTGGCCGCGCACGCCAGAGACCGAGGCCGCGGCGCTGCGCGCGATCTTGCCGACCACTTCGTCGGCCGCGTCCTCGATGTTCACGCGGCGGTGCAGCGGCGAGCCGCCGAGCGCGAGCTCCTGCGCCAGCGCGAGCTTGAATTCGCGCAGGCCCGCGAAGCCGAGGTCGCGGCAGGTGCGCATGATGGTGGGCACCGAGCTGCGCGAGCGCTCGGCCAGCTGCTCGAAGCTTTCTTCGAGCACGCGGTCGGGGTCTTCGAGGATCAGGTCGAGAATCGCGCGCCGCGTCGCCGGGGCGTCGCTGCGGATGTCCGCGATCTTCTGGAGCAGTGAGGGGGTCATCGCAACGCAATCAGAAGTGCATGGCCACCGCGTCGCTCACGCGGTAGTCCTGCTCGACAACCGGCATCCAGTGCCACTTGTCGAAGGTGGTGCAGGGGTGCGAGATGCCCAGGCCCACGCGGTCGCCGACCTTGGGCGCCTCGGCTTCCTCGTTCGCTTCCCAGCGCAGGTAGGCGTGCTGGTCGTTCAGCGCGGTGATCTTCCAGCCCGCGGGCACGCCCTGCGGCTGCAGCACGCCGCGCGCCGCGCGCGCGATGGGCACGGGCAGCGAGAGGTCGAAGGAGATGTCGCGCTTGCCCACCGCCAGGATCGCCAGGCCCGGTTCGGGGCGCGACTGCACGGTGGCCCAGACTTCCATCGCCGGCACCAGGCTCTCGCCGCAGTTACAGCCCAGGCGCTCGTCCACCGCGCTCACCATGCGCTTGTAGAAGCCGTGGTCGTGCGTCACGTAGCAGCCCGAGCGCAGCAGGCCGCGCACCGGCGCGCCCAGCGCGGGCTTGAGCCGGCCGGCCACGAGGTCGAAGATGGCCGAGCCACCGGCCGAGACCAGCACCTCGTCGGTCTCGAAAAGCTTGTTCTCGTCGCAGTGGCGGGCCACGGCTTCCACGCGGTCCATCAGCGCCTTGGCGTAGGCTGTGTCGGGCTCGCTCTGGCCGGTGGCGCCCTGCCCTTCGTAGCACTCGATGCCCACGAGCCGCACGGCCTCGCTGGCGCGCAGCCGCGTGGCCAGCGCCACGGCTTCCTCGTGCGTGCGGCAGCCGGTGCGCGCGCCGTCCACGCCGATCTCGATCATCACGTCGAAGGGCACGCTTGCCGGGTGACGCGCCGACCAGTCCTCGATGAGCGCGAGCTGCGCCAGCGAATCCACCAGGAACACGATGCGCAGGTCGGCATGCTCGCTCAGCAGCATCTGGATGCCGGCCAGGTCCTCGTCGCTCACCACCTGGTTGGCGATGAGCGTGCGGCGCGCGCCGGCCGCAACGCCCACGGCCAGCTGCGTGACGGTGGCGAAGGTCAGGCCCCAGGCGCCGGCGTCGAGCTGGCGCCGGAAGAGCTGCGGCGACATGGTGGTCTTGCCGTGCGGCGCGAGGTCGATGCCCCACTCGCGCACGCGCGACTGCATCCACGCCAGGTTGTGTTCGAGCGCCTCGCGCTTGAGCACGGCCAGCGGCAGCGGCAGGTCTCCGGCCAGCACGTTCCAGCCGGCGCTGCCGATCTCGCTGCGGCGGCGCGGCGCGGCGGTGCGCGGATAGCCCTTGAAATTGCTGCCCAGCAGCGGGTCGGTGAAATCGGTGGCGGCAGTCATGGTCATGCGGCAATGTTTGATAGCAGTTCTTTGCGGATGCAGGCGCTGTAGTGTCCTGCCGAAATCTCTTCCAGCGGCGGCACCGTCTGCGCGCAGGCCTCGATGGCGTGCGGGCAGCGCGTGCGGAACACGCAGCCCGAGGGCGGCGCGATGGGGCTCGGGATGTCGCCCTTGAGCGCGATGCGCTCGGTCGTCATCTCCGGGTCGGGTTTGGGGCTCGCGGCCAGCAGCGCGCGGGTGTAGGGGTGCGAGGGGCGCGCGAACAGTTCCTCGGTGCTGGCGACTTCCATCACCTTGCCGAGGTAGAGCACCACCACGCGGTCGCACAGGTACTCGACCACGTCGAGGTCGTGCGAAATGAAGAGCATCGTCAGGCCCAGCCGCTCGCGCAGGTCGGCCAGCAGGTTGATGACCTGCGACTGGATCGACACGTCGAGCGCCGACAGCGGCTCGTCGGCCACGATGAACTCGGGCTCCACCGCGAGCGCGCGCGCCACGCCGATGCGCTGGCGCTGGCCGCCCGAGAACTCGTGCGGGAAGCGGTTGGCGTGCTCGGCGCGCAGGCCCACGGTTTCGAGCAGCTCGGCAATGCGCCTGTCGCGCGCCGCCGCGCCCTTGTGCAGGCCGTGCGTGGACAACGCCTCCCCGAGGATCGCGCTGATGCGCATCTTCGGGTTCAGGCTGGCGTACGGGTCCTGGAAGATGATCTGCAGCTTGCTGCGCAGCCTGCGCATGCGCTCGGCCGAGAGCTCGCCGATGTCGTCGCCCCGGTAGAACACCTGGCCGCTGGTGCGTTCGAGCAGGCGCAGCACGGTGCGGCCGATGGTGCTCTTGCCCGAGCCCGATTCGCCGACCAGGCCCAGCGTTTCGCCGGGCTGGATCGCGAAGGACACGTCGTCGACGGCGCGCACCGGGCGGTCGCTGCTGCCGAAGTATTTCTTGAGTCCGCGGACTTCGATGAGGGGCGCGGAAGAGGAAGAAGAGGAAACAACGGCGCTCATGCGGCCCTCGCGAGTGTTTGGTCGGGCTGCACGCGTACGCATCGCGCCTGGCGGCCCTGCCGGATGTCCAGCAGCGGCGGCATCGCGGCGCTGCATTCGGCAAGCGCCAGGTCGCAGCGCGGCTCGAAGGCGCAGCCCGGCGGCGGCGCCAGCGGGCTCGAAACCTGCCCGCGAATCGCGAACAGCCGCTTGGGCTTGGGCTGGCCGGGCTGGCGCGCCTTGCCCGGCAGGCAGGCCAGCAGGCCCTGCGTGTACGGATGCTCGGGCTGCGCGAACAGCGGCCGCACCGGCGCGCTCTCGACCACGCGGCCCGAATACATCACGACCACGTCGTCGGCATGGTGTGCGACCACGCCGAGGTTGTGCGTGATGAACAGGATGCTCATGCCCGTTTCGGCCTGCAGCCGGCGCATGAGTTCGAGGATCTGCGCCTGGATGGTCACGTCGAGCGCGGTGGTGGGCTCGTCGGCAATCAGCAGCGTCGGGTCGCAGGCCATGGCCAGCGCGATCATCGCGCGCTGGCGCATGCCGCCCGAAAGCTGGTGCGGATACTCGTGGATGCGCTGCGCCGCCGCCGGGATCTCCACCAGCTCCAGCATGCGCTGCGCATGCGCCAGCGCCGCCTTGCGGTCGAGCCCCTTGTGCAGGCGCACGCTTTCCGCAATCTGCTCGCCGATGGTGAACACCGGGTTCAGGCTGGTCATCGGCTCCTGGAAGATCATCGACAGCTGGTTGCCGCGCAGCGAGCGCATCTCGCGCTCGCCGATCTGCAGCAGGTCGAGCGTCTTGCCCTCGCGCGTCACGAAGGAAGCACTGCCGCTGACCTGCGCGTTGGCCGTCTTGGGCAACAGGCGCATCAGCGTGAGGCTGGTGACCGACTTGCCAGAGCCCGACTCGCCGACCAGCGCCGTCGTCTTGCCGGGCTGGATCGAGAAGCTCACGTCGGCCACCGAGCGCACCAGGCCGTCCTCGGTGGGAAAGCTGGTGCTCAGGTTGCTGACCGTGAGGCGTGGGGTCTGGTTGTTGTTGGCGGTCGTCATGGTCAGGCGCCCTTCTTCAGCTTGGGGTCGAGCAGGTCTCGCACGCCGTCGCCCAGCAATTGCAGCGACAGCGCCGTGAAGATGATCGCGAGCCCCGGGAACAGCACCACCCAGAAGGCCTGGTGCGCGTACTGCTGACTGCCCGCGACCATGGTGCCCCAGGTCGGGATCTCGGGCGGCACGCCCACGCCAAGGAACGACAAGCCCGCCTCGGCCAGGATGGCGTAGGCGAAGATGAACGACACCTGCACCAGGATCGGCGACATCAGATTCGGCAATATGTGCCGCCAAAGGATGCGCGAGGTGCGCACGCCCAGCGCGCGCACGGCCTCCACGAACAGCAGCTCGCGTACCACCAGCGTCGAGGCCCGCACCACCCGCGCCACGCGCGGCGTGTAGACCAGCACCAGCGCAAGCACGGTGTTGACCAGCGAGGGCCCGAGGATGGCCACCAGCGCGATGGCCAGCAGGATGTCAGGGAAGGACATCATCGCGTCGACCACGCGCATCAGCGGCGCATCGAGCCGGCGGAAGAAGCCCGCCATCAGGCCCAGCACGGTACCGGCGATCACGGCGCCCAGCGCGGTGAGCGCGGCGATGGCCAGCGAGTAGCGCGCGCCGTGCACGATGCGCGAATAGAGGTCGCGGCCGAGCTCGTCGGTGCCGAGCAGGTGCTCGGCGCTGGGCGCCTTCAGGCGCTCCAGCACGGCCGTGTCGTTGGGGTCGATGGAGGCGAACAACGGCGCGCCGATCGCGAGCACCGCGATCACGAGCAGCACCAGCGCGGACACCATCACGATGCGTCTGTGCATCAGCTGGCGGAGCATTCGGGGCATCTGCATTTTTCTCAGACCTTCACGCGCGGGTCGACCACCGCGTACAGCAGGTCGATGGAGAAATTGATGAGCACGTAGATCGCGGCGATCACGAGCAGCGCGCCCTGGATGACAGGGTAGTCGCGCCGCAGCACCGCGCTCACCACGAGGTTGCCCACGCCGGGCAGGCCGAACACGGTTTCGGTGATGACCGCGCCGCCGATCATCAGCGCGACCGTCAGGCCGATCACCGTGACGATGGGCACCAGCGCATTGCGCAGCGCATGCTTGAGCACCACCGTGCTTTCGCTCAGGCCCTTGGAGCGTGCGGTGCGCACATAGTCTTCGCCCAGCACGTCGAGCATCGAGGCGCGCGTGAAGCGGATGATGAGCGCCGAATTCAGCAGGCCCAGCACCGTGGCCGGAAGCACCAGCGAGTGCAGCCGTTCGGCGAATGGCGCATCGGGCGCGCCGTAGCCCGAAACCGGGAACCAGCCGAATGAAACCGCGAAGATCTGGATCAGTACGATGCCCAGCCAGAAGCTCGGGATGCTCGCGCCCAGCATCGCGATGCCGGTGAAGAGCTGGTCGACCACGCGCCCACGGAACACGGCGGAGACGATGCCGCATGGCACGCCGATCAGCGCCGCGATGGCCACGGCCATCAGCGCGAGCAGCGTGGTGGGTTCGGAGCGCTCCCACAGCGCCTGCGTCACGGGGCGCTGCAGGAAGATGGACTGACCGAGATTGCCCTGGAGCACCTCGCGCAGCCAGTAGCCGAACTGCACGGGCAGCGGCTTGTCGAGGCCGTACTCCTTCTGCACGCGGGCGATGTCGGCCGCGGTGGCCTGGTCGCCCAGCAGCACCGAGACCGGGTCGCCCGAAGCGGCGCGCGTGAGCACGAAGACCAGTACCGCCACGATGGCGAGCACGATCAGCATGCCCGCGGCGCGGGAGGCGATGTAGCGGAACAGCGATTTCTTCATCACGCGGAAAACTCGATGGCGGCGGCGGAACCGACCGCAACGTACTGGCCGGTGAACCTGATGTCGCCACCCTTCACCTGGAAGACGGTCACGTTGTCGCCCTGCTTGTTGTGGCAAACGTAGAGGAAGCGCCCGCTCGGGTCGAGCGTGCAGCTGCGCGGGTAGTTGCCGCGCGACCATTCCTCGCGCACCAGCGTGGGCGCGCCGGTGCGGGCGTCGACCTTGAAGATGGAGATCGAGTCGTGCAGGCGGTTGAGCGACACGAAGTGCTGGCCGTCGGGCAGCATGCGGATGCCCGATGCGTAGCTGGTGCCCTTGAAGCCCTTGGGCAGCGCCGAGGTCTCGCTCACCAGCGCGAGCACGCCGGTGGCGTTGTCGTAGCGCATGAAGGCGATGGTCGAGGCCTCTTCGTTCACCAGGTAGAACCACTTTCCGTTCGGATGGAACACGAAGTGGCGCGCGCCCGAGCTTTCCGACACGGCCACCGTGCTGGGCTGGCTCAGCACGCCGGTGATGCGGTCGAAGCGATAGGAGATGACGCGGTCGAGCCCCAGGTCGGCCACCAGCACGAAGTTGCCCTTCGGGTCGGCATGCACCATGTGCGCGTGCGGGCCGTCGTGGTCGCTGGTGGCGAAGCCTTCGTGCGAACGCGCGGCAGCCGGCACCACGTCGGCGCCGGGCTTGCAGGGCGTGCCCGCGCCGCAGGCATCCACGTCCTTGTAGACGACGGCGGCGATGCTCGCGTCGGGCGTGCCGTCGGCGCGCAGCGCGAGCACGCTGACGTCGCCGCTCGCGTAGTTGGCGGTGAACAGAAAGCGGCCGTCGGGGTGCACGCTGATGTAGGCCGGGTCCTTGCCACCGCAGGGCGTCTCGGACACGAAGCTCAGCGCGCCGTCGGCGCCAATGCGGAAGGCCGAAACCGAGCCGGCCTCGAACTCGTTGGCCGCATACAGCATCGGCAGCTTCGGGTGGCGCGCGAGCGAGGCAGGGTTGCGCAGCTTCGCACCCTCGCCCGTGCTCGCCACGGCAGCCGGCGCGCCGGGGATGGGCTTGAGCGCACCGGTGGCGCTGTCGAGCACGAACTGGTGCACGCCCTGCCCACGCCCGCCGCGCCACGGCTTGCCGCCGTCGCTGTAGGTGCCGACGTAGGCGTAGACCGGCCCCGAGGTGGCCGCTTGAACGGTGGAGGCCGTGAGGCCAAGGGCTCCGAGGCCGGAGGCCAGTGCGCTGGCTTGCAGAAGTTGGCGACGCGATGGCATGGCTGTGTTCCTTGCTGGCTTGCTTGCTGCGTGCCTGCTTACTTGATCTTCGCGTTCCAGAAGAACGGCCAGGTCGCGGGCTGGTAGTTGTCCAGCGCCGGGCTCTTGGCGGAGAGACCGTTGAACTTGCCGACGTTGATGTACGGCACCTCGTCGTACACCACCTGCTGCACCTTGCCCCACAGCGCGCCGCGCTTGGCAGGATCGCTCTCGACGTTGAAGGCCTGCAGCGCCGACTTCTTGGCCGGTGAATCCCACCAGCCGGGCGCGCCGTCGCCGAGCTGCGGCGGCGAGAGCATCGGCTCGGGGAACTGGCCCGAGTGGGTGACGTAGATGTCCCACAGCTTGGCGTCGTTGCGGCGCTGCACCAGCGTGGCCCAGTCGACCACGTTGAGGTCGACCTTGAAGCCGGCGCGCTTGAGCTGCTCGGCCATCAGCAGCGCCATGTTGTAGTGGAAGTCGTACTGGCGGCTGGTGAGCACGCGGATCGGCTCGCCCTTGTAGCCGGCCTTGGCGGCGGCTTCCTTGGCCTTGGCGGCGTTGCGCTGGTTGTACTGGTCGGCGCCGGCGGCCGAGTAGAACGGCGAGCCCTTCGGGAAGTGGTTGGCCTCGGCCGTGAAGAAGCGCGTGTCGCCGAAGCCGGCGGCGAGCATCTCGCCCTCGCCCAGCGCGGTCTGGATCGCCTGGCGCACCGGCTGGCTGGCGGCCACGCCTTCCTTGGTGTTGAGCACGAGGTACGGGAAGCCGAACGAGGGCGTCATGATCGGCACGGTCTTGCCGCCCGACTTCTCCAGGCGCGGCAGCGCTTCCACTGGCAGCAGGTCGGCGAAGTCGTACTGGCCGGCCAGCGCACCCTCGACGCGGGTGCTGGCGTTGGGCACGGGCACGAAGCGCAGCTCCTCGATGGCCGCCTCGCGCTTGCCGCCATAGCCGCTGGCGGCTTCCTTGCGCGCGCTGTACTTGTCGAAGCGGGTGAGCAGCACGAACTGGTCGGGGCGGCGCTCCTTGAACTTGTAGGGGCCGGTGCCGACGAAGTCCTTCAGCGGCGATGCGATGGAGTCCTTGGCCATGATGGCCGCCATGCCGCTGGGCAGCGCGAACTGCGAGAGCAGCGGCGCGTAGGGCTCCTTCAGCACCACCTCGACCGCCAGCGGACCCTTGGCCTTGAGGCTCTCGACTTCCTTGCCCACGGCCTTGCCGCGCGGCGACTGGTCCATCCAGCGCTGCAGGCTGGCCACCACGTCGTCAGCCGTGAGTTCGCGGCCGTTGTGCAGCATCACGCCCTTGCGCAGGGTGATGGCGTAGGTCTTGCCGTCGGCCGAGATCTTCGGCATGCCCTCGGCCAGCATCGGCACCACGTTCCACTTGGCGTCGAAGGTGTAGAGCGTCTCGTACACGTGCTGCATGATGGTTCCGACCAGGTCGGCGGTCGAGGCCATCGGGTCGAGCGTCTGCGGCTCCGCCACCATCGCCAGCGTGGCGAAGTTGCGCGGGCCCTGGGCATGGGCGCTTTGCTGGGGCAGCGCGGCGCACAGCATCGCGAGCAGGGAGGCTCCCAGCAGGCTGCGCTTCGACAGCATGGGCAGGCGCTGGACAAGATCGACGTGGGGCATGGGGAACTCCTTCATGGGGCGGGCCGGTTTGTGAAAGAAATTTTCTCGTTGGCCCGGACTTTGAAGCAGTATTCATGCCTAATCATCCGTGTTAACCCTCGTTCAGGGGTTATTTTGAAATAGATTTTCAAATCAGAGGGATACTCGCGGCTCGTTTTCCCTCTTCCCAGTCCTTTTCTTACCTTCTTTCACTACCTAGGAGTTCCCATGCCCCTCGAATACCTCGGCGCCCCGCCCCTGGCCTCCGACCGCCAGGTCCGCCCCTTCTCCCCGGCCGTGCGCGCCGGCGACTTCATCTACGTGTCGGGCCAGGTGCCCGTGAACAAGGAAGGCGAGATCGTGGCCGGCGGCATCGAGGCCCAGACGCGCCAGGTGATGGAGAACATCAAGACCGTGCTCGCACTGGCCGGCGCCACCCTCGACGACGTGTGCAAGAGCACCTGCTGGCTGCAGGACGCGCGCGACTTTGGTGCCTTCAACCGCATCTACATGAGCTATTTCGGTGAAAACAAGCCGGCGCGCTCGACCACCGAAGCGCGGCTGATGGTCGACGCGCGCGTCGAGATCGACGTGGTGGCCTACAAGCCCAAGGCCTGATCAGCCGTGCAGCTCGGTCTTGCGCTGGATGATGCGCGAGACCAGCCCGTACTCCACGGCCTCCTCGGCCGACAGCCAGCGGTCGCGCTCGATGTCGGCAAGCACCACGTCGATGGGCTTGCCGGTCTCGCGTGCGATCTCGTGCGCGATGCGCTGGCGGGCCTTGATGATTTCCTGCGCCTGGATGGCAATGTCGGTCGCCTGGCCGCCCGCGCCGCCGCTGGGCTGGTGGATCAGGAAGCGGGTGTTCGGCAGGCACACGCGGCGCTCGCGCGGCGCCGCCAGGAACAGGTGGGTGGCCGCGCTGCCCACCCAGCCGGTGCCGATCATGTTCACCGGCGCGCTGATGAAGCGCACGATGTCGTGGATGGCATCGCCCGACTCCAGGTGCCCGCCGGGCGAGCTCACGAGGATGTCGATGGGCTTGTCGGAACTGTCGGCATCCAGCGCGATGAGCCGGCGCGTGACGTCTGCGGCCACCGAATCGCTGATGGCGCCGAAGATCAGCAGCGTGCGCGACTTGAACGCTTTTTCTTCCAGGTAGGAATTGCGCGGCTCGGCGGTGGCCGCGGGCTTGGTGTCGTCTTCGGATTCCATCGAGAACATGGGCATGGCGTGCATGAAGAAAGCTCCTGTCTGTGGTTGAACTGTCTTGACGAACAAGCCCACAGTTTCGTGACATTCCGGGCTATGGCAAGCTGCGCCAATGCTCGATGAACGCTACCTCTCGCAATTCCCGGCGCTGCGAAGCCGGCTGGTTCGCGCGGCGGCGCGCATTCTCGGCACCTCGGCCGACGCCGAGGACGTGGTGCAGGACAGCTACCTGCGCGCGCTGGAGGCCGGCGACGGGCCCGCGCCCGCTTCGGTGCAGGCCTGGCTGACAACGGTGATGCAGAACCTCGCTATCGACAGGCTGCGGCGCGATGGCTGGATGCAGCGGTGGCTGAAGGATACGGAAGGGCTTGCGTCCGAGGCACCGTCGGCAGAAGCGGAGGCGGCGCAGGCCGAATCCATAGAGCGGGCGCTGAGCCTGATCGCCGGCAGGTTGTCACCAGCAGACGGCGCCGCGGTGCTGCTGCGCGAAGTCTTCGAAGCCAGCTTCAAGGAAATTGCCGAAGCCAGCGGCAGAACGGAAACGGCCTGCAGGCAGCAGCTGCATCGCGCATTGCTGCGGCTGCGCCAGCCCAAGAGCGAGGACGAAGCCGGATCACCGGACGCGGTCTTCCACGTCTACCGGCAGGCGCTGCAGGACTGCGATGCGCGGGTGCTGTTCGCGATGCTGCGGCAGCCGCCTGCGCGCGCCCTCGCAACGTCGGCGAGCGCAGCCAACGGAACGCCGCGCACCCCGCGCACCATCTGCCAGGTCGTGCAGTTGGGCGGCCGGCTCGGGCTGGTGCTGACGCTGGGCGGAAAGGTGCTGTGTGTCTTGCCGCTCGATGCGAGACAGGCGGACGAAGAGCCTGAAGCAGTCCTGTATTAGCCCCTTCCCCAACGGAGGAAGGAGAAAACCGGGAATCAGCCCGCCAGCCGACCGGCGACCAGCTGCAGCACCCGATCACACCGCTTCGCCAGATCCTGGTCATGCGTGACCATCACGAAAGCGGTGCCGTGCCTGTGCGCGAGATCGAGCATCAGCTCGAAGACCGTATCGGCCGTGCTGCGGTCGAGGTTGCCGGTGGGCTCGTCGGCCAGCACGCAGGCCGGCTGCGTGACCAGCGCGCGCGCGATCGCCACGCGCTGGCGCTCGCCGCCCGAGAGTTCGGCCGGGCGGTGGTGCAGGCGCTGGCCCAGGCCCACGCTCTCGAGGATCTTCGCCGCCGATTGCGCGGCCGCATGCGGCTCAGTGCGGCGGATCTTCAGCGGCATCGCCACGTTGTCCAGCGCGCTGAACTCGGGCAGCAGGTGGTGGAACTGGTAGACGAAGCCCAGGTGCTGGTTGCGCAGTCGGCCCTGCTCGGCCGGGTCGGCATGGGCGATGTCCTTGCCCAGCAGCTCGACCTTGCCGGCGGTGGGCTCGTCGAGCCCGCCCATCAGGTGCAGCAGCGTGCTCTTGCCGGAGCCCGAGGCGCCGACGATGGCCAGCGTTTCGCCGGCATGAACATCGAGGTCCACGCCGTGCAGCACGGTCAGGTCGAGCCTGCCCTCGTGGAACCGTTTTGTCAGTCCACGGGCTTTCAGAACAACACTATTGGCGCCGGGCCGCCCCAAGCCAATAGCGGCCCCCTCGGGGGGCAGCGAGGACACGACAGTGCCGAGCGTGGGGGTCAGTTCACTCATAGCGCAGGGCTTCGGCAGGGTTCACGCGGCTGGCGCGCCAGCTCGGATACAGCGTGGCGACGAAGGCCAGCACCAGGGAAATGATCGCGATGGGCACGATGTCGCTTTGCTGCGGATCGCTGGGCATCTTGCTGATCAGGTAGATGTCCTTCGGCAGGAAGCTCGCGTGGAAGAGCTGCTCCAGGAAAGGCACGATCACGTCGATGTTGTAGGCGATGCCCAGGCCCAGCAGCAGGCCGGCCACGGTGCCGATCACGCCCACCATCGCGCCCTGCACCACGAAGATGCCCATGATGCTGCGCGGCGAGCTGCCCAGGGTGCGCAGGATGGCGATGTCGGCGCGCTTGTCGGTCACGGTCATCACCAGCGTGGACACCAGGTTGAAGGCCGCCACCGCCACGATCAGCGTGAGGATGATGAACATCATGCGTTTCTCGACCTGCACGGCCGCGAACCAGGTCTTGTTCTGGCGCGTCCAGTCGCGGATGAGGAACTCGCCCGGCAGCGTCACGGCGAGCTGGTCGGCCACGTCGCGCGCCTCGTTGAGGTTCTTGAGCTTCAGGCGGATGCCGGTCGGGCCTTCGAGGCGGAACACCTTGGCGGCGTCCTGCTCGTGCACCATGGCCAGCGCGGAGTCGTATTCGTAGTGGCCCGAGTCGAAGGTGCCGACCACGGTGAACTGCTTCAGGCGCGGCACCACGCCCGCCGGCGTGACCTGCCCGCCCGGCGCTACCAGCGTTACCTGGTCGCCCGGCTGCACGAAGAGCGAGCGTGCCAGTTCCGCGCCCAGCACGATGCCGAACTGGCCCGGCACCAGCTTGTCGAAGGTGCCCCTGGAGGCGATGCCGTTGATGTCGGTGACTTCGGGCTCCAGCTTCGGATCAATGCCGCGCACCAGCGTGCCCTTCATGTCCTCGCCACGCGCGATGAGCGCCTGCGTGTTGATGAAGGGCGCCGCGCCGACCACCTCGGGGTGCTTGCGCGCCGCCGCCATGATCTGGTCGAGCTGCTGCAGCGCCTGCCCGTCGCGCGAGAAGATCTCGATGTGCGACACCACGCCGAGCATGCGGTCGCGCACTTCCTTCTGGAAGCCGTTCATCACACTGAGCACAATGATCAGCGCCGCCACGCCCAGCGCGATGCCGAGCATCGAGACACCGGAGATGAAGGAGATGAAGCCGTTGCGCCGCGTCGCCCGGCCTGCGCGCGTGTAGCGCCAGCCAAGCTGCAGTTCGTAGGGGAGTCGCATAGGGTCGGAATTGTGGCATCCCGGATGGCCCTGAGCCTTCCCGGACAATAGGGGAATGGCCGAAACCTCCCCACGCCAATTACTGATTCCCTTCGCCGGCCGCGGTTCCCCGTCATGCCGCGCTGCGCTGCCCACTCTTCAGCTTCCCAATCTCGAAAGCCTGCTCTCGCGGCTGACCCTCGCGGACACCGACACGCAGGACGAAAGCACGCGCTCGCCTCCGCATGAACGCGCGCTGGCGCAAGCACTAGGCATCGCCGCGCCCGACGGAGGCATTCCCTGGGCCGCGCTCGAAGCGCGCCGGCTGGGCATCGCCGCGCCGGGCGACACCGAAGGCTGGGGCATGGTCACGCTGTGCAACTGGCAGGTCGGCATCGACGACGTGGTGCTGGGCGATCCGGCCGCCATCGAGATCGACGCCACCGAATCGGCCGCGCTGCTGGAAGCCGCCCGCCCCTTCTTCGAGGAAGACGGCATCGCGCTGCATGCCTCGCCCGTGCCCGGCCGCTGGCTGGCGCGCGCCGGCATCTTCGACGGGCTGGCCACCGCCTCCATCGACCGCGCGGTGGGCCACCCCGTCTCGCAGTGGTCGCCGCTGGCCGACAGCGCCCGGCCGCTGCGCCGGCTGCAGAACGAAATGCAGATGCTGCTGTACACCCAGCGCGTGAACGACGAGCGCGCCGCGCGCGGCGTGCCGCCCATCAATTCCTTCTGGCTCGCCGGCACTGGCGCACTCAGGAAGGAAGAAACAGGAACGGCCACCGCGCCGACCGTGAACGACACCCTGCGCATCGCAGCCCTGCGCGACGACGGCATCGGCTGGGCCGCCGCCTGGCAGGCGCTCGACGCCGGCCCGCTCGCCGCCCTGCTCGCCGAGTACACGCGCGGCGCCAGCGACATCTCGCTGACGCTGTGCGGCGACCGCGCCTCGCAGCGCTACACCGTGCAGCCGCGCGGCCTGGCCCGCTGGGCGAAGAGCCTGTTCGAGCGCAAGCAGGCAGCCACCGTGCTGGAGGCGCTATGAAAATCATAGCCAGAGAGATCCCGCCGCGCACCGTCTGGGCGCTGGAACAGGCCGGCGTGCACCCGCTGCTGGCCCGCCTCTTCGCCGCGCGCGGCGTGCGCGCCAAGGAAGAGCTGGACGACGGCCTCGCGTTGCTGCTGCCCCCCGACACCCTGCACGGCACGCGCGAAGCCGCCGCGCTCCTGGCCGACGCCATCGCGCAGGACAAGCGCCTGTGCATCGTCGCCGACTACGACTGCGACGGCGCCACCGCCTGCGCGGTCGGCGTGCGCGGCCTGCGCCTGCTGGGCGCGAAGAATGTGAGCTACCTCGTGCCCGATCGCGTGGTCGACGGCTACGGCCTCACGCCGCCCATTGCCGAGCGCGTGGCCGCGAGCGGCGCCGACATGCTCATCACCGTCGACAACGGCATCGCCAGCGTCGAGGGCGTGGCCACCGCCAAGGCGCGCGGCCTGCAGGTGCTGGTGACCGACCACCACCTGCCCGGTCCCGAGTTGCCCTCGGCCGACGTGCTGGTCAACCCCAACCAGCCCGGCTGCGGCTTCGAGAGCAAGAGCATCGCCGGTGTCGGCGTGATGTTCTACGTGCTGCTGGCGCTGCGCTCCGAATTGCGCCAGCGCGGCGTGTTCGACACGGCCACGCAGCCGAAGCTCGATGCGCTGCTGCCGCTCGTCGCGCTCGGCACCGTCGCCGACGTGGTGCGGCTCGACGCCAACAACCGCCGCCTCGTGGCGCAGGGCCTGCGCCGCATCCGCGCGGGCGCGATGCCGGCCGGCGTCGCCGCGCTCTTCAAGGCGGCAGGGCGCAACGCGTCCGTGGCCACCACCTTCGACTTCGGCTTTGCACTCGGCCCGCGCATCAACGCCGCGGGCCGGCTGTCCGACATGACGCTGGGCATCGAATGCCTGCTGACCGACGACGCGGGCCGTGCCGAGGAACTCGCGCGCATGCTCGACGGCATCAATCGCGAGCGGCGCGACATCGAGGGCGGCATGCGCGACCAGGCGCTGCTTCTGGCCGAATCGCTGTTCACCGCCGACGGCGAGGGCATCGAAGCGCCGCCGCCGGCCATCAGCGTGTTCGACGCGGGCTTCCACGAAGGCGTGGTCGGCATCGTGGCCTCGCGCATCAAGGACCGCTTCCACCGCCCCACCTTCGTCTTCGCCGCGAGCGCTGCGCCGGGCAAGGAGCAGGAGCTGAAAGGCTCGGGCCGATCCATTCCGGGCTTCCACCTGCGCGACGCGCTCGACCTCGTGGCCAAGCGCCATCCGGGCGTGCTGCTGCGCTTCGGCGGCCACGCGATGGCGGCCGGCTGCACCGTGGCGCGCGAGCATTTCGAGACTTTCGAAAAAGGCTTTGCGCAGGTCGCGCGCGAGCTGCTGGCCGAGTCGGCGCTCACGCGCCAGATCGAGACCGATGGCCCCATCGCGCGCGAGTACATGCGCATCGACCTCGTCGACACCCTGCATCGCGAGGTGTGGGGCCAGGGCTTCGCGCCGCCCACCTTCAGCGAGGAAGTGGAAGTGGTATCGCAGCGGCTGGTGGGCGAGAAGCACCTGTCGCTCAAGCTCAGGCACCAGGGCCAGCCCATCGACGCGATGTGGTTCAGCCACACAGAGCCGCTGCCGCCGAAGGTCAAGCTGGCGTTCCGGCTCGACGCGGACGAGTGGCAGGGGGTGCGGCGGCTGCGCTTCCTGGTCGAAGGCGCGGAGTTCTAGAAGAAAGTTCCAGCGGAAGGTCCCGGGGGTTCCCGTTCGCAAGCGATGACGCGCGCGCGGTCGGGACGGATTCCTACGCATGCGCCGAGTCGTCGTTCTACGGTGGAAAAACACAACCACCACTTCAGCCACTTGAGCGATGGGATGAACTCCATCGCCGGCTTCAAGGAGAACGACATGCAGACCACAGACACCCGGCCGCCGCCTCGCCTCGACACGCGCCCCCTTGCCGTGGTAACCGGGGCCTCCTCCGGCATCGGCTTCCAGCTCGCGCTGCTCGCGGCACGCAGGGGCTACGACCTTCTGATCGGCGCCGACGAGCCGCTGTCGCAGGCCGAGACCGAGCTGCGCATGCTCGGGGCCAACGTGTTCTCGGTGCGCGCCGACTTCGCCACCCGCGACGGCGTGGACACGCTGCTGGCCGCCACCGAAGGCCGCCGCGTGGACGCGCTGTTCGCCAATGCCGGGCACGGGCTGGGCCACGGCTTCCTGGACCAGGACTTCCATGACGTGCAGCACGTCATCAACACCAATATCACCGGCACCATCTACCTCGTGCAATGCGTGGGCCGTGGGATGCGCGAAGCGGGCTGGGGCCGCATCCTCATCACCGGTTCCATCGCGGGTTTCCAGCCGGGCAGCTTCCAGGCGGTCTACAACGGCAGCAAGGCCTTCATCGATTCCTTCGCGATGGCGCTGCGCAACGAGCTCAAGGGCACGGGCGTGTCGGTCACCTGCCTGATGCCGGGCGTGACCGACACCCACTTCTTCGCGCGCGCCGACATGCTCGACACGCGCGTCGGCCGGCAGAGCGACAAGGCCGACCCGGCCGAGGTAGCGCGCATCGGTTTCGACGCGATGATGCGCGGCGAAAGCGGCGTGATCGCCGGCTGGCGCAACAAGATGCAGGTGGCGCTGTCGCGCGTGATGCCGGCGCCGCGCCTCGCCGAACAGCACCGGCGGATCGCCGAACCCGGCAGCGGCGAAGTGCACCAGCAGCAACAGCAGCACGCCCGGCCCTTCGTCTGAGCTGACTCCCTTTCCTGCGTGCCCGCACGCAGGGCTTGCGCGGGCGCTGCCGGCCCCGGCTACGATCGGCGACTTTCTTCCGACTTTCTGCCTGAAGCCGACCGGATGCCGCCCAGCCCTCGCCCCGTTGCAGCCAACCACCATCGCCCATGCAAACCGGCATGAGCTTCGGCCTGCTGGCCGGCCTCATGGTCTGCGGCCTCGTGCTGCTGCTGGTGTCCGGCAACGCGCGCATGCATGGCTGGTACGTGCTGGCCTGCGGCTTTGCGCTGGCGGGCTTCGCGGGGCTGGACCGCATCGCACCCGGCAGTTCCCTCGCGCACTGGGCCGCGTCGGCGCTGACGCTGTGGGCCGCCTGCCGGGTGGCGTTCGCGCGGCAGCTGCTGCGGCTGAACCGGCTTGCGCCGCGCCTGGATCGCATCGCGCTCGGGCTGCTCGCCGCGCTGGCCGTGGCGACGATTCATGCCGCCATCGACACCCGCCTGCCCTGGATATTGCGCGTGCTGCAGGCGCTGGTGGCGGCCTCCACCGTGCTCCTCGCGGTTGGCGCGCTGACGGTGCGCCGCCGCATGCCATGGCCCGCATTGCTCTTCTGCGTGGGCGCGGTGCTGATGCTTGCAGGCGTCTCGGCCGCGCATCTCCCCGCCTGGGGCGCGCAGCCGTGGACGCCGGGCCACGCGAGCCTTGCGCAGGCCGCGGTGATCGCCGAACTCGCGCTGCTGGCCCTGGCCGCCGCCGCGCGCATCCGCGATGAAAGGGCGCTGGAGGCACGCGCACAGGCCCTGATGGCCGCTCCCGGCATCGACGCGCTCACCGGCGCCGCCAGCGAAGCCGGCTTCGAGCTGCGCGGCGAGGAATGGCTGCGCGAGGACCGCAGCTTCTCGCTGATGCTGATCGGCCTGAACGGCTTCGACGCCGTGTACGAACGGCATGGGCAGGCGGGCGGCGACGCGGTGCTGGCAGCCATCGCGCAGCGCCTGCGCGAGCAGGTGCGCGCGGACGACATGGTGGCCCGGCTCGGCCCCGACAGCTTCGCGATCCTGCTGGTCGGCATGCCGCCGCGGCAGAAGCTCGCCGAGATGGCGATCCGCATCGAGACAGCCGGCGCGAGGCCGGTGGCCCACGAGGGCCGGCTGCTCGCGGGCGGTGAAATCAGCATGGGCATCGCCTGCCACCCCGGCGACGGCGACACGCTCGCCGGCCTGCTGGAAGCGGCCGAACGCGCGCTGGCGCACTGCAACCGGCAGCGCATGGGGCCTGCCTATGTCTTCGCGAACGAGCTCGGGCGCGCCTCCTGAATAGTTTCTTCGTAACCGCCACGCACCGGCCGGTGCGGAAAGCGAAATCTTCTTGCCGACAGGCACCGCGCGGCGGCCGAGCCTTCACGCCGGCCCCTTATCCTCGGCGGCGACCCAGCGGAAGGAACTGCCCGCGCGCCCGGCAACAAGGCCCGGGGCCGCCGTCTCCGACCGCTCTTCATCGATTCACAGGAGGACGTTTTTTCCATGCGCCGTTTTGAACTGATCGAGGGAACCGCCAGCAAATTCTGGGAGATCGAGCAGGCAGACACCGAGCTCAACATCCGCTGGGGCCGCATCGGCACCGCGGGCCAGAGCCAGACCAAGTCGTTCGCCGACGCCGCCAAGGCGGCAACTGCGCTGACCAAGCTGGTGAATGAGAAGACCGGCAAGGGCTACAGCGAAGTCGGCGTGGCCGCAGACGCGGCCATCGGCAAGACCGAGGCGAAGCCCAAGGCCGAGGCGGCGCCGAAGGCGGAAGCGGCAGCACCAGCAGCGGCGGCAGCGCAGGAGCCGGTGGCGGCAGCCCCCACCGAGAGCATCGACGCGCAGGCCGACCGTGTCTTCGAAGCCGTGCGTGCACAACTGGAGGCCGACCAGCTCAAGCCGACGGATGCCATCTCGGCGGCGGTGCTCAAGCGCCAGCACGGCGTGAGCGAACAGGGTGCGGCGCTCGCGTTCAAGCGGCTGAAGGACCAGGGCCTGCTCTCCGGCTGGGGCACCACCGCCACGCCGGGCAAGCGCGCCAGGGAAATCGCCCGCCAGCTCGCAGCTGCGGCCGCATCCGGCGGCACCGGGGCACCGGCCGCCCTGCCCTCCTCCGATGCGGCAGCCGGAACCGACACCCCGCCCTGGCTGGCCGCCGGCACGCCGGTGCGCTTCACGCCCGAGATGCGGCGCGTGGCCTTCGCATCGCGCCGCTTTCCGCAGCCGGTGGAAAGCCGTGGCGTGACGGCCGCGTGGTTCCTGGCGCAGCGCAAGCTGGAAGGCTCGATCGACCTCGACGGCACCGAAGCGGCGCTGCGCCCCGCGGCGCAGCGCGTGGTCGAGCGCGTGGGCGCGCCGGCCGCCGGCTCGGCGCCCGGCCCCGACACCGAAGCCGACGCGCTGATGCTCGCGCTCGCGCTGAGCACCTCCGGCTACTACGGCGAGAGCGAGCCGGCCGAGGCCATCGTCGACTACCTGGTCGCGCAGTACGGCCTGGCCGATGCCACCGGCGTCATGCTCGACGCGCAGCGCGTACAGGTCGAGACCGACTACAGCCACAGCACCAAGACCCGCAAGAGCCGCTTCACCAGCGCCGTGACCCGCCCGATGAGCAACGGCTGGCGCGGCCCGCTGGGCCAGGGCGAGCAGGCCATGCGGCGCCAGCTGGCCGCGGCCCCGCAGGAGGCCTGGCAGGAAGCCCGCGACCGGATCGAGGCGGCCCTGCCGCAGCTGCACGCGAGCCGCCGGCCGATCATCGCGATGCTGCTGCCCGATGCGCCCGAGATCTCGAACGCGCTGGCGCACTCGCTCGCGGCCGAAAAAGACACGCCCGAGACGCTGCACTGGCTGGCGCTCACCGCCACCGAGCCCGCCGCGATCGCACTGGCCGCGAAGACGCGCGTGGGCTACTCCACCGGCTTCTGGGGCCACGACAACATGGTCGCCACGCTGATCCAGGAACGCGGCATCGATGCGGTCGAAGGGCTGGAGCGTGGCGCGGCCAGCGACGAGGCCGGCGACGGGCTCGCCGCCATCGGCACGCCCGAGGCGGTGCAGGCGCTGGCGCGCGTGGCGGGCAGTTCCAAGGCGGCGCTCGCGCGCCTGGCGCTCTCGGTCGACCGCTGGCCGCAGGCGGCGCTGGTGGCGCTGTCGCGGCTGGTGGCCGCCGGCGGCAAGGACGCCAACCTCGTCACGCCCAGCCTCACGCGCCTGCTGCGCGCGCACGCGGGCTCGATCGACGCCCTGCGGCCCTGGCTCGATGCCGGCGCGCAGGCCGTCATCGACCGCCAGCTCGCGCTGCTGGCCGGCCCCGCCGAAGTGGCCGGCGCCGACGAGCTGCCGGGCGTGCTGGTCGCGCCGCCGTGGCTCGCCAAGGTGCAGAAGAAGGCGGCAGGCGCGCTGGTGCTGGAGCCGCTGGCGCTCGCGCCCGTGGAGCGCTGGGACGAGGCGGCGCGCGCGAACGCGCTGAGCGCCAATTCGTGGCAGAAGAGCCGCCATTCGAGCGCGCAGCAGGACGTGCGCGTGCTGCTCGAGGAGCTGGGCTTCGACCGCAGCAAGCAGCCGCTGCGCGGCCTGAACGAAGCGGCCGTGGCCGCGGTCGCCGCCGGCGATGCCGACGCGCTCATCGCCAGCTGGCGCGCGATGGTGGTCGAGCGCAAGAAGGAGCGCTACTACTGGTTCCGCTTCCAGTCGGACTACGCCGCGATGCTGCCGGCCGCCGTCGGCGTGCCCTTCTGGAACGCGATCGCCGGCGAGGCCGAGGACTACGGCATCGGCCGCATCCTCGCGACGCACGGCCTGGCGGTGCTGCCGGGCCTGCTGTCGATGGTGCGCGCCAAGCCGGGCGAGAACCTGTCCTTCGCGCTCTATTACGGCGCGCCCGAACTCGCGCTGCCCGCCGCGCGCGCCTTCGCCAAGCTCAAGACGCTGCGCGCCACCGGGCGCGAATGGCTGCTGAAGTTCCCGGAGCACGCCGCCTGCGGGCTGATCGCGCCCGCGCTGGGCAAGGCCGGCGAGGCACGCGACTGTGCCGGCTCGGCGCTTCGCCTGCTGCATGCCAACGGCCACGAGGCGCTGCTGCTCGAAGTGGCAGGCCGCTATGGCAGGCCCGAGGTGGTGGAGGCGCTGCGCGCCGTGCTCGACGAGAGCCCGCTCGACCGCTTCCCCACCAAGCGCGCGAAGCTGCCCGAGTTCTGGCAGCCGCGCGGCTGGCGCCGCCCGGTGCTGAAGAACGGCAAGGCGCTGCCCGACGACGCGCTGGAGCATCTGGGCCAGATGCTCACCTTCCCGACCAACGAGGAGGTCTACGGAGGCATCGCCGTGGTCAAGGAAGCCTGCGACGCCGGCTCGCTCGCCGACTTCGCCTGGGACGCCTTCACCGCCTGGCTCGAAGCCGGCGGCCCGAGCAAGGAAGGCTGGGCTCTCACCAGCCTGGGCCACCTGGGCAACGACGACACCGCGCGCAGGCTCACGCCCTTCATTCGCGCCTGGCCCGGCGAGGCGGCGCATGCGCGCGCCGTCACCGGCCTGGACGTGCTCGCCAACATCGGCAGCGACGTGGCGCTGATGCTGCTCAACGGCATCGCGCAGAAGGTCAAGTTCAAGGGCCTGCAGGACAAGGCGCGCGAGAAGATCGACGCCATCGCCGAGGCGCGCGGCCTGAGCACCGAGGAACTCGAGGACCGGCTCGCGCCCGACCTCGGCCTCGACGAGCAGGGCACCATGCGGCTCGATTTCGGCCCGCGCGCCTTCAAGGTGGGCTTCGACGAGACGCTCAAGCCCTACGTGCGCGAGATCGGCGCCGACGGCGTGGCCGGCGCCCGCCTGCCCGACCTGCCCAAGCCCAAGAAGACCGACGACGCCGAGCTCGGCAAGGAAGCCGTGGAGCGCTTCAAGCTTCTCAAGAAGGACGCGCGCACCATCGCGAGCCAGCAACTGCTGCGCCTCGAGGTCGCGATGTGCACCCGCCGCCGCTGGACGCCCGACGTGTTCCGCACCTTCCTGGTCGAGCATCCGCTGGTGCGCCACCTGGTGCAGCGCCTGATCTGGGGCGTGTACGAAGTGGCCGGCGGCGGCAGCTACGGCGGCACGCTCAAGGCCTGCTTCCGCGTGGCGGAGGATGGCAGCTACACCACGGCCGAGGACGACGCGTTCGAGCTGCCCACCGGCGAGAACATCCGCATCGGCGTGCCGCACGCGCTGGACCTCTCGGCGGCCGACGCAGCCGCCTTCGGCCAGGTGTTCGCCGACTACGAGCTGCTGCAGCCCTTCGCGCAGATCGGCCGCGACGTCTACACGCTCACCGACGAAGAAAAGGGCAGCAACAAGCTCGAACGCTGGAAGAAGGCCAAGGTGCCCACCGGCCGCGTGCTCGGCCTGGTCAACAAAGGCTGGCGCCGCGGCGAGGCGCAGGACGGCGGCGGCATCTGGTACTTCACCAAGCCGCTGGGCACCGACCGCGTGATCGAGCTGTACCTCGACCCGGGCATCATCGTCGGCATGGTCGACGAGTACCCCGAGCAGGAACTCGGCGAAGTGCAGGTCGGCAAGCCTTCGGGCTGGGGCAACATGCAGAACGCGGAGACGCTCGACCGGCTCGATCCGATCTCGGCGAGCGAACTCATTCGTGACATGGAGGGCCTTCGCGCCTGAACGACCAGATGGCCACCGCAAGCAAGACATCCAAAGACACCTCCGCTTCCGCCGCGCTGCAGCGCCCGCCGGCGGAAATCCTCTACGCCGACCAGCTCGCCCGCCTGCGCGCGCAGGACAAGGACCCGCGCCCGCCGGGCTGGGCGCTGAGCCTGAAGGCCGCGCGCTCGTTCATCCTGGGCGACGCGGCGCTCGACATCGCGCCGAAGATCGTCGCGCCCGTGGCCAGCATCGAGCGCATGCTGGTCACGCTGGCCACCGGGCGCGGGCTGATGCTGGTGGGCGAGCCGGGCACGGCGAAGTCGATGCTGTCGGAGCTGCTGGCCACCGCCATCTCGGGCATCTCGACGCTCACCATCCAGGGCGGCGCCTCGATCACCGAGGACCAGATCAAGTACGGCTGGAATTACGCGCTGCTCATCAACGAGGGGCCGAGCCCGCGCGCGATGGTGCCGGCGCCGCTGTACCTGGGCATGCAGCAGGGCCAGGTGGTGCGCTTCGAGGAAATCACGCGCGCGCCGCTGGAGGTGCAGGACTGCCTGCTGGGCATGCTCTCCGACCGCGTGATGGCGGTGCCCGAGCTCTCGGGCGAGCACGGCATGCTGTATGCGCGCGAGGGCTTCAACATCATCGCCACCGCCAACACGCGCGACCGCGGCGTGAACGAGATGAGCGCGGCGCTCAAGCGCCGCTTCGACTTCGAGACCGTGTTCCCCATCCTCGACTTCGACCGCGAACTGGCGCTGGTGCAGGAGTCGTCGGCTCGGCTGCTCGCGCAGAGCGGCATTCCGAAGACGGTGCCCGCGCCCGTGCTGGAGCTGCTGGTGTCCACCTTCCGAGACCTGCGCGGCGCGCCCGCGAAGGGCGACGGCGGCAGCAGCAGCGACGGAGCCATGGACCGGCTCACCGCCGTGATGTCCACCGCCGAGGCGGTGAACGTGGCGCACGCGGTGGGCGTGCGCGCATGGTTCCTCGAACAGCGCGAGGGCTCGCCGGCCGACCTGGTCGACTGCATCGCCGGCACGGTGGTGAAGGACAACGCGGACGACCGCGCGAAGCTGCGGCGCTACTTCGAGCAGAAGGCGGCGAAGCGCAGCGGCACCCACTGGCGCGCGTACTACGAAGCCCGCCACCGCCTGCCCTGATATATGAGCAAACCCCCAGGCTTCGCGCACTTCGTGTCGCTTCGCCAACCCCCTTTCAGGGGGCAACACCTGCGGCCCGGCAAAGCCGGTTCCGCGGTGGACTCGGACTCACCCCCAGGCTTCGCGCACTTCGTGTCGCTTCGCCAGCCCCCTTGCAGGGGGCAACACCTGCGGCCCGGCAAAGCCGGTTCCGCGGTGTTCCGCGCAGGGCCCTCGCTTTCGCCTGGCGCGCCGTGGTAATGGCCATGAATGAATTTCCGCACATCGTGGGCGTGCGCCACCACAGCCCGGCCTGCGCGCGGCTGGTGGCCGAGCGCATCCGCGCGCTGCTCCCCATGTACGTGCTCATCGAAGGCCCGGCCGACTTCAACGAGCGGCTCGACGAGCTCTACCTGCAGCACAGCCCGCCGGTGGCGATCTACAGCTATCTGTCGAGCGACCGCACGCACCGCGGCTCGTGGTCGCCCTTCGCCGAGCACTCGCCCGAGTGGCAGGCGCTGCAGGTGGCGCGCGAGGTCGGATCGACCGTGCGCTTCATCGACCTGCCGGCCTGGCACGACGCCTTCTCGCGCATGGAGAACCGCTATGCCGACGTGGCCGACCACGAGCACGAGGAGCGCGCCGAAGCGTATGAGCGCGCGCTGACCGAGAAGCTCTCGGTGCAGGGCCGCGACGCGCTGTGGGACCACCTGTTCGAGGACGGCTGCAACGTGGCCGAACTCGCGCAGCGCCTTTCCACCTACTTCGACCACCTGCGCGGCCAGGACCCCGGCTCGCAGGGCAACCAGGCGCGCGAGGACATGATGGCGCGCTGGATCGCATGGGCGATGGCGCAGCCGGGCGAACCCGGCCGCGCGCAGGCGCTGGTGGTGTGCGGCGGCTATCACGCGCCGGCGCTCGCGCGGCTGTGGCAGGGCCTTCCCGCTACGCTGCCCGAGACGCCGCAGCCTTCGCCGGAGACCACCGACGAGGATGACGACGAGGCACAACCAGTCCAGCCAGCCAGTCCGCAGGCCCCGCTGCGCTTCGGCTCCTATCTCGTGCCCTACACCTTCAAGCGCCTCGACGCCTTCGCGGGCTATGCCTCGGGCATGCCCTCGCCCGCCTATTACCAGTGGGTGTGGGACCACGGCCCCGAGGGCGCCGCGCACCGCGCGCTGCAGCTGGTGATGCAGCGCCTGCGCGACAAGAAGCTGCCCGCCTCCACCGCCGACCTGATGGCCGTGCACCTGCGCGCCCAAGGGCTCGCGCGGCTGCGCGGACACGACAAGCCACTGCGCTCCGACTGGCTCGACGCGCTGGCCGGCGCGCTGGTCAAGGACGCGCTAGACGCGCCGCTGCCCTGGACCTATCGCGGCAAGATGCGTCCCGGCACCGACCCCGTGCTGGTGCAGGCCATGGACGTGCTGGCCGGCGATACCGTCGGCCGCCTCGCGCCCGGTACGCCGCAGCCGCCGCTGGTGGCCGCCGCGCAGGCCGAGCTCGCGGCGCACGGCATCGCGCTGCGCGGCCAGCTCAAACTCGATCTGCTCACCGAAACCGACCGCGCGAGGAGCCGCGTTCTGCATCGCCTCGCGATCCTGCGGCTGCCCGGCGTGCGGCGCACGCAGGGGCCGAAGCTCGCGATGTCGGGCGAGCGCACCGAGCTGTGGTCGCTCTCGGAGCCGCTGGAGCAGCAGGCGGCGCTGATCGAGGCCGGCGCCTGGGGCGCGAGCCTCCACGATGCGGCGCGCGCCCGGCTCGAGGACGACCTGCGCCAGGCCCAGGGCCGCATCGGCCCGCTGGCCGAGGGCCTCAACCAGGCCGCGTGGGCGGGGCTTTCCGCGCTGAGCGACACGCTGCTGCGCGAGCTGCGCGGCGCGATCGCCGCCGAGCCGCGCTTCGAGGCGCTGGGCCCCGCCCTGTCGGTGCTGCACACGCTGCTGCGCCACGGCCAGATGCTGGGCATGGCCGACGCGCCGGTGCTGCGCGTGGTGATCGAGTCGGGCTTCGACCGCGCGCTGTGGCTGCTGGAGCCGCCTGCGGCCATCGCGCCGGCCGATATGCAGTCGCACCTCGAAGGGCATCTGGCACTGCGCCGCATCGTGGCCGACGTGCTGGCGCATGCGCAGGATCATTCTTCGGACGCCCAGCCACTGCTCGACCTGGAGCCGGCCCGCGCGCTCGCAGTGTGGCAGCGCAAGGCCGCCGACCCCGCCGCTTCCCCCCTGAGCCGAGGCGCTGCGCTGGGAGCGACGCTGAGCCTGGCAGGCCGCACCGACGACCCGCATGCGCAGGGCGAGAGCGGCGCGGCCGAGGCGATGCAGCTGCTGCAGTCGCTGCCCGCGCCGGTGCTCGGCGATGCGCTCACCGGTCTGCTGGCGCTTGCGCGCGAGCAGCTCGCGTCCGAGCCCGCCTTCGTCGCCGGCATGGACCGCACCGTGCAGGCCCTGGACAACGCCGACTTCGTGCGCGCCATGCCCAGCCTGCGCGCCGCCTTCGCCTGGCTGCCGCCGCAGGAGCGCGGCCTGCTCGCCGACCAGGTGCTGGCGCTGCACGACGCCACGCACCTGTCGCGCCGCACCCTCACCGCCCACCGCAGCGGCGAGGCACCGCCCGAGCAACTGGCCGAAGCCCGCCGGGTGGAGGACGCGGTGTTCGCGCGCCTGGCCGCCTGGGGCGTGACGCTGGAAGACGAAGAAGAGAAAGACACCGAGAAAGCGCCCCGCCCATGAGCCTCGACATTCCCGATCCGCTGCAGCGCTGGCGCCTGCTGCTGGGCGATCCGGCCGAATCGGCCTGTGGCGGACTGAGCGCCGAGGCGCAGGCCGCCGACGCCGCGCTCGATTGGCTCTACGGCCGCGACACCGACCGCGAAAGCCGCGGCGAACGCAGCGCGGGCCTGGGCCCGTCGTCGCTGAGCACGCCCGACTGGATCAACACCATCCACACGCTCTTTCCGAAGGAAGTGATCGAGCGGCTGGAGCAGGACGCCGTCGAGCGCTACGGCATCGACGAGGTGGTGACCAACCTCGAAGTGCTGGAGCGCATCGAGCCTTCGGAATCGCTGCTGCGCGCGGTGCTGCACACCAAGCACCTGATGAACCCCGAGGTGCTGGCCGCCGCGCGCAAGCTGGTGGCCGAGGTGGTGCGGCGCATCATGGAAAAGCTCGCCACCGAAGTGCGCCAGGCCTTCAGCGGCAGCCGCGACAGGCGCCGCCGCTCGCGCATGAAGGTGGCGCGCAACTTCGACTTCCGGCAGACGCTGGCCGCCAACCTGCACCGCTACGACCCGCAGCGCCGCAAGCTCTATGTGGAGCGGCCGGTGTTCATCAGCCGCACCAGGCGGCATGCGGAACCATGGGACATCGTGCTGCTGATCGACCAGAGCGGCTCGATGGTCGACTCGGTGATCCACAGCGCGGTGATGGCCGCCTGCCTGTGGCAACTGCCCGGCATGCGCACGCGGCTCGTTGCCTTCGATACGGCGGTGGTCGACCTGACCGCCGACGTCTCCGATCCGGTGGAGTTGCTGATGAAGGTGCAGCTCGGCGGAGGCACCGACATCGCGAAGGCGGTGGCCTACGCGCAGTCGCTGGTCGCCAACCCATCGAAGAGCATCGTGGTGCTGGTGAGCGATTTCTACGAGGGCGGCAGCGAATACGAGCTGGTGCGCCGCGTGAAGGCGCTGGTCGAATCCGGCGCCAAGGTGCTCGGGCTGGCCGCGCTCGACTCGAACGCCGAGCCCAACTACGACCGCGAGATGGCGGCGCGGCTGGTGCGCGAAGGCGCGCAGATCGGCGCGATGACGCCGGGCCAGCTTGCCGGCTGGCTGGCCGAGAAGGTGCAGGGATGAGCGGCGACATCGCATCGAGGGCCGACCTGCTCGAACTCACGCCAGAGGCGCTGACCGCGCTGGCCAACGCCGGCTTCGTCAAGCGCGCGCAGAAGGACGTGGCGGCCGGGCTGCTGCCGAAGATGGAAACCACGGCCGACGGCACGGTGCAGGCGCAGTTCGACGACGGCGTGCGCACCAGCCTGCCGCCGGGGCGCACGCTGCGCGACGCGCAGTGCAGTTGCCCCGCGAGCGGCATGTGCAGGCACCGGGTCATGCTGGTGCTGGCCTATCAGGCGCTTGCGAAGGCGGCGCCCGCGACGGGCGTTGCATCGATCGCGTCCGTCGAAACTTCACCGCCCGAGCCCGACGCCGCCTGGAGCCCCGCGCAGTTCGACGATGCCGCGCTGGCCGCGAGCTTCGCGCCCTCGGTGCTCGACCAGGCCGTCAAGCTCGCCGCCGCGCGTCCCGTGGTCGGCGTGCAGGCCTGGCGCAGCGCGAGCGCGCCGCCGGTGGCGCGCCTGCCGATGTGCAGCGTGCGTTTCTTCTCGCGCAGTTCGCTGGTTCATGCGCGCTGCGACTGCAAGCAGGGCGGCGGCTGCGCGCACGTGGTGATCGCGCTGTGGGCGTTCCGGCAGGCCGGAGCGCTGGAGCCGGGCTCGGCGGAGGTGATGGTCGAGGTGCAGCCGGCCGCGTCGTCTGAAGAGGATTCGGTTGCATCGCCGGCGACCTCCGTGATGCAGGGCAAGACAGCCGTCGCGCTGCGCTCGGGCATCGACGCCCTGCTGCTGTCGCTCTGGCTCGACGGATCGAGCCAACCCGCGATGGCGCTGGCCGCCCGCTTCGAGGCCGTGCGCGAACAGGCACGCACGCTGGGCTGGAGCTGGGTGGACGACGCGCTCGACGAACTCTGGCAGCTCCTGCAGGCGCAACAGGCGCGCAGCAGCCGCTTCGAGCCGCTGCGGCTGCTGCGCGTGACGACCGAGCTGTGGGCGCGGCTGCAGGCGGCGGCGCACGCGGACCATCCGCCGGATGGCTCTTCTGCCCGGCCCGCGCTGCCGGCCAGCCAGATCCTCGGCATCGGTGTGAAAGGCGAAGTCGCGCTCGACCATCTGCGGCTGGTTTCGCTCGGCGCCGAGCTCTGGTCCGACGAGACGGCCGAAGGCGCGAGCATCCTCTTTGCCGACCCCGACACCCAGAACGTGACCGTGCTGGAGCGCCAGTGGTCACGCACGGCGGACGCCGCCGCCGGCGGCGCGCCGCCCAGCCTCATGAACCGGCGCGTCGCAGGCTTTCCGCTGCGGCAGCTGGCGAGCGGACAGGTCATCACCAAGACCGCCACCCGGCGCGCGAACGGGCTGGTAGACATCACCGCCGGCGCCCGGCAGACCGGCGTGCTGCCGCTGTCGCCCAAGTCGTGGGACGACCTCGTCGCGCCGCTGCGGCAGCACAGCGTGGCCGCGCTGGTGGCGCACCTGCGCGAGGCGCAGCCGGATTTCGTGAAGCCCAGGCAGGCCGCGAGCGGCGCTTCGGCCGGCGCATCCGGCCAGTTGCACGTGGTGGCCTTCGAGCGCATGGAAGTAGCATCGTGTCAGTGGGATGCCGCGGCGCAGGTGCTACATGCGCGGCTGGGGCAGGCGCCGGAAACGGAAGATGAGGAGGACACGGCGGCCGACAACGCATCGTGGCTGCACCTGGCGTTGCCGCATCGCTCGGTGACCCCCGGTGCCGTCGACGCCCTGGCCCGCACCCTGGCCGGCGAGCACGGTGCATTGCGCGCGGTGGCGGGCACCGTGCACCTGCAGGGCGACCAGGCTGTCATGCAGCCGCTGACCGTGCTCACCGATCAGCGCGCCGTGGTGCTCCAGGTAGAGACCGCCGCACCGCAGCCGCTGGGCCTGCAAAGCGACATCGAGGAGACGCCCGCGCTGAACGCGCTGGCCGGCGACACGCTGGAACTACTGTCCCTGTGGCTGCGCCAGGGCCTGCGGCACCAGAGCGGCGGCGCACTGTCGCGGGCGCAGGCGCAGGTGCTGCGGCTGAAGCAGGCCGGACTGGGGCGCAGCGCTGCGCTGCTGGGAACGGTGCTCGAGAACGTGCGCTCGGCGCAGCGGCTGGCGCTGGTGGGGCAACTGGCGATGCTGGGGTTGGCTATGCAGGGGGTGGCGCAGTCGGCCCCTGCATGAAAAAAACTGACCCGGGTTCGGGACTCGGAGGTCTTTGCGTGGTACTAAATCACCTCCTTCATCTATTCCGGGCACGGACGACAAAATCCTAGACTCGCAGAGCCCTGATCAATCTTCTCTCCACATCTTGAAAACAAGAACTCGCCTAGCCTCGGGACAGATCCTCGAAACGCCTCGGGCGACATGCAATGGATCACCTTCTATAAGGCAAATTCGTCCAGCTTTCGGCAGCACGGCAGCGTGAATATCGTGCCGCTCGTTGAAGATCACCGTCTCCCCTGCCCATTCAAGCCTCCATTGGTTATTGCAGTACAAGATTGCGGTCACATGCCTTGATCGCAGTTCTTCACGTGGCGAATCATGATGGGGGTGTCCCTCGGTACCGAAACTGTTTGCGGTGTACTCGCATTCATATAGCCGCACAGTACCTGGCACGATTTTCTGTACCGAACGCCAAACGTGCTGTACCGCTTCCAGATTTGAGGGCAATGCCTCGAGCTCTGGCTCAGCGTCACCCTGGTAACGATCATTGACCGTAACCAAAGGGTAGTACCAATACATGTCGAGCGGGTGCGCCTCCGGATCGCGCTCCGTCCGTTTCAGAAAATACATCGGAACCCACGCCAAGGCCTGCGAAAGGCTTGTCAGTGTGTCATCCGCGATCTCGCCGTCATGAACGCTCACCGACACTCCTGCGTCCCCACAAGCGTTCTCCGCGCCGATATCACGTTGCATCGTGAACAGCTCGGAGAACGATTGCACGGCCATTACAGCCATCCTCGACTGAATTCAGGGAGCGGAACAACCGTCGCCTCCGCCACTTGAGGAAAGCGGCTCCCCAATGCGATGCGGCAGGCGCTTGCTGAACGTAGCCTGCCACGCCGGTTGCGTTTGCTTCAACTGTTGCGTTGCCTGATCTTTGGGCAACTCCGACTTTTGCGCGTTTTTTTCTTGAGAGCTCTGCATATGAGGTCCTTTCAGGGAAATGGATGAGGAAAAAAAGAACAACGATGAACCTTCGCCACCATTGCACGAGGCTCTCTTCCGTAGCCGAAAGAGATGGGTATCAGTGTTGGCACAAATGCCCTGACAACTGAAATTGGAATGCGGCCCTGATCGAGAAAATGGCGCTGTGGAGTAATGTCCACGAAGCACGGACGCAATCCCTTTTGCGCAAACGTGCCGAGCAACGCCTCAAGATGAGGTTCCGTTTGCGCCGAATCCGAGCCATTGATTGCGTGCACAGGCGTCAGCAATCGATGGGCACGTTCGAAGTAGCGACGTTGGGCATAGAGCATCGTGTGATCCTCCGGCGTTGTCACCTCTTCGGGTTTGCGGGCCACATAATCCATACCAGTAAGCCTCGTATAGACCGAGGTTTGGAGCTCATCGAGCCCCGCAGCAATAGCGTCATTCAGATCGAAACGCGCGGCAGCTGCAACACACGTGAAATATCGGCTTGGATGTGTGGCGGAAACAAGTACGGCATGAGCAGCTACCGAATCGAGTTTTTGCACTACGACAGTACAGCCCAAGTCTCTCAACTCATTGATGCGCTCCCTCACATCTTCCAACAGAAATTCGAGCGGTACGGTTCGTCCCGGTCGCTGCACAAGCCAGTGCTGCATGAAGGCATCTCGTTCTATCAATTCCAGCAGAGCTGCCTGCAACGCAAATTCGCGCGAATCACCAGCCGCGCAACCGGATGAATTCATCTCGGAAAAGGGCTTGCCGGCCACTGGCCAACGCTCCGCCATGTATTTCCGAAGATAGACGAGATCGGCTGGCACGCTCACCTCTTGGCCCGACAGCAGATCGATTCCTGATATCCAACGGTGGAGGGAGGTCGGATCGAATTTGCCAAACGGAAAACCCGCAGATGCGTACTGGCTTTCTGAGTACGCCACGAGAGAAACAGGGTTCAAGGGGTTCGGAACATCACCGAGACGGCCAACAGTTACGCCTTTGGGTTCTCTTGCAGCCTGCCGTTCGATCGTTTCGGCATGTGCCTTGATGTAAGCAAGACGCGGGTCCCGATCCTTTCCAAAAGTATTGAACTGTGGATCAGTCTTTCCCTTGACGCGTGCACGTGCCACATGAAATGGCAAACGGCGCTCGTCAGCCTGCGTATTGCCCCAGACGAAATCAATCGGCTGAGTCAGCGCAACAGCCTGCCGCTGTTCGGGCGTGGCACGGGCTCCGAAAATAGCGCTGCCCAGCACCATCTGTTGATTGATTTGACACAGTTCCGCGACATGCTCCTCGCAGTAGCCACCGATCGTGGCCGAGCCGAGGCCCATCGCTGCACCACTGAGAGCCAGATTCTGAAGCGCCGCACCCGCCTCCAGAAGCAAGTACGGCAGGGCTCTGTTTCGATATCGCAAGGCTGCAGTACGCACATCCCCCATCACAAAAACGGCCCCACACGCGAAAGTGAGTTGCCACGGTTTGAAGAAGCACCGATAAAGCAGTTGCACATCGGAGGAGACAGGCTCGAGTGCAATATGACGCGCGGCTCCGTAGTCCACGGCGTAGACACCTGGCGGATAAGGCCCGACCGAACGAATCAGGACGACAAAAAACCGCAGCAGGTAGAGACCGCCTGCCGACGCCAGCGTCCGGTGTTGTTGGCCGGCGCCTGCTTGTGGATGACTGTCTGCCACCACACCTGCCGCTGTCCAGAGCCACGCATGCAGAACATCGACGGAAATAGCGGCATCGTCAAAAGTCGATGCAGACCGCCGAGCAGCAAAAAATTCGTCGAGAGGCGTCGCTCCTATTCTTGCGCCCCTTGGAGGTAGTGCAGAAAAAGCGGCGGACTTGCGCGTCCGTAGACGATCCGTCAGATCCTCAGGCGCAGACTGTCCAATGGGACTGGTTTGAAAGCCGAATCCCGCCAGTTTTTCAGCGAGATTGATGGCATCGACCAATGCTCCCCTAGCCAGCAAAAAGTCCAGAAAGGACGCGAATTCCTCGCGCTCTTCAGGCTTAGCTTGCGCCACGATGTCATTGAAGCTGGATTGTCCGTTGCAACTCTTCAGAACCCGCTGCAAGAGACGGGACGGAGCCACTACATTCAGGTCGCCGTCGGCCAGTTGCAGCTGCAAGCGCTCACCCTGAAGCCAGCCCACTCCCGCCAGAACAGGACACAGGCGATCCTTGTCCTCCAAGCTGGCAGCAACGACAGACCAGATGGTGGCGTCCTTGTCATCCCCCATAGAAAGGGATGTTTCGGGCATTGCAAAAACCGCTGTCTGCGTCACTGTGCAACTGCCAGCTGCGCAGGCTGCTCACTTGCGATCCCTTGCGATACTCGCGGTCCAGAGGGTAAAGCCCCCCTTGCAAGCGCCGTGCGCGTGGGGGATTCTTCGGTCGCGGGGACACCAAACAGATCCTGGAACATCAGCGGATATCCTGGCGGAGGCATCACCGGATTCGAATTCATCTCGAGCCACCAGACCTTGCCGTGCCCATCCACTACGCCGTCGACCGAATAAAGAACTGGGGCGGACAGCTTGCGCATCATTTCCTCGCCCAAAGTCTGCCCCAATCGAGCGATCTGCTCCCGCGCGGACGCCGGAAGTCGACCAAGGGCGTTATCTTCCTCGACAGACTTGGGATCGCGCGAATAGCGGCGCCCGTAGCGGTAGTCTAGCCAGACCTTCTGCCTTGAAGCCAACACATCATCGAGACGTATTCCCTGATACTCCAGGACCGACCGGGTAACCAGCATATCTGGCGACGTGTCGAAGGTGCGCTGTACTACCGACAACCTACGGTCAATCAGTGCCGCGACCGATGATTGCCCATCCCCCTCGATCACTGGATATGGGTGCAGATGCGCATAAAAAGGCCGCACTCCCCAAAACCATACCTTCAAATTCTCGCCGGCGACGAATTGCTCCGCGAACAAGGTGCTTTCTGGATATCTGCCTGCACCAGCTACCGCCTTAACAGAGGCAAGATTTGTTCCAGCGGCATAAGGGCCGAACAGGTCGTAGCCGAACGAACCGCGGGAACGCTTCAAAAGAAAGTCCTCAGGAACATGGCCAGCGTCGAGCCAGCTCATCGGCGTCGACTCTCCGCGTTGCTCGAGAAGACGCTTGAACGCCAGTTTCTCAGAAGCCAGATCCCAGCTCAATGGTTTGTAGGGCAACCAACCGATGAAACCTTCGGCTGCCGGCGACAGCACCGGCGTATGACTGAATCCGTCATCGCGTACAGCGAAGAACTGCGGATACAACACATAGACTCGATTGCGAACCTTGATCTCCAACTCGAAGTTCGCAACGTCCAAGTTGATTTGGGCCCCAGCGCGCTGTGCCCAAGACTGCACGGCCCTGAAGTGATTCAACGTGACAAGTAGATACGCCATTCTCTGCTCAGAACTCCAACGACTGCGCTACTGCTTCGCTGCTTCGCACCAAACGCAGCAGCCCTGCAGGCGACCCCTTCTGTAGAGCATATCCAGTCGACCAAGGATTTGTTTAGTGCCCTTCCGGAAAAAAGCTAAACAAATTTTTCCAGCGATGGATGTATTGCGGAGAACCGTGCGCCAACCCTCGTCCCGAGTGCGATTGGCGGCCACCAGGGATGGCCCTGGGCTCTGCCCAAGATTCGTCATGAACCGGGCCCGGAGCAGGCTGCGTGATCACGGTTCGCATCTTTTTTGGATAGACGGACACAAAAATGGTAGCGATCGTCAGCGGCAACAGTCTTGGTCTCAGTCTGACTTCTTTGGCTACGCTGGGACAGCGCGGCACACTCGGGACGGCCGGTCAAGGCCGGAACGGGGAACAAGCCTTCGTCAACATCGCCACGGGCAATCTGGTTCTGCAGGACTTCGACGACCGGCTGGAGGGCCGAGGTCTCGACATTGGGGCCGTACGCACCTACAACAGCCAGGGGCTGCTGAACGACGACAACGGCGACAACTGGCGAGTCGGTGTGTTCGGCCAGCAGATCCAGTTGAGCGGGACTGCTGGGTCAGCTTCCAGTGTGTTGACACGGACCGACCGTGACGGAGCGGAGTCCGCCTACACCTGGGACAGTACGCGCAACCTTTATGTGAGTTCGGCGGGCTCGGGCGCCTTTGACACGATCGCCTACGACGCAACGGCCGGGCGCTTCACCTGGACCGACGGCACAACCGGCATGGTCGAACGCTATGAGTCGAGCGGTCAAGGCCGCCTCCTCTCTGCCACAGATCCGAGTGGCAACACCGTCACCCTGGCCTACAACACGAACGGCACGCCGCAGAGCTTCACCAATGCCAACGGAGAGATCACCTACTTCGACTACGTCGGCGCGAACCTTGCGCAAATCCGGACCCTCACTGCGATCGGCAAGACAGTCACCCGCGCGCACTACGCATATGACGCTTCGAACAGGCTTTCGAGCGTCACTGTCGACCTGAGCCCCGAAGATGGCTCTACGGCCGATGGCGCGAAATACGTCACGACCTACACCTACGATGGTGCGAGCAACCGCATTGCCTCGGTGACGCAGACTGACGGCTCCAGCCTGGCTTTCACGTACGTGCAGGTCGGTGCGGACTACAAGGTCGCTACTGTCAAGGACGGTGAAGGCAACACGACCAGCTACAGCTATGACACGGCCAATCGCCGCACATCGGTGACGGATTCGCAGGGCCGGGTCAGCACCTACACCTACGACGCAAGTGGACAGTTGCTGCAGATCAAAGCACCCGCCGTCAATGGCATCACCCAGACGACCAGCTTTGCCTACAACGCCAATGGCGACTTGATCCAGATCGTCGACGGCGAAGGTCATGCCGTCGACATGCAGTACGACGGCAACGGCAACCAGACGCTGCAGCGCGACGCCGCGGGCAACACGATCACCCGGACCTACGACCTGCACAACCAGTTGCTGACCGAAACCGTCCATCTCATACCCGACCCGGACGGCCTGGGACTTCCGCCACCCGCGCAACTTCTGACCACCCGTTATGTGTACGAGGGCACGGGCAGAAATCTGCTGCGCTTCGTTCTGAGCCCGGAAGGCCGGGTGACGGAATATCGCTACGACAGCTACGGCCAGCGGGTCAGCAGCCTCCAATATGGAAGCGGCACCTTCGATGTCTCGGCGATGAGCCCCGTTGCGACGCCCTCCGAATCCCAGATGGTCAGTTGGGTCGGCGGAGAGAACCGCACGCTCGCGAGCCGCACCGACATCGTCTACAGCGCACGTGGTCAGGTGCAGCAGATCAGTGTCTTCAGCAAAGTCGATGCCTCCGGCAACGGCATCGCAGACGGCAGCGAATCTGTCACGCACTACGTCTACGACCGTGCCGGCCAACTGCTGAGCACCGTCAGCGCCACCGACGGAACCACACAGTACACCTACGACGGGATGGGCAGGCAGCTGTCCGTCCAGGACGCGCTGAACAACGTCACCGTCACCAGCTACGACGACGCCGGCAACAAGACGACCGTGACGCGGGCCAACGGGCTTGTGACCACGAGCGCCTACGACCGCAACGGCAGGCTGGTGAGCGTGCAGCAAGGTAGCACTTCGACCCCCCTTCTCTCCAAGACGACCTACGTCTACAACGCCGGAGAAAGCCGTCCCTACCAGACGATAGATGCCACTGGCGCAGTGATGTGGGCGGTTTACGACGCCATGGGTCGCATCAACGCGGAGGTCTCGGCTTCCGGCAGGGTAACCGAGTACGTCTACAACCAGAACAACCAGTTGGTGGAGACAATCGTCTACGCCACTCCCTCGCCCGGGCTGACGACGGCACTGCAGAATCTTGCAACCACTCACGTGCCGGTGGTGTTCGCCAACTTCAGGCCGGCAAAAAGTTCGGCCGACCAGCATGCCTGGCGCATCTACGACAACGCTGGACGCGCGGTGCGCACGATCGACGCTTCTGGTGCAGTGACCGACACCGCCTACGACGACGCGTCGAGGGTCACATCGATCACCCGCTACGCCGGTCGCATCGATACGTCGAACCTCGGATCGACGCCCGCGCTCGCGGCAACGAAACCTCCCCTGGACCCGGCAAAAGACCGGGTAACCCGCAACTTCTACGATGCCGACGGCCTTCTGCGAGCCACGCTCGATGCGGAAGGCTATCTGAGCGAACTGCGCTATGACGGCGCGGGACGTCTGATCGGGCAGACCTCGTACGCGACCCCGACCGATCCGGCATTGCGCGGTACAGGCCTGCTGGCTCAACTCGTCCCTGCGGCAAATGCCAGCGACCAGAAGTCGTACTGGCTGCACGATGCGCAGGGCCGCACCGTCGCGGAGATTGACGCAGAGGGATACCTGACCGAGCGCGTCTATGACGCCAACGGCAACGTGACGCAGACCGTGCGCTACGCCACGCGCGTGAATGCCACGTTGCTCGCGCAGATCTCCGCCGCCACCACCGTGGCCGACATCCGCCCTTCGTCCACGCCCGAGGACCGTTCGACCGTTGTCGTCTACGACAAGCTCAACCGCGTCTCGCAGCAGACCAACTACGAAGGCACGGTCACGCAGTATGCGTACGACAGCGTCGGCAACCTGATTTCGACCACGACCGCAGCAGGCACGTCGGAAGCACGCACGTTGAGCGCTCGCTACGACATCCAGGGCCGGCTGACCGGCGAGCTGAGCGGTGTCGGAAGCGCCCTTCTCGTCGGCGGGCAGACCCAGGCCCAGATCGATGCGATCTGGGCGCAGTACGGCCTCACCCATGCCTACGATGCAGCCGGACGCCGCGTCAGCACCACGGATGCATATGGCAACAAGACCCTGTTCTTCTACGACCTGGACGGGCGTCTTACCCATACCGTCAACGCCCTGGGGGAAGTCGCCGAGCAGCAATACAACACGCTTGGTCAACTCACCGCGAGCATCCAGTACGGCAGCCGCATCAGCGTGGCCGGGCTGTCGGGAGGGCTTGTCACCGTCAGCCTGACCAATGCGATCAACGCGATCGCAAACAACGCGCTCGACAGCCGACAGAGCTTCACCTACCTCGCCGGCGGCCAACTCTCCACCAGCACCGATGCGCTGGGCAACGTGACGCAGCGAACCTACAACGCGTTCGGCGAAGAGGAAAGCCGCGACCAGGCCATCGGCGACGGTCGCCACCTGGTGCAGACCCAGACGCTGGACCGTCGCGGCCTCGTCGTCGGTACGGTCACGGACGCCTCCGGCGTCAACGCGATCACCAGTGCTGTCTACGACGCCTTCGGGCGCGCGACGCGTATCGTCGATGCGAACGGCAATGCTCGCACCCAGACTTACGATCGCCTCGGCCGCGTGGTCGTGACCGTCGATCCGCTCAATGCGCAGCGCTCCACCAGCTACGACGCGTTCGGGCGCGTCCTCACCCAGACGGATGCGCTGGGCAACACGACCACGTACAGCTACGACAAGGTGCTGCGCAGCGTTTCGGTGACCACCCCGGAGAACATCACCGTCACTACCGTGCATACCCGCCACGGGCAGACGCAACGGGTGATCGACGGCAATGGCAACACCACGAGCTTCAGCTACGACAAGAGCGGCAATCTGCTCACGACCACGACGCCGCTCACCACCACATCAAGCGCGTTCGATCGCTCGAACCGGCTCGTGCAGACTACGGATGCGAACGGCAACATCGTCGCCTTCACCTATGACGCCGCCAACAGGCTGCTCAAGCGCACCGTCGATCCGGACGGCCTGAACCTGGTCACGGAATATGCCTACGACGCCAAGGGCCAGCAGATCAGCGTGACCGATGCGAACGGCAAGCTGACGCAAATGGTCTATGACCTGAAGGGTCAGTTGCTGAGGCAGGTGCTGGACCCGGCCGGGCTGAACCTCGTCACCGAGTACACCTACGATGCACGCGGCAAGACGCTGAGCGTGCTGAGTCCCGGTGGAACGCTCACCAAGTATGCGTACGACAACCTCGGTCGCCGCATCGAGGAGCGACTGGACCCCAACGGGCTGAATCTCCGTCGCACGTATGCCTACGACAAGAACGGCAACCTCACGAGCGACACCGACGCGAACGGCAATGTCCGCCGCTACGTCTACGATGCCGACGACCGGCTCGTCTTCACGTTCGATGCGCTCGGCAACCTGAAGCGCAACGACTACGACGCGGAAGGCCGCATCGTGAGAACGGTGGCCTATGCGACACCGATCGACACCACTGGCCTGGGCGCAGCGCCTACTCTCCAGCAGATCGCCTCGCGCGTGCCCAGCGAGGCAGGTGGAGCAAGCACCGAGCGCCGCGTGTTCGACAAGGACGGCCGCCTCGTCGCCACGATCAGCGGCGATGGCGACCTGGTCACTTTCAGCTACGACGCCAACGGCAAGGTCGTCGAACGCGTGGCTTATGCCACGCGCGTCCCGGTTCAAGGCTGGACACCCGGCACCCTGCCCGCGCCAGTTCCCGACGCGGCACATGACCAGCGCGTGCGATTCGTCTATGACCAACTGGGTCGCACGATCTATACGGTCGACGGGACAGGTGCAGTCGTCCAGCAAAGCTACGACGGCAACGGCAATGTGCTCGAACGCATTGGCTATGCCACCCCGATCCCGGTCAGCACGCCTGGCTCCGCAGCGGCCATCGCGGACGCCATCGCCGGCATCGCCAATGCGACCCGCGATGCCCACGACCGCTTCGTCTATGACCGCGCAGGCAGGCTGACCTGGCACGCCGATGGCGCTGGCGCCGTGACGCAGCAGGTCTACGACAAGAATGGCAATCTGATCAAGCAGATTCAGTACGCCACGGCGATCTCCAGCTCTGCCCTCCCCAGTTCGGTTGCCCCGAGCGCGGGCGACCGCATCACCGACAAGGTGTATGACGCAGCCAACCGCCTGAGCTACTCGATCGATGCCCTCGGCACACTGAGTTCTATCTCTTACGACAAGAACGGCAACGTGCTCATGCGTTGGACACTAGCGTCCCGCCTCGCTCCGCCGACCATCAACAGTCAACCGACTTCTGCGCAGATAAAGTCATCCGCGTCTCCAAACCTGGGAGCCGACCGTGTGGAACGCGCCGCGTACGATGTGGCCGGCCGTATGGTCATCAGCATCGATCCGACCGGTGCCGCCACCGAAATCACGTACGACGGCGTGGGCAATCGCATCCGCACGGTGCAATACGCCACCCGACTCGATTCGTCGAAAGCTCCGCCCTTCATTCCAGGCTACGCAGACGTCCGTTCGCTTGCGAATTCTCAACTCGACCGCGTCACGTCGAGCACATTCGACGCGAGCAATCGCCTGCAATACACCGTCGATTCGCTTGGCCACGTCACCTACAACAGCTACGACGGGCTCGGACGGCTGACGCAGAGCACCGCATACGCGCTGGCGATTCCGGCCGGCGAACGTGGCACTTCGGCCGCCATCGCCGCCGCGATAGTCACCCACCCCGAAGATCGCAGCAACAGCTTCAGCTACGACGCAGCCGGCCGCCTGCTGCGCAGCACCGACGCATTGGGCTTCGTCGAAAGCTACGGGTACAACGCGCTGGGCCAGAAGATCTCCTTCACGAACAAGAAGGGCTCGACCTGGACCTATGACTACGACGCGGCTGGTCGCCTGACGCAGGAAACGGCTCCGGCGGTGGACATGACAGCCGTCACGACCGATGCCACGGGCAACCTCGTGGTGGATGGTGCGCACTCGGGCTCCACCCCCCTGGTCACCCGGATGGCCTACGACGCGCTGGGCAACCTGTTGTCGCGCACCGAGGCTCTCGGCCGCCCCGAACAGCGCACGACCAGCTACCAGTACGACACCGTCGGCCACCAGGTCAAGGTCATCTTCCCGGAAGTGGGCGTCTACGCGGACAACCCCGCAAACGCCGCTCTTGGCGGTCGCACCGAGGTGCTGAAGGCGCTCTTCACCGAAACCCGCTACGACGCCTTCGGCAATGCCGTGAGCAACCTCGACGTTGCCGGCAACATGAGCTACAAGACCTACGACGTGCTTGGCCAAGTGCGCTACGAAGTCGATGCGCTCGGCTTCGTCACAGGCTACCAGCGCAATGCCTGGGGCCAGGTCACGGAGCTTGTGCGCTTCGCCAACGCCACGGGGCTCACGAGCGGGAGCCCGACCAGCCTCAGCACGACGCAAGTGAGCGCCGCGGTCAACGCCGCGGGCATCGATCACGGCTCCGACCGGATACTGACCACCGAATACGACCAGGCGGGCCGTGTCTCGAAGGTCATCGAACCTCAGACCTTCTCCTATGACGCCGGCGCCGCCGACGCCGTCAAGTACTTCACGGCCGGCAAGACGACCGTGAACCGCTACAACGCGTTCGGCAATCTGACCCAGATGGCGGAGCTGAAGAACGCGCAGACGCAGGAGTGGATCCGCACCAACAACTACTACGACCTGCGCGGGCAGAAGATCGCAACGGTCGATGCGCTGGGCTACCTGACCACCGAAGCCTTCGACGGCGCCGGGAACATGGTCCTGCACAAGGAATACGCCACCGCCATCGCCGGCTGGAACGCCAATGCAGCCAGCGCTACGCCGCCGGTCGCCCCCGGCAGCAACGACGACCGCGCCACGCTCTACACCTACGACCTCGGCGGGCGGAAGACGGCCGAGACCCGCCTGTCGGTCGAGTACAGCGGCAGCGCCAACGGCACTTACAGCCGTGCCGACATCGTGACCGGCTACGGCTATGACGCCGTGGGCAATCTGACGCGCACGACCGACGCCAACGGCGCGAGCACTTACAGCTACTACGACGCACTCGGCCGGGTTCGCGCCGTGGCCGCGCCCGTGCGCATTGCCGGCGGTACGGCACTCACGCCGGTGACCGAGTTCCTGCGTGACGCCTACGGCAACGCCGTGGTCACCATCGCCCGTTCGGCCGGCGCTGCAAGCGCCAACGACACCAGCTACATGCTGGCGGGCGCCAACGCGGCCGATCGCGCCACGTTCGCGGCCTACGACCGCATGGGTCACGTCACGCAAAGCATGGACGCCAACGGCGTCAACCGCTACAGCTCGTACGACGCACAAGGCCATGTCGCCAAGGAGTGGCAGCTCGTCACCGACGGCAATGGTGTTTCCAGCACCATGTTCCGCGTCTATCAGTACGACAAGCTCGGGCAGCAGACACACATCTTCGACCCAGCGTCCACCAGCCAGCTCAACGGCTCCACCATCACCACCGTGAGCCAGGCGCAGGCCGGCCTCGTCGATACCGCCGTCACCTACAACGCATTCGGCGAGGTTACGCGAAAGAGCGTCAATGGCGTGGAGGGCGAGTACTTCGACTACGACAACGCAGGCCATATCTGGCGCACCAACTCCGGTGACGGCGTAGACAAGGTGGCTTTCTACAACCTGCAGGGCAAGCAGACCGCGCAGCTCACGAGCTACGGCGCGGCCTACGAAAACCTCAATCTCCGCTCGTTCCAGCGGCCGGACGAACTTGCCTGGCGCGCCGTGCGCCGCACCGATACGGTGTATGACGCGCTCGGCCATGTGACGCAGACAGTGGGCCCGAATCGTGACGAGCTGAATACCGGCCCCAAAAGCAGCCGCACATATACCAGCGCCATCATCGGCAGTTCGAGCCACAAGACTACGGGTGAATCGACCGATACGGTGTCATGGGAGGGAACGAATTCCGTGACGCTGTCCTGGTCTGCGCTGCATGGCCTGGGTGCCGGCGACGTCAAGGTCGTCATGGAGTACGCGACCCAGACCTGGATCGTCGGGGGCGGCACGAACAACGACGAGTCGACGAATCCACTACCCACGAACCCGCAGTCCGTGGCGGGAGGAGAACTCCGCAGCCGCACGCAGATCATCAGCAACGCGCCGGACGGCTCCGACAGCGTCACGCTGACGTGGCAAGACCCGGTTGCGAGCAACGGAGGCATCAGCCGAGTCACGCGCCTGACGCTCTACAAGAAAGACCTGTACGGCAACTGGCAGCAGATTTCCGACCAGAGCGCACTGGGCTACGCCAGCCAGGTCATCGACATCGACACGCCGGACGACCCAAGTTCGACAGTGCAGTTGCAGATCCGCCCGGCCGGCAGCAGCGGCGACTCGGGTTGGGCTTCGGTCGGGCTGACCAACTTCGGCAATGTGCTGCGCTTCAACGCGGCAGGCCTGCCAGCGGGCAACTACGAATACCGGGCGTTGATGACCACGGCGATCGGCGTGACCACGCAGATCGGCAGCGGCCGCATCGACCTGACGTCACCACCCCTGCAGTCGATCGATACGCCGATGGGCTTCTACCAGACCGGCGTCACCGGCCTGGGCCTGTTCACGTGGCAGTCGCCAGGGAGCGGCATCGACCAGGTCTTCCGCATCCGCCCAGCCGGCAGCACCGGCGCTTGGGATACGCGCGTGGTCAGCTCCCGCGGCGAAGGCAAGGACGGCGTCGATCTCTCGCTCATCGCGGCCGGAACCTACGACTACGAACTGCTCTGGGTCCGAAGCGGCGAAGGCGTGCCCTACGCGCATGCGACCGGGCAGGTCGTCAGCACGGGCTTCCAGCCGCCCCGCTGGGTACCGCCGGTGAACCTGCCGGTCATTCCAGGCGTCGAGGTTGCCACCGTCACGGTCGGCCCGGGCGGTGACCATGACGAGTCCTCGAACAGTGGCCCCACCACCACCAAGACCGTCATCCGATGGCCGGCGACAAACCTCGGGCCGACGGAAAGCATGTCGTTCCGCTACCGTCTGCAGGGCAGCGGCGAATGGCTCACCCTGCCGATCGGCGGAAACGTCAGCTACGACGAATCGATCATCAAAGGCAACCGCGAGGTCGACATCGGCGGCCTGGCACCTGGAAACTACGAGTATCAGGTGCTCGTTACCCAGAATGTCCTCGGCACGGAAAACCCAGTGGCGCAGGCAACCGGCAAGCTGGTCGTCAGCCCCACGAGCGAAGGGCACAACGTTCCCACGCTGACGCCGTTCCCCAAGCCGGTGACTATCACGCCCGATGATCCGGCGAACCACATCATCGGTTGGACCGGCTCCGGCCCGACCTACGGCCCACCGGTGGTGATCGGTACCGACGCGAACGGCCAACCCATCTTCGGCCAGGGCTACGGGCGCGACATCATCTCCGGCGGCGACGAATCGGGTCCGGTGGTCTATGGCCCTGTGAAGGCTATTCCGTACTACACCTACGAGGCCGTGCAGGTCACTCAGATGGTGCCGGTGCAGGTGGCCGTCGGCCGCGACCCGGTACCGGAGCGGGACGAGGCCGGCAACATCATCACCACGCCCGTCTACGAGACTCGGACGGGAACGCAGACGGTGCCCGTGCAGGTGCAGGTGGGCACTGACCCGATATATGACCGCGACGAAGCCGGCAATATCATTTACGAGACCATCTACGAGACGCAGTACCAGCAGCGAACGGTTCCGGCCTATGGCTGGGTCCAGGTTCCGCGCGTCGAGGCCTATCAGGTAGCCGTGCAGGGCCCACCCATCGTTGCCTACTATGACGAAGGCAACCCGATCTACCAGCGGGACATGTGGGGCAACATCCAGTACTCCACTGTCTACGAAACACGCTACCGCACGGTCTACGACTGGGTCATCGTCCAGACCGGCTGGCAGCAGGAAACCTACGCCGTCCAGGTGCCGGTCCAAAGACCGAGGATCATCGGCTACCAGCCGCGCTACGAAACCCAGTACGTGCAGGTGCCCTACACCTACCAGGTGCAAGTCGGCAGCACGCCCGTCTACAAGCGCGACGCGGCCGGCGAGATCATCTACGAGACCCGCTACGAGACCCAGATGCAGCCGCAGACGGTCTGGGTGCAGGTGCCCAAGCTCGTCACTCCGCCCGATCCATCGCAATTCATCATCAGCGAACACTCGGGCAGCCCCATCTACGGTCCGCCGGTCATGGTGCCGACAAGCAACGGCAACGAATCGGGGCCGGCCACCACGCTCGGCAAGGGCTACGAGATCGTGAACGGGGTGGTCACCGCGGTGCCCTATGTCGAGATCCAAACCGAATGGCGCTGGGTCGACGTCTGGGTGCCAGGTACTACCCCCGCCCCGACGGTGACGGACACCACGCCGCCCTACACACCCGGCTATGTGATCCCGCCTCTGCCGCCGCTGTTCGCGGCGACCGTGACCACAGCACCGGGCAGCTCGGCCGTGAGCGAGAACAACACCGCCGGTGCACCGGGCAGCCAGGCGATCTGGCAGGACAGCAGCAGCGGCTCGCCGCGCCCGGTCGTCAACCAGAACACCGACCGCTGGGGCAACGTCATTTCCATCAGCGACCCGCGTTCGGCGGGCTGGGTCACGACCTACCGCTACAACGCCAACAACCAGCTCGTCGAGCAGAGGCAGCCCGATGCCAACGGCACTGGCGAAGCAGTCACCCAGCTGTTCTACGACAAGCTGGGCCGCCAGGTCGCGGTCAAGGACGCCAACGGCAACGTCCAGGGCAAGGTGTACGACGCCGGCGGCAACCTGGTGCAGGAACTCAACGCCGACGGCGGCACGATCACCCACAGCTACAACGCCTTCGGCGAGAAGATGAGCACGGTCGACGCCGAGGGCCGCTCCACCGGCTTCACCTACGACAACGTGGGCCGGCTGCTGACCACCACGCGCATGGCCGCAGACATCTGGGGCTGGGCCACGTCGTTCGGTCCTTCCGTCATTGGCACGGCGCAGATTGTCGAAACCGTCACCTGGGACCAGGCTGGCCGCAAGCTGAGCCAGACCAACGGCGCAGGCGAGACCATCCGCTACGCCTACGACCTGCGCGGCAACCTCGTGAGCACCACCCAGCCGCTGGGCCAGGTCAAGCGCGCGGCCTTCGACTCGATGAACCGCAAGATCGCCGAGGTCGACGCCAACGGCGCACTTGCCACCTGGAGCTACAACTACTTCGGCCAGCTCACGGGCCACACCGACATCGGCGGCGCCACCTACAGCTACAGCTACGACAACGCGCGCCAGCTCACCCAGCAGACCAACTCGCGCGGCCAGAACCTGAGCTACTCGTACGACAAGGCCGGCCAGCTGCTGCGCATCGACGACGCGGGCGTGGGCAAGGTCACGACCTACGCCTATGACCTGGGCGGGCGTCGCATCCGCGAGACCACCGTACAGGGTGGCGTGACCTACCAGGACAACCAGATGGCCTACGACGCGCTGGGCCGCCTGCGCTGGGTGGCCGACACCAACGCCTACATCACCATCGACTACGACAAGGTCGGCAACCGCACTCACATCCACACCAAGCTCGCCTACAGTGCGCTGACCGCACAAGGCCCGCAGGGCACGCCCATCGAGGGCGGCGAGGAGACCGACCGCTACTTCGCCTACGACCAGATGAACCGCCAGACGCTGGTCGATTCGGCCACCGCCGACGGCAGCGTGCTGGGCGCCGAGGGCCACAGGCTGAGCTACGACAAGAACGGCAACCGCACCCGCGACGAGCACGCCGGCGTGCGCATCGTGCAGGACAACGGCCAGTGGACGGCCGTGGCCGGCAACATCGTGGAGGAGTACAGCTACGACAACCTCAACCGCCTGAGCACCGTGAAGCGCGACGGCGCCCTGGTGGAGGCTCGCGGCTACGACGGCGCCAGCCGCGTCATCCAGAGCACCCCCGGTGCCCTGGGCGCGGACTACGTCAACCTGCACCGCATGCTGCGCGGCACCAACGGCACCGACGCCCTGCAGGGGCGCTTCAGCCAGTACGACGCCAACGGCCGCCTCGTCCACCAGGCCACGGCCGAGTACCTGGTGTCCGCCAGCGCGGTCAACTACACCTACGACAACGAGGGCAACGCCCTGTCGTATCTGGTGGCCGACACCGTCAACGGCACCTTCACCACCACCACCAACACGGTGGACAAGGCCGAGGGCTACCGCACCTCGGCCAGCGTGAGCCTGACCACCAAAGCCGGCACGGGCGCGCTCGTGTCGCAAGGCATCATGGGCTACAACTACGACGCCAACGGCCACCTGAAGTCCACCGGCGACGTCGGCCAGACTGCCCAGCCGGACCTGCGCACGCACAACTTCATCAACGACGCCAACGGCAACGCCCTGTACGCCTACTACGCGTATGAAGGCACGCCCGACAAGCGCGTCAACGGCCAGCGCCAGATGGTGGTCAACGGCGAGGTGCTCGGGCGCTACGGGCTGCTGTCGGACACCCGCTTCGACGGCACGCCGCTGGCGCAGAACGGCCCGTTCTTCACGCCGCAGAGCGATTTCAGCTTCGGGTATCAGCCCATCAACGGCAACTACCCGGCGGGCACGCCGGGCAGCTACTCGGTGGGCGTGAGCGACACGCTGCAGACCATCGCCAAGGGGGCGTATGGCGACTCGAGCCTGTGGTACCTGATCGCGGATGCCAACGGGTTGAGCGGCAATGCCGACCTGCGTGCGGGGCAGGTGCTGCGCATTCCGGCGGCGACCAGCAGCGCGAACAACGCGAATACGTTCAAGCCTTACGACCCGAGCAAGATTGCTAACGACTCGCCGACGATGATGGCGACGCCGCAGAGCCAGGGAGGGGGATGCGGGGCGATCGGGCAGATCATCATGGTGGTGGTTGCAGTAGTTGTGACGATCTTTACGGCAGGGGCTGCTGCACCTTATCTCGGGGCTACAGTGACAGCGGGCACAACAACATTCGGTGCGGGTCTTGCTGCACTGGGAGGGACTTATGGCGCAGGTGTTGCGGTGGCAGCCGGCGCGATCGGCGGAGCCGCGGGGTCTATCGCCAGCCAAGGCGTGGGCATTGCGATCGGCGCACAGGACTCCTTCAATTGGAAGGGAGTTGCCCTCAGCGCCATCAGCGGGGGTATTTCTGGAGGCTTAGGGGCAGTTGCCAATGGGGCAGTCCCCGCGTTGCAAGGCCTCGCGGGTAACGGCTTAGGGGTCACCTTGACACGTGCTGCCTTGGGTAATGCGATCAGCCAGGGCATTGGTGTTGCGGTTGGATTGCAAGACAAATTCAGTTGGCAAGGAGTAGCGGCCGCTGCCGTGGGCGCGGGCGTCGGTTGGGGCGTAAATCAAGCCCTGAGCGGTGATGTCTTGCCGGCGGGGCAGGCAGGCCCGGTACGTCCTGCTGCGTTCAGCGGTTTGGGAGAGTTTGGTGGTGCTGTTGCGCGTGGAGCCGTCTCGGGCTTTGCCGCTGGCGTGACCACAGCGGCAATGCGGGGAGGAAGAATTAGCGCAGCTCAGGTGGCTGCGGATGCCTTTGGCAATGCGCTGGGAGACAGCCTGGCTGCAGCTAACAGCGGCATTCCAGGGCCAGTGAGTGCAGACGAAAGGTCGCGTATCTTGGGGTATTTCGCTGATGCGCCTAGCACCAGCGGCAGCACGGCAGCAGCAAGACAGAACTACGGCTTCTCGATGGCCGCAGAACAGCGCTTGCAGACTGGACAAACGGTAAGCGATGGGTATGGGCCGGTGAATTCATTCGACCCCACGGCCGACAGTTTGAGAATTCGCATTGGTGACCCCAACTCAGAGCAGCGAATTGCGGACAGAAGGCAGGCGGAAGATCGCCGGGCCAGGGTCGATGAATTGCAGCGCAATATAGACGAGCTCAAATCCATACGCGAGCAGACTGATTCAACGAAGATGCAGAGACTTGATGGCCCCACACTGCCAATGATCACGGTCACAGCTTCGCGAGAAGACGATGGCTCGTACGACATCAGCGAAGCAGCACAGCTGTCGAATTACCCTGCGCCCAATAGTGCTGGTACAGGCACTATCACCAATCTGCCGCCTACCTTCTGGGAACGCACGTGGCTATCGCCTGAGGTGCAGCATGTGATGGGCAATAGCATTACGGGCAAGCTTGTTGGCGGGTTAGCTCATGCAGGTGGTACTGCATGGGCAAGCTTCGTCAGTCGCGATGGCTACAACCCGGCCACCGGCAAGAATCTCAACTTGGTGCAGCAGCGCGATGGACGCATTGATACGCTGATCAACGCGGCGGCGACCGTGGTCACCGGTGGAGCGAGCACGGCGACGAGAGTCGAGCTACAAGCCATGAAGGCAGGGGTATCTCAGGCGGAGATAGCTACTGCAACAGCTGCGCGGCAATCGATGCGAGAGCGAGTTCTTGCCAATATCGAGGCCACAAGAGCTGGCAATGCTTCCAGTCAATTTGAATACTATGCGACTGTCGAGAAGCTGCTTGATAAGCGGATCGAACTGGGATTAACATCTAACGCCAAAATGCAACGCAACTTTGCTTACAGCGAATATCAAATAAACGGTGATATTGGTGGAGACTTTGCTTTAAGTGGCAAGAGCACTCCCAAAGGAACCATTGGTGTTCCTGAACGCCGAATGTTTAGCACAATGGAAGTCGGCTGGGATAGGGCGTATGATACAGAAGTTAAACTCTTTGAGTCCATTGCGCAACGCTACAATCCTCAGCGACTTGCCGTTGTTCCAGATGTTTCAGGCTCAGTCAATTTGCATTCGGAATTAATTGTTTGCTATTCATGCTCCCGCGTAGTCGGTCAATTTCAGGAGATGTTTCCAAATATAAACGTATTCGTGAAATCCGGCGCCAATGCAAGCAAGGCATTCTTTAATTAAGAGGTTACATTGAATATGTTTAAAAAATTATTGCAAGCAGCCGGATTGGACGAAGAAACCTCCATCGCAGGAATTTCTGACGCCGAAATAGAAGAACTGGCAATCGCACAAGGACAAGTCGCGCTTCCTGCTGTTTATCGTGAATTTTTGAAAGAGTGCGGAAGGGGCGCCGGCTTGTATCAGCGTGACGCAAGTTTTTTCTTCCCCGAAATAAAAGCACTAAAAAAACAGCTTGTAGAAATGTTGGCGGACGAAGAAATAAAATTCCCCATCCCTGCCGAAGCGTTTGTTTTTGGAGCGCACCAAGGCTTTCAGTTCCATTATTTTCTTTGCAACGAAATTTCCGACCCAGCCGTATATCAAATTGATGACGGAGGCAGTGATCCTTTTATTATTTGTGAATCATTTTCCGAATATATTCACCGAGGAATTCAACAGTATCGAGATGCCTTTCATCAGAAAAAATAATTCGATCACTTTTCATGATTGGCAAATTTAAATCTTTAGTGAGCGTTTGATTTATCTCAATAATGAGAAACCGAAAGCCTTCATTGCTCTAGCCGTCATGTTGGGGTTCGTGAAAGCGGCGGCCTTGATGACGTCGACTGCTCAGTGCGGAGTCAGCGCCGTTCCCCAGCATTTCGTTGACGAGGTATTGCTGGATCTTGGGTAGCACCGAAATCGTATCGGCCTTGCCTCCATCACTTCATCGACCGCTTCGTCTACAGCTACAGCTACGACAACGCCCGCCAGCTCACCCAGCAGACCAACTCGCGCGGCCAGAACCTGAGCTACTCGTACGACAAGGCCGGCCAGCTGCTGCGCATCGACGACGCGGGCGTGGGCAAGGTCACGACCTACGCCTATGACCTGGGCGGCCGGCGCATCCGCGAGACCACCGTGCAGGGCGGCGTCACCTACCAGGACAACCAGATGGCCTACGACGCGCTGGGCCGCCTGCGCTGGGTGGCCGACACCAACGCCTACATCACCATCGACTACGACAAGGTCGGCAACCGCACCCACATCCACACCAAGCTCGCCTACAGCGCGCTGACCGCCCAGGGCCCGCAGGGCACACCCATCGAGGGCGGCGAGGAGACCGACCGCTACTTCGCCTACGACCAGATGAACCGCCAGACCCTGGTCGATTCGGCCACCGCCGACGGCAGCGTGCTGGGCGCCGAGGGCCACAGGCTGAGCTACGACAAGAACGGCAACCGCACCCGCGACGAGCACGCGGGCGTGCGCATCGTGCAGGTCAATGGCCAGTGGACGTCCATGGCCGGCAACATCGTCGAGGAGTACAGCTACGACAACCTCAACCGCCTGAGCACCGTGGTGCGCGACGGCGCCCTGGTGGAAGCTCGCGGCTACGACGGCGCCAGCCGCGTCATCCAGAGCACCCCCGGTGCCCTGGGCGCGGACTACGTCAACCTGCACCGCATGCTGCGCGGCACCAACGGCACCGATGCCCTGCAGGGGCGCTTCAGCCAGTACGACGCCAACGGCCGCCTCATCCACCAGGCCACCGCCGAGTACCTGGTCTCCGCCAGCGTGGTCAACTACACCTACGACAACGAGGGCAACGGCCCGAGCGGCATCCGCAGGACACAGCAGCCTGATAGCGAGACTTAGACCAGCTGCGCAAGAAGCTCAGAAAGATTCAACCCTGCCTGCGGATCTCCGGACAGAAGACGTTCCGCATAGGCCCCTGACGGGCTTGCAGCGTTCAGTCTCGAGCACTCCGCGGAGGAATCTCGCGCCTCAGACGTCCGCTGCTGCACAAACAGCGCTACAGCCAACCCTCCGTGGCTTTCCGAGTGCTTGTCATCCAGCGTCAATGCAGACAGGAAGCTCTGCTCCGCCAGCTCCGCTTTTCCCGACAGAATCTGGGCCCAGCCCCACCCCCGCCAAGCCGGCGCGTGGCGAGGAGCCAGTTCCACGGCGCGCTCCAGATCGGCGATGGAGTTCTCCGTGTCCCCAATCAGGAGCCCGGAGAGCCCGCGCACCGTCCACGTGCGCCCATCGGATGGCCATTTCGTACAGGCTTCGCCGGCCAGCCTGCACAACTCCTCAAGGGAGGCATGGCTGCTCATCGCCATGTAAGCCGCTGCAACGAGGCACTCTGCGGACACCGTGTCGCTCCTGCTCCGTCCCATTGCGATCCACCGTTTGGCAGAGGCGACATCGCCGCGCTCCACTCTGGCAAGACTGGCAACGCCGGCAACGGCTGGATCAAGCAGGCCACGGGCGTCCAACTGGGCAACCCAGCGATGCAGCCGATCTGCCGCACACGAACGATGCAGCGCCCTCACCCACAGGATTTCCAGGGCACGCCCTCCCTGGGCAGCGGTGTTTGCGACACCGTCGACTTCGAGCAGCGGCGACAGCCAGGCCACGCAGCCTGCGTCATCCCCGCGCATGAAAGCGATCGATGCCAGTTTGTGGCGCACCACGGTCTGAAACAGGCTGGTCGTGGCTTCATGGTCGAGCGCCCCGTGCAAGTGGGTTGCTGCTTCATCCCACCGCTGCTGCGCAAGGTACCAGTCGCTTCTGCGCAGGATCCAGGTTTCGGCGCCCTCGCCTGCGTGGCTTTCTCCTGCACGCAATTGACGCTCCGCCTCGCCCCAGTCGGAGCGCCGCAACGCAGCTGCAAACGCCTCGGCAGGAACATCAGTTGCCTGCGATGGAGAGGCTTCGACCTGCGGCGCAGCGGTGGCGAGGGGATACAACGTACGGGTGTTCATGAGACAAGTCATCCAGCGTTCCTGCGATTTGTTTAGCAGGAAGGCCGATGCCCCCTTGAGCGACTCCGCCTCCGTCCGGCAAGCTCGTTCAGGCATGACAATGCGATGGCGAGCGCCAGTACCGCTCATCCTTGGCGCTTCTTTTTTGCGCCATCGCAGCAAAGGTTGTTTTGAGATGCAAAGCCCAGACCCGACTTCATTCGATGCCCTGATGTCCAACGGCATGAGCGCGAGCCAGGCCAACGACGGAGCCCAGGCCATCGAATGGTTCCAGAAAGCAAGCGCGGCCGACCCGAGCGCGGGCCTGCCGCAGTTTCTGCTGGGAGCGGAATTCGCAGCCCTCGGAGACATGAGCCAGGCTGAAACGGCGTTTGCCAATGCGACCTTGCTGGCGCCCGGTTTTCCGATGGCACGATATCAATTGGGCTTGCTGCAATTCAGTTCCGGGCGCGCCGGCGTGGGGCTGTTGACCTGGCAGCCGTTGCTCGAATTGCCCGACACCGACCCGCTGCCGCATTTCGTTCGTGGTTTTGCTGCACTGGCCCAAGACCGCTTCGAGGAAGCCCTTCAACACTACAGGCAGGGGCTGGAGCTCAATACCACCAACAGCGCGTTGTCGGGCGATATAGAAAAAGTCATCGCAGGCATCAATGCCTTGACCGCGAACGCTGCTCCTGAGGACCAATCGAACGACGCGGAAGGTGAATCCGGCAATCACGTGCTTCTGGCCAACTATCAGCAGCAAGGGCGGCCGCATTGATGCAGCGATTGCGTCAAACCCCTCCACTGGCTGCCAGCATGCATTCCCATGATTGATCCGTCGACGCAATTGGCTGCGATGATTCGCGCGCAATTCGCGGCGCAATTCCGGGCTCAGACCAAGGAGCGTCCGGCCGTCAGCGAGGGAGCCCAACGCAATTCCCAGGCAGCGAAAGGCAGAACCGGGCAATCGTCCGAAGCCGACGAGAACAAGGGCAGCGCACTCGGAAACGACGATGTCCAGCTTCAGCAGATGGTGGCGCTGCGGGTACGTTCTCTCGCAGCCGACGATCCGCATCGCGAGCGCAAGGCATTTCGACTTTTTCTGGAATCGGTGCTGGTTCAAGCATTCGGCCGCGACCGGCTGGACGACCGCGGCTTCGACCAGATGGTCGACACCGTGCTCGAACGCATGGAAAGCGACCCGCAACTCCATGCGGCGCTGCGCGAAGCAGGAAGCCTCCTGCTTGCGGATGCGAAAGGCCCCGGGGCAAGCAATGCTGCCCTGAAGCGCTAGCCAGCTTTATCGATGCTACTGGCAGGCGGCGTCACCTCAGGCGCAAAGATGTCGCCCATGTCTCCGCCCAGCGGGGCGGTACGGCCACCGAGCAGGCGCCGTGCAAAGCGCTGCACGTCGCTGGCATCTTTCACCTCACCGCTCAACAGCGCCTGTGCGTAACGCCCCGACAGGTTGGCCTTGTCCAGTCGCAAGGCCAACTCGGCATGCTCTGCGGCCGTCTGTCGCTTCGACTGCATGGCCAACACCACCGAAAGTCCACCGTGGCTTTCCGCGAAGTTGCGGTCGAGCGCCAGGGCTGTGCTGAAGCTGCTGTGTGCCGCGTCGAGATCGCCTTGCACGATTTGCGTCCAGCCCAGGCCATGCCAGGTACCGATGTGCTGCGGCATGGCAGCCACTGCCTTCAGGAACGCCGCGCGCGCTCCAGGAAGATCGTTGGCGAGCAATGCTGCGAAACCCCGCATCGACCATGCGCGGCCATCCTCGGGCTGTCGCTTCAGGGCTGCATCGGCAAACTGGATGGCGCGCCCGGCGTCTCGCGCAGCCAGCGCGATGGAAGCCTGGCTCACGAGGCTCTCGACCGGGTGATCTGCCGGCGAACCATCGTTCAGGCTGGCGGCGGACCATCTCTGTGCAGCCGCGAAGTCGGATGCGTCGACCGCAATGAGGCTTGCAACACCGGCGGCTTGCACGTCGAGACTGTTCTGCTGCTCGGTCTTTAGCGCCCAATCCATCGCGCGGTCGAGCTGACCGTCGTGGTGCAGTGCCCTCAGCCAGACCTGTTGCAAGGCGCGGTTTGCCACTGGTGGCCGGTTGCCGACTCCTTGTCCTGCACCATCTTGCGCTTCCAACATTGGCGCCAGCCGGTTGACGCAATCCGCATAGCGGCCACGCCGAAGCTCGATGAAGGCCAGATTGTGGAGAAGCACTTCTGTCAGCCCCGGAGGCGGCTCGGGCGTCCTCGCCAGCGCCTCTAGGACCTCGAGCGCCTCGTCGTAACGGTGCTGCGCAAGCCAGAAATCGCCTTCGCGCAAGCGCCATGCGAGCGGCTCGTCGAGCAGCGTCTGGCCATGCTTCAGATGAAAGCGTGCACGTTCCCACTCGCCGCACGACAGCGCAGTTTCGAATGCGTCGATCAGCAGTGCATTGTTGGAGGGGTCTTCGCGCAGGAAGCCGTCGAGCCGGTCAAGACGCTGGCGCGCGGCGGATGCGGGAGATGCGTTCGAGTCCGTCATGAGATGAAGAATGTAGGTTAGCGGCCAAAAAAGCAGAAGATCACCACGACACGTCGCAGCGGGCGTCCTTGCCCAGCAATTCACGCAGGCGGGTCAGACCCTGGCGATGCAGCTGGGAAACCCGTCCGCGCGTCACGCCCATGAGTGTCGCGATTTCGTCGAAGGGAATTTCCTGAAGGTAGTGGTGGCGTATCACCAGCCTTTGCTGTTCGCTGAGCTGGCTTACGAGATCGCGCAGCACCGTGCGCAGTTGAACGATCTCGGTCTTGCGGAAGTAGCTCACCTCCGCCGACGGTACCTGGCCATTCCCGTCGAATGCCTCGGCATCGACCATGCCCGTATCTTCGAGCATGACGCCCAGCGCGAGCCCTATACCCACTTCGGCAAGGTACTTGAAAAGCTTGTCTGTGCTGCGTGCAGAGGCAGGCGCACTGCCGGCCCGGCCGTCATCAGAGGCCTCCTCTGCAGCCGCTTCCTTGACGGCATCCAGCCGCTCCTGCCGCAGACGGACGCTGACGCTGATCTGCTGATTCTTCTCGGTAAGACGCGTGAGTCCGTTGAGAACGGCGCCTTGGACACGCTTGGCGGCGAAAGTCTTGAACTGAGCCTTATGCCCTGGCTCGAAGCGGTCCACCGCCTCCAGGAGGCCGACACGTGCCAACTGAAGATAGTCCGCAAACTCCACGTCGTTGTGGGTACGCCGGCTGTAGACGGTCGCGGCCACCATGCGGGCGTAGGGCAGGTAGTGACAGATCAGTTGCTCACGCGCAGTTTCGTCCTGCTCGTCCCGCCAGCGCACCCAGAGTGCGGCAGTTGGATCCCCGGCATCGGGAAGCGCATCTGCCGTGTTCTCAAGCAGATCCGCCGCCGCGTCGAGAAGCGGCGGCGGTGGAGACGCGGGCAATGCCGAACGCAGGCGTGTCATGTCGTCGTGCCGTGTCAGTGGAAGCTGCCGACCAGCGCCTTGAGCACCAGGCTCCAGCCATCGACGAGGATGAACATCAGGATCTTGAGCGGCAGCGCGATGGTTGTGGGCGGCATCATCATCATGCCCAGCGCCATGAGAACGCTCGAGACGATCAGGTCGATGAGCAGGAACGGCAGAAAGATCACGAAGCCGATCTGGAAGGCGGCGCGCAGCTCCGACAGCATGAACGCAGGAATGAGCTGCACGTTGCTGATGTCATCCATCGACCTGGGCACGGGCGCCTTCGACAACTCCACCATCAGCGCCAGATCGGCCTCGCGCGTCTGCCGCACCATGAATTCACGAAGCGGTGCGACGCCCTTGCTGTAGCCCTCTTCCATCGACAGCTTGCCCGCCATGAATGGCTCGAACGCATCGTGGTTGACCTTCTGCAGCACCGGAGACATGGTGAAAAGCGTCAGGAAAAGCGCCAGGCCGATCAGCACGGTATTCGGCGGCGTCTCGTTCATGCCGATGGCATGACGGAGCATCGAGAGCACCACGATGATCCGCAGGAAGCTCGTCAGGCAGACGAGCAGGGCCGGAAGAATCGCAAGCACCGTCAGGCCGAGCACGACGCGTAGGGCCTGTGCGGTTTCGGTCGCTGGGGTAACAGGCGAAGCTGGAGCGACGGCGGCCGTCGGCGACGTCCTGGATCGTGCCGGATTCGCTGCAGCTGCCGGTGCCTTGGGCGCAGCGGGAGGAGCGCTGGCCGCAGCCGCAGGAGGCTCCTGCACAGGAGCCGAGGCAGGCGGAGGTGGCGAGACCGCCTGCGGCGCATCCGCCGGCGCCACTTGCGCCTCCGTGCTTGCCGGCACCTGAGAGCGGGCGTCGTTCACCGGCCAGCCGAGCAACGCGATGGTAACCAGCACGAGCGCCAGACATATGCGCCAATGCTTGTTTGCGTACGAGCCGATTTGCTGCATGCCGAAGCTCATTGCGGGCGCTCCTGCTCCGCAGGCCCCGGCTCTTCGGCGTCCGAGGCCGCCGGCGCTTCCGCCAGGAGCTGGATGGACTGGTCGGTGCACCCCAGCAGCAGGCGCCGTCCATTCCACACCACGACGTGCAGGCTGTGACGAGGCGACAGAGGCGTGCTGGACACCCGCTGGATCTCACGCGACGGCATCGCGTCGAAGAGCCTGCCGAATCGCCCCAACCAGAGTCCCTTGGCCCCGACGGGTCGCGCTCGCCGGCGAGCGGCGACAACCGCGAAGGCCAGCAACGCCCCCGCAACGACAACGACAACGACAACGACGATCCACCAGGAATCGCTCGCTCCAGTCGAAGCCTCTCCCGGCTGCTCGCGCTTGACCGGAATGCTCGCCGGCAAGCTACTGCCTTGGGCAGGTTCGGCCGCGGCGGACGGGGCCTGCGCCCGAGCCTCACCCGGCGAGGCGACCGACAGCCCCACCGCAACGGCAAGACTCATGAGGAATATCCGGCAGGCGGCTATCACGCGCTCCCGCCAAGGCACTGCATTCATCCGTCAGGATCGGGAGGCCAAGCCCAGTGCAACAGGCAGTTCCGTGATGCGAACCGCAAAGTGGCCATCGACGGCCACCAACTGGCCACGCGCCACGACCTTGCCTTCGATGGTGAGGTCCACGGGCTGGTCGAAGCTGCGGTCCAGGCGCAGCACCTGGTTCTCCTTGGCGCCCAGCAGCTCACCGACCGAGATCGTGGCCTCGCCCACGCACACCTGCAGCTTGGCCTTGATCTGGTGAAGCGGACTCCACTCCTTGAGGATTGGCGCTTCCCCCGGATTTCCCTCGGAACCGGGGTGCAGATCCGGCAGCGCGATGATCTGCGCGGTGGGCATGCCGCCTGCGGCTGCACGCGTCCTGGTTTCGCCGCGGCCTTCGGCCGCGGTGCTGGCGGCACCGATGCGGTTGTCGGCGACGATGCCTTCCAGTGCTTGAGTCATGACTTTCTTCCCTTCAATGTATTGGCGTTGGGGGCAGCGCCTGCCGCCCCGGCAGCTGGTGCCGGCAAACCGGCCATCGCGGCCAGTTCCACGGCGATGCGGCCTTCGCTCTGGCCCAGCCAGCCGCTGCAGACAGGCGTACCGTCGGAGCCGACGACCAGTGCCGGAGAGTCGAGCAGATGCTCCAGTGGAACGACGTCGTCCAGACGCAATTCCTGAAGCTGCCCCAGGTTGAGTTCGGCGCCTTCGAGCAAGACGCGCAGTGAAATTTGCTGGCCGGCCAAAGCGCGATCCAGGCGCTCCTTGGGCTCCTGCGACGCGGAGACCGGTGATGGGGTACGCGTTGCAGCCTGTTCGGGCCCGAGAAGCGCAGCGATTGCTTCGAACGGCAGTCCCAGGCTCCATACACCACCACACCATGTCCATCGCACCAGCAGCGCACCGGACCAGGGGCTCGATGCCATGCGAGCGCCGGGCGTATCTTTGTATCGCTGCGGCGTCAGGCCGAAGCCCGCCAGCAGCGTGCCAACGCGCTGCAGCCAATCCGCCCATGCCGCGCGCACGATTGCGGGTGCAATCACAGGAGAGGCAGGCGCGGTAACCGCGGAGGCCAAGTCGAAAAAGAACATGCGGCTCGCGATGGCCTGGAGTGCCGCAAATGAACTGTCGAGACTCTCGGACGACAACGCCGTGCCAGCGGCGCGGCGAGACGAAGCGGCGAACGCCCAGCAGGCGCTGTCGTCCGAGGGAAACACCACTGTTCCATCGGGCTCGATGACCTCCACATCGGACGCCGTCGACACGGCCTCGCGTACTGGCATCCATTCGGCGCTCCAGTCGCGATGCAATGCCGCGAACCGGTCGCGAACAACGTCCTTCTGCTTCGAACTCCAGCTGCGCAGCGGTCGAGCCCTGAGCGCCGACTCCGTGGCATCCAGCAGCGGCGATGACGATTCGACGTTCATTTGCTCTTCATCGAGAACAGCTGCTGCAGCATCTCGTTGGCGGTGGAGATCACCTGCGAGCTGGCCTGATAGCCGCGCTGCATGATCACCAGGTCGCTGAATTCCTGCGACAGGTCGACGTTGGAGATTTCGATCTGGCCTGCGCGCACGCTGCCGAATGCGCCTTCGCCGGCTTTGCCGAAGTGCCAGGCGTTCTTGTTCACCATCTCGAACTGGTTATTGCCCAGTGCAGCGACGGCATCTGGCGAATCGAAGCGAGCCAATGCCAAGCTGGCACCCTTGACCGTCTGCCCGTTCGAGTAACTCAGCCGCAATACGCCGTTGGCATCGAAGGCAGTCCCGCTGAGTGTCCCAGGCCCCAGGCCGTCCTGCGAATCCATCTTCAGAGTGGTACTGCCGGCAAAAAGCACAACGTCGGCACTGAAATCCAATGCCAGCGTCATCGGTGGCTGGCCGGCGGGCACATAGGTCATGTTCACCACGCTGGTCTGCGGTGTCGGCTTTCCGCCGATGAAGACCATGGACCCGCTCCCGACTACCGCAGTGCCGTCCAGCAAATCAACCCGCATCGTCGTGCCTGAAGTCGTGGCCTCGGTGGTGACGAACTTGACACTCAGCGTATGAACCACGCCGCCTGCATCAACAACCTGGACCGTTCCGACGGCAGCTTGTTCGGTGACGGTATTGGAAAGGTTGCCGGAGAACTTGAGGCGCGAAGTGGGACGCCCCTGGTCCAGCATCTGGCCGGCAACCGAGATCTCGACCAGCGCTCCGCTGCTGTCCATACCCATCACCTTTTCCCCGTTGGCCCGGCTGACGAGAACGCCGTTGTCGTCGAACTTGAACTGGCCCGCGCGGGTGTAGGTGGTCTTGCCTTCGGCGTCCTGCAGAACGAACAACCCCTGCCCGTCCACCGCCATGTCGAGACTGTTGCCCGTCTGGCGCAGCTCACCCTGCTTGAAGGACATGGCGGTGCCGGTCGTGTTCAGGCCGAATCCGACCTGATCCCGGTTCTGGCTGGCATTGCCGCCAGCAAGGTTGCCACCGGTATAGAACATGTCTGCAAACTGGAGGCTGGAGCTCTTGAAGCCCGGCGTGTTGATGTTCGCCGTGTTGTTGGCGATCACGCGCAGGCCGCGCGAGTAGCCGAGCAAGCCAGTCATGCCGACGTAGATGGATTCAAGCATGGGGTGTCCTTTGCGAATTCAGATCAAGCCTGGCGGTCACCGCACCGAGACGAGCTGGCTGAGAGAAATGTTGCTGAGCGTCGCACCCGCCGTCGTACGTACCGTCAGCATCGGCGCATCACCCGACAACGAAAGCGCACTCACCGTTCCCGTAGCAGTACCGCTCGACGTGTTGATGTCGACCGTCTTGCCGATCAGGCCAACCGACTGCAGCGCGGCCTGGTTGGTAATGAGCGTCGCGATCTTGTTGTTGAGCTGCTGCGTCTGTTCCAGGCTGGTGAACTGCGCCATCTGCGCCATGAACTGCTGGTTGTCCATGGGCTTCAGCGGATCCTGGTAGGTCAGCTGGGTCAGCAGGATCTTGAGAAAGTCCTCCATGCCCAGGCTGCTGGCCTGCAGATTGGTGCTGCCCGAACTGCCGATTGCATCGATTGCCATCACGCCCCCTTGGATTGAAATGTGTCGAACACGGTTGGCCGGCGATCGACGCCGGAAGATGAACTGTTGCCTGTGGAACTGCTGATGGATGCGGCTGCATCAGCACCGTCGCGCCAGATCAGCCTGCCGTTGCACACGACCTGGTACAGGCGCTTGCCACGCTCCAGAGTCATCGCGCGCTGGAGGTCGGCCACGATCCGGGGCAGCATGGCCGTCAGCGCATCATCGTCCGCGCGCATCGCGATCCATACGGCCTGGCCTTCGGGAAGAGATTCTTCGTGCAGGCGCAGCGGTGACTGGTCTTCCATTGGCGAAGAAGCGGAATCTTCCGCGCCTTGCGACTCGTGTGCAGAGGCACTTTCCGCCCCGGATTCGTCCACCGCCGGCGGCGCAAGGACTCCGGCTCGCATCCTGGACTGGACGTCAGTCGCCAGGCGCTCATCCTGGGATGAGCTCACGATAGCCTGCCGAAGCTGGATCGGATGGCTGGCGGTCTGCGGCAGCTGCGCGGTGCTACCAGCAAGGCCCGCACGCCCTGCTTGAGGGCTTGGTGCCGGCAGACTACGTCGCATATCAAGCGATGAAGAAGCCGCAGGGGCAGCAGGGATGGCCTTGACCCGCGATACACCTGCAGCCTCGCGCATGCCCGCTCGAGCCGGCGCCACGCCCTCCCGATCGGATGGCGTGGTGGTATTTCCATGTGCTGCGGTCGGCGACGGCTTGAACCAGGCCGACATCTGCGCGCGCTCCATTTCGCGCTGCCAGGCGTCCTGCCGCTGGGCGGCATCACCCTGCCCGCCGAATGCGCCATGTCGCGTAGCTGCTGCCGTGCCGGCGGCGGAATCACGCAATGGTTTGACAGCGCTCATCGCGAAGGCTCCACGGCCTGCCCGCGGCTTGCTGCGGTTCGCGCGAGCCAGTCGCGATCCTGTTCGCTGTTGTTGCGCTGCCGGATTTCGTCGGCGTATTGCGTCAAGGCATCCTCCTTGTGCCGGGTCAGGCCGTCGAGGCGCAGCTGCATTGCAATGCATTCCTTCCTGAGGCGGTCTCTTTCGGCAAGCTGGTCCTGTCGTTGTATGTCCAGTTGCTTCCACTGGTCGCGCAGATGCGCAAGGAATCCAAGTGCGTGCCGATGCGCGCCCGGATCCATGCGCTGCAGCAAGGCCTGGCTGGACGTGCGCGCCTGCTCGTCATGCGCCCGTTGGACTTCGCTCATGCGCGACTCGGTTTCCACAAGGGATTGCTGTGCGCGGGACAGGGACGCCATGAGCTTGTCGAGGTGCCACTGCTGCCGCTGGCGGACCGGCTCGAGTTCGTAGACGAAGCCACGAACATCGACGTCTCGTACCGCCGATGGACTCTTGGCCGAGGCAATGTTCATGGCCTATGCCCCGTGGATGGTGGAGCGGGCATCGCTTTCGGCCCCGAAGACAGAATGTCGCGCAATGCCTGGATAGCCTCCCGCCGGGAAGCACCTCCCACGCTCTGCCTGAGCCATGCCTGCAATCCCGGCTCGAGTTCGATGGCCCGATCGAGTTCGGGACTGGAGCCCTTCTCGTAGGCACCGATGTCGATCATCTGCCGGTTGCGTTCAAGCAGCGCCAACTGCTGCACGGCCAGGACCGACAGTTGACGCTCTTCATCGCTGGCAAGCTCGGGCATGAGCCGGCTCACGCTCTTGAGCACGTCGATGGCGGGGTAATGCCCCCTGTGCGCCAGATGCCGCGAGAGCACGACGTGACCGTCGAGGATGGCGCGCAACGCGTCCGACACGGGCTCGTTGAAATCGTCGCCTTCCACCAGCACCGTGAGAAGCGCGGTAATCGAGCCGCCGCCCGGCGCAGTGCCGCAGCGCTCGCACAGTTCCGGCAGCTCCGCGAAGACCGAAGGCGTGTAGCCGCGCGCAGTCGGCGGCTCTCCGGCCGACAGGCCGACCTCGCGCCTTGCCATCGCAAAGCGGGTGATCGAATCCATCGTGAGCAGGACGTTGTGGCCGCCGTCGCGAAAGTACTCCGAGATGGCGAGCGCGGCGTAGGCAGCCCGAAGCCGGGCCAGCGCCGGCTGATCGGAGGTCGCGACCACCACCACCGATCGCGCCAGCCCTTCCGGCCCCAGTTGCTTCTCGATGAACTCCCGCACTTCGCGCCCCCGCTCCCCAATCAGCGCGATCACGTTGATGCTCGCTTGCGACTCGATCTCGGCATGCGTCTTCACATGTCGAGCCAGCAGCCCGAGCAAGGTGCTCTTGCCGACGCCACTGCCTGCGAAGATCCCGATGCGCTGTCCCTGGCCCAGAGTCAGCAGGCCGTCGATGGAACGGATGCCGGTTTCGAGGATGCGATCAATGGGCGGGCGGCGCATCGGATTGATGGGCGCGGCCTTCAGCGGCATCCGCCGCTGCGTCTGCGGCCTGGCCCCGCCATCCAGGGGCTCGCCGAATCCGTCGATCACGCGGCCGAGCAAAGCCTCGCCCACGCCGATCTGGGATTCGGCGCCCAGCGCACGCACTTCGCAGCCCACGGCAATGCCTTCGACCGATCCGTACGGCATCAGGGTGACGCGGCCCTGCTTCAATCCGACCACTTCGGCGAGCACGCTGGTCTGCCTGTCGAGCTGATTCACGCCACCGGAAGCACCTTGGGCCCGAAGCATGATCCGGCACAGTTCGCCCACTGAGGCATCTGGCCCTGATGCATCGATGGCCAGTCCCTGCATTTCCTTGACCCAGCCGATACGACGGCTCAGTTCGGTGCCTTGCAAGGCCTGGCGGTAGACAGCGAGCGCACTCAATTCAGGACTCCGACGTCCGGGCTGCGGCCCGGGTCTGAAGCAGCGACTCGCGCAGCGCATTCAGCTGTGTTTCGAAACGGGCGTCGAGTCCGCCTTCCGGGGACTGAAGGATGCAGCCTCCGAGTTCGACGTCTGTGCTGGCGATCCACTGCACGCTACCGCCCGCCGATGGCTCGCACGACAGCTCCTGGCTTTCCTGCTGAAGCAGGGCCAGGTCTTCCGGGTGCATGTGAATCGCGGCCAGCTTCCGGCCGCGCAGCTCCTGCATCGCCTTCGCCAGCTGCGCGCGCAGAGCCTCGGGACGGATCACGCTTTCGCCGAGCACGCGACAGACGACTTCGAAGCATAGGGCAAGCATGTCGTCTTCCGCCGCGGCCAGCCGGGCTTCGATCGCTGGTGGCAAGGCTGCGATCAAGCCATCGAGAACCCGGACACGCGCCTGGTAGCCGGCAAGCGCCTCCTGCTTCAGCTCTCGGGTCAGGCGTTGCGCATGGTCTTCGAATTCGCGGCTGGCCTTTTCGGCGGCTTGGGCAGCGCGCTGCCGGGCTTCCTCGTCACCGCGTGCGCGGCCTTCGATGCTGCCCTTGGCAAAACCTTCCTCATAGCCTCTTTGGCGCGCCTCCTCCTCGATGCGTACCGCATCCGCAAGCGCAGGCTGAGCCGGCACCGCTGGTTCGGGCCGCCGGGCCGCCTGGAGGTGCGCAAGACCCGGACCCGACACCGAAGGAGGGGGCGACGACGCTACCTGGCGTTCGGCGATGCCGCCATGCTGGCGTGCCCGGTCCTGGGGCCGAGCCAGCGCAACACGGCCCTGCATGACGACATCGCGCAGAATGATCGCCTTCGGAGACGTATCCTCCGCTGCCCTCGCCACGGCACCACCCGCATCCGGCAATTGGTAACTCATCGGCCGAACCTTCCGCGCAGCGATATGCCGCCCAGCACGTGCCGCAGAGGCTGGCTGAATCTGCTCCATGACGATGAACCACCTGAACTGCTGGTGGAGCGCTCGCGCAGTCTTGCCGACACGCCGGATATCAGCATCGACCGCATGCCCGGAGGTGCGTGGTAGCCCGGAGGCGTTTCGGACAGGCTGGCCTCGATCTTTCTGCGCTGGGCCGGCTCGAGTGCGGCAAGCAGGTCTTCGCGCCAGGGCCAGTCGGCCAGACGCAGCAACTCGCCGACAAGCCCCAACGGCTCCGATCGCAGGCACTCGACCAGCACGCGCACCTGCTGAACATCAAGCGCATGAAGGGCTGCTTCGTCCGATATCGGGCCGGAGAGCCGTTCGGCGGCGAAAAACGTCGCGGTGGAAGAACCGGCCGGAGTGGCGCCGGAGATCGCGTCATCGATCAGCGCTGGATCGCTCTCGATTCCGAGCGCCTCGAGTTCTGCAAGCAGAGGAAGCAGGTTGGCGCGCTCGGACGAAGGCAGTTCGCCGAGGATCCATTCGCGGTCGGCTGGAGACATCGCGTGCAACAGCAGCGCCGCATGACGTGCTCCCCGCGGCTCGGGCGTATCGACCCCCAGCTGCGGCCCCGGCGACAGGTTTGGCGCAGACATCATCAGTTGCCTCGCCGGATGCCAGCCATACCGGCCGGCGGCATTCCCGGTGCGCCTGCATTTCCCGGGACGGGTGACCCCGCAGAAGGCTGCCCGGGAGCGGGCTCACGCATCCAGTCGCGCACCTTGCGCAAAGCGACCGTACGCTCCAACTCGGAGAGTGGCGTGCCGCGCGGTTGCGCCCCTCGAGCCGCAGCACCTGCCCGACTAGCCCGTACGAGAAGCGCCGTCAACGCGGCGACAAGAACCCCGGCGGCCAACAGTTGCCACCACGAGAGGGGCACCTGATCCATCAGGGAGGTCCTGCCGGAGTTGTCACTGCGCTCATCCGCCACGGCCGGATTCGTATCGCCCGGTGCAGCAGCCACAGCGACATCCGGTGCCTGGATAGCACCGCCGACGAGTGATTGCACGACGACAGCATCGCCACGATCGGGCGATGCGCCCACCGCCGCGGCAATGACCTTCTTGAGCTGTTCTTCCTGCGCCAAGTCCAGTGACTTACGCACGACCGCAACCACCTGGATGCGCCGGATGGAACCCGGCTGGCTCACGACCTGCTCGACCCGGCGTCCCACGGCATATTCCACGTCGCGCTGCGCACTGCCGTTGCGGGAACCGCCTGTATCAGTGAGCTTGGCATCGGCAACGGCACCTCCGTCGCGCAGAACCTCGCGCTCCCGCACTACCACACCCGTGGCCTGCAGGCCAGAACGCGTGGCGGCGGGCAGGACGTCTTCGGTGGTCGTGCGGATCTGGTCCATGTTCAGCGTCACGTCGACGCTGGCCAGGGCCTGTCCGGCACCGAAGCTGCGGTCGAGCACAGCCGCGACCTTTCGCGCAAGGTATGCCTCGGTATCGCGCTTGAGCTCCAGCCGCGCGCCATTCAGCTCGGCATCGCCGTTGCCCGCTTCCGCACGGGTGAGCGCCACGCCATGGCCGTCGACGATAGTGACGTCCTGCGTCGCCATGCCGGGCACCGCGGCCGCCACAAGACGCTGCACCCCGATGACCTGCTCGGGACGCAGTGCCTGCCCTTGCCGCATCATGAGCGTGATGGAAGCCTTCGCTTTCGAGGTTGCCTGCTTGAACAGGCCCTGCTCGGGCAGCGCCAGCAGCACCCTGACCTCGCGCACTTCGGACAAGGACTGGATCGTGCGCGTGAGTTCGCCCTGGAGCGCGCGCTGATAGTTGATCTTCTGGGCGAACTCCGTCATGCCGAAGTCCGTGTTGTTGAACAGTTCCAGCCCGACAGCTCCCTGCAGCGGCAGCTCCTTGCCCATCAGCTTGATGCGCGTTGCATGCACGTTCGCCTTGTCGACGAGGATCGACGTGCCACTGTCGCCCAAACGATAGGGAATCTTGAGCCGTTCCAGCTCGGTGGTCATTGCCTGCGCGTCCTGCGGCTTCAGGTCGGAGAACAGGGTCTGGTACTCGGTGTGGAACACCCACCATGCGAGTCCGCCAGTCGCCAGCAGAATAGCCACCACTCCGCCGACGAGACCGGCGCGCGCGCGCGGCGTCAATCCTTGCCAGAAGTTCATATCGGCATCTTCATGATGTCTTGGTATGCCTCAAGCAGGCGGCTACGTACCTGCATCATCAGCTGGAAGGAAACGCGACTCTCCTCCAGATTGATCATGATCTGGTGCAGGTTCTGCGCATCGCCCATGGCCAGCTTCTGCAGATCGACCTGATTGCTGATCAACTGGCCGTTGACCTTGGCTAATCCGTCGGACACGAGTTGCCCGAACGAGCCGGCGACGGCCTCCGAGGACACGTTCGACACGTCTGGCATCGCGGTCGATGCCTGTGCCTGCAGGGTCTGTGTGCTGCCGGCAGCCACCATGGCCTGCGCCTGCGACGAAAGCGAGGCCAGCGCCTCGACAGGGAGAAATCCGGTCATGCGTTGCTTCCGATGTCGAGCGCCCTGAGAGCCAGCGTGCGCGCTGTGTTCATGGCCGAAACGTTGGCCTCGTAGGCCCTGGTCGCGCTCATCATGCTGACCATTTCGGTGGCGGGATCGACGTTTGCATACGCTACAAATCCGCGCTCGTTGGCAAGAGGATGCCCCGGTTCGTAGACCATTCGGGGCATGACACCAGCCGCAATGACACGAACCTGAGGTCCGGCCTGCAAGGCGGCATCGATGTCGCCCGCCGCACTGCTGACCAAGGAAGCGAACCCACCGGCCGCATCAGCCGATGCACCGGCCGACAAGCGAGCCTCGGCCACCACGCGCAGCGGCTGATAGCTGCGGCCATCCACTCCCTGTACGGTATTGGCATTGGCCAGGTTGAGCGCGGCCACCTCGACGCGCATGCGCTCGACGTTCATTCCGGCCGCACTGATTGCGAAGGTTTGCGTGTAGTCCATGACTTATTTCCTGCCGTCGCCGGCGGCCATTGAAAGAATTGCGAAATGACGCGAGAGGCCTTTCACCAGCGCCTGGTATTGCACCGCGTTGCGCGCCATCTCCGCCGCCTCCACATCGAGCTGCACCTGCCCGGGGACGCCAAAGTCGTCGACGGCGGCCTCTACACGAGGGCGCACCTGGCCGAGCGCGAATGCGTCGACACGACCCGACTGCTCCATGCTGCGTCGTGCCTCGACGAGTTGATCTTCGAAACTCACCCGCAGCGGCACATAGCCGGCTGCATTGGCATTGGCGATGTTGGTCGCGATCGCCTGCTGGCGCAGGCTCGCGGCGTCGAGCGCCAATGCCAGCGCCGATCGGGTCACGGCTTCGATGCCATCTGTCATGTCTTTCTCCCGATGCCTTTTTCTGGATGGAAGTGGATGGAGTTGCAGGAAATGGGCGTCGTCATTGCACGACCAGTTCGCCATGCAGCGCACCAGCGGCCTTGACGGCTCGCAGGATCGAAATGACGTCGCGGGTGCTCGTCTTGAGGCGGGCGAGCGACTGGACGAGGTCGGACACCGTGTTGGAGCCGGTCACGAAGCCTGCGCCGTTCTGCTCGTCGACGTCGACCCGCGTGTTGGTCACGATGGCGGTGCGGATGTCAGGACCTCCGTTCCAGATGTTGATCGGCTGCGAGGCCGTGTTCTGGCTGGAAATGGCGATCTTGATGTCGCCGTGCGAGATCGCCACCTTCGATATCCGCACGTCGCCGCCCGACACCACGGTTCCGGTCCGCTCGTTGATGACCACCTTCGCGCGACGGTCGGGCTCCACGGTGACGTTCTCGATACGGGTGAAAAGGCTGACGAGTTCGCCACGCTGCGATGCAGGCACCGCGATCTCGATGCCCGAAGCATCCTTCGCCCTGGCAAGGCCGCCACCGAGCTGGCTGTTGATGGCGGCGGCGACCCGGCTGGCCGTGGTGTAGTCGGGTTCGGAGAGAACGAAGGTCACGCTCTGCTTCTCGTCGAGCATCGCCGCGTTGACCCCGACCTCGACGGTCGCTCCATTGGGTATGGAGCCAGAAGTCGGATGGTTCTTCTGGACCACGTTGCCGTTGGCGTCGTAGCGATAGCCGCCGACCGACAGTCCGCCTTGGGCCAACGCATAGACACGGCCGTTCGCGCCCTTCAGCGGCGTGATCAGCAAGGTCCCGCCGACGAGGCTGCGCGCATCGCCGGCGGAGCTCACGGTCACGTCCAGGGTATCGCCCTCGCGGGCGAAGGTGGGCAGGCTTGCGCTCACCATCACGACGGCCACGTTGCGGCTCTGCACGGCCTCCGGCGCGATCGTGAGGTTGAACTGCGAAAGCACGTTGGCCAGCGATTGACGGGTGGCCCGGTTGGCAGGCGAATCGCCCGTGCCGGCAAGGCCGGTCACGATGCCAGTGCCGAACAGTGCGTTGTCGCGCCATCCCTTGAGCTTGCCGAGATCCTTGACGCGTATGGCATCGGCTGCGTGCACCGCGGAAATGCCGATGCAAAGAAGAGCGGCAGCCGGGAGCGCACGGCGCAGGAGAAGAGTTCGAATGATTCGGAGCATCACAAGCCCAGCCAGTCAAGAATTCGCCGCCATCCGCTGCGACGCGTGCGGTCGGATACATCGCCCTCGCCCACGTAGGTAATCCGGGCATCGGCGAGGCGGGTCGACAGAACCACGTTACCGTCGGAGATGTCCTGCGGGCGGACACGTCCTTCCAGATTGACTTTCTGCAGCTCGTCGTTCACCGTGAGCAGTTGTTCCCCCGCCACCTTCAACTCACCGTTGGCCAGCACTTCCTGCACCGTCACGGTAAGGGTGGCTAGCAGCTTGTTGGCGCGCTGGGTGCGGCCCCCGCCATCGAAATCCCCGGAAATGCCGATCCCGAGCTGTCCCACGACCCTGTTGCCAGTGTGCGTCACGGAGCCGGTGATGTCGTTGCCGCGCTTGGTACCGGTGTTGGCCGATGTCGATGCAGACGAGTTTTCGAAAACCTGGATGGTCAGCGAATCACCCACGCGAAACGCCTTGTTGTCCGCGGTAAGCGGCCGGAAGCTGCCCTCCTGGTACAGACTCTCTGCGAAAGCGGGCAACAGGATGGAAAAGGCCACAGCTGTCGCCAAGGCGTATTGGCCGACTCGCCGCTTCAGATGGAGAAGATTCACGGCTGTACCTCGACCTGGCCGCGGCCGGTCACGCGGGCCAGCACTTCCCCGCTCGCGCCCGGGACCTTGACGCGAACGACCTGCCCTTCGCGGCCGTCCTGCAGCACCTCTACGCGGCTCTCCACCGAAACGTCGCCGCTTCGCGCCAGAAGATGCGCCCAGTTGCCGCGGGTGACTGCCGGGGCCACCTCCAGATGCGAACTCGTGAGGACTTCACCAGGCTTGAGTGGGCGCCGCAGGCGCTGATGCCCATCGCTCACATCGATAGCAGCGCTTGCCGTCACCGGCGCCCCATGCTTGACCGCCGTCAAATCCACTTCGCGCGCAGCCATCGCCCCGCGCATGACGATCGGATCGACCGCCACGCCGCGCTCGACCTCGGTCGTGGCAACAGTCATCGGTGCCCAGGCTCCTACTTCGAAAGTCACGGCCGTCGTCCGTACGAAGCGGCCGTCGACCCACGCATCGACCCATACCAGCATTCGCCGGCTCGGCTGGGCCTGCTCGGCGATGGGACGCACCCGCAGCGTCGGAGTGCCGGGCGGCAACAGCAGGTCGCGTGCAGTGGATACCGGCTCCACCTCGGCTCGCACGCTTCGTCGCGAGAGCCAATCCAGAAGTGTTGCGCGCGCCGCACCCACGACGGTCTCGCCCGGCAATTGCTGCGCGGCGCTTGCGACCTCCACCTCAGCGGCGCCACTCCATTGGATCGTCGACGGTTGCATGCGAAGGGCACTGTCTACCGTCCGCAGGCCGCTTCGCGCTTCGACCCACCGCGCGACGGTGTCGCGGTCGAGAAGGGCAGTGGATCCGAGCCGGGGCGCGGGCCCGAGGGGCAAGGCCATCAGGCGGCGCAATGTGGGCAAGTCCTGCGTCGTCAGGAATGCGATGTCGCCCAGACGGACATTGGTCTGTTCGATCTTGACCTGCTGCCGCAGCTCGATGGAAACCAGAGGGCTCGCAGCGGGCGGAGCGGCGCCCGCCACGGCCGACGCCACCGCGGAGAGCACCGGGAGCGCAACACGCAGGACGATCGAACCGCCCCGCAGGCAACCACTACTTGCGCAGGCCATTGATCATTCCCAGCATCTCGTCGGACGCCTGCATGACTTTGACATTGGCCTCGTAGACACGCTGAGCCACCATGAGGCTCACCATCTCTTCGTTCAACTTGACGTTGGACCCTTCGAGGAAACCCTGCGACACGGTGCCCATGCCGTCTTCGGTCGCCTTGCCGGCAATGGCCTCACCGGAGTTGGAGCTCGATCGATAGAGGTTGTCGCCCTGCGCGAGCAGGCCGGAAGGGTTCGTGAAGCGAACCAACTCCAGCTGACCAATGTCTACCGGCGTCGATTGCCCCGCAACCTGAATGCGCACCCGGCCGTCGCTGTCTATCTGCATGTTCTGCGCGTTGTCTGGAATGGCCAGGTTGGGCTTGAGCGGAAAGCCGCCAGCAGTCGCCAGCAAGCCGTCGCGATTGACCCTGAAGGTTCCGCCTCTTGTGTAGGCGCTCGAGCCATCGGGCATCGTCACCTCAAGAAAGCCTTCGCCCTGAATGGCGATATCGAAGGCCGACTCCGTCTTCTTGAGATCGCCCATGTCGAACAGCTTGGAAGTCGATGCGACGCCCACGCCGGCTCCCACACGGCTGCCGGCGCCCAGAATGCCCGCATCCTCCTGGCCAGGCACCATGCGACCAGCCTCGCGCACCATCAGGTCAGTGAAGCTGACCTTGTTCTTCTTGAAGCCGGTGGTGTTGACGTTGGCCAGGTTGTTCGCGATCGTGTCGACGTTCAATTGCTGGGCCTGCATGCCGGTTGCGCTGATGTAGAGGGCATCGAACATAGTTGTTGCCTGCTGAAAGTGGATTGGAGAGAGAGAACTCGTCAGGAAAGTTCGCCGAGTTTTCGGACAGCGCCGCCGATCATTTCGTCGTAGCCCAAGGCGATTCGCTGCATGGATTCGAAGTGACGCATCGACTGGATCAGCTGGGCCATTTCCTGCATCGAATTCACGTTCGAGTTCTCGAGAAAGCCCTGACGCAGCTGCACGTCGCTGTCCCTCAGCTGCGTCGGCACCTGATCGGTTGTCATGAGTCCTTCGCCCATGCGCCGAAGATTCCTGGTGTCGTCGAACTGGACGACCTTCAGTTGAGCGACCGGAGTCGAGTCGACACCGCCGCCTGGCCTGGATTCGAAGACCTGGCCGGCCGCGTCGATCACGGGATTGGGACGGGAAAGCACGATCTCGCCGCCTACGCCCATGACCGGATTGCCTTGCGAAGTGACGAGGCGCCCACGCGCGTCGAGTTGCCAGCTGCCCTGCCTCGTATAGGCCAACCCGGCTTCAGTTGAAATCTCGAAGAAGCCGGGCGTGGCCAGTGCGACATCCAGGTTTTGCCCTGTCGTCCTCAATGTTCCGGGCCGGGTATCGCTCTGGATCAACAGCATTGCCGGCGTGATGCCCGGCGTGTCAGCCCGTATGTCGCCGGCAACTGCTCCTGCAGCCTGCATGGCATCGGAGAAGGCTGCACCGTTCGACGGCAACGAAGCAACAACCTCCCGCTTGTAACCCGGTGTCGCTGCGTTTGCCATGTTCATGCTGATGCGCTCCAGGCGAGCCATGTCCTGCTGCATGCCGTTGAGGCTGATGGCTAGTACGTCGGTCATGAATGGATTCCTGGTTCGTCAAAGCTGGACGACGCTGAAAGATTTCAGCTCGATGGTGTGAGGCACTTCGGACATGGACAGCACGCGCAGATGCGGCATGACCCGTTCCGACAGCGACCGCACGTGGCGCCGCAGTTCGGGCGCGCACAGCAGGACGGGCAGAAGGTTGCTCTTCATCATGCGTTCGGCCTGCTGGACCAGCCGCTTCATGAGCTGTTCGGTCAGCCGCGGGTCGAGCACGAAGGGCTGCGCGCCCGCGGCCTCGGTGGCGGCGTGGATGCTTTGCAGGAACTGGCTTTCGATCGCGGGATCGAGCGTCAGCACTTGCAGCGAAGTGGCCTCTCCAAGAAGCCCCTGGCAGATCGCATGGCCAAGTCGCTGCCGGACTATTTCGGTCAACTGGCTCGCATCCCTTGTCGTTCGGCCGGCATCCGACAGCGTCTCGAGGATCGCCTCCACATGGCGGATCGAGACCTTCTCCCTCAGCAGGTTCTGCAGCACCTTCTGGACGTCGCTCGATGAAAGCACCGTCGGGATGAGCTCTTCCACCAACCCGGGCTGGCTCTGCCTCACGCGGGACAGCAGCCGGTCGACTTCGGCCCGGGTGAGCAGCGTGGCCGATTCGCGGCGGAGCATCTCGGTCAGATGCGTCATGAAGACGGTCGGCGCATCGACAAGGGTGTACTTCGCCTGGCTCGCGGCGTCGCGCCGGCTTTCTTCGATCCAGAGAGCCGGCAAGCCATAGGTCGGATCGCGCGTCGGCTCACCGGGAATGGACTTGATGTCCCCCGCGGGGTGAATGGCCAGCAGCCTGTCGGCGCGCGCCTCACCCTTGCCGACGAGCACGCCGTCGAGGTGAATTTCGTATCGGTCGGCCGACAGTCTCGTCGAGTCCCGGAACCGCACGCGGGGCAGCACGAGGCCGAATTCCTGTGCATGCTGCTTGCGAAACGTAGAGATTCGCTCCATGAAGACGCTGCCGGGCTGGTTGATCACCGGAACCCAGTTGGCGCCAAGGTGGACCTCGATGGGCTCGACCTGCAGCAGCGCATACGGATCATCGGCCGACGCAGCAGACGAACCGTCCGCAGTAGGCGCCACATCGCCGGCGGCGTCGCTGCTGGTACTGGCTCCCGGCGCAGCGGACTTGGCGTTCGCGATGCGATACAGGATCACGGCGGCGAGCAGGAAGCAGATCGAGAGCACGAGCGTGGGCAGCGCCGGGATACCCGGCAACGCCAGCAGCCCTCCCAGGGCCAGGGCGACGAGGAGGAGCGTCTTCGGAAACGAACTCACCTGCCGCAATGCCTCCCGGCTGAGGTTGGCGTCGGAAGCCGATCTTGTGACGATGATGCCGGTGCCCACCGCGATCACGAGGGCCGGGACCTGCGTCACGATGCCATCGCCGATGGTCAACAGGGTATAGGTCTGCAGTGCCTGGCCCCACGGCATGCCGTGCTGCATCACGCCGATCACCAGCCCGCCGATGATGTTGATCAGCAGGATGATGATGCCGGCGATGGCGTCTCCCTTGACGAACTTGCTTGCGCCGTCCATCGCCCCGTAGAAGCCGGCTTCCTTTTCGAGATTCTTGCGGCGGCGCTGAGCTTCCGCCTGATCGATGAAGCCCATGTTGAGATCGGCGTCGATGCTCATCTGCTGGCCCGGCATGCTGTCGAGCGTGAATCGCGCGGCCACCTCGGACACGCGCTGCGCACCGCTGGTCACCACGACGTACTGCACGACGATCAGGATCAGGAAGACGATCAGGCCGATGACGTAGTTGCCGCCGACCACAAATGCACCGATGGCACCGATGACGCGACCCGCGTCGCCATCGGAAAGGATCAGTCGGGTGGCTGCCACGTTGAGCGACAGACGAAACAGCGTGGCGATCAGGAGCAGCGACGGGAAGGTCGAAAACTCTACGGGCCTTGCCATGTAGAAGGTCAGCAGCAGCACCAGGAAGGCGAAGCTGAAATTGCAGAGGATCAGGAAATCGAGCAGCCCGCTGGGAATGGGCGCAAACAGCACGACCAACACGCCCAGCACGAGCAGCACCAGTGCGATGTCGCTGTGCCTGCCAAGGACCCGTCCGAGCGCGTTCACGACGACGAAGCTCCCGCCGTCACGCGGCCTTGCTGCCGGTCCCGCATCGCAAAGACCCACACGATGATTCGCGCCACCTGGGCATAAAGCTCCGGCGGCACCGGATGGTCGACCGGCAGGTCTTTGTAGATGCGCCTTGCCAGCACCGGGTTCTGGACGACCGGGATCCGATGGCGCGCAGCAATCTCGCGCATCGCGGCCGCCATATGCCCCGCGCCCTTGGCCAGCAACTGAGGCGATGCCATCCTGCCGTGCTCATACTTCAGCGCAACCGCAATGTGGGTGGGATTGGTGATCACCACATCGGCATTGCGTGTCTGGCGCAAGGCCTGGCTGCGCTTGAGCATCTCGCGGCGCAGTTCCCGAAGACGCGCACGGATTCGCGGATCGCCTTCCCGGTTCTTGGTTTCGTCCTTGAGCTCCCGCTGACTCATTCGCATCTTCTTCGCGAACTCACGCCGCGTGTACATCAGGTCGAGCAATGCGATCAAACCGAGTACCAGCGCCATCTTGAGGCCGATGCTCGCCAGGTCGTCCAGAAGGATGCGCAGATAGCCGATTGCCGACAGTGAAGCCAGCGCATAGAACTGGCTCGTCAGCGCTTTGAGGCTCAGCACGGCAACCAGCGAGAGCAGCACCAGCTTGACGAGTGCACGAGCACCGTCGAACAGGATGCGCATTGAAAACAGTTTCTTCAGACCGTTCACCGGATTGATGCGGTCGAAATCCATCTTCACTGGATCCATGGACAGGATCGGGCCGGTCTGCATCATGTTGCCGATGACCGCAGCAAGCATGACTGCCGCGAAGAATGGAGCGGCAAGCGTCAACGTCGCACGCAGGGCACGGTCGAGCATGGGCCAGAGCCCGACGCCGGAGGCATCCATCCGCCCGGCATGGATCAGCACCGCCTGGTCGAAACGAAACTGTGTCGATACGGCGCCGAACCCGCGCCAGGTCATATACACGACGGCAACAGCAAACACCACGGCAGCAACGACGTCCGCACTCTTCGCTACCTGTCCGCGCTCACGGGCCTTCTGCAGCTTGTATGGTGTGGCCGCTTCGTTGCGATCGAGATCCTGCTCGGCCATCAGCGCACCTGCCCCGTCTTCGGCGATGCCGCAGCAAAAATACCTTCCCAGGTAGCGGTGATGCTTGCGTAGGTCCGGGTCATCACGCCGCCTATACCAATGAACCAGAGCGACAGCGCCACCAGGCCAACGATGATCTTCACAGGGATGCCCATCGTGAACATGTTCATCTGGGGCAAGTTGCGACTGACGACCCCCAGGGCGAACTCGACCAGCAGGATGCAGAAGACGACCGGAGCGGCGAGCGCGAAGCCCAGGCCGAAGAGGCCGGCCGCCTGCTTCAGCACGGGAGCCGCGGCACCCGCGACAGACCAGGGCACACCGACTGGAAAGCGCTCCAGGCTGTAGGCGATGCCCCTCAGCAGGGCATGGTGTCCGTTGATCAAGAAGAAGACCAGGACCGCCAGATAGCCGAATGCGGAGGTTAGGATGGGTACCGGGCGCTTCGTGACGGGATCAACGATCTGGGCCATGCCGAAGCCCAATTGCACATCCAGCAGTTGCCCGGCAATGGCAAATGCCGCAAAGGCCAATAGAACTCCAAGCCCGAGGACCGCACCGAGCGCAAGCTCCGACATGGCTGCGGTCAGCAAACCACTCCAACCTTCGAATGGTTGCGTCGAAGGCGCCGACAAGCCCGCCGCCAATGCGATCGAAATGCCGACCACCAGCAGCGTCCGAACAGAGGCGGGCATCGGAATGGCGTAGAGGACGGGTGTCATGAGCAACGTCGCGGCCACTCGCAGCGCGAGCAGACCGACAAGGCTCGGCCACGACGAATTGAGCAAGAGAGAGCTCACATCAAGACTCGAAGCTCAGAACAGCGAGGGAATACCGCTCCAGAGCTGGACCGTGAATTGAGTGAGTTTACGGAGCATCCATGGACCGGCAACGATCATGACGGCCGCTGCGGTAAGCAGCTTCGGAACGAATGTCAGTGACATTTCCTGGACCTGGGTGACTACTTGGAGGATGCTGATCAGCACTCCAACCAGCATGGTCAGTCCCAACAAGGGAAGACACAGCAACAGTCCCGTCCAGAAAAGGTCCGACATCATCTTCAACGCCAAGTCCGCGTGCATGCGATCCTCCCTGTTGCACCAAACTTTTTTTAGGTGAAAGGCAACTCAAGCAGCCATTCATAATAATTTTAACCTAGCGTTACTCTTTTTATTCTGGATTCAAATATTTTTCAAAACCTATTTGATTAGTAAAAAAATACTAATTTTCAAATAGTCCAACAGTAAGCCAATAAAAAAACCCCTGAGCGAAACATCGCTCAGGGGTTAAATCTGAGAACTTTTAATTTAATGGTGCCGCTTGTCGGAATCGAACTGACGACCTTCCGCTTACAAGGCGGGTGCTCTACCAATTGAGCTAAAGCGGCTGAATTCCAATGCGTGATTCTAGTGGCGGTACCGACTGGTCCGACCAGGCGCCATTCGCGACCGCCTACTTGATGCGCTTGAGCGACGGCCGGGCGCCGCCACCCGACGGCGGGCGCGGCGGTTCGTCGACTGGGTCGGTGGGCGCGCCGGCATCGACTGTCTCGCTGCCGTCTTCGCCCGTCACCAGGTGGACGATCTTGCCGGCATCGCCTTCGGAGCCACTGCCGCGCGAGGCATCGCGCAGCGGCGCTCGCGCAGGTGCCTGGACGGGCATCGGCGCATCGACGTTGCCATCCGACGAAACGGCCGGAGCCGGCGCGGGAAACGCCATGCCCTGCCCGTTCTCGCGCGCGTAGATCGCGATCACGCGCCCCACCGGCACGCTGATTTCACGCGCAGTGCCCGCGAAGCGGGCCTTGAACTCGATGAAGTCGTTGCCGAGCTTGAGCGAGCTGGTCGCGTCGAAGCTGATGTTGAGCACGATCTCGCCGTTCTTCACGTACTCGCGCGGGACCTGCACGGTTTCGTCGACCTGCACCGCGACGTAGGGCGTGAAGCCGTTGTCGGTGCACCATTCGTACAGCGCCCGGATGAGGTACGGGCGGGTGGAGGACGACTCGAGCGCGTTGATCATGAAATTGGTACCGTGCAATCGCGAAATCGCGGCCTCGGACAGGCCGCCGTCTCTTCGCGGAACACCGCGGGACCGGCTCTGCCGGGCCGCAGGTGTTGCCCCCGGAAGGGGGATGGCGAAGCGACACGAAGTGCGCGAAGCCTGGGGGCGATCTTAATTACTTTCGCATGACCTTTTCGGACGGGGTCAGTGCTTCGATGTAGGCCGGGCGCGAGAAGATGCGTTCGGCGTACTTCAGCAGCGGCGCGGCGTTCTTGCTGAGGTCGATGCCGTAGTAGTCGAGGCGCCACAGCAGCGGAGCGATGGCCACGTCGAGCATCGAGAAGTTGTCGCCCAGCATGTACTTGTTCTTGAGGAACACGGGCGCCAGCTGCGTGAGGCGGTCGCGGATGTGCGAGCGGGCCTTTTCGAGCGCCTTCTCGTTGCCCTTGGTGGTGCGGTTCTCGAGGGTGGAGACGTGCACGAACAGTTCCTTCTCGAAGTTGAGCAGGAACAGGCGTACGCGGGCGCGGTCGACCGGGTCGCCGGGCATCAGCTGGGGGTGCGGGAAGCGCTCGTCGATGTACTCGTTGATGATGTTCGACTCGTACAGGATCAGATCCCGCTCGACCAGGATCGGCACCTGGCCGTACGGGTTCATCACGCTGATGTCTTCGGGCTTGTTGTAGAGATCGACGTCGCGAATCTCGAAGTCCATGCCCTTTTCGAACAACACGAAGCGGCAGCGGTGGGAAAAGGGGCAGGTCGTTCCTGAATACAAGACCATCATGGCGAGAGACTCCTAAAAATCAAAAAGAGTGGGTCGCGTTGGCAACCCACTCTGTGGGACCGGATGCCCGAAGGTATCCGGTCGGCGTGCACGGAACTACTTGACGTCTTTCCAGTACGAGGCGTTCAGCCGCCACACGAATACCACCGACATGGCCAGGAACAGCAGCACCCACACGCCGATGCGCACGCGGGTGTTCTGAGCCGGTTCGGCCATCCATTGCAGGTAACTCACCAGGTCGCCGACCGCATTGTCGAATTGCACGGGCGTCATGGTGCCGGGAGTGACTTGCTCCCAGCCCTTGAACACCTCGGTTTCGTGGCCGTGCTGTTCGACCTTGGTGTAGACCGGGCGGCGCTCGCCCTGCAGTTCCCACAGGGGGTTCGGCATGGCGACGCTCGGGAACAGGAGGTTGTTCCAGCCGGTGGCCTTGGTTTCGTCGCGGTAGTAGGTGCGCAGGTAGGTATAGAGATAGTCGGCGCCAGTGCCGCCGTGGCCGGCACGCGAGCGCGCGACCAGCGTCAGGTCGGGCGGCGTGGTGCCGAACCAGTCCTTGGCCTGGCGCGCGTCGATGTTGGCCTTCATGGTCTCGCCGACCTTGTCGGTCGTGAACAGAAGGTTGTCCTTGATCTGCTGCTCGGTGATGCCGATGTCCTGCAGGCGGTTGTAGCGCATGAAGGCGGCCGAGTGGCAGTTCAGGCAGTAGTTGACGAAGAGCTTGGCGCCGTTCTGCAGCGCGCTCACGTCGTTCGTCTTGTTGGGGGCCTTGTCCCACGCGAGCCCCCCGGACTCGGCCGATGCCGCCGCGGAGAAGGTCAGGCCCAGCGCGAGACCCAGGACCGCGAGCCAGCCGGAAATGCTTTTCTTCATCGTGTTTCTCTCAGCTCTCTTGGCTTCTGGTTCTCATCAATGGGCGGCGAAGACCACGCGCTCGGGCACGGTCTTGAATTCGCCCTTGCGGCTCCACCACGGCATCAGCAGGAAGAAGCCGAAGTACACGAGCGTGCCGATCTGCGAGATGGTCTGCGCGATGTCCAGCTTGAACGAACCGATGGCCAGTTCGCCCCAGACGCCGGGAGGCTGGATGCCCAGGTAGCCCAGGATCAGGAAGAAGAAAACGAAGAGGCCGTACACATACTTGTGCCAGCCCGGACGGTAGCGGATCGACTTGACTTCGCTGTGGTCGAGCCACGGCAGGAAGAACAGGATGATGACCGAGCCGCCCATGACGACCACGCCCCAGAACTTGGCGTCGAAGGTCTTGAGCAGGAAGATCACCACAGCCGCGACGACGATGCCCGCGATCTTCAGGCCCATGCCCGACTTGCCCTTGACGAAGTTCCAGATGGCGGCAGCGGCGATGATCAGCGAGAACACGTTGACCATGTCGTCGGTGGTCGCGCGCAGCATCGAATAGAACGGCGTGAAGTACCACACCGGGGCGATGTGGTTCGGCGTCTTCAGCGAGTCGGCCGGGATGAAGTTGTTGTATTCGAGGAAGTAGCCGCCCGCCTCGGGAGCGAAGAAGATCACCGCCGAGAAGATCGTGAGGAACACCACCACGCCGAAGATGTCGTGCACGGTGTAGTACGGATGCGACGGAATGCCGTCCAGCGGATGGCCGTCGGGGCCGCGGTTGGCCTTGATCTCGATGCCGTCGGGGTTGTTGGAACCCACTTCGTGCAGCGCGATCAGGTGGGCCACCACCAGGCCGAGCAGCACCAGCGGCACGGCGATCACGTGGAAGCTGAAGAAGCGGTTCAGCGTGGCGTCGCTCACCACGTAGTCGCCGCGGATCAGCAGGGCCAGGTCGGGGCCGACGAAGGGAATGGCGGCGAACAGGTTCACGATCACCTGGGCGCCCCAGTAGGACATCTGGCCCCAGGGCAGCAGGTAGCCCATGAAAGCCTCGGCCATCAGGCACAGGAAGATCGCGCAGCCGAACACCCAGATCAGCTCGCGCGGCTTGCGGTAGCTGCCGTACATGAGGCCGCGGAACATGTGCAGGTACACCACGATGAAGAACGCCGAGGCGCCCGTCGAGTGGATGTAGCGGATCAGCCAGCCCCACGGCACGTCGCGCATGATGTACTCGACCGATGCGAACGCCTGGTTCGCGTCGGGCTTGTAGTGCATGACGAGGAAGATGCCGGTGACGATCTGGATCACCAGCACCAGCATCGCCAGCGAGCCGAAGATGTACCAGAAGTTGAAGTTCTTCGGCGCGTAGTACTTGCCCCACTGGTCGTTCCACAGCTTGCTCAGCGGGAAACGGTTGTCGACCCAGTTCAGCAGCTTGGCGCCGGCGGGTGCGTTGGGGGAAATCTCGTGGAATTCAGCCATGTTCTTCTTCCGCCTCAGGCCTTCTTGGAGTCTTCACCGATCAGGAGCTTGGTGTCCGACAGGTACATGTGCGGCGGCACCGGCAGGTTGTCGGGCGCAGGCTTGTTCTTGAAGACCCGGCCGGCCAGGTCGAAAGTGGAACCGTGGCAGGGGCAGAGGAAGCCGCCTTCCCAGTCGTTCGGCAGCGAAGGCTGCGGACCGGCCTGGAAGCGGTCGGTCGGCGAGCAACCCAGGTGGGTGCAGATGCCGACCACGACGAGCACGTCGGGCTTGATGGAGCGGTGCTCGTTCTGTGCGTACTTGGGGGTGAATTCGTCGGGGTGACGCTTGGAGAGGGGATCGGCCAGCTGGCCGTCGAGCTTGGGGAGTTCCGCGACCTGCTCGGGGGAGCGCTTGAGGATCCAGACCGGCTTGCCCCGCCATTCGACGGTGATCTTCTCGCCGACCTTGAGGCCCGAGATATCGACCTCGACCGCAGCACCCGCAGCCTTGGCCTTCTCGGAAGGCTGGAAAGTGCTCACAAAGGGGATGGCGGTGGCCACGCCGCCCGCCACGCCAGCGCAGCTGGATGCAATCAACCACGTGCGCTTGCTGGTGTCGATCCGGTGCGAGCCGGAGGTCATGTCACTCATGGGGATCCTCTTGTCTTCTTCGCTGGAGCAGGAGTCAACCCGCGATTGTAGCGGGGCGCTGTAAGGATATTCAATGGCCGCCATGCGCATGGCCGGCGGCCGCGGGCCGGGCGCGCCGCGTCCGCGGGCGCCCGCCAGGGGCTGCACAGGGCGACGAAGACTGTCGCCGCGGAGACTTCAGTTCAGCAGTCCGTGCTGCATCGCCTCGTGGACCGCCTGGGTCCGCGACTTGACCGAGAGCTTGCGATAGATGCTCTTCGCGTGGAACTCGATGGTGTTGACCGACAGGTACACCGCTTCGGCGATCTGCCGGTTGCTCCAGCCCTGCGCGATCAGGCGCAGCACCTTGAGTTCGCGCGGCGACAGCAGGCCCTGCGGCAGCCTGGAATCGGGAGCTTCTCCCTGCGGTTGCTGTTTGTGCTTCTGCTGCTGTTGCGGCGGCTGGCCCTGCACGCGGATGGCCTCGATCGTGCGCGCCTTCGCGGACGCGGCGATAGAACCGAGGATGCGCCGCGCGATGCGCGAATCCATCGGCGAGCCTCCGCGTTCGATGGAGCGCAGCAGATAGGCGAGTTCCGCGTCGTCGGCTTCGGTAAGTAGATACCCGATGGCGCCGGCCGCGATCGCGGCATTCACCTGCTGCTGGTCGTCGGACGCCGACATGCCGATGCTCTCGACGCGCGGATAGGTCTGGCGCACATGATGAAGAACGGCGGCACCGTCGCTGCCCGGCAGCCGCATGTCGACCAGCACGAGGTCATAGGGCAATGCCGCCAGCAGATTGAACGCCTCGGCCCGGCCCGATGCGACCACCACGCGGCGATGCGGCGCGAGCTCGCAGAGGATGCGCCGCATGCGGTCGGCGCAGGCAGCGTCGTCCGCGACGACCAGCGCGGCATGGAAGACGCCGCCATACAACTGCGCTGCCGTGAGTACCGGCGTCGATGCGGCCGAGGAGGTGTAGTGGATGTTCATTTCCATGTCCGCGCTCCTGCTGCGTCTTCTCCTGCCTTGCCGCAGCGGACCTGGTCCGTGCCGCATGCGCTGATGCCGTTGCCGATGTCCAAGAAAAAATTGATCACGCGACGTCCTCTGGCTCTTTCGCCACCCGTGGGTAGCTTCGAAATGTTGTCTTTCGTTTCAGATACCGCAGGAACGATGCCCACTCGGACGAGCGTCGGCGCACATCACGCAAGGACGCGTGTAGTACTTTGATTTCATTGAAGAAATTGCCCGAAACGAGCTGAAGAACGAGCTCGCGCGAAGGCCTTGCGAAGGCCGTTTTCAGGCCGTTGTTACGTGCGGGTTACCGCGCCTGTTACGTAGCACCGCGACACGCGAAACGCGTGCGAGACCACATCTCCAAACGTCAATACGCGATTCATGCGATGGCCGCAAACCCGCATGTGCATTGGTTTTGCAGGCTATGTATGCATGCGTCGATGGCGCGCCGTCGACATGCATACATCCATAACTACGGATACCGGTGATGTTCAGCGAAGACCTCGATTCCTAGCATCGGTTGCATTGGGTAACTCGATGAAACCCAACCCTGCTTTCACGCGACGAGGGCGTGTGAAAGACCAGAAATGGCAACTGATTTCTTCAAGGAAGAAAATCCAAATGACTACATCCCAGCGCTCCAGTGTCCGCTCTTTCATTGTTCGCCGTCCGGGCGTCAGCAAGCTTCTCGCTTCAGTGCTTCTGAGCGCTGGCTATGTGATGACTTTGCCGGTCGCACATGCCCAGGTCACGATCGGCGGGGCGGAAGTCAATGCGGGCAACGTTGGAGGCAACTTCAATACTGGCAACGGCGGCGGCGTATTGAACGCTGTCGGCGGCGTATCGACGACTACGCTGACGGCCGGGAGCGTGAGCACCACTAACGTCACGGCCAGCAACGGCACCATCCGCACGCTGAGCGCGACCAACATCACCTCCACCAGCCTCACCGCAGCATCGGCCACGGCCACCAATCTCACGTCCACCAGCATCAGCACGGCGACGCTCACCGCAGGCACCGTGTCTGCTGGCAGCATCACCGCCGGCACCGTGTCCTCGGCCAACGTCACTGCGACGAACCTGTCCGCCACCAGCGGCACGGTCACCAACCTGACCTCCTCCAGCATCAGCACGGGCACCGTATCCGCGGGCAGCATCACCGCCGGCACCGTGTCTTCTGCCAACGTCACGGCCACGAACCTCTCCGCCGGCAGCGGCACGGTCACCAACCTGACCTCCTCCAGCATCAGCTCGGGCACCGTGTCTGCGGGCAGCATCACCGCTGGCACCGTGTCTTCTGCCAACGTCACGGCCACGAATCTTTCTGCCGGCAGCGGCACGATCAACACGCTGAGCTCGACCAGCATCACTGCCAGCACCATCAGCACCGGCAGCCTGACCTCCGGCAGCGTGTCGTCGAGCAACGGCACGATCCAGTCGCTGACCTCGACCAACATCCTGGCGACCGGCGTCACCTCGACGAATGTGCTGGCGACCGGCATCACCTCGACCAACATCGACGCCACCAACCTGACGTCGAACACCGGCAGCATCGCCACGCTGACCTCCACCAACGTCAGCACCACCAACGTGACGGCGTCGAACGGCACCATCAACACACTGAGCTCGACAAATGTCAGCACCACCAACCTGTCTGCATCGAACGGCACCGTCAACACGCTGAGCGCAACCAATGTCAGCACCACGGACCTGACCGCCAGCAACGGCACGATCAACACGTTGAGCGCCACCAACGTCAGCACCACGGACCTGACCGCCAACAACGGCACGATCAACACGCTGAGCGCCACCAACGTCAGCACCACGGACTTGACCGCCAACAACGGCACGATCAATACGTTGAGCGCGACCAATGTCAGCACCACGGACCTGACCGCCAACAACGGCACGATCAACACGCTGAGCGCCACCAACGTCAGCACCACGGACCTGACCGCCAACAGCGGCACGATCAACACGCTGAGCGCCACCAACGTCAGCACCACGGACCTGACCGCCAACAACGGCACGATCAACACGCTGAGCGCGACCAACGTCAGCACCACGGATCTGACCGCCAACAGCGGCACGATCAACACGCTGAGCGCCACCAACGTCAGCACCACGGACCTGACCGCCAACAACGGCACGATCAACACGCTGAGCGCCACCAACGTCAGCACCACGGATCTGACCGCCAACAGCGGCACGATCAACACGCTGAGCGCCACCAACGTCAGCACCACGGACCTGACCGCCAACAACGGCACGATCAACACGCTGAGCGCAACCAACGTCAGCACCACGGACCTGACCGCCAACAGCGGCACGATCAACACGCTGAGCGCCACCAACGTCAGCACCACGGACCTGACGGCCAACAGCGGCACGATCAACACGTTGAGCGCCACCAACGTCAGCACCACCAACCTGACGGCCAACAGCGGCACGATCAACACGCTGAGCGCGACCAACGTCAGCACGACCAACCTGACGGCCAACAACGGCACGATCAACACGTTGAGCGCCACCAACGTGAGCACCACCAACCTGACGGCCAACAGCGGCACGATCAACACGCTGAGCGCCACCAACGTCAGCACGACCAACCTGACAGCCAACGCCGGCACGATCAACACGCTGAGCGCCACCAACGTCAGCACGACCAACCTGACGGCGAGCCGCGGCACGATCAACACGCTGAGCGCGACGAACGTGAGTACCACCAACCTGTCGGCTGCCAGCGCCACGGTCAACGCCCTGACCGCCGGCACGGTCAGCGCCACGACGGTGAACGCCAGCACGGTGAATGCCACCACCGGCAACTTCCAGACGATCACTGCGGCCAACGGCAACATCACGGTGCTGAACACGCAGACCGGCAACATCACCACGATCAACGCCGTGACCGGCAACGTCACGACGCTGAACGCGGGCACGGTCAACGTCACCGGCAACGTGACCGCGGGCGGCACCATCACGGCGGGCAACGGCATGGTCGCCAACGGCCGCGTGCAGAACGTGGCCCCCGGCATCCTGCCGACGGACGCCGCGAACATGTCGCAGCTGAACCAGGTCCGCAACGAGGTGCAGGACATGCGCAAGACCAGCAGCACCGGCGCGGCCATCGCGCTGGCCGCGGCCTCGGTGCCGGCGCTCGAAGCGGGCAAGAGCTTCGGCATCGGCGTGGGCGTGGGCTCCTTCGACGGCCGCTCGGCCATCGCGGCAGCCGCCAGCTTCCGCATCGGCGAAGGCGCGCAGATCAAGGTCAACATCGGCAGCGGCAGCAGCGGCAAGGTCGGCGGCGGCATCGGCGCCTCCTGGTCCTGGTAATCCGGCCCGGCACTCCCGTGGCGCCAGCGTGCGCGCCGCGGGATTGCCAGCGGATGCAAACGAAAGGCCGGCCCCTATACTGGGTAACCGGCCTTTTTCATGGCTCCCTGCTGCGCGCGAAGGCCGGCGCCGAAGCGGCGGCCCTCTCCTGTGCCGACCCGTCCATCACGCGGATTCATGAACCCACCTTCTCTCGCTCCCGCTCCCTCCATTCCGGCCGCGAACGCCGGCCAGCTCCTGGAGCAGGGACTGGCGCTGCATCGCGTGGGCCGCTTCGCCGAGGCCTTGCAGGTCTACGAAGCGCTGCTGTCGCTCTTCCCCGATCATGCCGACGCGCTGCATCTGAGCGGCGAGGCGCTGTACCGGCAAGGCCGCCCCAAGCTGGCGCTGAACTACGTGAACCGGGCCATCGCGCGCTCGCCGCACCACTTCTACTTCAACACCCGCGCGACGATCTTCATGCACATGGGCCTGCCGAACGAAGCGCAGCAGGACCTTCGCCGCGCGATCAAGGCGCAGCCCAACTATCCCGAGGCCTACGTGAACCTGTCGGCGGTGTATCGCCAGCAGAAGAAGTTCCGCCAGGCGCGCGAAGCCGCCGCCGAGGCCACGCGGCTCGCGCCGCAGGCACCCGCGGCATGGAACAACGCCGGCGCCATCGACATGGAGCAGGACCGCTTCGACGAGGCGATCGCGCAGTTCGGCCGCGCCCTGGCGCTGGACCCCGGCTACGCGGCCGCGCACAAGAACATCGGCAAGATCCGCGCGCACCAGAAGGACTGGGCCGCCGCGCTCGGCGCGTATGAAAAGGCCGCCGCCGACCCGATGGACTGCGAGGCCGCGTTCATGCTTTCCCGGGCGCTGCAGGCCTGCGGACGCATCGAGGAGGCGATCGAACCGATGCAGCGCGCCATGCGCAACTGGCCGGCCGAGGAGCGCCACAAGGCGCTGTCCGACCCCGAGGGCGTGGCTGCGCTCTACGGCGTGTGCGGCGCGCTCGAGGGCGTGTCGATGCGCTTCGCGGAGTCGGCCGAGCTCTACAGGCTCGCGCTCGAAAGCCTGCCCGAGCACGAGCTGCTGCTGAACAACCTGGGCACGGTGAACTTCCGGCTCGGCCGCTTCGACACTGCCATCGAGGTGCTGAAGAAGGCGCTCGAGGTGCACCCGCGCCAGGTGCTCGCGCGATGCAACCTGGGCGTGACCTACGTGATGGCAGGCCAGTCGAAGGAGGCCATCGCCGAGTTCGAGCAGTGCCTGCGCGACGATCCCGACTTCATGCCCGCCATGGTGTGGATGCTGGGCGAGAAGGCGCACATCGCCGACTGGAACGGCGTGCCCGAACTGCGCGAGCGCATCGCGGCGCTGCTCGACAACCCGAGCAACGACCAGACGGTGTCGTCATTCATCCTGATGTCGAACTACGACGACGCGCGCCGCCTCATGAACTGGACGCAGCGCTCCGCCCTGCTGGCCGACCGCAACACGGCCATCAGGCCCTTTGCCGATGCGGGCGCGCGCCGCACCTCGCCGCGCATCCGCGTGGGCTACTACTCCTTCGACTTCCGCAACCATCCGGTGGCGCACCTGACGGCAGAGCTCTATGGCCGGCACGACCGCAAGGAGTTCGAAGTCTTCATCTACTCCTACGGCCCCGACGACGGCCACCCCGCACGGGCGCGCATCGCCGCCACCGCGGAACATTTCGTCGACCTGCAGGGCCTGTCGATCCAGCAGATGGCCGAGCGCATCCGCGACGACGAGATCGACATCCTGGTCGACCTCTCGGGCGACACGCGCGGCGCCAAGCCGCAGGTGATGGCCTACCACGCGGCGCCCGCGCAGCTCATGTGGCTGGGCTACATGGGCACCAGCGGCACGCCCAACTACGACTACCTGGTGTCCGACAACTTCCTCTCGCCGCCGGGCACGGAAGACTGCTACTCCGAGAAGCTGCTGCGCCTGCCGGAGACCTTCCAGGTCATCGACACCCAGCGGCCGGTCAATCCGCACAGGCCCACGCGCGCCGAGCACGGCCTGCCCGAAGACGCCTTCGTGCTGTGCAACTTCTCGCAGTCCTTCAAGATCCAGCCCGAGACCTTCGAGGCCTGGGTGCGCATCGTGCAGGGCATTCCGAACTCGGTGCTGTGGCTGGCCCAGGGCCCGAACGGCTTCGAGCAGAACCTGCGCGCGCAATGGGAGAAGGCGGGCCTGCCGGCCGAGCGCCTGATCGTGTCGCCGCGCATGCCGGTCGATCAGCACCTGGCGCGCATCGGCCTGGCCGACCTGTTCATCGACACCTTCCCCTACAGCAGCGGCGCGACCGCGAACGACGTGCTGTGGTCGAGCGTGCCGCTGCTGGCGCTCACCGGCACGACGATGGTGTCGCGCATGGCGGGCAGCCTGCTGCGCGCCATCGGACTGCCGGAGCTGGTGGCCACGAACCACGCGGAGTATGTCCAAAAGGCCATCCACTACGCCACGCACCGGGAAGAGCTGGCGGCGCTGCGCTCGCGGCTCGCGCGGGCCAAGGACACGCGCAGCGGCTACTTCGACACGCCGCGCTTCGTGCGCCACCTGGAAGACGGCTACAGGCAAATTGCCGCGCGCAGTCGTGAAGGGTTGCCGGCTGCGCACGTCGACGTCGCTGCGCGTGCGCTGGAGAAGTGAGCAATCGCGGGCATACTCGGCTCTCCTTCAACAGCAGAGCTCCAGCAGCCTTTTGAATCATGAGCATCCTCAGTGAATTCAAGGAATTTGCCGTCAAGGGCAACGTCATCGACCTCGCGGTCGGCGTGATCATCGGTGCCGCCTTCGGCAAGATCGTCGACTCGCTCGTGGCCGACATCATCATGCCGCTGGTGGGCGTGGTGTTCGGCAAGCTCGATTTCTCGAATCTCTACGTGGTGCTGGGCACCGTGCCGCCAGGGGTGGCGAACACGCTGGCCGACCTGAAGAAGGCAGGCGTTCCTGTGCTGGCGTACGGCAACTTCATCACCATCGCCGTCAACTTCGTGATCCTCGCCTTCATCATCTTCATGATGGTCAAGCAGATCAACCGCCTGAAGCGCAGCGAAGAGCCGGCGCCCGCCGCAGCCCCTGAAACACCCGAAGACGTGGTGCTGCTGCGCGAGATCCGCGACAGCCTCAAACGCTCCTGATCAAACGCCCCCGAGCACCCGGGCCATGCGCAGTGCCTCGACAAGGCTCGAGGCATCGGCCAGCCCCGTTCCCGCGATGTCGAACGCGGTGCCGTGATCGGGGCTGGTGCGCACCAGCGGCAGCCCCAGCGTCACGTTGACGCCCTTCTCCACGCCCAGGTACTTGACCGGGATCAGGCCCTGGTCGTGGTACATCGCGATCACCACGTCGAATTCGCCGCTGGACGGCACGCCGGCCTTGGCGCGCGCGCGCATGAAGACGGTGTCGGGCGCATGAGGCCCGCTGGCATCGATGCCTTCGGCGCGCGCAGCCTCGACGGCCGGCGCGATGATTTCCCGCTCTTCCGAACCGAACAGCCCACCCTCGCCCGCATGCGGGTTGAGGCCCGCCACGCCGATGCGCGGCGCGCGGCCCAGCGCGTGGCTCAGCGCGCTGTGCGTGATGCGCAGCGTTTCGAGCACTCCCTCGAAGCGCACCGCCTCGATGGCCTTGCGCAGCGACATGTGGATGCTGACGAGCACGGTGCGCAGTTCGTCGTTGGCCAGCATCATGCGCACCGGCACGTCGGCGACGGTGCGCCCCAGGTGCGCGGCCGCCTCCGCCTGCAGCAACTCGGTGTGGCCGGGGTACGGAAAGCCGGCGGCCGACAGCGCCTCCTTGTGCAGCGGCGCGGTCACGAGGGCACCGATCTCCCCGCGCAGCGCGGCCCGCGCGGCCCACACCACGCACTCGCCCGCCACACGGCCGGCCTCGGCGCTGATGCGGCCCGTTTCGATGCCCTTGGGCGGCGCGATCACCTGCAGCACCGGAATGCAGCCCGGCGGTACGGTCGCGGCCTCGGCGACGGATTCGATTTCCAGCACCGGCCAGCCCGGCCGGCCATCGGCGGCCAGGGCCTGCGATGCCTTGCGCAGCGTGCCTACGTCGCCGGCGACGAAGGTGCCATGCGTGGCGTCGGGCGCGTCGCGGAAGGCCTTGACGATGATTTCCGGCCCGATGCCCGCGGGGTCACCCAAGGTGATGGCAATGGCGGTGCTCATGCCGGGTTGTCGATGTCGATGAACTCGTGCTTCAGCCCGAGCCGCGCAGCCACGTGCGCGGCCACCGCGGGCGCGCCGTAGCGCTCGGTGGCGTGATGCCCGCAGGCGAGGAAGGACACGCCCATCTCGCGCGCGTAGTGGGCCTGCGGCTCAGAGATCTCGCCGGTGATGAAGGCATCGGCACCGGCCGCGATGGCGGCTTCGAAGTAGCCCTGCGCGCCGCCGGTGCACCACGCTATGTTCCTCACGGCACGCTGCGCCGGCTCGACCAGCGTCACCGGTCTTTTCAACACGCTCTCGACGTGGGTGGCCAGCGCCTTGGCACTGTCGAAGCTCCCGCCGCCTTCCTGCGTGCCGATGAAACCCAGCTCCTGTTCGCCGAAGCGGCCTCCAGGGCCGGCATGCGCCACAAGCCCCAGCTTCAGGCCGAGCTGGGCGTTGTTGCCCAGTTCGGGGTGGGCGTCGAGCGGCAGGTGATAGGCGAAGAGATTGATGTCGTGGCCCAGCAGCAGGCCCAGGCGCTGCTTCATCCAGCCGGTGACGCGGCCGTCCTGGCCGCGCCAGAACAGGCCGTGGTGGACGAAGATGGCGTCGGCCTCGGCGCCGATCGCGGCCTCGATCAGCGCACGGCTGGCGGTCACGCCCGAGACGATCTTTCGCACCACGGTACGCCCTTCGACCTGCAGGCCGTTCGGTCCGTAGTCCTTGAAGCGCCCGGGGGCCAGCAGCAGGTCGAGTGCGTGAAGCAGTTCGTGGCGGGTTGTGCTCATCGCCCCATTGTCGCGCCGTGCGCGGGCGCCACGCCACCGTCGCGCATCGCATGGCCGCGCGCGGCCAGGGGCAGCAGCGCCAGCAGGAAGCCCAGCGCGGCCAGCGCCGCCACGTAGTGCGCGGGCGCCATCGTGTCGTGCTGCAGCCAGAGCGTCAGGATCACCGGCGTGAGCCCGCCGAAGACCGCATACGACATGTTGTAGGCGAAGGAGAGCCCGGTGAAGCGCACCGGCGCCGGAAAGGCGCGCACGCCCGCGATCGGCACCGTGGCGATGGTGCCCACGAACAGGCCCACCAGGCCGTAGTGCCAGAAGAGCGTCGCCGGCGTCCCGGGCAGGCCGCTGTAGAACAGGTAGGCCGTGACGAGCAGGCCGCCCCAGCCGATCAGCATCACGGTGCGGGTGCCGATGCGGTCGCTGGCCCAGCCGGCCAGCACGCAGCCCAGCGTGAGCGTCAGCGTGGCGAGCGCGTTGGCTTCCAGCGCCATGGCGGCCGGAATGTGATGCACCTTCTGCAGATAGGTGGGCGTGTAGAGCACCACGACCACGATGGCGGCCGACAGCACCCAGGTCAGCAGCCCGACGTACACGCAGGCCAGGCGGTGCTCGCGCAGCACGGTGCGCAGCGGCAGCTCACGCGAGGCGCTGCGGCGACCGGCCAGTTCCTTGAACACCGGCGTCTCATGCAGGAAGCGCCGCAGGTACACCGACACAAGCCCGAACACGCCGCCCAGGATGAACGGGATGCGCCACGCGAAGTCGCTCACCTGCTGCGGCGAATAGTGGCGGTTGATGACCACCGCGATCAGCGAGCCCAGCAGGATGCCGCCGGTGATGCCCGAGGTCAGCACACCGATGCCCAGGCCGTAGCGCTTGCCCGGCACGTGCTCGCCCACGAACACCCAGGCGCCGGGCATTTCGCCGCCGATGGCCGCGCCCTGCAGCACGCGCATCGCCAGCAGCAGCAGGGGCGCCGCGACACCGATGCTCGCGTAGGTCGGCAGCAGGCCGATCACCAGCGTGGGCGCAGCCATCAGGAAGATCGACAGCGTGAACATGCGCTTGCGGCCGAAGATGTCGCCGAAATGCGCGATGACGATGCCGCCCACCGGACGCGCCAGGTAGCCGGCCGCGAAGATGCCGAAGGTCTGCAGCTGGCGCAGCCAGTCGGGCATGTCGGCCGGGAAGAACAGCGCCCCCAGCACGGTGGCGAAGAACACGTAGATGACGAAATCGTAGAACTCCAGCGTGCCGCCGAGGGCGGACAGGCCGAGGGTCTTGTAATCGCTCGAACCGAGCGTGCGCGCCGGTGCCGGCTGCGCGCCGTCCGGAAAGGTTGCTTCTGAAGTCATGGCTGGCAGGAAGGTCTTGGCCGCGCGCCAGCCCGCAGGACCGGGTGAGAAAACGGAAGAATGGCGCGCCGACGGAAGGCCTGGCCGCAGCCGCCGGATAGGCGGCACGGAGGCCGGAAAACAGACGGACCGGGTGGGGCCGACCCGTAATCGTAAGTGTTAACCCGGATTCACGTCCCCCGGCGGCCCGAATCTCGACCGGCCGGAGCGGGTTCTGGTCCGCCCGGTTGAGGGACAATTGACAACATTGCCGCGCTGCATGCGGTCTTCCAACGCCTTTTTCACCAATCTTTCATGAAACGCACCTGGCTGCTATTTGCCCAAGCCGTGACCGTCCTGCTGGCGGCCTACTTCGTCGTCGCGACGCTCAAGCCCGAGTGGATCAACAAGCGCGCGACCTCGCTGGGCGGGGTGGTCTCCATCGTCGAGGCGCCAGCGAGCAACCCGAACATCGCGGCGCCCGGCAGCCTGAGCGCGCCGGCCAAGAAGGCTTCTCCGGCGGTGGTGAGCATCAACACCAGCAAGGCCGCGCAGCGCCACCCGCGCAGCAACGACCCGTGGTTCCGCTTCTTCTTCGGCGACCAGGACGACCAGCCCCAGGTGGGCCTGGGCAGCGGCGTGATCGTGAGCCCGGACGGCTACATCCTCACCAACAACCACGTGGTGGAAGGCGCCGACGAGATCGAGGTGACGCTCAACGACAGCCGCCACACCCGCGGCAAGGTGATCGGCACCGACCCCGACACCGACCTGGCGGTGCTGAAGATCGAGCTCGACAAGCTGCCCGTGATCGTGCTGGGCGACTCCGACGGCCTGCAGGTCGGCGACCAGGTGCTGGCCATCGGCAACCCCTTCGGCGTGGGCCAGACCGTGACCAGCGGCATCGTGTCGGCGCTGGGCCGCAACCAGTTGGGCATCAACAATTTCGAGAACTTCATCCAGACCGACGCCGCCATCAACCCCGGCAACTCGGGCGGTGCACTGATCGACGTGAACGGGAACCTGCAGGGCATCAACACCGCGATCTACTCGCGCTCGGGCGGCAGCATGGGCATCGGCTTCGCCATTCCGGTGTCGATGGCCAAGATCGTGCTCGAGGGCATCGTCAAGGAAGGCCAGGTGCGCCGCGGCTGGATCGGCGTGGAGCCCAGCGACCTGTCACCCGAACTGGCCGAGACCTTCGGCGTGAAGGCCGACGCGGGCGTGATCATCACCGGGGTGCTGCAGAACGGCCCCGCCGCCAAGGCAGGCATCCGCCCGGGCGACGTGATCACCTCGGTGGGCGAGAAGAAGACGGACAACGTGCAGGCCCTGCTGACCGCGGTGGCCGGGCTGAAGCCCGGCAGCACCTCGCGCTTCGCGCTGCAGCGCGGCAGCGACAAGATGGAACTGGACGTGACGCCGGGCCTGCGGCCGAAGAGCCCGGTGCGGCAGGTGCCCAATCAACAGGAATAGGCTCACCCCCAGGCTTCGCGCACTTCGTGTCGCTGCGCCACCCCTCTTCCGGGGGCAACACCAGCGGCCCGGCAAAGCCGGTTCCGCGGTGTTTCTGGATTTTCTTGGGGACGTTGACGGCCGCAGCGTGGGCTGAGTACCGCCGCCGGACTCCTGGAAACTAGCTGGAAGCCGAGTCGGCGCTCTGTTCTTCTTCGGGCTTCTTGCCGGTGCTGGCGAAGTACTTGGCCCCGATGATGCCCACCTCGTACAGCAGGCACATGGGCACGGCCAGTGCCAGTTGCGAGACCACGTCGGGTGGCGTGAGCACCGCGGCCACGACGAACGCGACCACGATGAAGTAGCCGCGGAAGGACTTCAGCTTCTCGATGGTCACCATCTCGAAACGCACCAGCAGCATGACGACGATCGGCACCTGGAACGCCACGCCGAAGGCGATGTAGAGCGACAGGATCGCCTCGACGTAGGAGGAAATGTCGGGTGTCGCCTGCACCGCGGCCGGCGCGAAGCGCTGAATGAAGCTGAACATCTTGTCCAGCACGAAGAGCTGCACGAAGGCGATGCCCGCATAGGCCAGCAGGCTGCCGAAGAAGATCAGCGGCAGCGCGAAACGCTTTTCATGACTGTAGAGGCCCGGCGCGATGAACATCCACGCCTGGTACATGAGCCAGGGCAGCGCCAGGAGCACGGCCGCCATCATCAGCACCTTGAGAGGCACGAAGAAGGGCGAGAACACGCCGATGGCGATCAGCTTCGCATCGTGCGGCATGTGCGCCTTGATCGGCAGCGCGATCAGGTCGATCAGGCCGCCCGGGCCCGGCCAGATGGCCAGCAGGATGCCCGCGACCACGAGGCCGTAGACGCAGTAGAGCAGCCGGTCGCGAAGCTCGACCAGGTGCGCCACGAACGGCTGTTCGGTGCCCGCGAGCTCGTCTTCTTTGTCTTTGCTCTTGCTGTCGGAATCGGCCATTGGGAAGAAGAGGAGATAGCGTGACGCCGGCCGGCGCCCGGGAGCGCGGTAGTGGGAGCCCGGCCCTTAGTTGATCTTGTGCGGACGGAAGCGCGCGACGCGCGCCGCGCCCGAGAGCGCCTTGGTGCGCACGCCGTTGCGCGCCTTGTACCACTGCGGCGTGGCGCCCTGCTTCAGGCGCCAGTTCTTGCGGGGGTGCTTGTAGACCGGCGGCGGTGGCGGCTCGGGTTCGGCCAGCGCCGAGAGGGTTTCGCCCGAACCGCTGAACTGCTTCTCGAACTCGCTCGCGCCCGTGTGGATGCTGTGCTCGACGTCGCGCGCCGCATCCTCGACGGTGGTCTTCATCTTGCGGAGCTCGTCGAGCTCCATCGAGCGGTTGACTTCGGCCTTGACGTCGTTCACGTAGCGCTGCGCCTTGCCCAGCAGCGTGCCGACGGTGCGGGCCACGCGCGGCAGCTTTTCCGGGCCGATGACGATCAGCGCCACGACGCCGATCAGCGCCAGCTTCTCAATGCCGAGGTCGAGCACGTGCTGCTGCCCGTGCTCAGGACTTCTGACGCGCTTCGACGTCGATCGCCGACTTGTCGCTGTTGGCCGGCTGGCCGGTCACCTGCTGGGCGGGGGCCGAAGAGGCGGCCGGGGCATCGGAGGACGCGCCGTCCTTCATGCCGTCCTTGAAGCCCTTGACGGCGCCTCCAAGATCCGACCCCATGTTCCGCAGCTTCTTGGTGCCGAAGATCATGACCACGACGAGCAGCACGATCAGCCAGTGCCAGATAGAAAAAGAACCCATGGAGAACTCCTAAGAATGTGTCCGATTTTAGTCGGGCGGAATGTGACAGTTTGTCCTAATGCCCGTCAGCCGCGAAGCCATGGCCGGGGGCCACCCATGACATGGACATGGAGATGGTGAACCTCCTGCCCACCCTCCGCGCCCGTGTTGACCACGACGCGGAAGCCCCCCTCCGGATAAGGCCTGCAGCCCTGCTCCAGGGCCAGCTTGGGCGCCAGGGTCATGATCTTGCCCATGAGCGCCGAATCTTCGGGCGTCAGCTGCGCCATCGAGGCGATGTGCTTCTTGGGAACCAGCATGAAATGCACCGGCGCCCAGGGCGCGATGTCGTGGAAGCCGAACAGGTCCTCGTCCTCGTAGACCTTGCGGGAGGGAATCTTGCCCTCGATGATTTTGCAGAAGACGCAGTTCGGATCAGATGACATCTTTGGGTTCCATGGGACGGCCGTCGTTCATCCGGATCATGCCTTTCACGATCCGGTAGAGGAACCACAGCGAGATCAGGCTCCAGGCAATCCAGCCCGGCACGAGAAACAGCAGCCAGAGCCACGAGGTGACGATGTACAGCAGCCCCGCCCAGAGCACCGAGCGGATGCGCCAGCTGAAATGCGAGGCCTGCCAGGTGCCCGCCGCGTCGTCGCGCTTGACGAAGTCGATCACCAGCGCGATCAGCAGGAGCAGCACGGAGGCCTGCGCCCCCGGCACGACGGCGCCGATGGCCACGATCAGGTGCAGGATGTAACTGACCCAGCCCCAGGTCTTGAGCGAGTCGTCGGGTTCCACGTTCACGATGTCGTTGGCCATGGCAGGTGTCCTTTCAATCGTTGGGTGCTTCGGCTTCCCGTGCCTTCACCTTGCGAAGCGCCTTTTCCTCGATGCCGCTGGTGCCCTCGCGGCGCTCCAGCTCGGCCGTGACGTCGGACGGGGAAAAACCGTAGTGCGCCAGCGCCACCATGGTGTGGAACCACAGGTCGGCCACTTCGTTCACTATTTTCGAGCGGTCGCCACCGTGGTCGGCGTCCTTGGCGGCCATCACGACCTCGGTGGCCTCCTCGCCGATCTTCTTGAGGAAGGCGTCCGGCCCCTTGTGCAGCAGGCGCGCCACGTAGCTTTTCTCGGGGTCGCCGCCGCGTGCCGGCAGGCGGCTTTCGATGACCGCGGCCAGGCGGGCGAGCGCGTCGGAGGTGCTGTCGTTGTTCACTGTGGCCGTCACTTGTAGATCGATTCCGGGTCTTTCAAGACGGGCTCGACGGCCTTCCAGCCGCCGTTGTCGTACTTGTTGAAGAAGCAGCTGTGGCGGCCGGTGTGGCAGGCGATGCCGGGCTCGTGGCCGAGTTGGGTGACCTTGAGCAGCACCACGTCGCTGTCGCAGTCCAGGCGGATCTCGTGCACGGTCTGCACGTGGCCCGACTCCTCGCCCTTGAACCACAGCTTGTTGCGCGAGCGGCTGAAATACACCGCGCGGCCCAGCTCGGCGGTCTTCTCGAGCGCCTCGCGGTTCATCCAGGCGAACATCAGCACGTCGTTGCTGCCCTGTTCCTGCGCGATCACGGGCACCAGGCCGTTCGCGTCCCACTTCACTTCATCGAGCCAGTTCATGGACGGTATTGTCGGGGATGGCCAAAGACCCTCGAACAGGCGTCCGGCGGGCCTCCGGCAGGGTCATTCAGCGGTCGATGCGCACGGGAATGCCCCGCGCTGCCATGCGGGCCTTGGCCTCGCCCACCGTGTGCTCGCCGTAGTGGAAGATGCTCGCGGCCAGCACCGCGTCGGCGCCGCCGGTCTGGATGCCGTCGGCCAGGTCGTCCAGGCTGCCCACGCCGCCCGAGGCGATCACCGGCACGTTCACGGCGTTGCTCACCGCGCGGGTCAGCTCCAGGTCGAAGCCGCTCTTGGTGCCGTCGCGGTCCATGCTGGTCAGGAGGATCTCGCCGGCGCCGCGGCGCGCCATCTCGGTGGCCCATTCGACGGCGTCGAGGCCGGTGTTCTTGCGCCCGCCGTGGCTGTACACGTCCCAGCCCGCGCCGCGCGTGGCGGCTTCCTCGGGGCTGCGGCGCTTGGCGTCGATGGCGACCACGATGCACTGCGAGCCGTATTTCTGCGACGCGTCGCTGATCACCTGCGGATCGGCGATGGCGGCCGAGTTGAAGCTGGTCTTGTCGGCGCCCGCGTTGAGCAGCCGGCGCACGTCGGCCACGGTGCGCACGCCGCCGCCCACGGTCAGAGGGATGAAGACCTGCGAGGCCACGGCCTCGATGATGGGCAGGATCAGGTCGCGGCCGTCGCTGGTGGCGGTGATGTCGAGGAAGGTGAGCTCGTCGGCGCCCTGCGCGTTGTAGCGCGCGGCGATCTCGACCGGATCGCCGGCGTCGCGCAGTTCGACGAAGTTGACGCCCTTGACGACACGGCCGCCGGTGACGTCGAGGCAGGGAATGATGCGTTTGGCAAGCATGGTGGGGTAAGGAGCCGGTGGGGTGATCAGAGAACGCGCAGCTGTTGCCAGCCCAGCCATTGGGCGCCGGGCGCCAGCAGCACGGGCTCGTCGATGCGGGCCGCCTCGACGCAGAGCATGTGGCGCCAGCCGTCTTCGGGCATGTCTGCGAGTTTCGCACCGAGCACGGCACCGGGGTTCCAGACCACGGTTTCGGTGCAGGTGGCGCTTTGCGAGATTTCGAGGGCGCCGCCGGGTTGCGCCAAGCGTAGCGGCTGGGTGGGCGCGGCATAGACGCTGTCGAATTCGGCGTCGAAATGCAGCGACGCTGCCGTTTCGGCATGGCGCTCGTCGGTCAGCGAATCCCAGCGATCGGCGCCCTGCAGGCCTTCGAGCCGTGCCTGGCCGATGTCGTCGACGCGCAGATAGGTGTGCAGCGCGGCCGCGAAGGACCACGGCGACGCATCGGTGTTGACCAAAGTGAGCGCCGTTCGCAGCCCACCTGGGCTCAGGTTGGCATCCAGCCGTGCCTCGAAAGAGTGCGGCCAGAGCTTGCGCGTGGCCTCGTTGTCGCGCAGGGTCAGGTGCAGGGTCTGAGGGTCGTCGGAAGGGGCGTTTTCCCAAGGCAAATTGCGCATGAAGCCATGCTTGGGCAACATGCCGCGCTGGTTAAACTGAGGGCAGCAAATGGGTATGCCGCCGCGGATGGCTGCCTGCCCGTCGAACACCGCGCGAGGGCTCAGGTAGAGCCTTTCCACGGCGTCGGCCGTGGTCCACGAGAGCACATGGGCGCCATGCAGTGCGATGGTGACGGTACTTCCGTCGGCGCCCGTGGCGCGCATGGCGGGCTGGCCGCGGAACTCGATCAGGCTGGTTTCCATGTGAGGAATTGTAGGCAGCGCCCGTGCAGTGGCACGGAACTGGCATCCCGGGCCATTGCGCGCCCGGGGCCTTCTTGGATACCCTGTGGCGGCCTGCATCGGGAGACAAGGTGCAGGCCGGTCCCGCGCTCCCGGAAAAAACCACTCTCACACGACAAAAGGGGATACGAATGAAGAAGCTGCCGATGGCCGCATGGATCCTGATCGCGATGGTGCTGGGCATCATCGTCGGCTACATGATCTTCACCAGCTTTCCGGACAAGAAGGCCGCCAAGGAAATCGCGGACTACGTCTCCATCGTCTCGGACGTCTTCCTGCGCCTCATCAAGATGCTGATCGGCCCGCTGGTGTTCTCCACGCTGGTGGTGGGCATCGCGCACATGGGCGACGCCAAGTCGGTGGGCCGCGTGTTCGGCAAGGCCATCGGCTGGTTCCTCACCGCCTCGCTGATCTCGCTGGTCATCGGCCTGGTCATGGCCAACCTGCTCAAGCCCGGCGAGAACCTCGGCCTGCCGCTGCCCGACATCGGCGCCTCGGCCAACCTCGCCACCGCCAAGTTCACGCTCAAGGACTTCGTGAGCCACACGGTGCCGAAGTCCTTCGTCGAGGCCATGGCCAACAACGAGATCCTGCAGATCGTGGTGTTCTCGATGTTCTTCGGCGTGGCGCTGGCCTCGCTGGGCGACAAGGCGAAGACGCTGGTCGCCGCCATCGAGGAGCTGTCGCACGCGATGCTCAAGATCACCGGCTACGTAATGAAGCTCGCCCCCCTCGCCGTGCTGGCCGCCATGGCCGCGACGGTGGCGGTCAACGGCCTGGGCATCCTGCTGAAGTTCGCGGTGTTCATGGGCGACTTCTACCTGGGCCTGTTCGTGCTGTGGAGCGTGCTGATCCTGGCGGGCTTCCTGTTCCTGGGCCCGCGCGTGCTCAAGCTGCTGGTGCTCATCAAGGAGGCCTTCCTGCTGTCCTTCGCCACCGCCAGCTCCGAGGCGGCCTATCCGAAGATCCTGCAGGCGCTCGACCGTTTCGGCGTGAAGCGCAAGATCTCCAGCTTCGTGATGCCGATGGGCTATTCGTTCAACCTCGACGGCTCGATGATGTACTGCACCTTCGCCGTGCTCTTCATCGCGCAGGCCTACAACATCCACATGCCGATCAGCACGCAGATAACGATGCTGCTGATCCTGATGCTCACCTCCAAGGGCATGGCCGGCGTGCCGCGCGCCTCGCTGGTGGTGATCGCCGCCACGCTGAACCACTTCGACATTCCCGAAGCCGGCCTGCTGCTCATCCTGGGCGTGGACACCTTCCTCGACATGGGCCGCTCGGCCACCAACGCGGTGGGTAACTCCATCGCCACGGCTGTGGTCGCCAAATGGGAAGGCGAGCTGCTCTCGGAGGCCGACGCCGAGGTCAATGCCAAGGCGCTCGACGAGGAAGCCAACGCCACCCTCGCCCACCCGGCGCACGCCTGAGCCGAAGCACCATGAAGCGCATCGGCACATTGCCATCCGCTTTCGCCGCCCTGCTGGCGGCCGTGGTTCTTGCTGCCGCACTGCCCGCCGCTCCCGCGCGGGCGCAGGAGCAGCTCACCGGCACGCTGGCCAAGGCCCGCGAAAGCGGCACCATCGCCATCGGCTACCGCGAGTCGTCGGTGCCGTTCTCCTACCTCAATGCGCGCGGCGAGCCCATCGGCTATTCGATCGAGCTGTGCCGCGCGCTGGTGACGGCCATCGAGGACGCGGTGAACAGGAGCCTCGCGATCAAGTGGGTGCCCGTCACCTCCGACTCGCGCATCGACGCGGTCGTGAACGGACAGGTCGACCTGGAGTGCGGCTCCACCACCAACAACCTCGAGCGCCAGAAACGCGTGAGCTTCTCGCCGACGATGTTCGTCTCGGGCACCAAGGTGCTGGTGAAGAAGGGCTCGCCGATCAAGTCCTTCCGCGACCTCGCCAACCGCAAGGTGGCGGTGACCGCCGGCACCACCAACGAGAAGACGCTGCGCGACCTGTCGCAGAAGTTCAAGCTGAACATCGACCTGCAGGTGGCGCGCGACCACGCCGAATCCTTCGGCCTCGTGAAGAGCGGCCAAGCCGACGCCTTCGCCACCGACGACGTGCTGCTCTACGGCCTGATCGCCAAGGACGCCGCGAAGGCCGACTACGAGGTGGTCGGCGACTTCCTCTCCTACGACCCTTACGGGATCATGTACCGCAAGGGCGATGCTCAGCTCAACAAGGTGGTCGTCGACACCTTCCAGGTGCTCGCGGAAGACGGCGAGATCGAGCGGCAGTACAAGCGCTGGTTCCTGCGCAAGCTGCCATCGGGCGAGAGCATCAACCTGCCGATGAGCGCGCAACTGGAAACCATCATCCGGACGATGTCGGTGAAGGCCGAATAGGCAGGTCCGCTATCTTGCAGGCCACTCCCATCGCGGGATCTCGCTCATGTCGAGATTCGCGATGCGGGTCTCGCCGAAGCGCTTTTCCAGCACCACCGGCTGCATGCCGTCGCTGTCGTCCAGCGCGGAGATGAGCCGCGCCGCGTGCGACACCACGATCACCTGCGACTGCCGCGCCGCCTGCGCGATGAGGCGGCCCAGCGCGGGCAGCAGGTCGGGATGCAGGCTGGTCTCGGGCTCGTTCAGCACCAGCAGCGCGGGCGGACGCGGCGTGAGCAGCGCCGCGATCCACAGCAGGTAGCGCAGCGTGCCGTCGGACAGCTCGGCGGCCGTCAGCGGCCTCAGCAGGCCGTGCTGGTGCATCAGCGTCTCGAAGCGGTCGCCGTTGACGCGGATCTCGATGCCTGCGCCCGGAAAAGCGTCGTCCACGGCACGGTCTAGCGCCTCGTTGTCGCCGATCTCGCGGATGGTCTGCAGCGCGGCGGCCAGGTCGGCGCCGTCGTTGGCGAGCACCGGCGTGTAGGTGCCCAGCTGCGGCTGGCGCGCGGGCGCCTCGGCGTCGGAGCGGAAGTGGTCGTAGAAGCGCCAGGAGCGCATCTGCTCGCGCAGCGTGAGCATCTCGGGCGCGTCGCGCGGGTCGGCGTGCTCGGTCATCATGCTGGCAAAGGCCGGAATGGGCCGGCCGATGGCCTGCCAGCCCTTGCCCTCGCGCAGCCGCAGCGCGGCGCCCTTGCGGTCGACCAGCTGCGTGGACGGCCGCAGCAGCGGGCCACTCCAGATGGCCTCGTGCTTGATCTGCGGGTCGTGCGAGAACGCGGTGGAAGGAACGGGCGGCGGCAGGCCGATGTCGATGGCGTAGCCGAAGTCGTCGGCCTCGGCGCCGGCGAAGCCCAGCTTCAGCGCCACGGGCTCGCTGCGCGTGGTGCCCTGCACCGGCACCTCGCCGCGCAGCATCGCGGCCGAGAAGCGCTCGGGCCCTGCCCACAGCGTGGATGAGAGCCCGCCCTCTCGCACCAGCGAGCGGATCACGCCGCCGTTGGCGATGTCGGCCAGCAGGCGCATCGCGCGGTACACGCTCGACTTTCCGCTGCCGTTGGCCCCGGTCACGACCGTGAGCCGGCCCAGCGGCACGGTCAGCTGCCGCAGCGAACGGTAGTTGGCGATGGCGAGCGCGGAGAGCACGCGCTGCGCGGCGGGAGCGTCAGGCGGTCAGCTCGTCCGCGCGGGCTTGCGCGGCGGCGAAGTCGAGGTCGCCCGAGTAGATGGCGCGGCCGCAGATCACGCCCTCGACGCCGTCGGACTCGACGGCGCAGAGCTGGTCGATGTCGGCCATGTTCGACAGGCCGCCCGAGGCGATCACCGGGATGGTGAGCGCCTGCGCGAGCTTGACGGTGGCCTCGATGTTGATGCCCGAGAGCATGCCGTCGCGGCCGATGTCGGTGTAGATGATCGACTCGACGCCGTAGTCCTCGAACTTCTTGCCCAGGTCGGCCACCTCGTGGCCCGTGAGCTTGCTCCAGCCGTCGGTGGCGACCTTGCCGTCCTTGGCGTCCAGGCCCACGATGATGTGACCGCCGAAGGCGCTGCAGGCGTCCTTCAGGAAGCCGGGGTTCTTGACCGCGGCGGTGCCGATGATCACGTAGCGCAGGCCGTCGTCGATGTAGCGCTCGATGGTGTCGAGATCGCGGATGCCGCCGCCGAGCTGCACCGGGATGTCGTCGCCCACCTCCTTCAGGATCGCCTTGATCGCCGCGTGGTTCTGCGGCTTGCCGGCGAAGGCGCCGTTCAGGTCGACCAGGTGCAGCCGCCGCGCGCCGGCATCGACCCACTTTCGCGCCATGGCGGCGGGGTCTTCGCTGAAGATGGTGGACTGATCCATGTCGCCCTGCTTGAGGCGAACGCAGTGGCCGTCTTTGAGATCAATGGCGGGAATGAGGAGCATGGAAGTGACGCGAGTATGCGAATTCCGGGCTGTCAAAGCTTCGGCCCGGTCGGGAAAACAGGTTCAGGGGTTCCAGTGGAGGAAATTGCGATATAGCTGCAGCCCATGGTCCGCACTCTTCTCCGGGTGGAACTGGGTTGCAAAAATGTTATCGCGTGCAATGGCTGCGGTAAAGCTCGCGCCATATTCCGCCTCGCCCACACTGTGTTTGGGGTTTGCCGGGCGGGCATAGAAGCTGTGGACGAAATAGAAATAGCTGAGGTCGGGCACCCCGGCCCACACCGCATGCGGCTGGGCCTGGCGCACCTGGTTCCAGCCCATCTGCGGCACCTTGAAGCGGCTGCCGTCGGGCTGCAGGCGCCCGGCCAGGTCGAACTTGACCACCTCGCCGGGAATGAGGCCGAGGCCGTCGGTCGGGCCCTCGTCGCTGCGCGACAGCATCATCTGCATGCCCACGCACACGCCGAACAGCGGCTTGCTCGCCGCCGCCTCGAGCACCGATTCCTGCAGGCCGGAGTCGCGCAGCTCGCGCATGCAGTCGGGCATGGCGCCCTGCCCCGGCAGCACCACGCGGGTGGCCTTGCGGACCACGTCCGGGTCGGAGGTGACGAACACTTCCACGCCGACCTGGTCGGCCGCGTGGCGCACGGCCTGCGACACGGAGTGCAGGTTGCCCATGCCGTAGTCGACGACCGCGACGGTGTTTGCTGCTACAGATTTCATAGCTTTCGAGCCGCCGTCCTCAGAGCGAACCCTTGGTCGACGGGATCATCCCCGCCGAGCGCGGATCGAGCTCGAGCGCGCCGCGCATGGCGCGCGCGAAGGCCTTGAACACCGTCTCGCACTGGTGGTGCGCGTTGACGCCCTTGAGGTTGTCGATGTGCAGCGTGACGAAGGCGTGGTTCACGAAGCCCTGGAAGAACTCGTAGGTGAGCTGGCTGTCGAAGGCGCCGATCATTCCGCTGGTGAAGGGCACGTGCATCTCCAGGCCCGGGCGGCCCGAGAAGTCGATGACGACGCGGCTCAGCGCCTCGTCCAGCGGCACGTAGGCGTGGCCGTAGCGGCGGATGCCCTTCTTGTCGCCCACGGCCTTGGCCACCGCCTGGCCCAGCGTGATGCCGACGTCTTCCACCGTGTGGTGGCCGTCGATGTGCAGGTCGCCCTGGCAGTCGATCTCCAGGTCGATCAGCCCGTGGCGGGCGATCTGGTCGAGCATGTGGTCGAAGAAGCCGATGCCGGTGGAGAGCTTGGCCTTTCCGGTGCCGTCGAGGTTGACGCTGACGGTGATCTTCGTCTCGGCCGTGTTGCGGGTGACGGTCGCGACGCGATCGGCAGCGCCCGCAGGGGCCGTGGTGGTGGGGGTGGTCATAGTGAGGCTTCGAGTGCCGCGAGCATCCGCGCATTCTCGTCGGCCGTTCCGACGGTGAGGCGCAGGCAGTTTGCGAGCAGATCGTGCATTTTAGAAACGTTCTTCACCAGCACCCCGTGGGCCTTCATGCCCTCGAAGGTCTTGGCGGCATCGGGTACGCGCAGCAGGATCATGTTGGCGTCGCTAGGCCAGGTCTTCACGCCGGGTAGGCGGCCGAGGCCCATCATCAGGCGCTCGCGCTCATCGCGGATCTGGCGGGCCTGCGCCTCGAACACGTCGGCATGCTCCAGAGCGAAGAGCGCGCACTCGCAGTTCAGCACGCTGATGTTGTAGGGCGGGCGCACCTTGTCGATCTGGGCGACCAGCGGGGCCGGACCCATGAGGTAGCCCAGGCGGATGCCGGCCAGGCCGAACTTGCTGAGCGTGCGCATCAGCAGCACGTGGCCGTGCCTTGCCAGGCGGTCGATGTAGCTGCGCGCGGCGAAGGGTTGATAAGCCTCGTCGATCGCCACCAGGCCGCCCTGCGCGCCCTGGGCCTCGACGATGCGCTCCAGCACCGCGTCGTTCCAGAGGTTGGCCGTGGGGTTGTTCGGGTACGCGAGGTAGACGATGGCCGGCTTCTCGCGCTCGATGGCGGCCAGCATGGCGGCCTCGTCGAGTTCGAAGTCGGCCGTGAGCGGAACGCCGACGAAGCGCAGCCCCTGCAGCCTGGCGCTCATGGCGTACATGACGAAGCCCGGCACCGGCGCGAGCACCGTGGCGCCGGGCTTGTCGCAGGCGATGGCCAGCAGCGAGATCAGCTCGTCCGAGCCGTTGCCCAGCATCAGGTCGAAGCCCTCGGGCATCTGCGCGTGCGCGGCCAGCGCGCGGCGCAGGTCGGCGCCGCGCTCGCCCGGGTAGCGGTTGAGCGCCAGTGCGCCCAGCCTCGCGCCGAGCTCGGCCTGCAGCGCGGGCGGCAGGCCGAAGGGGTTCTCCATGGCGTCGAGCTTGATGAAGCCGGTGGCGTCCTGCACCGCGTAGGCGTTCATGGACCGCACGTCCTCGCGGATGCGGTCGAGCGGAAGGCGGGCGGATTCGGAAGGAGCAGCGGTCATCGGGTGCAGCGGTAGCTGTTGCGGAGGGCGCCGGCCATGACCAGTTGCACTGGCATGTCGGCTTCGTAACTGTCGGCGTTGCGGCTCAGCTCCGTCTGGTAGAGCGAGCGCGCCATGGAAGGCTCGAGGCGGCGGCCCTCGATGCAGAAGATGGGCTTCTGCCCATTGCGCTGAGAAGCCTCGACGCCTTCGCGCAGCCCCTCGAGCACGCCGACGAGGTAATAGCTGGCGTAGGCCTTGCCATCTTTCTCGCCGGCTTCGAGCGTGCGCAGTTCGCGGATGCTCATGGCCTGCGCGCCGGTTGCGGCCGCCGCCAGCGCGAGCAGCAGGAAGGCGGCACGCTTCATGGGGCTCACTTGCGGTAGCGCGGCGGCGGCGCGTAGGCGCCGTCGGCCGGAAAGGCGCTGGGCTGCGCCGGGGCTGCGTCGCGGCGCTGGCGGCGGGGCGCGTCGCGCTCCTCCAGCTCGAACAGCGCGGCGCCGATCACGCCGATGTTGCGCACGTCGCCGGCCTCGGTGTTGGCGGCATAGGCGCGGCCGGGCGCGGAAAAGCGGAAGGCGGCGACCTCGTTCTGGCTCTTGCGGAAGCCTTCGATGGTCAGCGACTGCAGCGGACGCAGCACGTAGCCGCCGTTGCGCAGGCTGCCGGGCTTGCCGTTGAGCACGTCCAGGCCGTCGACCGTGGCGATCACCTCGTAGCTGCGCTCGCTCAGGTTGCGAAAGCGCAGCGTGTAGCGCGAGCCCTCGACGCCGGCCAGGCGGAACATGTCGTCGCCGCCGGCGCCGCGGCGGGCGCGCTGCAGCGGCAGCGGGCGGCCGTCTTCGTCGAGCACAGACCATTCGACGTCGCCGTCGGCCAGCAGCAGGTTCAGGCGACGCTCGGGATTGCCGCCCACCGCGCGGCGCACGGCGGAGGCTTCGTTGTAGCCCAACGAGGCCACGTCGTCCGGCCGGCTGGAAAGCCGCTTGGCGTCGACCGTGCGGGTCTTCGATTCGATGCCCTCGCCCCACTGCGTGCCGAGCTGCGGCGCGGGCGCCGCCGGCGCGGCGCTGGGCGTGGCAGTAGCAGCCACCGATTCGCGCGGCGCCTGCGGCATCTGGCTGCAGGCGGCCAGCAGCGCGGCGCCGGCGATGGCAGTGGCGGCGAACCTGAACGGGCGCGAACCGAAGAAACCGAACAAACGCAAACCGAAAAGACGATCGATCATCAGGCGTTCTCCCCCCGCATGCGGGTTGTTGTTGGAATTCAGATCTTACGCAGCCGCATCCGCGCGGCCTCGGCGTGCGCCTGCAGGCCTTCGCCCTCGGCCAGCGTCACGGCGATGGGGCCCAGCACCTGGGCGCCGGCCTCGCTGACCTCGATCAGGCTGGAGCGCTTCTGGAAGTCGTACACGCCCAGCGGGCTCGAGAAGCGCGCCGTGCCGCTGGTGGGCAGCACATGGTTCGGCCCCGCGCAGTAGTCGCCCAGGCTCTCGCTCGTGAAGGCGCCCAGGAAGATCGCGCCGGCGTGGCGCAGCAGCGGCTCCCAGCGGCTCGGCTCGCTGCTGCTCACCTCCAGGTGCTCGGGGGCGATGCGGTTGCTGATCTCGCAGGCCTCTTCCATGCTTTTCGTGTGGATCAGCGCGCCGCGGCCGTTGAGCGAGGCGGCGATGATCTCCGCGCGCGGCATCGTGGGCAGCAGGCGGTCGATTTCGGCCTGCACGCGGTCGATGTAGGCCGCGTCGGGGCACAGCAGGATGCTCTGGGCCAGTTCGTCGTGCTCGGCCTGGCTGAACAGGTCCATCGCCACCCACTCGGGCGGCGTGGTGCCGTCAGCCAGCACCAGGATCTCGCTGGGGCCGGCGATCATGTCGATGCCCACCGTGCCGAACACGCGGCGCTTGGCGGCGGCCACGTAGGCGTTGCCGGGGCCGGTGATCTTGTCGACGGCGGGGATGGTGGCGGTGCCGTAGGCCAGCGCGGCGACGGCCTGGGCGCCGCCGATGGTGAACGCGCGGGTCACGCCGGCCACGTAGGCAGCGGCGAGCACCAGCACGTTGCGCTCGCCCTTCGTGGACGATTGCCCGCCCGCGCCGCCCGTCGCCACGCTGCCCTTCACCGGCGTAGGGACCACCATGATGATTTCACCGACGCCGGCCACGTGGGCCGGGATGGCATTCATCAGCAGGCTCGACGGATAGGCCGCCTTGCCGCCCGGCACGTAGATGCCCACGCGGTCGAGCGGCGTGACCTTCTGGCCCAGCAGCGTGCCGTCGGCGTCGCGGTAGCTCCAGCTCTCGCCGCTGGCCTTCTTCTGCGCCTCGTGATAGCTGCGCACACGGTCGGCGGCGGCCTGCAGCGCATCGCGCTGTGCGGCGGGCAGCGAATCGAAGGCTTCCTTGAAATCGGCCTGCGTCAGTTCGAGCTCGGACATGGCGGTTGCACCGAGGCCGTCGAAGCGGCGGGTGTACTCGAGCACCGCCTCGTCGCCGCGCTTTTGCACGTCGGCGAGGATGTCCGCCACCACTTTCTCGATGGCCGCGTCGGCGTCCGCCGACCAATGCAGCCGCGCCTTGAATTCAGCATCGAAGCTGGCTGAAGTCGTGGACAGGCGGAGGGGGGCTGCTTTCGAGGTCATGAGGCGGGAGATTTCAGGCGGAAGGAATTGCGGTCGCGAAGGCGTCGATGATGTGGCGGATCGGCTCGCGCTTGAGCTTCAGCGCGGCCTGGTTCACCACCAGGCGGGCGCTGATGTCCATGATGCGCTCCACCTCGACGAGATGGTTGGCCTTGAGCGTGTTGCCGGTGGAGACCAGGTCGACGATGGCGTCGGCAAGGCCCGTGAGCGGCGCCAGCTCCATGCTGCCGTAGAGCTTGATCAGGTCGACGTGCACGCCCTTGCTGGCGAAGAAGTCGCGCGCAAGGCCCACGTACTTGGTGGCCACGCGCAGGCGCGAGCCCTGCTTCACGGCCGAGGCGTAGTCGTAGTCGGCGCGCACGGCCACGCTCAGGCGGCAGGCGGCGATGCGCAGGTCCAGCGGCTGGTAGAGGCCCTGGTTGCCGTGCTCCAGCAGCACGTCGAGGCCGGTCACGCCGAGGTCGGCGCCGCCGTACTGCACGTAGGTGGGCACGTCGGAGGCGCGCACCAGCACCACGCGCACGTCGGGACGGGTGGTCCCGAGGATGAGCTTGCGCGACTTCTCGGGGTCTTCGGTGACCTCGATGCCGGCGGCGGCCAGCAGGGGCATCGTCTCCTCGAAGATGCGGCCTTTGGACAGAGCAAGCGTGATCACGATTGCGACTCCTGTGATGCGAAGGTGATCATGCGGCTGCGGCTCCGGTCAGTCGTTCGATGTCGGCGCCGAGGCCGCGCAGTTTGGCTTCCATGCGGTCGTAGCCCCGGTCGAGGTGGTAGATGCGGTCGACCAGCGTCTCGCCCTCGGCCACGAGGCCGGCGATGACGAGGCTGGCGGACGCGCGAAGGTCGGTGGCCATCACGGTGGCACCCGAGAGCTGCTGCACGCCCTCGACCATCGCCACCTTGCCTTCGACGTGAATGTGGGCGCCCAGGCGCACCATCTCGTTCACGTGCATGAAGCGGTTCTCGAAGATGGTCTCGGTGACCATCGAGGCGCCGCGCGCGATCACGTTCAGGGCCATGAACTGGGCCTGCATGTCGGTCGGGAAGCCCGGGTATTCGGTGGTACTGAAGCTCTGCGCCTTCAGGTGCTCGTACGCCGGCCCCCTGGACGCGATGCGCACGCCGTCCTTCTCGGACTTGACGGTGCAGCCGGCGTCGCGCAGCTTGTCGATCACGGCGTCGAGGTGGTCGCCGCGCGCGTGGCGCAGGAAGACCTCGCCGCCCGTGGCCGCAACGGCGCACATGAAGGTGCCGGCCTCGATGCGGTCGGCCACCACGGCGTGCTCGCAGCCGTGCAGCTTCTCGACGCCCTGGATGCGGATGTGGCTGGTGCCGTGGCCTTCGATCTTCGCGCCCATGCGGATCAGCATTTCGGCCAGGTCGACGATCTCGGGCTCCTGCGCGGCGTTCTCCAGCAGCGTCTCGCCCTCGGCCAGCGCGGCGGCCATGAGGAAGTTCTCGGTGCCGGTGACGGTGACCATGTCGGTCAGGATGCGCACGCCCTTCAGCCGCGTGCGCCCCGCCGGCAGGCGCGCGACCATGTAGCCGTGGTCGACCACGATCTCGGCGCCCATGGCCTGCAGGCCCTTGATGTGCTGGTCGACCGGCCGCGAGCCGATGGCGCAGCCGCCCGGCAGCGACACCTTGGCGTGGCCGAAGCGCGCCAGCAGCGGGCCCAGGGCCAGCACGGAGGCGCGCATGGTCTTGACCAGCTCGTAGGGCGCTTCCGGCTTGGTGAGTTCGGCCGCGTTGAGTTGCACGGTGCCGTTGTCATCGCGCTCGGCCGAAACACCCATGTTGCGTACCAGCTTGAGCATGGTCGACACGTCCTGCAGGCGCGGCACGTTGTGCAGCACCACGGGGTGGTCGGTCAGCAGGGCCGCGCACAGCTCGGGCAGCGCTGCGTTCTTGGCGCCGGAAATGAGTACTTCGCCGCGGAGCTCTCGCCCGCCGCGAATCAGAAGTTTGTCCATCGAAGTTCCAGCGAAATCAGGAGGCCGCCAGGGGCCGGGGAGTCATTTTTCCACCGCCGCCCATTCGGCCGGCGTGTATGTCTTCATCGAAAGCGCATGCACCTCGTCGGTGTGCATTTTCGCACCCAGGGTGGCGTAGACCCGCTGGTGGCGCTGGATCGAGCGCTTGCCCTCGAATTCGGCCGAGACGATGGTCGCGTACCAATGTCGGCCATCGCCCTCCAGCGAGATGTGCTCGCACGGCAGGTGGGCGGTGATGATGGCTTGGAGCTGGTCAGCGGTCATGGGAGTCGTGGAAGGAGGCGTTCAGCCTCTGATTTTGTAGCCGATGCGCAGGAGATGGATGGCGATGGCACTCACCACCAGCCACGCGGTGCCGACGATGCCCAGGCTGAGCCAGGGCGAGGCGTCGCTCACGCCGAAGAAGCCGTAGCGGAAGCCGTCGATCATGTAGAAGAACGGGTTCAGGTGGCTGACCTTCTGCCAGAACGGCGGCAGCGAGCCGATCGAATAGAACACGCCCGACAGGAAGGTCATGGGCATGATCAGGAAATTCTGGAACACCGCCATCTGGTCGAACTTCTCGGCCCAGAGCCCGGCGATGAGCCCCAGCGTGCCCAGCATGGCCGAGCCCAGCAGCGCGAACACCAGGATCCACACCGGCGCGACGAAGCTCGGCTGCGCGAACAGCACCGTCACCACGAACACGCCCAGCCCCACCGCCAGCCCGCGGATGACCGACGAGCCCACGTAGGCGAAGAACCAGCCCCAGTGCGAAAGAGGAGTGAGCAGCACGAAGACCAGGTTGCCCATGATCTTGCTCTGGATGATCGAGGACGAGCTGTTGGCGAAGGCGTTCTGCAGCACGCTCATCATCACCAGGCCCGGAACGAGGAAGGCGGTGTAGCCGACCGTGCCGTAGACCTTCACGTGGTCTTCGAGCACGTGGCCGAACACCATCAGGTACAGCAGCGCGGTGAGCACCGGCGCGCCCACGGTCTGGAAGCCGACCTTCCAGAAGCGCAGCGTTTCCTTGTAGAGCAGCGCGCGCCAACCCGTCACGGCCATCATCGCGCCACCTCCAGCGGGGTCTGCTCGCCGGCCATCAGGTCGATGAACACGTCTTCCAGGTCGGCCTTGCGCATTTCCACGTCTTCCACCGTGACGCCGGCTTCGCGAATGGCGGCCAGCAGTTGTTCGACTTCATGGGCGTTCTGCGCCGGCAGCTGCACGATGCGCCCGGTGATGCGCGCATGCTGCGCGATGGCCCAGGGCAGCATGGCGTCGGTCTTGAATCGCAGCACGTTGCTCGCTGCCGATTTCAGCAGCTCGCTGGTGCGGTCGAGCGCGATCACCTTGCCCAGCTTGAGCATCGCGATGCGGCTGCACAGCGCCTCGGCCTCTTCGAGGTAATGGGTAGTGAGCAGCACGGTGCTGCCCTGCTTGTTGAGCCTGGCGACGAACTGCCACAGCGTCTGGCGCAGCTCGACGTCGACGCCGGCGGTGGGCTCGTCGAGCACGATCACCGGCGGCTTGTGCACCAGCGCCTGCGCCACGAGCACGCGGCGCTTCATCCCGCCGGAGAGCTGGCGCATGTTGGCCGTGGCCTTGTCGGCCAGGCCCAGGCTCTGCAGGAGCTCGTCGATCCAGGCTTCGTTGTTGGTGATGCCGAAGTAGCCCGACTGGATGCGCAGCGACTCGCGCACGTTGAAGAAGGGGTCGAACACCAGCTCCTGCGGCACGATGCCGAGCTGGCGGCGCGCCTGCGCGTACTCGCGCTGCACGTCGAATCCGTGGACGCTGATGGCACCCGCCGTAGGCCGCGAAAGGCCCGCGAGCATGCTGATCAGGGTGGTCTTTCCCGCGCCGTTCGGGCCGAGCAGGCCGAAGAACTCGCCCTCCTCGATCTGGAAGCTGACCTCGTCGACCGCCTTGAGCCCCGGCTTGCCCTGGGCCTTCTGCTGTCTGGAGGGGGGATAGGTCTTGGAGACCGACTGGAATGAGATCGCGGGCATGGGAGCCCGCGATTTTAAGGTGCCGCTTTACAAGCTGCCGGGCAGCGGCCCGATACCCTCATGCGGCCCCGGCCGGGTCCGACGGGTCAGGGCGCGGCGGGCAAAAGTCCGGCAATGCCGTAGAGGGCCGCCAGTTCGCGCAGCCGGGGCGAGAGCCCCTTGACGGAGAAACCGCGCCCCAGCGCGCTCGATTCGCGCCGGCATTCGAGCAGCACGGCCAGCGCCGATGAATCGAACTGGGTCAGCGCCGTCGCGTCGACCACGGTGGACGACGAGTCGGTCTGGCCCTTCAGCCCCTGCTGCAGCATGTGCATGCAGGCGGGGGCTTCGTCATGGGTCAGTCGGGCGGGCAGGACCAGCATGTCGCGCGGCTCCGGCTCAGCTCTTGCCGTTGCCCTTGTTGCGCGCGGCCAGCGCGGTAATCAGGCCGTCGATACCGCTCTTGTTGATTTCCTGCGCGAACTGGGTGCGGTAGGTATCGACCAGCCAGACGCCCAGCACGTTCAGGTTGTAGACCTTCCAGCCGGCGCCCTGGCCGGGGGTCTTCTCGAGACGGTAGTCGAGCTGGACCGGATCGCCGCGGCCGCGGACCTCGGTGCGCACCAGCACGTCCTTGTCGTCGGGCGAGCCGCGGAACGGACGCACGGTGACGGTCTGGTCGGTCACCTGGTCGAGCGCACCGGCATAGGTGCGGACCAGCAGGGCCTTGAACTCGTCCTGCAGGCGCTTCTGCTGCTCGGGGGTGGCGGTACGCCAGGCCGGGCCGACGGCAGAGGCGGTCATGCGCTGGAAGTTGACGTTCGGCATGATCTTGCTGTCGACCAGCACCATGATCTTGTTGACGTCACCCGACTTGATGGACGAGTCGGCCTTGATCGTCTCGAGCACGTCGGTCGACAGGCGCTTGACCAGTGCGTCGGGCGCCTCGTCGGCGGCACGGGCGGGCTGGACGAAGGCGACGGCGGCACTGAACAGCAGTGCGCCGGCCAGAGCCAGGCGGCCGAGATCGCGACGTTGCAGGGTCTTGTTGTTCATGGAGAGTCCCTCATTCAAGTTTGAAAATCCGCAGGCACCCGGAAAACCGGCTGCTGAGACAGGAACGGATTCGAGCCCCACGGGGCCGACGGGGTTCCTGTCCGGGAGGTGAAGCCTTGCAACCGGATGCAAGCGGGCGGCCCTCCCTTGCGTCGTCTTTATTTGTCGGCGCCCTTGTCCATGCCGCCGCCATCGTCGGGCGGGTTGCCGTCGTAGACCTGGCTGCGGCGGCGCTGCAGGTACGCATCGCGCGTGAACGAATACTTGTCGAGCGCCGCGTCGCCAAGCAGGCGGCTCGCGCGCAGGTACTGCGAGCGCGTGTCGACGACGCGCAGCACCGTCAGCGAATTGCGCCAGGGGATGTCCTCCACGTAGCCCAGCGGGTCGCCCCACATGTCGAGCGGCTTGGCGGCGGTGTCGCGCAGCGTGGAGGAGCCCAGCAGCGGCAGCACCACGTACGGGCCGGAGCCCACGCCCCAGTAGCCCAGGGTCTGGCCGAAGTCTTCCTCGTGGCGCGGGAGGCGCGCTTCGGTCGCCACGTCCAGCACACCGCCGAGGCCGAAGATGGTGTTGACGTTCAGCCGCATGAAGGTCTCGGCACTGTTCTGCAGCTTGAGCTGGGCCACGTTGTTGACCAGGTTCCAGACGTCACCGATGTTGTTGAAGAAGTTGTTCACGCCGGTGCGCACCATGGAGGGCAGCGCGTTCTGGTAGGCCGTGGCCGCGGGCACCAGCACGGCATCGTCGACGGCGTCGTTGAAGCGCGAGACACCCCGGTTGAACGGCTCGAGGGGATCGGCGGGGTTGGCGTTGGGGCCGGTCGCACAACCGGCGGCCAGGGCAAGTACCGCGCCGGCGCCAATCCAGCGGGTCCGGCTTGCTACGCTATTCATAGCAAAAAACAAAGAAGATCGTGTTTTCATTTCTTATTGGCTGTTCCAGGCGTGGAATTTCCCTCCGCCGCCTTGCTGTACAGGAACTGGCTGATCAGGTTTTCCAGCACCACGGCCGATTGGGTCGCGGTGATGGTGTCGCCGGCTTGCAAGTTCTTGTCCTCGGCGCCCGCCTCGATTCCGATGTACTGCTCGCCGAGCAAGCCACTGGTCAGGATCTTGAGCGAGCTGTCCTTGGGAAAACTGTAACGGTTTTGCAAAGCCAGAGTGACGTCTGCCTGAAAGGTCTTGTCGTTGAAGGAGATGGATTCCACACGGCCGACCACCACGCCCGCGCTCTTCACCGCCGTCTGCGGCTTCAGGCCGCCGATGTTGTCGAAGCGCGCCGTAACCGAATAGGTCTTCTGGAAGTTCAGGCTCAGCAGGTTGGCCGACTGCAGTGCCAGGAACAGCAGCGCAGCAGCGCCGATCAGGACGAACAGGCCGACCCAGATGTCGTTGTTGGAACGTTGCATATCGACTCTTCCTAAATTCCAGCGGTTTGGCTCATTCGGGGAACACCGCAGAACCGGCTTTGCCGGGCTGCAGGTGTTGCCCCCTGCAAGGGGGTTGGCGGCCACACGAAGTGGGCAAGCCTGGGGGTTTGCCTGGTCATATGCTGAACATCATGGCGGTCAACAAGAAGTCGAGGCCCAACACCGCCAGCGACGCCGTCACCACCGTGCGCGTGGTCGCGCGCGACACGCCCTCGGGCGTGGGCTGGGCCTCGTAGCCCTGCAGCAGCGCGATGAAGGTCACGGTGAAGCCGAAGACGATGCTCTTGATGACGCCGTTGCCGACGTCGCGCCACACGTCGACGCCGCCCTGCATCTGGGCCCAGAACGCGCCGGGGTCCACGCCCAGCATCAGCACGCCCACCACGTAGCCGCCCATGATGCCAATGGCGCTGAACACCGCCGCCAGCAGCGGCATGGTGATGACGCCGGCCCAGAAGCGCGGCGCGAGCACGCGCTGCACGGGGTCTATCGCCATCATCTCCATGGCGCTCAGTTGCTCGTCGGCCTTCATGAGGCCGATCTCGGCCGTCAGCGAGGTGCCGGCACGCCCGGTGAACAGCAGCGCCGCCACCACGGGACCGAGCTCGCGCACCAGGCTCAGCGCGACCAGCAGGCCCAGCGCCTCGGAAGACCCGTAGCGCTGCAGCGCGTAGTACATCTGCAGACCGAGCACGAAGCCCACGAACAGGCCCGACACGCCGATGATGGCCAGCGAGTAGTTGCCCAGGAAATGGATCTGGTCGCGCACCAGGCCGAAGCGGCGCAGGATCTGCGCGCCCGGACCGACAAGGCGCATGAAGAGCTTCGCGCCGTAGCCGAGGTTGGCCAGATGGCTGCGCGTGGCAAAGCCGGCATCGGATGGCTTCCACCAGGTCATGTTTGCCCCCACGTTCGGCACTTCGTGTCCTCACTGCCCCCCGAGGGGGCCTTCGCTTGCTCGGGGCGGCCCAGCGCGGCGCTCATGAGCGCCCTCCTTCGACATTGCCGAAGTCGTCCTCGATGCTGACGCCCGGGTAATGGAAATGAACCGGCCCGTCGGGCAGCGCATTCACGAACTGATGGACCAGCGGATCGGCGCTCTCGCGCACCTCGGCCGGCGTGCCCTGCGCGGCGATGCCGCCGTTGGCCAGGATGATCACGTGGTCGGCAATGCGGAAGGTTTCTTCCAGGTCGTGCGACACGATGATGCTGGTGAGCCCCAGCGCGTCGTTGAGCTGGCGGATGAGGCGCGCGGCCGTACCCAGAGAGATCGGGTCGAGTCCGGCGAAGGGCTCGTCGTACATCACGAGGTCGGGGTCGAGCGCGATGGCCCGTGCCAGCGCCACGCGCCGCGCCATGCCGCCCGACACCTCGCTGGGCATCAGGTCGCGCGCGCCGCGCAGGCCGACCGCGTCGAGCTTCATGAGCACCACGTCGCGCACCAGCGCTTCGGAAAGTTGCGTGTGCTCGCGCAGCGGGAACGCCACGTTGTCGAACACGCTCATGTCGGTGAAGAGCGCGCCGAACTGGAACAGCATGCCCATGCGCCGGCGCGCGGCGTAGAGGGCGCTCACATCCATCCTGCCGACATCATTGCCGTCGAAGAGCACCTCGCCGCGCTGCGCCTTCTGCTGTCCGCCGATCAGGCGCAGCACCGTGGTCTTGCCGCCACCCGAGGCGCCCATCAGCGCCGTCACCTTGCCGCGCGGTACGGCGAACGAGACGCCGTCGAGGATGGTGCGCGCACCATAGCCGAACTTGACGTCGCGAAACTCTACGAAGGGATGTGGCAGCGGTGTGGCGGTGTCCATCTCAATAAAAAAGCCGGGGCGCTTTTCCAAGCATCCCGGCATGCGGTTTGACGCGGATGATAACGGGGCCGCGGCCGGCCCCGCGAAACTGAAACAAAATTCAGCGCGGCGGCCGTCAGACCCTCGTCAGGAACCCGTGGACAAAGGCCCCTGGCGCCGCGAACCCTCTCCTCAGCGAGGCAGGTCGCTGAAGCCCATCAGGAACTCGTCCACCGAACGCGCGGCCTGGCGGCCTTCGCGGATCGCCCACACCACCAGCGACTGTCCGCGGCGGATGTCGCCGGCCGCAAAGACCTTCGGAACGTTGGTGGCATAGCCGCCGACGAAGTCGACCGTCGCCCGGGCGTTGCCGCGTGCATCCTTCTCCACGCCGAAGGCGTCGAGCACCGAGGCGACGGGGCTCACGAAACCCATGGCGAGCAGCACCAGGTCGGCCTTGAGCACCTGCTCGCTGCCGGCCACTTCCTGCATCTTGCCGTCCTTCCATTCGACGCGAACGGTCTTCAGGCCGGTGACCTTGCCCTTTTCGCCGATGAACTCCTTGGTGGAGATCGCGAACTCGCGCTCGCAGCCCTCTTCGTGGCTGGAGCTGGTGCGCAGCTTGATCGGCCAGTACGGCCAGGTCAGCGGACGGTTCTCTTCCTCGGGCGGCTGCGGCATCAGCTCGAACTGCGTGACGCTCACCGCGCCATGGCGGTTGCTGGTACCCACGCAGTCGGAGCCGGTGTCGCCGCCGCCGATGACGATCACGTGCTTGCCGTCGGCGCGCAGCTGGCCCTTGACCTTGTCGCCTGCGTTGACGCGGTTCTGCTGCGGCAGGAACTCCATCGCGAAGTGGATGCCGTCGAGGTCGCGGCCGGGCACGGGCAGGTCGCGCGACTGCTCCGCGCCGCCGGTCAGCAGCACGGCATCGAACTCTTTCTGCAGCTGCTCGGGCGTGACGGTTTCCTTGGCCAGGTTCGTGACCTTGGAGCCCTTGCCCAGCGGATCCTTCGCGGCGCCGACGATCACGCCGGTGCGGAACACCACGCCTTCGGCCTTCATCTGCTCGACGCGGCGATCGATGTGCGACTTCTCCATCTTGAAGTCGGGAATGCCGTAGCGCAGCAGGCCGCCGATGCGGTCGTTCTTCTCGAAGAGCGTCACGTCGTGGCCGGCGCGCGCCAGCTGCTGGGCCGCCGCCATGCCGGCCGGGCCCGAACCCACCACCGCGACCTTCTTGCCGGTCTTGTGCTTGGCGACGCGCGGCGCCACCCAGCCTTCGTCCCAAGCGCGGTCGATGATGGCGTGTTCCAGCGACTTGATGCCGACAGCGTCGTCGTTCACGTTGAGCACGCAGGCAGCCTCGCAGGGCGCGGGGCAGATGCGGCCGGTGAACTCGGGGAAGTTGTTGGTCGAGTCGAGCACCGCGAAGGCGTTCTGCCAGTCGTTGCGGTACACCAGGTCATTGAAGTCCGGAATGATGTTGTTGACCGGGCAGCCGCTGTTGCAGAACGGCGTGCCGCAGTCCATGCAGCGCGCGCCCTGCACCTTGGCCTGGTCGTTGCTCAGGCCGACGACGAATTCCTTGTAGTGCTTGACGCGCTCCTCGACGGGCTTGTAGCCCTCCTCGATGCGCTCATGCTCCATGAAGCCGGTGATCTTTCCCATCGTGCTTTCCTTTGTTCTCTGTACTTACTCGCGGGCGCTCAGACCGAAGCCGGGGCCGACTGCGGCGCGGGGGCTGCCAGCGCGTGCGGCTCCAGGCCGATGTGCGCGTTGTTGCCGCTGCTCGTGAGCTCGACCTTGCGGTCGTGCAGCTCGGCGAGCGCGCGCTTGTATTCGTTCGGGAACACCTTCACGAACTTGGTGCGCGCCACGGACCAGTTGTCGAGCAGCTCGCGCGCGCGCTTGCTGCCGGTCCAGCGGTGGTGCTCTTCGAGCAGCTTCTTCAGCTGGGCCTCGTCGGTCTCGCCGCCGTGCCAGATCTTGCGGTGCACGCTGGCGGTCTGCTCGGCAGAGGTCAGCACCTTCTCGAGGGAGACCATCGAGAGGTTGCAGCGCGTGGCGAACTGGCCGTCCTCGTCGTACACGAAGGCGACGCCGCCGCTCATGCCGGCCGCGAAGTTGCGCCCCGTCTTGCCGAGCACGGCCACCGTGCCGCCGGTCATGTATTCGCAGCCGTGGTCGCCGGTGCCTTCGATGACCGCCGTGGCGCCCGACAGGCGCACCGCGAAGCGCTCGCCGGCCACGCCGCACAGGTAGGCCTCGCCGGTGGTCGCGCCGTACAGCGCGGTGTTGCCGACGATGGTGTTGCGCGCTGCCTCACCACGGAAGTCGAGGCTGGGGCGCACCACCACGCGGCCGCCCGAGAGGCCCTTGCCGGTGTAGTCGTTGGCGTCGCCGATCAGGTACAGCGTGATGCCGCGCGCCAGGAAGGCGCCGAACGACTGGCCGCCCGTGCCTTCGAGCTGGATGCGGATCGAGTCGTCGGGCAGGCCCTGCGGATGCACCTTGGTCAGCGCGCCCGAGAGCATCGCGCCCACAGAGCGGTTGACGTTGCGCGCCACCTCGATGAACTGCACCTTCTCGCCCTTGTCGATGGCCGGACGCGACTTCTCGATGAGCTTGACGTCCAGCGCCTTGTCCAGGCCATGGTCCTGGTTCTCGACGTGGAAGCGCGGCACGTCGGCCGGCACGTTCGGCAGCGCGAACAGGCGGCTGAAATCGAGGCCGGCGGCCTTCCAGTGCTCGATGCCCTTGCGCATGTCGAGCAGGTCGGCGCGGCCGATCAGGTCGTCGAACTTGCGGATGCCGAGCTGGGCCATGATCTGGCGCACTTCTTCCGCGACGAAGAAGAAGTAGTTGACGACGTGCTCGGGCTTGCCCGAGAACTTCTTGCGCAGCACGGGGTCCTGCGTGGCCACGCCCACCGGGCAGGTGTTCAGGTGGCACTTGCGCATCATGATGCAGCCCTCGACCACCAGCGGCGCCGTGGCGAAGCCGAACTCGTCGGCGCCCAGCAGCGCGCCGATGGCGACGTCGCGGCCGGTCTTCATCTGGCCGTCGGCCTGCACGCGGATGCGGCTGCGCAGGCGGTTGAGCACCAGCGTCTGCTGCGTCTCGGCCAGGCCGATTTCCCACGGGCTGCCCGCGTGCTTGATCGACGACCAGGGCGAGGCGCCCGTGCCGCCGTCATGGCCGGCGATCACGACGTGGTCGCTCTTGCACTTGGCGACGCCTGCAGCGATCGTGCCCACGCCGATCTCGCTCACCAGCTTCACGCTGATGCTGGCGTGCGGCGCGGTGTTCTTCAGGTCGTGGATGAGCTGCGCCAGGTCTTCGATCGAGTAGATGTCGTGGTGCGGCGGCGGGCTGATGAGGCCCACGCCCGGCACGGCATAGCGCTGCTTGCCGATGTACTGCGTGACCTTGCCGCCCGGCAGCTGGCCGCCTTCGCCCGGCTTGGCGCCCTGCGCCATCTTGATCTGGATCTGGTCGGCCGAGTGCAGGTATTCGGCCGTGACGCCGAAGCGGCCGGACGCGACCTGCTTGATGCGCGAGCGCAGCGAGTCGCCGTCCTTCAGCGGCAGGTCGACCTCGACGTTCTCGGCGCCCACGATGCTGCGCAGCGTGTCGCCCTGCTTGATCGGGATGCCCTTGAGCTCGTTGCGGTAGCGCGCGGGGTCTTCACCGCCCTCGCCCGTGTTGCTCTTGCCGCCGATGCGGTTCATGGCCACGGCCAGCACCGAGTGCGCCTCGGTGCTGATGGAACCCAGCGACATCGCGCCGGTGGCAAAGCGCTTGACGATCTCGGCAGCGGGCTCGACTTCGTCCACCGGAATGGCCTTGGCCGGGTCGATCTTGAACTCGAACAGGCCGCGCAGCGTGAGGTGGCGGCGGTTCTGGTCGTTGATGAGCTGCGCGTATTCCTTGTACGTGTTCCAGTTGTTGGAGCGCGTGCTGTGCTGCAGCTTGGCGATGGCGTCGGGCGTCCACATGTGCTCCTCGCCGCGCGTGCGCCAGGCGTATTCGCCGCCGGCGTCGAGCATGTTGGCGAGCACCGGGTCGTTGCCGAAGGCAGCCTTGTGCATGCGGATGGCTTCCTCGGCGATCTCGAAGACGCCGATGCCTTCCACACGGCTGGCGGTGCCGGTGAAGTACTTGTTCACCGTCTCGCTGTTCAGGCCGATGGCTTCGAACAGCTGCGCGCCGCAGTAGCTCATGTAGGTGCTGACACCCATCTTCGACATGATCTTCGACAGACCCTTGCCGATGGCCTTGACGTAGTTGTTGACCGCCTTCTCGGCGCTCAGCTCGCCCGGCAGGTCGGCGTGCATCGCCACCAGCGTCTCCATGGCGAGGTAGGGGTGCACGGCTTCCGCGCCGTAGCCCGCCAGCACGCCGAAGTGATGCACCTCGCGCGCCGAACCGGTCTCGACCACCAGGCCGGCGGTGGTGCGCAGGCCCTCGCGCACCAGGTACTGGTGCACGGCCGACAGCGCCAGCACGGCGGGAATCGCCACCTGCGTGGGGCTCACGCCGCGGTCGCTCACGATCAGGATGTTGTTGCCGCCCTTGATGGCGTCCACGGCCTCGGCGCACAGCGACGCCAGCTTGGCTTCGACGCCCTCGTCGCCCCACGCGAGCGGGTAGGTGATGTCGAGCACGTAGCTCTTGAACTTGCCCTGCGTGTACTTGCCGATGTCGCGCAGCTTCGCCATGTCGGCGAAGTCGAGGATCGGCTGGCTCACTTCGAGCCGCATCGGCGGGTTGACCTGGTTGATGTCCAGCAGGTTCGGCTTGGGGCCGATGAAGGACACCAGCGACATCACGATGGCTTCGCGGATCGGGTCGATCGGCGGGTTCGTGACCTGCGCGAAAAGCTGCTTGAAGTAGTTGTACAGCGGCTTGTTCTTGCTCGAGAGCACGGCCAGCGGGCTGTCGTTGCCCATGGAGCCGATGCCTTCTTCACCCGCCTGCGCCATCGGGCTCATCAGGAACTTGATGTCTTCCTGGGTGTAGCCGAAGGCCTGCTGGCGGTCGAGCAGCGGCACCTGCGACAGCGGCGCCTTGACCGCCTCGGCGGCCTCCGCCTTCACGCTGTCGAGCTTGATGCGGAGGTTTTCGATCCACTGCTTGTAGGGCTTGCTGTTGGCGAGGTTGGCCTTGACCTCCTCGTCGTCGATCAGGCGGCCCTGTTCCAGGTCGATCAGGAACATCTTGCCGGGCTGCAGGCGCCACTTGCGCACGATCTTCTGCTCGGGCACGGGCAGCACGCCCGACTCGGAAGCCATGATGACCAGGTCGTCGTCGGTCACGCAGTAGCGCGAGGGGCGCAGGCCGTTGCGGTCGAGGGTGGCGCCGATCTGGCGGCCGTCGGTGAACACGATGGAGGCCGGGCCGTCCCAAGGCTCGAGCATGGCGGCGTGGTACTCATAGAACGCGCGACGGCGCGGGTCCATGGTGGCGTGCTGTTCCCAGGGCTCGGGAATCATCATCATCACGGCCTGGCTGATGGGGTAGCCGGCCATCGTCAGCAGCTCGAGGCAGTTGTCGAAGGTGGCGGTGTCGGACTGGCCGGCGAAGCTGATCGGGTAGAGCTTCTGCAGGTCGGCGCCCAGCACGGGGGAAGACATCACGCCTTCGCGCGCCTTCATCCAGTTGTAGTTGCCCTTGACCGTATTGATTTCGCCGTTGTGGGCGACATAGCGGTACGGGTGGGCCAGCGGCCACTCGGGGAAGGTGTTGGTCGAGAAGCGCTGGTGCACCAGGCCCAGGGCCGAGACGCAGCGCTTGTCCTGCAGGTCGAGGTAGTAGGTACCGACCTGGTCGGCCAGCAGCAGGCCCTTGTAGACCACGGTGCGGCTCGACATGCTGGGAACGTAGTATTCCTTGCTGTGCTTGAGCTTCAGGCGCTGGATGTTGGCGCTGGCTGTCTTGCGGATCACGTAGAGCTTGCGTTCCAGCGCGTCCTGCACGATCACGTCGTTGCCGCGGCCGATGAAGACCTGGCGCAGCAGCGGTTCCTTCTCGCGCACGGTGGGCGACATGGGCATGTCGCGGTTGACCGGCACGTCGCGCCAGCCCAGCAGCACCTGGCCTTCGGCCTTGATGGCGCGTTCCATTTCCTGCTCGCAGGCTTCGCGGGAGGCGTGTTCCTTCGGCAGGAAGATCATGCCGACGCCGTATTCGCCAGGCGGGGGCAGCGTGACGCCCTGCTTCGCCATTTCCTCGCGGTAGAGGTGGTCGGGCAGCTGGATCAGGATGCCGGCGCCGTCGCCCATCAGCTTGTCAGCGCCCACTGCGCCGCGATGGTCGAGGTTCTCGAGGATCTTCAGGCCCTGCAGCACGATGGCGTGGCTTTTCTCGCCCTTGATGTGTGCAACGAAGCCGACGCCGCAGGCGTCGTGCTCGTCGGCAGCGGAATAAAGACCGTGTTCTTGGAGATGCTTGATCTCGGCAGCCGTCGTCATGGCGCGCTCCTTCAGTGTTCGCAGGGAATCGGAGCATATTGCGTTGCACAAAGAATGCCAAACACTTTAATAGGGGTCAGATTCCATTTAAATGTTGAGTTTTTCTATAGGAATTAAATTAGGGACATATCAAAAACAGGAGCAAAAAAGCCAATCCATGCAATGGATCGAACAGGCTTTTCAGGTCAGGATCGAGGCGTCGAAGGCGGTCGCCCGGCCTTGGCCTTGACCACGCGGCGATCGGTGGACTTGCGCAGGCTGTCGAGAAAATCCTCGTCGCCGGCCGCCCAGCCCCGCAGGGTGGCTTCGGTCAGCGCGCTCTGGTCGGCCGCGCGCACGCCGGCACGCACCAACTCGACATACGCGGCCTCCCGCGCGAACGGTGTGTTGCCAAGCTGCCAGTACAGCGGATGCGGCGTCAGCAGCTTGTCGTGCCGCAGGCCGGCGTAGTGAGCGTGACTGGACCAGGGAAAATCGCGCGCGTCGTTCACCATGCCCGCCCGCACCGGGTTGAGGTCGATGTAGGCCATGCAGGTCAGCAGGTAGCGCTCGGTCTGGATCAGCGTCGACCTGTAGCGCCCTTCCCAGAGCGTGCCGCTGCGGCCGTGGCGGTCGTTGAAGTAGCGCACATAGGCGCGGCCGACCGACTGCATGAACTGCGGCAGCCCGGTGGCGCTCGCGGGCGTGGCCAGCAGGTGGAAGTGGTTGTCCATCAGCACGTAGGCGTGCATCGCGATGCCGAAGCGCGTGGCGCTTTCGGCCAGCAGGGCAAGCAGCTTCTCGTGGTCTGCGCGGTCAATGAAGATCGGCTGGCGGTTGTTGCCGCGCTGGATCACGTGGTGCGGCACGTCGGCCAGCGTGAGACGGGGAAGACGGGCCATGGAGCCAGGCGGCCTGCGAGCCGGCGTTCAGGCGAGGCTGAAGCGCGTGTCGCCCAGCCTGTCGAGCCCGAACTGCGCCAGCAGCTCGCGCAGCCGCGCGGCCGCGCTCGCCTTTCGCTGCCCGGTGTACCGCGCCAGGATCAGCTCGTTCTTCATGCTGTGCTCCCAGCCGACCAGTTCGGTCACGGTAACGCTGTAGCCGTTGGCTTCCAGGTACAGGCAGCGCAGCACGTTGGTGAGCTGGCTGCCGATCTCGCGCGTGTGCAGCGGATGGCGCCACAGCTCGGCCAGCGGCGTGCGCGAGAGCGCCAGCGCCTTGGTCTCGCGCAGGCAGGCGGCCACCTCGGCCTGGCAGCAGGGCACCAGCACCATGCAGCGCGCCTTCTTGGCCAGGCCGAAGGCGATGGCGTCGTCGGTGGCGGTGTCGCAGGCATGCAGCGCCGTGACCACGTCGATCTGCGCCGGCAGCTCGCCCGACTGCGCGGACTCGGCCACCGTGAGGTTGAGGAACGACATGCGCTCGAAGCCAAGGCGCTTGGCCAGCTCGCGCGAGCGCTCGACCAGTTCGCCGCGCGTCTCGATGCCGTAGACATACCCCCCGCCTGATCGCGCCCGGAAGAACAGGTCGTAGATGATGAAGCCCAGGTACGACTTGCCAGCGCCGTGGTCGGCCAGCGTGGCGCCGGCCCCTTCGTCCGGCAGCTCGCGCAGCAGCTGCTCGATGAACTGGAACAGGTGGTAGACCTGCTTGAGCTTGCGCCGCGAGTCCTGGTTGAGCCGGCCCTCGCGGGTCAGTATGTGAAGCTCCTTGAGCAGCTCGACCGACTGGCCGGGGCGCAGAACCTCGGCCAGCTCGGCATCGGCCTTGGCGGCCTTGTTCGTCTTGGGTGCGGTCTTCGTGTTCATGGCTTGGCACTCCTCGGCCCGACGTCCAGCTCGGCCCAGCCCTGCGCGCCCAGTGCCTCGAGCGTGTCGATGTTGCGCTCGAAGATCGCCTCGGCTTCCGGAAAGGCTTCCACCGCGCGGCTCACGCTGTCCTCGCGCAGAAGATGCAGCGTGGGATGCGGCGCGCGATTGGTCGCGTTGCCGATGTCGTCGGCCTCGGTGCCGGCGAACTGGAACTGCGGATGAAAGCTCGCCAGCTGCAGCACGCCGTCGAATCCCGCGCGGGCGAGCCGGCGTTCGGCGCGCGCCGTGAAGTCGTTGAAATCCAGGAAGTCGGGCAAGGCGTTCGGTGCAATCAGAAGGGTTGTGTCGCGCACGGCGGCGTCGAGCGCCACGAGGTCTCGGGCCTGGGCCAGCAGTGCATCCATCAGGTCGGCTTCCTCGGCAGCCTCGTACACCGCGTAGTGGATCTGCCCTTTCACGTGCACGGCCTTCGCGAAGGGGCACAGGTTGAGGCCGATCACAGCGCGCTCCAGCCAGCGCCGCGTATCGGCTTCGGCCTGGGGGGCTGCGATTGTCGCCGGGAGCGTCATGCCATCTCCGCGGCGGGGCGAATGCGCCCCAGTCGCCGTGCGATCGCCATGCCGACCAGCGAGCAGGTCAGCGTGGCCGTCCAGGTCCAGTGCCAGCCGCCGACGCGATGCGCCAGCCAGGCCACCGCGGGCGGCGCCAGGAACTGGCCCAGCGAGGAAGCCTGCTGCATCAGCCCGACGGTGGTCGACACGGTGGACGGCCCGGGCGCGAGTCGCACGCCCAGCAGGAACAGCGTGGCCGGTACCATGCCGCCGCCCAGCGAGAAGGCGCACACGGCGATATAGCGCAGCACAGGCGGCAGGCCCAACGCGTCGGCGCCCTGCCCCATCTGCGCGAAGGCGGCCACGCCGCCCAGTGCCATCGTCAGGAAACCGAGCTGCAGCAGCCTCTCGGGCGCCACGCCGCGCTGCAGCCAGCGCCCGCCGGCGACGTTGCCGACGATGTTCATCGCCGCCGCGAGCGCGGTGAGCACCGCATTCCACGCGGCCGGCACGCCGGCGCCCGCGTAGATGGCAGGCAGGAAGCCGATCACCGCCATCCATTGCGACGAATACACGGCAAAGGTCAGCGCGACCAGCCAGGGTGCGCGCGCACCGACGGTGGCGCGCAACCGCGACATCCATCCGCCCGAAGCCGGGCCTGCCGCGGCCGGCCGGAGCCGGTCGGCGGGCACCACGATCCAGAGCCAGAGCGCCGCTCCGGCCGACACGGCCGACAGCGCCCACCACCAGTCCACCCAGCCGCCCCAGGCGATCAGGGCCGGACCGAGCAACAGCGCGAGCGCCACGCCCAGCGGCATGTAGGCGCCCCACAGGCCCAGCGCCGCCTTGTCGGCGCCCGGCGGCGTCAGCGCACGGATCAGCCCCGGCCCCGGCATCACCGCCAGCAGGAAGCCGACGCCCTCCACGGCGCGAAGCACCAGCAGCCATTGCACGGCATGCGCACCGCCGCCGCCCAGTCCGGTGCCGGCCGCACCGCCGAGCAGGCTGGCGACCGTCAGCACGACCAGCCCCGCCAGCATGCTGCGTCGCAGGCCGATGGTGTCCGCCGCGAGGCCGACCAGCAGCCCCAGCGTCATGCTCGCGACCTGCACCAGCGAGAGCAGGAATCCCGCCTCGACCAGATCGATGCCCAGCGACGCCTGCAGCGCCGGCACCGCGGGCGGCAGCTTGCCGAGGTGCAAGGCTGCGCTGACACCGCCCAGCAGGACGGCCAGCGCGGCAGCGGGAATGCGGGGGCGCCCGGCCTGGCCGCTCATGCGATGCCCCGACGGCCGGTCAGCCGCTCATGCTCGCGCACGGCGAAGCGGTCGGTCATGCCGGCGATGTAGTCGGCCACGGCGCGATGCCTGTCCTGCCGCTCGGCATAGGACGCCGGCATCTCGGAGCCGCGCTCCAGATACGCCTCGAACAGTTCCCGCATCACCTGCCGCGCCTGATCGGTGGTCTGGGTGACCTGGGGATGGCGGTAGAGGTTGCGGAAGAGAAAGCGCTTCAGGTCTTCCGACTGGGCCTGCATCGTCTCGCTGAACGAAACGACCGGCGGGGCCTTGCGCACAGCGTCGGAATCGCCCGGCGCGAGCGCTTCGAGCGCAGCGCGGGTCGCGTCGATCACGTCGTAGACCTGCGCGCTCAGCATGCGGCGGATGGTTTCGTAGAGCACGCGACGGCCCCGCAGCTGAGGATGCTCGGCCAGTGCCTCGCGGCGATGACGCTCGAACAGTTCCACGTCGGACAGCTGCTCGACGGTGATGAGGCCCGAGCGCACGCCGTCGTCGATGTCATGGGCGTTGTAGGCGATGGCATCGGCCAGGTTGCACAGCTGGGCTTCCAGCCCCGGCTGGGTGCGGTCGAGGAAACGCCGGGCGACGCCATTGGGCTCCGCCGCCTCCAGCCGCTCGGCGTTCGCGCGCGAGCAGTGCTTGAGGATGCCCTCGCGGGTCTCGAAGCTCAGGTTCAGGCCGTCATATTGCGGATAGCGATGCTCCAGCGCATCGACCACGCGCAGGCTCTGCAGGTTGTGCTCGAAACCCCCGTGCCCGGCCATGCAGTCGTTGAGCGCGTCCTGCCCGGCGTGGCCGAAGGGCGTGTGGCCCAGATCGTGCGCCAGGGCGATCGCCTCGACCAGGTCCTCGTTGATGCGCAGCGCCCGCGCGATCGACCTCCCCAGCTGGGCCACTTCAAGCGAATGCGTGAGCCGGGTGCGAAACAGGTCGCCCTCGTGGTTCAGGAACACCTGCGTCTTGTAGACCAGCCGGCGGAAGGCGGTGGAATGCACGATCCGGTCGCGGTCGCGCTGGAAGGCATCGCGCGTGGGCGCGGGCGGCTCCGCATGCCGACGGCCGCGCGAGCGCGCGGGCTGGCAGGCGTAGGCCGCGAGGCTCATCGCGGCGCGCAGCTCTGGGCGAGCACTTCGCGCACGAGCGCGTCGGGCGCGCTGCGGACCACCGCGGAGCCGGGGCGGTCGACCACCACGAAGCGGATCTCGCCGGCCTCCGACTTCTTGTCGACGCGCATCAGCTCCAGGTAGCGGTCGGCGCCCAGCGCGGGCCCGACGGTCGGCAGGCCGGCCCGCTCGATCAGCCGGGTGAGCCGCTCGACGAAGGCGGCATCGACACCGCCGAGCCGCTGCGACAGCCGTGCCGCCATCACCATGCCGCAGCCCACCGCCTCGCCGTGCAGCCATTCGCCATAGCCGAGGCCCGATTCGATCGCGTGGCCGAAGGTGTGGCCGAAGTTGAGGATCGCCCGCAGCCCGGTCTCGCGCTCGTCCTGGCCGACCACCAGCGCCTTGATCTCGCAGCTGCGCTTGACGGCATGGGCCAGCGCCGCCGGCTCCCGCGCGACGAGGGCGTCGATGTTCGCCTCGATCCAGTCGAGGAAGGCCATGTCGTGGATCGGCCCGTACTTGATGACTTCGGCCAGGCCGGCGCTGAGTTCGCGCGGGGGCAAAGTCTGGAGCGTCGCCAGATCGCAGACCACAAGCTGCGGCTGGTAGAACGCGCCGATCATGTTCTTGCCGAGCGGATGGTTGATGGCGGTCTTGCCGCCCACGGAGGAGTCGACCTGCGCCAGCAGCGTGGTCGGCACCTGCACGAAAGGCACGCCGCGCATGTAGCTGGCGGCCGCGAAGCCCGTCATGTCGCCCACCACGCCGCCGCCCAGGGCGAACAGCACGGTCTTGCGGTCGCTGCCGCGGCCAAGGAGCTCGTCGAAGATCAGGTTCAGCGTCTGCAGGTTCTTGTACGCCTCGCCGTCGGGCAACTCGAGCAGGTGGACCGCCCGGAACCGGCCCGCCAGGGCGGATTGCAGCGCCCTGGCATAGAGCGGCGCCACCGTGGTGTTGCTGACGATGAGGGCTGCGGCCGAGGCGGGCGTGGCATCGAAGCTCCGCGGGTCGTCCAGCAGGCCGGCGCCGATCAGGATCGGATAGCTGCGGTCGCCGAGCTGGATGTCGACGCGTTCTGGCGGGGCGGAGAGTTCGGACAGGGACATGGGCAGCGAGTTTAGGCGCTGCGGCTCGGGCAGGCTCAGGCGGGGGGCTCTTCGGGGTGGGCGCCCGGCTCGACGATGCCGGCCAGTTCGAGCTGCATCACGATGATGTTCACCAGCATCGCGATCGTCGGACGGCCGGTATCGACCACGTCGTGGGCGGTTTCCCGGTAGAACGGGTCGCGCGCATCGTGCAGCTCCCGCAGCCGCCCCAGCGGATCGGCCACCTGCAGCAGGGGCCGCTTGACGTCATGGCGCAGGCGCCGGAACAGGTCTTCGGGGGAGGAGCGCAGGTAGATCACATGGAAGTGATCGCGCAGTTGCTTGCGGTTCGCCTCCCGGAGCACCGCACCGCCGCCGGTGGCCAGAATGCCCTGGGGATTGGCGGCCAGGTCGGCGATCACCGTCTGCTCGAGGTCGCGGAAGGCGATTTCGCCCTCGCGCTCGAAGTAATCACGGATCGAGCAGCCGATGCGCTGCTCGATCACGTGGTCCGTATCTACGAAGGGAAGGTCCAGCCGCATCCCCAGGCGCCGGCCCACTGCGGATTTTCCGGCGCCGGGCAAGCCGACGAGTGCGACCGCCACGCGGTGGCTGCTACGCCCGCGCGTCAGCGCGCGGCGTTGCGGTCGGTAATCATCTTCGGGGTGATAAAGACGAGCATTTCAGTCTTGTTGGCAACGCGTTCGCGCTTGCGGAACAGTGCACCCACATAGGGCACTTCACCCAGCACCGGCACGCGCGATTCGTCATTGGTTTCGGTGAGCTCGAAGATACCACCGATGACAACCGTGCCGCCGTTCTCGACCAGCACCTCGGTCTGCACGTGCTTGGTGTTGATCGCCGGACCCGCCGAAGTATTCACGCCGCGGGCGTCCTTGCTCACGTCCAGCGTCAGGATGATGTTGCCTTCGGGTGTGATCTGGGGCGTGACTTCGAGCTTCAGCACCGCCTTGCGGAACGAGATCGAGGTGGCGCCGCTGGAAGTGGCCTGCTGGTACGGGATTTCCTCGCCCTGCTCGATCAGCGCCTTGGTCTGGTCGGCCGTGATCACGCGGGGACTGGACACCAGCTTGCCCTTGCCGTCGGCTTCGAGCGCCGAGATCTCGAGGTTCAGCATGCGAGAGAAGCTCGAATTGAACAGCGAGATCGCGAAGGTGCCTGCCGCGTTGCCGGTGCCGCCGGCATCGCCTGCGGGAAGGTTGATGAAGTTGGAGTTCGTCCAGGTGGTGGTGGCCGTGCTGGCACCGCCGTTGGTGCCCGCCGTGATGGTGGGCATCGCACCCACATTGGCGAACGCCCGGTTGCCAGCGGACGATGCGAAGCGCTCGCCAGCAATACCGCCCCCAAGTCGTACACCAAGGGACTTGCCGAAGGTGTCCGACGCCTCGACGATACGGGCTTCGATCAGCACTTGGCGAACGGGGACGTCCAGCTTCTGGATCAGCTCGGTCACCTGGGCCAGACGCGAAGGGATGTCCGAAACGAAGAGCTGGTTGGTACGCGATTCGGCGATGACGCTGCCGCGCGGGCTCAGGATCCGGGTGGTCGTACCGCTGCCGCCGCCACCGCCAGAAGAAGCGCCCGTGCCAGTCAAGCCCTGAGCAATGGCAATCGCCTTGGTGTAGTTGAGCTGGAACGACTGGGTCCGTAGCGGCTCCAGATTCTCGATCGCGGCCTTGGCCTCGAACTCGAGCTTTTCCTTGGCGTTGATCTCATCCTTCGGCGCGATCCACAGCACGCTGCCGTTCTTGCGCATGCCCAGGTTCTTCGCCTGCATGATGATGTCGAGCGCCTGGTCCCACGGCACGTCCTTCAGCCGCAGCGTCAGCGCGCCGGTCACCGAATCCGAGGTCACGATGTTGAAGTTCGTGAAATCGGCGATCACCTGCAGCAGCGAACGGATCTCGATGTTCTGGAAGTTCAGCGACAGCTTCTCGCCGTTGTAGCCCACGCCCTGCGTCAGCTTGGTCGGATCGACCTTGCGGGCACGGACCTCGACCACGAACTGGTTCTCGCTCTGATAGGCACTGTGCTCCCAGTCGCCCTTGGCATCGATCGTCATGCGGACGCGGTCGCCGGCTTGCTGCGAAGTGATGAGCTGGACCGGGGTTCCGAAGTCGGCCACGTCGAGGCGGCGACGCAGCCCTTCGGGCAGCGTCGACTTGGTGAACTCCACGACAAGGCTCTTGCCCTGCTGCTTGACGTCCACGCCCACCTGGTTGTTCGGCAGATCGACGATGACCCGGCCGGTGCTGTCGGAACCGAGACGGAAATCGACATCCCGCAGGGGCAGCGTGTCGCGATTGCGGTTTTCCGCGAAGGTCGTGGAAGCCGACGCGACAAGCGCCGGGCCCGCCACCGGCTCGAGCGTCACCAGCAGCGACTTGCCCTGGATCTCGGCCTTGTATGCGGTCGCCTGCTTCAGGTTCAGCACCACGCGGCTGCGTTCACCGGCCTGCACCACGTTCACCGAGCGCAGGTTGCCCTGGTTCACCTCGATGGCGGAGCGGCCGATGGCATTCGTGACACCAGGAAAGTCGAGCGCAATACGCGCAGGCGTCTGCACGGCGAATCCGGCAGGAACCGCGGTGAGCGGCTGTGCCAGATCGATGCGGATCACTTCGGAGCCCGACTGCGTCGAGCTCGTCACCGCCTCGATGGCGTTTTGCGCATGAGCCACGGCCAATGCGCCGAAGGCCAGCAGACCCAGGCCGGCAGCGCGCAGCCACTGTGCCATTTTTGATTTCTTTTGGTTCATTTCGCACTCTCTTGCAGCTGCAGCGTCGCGACGCGTTCGATCCATTCACCGGCGGCGTCTTGCACGATTTCACGCAAGGCGATTTCGGTTTCGTTGATACGGGTGATGCGCCCGTAGTTGAGTCCCAGGTATTCGCCGACGCGCACCTTGTAGAGCAGCTTGTCGACGCGCAGCAGCGCCACCGGCTGGCCATTGCGGTTCATGCTGCCGACCATGGCCATCGAGTCGAGCGGGAAGGCTTCGAGCGCTTCCTTGCGGCGCGCGAGCTCCGGCGCGATCAGCTCCGAGGTGCTCGGCTGATTCGATTCGCGGCGCAGCGCCTGCGTCAGCTTCAGGATGTTGAAGGGCTCGAATGCCGAGGCCTCGGTATAGGCCTGCGGGGTGAACTTCTTGGGCTCGGAAATCGGCGGCACCGAGGGCTTCACCTGGGCACGCTGCTCGGCCATCCAGCGCTGCATGTCTTCCTGGCCCGAATCGCAGGCGCTCAGTGCCGACGCCGCCAGCGTCAGCCACAGTACTTTGGCGACGATCTTCATTTCTTCGCCTTCGGTGCGGAGGCGCGCTTCTGCGCGGCCCGTTCTTCGTCATCGAGGTAACGATAGGTGCGCGCGGTGGCGTCCATCGTCAGCACGTCCTTGTCCTTCTGCGGGGTGACGGAAATGTTGTTCAGCGTCACGATCCGCGACAGGCCCGCCACGTCGGCAGCGAAAGCACCCATGTCGTGGTACCGGCCGGTCACCCGGACGGCGATCGGGAGTTCGGCGTAGTAGTCCTTGACCGACACCTGTCCCGGACGGAACAGCTCGAACTGAAGGCTGCGGCCAAGGCCTGCCTGGTTGATGTCCGACAGCAGGGCGTCCATTTCGGCCTTGCTGGGCAGCTGCTTCTCGAGCAGGGTCACGTACTGCTGCACCTGCTCGCGCTGCTTCTTGAGCAACTCGAGGTTGGCGGCCTGAGCCACCTTCTTCTGGTAGTCGGCCTTGAGCGTGACTTCCTTGGCGCGCTCGCTTTCGAGCTCGTCGTTCGAATTGGTCAGCCAGACGAACCAGAGGGCGACCAGCACAAGTGCCGTGACCACCAGGCAGAGCGCATAGCGGGGCACCGCCGGCCATGCCGAGGGATCGTTCGGATTGAGTCCGCGGAATTGGTCGCCGAAGCGCTGGAACGCAGCGGCGACGTCGATTTTCTGGGAGGGGCGATTGCTTGCCATGATCGGTTACCCCTTGGACTGCGCCGTTGCGGCCAGGGCCTTTTCGGCGGCAGCCTTCTGAGCATCGGTGGGGCGTTTCAGGCCAATGCGCATCGTGAAGTTCGCCACGCGACGCTGATCGCGCGGGTTCAGGTTCACGTTCGCCGACGTGATTTCGACCAGCTCGGGCTTAACCAGCCAGGGACTGTTGTTGCCGAGGTTGCGCAGCAACTCCGAAACCCGCTCGTTCGACTGCGCCATGCCTTGCAGGGTGACAGTCTGGTTGTCCTGCTTCATGTTGGTCAGGTACACGCCATCGGGCAGTTGCCGGACCAGTTCGTTGAGCAGGTGCACGGGCAGGTTGCGGTCGCCCTGCAAGTCTTCGACCGCCTGCTGGCGGGCGCGCAGCGCGGCGATTTCTTCCTGCAGCGTCGAGATTTCCTTGATCTCGACTTCGAGCTTCTTGATCTCGGCCTGCAGAAAGCCGTTCGTCGAACGCTGCGCCGAGATCTGCGCCTCGAACCAGAGATAACCAAGGCCGGCGATCAGGACGCCCAGGATCGCCGCGGCACCCAAGGTGCCGTAGAACGCCTCGCGCCTGCGCTTGCGCGCAGCTTCGCGGTGCGGGAGCAGATTGATGAGGATCACTGCAGGAACCTCCGCATGGCCAGGCCGCAAGAGGTCAGATAGGACGGCGCCTCGCGGCGGACCTTCTTCTCGCGGACGTTCGAGCTGATTTCCATGCCTTCGAAGGGATTCAGCAAGGAGCAGGCGAACGAGGTCTGCCGCGTCACCGCGTTGGTCAGGCCGGGCAGCGAGGCCGATCCGCCTGCCAGCAGCACATAGTCGACGCGGTTGTGCGGCGTGCTGGTGAAGAAGAACTGGAGCGCGCGGGCGATTTCCTGCGCGATGCTTTCCACGAAGGGCTTGAGCACGCCAGAGCCGTAGTCGTCGGGCAGGTCGCCGCTGCGCTTCTTCGCCTCGGCCTCCTCGGCTGAAAAGCCATACTGGCGCACGATCAGTTGGGTGAGCTGGGCACCGCCGAACGCCTGGTCGCGGTCGTACAGCACTTCCTGGTTGCGCAGCACCTGCATGCTGGTGGTGAAGGCGCCCACTTCGAAGAGAGCGACGATCGAATCGACGCCCTTGCCGGGCAGCTGCTCGATCAGGCGGGCGGTCGCCAGGCGCGATGCGTAGGACTCGACGTCGAGGATCATCGCCTTCAGGCCGGCGGCTTCCGCCAGGCCCTCGCGGTCCTGGACCTTTTCCTTGCGCGACGCGGCGATCAGCACTTCCACGTCGCCGGCGGAGGTGGTGCTCGGACCGGTCACGCAGAAGTCGAGGCTCACCTCGTCGAGCGAGAACGGGATGTACTGGTTGGCTTCCGACTCGACCTGGATCTCGAGCTCCTGCTCGCTCATGCCGCCCGGAAGAATGATCTTCTTGGTGATCACGGCCGACGGGGGCAATGCCAGTGCCACGTTGCGGGTGCGCGTGCCGCTCTTGCGGATGACGCGACGGACGGCTTCCGCCACCTCGTCGAACTTCTCGACGTTGCCGTCGGTGATCCAGCCGCGTTCCAGGGGCTCGATGGCGCAGCGCTCCAGGACCAGCTTGCCGCTGGCCTCACGGCCGAGCTCGACCAGCTTGACGCTGGACGAACTTACGTCCAGCCCCAGCAGGGGAGCGTTCTGACGACGAAACAATGATCCAAGAGCAGCCAAGGCAGGTTCCTCTTCCCCTGTATTTGTAACCAATAGAAAAAATTGAATTCGGTTGCATGCTAGCAGCAGGCGTAGCGGCAACCAAGCGACGCCGCAGGGCAAATTCCTCAAGCGTTGTCAAAACCTGACGGCAAAACCGCATTTTGTAACTTTTGAATTAGGGCAATGCAAGCCCCGCAAAGATCGGATCGTTCGGAAGGGGCGGCTTTTTATAATGTCGGGTGACTCTGTGCGGCCCCTCATGCAAGAAACTTCCAGCCCCAAAGGGCCAGCCAAGAACTCCCCCTCCACTCGCCCGACCTGGCTGAAATGGCTGTTGCGCCTTTTCTTCTGGAGCTTCGGCATCGCCCTGGCCGGCGCGCTGGCAGTGCTGTGCGTGGTGGCAGTGGCCCTCGCGGTGGCGTATCCGAACCTGCCCGACATCAGCGAGCTCTCCGACTACCGGCCCAAGCTGCCGCTGCGGGTTTTCTCGGCCGAAGGCATCCTGATCGGCGAGTTCGGCGAGGAGCGCCGCAACCTCACTCCCATCTCGGCCATCCCGAAGGTCGTGAAGGACGCCGTCCTGGCGGCCGAAGACGCACGCTTCTACGACCACGGCGGCGTCGACTACAAGGGCATGGTCCGCGCCGGCCTGGCCAACATGAACCGCGTGAAGAGCCAGGGCGCATCGACCATCACGATGCAGGTGGCGCGCAACGTCTACCTGAGCTCCGAGAAGACGCTCACCCGCAAGATCTACGAGGTGCTGCTGACCTTCAAGCTGGAGCACCTGCTCACGAAGGACCAGATCTTCGAGATCTACCTGAACCAGATCTACCTCGGAAACCGCGCCTATGGCTTCGCCGCCGCTTCCGAGGCCTATTTCGGCAAGCCCCTGCAGGAACTCACGACCGCCCAGGCCGCGATGCTGGCCGGCCTGCCCAAGGCACCGGGCGCGAACAACCCGGTCAACAACCCGCAGCGCGCGCGCGGCCGCCAGTTCTACGTGATCGACCGCATGCAGGAGGCCGGCTTCATCACCGCCGAACAGGCGGCGGAAGCCAAGAAGGAAGAGCTGCACCTGCGCGACGCCGCCGACCCGAACCGCCTGCACGCCGAATACGTGGCTGAAACGGTTCGCCAGTTGATGTACGCCCAGTACGGCGACAGCACCTACACGCGCGGCCTCAAGGTCTACACCTCGCTGGTCGCGGCCGACCAGGCGGCCGCCTACAAGGCGCTGCGCAAGGGCATCATGGACTACGAGCGCCGCCAGATCTATCGCGGCCCCGAGAAGTTCGTCGACCTGCCGAACGACCCCAAGGACCTCGACGAAGCAGTCGACGACGCGCTCAACGACCACCCCGACAACGGCGACGTGATGGCCGCGGTCGTGCTCAAGGCCACGCCCAAGCAGATCGACGCGGTGCGCGGCAATGGCGATCCCGTCCAGATCACCGGCGAAGGGCTCAAGCCGGCCCAGTCGGGCCTCTCCGACAAGGCCCCGCCGAACATCAAGATCCGTCGCGGCGCGGTCATCCGCGTGGTGAAGACGCCCAAGAACACCTGGGAAATCACGCAGCTTCCCGAGGTCGAGGGCGCATTCGTCGCCATGGACCCGCGCGACGGCGCCATCAAGGCGCTGGTCGGCGGCTTCGACTTCGGCAAGAACAAGTTCAACCATGTGACGCAGGCCTGGCGCCAGCCGGGCTCCAGCTTCAAGCCCTTCATCTATTCAGCGGCGCTCGAAAAGGGCTTCACGCCCGCCACGGTCATCAACGACGGCCCGCTCTTCTTCGACGCCGGCACCACCGGCGGCCAACCCTGGGAGCCGAAGAACTACGGCGGCGGCTACGACGGCCCGATGTCGATGCGCACCGCGCTGATGAAGTCGAAGAACCTCGTGTCCATCCGCATCCTGCAGTCCATCGGCACGCGCTATGCGCAGGAGTGGATCACCAACTTCGGCTTCGACAAGGAAAAGCACCCCGCCTACCTGCCGATGGCGCTGGGCGCGGGCTCGGTCACGCCGATGCAGATGGCGGTGGGCTATTCGGTCTTCGCCAACGGCGGCTACCGCGTCAATCCGTACCTCGTCACGCGCATCACCGACCACAAGGACAAGGTACTGGTCGACAAGCAGCCGCCGCTCCTGAACGAATCGCTGCGCGTCATCCCGCAGCGCAACGCCTTCATCATGGACACGCTGCTGAATTCCGTCGCTCGCGGCGGCACCGCGGCCAAGGCGCAGGCCATGCTCAAGCGCCCCGACCTCTACGGCAAGACGGGCACCACCAACGACTCGCTCGACGCCTGGTTCGCCGGCTTCCAGCCCACCATGACGGCCATCTCGTGGATCGGTTACGACACCCCGCGCAACCTGGGCGACCGCGAGACCGGCGGCGGCCTGAGCCTTCCGATCTGGATCACCTACATGGAAACCGCCATCAAGGGCGTGCCGGTGACTGAACTGTCGGCCAACCCGCCAGCGGGCATCGTGAATGTGGGTGGCGAGTGGTACTACGACGACTACGCGCCGGGACGCGGCGTTGCCAGCCTGGGTGTCGAGTCCGCACCGGCGGCGCCGGTCGAAGCCCCGGCGGGTGGTCCGATCGGCGCTCCTGCGCAACCCGAGGAGCGCAACCGCATCCTCGATCTGTTCCGCAACTGAGCGTCGCAGGCAGAGTTCAGGGAGCCGCGAAGTCCAGCGGCTGCCCGGCCTGCAGCGTCGCCTCGCGCGACAGGTTGCCGAAGAATTCCTCGCCGGTCTTGGTGTCCACCCAGGCCTTGCCGTCATGGCGGTAGTGGTAGCCGCCGGAACGCGCGGCAAGCCAGATTTCCTGCAACGGCTTCTGCAGGTTCACGATCAGCTGGCTGCCGTTGCGGAATGAAATCGTGATCATCCCGCCCACCCTCTGGTTGTCGATGTCGGCGTCGGTCGCTTCGTTGATGCGGTCGCAGCCCAGCTCGATGGCGGCAAGCGCAGCCTCGGCGCGATCCATGTATTCGGTGTCGGTCATTACAATTTCGCCATGTTGAACGTTCACCAAATTCTAGTGAGCACCCGCGTCCGCGCCGCGCTCATGGTCTGCCTTGCCGTGGGCACCGCCGGGCTCGTCGCTGCCTGCGGACAGCGCGGTGCGCTGTACCTGCCGACCGATCCGGCAGCCGCCGGGCGCGCCACCTTGCCGGAGCTCATGACGCCGGACAGCCTGCGGTCTTCGTCGTCATCTTCGTCCTCCAGCCAGGCGGCGCCCGCTCCGGCTGCCGCGGCCAGCGCGCCAGCCGGCAGCACCAGCACCAGCACCAGCACCACCAGCACGGAGCAGCGCAAGTGAGTTCCGGCACCCCCATCTCCCTGCCCGGCCAGCCGCACGTCGCCGAGCGCGACGGCACGCTGCACGTCGAAGGCGTGGCGCTCGACGCGCTGGCCCGCGAACACGGCACTCCTCTCTTCGTCTACTCCAGGCAGTGGATGCTGGACGCCCTGGCGGCTTACCAGCGCGGCTTCGAGGGTCGTGATGCGCTCATCTGCTACGCGATGAAGGCCAACTCCTCGCTCGGCGTGCTGCGCGTGTTCGCGGAAGCCGGCTGCGGCTTCGACATCGTCTCCGGCGGCGAGCTCTCGCGCGTGCTGGCCGTCGGTGCCGATCCGAAGAAGATCATCTTCTCGGGCGTCGGCAAGACCCGCGCCGAGATGCGCCAGGCCCTCGCTGCCGGCATCGCCTGCTTCAACGTCGAGAGCGAAGCCGAGCTCGACGTGCTCCACGAAGTGGCGGTGGCCGAAGGCAAGCGCGCGCCGATCAGCATCCGCATCAATCCGAACGTCGATCCGAAGACGCACCCCTACATTTCCACCGGCCTGAAGGGCAACAAGTTCGGCATCGCGCACGACCGCGCCGTCGAGGCCTACAAGCATGCCGCACGGCTGCAGGGGCTGGAGGTGGTGGGCATCGACTGCCACATCGGCTCGCAGATCACCGAAGCCTCGCCCTACCTCGACGCCTGCGACCGCGTGCTCGACCTGGTGGAAGCCATCGAGGCAGCCGGGGTGCCGATCCATCACCTGGACTTCGGTGGCGGCCTGGGCATCGACTACAACGGCGAGGTGCCACCCAAGGCCGATGCGCTGTGGCAGCAGCTGCTGGCCAAGCTCGACGCGCGCGGCTTCGGAGGGCGCAAGCTGGTGATCGAGCCAGGCCGCTCGCTGGTCGGCAATGCCGGCGTGTGCGTGACCGAAGTGCTCTACACCAAGCCGGGCGAGGACAAGAACTTCTGCATCGTCGACGCGGCCATGAACGACCTGCCGCGCCCCGCGATGTACCAGGCCTTCCAGCGCATCGTGCCGGTGCGCACCCGCGCGGGCAATGCCACGACCTACGACGTGGTCGGCCCGGTCTGCGAGAGCGGCGACTGGATCGGCCGCGACCGCGCGCTCAACGTGGTGTCGGGCGACCTGCTGGCCGTGCTGTCGGCGGGCGCGTACTGCATGAGCATGTCCAGCAACTACAACACCCGCGGCCGCGCCGCCGAGGTGCTGGTGAGCGGCGCGAGCGCAAAGCTGATCCGCCGTCGCGAGACGATGGAAGACCAGCTGCGCAGCGAGATCGACGGCTGATCGCCGATCGCTCTTCCCGGTCTTCCCGGTCTTCCCGGTCTTCCCGGCGTCAGCCGGTGCGCACAGCACCCGCAGACGCCGGCTTCACCTTCCCGCGCTTGTTCGCGAAGTAGTTCCACACGCGCCACGCGAGCAGCACCGCGATGATCGCGGCGTAGACGAACACTTCCGCGAAGTTGTTCTTGCCCGCGCGCATCCAGAAGAAGTGCAGCAGGCCGAGCCCCGCGATCAGGTAGACCAGCTTGTGCAGCATCTGCCAGCGCTTCGCGCCCATCGCCTTGATCGCGCGGTTGAAAGACGTGGCAGCCAGCGGCGTCAGCAGCACGAAGGCAGAGAAGCCCACCAGGATGAACGGCCGCTTGGCGATGTCCTTCGCAATGTCGCCCCACTCGAAGCCCATGTCGAACCAGCTGTAGCACAGCAGGTGCAGCACCACATAGAAGTACGCGAACAGGCCCAGCATGCGGCGGTAGCGCGCGAGCGCGTTCCACTTGCTCATCACCCGCAGCGGCGTCACCGCCAGCACGATGCAGATGAAACGCAGGGTCCAGTCGCCGGTGGCGCGGATCAGGAACTCCGCGGGGTTGGCACCCAGCCCGTCCGTGAACGCGCCGTAGGCCAGCCGCGCGAACGGCAGCAGGCACAGCAAAAAGATGACCGGCTTGGTCGCCGGATGCATGAGCAGCTTGTTCACAAGGCACTCCATGAAAGAAGAGGCATCGCACCTTCGAGAAACACCGCGGAACCGGCTTTGCCGGGCCGCAGGTGTTGCCCCCGGTAGGGGGTTGGCGAAGCGACACGAAGTGCGCGCAGCCTGGGGGCGAGCTCCATTTCAGTAGTTCTTCTTCAGGTCCATGCCCGCGTAGAGCTGGCCGACCTGTGCTTCATAGCCGTTGAACAGCTCCGTCTTGCGCCGTTTTGCGAAGAGGCCGCCGCCGTCGCCGATCCGGCGCTCGGTGGCCTGGCTCCATCGCGGATGGTCGACGTTGGGATTCACGTTCGAATAGAAGCCGTATTCGTTGGCCGCGGCCTTGTTCCAGGCGGTGCTGGGCTCCTTCTCGACGAAGCGGATCTTCACGATCGACTTGGCCGACTTGAAGCCGTACTTCCACGGCACCACCAGCCGCACCGGCGCGCCGTTCTGGTTGGGCAGCACCTCGCCGTACATGCCGAAGGCCAGCAGCGTGAGCGGATGCATCGCCTCGTCCATGCGCAGGCCCTCGGTGTAGGGCCAGTCGAGCACGCGCGAGCCGACGAAGGGCATGGTCTTGGGGTCGGCCAGGGTCACGAACTCGACGAACCTGGCGTTGCCCTGCGGCTCGACCTTCTTGATGAGTTCGGCCAGCGAGTAGCCGACCCACGGAATCACCATCGACCAGCCCTCGACGCAGCGCAGCCGATAGATGCGCTCCTCCTGCGCGCTGAGCTTGAGCAGATCCTCGATGCCGTACTTGCCCGGCTTCTTGACCAGCCCTTCCACCTCCACCGTCCATGGCCGCGTCTTCAGCGTGCCGGCGTTCTTGGCCGGGTCGGCCTTGTCGGTGCCGAACTCGTAGAAGTTGTTGTAGGTGGAGGCATCCTTGTAGTCGGTGACCTTTTCCATCGACATGGCGCCGGGCACCGCCGACTTCGCGCCGGGCAGCGGCGCCAGCTTGTTGGGGCGCTCGGTCTGCGCCAGGGCTTCGCGCGAGGCGAAGGCCGCCAGCGCGGCTCCCGCTGCGCCGCCGGCCATGAGCTTGAGCATGTCGCGGCGGCCCTCGTAGACCTCTCGGGACGTGATCTCGCTGGACAGCGGATGGATGAAGCCGTTGTCGCCGCTGTTGCTGGCGGTACGACGGATGGGGCGGCTGGGATGGGAAGGGAACGACATGACGGGCCTTTCGCGGAATCGTTGTTCTCAGGGTAGTTCGTGGCCAACCCCGATTCGGTTACGCGCCGCCGGAGCGCGCGGTTTCAATAATTCTTCGCGAAAGCCCGCGGGCCTGCACTCACAGGGTGCCGTAGCTGTGCAGCCCGCTCAGGAACATGTTCACGCCCAGGAAGGCGAAGGTCGTCACCGCCAGCCCGCCCAGCGCCCACCAGGCCGCCACGGTGCCGCGCAGGCCCTTCACCAGCCGCATGTGCAGCCAGGCCGCGTAGTTGAGCCAGACGATCAGCGCCCAGGTCTCCTTCGGGTCCCAGCTCCAGTAGCCGCCCCAGGCGTCGGCCGCCCACAGCGCGCCCAGCACGGTGGCGATGGTGAAGAAGGCGAAGCCGACGGTGATCGACTTGTACATGACGTCGTCGAGCACCTCGTTGGCCGGCAGGCGCGCGGCGATGCGCTTGCGCCCCAGCAGGATGCCCGCGGCGATCAGCGCGGAAATGCCCGCATAGATCACCCAGTAGCTGCCGCCGGCCTCCTGCACGCGCTGGCGGAACGCCACCGGCACGAAGCACAGTGCCACGCCCAGCAGCCAGATCGGCGTGAGCTTGTACCAGCGCTTCTCCTCGGCCTGCTCCTTGATGAGATAGGCGAAGGCGACCATGGCCGCCAGCGCGAAAGTGCCGTAGCCGATGAAGTTGGCCGGCACGTGCAGCTTCATCCACCAGCTCTGCAGCGCCGGCACCAGCGGCTGGATCTCATGCGCCTCGCGCACGATCGTGTACCAGAGCAGGAAGCCCACCGCCGCGCTGACCACCAGCATCACGAAGGCACCGAGCGCGCGCGTGCCGTAGCGCTCCTCGAAGTACAGGTAGAAGGCGGCCGTCAGCCAGCAGAAGAGCACGAACACCTCGTACAGGTTGCTCACCGGGATGTGGCCGATGTCCGGGCCGAGCTGGTGGCTCTCGTACCAGCGAACCATGGTGCCGATCAGCGCCATCGTCACCGCAGCCCACGCGAGGCGCGAGCCGATGGCGTCGAAGGTATCCGACTGCCTGCCGCCGAAGAAGCCCAGCCAGTAGAACAGCGTGCTCATGAAGAACAGCACGCTCATCCACAGGATGGCCGACTGGCTCGACAGGAAGTACTTGAGCCAGAACACCGTGTCGGCACGCGCCAGGTCGCCCTGGTACGAGGCAATGGCCAGCAGCGAGGCCGCAGCCACCACGATGGCCAGCACCCGCAGCGGCCGCCAGAACCAGCCGATGGCGATGGTCGCGATCACCGCCGCGATGAGGATCGGCTTCTCGTAGTAATCCATCGACCCCGCATAGCGCGCGAAGGCGAACAAGCCGCCGGCCACCACCAGCGCCGCGAACACCCAGTCGAACAGGTTGCGGCGCGAGAGCCAGCTTTCATTGAGCGTGAGGGTCGTGGTGTTCATGTCGTCTCGTGGTCTTATGCGTTCAGGGCGAGCAGCTTGCGTTTGAGATGCTCGAATTCGCGGTCGCTGTCGATGGTCTTGCGATTCACCGAGAAAGCCATCGTGGCGGCCGTCGTCGCGGGTGCGTCGCCTTCGGAAGCCGTGCCGTCGGGTGCCAGCCACACCCACAGGCGGCGCTCGCGCACGTACAGCATGGCAAAAATGCCGACGATCAGCAACAGGCAGCCCAGGTAGACGATGTTCTTGCCGGGGGCGCGCGCCACCTGGAACACGCTGGCCTGAACCTGGGTGAAGTCGGTCATCATCATCGCGACCGGGGCCGGGTAGAAGTGCGCGTCGCTGATGGCCAGCACGGATTGCGTCAGGTAGGCCTGCGATTTCTCGTCGTTGGGCAGCGCGGCCAGGCCGGCGCCCTCGCGGCTCAGGTTGAGCACCTCGAACAGCACGTCGTTGAGGATGCGCACCAGCACCCCGCCGGCGCGCTCGCGCTCGGCCTCGGGCACGTTGGTTTCCATGAATTCGGCAATCGCCTGCCAGCCGCCCGCGGTGGTGGCGTCGGCCTTGGCGCGCTCGCTGCCCGCGAAAAGCGCCAGCGCGCGCGTGGCCGACACGCGCAGCTGCTCCGCCATCTCGGGGCGCTTGGGATCGGTGGCCTTGGCGATGTAGCGCTCGACGGCGCGCTCGCGCGTGGCGGCGTCGCCTAGCGCGGCGCGCATGCGCACGAAGCCGTCCATCGAGCCCTGCTCGTCGGCCGGCACGCGCAGGTAGCGGAAGGGCTCCTCGGGCTTCTCGCGCATGCCCAGCAGGAACACCGGCTGGCCGTCGCCGGTGTCGACCGGCACCATGTAGTTCTGGTACTCGCGCGCCTGTCCGGCGGCGTCGCGCAGCTTGTAGCCGATGCTCGGGCCGATGTTGCGCAGCACCTTCGGCTTGTTGGTCTTGTTGGCTGCCCCCAGGCGCGATTCGATGTCGTGGCGCAGGTCGACCTTGCGCACGTCGGCGCCGCTGCCCATGGCGTTGGCGTCGGCGAAGTTCTCGACGTTGATCACGCGCAGCGCGGCGTACTCGAGCGTGAGCTTGTCCTTGCCGTTGGTGATCTCGGTGCTGGGCCCGCCGATGACGCCTTCCACCTCGAAGGGCTTGGCCGCGGCGGCCATCGGCACCGCCTTGAGCTTCACCTTCGAGCCGCCGTCATCGAAGCTCGACTGGTAGATCTCCACGCCCTTGTAGCTGGCCGGGTGGTTGACCTCGATGCGCGCGGGCACCTGCTCGCCGGTCTCGCGGTCGTGCAGCACCACTTCGCTCGCGAAGAGCTTGGGCATGCCGGTCGAGTAGTAGTCGACGATGAACTTCTTCAGCTCGATGGAGAACGGCAGCTCCTGCAGCAGCACGCCGTCGGACTGGTTCAGGATGGCGACGCTGCCCTGCCCGCCCTCGGGCACGAGGATGTTGCCGCGGAAGGTCGGGTTGCTCGCCGACAGCCGGTGCTGCGGCGGCACGTCGGCGATCATGCCGCCGCCGGTGAATACGCTCTTGCCGTTGAACCAGGTCTGCGCGCGCACCACCAGGTCGCCGTCGAGCAGGCCGCCGATGCACACCAGCACGATGGCGCTGTGGGCGGCGATGTAGCCCAGCTTGTGGGCACCGCCGGCACGCGCCGCGACCATCCAGCCCGCGGCCTGCCTGCCGTCGCCAGTTGCCTCGCGCTGCTGCAGCTTGACCTTCCAGCCGCCGCTCACCAGCAGTTGCCCGATCCGGTTGGCGGCGACGTCCGGCGTTTCACCGAGACGGTTCTCGGCGCGCTGGCCGAAGGCCTTGAGGCTCTGAGCGCGGATGTCTTCCTTGAAGGTCCTGAGGTCGACCAGGATGCGCGGCGTGTTGCGCACGATGCACAGCGTGGTGCTGATCACCAGGAACAGCAGGATCAGCAGGAACCACCAGGCGCTGTAGATCGAGTCGAGCCGCGCGGCGCGGAAGAGCTCGGCCCAGAACGGGCCGAACTGGTTGATGTAGTTGTTGATCGGCTCGTGCTGCTTGAGCACCGTACCGATGATCGACGCGATGCAGATGATCGTGAGCAGCGCGATCGCGAAGCGCATCGACGACAGCAGTTCCACCGCGGCGCGAAGCATCTGCGGTCCGCGATGAACGCGAAGGCCATGGGTGGAGACGGACATCGGGCGAGAGTAGGAAGAGAAAAAAACAAAAAAGGCGGGCCATCCTGCTGGATCGGCCCGCCCTTTGTTTGGGGTTGTTATCGGCGGCTGGTCACGCTCCAGGGAGCGCCATCATCAACGCAAACCGGCAATGTAGTCGGCGACCGCCTTGATTTCCCTGTCGTTGAGCTTGGCGGCGACGCCGGTCATGGGCAGGCTGTTCAGGCGGACGTTGTCGCGGAAGGCCGTGAGCTGGGCCACGGTGTAGTCGGCGTTCTGGCCGCCCAGGCGCGGGTACTGGGCCGGGATGCCGGCGCCGTTGGGGCTGTGGCAGCCGGCGCAGGCCGGGATCTGGCGGTCGCCGATGCCGCCGCGGTAGATCTTCTCGCCCAGGGCGATGGTGTCCTTGTCCTTCGAGAAGCCCGGCTTGACCTTCTTCGAGCCGACGAACCAGGCGATGTTGCGCATGTCTTCTTCCGACAGCGCCGAGGCCAGCGGCTTCATGATCGCGCTCTTGCGGGCGCCGGACTTGAAGTCCTGCAGCTGCTTGAGGATGTATTCGGGGTGTTGCTGCGCCAGCTTCGGGTTGGCGGCGATGGCGGAGTTGCCGTCGGCGTTGTGGCAGGAGGCGCAGCTCTGGCTGTTTGCCGGCGTTGCGTTGAAGAGCGCATCCCCCTTGGCGGGGTCCGGCTTGGCCGGCTTGGCGGCCGCCGGGGCGGCAGGAGCGGCCGCGTGTTCATCGGCTGCAAAACTCACGCTGGATGCGATGCCCACGAGGGCCGCAAGCACAATATTGGCAAACAACTTCATATCGGGGGCTTCGAATTTATGGCGCAAAACCTCACGATTCTACAATGTGGGCCCTGTTTCGAAAGTCCGTAGATGCCCTCCCCGCGCGCCAAGCCCGCCGCCTATCCTCCCCGCGCGGCGCCCGCCGCAGACCCCAAGGTTGCCGAACGCGAACGCATGGCGCTGGGCTGGCTGCACACCGCCCACTTCCTCACCAGCGCGCCCCAGCTGGAGCATCTGCCCCCTTTCGACCTGCCCGAGATCGCCTTCGTCGGCCGCTCCAACGCGGGCAAGTCGACCGCCATCAACACCCTCACCCAGCAGACGCGCCTGGCCTTCGCCTCCAAGACGCCCGGCCGCACGCAGCACATCAACCTGTTCGGCATCGGCAAGCAGAAGGTCGATGACGCGGTGCTTGCCGACCTGCCCGGCTACGGCTACGCGGCCGTGCCGCGCGAGGCCAAGCTGCGCTGGCAGCGCGTGATGGGCAACTACCTGATGACGCGCGAGAACCTGCGCGGCGTGGTGCTCATGTGCGATCCGCGCCACGGTCTGACCGAGCTCGATGAGATCCTGCTCGACGTGATCCGCCCGCGCGTGCAGCAGGGCCTGAAGTTCCTCGTGCTGCTCACCAAGGCCGACAAGCTCACCCGCAGCGAGGGCGCCAAGGTGCTGTCCATTACGCGACTGCAGGCCGGTGGCGGCGAGGTGAAACTGTTCTCGGCCCTGAAGAAGCAGGGCGTGGGCGAGGCGGCGCAGCTGCTGTGGCGTTGGGTGCACCCCGAAGACGCCCAGGCACCGGCCGCCGGCCCCGAGCCGACGCCACCACCGGAAGACGCCTGATACGGAACAGGCTGTACCGATCGTCCCGTCTGCGAAGTTCACTATCAAAATAATAGCGACACCAGTCAACCCGAAGGAGACAAGAAGCATGATCGAGACATTCCAGCGCAGCCTGCCCAACGGCACCACCCTGAGCTGCCGCGCCGCCGGCCAGCCGGGCCGGCCGCTGATGGTGTTCCTCCACGGATTCCCCGAGGCCGCGTTCATCTGGGACGAACTGCTCGAGTACTTCGCCGATCCGGCCCACGGCGGCTACCGCTGCGTGGCGCCCAACCTGCGCGGCTTCGAGAAGTCGAGCTCGCCCGCCGACGTGGCTGCCTACAAGGCGCCCCTGCTGATCCAGGACATCCAGCAGCTCGCCGCCACCGAGAGCGCCGACGGCACCATGGCCGCGCTGGTCGCCCACGACTGGGGCGGCGCCTTCGGCTGGGGCTATGCCAATGCCTTCCCGCAGCAGGTCGGACGGCTGGTCATCATCAATTCGCCGCACCCCGGCACCTTCACCCGCGAGCTTCGCAACAACCCGGCGCAGCAGCAGGCAAGCGCCTACATGAACTTCCTCGCGCGCCCCGACGCCGAGGCGCTGCTCGCGGCCGACGACTTCAAGCGCATGTGGCCCTTCTTCCTGCTGATGAAGGCCGGCCCCGACGGCTTCGGCTGGCTCACCGAGGAAGTGAAGCAGCAGTACCGCGAGGTCTGGAGCGCGGGCCTCACGGGCGCCTGCAACCTCTACCGCGTGACGCCGATGAAGCCGCCGCTGCCCGGCCAGACCGTCGACGGCATCCCCGTGCTGCCGCGCGAGCGGCTCATGGTGGAAGTGCCGACCTTCGTGTTCTGGGCACTCGACGACGCGGCCCTGCTGCCCGGCCTGCTCGAAGGGCTCGACGAATACGTGCCCAAGCTCGAGATCAAGAAGGTGCCGAACGCGACCCACTGGATCGTGCATGAGCAGCCGCAGCTGGTCGCGCGCGAGATCGAGGGCTTCCTGCAGCGCAACCCCTGGGCCGCGTCGATCAGTAGATGGGAGGCTCGCCTTCGGGGCGGGTCTTGAACCGCCGGTGCACCCAGTAGTACTGCGAAGGCATCGTGTCGATATACCCCTGCAGCCGTTCGTTCATGAGCGCCGTGTCGGCCTCGACGTCGTCCGTCGGAAAGTTCTGCCAGGTCGGCAGGATCTCGATCTCGTAGCCCTCGCGCGTGAGCTTCGCCACCACCGGCACCACCTTCGCCTTGCCCAGCCGCGCGAAGCGCGACAGCGACGGCACGGTGGCCGCCTGCACGCCGTAGAACGGCACGAAGATGGTCTGGTCGCGGCCGAAGTCCATGTCGGGCAGCAGGTACAGCAGGCCGCCCTTGCGCAGGCCCTGCAGCACAGGCTTGATGCCGTCCACCCGGTTGAGCGCCGCCACGTCGCCGAAGCGGGTGCGGCCCTCGCGGATCCAGGCGTCGATCATGGGGTCGCGCTGGGTCGTGTAGATGGTGGCCGAGGGGCGCGCCGTGTGCATCGTGAGCGCGGTGGCTGCCGCGTCGAGGCCGTAGAAATGCGGTGCGAAGAGGATCATGGGCTCGTCGCCGTGGGCGATCTCGCTGATCTCCGAGGCCGCGCCGACGATCTTCAGCCGGCTGGCCACCGTCTTCTCGGGCGCATGCCAGAGCCAGCCGCGGTCCAACCACGACTGCGCCACGTAGACGAAGGTCTCTTTCGCGATCGCACGGCGCTCGGCTTGCGACTTCTCGGGGAAGCAGACCGCCAGGTTGGTGTCGACCACGCGCCGCCGCGGCACCGCGACGGTGTGCAGGATGCGGCCGAGGAACGCACCGAAACCGCGCACCACGGGCAGCGGCAGCGGCGCGATCACCCGCATGAAGCCGATGCCGAGTCGGGAACCCAGGCTCATGCGGCCTCCCCGGCGGCGGCAACCACGCGCTCGGCGCGCGGCTCCTTGTAGCGGGCGTAGTCCCAGACGTACTGGCCCGGCAGGCTGTGGATGAGGCGGCCGATGGCATCGTTCATCGCGGCAGCGGCATCCTCGATGGGAGCGGACGGGTCGGTCAGCGCGGTGCCGACGATGGGCTCGAAGCGGATCACGTAGCCGGCCGCATTCGGCAGGCGTTCGCACACGCTGAGGAAGCAGGCCGCGCCGGTCTGTTGCGCGAGTCGGGGAAGCAGGGTCATGGTGTAGGCCGGGCGGCCCAGGAAAGGCGCCCATACGCCCTGGCCGAGCGGCGGGACCTGGTCGGGCAGGATGCCGGTGTAGCCGCCGCTGCGCAGCGTGCGGATCAGGCCGCGCACGCCGGTGTTGTTGGTGGGCAGTGTCTGCAGGCCGGGCCTGTCGCGCGAGCCGGCGGCGATCAGGTCGGCCATCCATTTCTTGCGGGCCGGGCGGAACAGTGCGGTGATGGGTCCGTAGGTGGAAAGAAAGCGCTCGCCGATGGCCTGGCCGCACATCTCCCAGCTGCCGAGGTGCGGCGCGACGAGGATGACGCCCTTTTTCGCCTGCATGGCCGCCTCGAAGGCCTCCACGCCCTCCCAGCGCACCACGCGATGCAGCACGGTTTCCCCTTGGGGCCGCAGCCAGAGCCACGGCAGCTCTGACGCCATCTTGCCGGCGGCGGCGATGGCGGGACGGTATTGCTCGGGGCCGAAGCCCGCGCTCTCGGCGTTGGCCTTGAAGCGGCGGCGGTAGCCGGGCGCGCTCCACCAGACCAGCCAGCCCAGCAATGCACCGAGCCGATGCATCAGCGGCATCGGCACGCGGGCAAGCAGGCGGAACAGGGTGATCATCGAAT